>MRWG01000150.1_pt1 | contig 124976 bp, 110 predicted proteins | sample 1013341 | NCBI WGS metagenome assembly MRWG01 (sample SAMN06117577, study PRJNA244670) | biofilm metagenome | biome: Water; feature: Cathode Biofilm; material: Biofilm; isolation source: microbial consortium enriched at the cathode of a solar microbial fuel cell | place: USA: District of Columbia...
CATAGTGGCGCTATGTCAAACTTTCTCAACGCAGAGACGCGTTGTCTGGCGAAGTGATCTGTTACCTTATTTTGCGCATGGCCCACTAGGCCCCGATCTGCCCAAGATTGTTGGCGCACAATATCACAGCCTGGAAGTCGGCACACCAATCCCGGAGCCGCTTATTTTCGGACGGATTCCGCTGGCCGAGCAATGGCCGCGTCTTCGGAAACAGGCACCGTTCGTAACGCTTCACCCCCCGCTCTCAGGGCACCATCGGCCGCGTTACAATGGCATCCTGGCTTTCAAGGCCGGCAAGGCGGTGATGAACAAACGCCTGATATCGCGGGTCTGTCACTACCGCCCGAAAGGTATCCCGGCTTGGGAAGTAGTTCGTCCACACCAGGTCCCAGTCGCCTTCGCCGATCAGGTAAGTCTCCGTTTCGGCTTCCAGCAGGCTCCGGGCACCATGATCGGCCATCAGTTTCATGAACTCGTCGGCGTAGCGCAGGTAGGCCTGGCGGCCGCTCAGGCCCTTGCCATACTCCTCGCTATCCGGCGCGTAGGCCGCCTTCTCCTTGTACCTGACCAGGTTGACGATAACGATGGGACCGTTATCGGCACTGTCAAGCACCGCTCGCGTCTGCTCATCGGTAGAGTGTACGGCTGGCATACTGATTACCTCCAGGGCATAAATTGAGCCGGGCCTGTCAGTACCTGGCAATGATCTCGTCACCGAAGCGCTTAACCCAGTCGAGTTTCTCCTGAAGGGTCATGGTATCGGGCAGGTAGGGGTTTCGATAGCTGACATGAAGGTCGGTCACGCCCACGTCTTCCTCCAGATGCCTGATTTCGTCAATCGTCGACACCGGCATTCCCGCGGCAATGGTCAGCGGTTCGTTTTCCCGACCGAATTCCTTGCGATAGGTCTTGAGGAGATTGATTCGTTCCACGAGTTGCTCCTCGGTAACGCTGATAAAAAGGAAGCCATCCGCATAGCGAGCCGCGCGGCGATAGGCCGGCTTGCTGTGTCCGCCATAAATGATAGGGGGACATTTCGAAGGGGTGGGACACATTTTGATGGGCGGGATATCGTAGTACTCGCTGTGCCACTCGAAATAGTCACCGGTCATGAGGCCGGGAATGATCTGGAGTATTTCATCCATTCGCGGAGCCCGGGACTTCCAGTCCTCACCACAGGCGTGAAAATCTTCCGGCCAAGGGTCCAGGCCGACGCCGAGAATAAAGCGCTCATCGCTAAAACAGGCCAGGGAACTGACCATTTTCGCCGTGAGCACAGGATTACGAATGGGTGTCTTGAGAACCCCGGTCATGAATTTAAGGTTCTCGGTCACCACTGACATGGCGGCAAAGAGCTGGAAGGGATCGAGGAAGGGGGCACCGTCGAGAAAGGACCGATCGCCGCTTTCCGTGTAGGGGTATTCCTCGGAAGTGGTTTCCGGGTAGAGGATGCTGTCGCCGTAGGAAAAAACCGAAAAACCGGCTTCGTCGGCGGCCCGGGCCAGGGGAATGTAATGGCTGATGTCGCACATGGCTTCGCTTAGGGCAAATTTCATGACAGATTCCTTTTCTGGTTGAAAGTTCGCTAGTGGTTAGATTTAGCTCCGGCTCCGGGGGAGTTCCGGACTACGATCCGGTTTCCTGCGCCACCACTGCCTTTACTTTTCCGGCAAGTCTTTTTCTCGACGCGCGCGAAGGTCGTACAGCGATGTCAGCAAACACTGTGGCCGCCATCGGAGACCAGGCACGCGCCGTGAATGTTGGCGGCCCGGTCAGACGCGAGATAGAGCACCAGGTCCGCCACCTGGGCGGGATCTGCGGCTGGACGAATTCCCATATATCGTTGGATCAGCTCCATGTCCACGCCCTCCGGGAACTGGACGTTGTCGATCATACTGGTGGCCATGGGCCCGGGGGCCACGGCATTGATGCGCACCGGCTTTTTAATGTATTCCATCGCCAGCGAGCGCGTCATTTGCACGACCCCCGCCTTGGTGGCGGTATAGGGCACCACATAGGCTTCACCGATAAAGGCACCGGATGAAGCAATATTGACCACATTGCCATTGCGCTCGAGCAGATGGGGCAGGCTCGCCTGAATCAGCCAGAAAGGCGCCGACAGATTCACCGCGACAATCTTATTCCACACAGACTCGCTGATTTCCGTGGTGTGGCCCGGTCCCAGAATACCGGCGACATTGCAGAGCACATCCAGGGCACCAAAATGGTCTACTGTCTCCTTTACCAGATTGAAACACGCCTGGCGGCTGGAGAGATCGACAACCGAAACTCGGGCCGTAGCCTTCCGCCCGGAGACCAGGGCGGCAGTTTCGTGGAGACCCTCTTCATTGACATCCGCCAGGGAGACATCGGCTCCCGCCTCGCCGAAAGCCAGGGCAATCGCTCGACCCAGTCCACCGGCGGCGCCGGTAATCAGCACGGTTTTTTCTCTGAAGTTTTCCATAGGCATTAATTGTTATAGCTTGTTTATTGATTCATCGTTTATTGATTCTCAACCCCGGTTTGTTACCACAGGCCGCGATTCGGTTCGCCAGCGCGGAGAAAATTCTCCCTGGCCCTTGGATAAGGGTTCTTAACCAATCTCTATCATTTCAAAATCCGCCTTGCTGGCGCCGCAATCGGGACAGACAAAATCCTCCGGGATATCCTCCCAACGGGTGCCCGGCGGTATTCCCTCTTCCGGCAAGCCCTCCGCTTCATCATAGATAAAACCGCAAAAAAAACATTGCCATTTTTTCATTGTCACCTCGCCAGTTTCCGCTTACAGGTGGCGATCGACCGACCCGGCTCACCCGATCGGATAGTGGATCGATTTTTCGAGCGTGTAGCTTTCAAGCCAGCGGGGCCCGTATTCGCGGCCGATACCGGAGCGCTTGTAACCCCCGAAGGGTGCCTGCAAATACAGCCCGGCAGTGCCGCCATTGATCTTGACGTCGCCGGTACGCAGCTCCAGGGCCATCTGGTAGGCCCGGGCCTTGTCACGGGAAACGATACCGCCGGACAGGCCGAAGTCGGAATCGTTGGCCAGCGCCACCGCCTCTTCGTCGGTATCGAAGCCGATCACCACGCCCACCGGACCGAACACCTCCTCCCGGGCCAGGGTGGAGCGGTTGTCGATGTCGTCGAAGAGGGTCGGTTCATGGAAATACCCCTTTTCCAGACCGGCCGGACGCCTGCCCCCGGAAACGAGCCTGCCACCTTCGGCGAGGCCTTTCTCAACATAATATTCCGTCTTTTCCCGGGCGGCCCGGGAGATCAGTGGCCCGATGACCGTATCCGGATCGGCGGGGTCGCCCACCTTGAGCTGGGAAAGAATACCCTGAACCGTTTCGATAAACGCCGGCCGAATGGCGTTATGGACCAGGAAACGGGTCAACAGGGCGCAGCCCTGGCCCGCGTGCAGGGTGAAGTTGAAAGCGGCGTTGCCGGCGGCAACCTCAAGGTCGGCGTCTTCCCGGACAATCATGGCGGACTTGCCGCCCAGCTCCAGGTGTACGTGTTTCATGGTGGGGACAGCCTGGGCCATGATGGCCGTCCCGACCTTGTCGGAACCGGTGAAGCTCACCATGTCCATCCTGGGATCGCTGGTCAGCAGGTTGCCCACATCGGTGCCGCCGGTGACAATATTGAGCACCCCCGGTGGCAGTTCGGCCCGCTCGGCTATCTTGCCCAGCATCAGGGCTGTAAACGGAGTCAGGGGCGACGGTTTTAAAACCAGACAGTTGCCCACCACCAGGGCCGGCGCCACCTTGGCCATGTTGATCAGCAGGGGCACGTTGTAGGCGCTGATGCCGGCCACCACACCCACTGGGTCCCGCACCGTGACGCCGCCGGCCAGGATCCCCGAACTTTCCGGGTCCATCAGGCTTTTGGTGGTGATAACATCAGTCGGCTCGGGCTTCATCCGCTCCGCCAGTTCAATGACGTAATCGATGGCCTCGATCACCCCTCCGAACTGGGGCCCGTCGAGCATCAACCGGGTGGCGCCCACCTCGGCCCGGATCAGAGCCCGGATATCGTTCTCGGAGGCGAGCAGCGCATCCCTGAAGCGCGCCAGCGCGGCGCAGCGCTCTTTTGTCGACATGCGTGGCCAGGGCCCTTTGTCAAACGCTTCGCGGGCGGCGGCCACGGCCGCTGCGGCATCCGCGGCATCGCCCACCGGCGCCTCACCAATCAATTCCTCGGTGGCCGGGTTGTCGATGCCTTCGTAGTTACCGGACAGGGGCTTTTGCCAGCGTCCGTCGATATAGAGTTCGCGAATATCCGTGTAGGGAACGGCGTTCATTGGCTTTTTTCTCCGAAAAATCGTATTGAGCGCGAAACGGCCCTTATTGCCTGGCCACGTCCCATTCCAGGGGCAGGTCGTGCAGGGCAACCACCATGCCCGTGTCCACCGTCAGTTCGGCGCCGGCCTTGACCCGAAACTCCGGTATCCGCGACAACCAGGCCTGCAGGAAAGTCCTCAGCTCCACCCGGGCCAGCATGGAACCCAGGCAGCGGTGCGGCCCGTTGCCAAAGGCACCGTGAAAAACAACCTTACGGGAAAAATCCACCTCGGTAGGACTATCAAACTCCCGTTTATCCATTCCGTGTGACATGGTCGGCGTGATGACCATATCGTCTTTTTTCAACTGCACCCCGTGAAACTCGGCGTCCCTGGTGACTATCCGCCCCAGCGTGGAGACCGGAAAGCGACGCAACAGTTCTTCCACGGCTTTGGGGATAGTGTCCGGATGATCCACCAACTGTCTGCGCTTTTCGGGGTGGCGGGCCAGGTAATTCATGGTAAACCCGAGCACCGCGGCAACGGTGTCGAGCCCGCCCAGGAGCAAGAGCACCGTCATTCCGGTAAGCTGATCTTCGCTGAGCAGTTCACCATCAACCTCGGCCTGGCACAGCCGACTGAGCAGGTCGTCCCCGGGGCTGGCCCGCCGCTGACGCACTGTCTCGCGGGCGTAGTCGGTCAGGCCCCTGGCGGCCGCCTCACTTTCATCCACCTCCGCCGGGCGAATCAATTCATCCACCAGGACAAGCAGCTTTTCCCTGTGAGCGTCGGGGATGCCCACCATGCGCATAAAAATAGAGATGGGGAGGATATAGGACACTTCGCCCATAAACTCGCAACCACCTCTTTCATAGAACCCGTCAATCAGGTCATGGGTCAGTTCGCCGGCCTGCTCACCCAGAGGGGTGACCACCCGTGGCGAAAAGGCGCCACTGAGCACGGCCCGGTACCTGGTGTGCTCGGGGGGATCGAGACTGATGGGAAAGGGCGGCGTTTCCATCTGGCGTTCCACAGGCACGATGGCGACCCGGGACGAAAACAGGTCCGGGTCGGTGAGAACATCGTTGAGAATTTCACCACTATTCACAACCCAGTGACCGCCATTGGCCGGGGTCCAGAAAAAGTCCGGGTAGCCACTGTCCTGGAGGCCGGCGAACCAGCCCTGGAAATCGCCGTCGCCCCTGAGTCGTTCGTAAATATCGTAATGGCGGATACGCCCGGAGGGTACATTGGGCGGTGGAGTCACTTGCCGGGTATTCATATCTTCAGTCACCTGTTTACCGCACATTCCTGGCGATATTGAATTCAGCGGGACTTTCCGCCACCCCGGCCCGCGATAAAACAGCGCTGGCCGATTTTGCAGAAGCAGCGGAAGCCACCCGTCAAAATATACTGCATATTATAAGACAACTTCAATAGCTGACATTTCGTTATTTAAAATAATCTTTCTCCGCAAGGCAAAACAAATTTATTTTTTCCATTTATTTCAATGTATTATCTTTTTAAAAAACAAGATACCATTTATTCAACTTGGTTTAGTACTCACAAAAGAACAGAAACAACCATAATACCCTGCATATTATAACCGATCTTTATAAGGTGGCTTATAAATTATCGGCGCCCTTTTTTGTCGTGCGGCTACCGCCGGCTCCCTGCCAGGATCGGTAAGTCTCGATCAGCAAGCGGCTGGCCTTGACCAGGTCAGAGCGGGCAATGGCATCGGCAATCTCTCGACCATGGGACCCCTCCCCCATATCCTCCAGCAGGGGAGAAGCCAGTTCCGTCAACACCGACAGAACCGGGTGGTTGCATATTTCATTCATCAATGCAGGGAGCCGACGGCCCTGTAACTGCGCCGTTGCGGCATTGTGGCGCAGGCGCTCCGGCGAGCGCCCGCCCAGATCGACGACGATGCCAAGGGTCAATTGAAGCAGGATTTCCTTAAGGATTCGCGGCTCGAAGCACTGCTCCCGGAGATAACCCCTGGCCGATTCCAGCAGGAGGGGACGGTTCAGTTCGGCGACAAAGAGACCACCGGAGCGCCCTTTTTCCACTTCGATAACACCGTATTGCTGCAAGACGACAATGGCCTGGCGGACGATATCCGGCGTGGTCTGAAAGCGTCGGGCCAAGTCCGCACCCGTGGCGATGCGCTGCCCGGCTTGCCATTCCAGCGCCCTGACTTCCCGGAGAATTTCGCGGGTGACCCGGTCGGTCTGGTTTCGCGCACTCTGAAAGGTCAAGGCGGAAAATCCGGACTTGGCAGAGGGCTCGCCCGATTGCCAGGATTCCAGTAATACTGCCATCATCCTGTCCATGCAGCTCATCAACCAGGCCACATCGCCGGCGATCAAGGCATCGACTGTTTCCCGGGTTATCTGCCAGGCGATACTTTCTTTGGAATCATTCCGGACCGACACCCCATAGGGAATCAGGTCCACCGCGCACTCGTAGCTCGCCTTTTCCATCAACTCCAGGACGGGATCCCGGGTCAGCAGGCGGATAGCCTGGGCAACCTGGTGATGGGCCCGGCAGCGCAGAAATTCTTCATCCGGCAGGCGGTCGAAATCCTCCACCATTTCCCGCAACTGCCGGCAGGCATCCCACCCCAGGTAAGGCGCCTCGAAGACATACACGTAATAATCCATGGCGCGGGGCAGCACGGCAAGATCCGTGAAATCCGTTATTTCCCTCTCGATCAGGATCGACAGTGCGCGCCCCGGATAATCCGGATTGGCGCCCAGGGCAACCAGGCCTCCGCCCTTGCCGCGCCTGAGGGCGGCAATTCCCCGTTCCTCGAGAATCTTTACCGCCTGGCGCAGGACCGGCCTGCCCACCCGATACCGGGCCTGGAGTTCCGCCAGGGAGGCAATCACCGTACCGGGCGCCTGCGCGCCCTGCTTAAGGGCGCGCGCCAGACGGTCCGCCAGTGCCATGGCCGGCGGCTTGCCAACCTCTTCTTCTCTCTTCAAGGCCTACTCTATTCTCTGCTTTTTGCCCTGTTACTGATCAGGCTAGTGTATCGCGATGCTGGTTCCAACCCTATGGGGCACACCGAAAGACCGGGGAGCCCTGTCGCGCGAGACGACGTTTCGCCGGCCAATAATAGCTGATATAGTGTCATCTTTTCACAAATACCTTGCTGCCATGATCGAAAACCAGCGCATCGTCTCATCCCCATCCCGTTATATTCAGGGTCCCGGCGCCCTGGACCAGCTGGGCGCCGTGACCCGGGATTTCGGCAAACAGCCTCTCGTGGTTACCGACGAGATCCTGCGCGATCTATTCCGGGATCGCCTCTCGGTGAGTTTCGACAAGGCCGGGCAACCCTTCAACCTGGTCACTTTCCCCGGCGAAGTCACCCGCCCGACCATCGACCGGCTGACAGAGGATGCGCGCCGAACAGGTGTGGATTTGGTCGTCGGTTTTGGCGGCGGAAAGGCACTGGATACCGGCAAGGGCGTGGCACTGTTTCTGGGGGTGCCTTTTATCAGTGTACCCACCATCGCCGCAACGGATGCTCCCGCCAGTTTCGCCATCGCCGTTTACGACGATCATCACTTTCTCAGCGAAATCCTGATGCTGCCCCGTAACCCTGAAGTGGTACTGGTAGACTCCGCGGTCATCGCCGGAGCGCCCCTGCGCTTCCTGCTGGCAGGCATCGGGGACGCCATCTCGAAGAAATTCGAGGCCCAAGCCTGCCACCGGGCCGGCCGGGAAACCCCCAACGGCACCCGATCCACCCGTACAGGCCTCGCCATCGCCAACGCCTGCTACGACCTGATCCGCGCCCACGCCGCACCGGCCATCGCCGCGGTGAAAGCCGGACAGATAAGCGCCGACAACACCAGCGACGACCTGGAGTCTCTGCTGGAGGCCACCGTCCTGCTCAGCACCGTGGGGTTCGAGAATGCCGGCCTCTCAGTCTCCCACGCAATTGCCAAGGGCCTGCCCATGGTTCCCAGGGCCGAAGGGACGCTGCATGGGGAGCACGTAGCCTATGGCTTGCTCGTCCACCTGGTGCTGGAGGAAAGGCCCGTAGAGTTTATTCTCGAACTGGTGGACTTTTACCGGCATATCGGGCTGCCCACCACCCTGGCGGATTTCGGCCTCACTGGCTGGACCGAGGAAGAGCTGGATACCCTCACTGCCAACGCCATGTTGAGCCCGAGCGTCAAACGCTTCGAGGTGACTCTGGACCAGGACATGCTCAAGGCGGCCATCCGCCGGGTGGAAGACCTCGTCACCGGTCATTAATCACTGTCCTCCCCCCCCCTGCCGGGCTCCGCTTTTAAGAAATCGCCGTACCACCATGCGGCTACATCCGCCCACCACCGGCAATACTTCGCTCAAAGTGATTGCTTGCCGACAGCTCCCACTAACATTTCCTGCCATGGCAATCGGCGACTCCAGGCGAAGTCAGAACACCGGCCTCCCTCTCGCCAACAACCACGAAAACTCCCCCGCACAAAGCCCGTCAGGATAACCGGGCTTTTCCGTTGTTATTCCTGGCCATCACTGCCGCGGGCAGCCTCTCCTCGGCAATAATATCAGGGACAATATATTTGCATCTATGTAAAATTTTTCGTAATCTCTGATGCGACACCATGATAACGATCTAAGCCGGCAACGAGGGGGACAGCAAGGGCTTGCACTGACTCTTTCGGCGATTCCATCAACAACAGGGCGGGGAAAACCAATGAGCACCCATTCGCGGGACATAACTACTATTGATCAAACCAGGCGCACCGTACTGAAGGGACTAGGGGCTTCCGCCCTTGTTGCCTCGGCAGGAACGGGCACGCTGGCATCGGCGGTTCACGCCGCATCCGGCTTCGACGTGGTGGCCGGCACCCGGTCCGGAAAGGTGGGCGGTATCACCCGCGACGGCGTCCATGTTTTCAAGGGCATCCCTTACGGGGCACCGACCGGGGGAGCCAATCGGTTCAAGCCGCCTCAGCCACCCCTACCCTGGCAGGGGGTGCGGGACGCCACACAGTTTGGACCCACGGCACCGCAGGTTGGCCACGCCGAAGCCGGCGGGACTCAACCCGTGGACGATGAAAGCGCCGGGCGCATGGGGGAATTTGCCGGGTTCATCAAAGGCCTGGCCGGCAACGAGCCCCCGCAGGGCGAGGACTGCCTGGTACTCAATGTCTGGACCGCGGGGCTGGACACACACAAGACACGGGCGGTAATGGTGTACCTGCACGGGGGTGCCTTCGAGACCGGCTCCGGCTCCTGGCCGCTCTACGACGGCACGCCGCTGGCCCGGCAGGACGATGTGGTCTATGTCACCATCAACCACCGTCTCGGAATTCTGGGTTTTTTGCATCTCGAGGAAATTGCCGGGGAAGAATACACCGGTTCGGGCAATGCCGGGATGCTCGATATCGTCGCCGCCCTGGAGTGGGTTCGGGACAATATCGCCAACTTCGGCGGTGACCCGTCCAGGGTCATGGTCTTTGGCGGGTCCGGTGGCGCGTCCAAGACCGCCTGCCTGCTGGGCATGCCCGATGCCGAGGGCCTTTTTCACCGCGCCGCCCTGATGAGCGGGCCCTACATGCGGGCCCGGGAACCCGACTACGCCACGCGGCTCACGCACCAGTTTCTCGATCGCCTAAATCTGAAGCCTTCGGAAGTCCACAAACTTCACGATATTCCCTATGAAACCCTTCTCCGGGAGGCCAGGCACCTGGCCATTCCCATCTCCGAGGGGCTCGCCGGGGCGGCCAGTCCCGATGCATTTATGCCCATGCAGCCGGTGGTGGACGGCAAGACCCTGCCCGCACACCCCGTCTACCCCGAGGGCTCCCCCCACGGAAAAAATGTAACAACCATGGTCGGCTCCACCCAGGACGATATGAAGATGATGATGTTGTCGATGCCCTGGTTCGGCAGGCTCGACGATGACGGCCTCGAGAAAATGGCGGCCGATACTTTCGGCAATCTTGCCGGCCCCATGCTCGCCGCCTACCGGAAGGCCTATCCCGACGCCAGTCCGACGGACCTGGCCTGCCAGTTTGTCACCGACCGGGTCATGTGGGCGGGGAGCATCGACTGGGCGGAGCGAAAAAATGCCGGCGGCGGAGAACCGGTTTACATGTACCGGTTCGATTACACCACACCGGCCATGGGCGGTATTCTCGGCGCCGCCCACGGGGTCGACCTGCCCTTCGCGCTCAACAATTACACCTACACGCCCATGGCGGGCGACAGGCCGGAAAACGCCACCATGGCCCGAAAGGTGAGCGAAGCCTTCGTGCGTTTCGCCCATACCGGCGACCCCAATCACGCCGGCATCCCGGAATGGAAACCCTACACGGAGGAACAGCGAGCCACCCTGATCTTCGATGTGGACACCCGGGCGGAAACAGACCCCAGGGCGGAACTGCGCGCCCTTTACGGCAAACTTCTCAAGGGTTGAGCCTGAGACCAGACATCGATAGCCACTCCCAAAAATAACGAGGCAGCCAACAATGGCAGTAATAAGTGTAAGAAAAATCATCCGCGCCGGCGTTGCCGTCGGTCTACTGAATGCCGGTGCGGCCATGGCGGCGCTGGATTGCTCGGTGAACAGTCTCAGCACCGTTATCGCGGAAGACACCCGTATCGTCTCCGCCGACATCGTCACCCACCCGGTGAACTATTGTCGCATCGAGGGCGCCGTTACCACCCGCGACCCGGGCCCCAACCAGGTGGGCTTTTTGCTCGCCCTGCCGGAAACCGGCTGGAACGGTCGCTTCTTCTTCAATTCGGTGGGCGGTTCGGCGGGCTTATTGCAAACACCGCCGGCCCAGCTCCTGGTAGATGGGTTCGCCGTGGCCACCACCGACGGCGGCCATCGCAGTACCAGCATCCTCGACTGGAGCAAGCTCGACGATCCGGCGGTTGCCCTGGACCTGAGCAAACGTTCCATGCACGTTTCGGCCGTCGCGGCCCAGACCATAACCAAAGCGTGGTACGACGCCGACAGCATGTACCGCTATGTCCAGGGTTGCTCCGGCGGCGGTCAGCGCGCCATTGCCGCCGCCCGCAACTACCCGGAGGATTACGACGGTTTCATTGTCGAGGCCCCCGGCATCAATGCCGCCAATATCCTCGCTTTCGCCAGCGCCACCCAACACATGATGAAAAACCCCGACGGCTGGGTCTCCCCCGCAGAGATTATGCTTGTGGAGCAGACTGTTAACGAAGTCTGCGGTGCCATCGAAGGCGTGGTAACCAACTCCCGAACCTGCGACTTTGACCCGGCCATTCTCCAGTGCCAGGGATCGCAGAAGGAGGGCTGCCTCACCGGCGCCCAGATCGAAACTCTGGAGCTGATCAATCGCGGTCCCCGAGGGCCGGCAGGCCAGGCCTATCCCGGCGCACCCTGGACCAATACCACCGGCTGGATCGGCTTTTTCACCGGCCACACACCCCCGGCCAACTGGAGTGAGACAGAAATGGGCGCAACCCCCGGCGGCTACGTGATCGCCCATTCCTTTATGCGGGGATACTTCGGCAATGATTACAACTTTGTCGAGGAGTTCGATTTCAATAACCAGGATCATATCGATGCCTATCTTGCCGCCGACCGGGAAGCCGGCATGGGCCAGACCGACGCCGACCTCTCCGGCGTCGAAAAAGCCGGGGGCAAGGTTATTTTCTGGCATGGCATGAGCGACCACGGCATCGTCTACGAGGACATGATCCGTTATTACGAGGAACTGAAGGAAACCCTGCCGGGCGAGGACCGCGTGAATGCCTTCGCCCGCATGTTCGCGGTGCCCGGGGTACTGCATTGCCGGGGCGGCACCGGGCCTTCGGACATGCGCGACCGCACCCTCGATAAAATGATCGACTGGGTGGAAAAGGATATCGCTCCCCGCGCCATTGTTGCCAATCGAACTGTCGAACCCGGCGCCCAGGTGCGCCAGTTCCTGATCTGTCCCTACCCGCAGGTGGCGGAATACATCCCCAAAAAACTGGACAAGGGCGATCCCATGGCACTGCTGCGGGGCAACCCGGCCTTTGACGCCAACAACTGGGCTTGCCGCTCCGCGTCAGGAGAAAATCAATGAGCTTCGAAGACCCTAAAAACGAAAATACCAGTGCTGATTTCGGTCCTGCGGACATTAGTGCGGAGGGCTATGAAGTCACCGACCGCTATTTCGGCAAGCCCTGGATCGACCAGGACGAGTATCGGGAGCGACCATCGCCCCATCGTTTCGTCCACGGCGGTTTCGAAAACACCGACACCCGCTTTGCTTTTTATTTTCCCAGAGTCAGCGCCTATCGGGGCCGGTTGTTCCAACCCATCGAAGGCGGTCACGGCGGTCATGAAGTCGCCTTTGGCGGCGGCATGCTCGGGGAAATGTTCCAACGCATTGCCCTCAGCGAGCGACTGGGAGGGTACATGGTTGAATCCAACCAGGGGCACATCGGGGACGATGTCGACCCCCGCGCCGGCGAAGATCCCGGCCTCTACGGCTGGCGCGCCAGTGCCGAATCGGCGCGTTTTTCCCGGTATATCGCCGCCCAGATCTATGGCCAAGCCCCTCATCACGCCTATGTCTACGGCGGCAGTGGCGGCGGCCGACGCTCGCCCATGTGCCTGGAAAATGCCCCCGATGTCTACGACGGCTGCATGCCCTCCACCAGCGGCGGCGAGGTTGCCGAGCCCGGCAACAACCGACGGGTTTGCAGCGGGGGGCCCATTGGGTTCGGCCAGATGTTCAACGTCCAGCGGGTACTGGGAAGGGAAAAACTGATCCGGGTCGCCGATGCCATGGCCCCCGGTGGCAGCGGGAACCCTTTCGCCGGGCTCGACACCCACGAGCGAGAGGAACTGGCCCGACTCTATCGGCTGGGCTTTCCCCGGGGCAACGAGAGCATGATCCTGGAGCCCATGGGGCAGATCTGGCTGTGGACGTCTATCGCCGACTCGCTGCAGGAAGAGGATCCGGACTATTTTACCGACTTCTGGACCCAACCCGGCTATGTGGGCCACGATATGCCCAAGGTGGTGGAAGCCGACCTGCTCGACACCACCGCCACCGTCAAGCGCATTCTCACTGCCAGGGATCTCAATGAATCCCCGGAATTTGCCGGTCCCGAGTACCAGACCATGCGCATTTTCGCCGCCATGATCGGCAGTGCCGGGCCCGTCTATGACATGCCCTACGCAGTGGAACTGGAGGGGGTGGGTGCCGGTTATCGCCTCGGCGCCGGTCTCAGGATACTCACCGGTAAAGCGGCCGGCAGGCAGCTTTATACAACCGGCCTCGCCGGCGATGTGTTTGCCGGCGATGGCCATGGGGATGCCAACCTGTTGCGCTTTACCGATGTCGAACCCGGGGACGAGGTGCGCGTGGACAACCGCGCCTTCCTGGCATTCTGCTATTACGCCAGGCACCACGTGATCGACGAACTGCAATTCGAATCCCTGCGGCTGGATGGACAGCCTCTCTACCCCCAACACCCGGTGCCGGCAATGTCGCCGCTAATGGGCAACTGTTATTCCGCACAGTACGATGGCAAGCTCCTATGGATCCATCATACCCACGACTCCTCCGTCTGGCCCGTCAACGGTTTGCTTTACGCCGGTGCCGTGGAACGAGTCCAGGGTGAGGCGGCAGCGGCGAAGAAATTTTGCATCCGCTGGACCGAGAATGCCGAGCACGGTCCTCCCAGCATCGTGCCGCCGGAACCGAACCGCGCCAGCAACACCCGGCTCGTGGATTTTACCGGTATCTACGAGCAATCCCTGGCCGATCTGGTGGACTGGGTGGAGAACGATGTTGCTCCTCTGGGTACCCGCTATTCCTATGCCGATGGCCGGATAATACTGCCCGATACCGCAGAGGAGCGGGGCGGTATTCAGCCGGTGGTCAAGGTGACCGCCAACGGTGAAAAGCGGGCCGACATCAGGGCCGGGGAAAGTGTCAGTCTGCAAGTGGAGGCCGCCGTGCCCGCCGGGTCCGGATCCATAGTCGGAGTCCAGTGGGATTTCGACGGCAGGGGCGAATTCCCGTTCACTCACGAGGAAGTGGATGGCAGCAAGCGATCACTGACTCTTGGCACCCGTCACCGTTTCGACAAGCCCGGCACTTATTTCGTATCGGCCCTTGTCCATGCTCACGGGGACGGCGATCTCTCCGCCAGCCGACAGCGGGTCGCCAACGTGGCGCAGGCGCGGGTTGTGGTCAGCTGACCCCAGAGCAATTTTCCGGATTCTTCGCGCTTAACCGGGAACGCCGCTTCTTTAGGAATAAAGTGGTCGCGTTCCCGTTAGCTGTCCACCATCCGTATAAAAACTTTGTTGCGGTTATTCATGCCGTTGAGGACCCTGATATTAAACCGATAGCGGGCGCAGGCGACGATGCCGTGGAGGTAGGAGCATAACCGCCCGGCAAAGGCAATCAAGGGCTTGAGGCCGCTATCCAAGGCCATGAGATCCTTTTCCCGGCGGCGTTGTCGAGCCTAGGCTTCACTCGGGGCATATCACGACCACTTAAGCTGGCTTTTGAGCAGGTAAATGGCGGTCAGTAATACGTCGCTTTCCGGCTCAGATCCTTCCCGGAACAGGTGATAGCAGATTAGCGTCTCCCGCGACAGCGTCGGCTGGGTTGTTGATATTGTTTCCGTGAACACAACCCTTTTCAGTGCTGTCTCCCCCCTCTCTCCGGCTAATCGTCGATGATCCCTTTTTATGGGGCACGTTGCGATTGGCTTGCACCGCCCGGCGGGCTCCCGGATATATTGAAAAACCGTCAGCCAGTGGCGTGAACAGTCTTCAATCGCCTGGCTAAGCCGGACGCCCCGACCGCAGCCGATTTTGCCTGTGGCCCGGAGATCGCCACCGTTCCCCATAGCATTATCGCCGGATAACTTTGCGTCTTTTGGCTTGATGAGTCGGACAACCCTCCGGCGGTAAGGCTCGACGCGCAATCGACGAGGCCGGTTTTTCGCAACGTCAGGGAACGGTACGCCTCTGCACGCGAGGCGCGCTGGCAAACCGACCGATCTTCAAGGGGACTGAATCGTGGGGAAAAAAGCCGGTATCCCCGCGAAGCAATCCCCCGGGGCTAACGCACCCGGGGGATTATTCGGCGAAAGGTTACCGGCTTACTGTCATCGAGGAGGTGGGTTTTACTCGCTACCAAACCGATAACGGAGCTGGGCGCCCCACATCCGCGGTTCGTTGTACACGGCACCCGCCGTACCCACGAAAGCGTAGAAAGACGGATAGGCCACCGCGTGCAATTCATCCGTGGCATTGCGCACGAACAGGGCAAAGTCAAACGAACTGCCCATGACACCGAACCAGTCAGCGCGCAGGTTGAGATTGCCGTAGGGGTCTTCCTTGCCAAACCCGTCCGCCAGGGCGGTATCGTTCAGCCATACCGAACTCTGGCGATAATAGTCCGCCATCAGGGCAACCTCGCCCCACTCATCGGCCAGGGGCACCGTATAACGCACCGTCAATGTCCCCTGGTGCTCCGGCGTGCCCACATAGGGACTGTCTTCGAGCAAAAGCGTCTCGCCGGTGAGAACACTGGTGGTGGTCCCCGGCCACTCCGTGTACTCCGGATCGATGTAGGAATAATTCAGGGAAACCTGCAACCGGTCGGAAACCATCATCATGGCGGTGAGTTCGGCGCCAAAGATTTCGGCCTTAGCGATATTGTTGACCTGGGTGGTAGGGGCACCAAACGGATCACCAATGGACTCGCTGCGCTGGATATCCTCGTACCACATCTGGTAAACGGCGGCATTGGTTCGCACGGGCCGTCCGGCCAGAGTCCAGTCCGCCTTGATGCCCAATTCCACATCATCCACGGTCTCGGGATCGTAGTTGAGTACAAAGCCGGGGGGCGCGTCATTAATGTCCTGCACCGCGGTCACGTTGGAACCACCGGGCTTAAATCCCCGACGATGGGTGATATAGACAAGGACATCCGCATTGATCTGCCAGTCGAGCCCGGCGGTCCAGCTCGGCGCGGAGTCCTTGAGTGTGGGACGAGAGACTTCCACGGGGCCGGGCACCAGATTACCCGACAGGGCAAGGGCCAGTTGATCAATGGGAGTCGTGTTCCGGGTAGACTCCGTCTCGGTGTAACGATAACCCAGCGTCAGGTGCAGGCCGTCCAACAGCCAATCGGACAGATCGATACTGGTTTGTGCGAAATAGCCAATCTGCTCCTCCCGCTGGTTGGTCGAGAACCCCCCCACAACGGTGGGCGAGAAAGAGGGGCTGAAAACATTGGCAAAAGTGGCGAACAGCGGCGGGTAGTTAAGGTCAAACTTCTGGACTTCCTGGTAATAACCGAGAATCCAGGAGTGTTTGCCATCGATATCGCCGCTGATCTGGAACTCCTCGCTGTAGTCATCGAGCCAGTCGTTGGAGCCGTCGGCGGCGCTTGAACCCACCGGCTCGAAATTGCGGAAATCGAAATTGTTGTACACCAGGCCGTTGGGCAGTGGATTGCCCCCGTCGTACTTGGTGCGGACACCCAGGTTGCGCACGGTACTGAAGATATTCTTGACGGTCACGTCGCCCAGAAAGCCCACTTCGCCGAGATTGAAGGAGGTGATATTGAGCAGTTGATCCGTCTTGCCCTTGAATATCAGGGGAGCACCGGCCACGTTTTTGCGTTTTGCGTCGTCGCCGCCGCTTTTTACCCGCTGCTCCTCTGCAATCAGGCCTTCACGAAGCTGATTCATCAGCCCGATTCGCTGGCCGGCACAGCTCTGTGCACCGGCGGGATTGCCTGGGTTGATAGCCCCGCAAAGCCCCTGGATTGCGAACCAGCCCAGACCAACGCCGGGCGTGGTATTGTAAATAGGGAAGCCCTCAAGAAAGTTGAAAAGCACGGTTCCGCTATTGTTCTCATCCACTTCGTTGCGGGCGTACATCAGGTAGCTATCCAGCCACTCCGTCGGCGTGAAAGTCAGCCCCAGCCGAAAATTATCCCTATTCCGGTCATCCAGGTGCTGGCCGGTGTTGATGGTCTTGGTAAAGCCGTCCCGACGCACCACACTGCCCGCCAGCCGGGCATTGAGCACGCCCTCGATTAAGGGAATATCGACCGCGGCCCGGGTTTCCCGCCAGTCATAAGAACCGATGGTCTGCTCGATGTAACCGCCGAACTCACCGGAAGGCTTACGCGGTTCGAAAAGGACAGCGCCACCGGTGCTGCTGCGACCGAATAAAGTCCCCTGGGGCCCCTTCAGCACCTGGACGGACTCCAGGTCGAAAAGCTGGGAGTTGTTGCCGATACTGACCCGCACGGTATTACCCAGGGGTGCCTCGGCAAAATAAGTCACCACGCTCGGACTGGACCCGAACGTCTGTCCCTGGCCGCGAATAAAGTAGGTGATGCTGTTGCGCTGAATGCTCTGATTGCGAATCTCCAGGCCGGGCGTATGGTATTTCAGGTCGTCCGGGCGAGTCACGCCCTTCAAGCGCAGATCTTCGCCGCTCAGCGCGGTAACCGCCACCGGCACTTCCTGCAGGCTTTCTGCCCGCTTCCTGGCCGTGACCACAATTTCCTGAAGAACATCCGCGGAGGAACCACCCTGGCCTGAAGCCAAGGGTGCGACCGTCGCCGCCATGGAGGCGATGCCCAGGATAGAAAAGGAACGTAGATAATGCTTTTTCAATGTCATGCCCAACCCTCGATTTATAGTTAATTATGAAAACCGGCTTGCCGCCGGCTTACGGATTGATTGTCTTCCCGCCCCTGGGAACGGCCGAAAAAACAATCAGTGGCGAGACCCTTCCCCGCCTGATTATTTACGTTTATGTCTAGTTTTATACGTGCATATTTTTCGGCTGTCAAGCCATAAATGAATGACGCTTTATGGGCACGTTTACGAAAGCATCCGGAGGTGATCCGGCAACCTCCATGCGGGCCTCTTCGCCAGGGGAAGATCTACTTTTTTGTCTATTGCGTAAATTTATTGAATTTCCCGACGACCTCGGTTACATTCGAACGAATCGGGTGTCCTGGCTGCCCGACGGAGCCGACTCACCAGGCGCGCCAATGCTGCCAGGGCCGGCACCGGACAATAATAATTCGAGGAACAAAGAATGAGGAAAAAATCCTCTACGGACAAAGAAACGATCGCTGCCGGTCCCATTGCCGACTGCGACGACATGGACAGGCGCTCGGTAATCAAGGGGCTCGCCGGAGGCCTGGTCACCGCCTCGGCGCTCACTGCCGCCGGCCCGATACTCGGCCAGTCGACAATGGCCGAATCCGCCGTCGATATCACCTGGCTTCCCGCCTGGCAGATTACCCGATTGATTGCCAGACAAGCTGTCACTGCCGAGGAAGTTACGGCGCATTTTCTACAGCGTATCGAAACGCTCGATCCCATCCTCCATGCCTTCAGGACCCTGGATGCCGAAGGCGCCCGACAACAGGCCCGAGCCGCCGACGAAAGGCAACGCAGCGGCAAGCCCCTGGGACCGCTGCACGGCATCCCCATCGCCGTCAAGGAACATACCTCAGTTAAGGGCCTGCCAGTGATCAACGGTCCCGGCACAACGGTCACCGCTACCAGTGACGATATTGCCGTGGAAAGGTTGCGCAAGGCCGGCGCCATCATTTTCGGCACGACCAAATTACCCGGCATGGGCAACACGCCCATGACCGGAGGCAGGGACGCCGACCTCAGCGTCCATCCGCGCAACCCCTGGGCCCCCGACCGGGTGCCGGGCTCCTCCAGCGCCGGCAGCGCCGCCGCGGTGGCCGCGGCCATGGTACCCATCGCACTGGGTTCCGACGGCGGTGGTTCGACGCGTTTACCCGCGGCAATTTCCGGTATCGTGGGTGTGCACACCGCCATGGGCAGAATTCCCTACGCCCATTACGATGACCCCAAAATAATGTTGATGATCACCACCGGCCCCATGACCCGCAATGTCCGGGACGCAGCGATCGTCATGCAGGCCATCGCCGGTCCTGACGGCCGGGATTTCATCGCCCTGGAACAACCCGCGCCCGACTATGTCGGCGCCCTCGGCAAGGGGGTCAGGGACATGCGATTCGCCTGGACCGACAACTTCGGATTCGGCAGCATGTACGCCACCGACCAGACCGCGGACATCGAGGCCGTTACCCGCAAGGCGGCACAGGGATTCAATAAACTGGGGGCAAGCGTCGAGATCACCGATGAGGTCTGGGAGGATTTCTTTATTCCCTTTATCATGATGAATAACGCCTATGACGCAGTGGCCACCGACGGCTCCACACCCTCCCCCCAGGCTCTTAAGCAGGCCAGCGAGACACGACACCGCAACTGGCAACGCTTTAATAAGTTGTTCGAAAGCTACGATGTGCTGCTCAGCCCCTGTGCCGGCCAGCTGGCCTATACCGTGGAGGAATGGGACGCGGCCTGGAACAAAAACGGCGATCAATACCCCCATAACACTTTCGCTCCAACCTATACGGTGTATACCCACATGTTCAACTGGCTGGGGTGGCCCGCGTTGTCGATTCCGTGCGGGTTTATCGACGGCTTGCCCGTGGGCCTTCAACTGGTTACCCGACCCCGGAACGAGGCGGCGCTGTACACCGCCGCCGATGCATTTTTACAGGCGTTTCCGCGCGGCGAACAACCGCCTGTCAGTTGATACGCCACATACCTTGGCAAGCAATCTGCCCGACAGCCGCGGGCGGGGACGGAGCAGGAGGAAACAGCATGGCCCCGAATCGGGATTTCCGGGAAAAGTACGGAAACTGGGCACTCATCTCCGGAGGAGCCCAGGGAATCGGCGCCGCCTATGGCCAACGTCTGGCAGGACTGGGCATGCATTTGGTCCTCCTGGATATCGATGCCGAAAATCTCGAGCAGACCGCTCTCAGGCTGCGTGCCGATCATGCCTCGATCGAGGTGCGCACCATCGCGGTGGACCTGGCCGACGCCTCGGCCCTGAACGCGGCCCTCGACAGCGTGGCGGAACTGGAAATCGGCTTACTGGTGGCCAATGCCGGCATCGGAGCCGTCGGCCCGTGGCTGGAAGTGCCGATCGAGGTAAAAATGAACCAGATCGCCGTCAACTGCACTTCCACACTGATTCTGGCCCACCGACTCAGCCCCCCGATGGTGGCAAGAAAGCGGGGCGGCATCATCGTCATGGCTTCCGGCTCCGCCGAGATGGGTTGCTCCTACATCACCACCTATGCCGCCACCAAGGCCTTCGACCGGGTATTCGCCGAAGGTCTGTGGGCGGAACTGCACCGCCACGGCATCGACGTCACCACCGTGATGCCGGGAGCGGTCAATACCCCCGGCTTTCGCGCCTCACTGCCCAGCGGCAAGGCGCCAACCCGTTTGATGCAGCCCGTGGACCCCTTTGTGGTGGTCGATGCCGCGCTTGACGGCCTGGGCAGGAAAATCAATGTCAGGCCCGGTGCGGGACCCGTGGCCGGCGCGGTCATGGGATTGATCGCGCGATTGATGCCGCGCAAGCGGTTCCTTCTGCTGGGAGACAGGGCCGTGAGGGACATGTACCAACAGTAGCGGCAACGCAATTGCCCGGCCAACATCGACCAACAAAGGTACCAAGGCCATTGTTGATCCTGATAAAAGGCTAAAGGAGACCATCATGCAACCAACTTTTATCCGACGACTGCTGGCCGGCAGCGTCAGTTTGGCCCTGACACTGTCGGCACAAGTCCTGGCCGACGACAAATGCAGCGTCGACACGATCCAGAACTATGCCCCGGCGGACACCCGAATTACCAGCGCCGTTCCCACGAGTGAGCCCGTGGCTCACTGCCGCGTGGAGGGCACGATCACCAGCACCAACCCGGGACCCAACCAGGTCAACTTCCGCCTGCAGCTTCCGGAGGAAAATTGGACCGGCCGCTATTTTTTCATTGGCATGGGCGGCTCCGCGGGCTATGTACCCTCGCGATCCCAGGTGCCGGCGGGCAACCCGCTGCTCGTCGGCTTTGCCGTCGCCGGCACCGATACCGGTCGCCAGGGCCACATGCTCGACTGGGCTTTTCTCGACGACGAGGCCAAGGCACTGGATCACCGCGACAGGGGTGCCCATCTCACCAATGTGGCGGCGCAGCAAATCACCCGGGCCTACTACGGGACCGACGACATGTACCGCTACATGTCGGGCTGCTCCGGCGGAGGGCGCATGAGTACCGAGGCCATTGAGCGCCATCCGGAAGACTTCGACGGCGTGGTGCTCGGGGCCCCCGGCGACTGGACCACCATCCTCTCCTTTATCTACAACGTCCAGCAGATGACCCGGGAACCGGGCTCCTGGCTGTCGCCGGCAAAACTCGCCATGCTCGAGGAAAAGGTCACCGCTCATTGCGATGCGATCGACGGTGTCAAGGACGGCCTGATTCGGGACCCGGACGCCTGCGACTACAATTTTGCCCAACTCCGGTGTCAAGACGGGGATGCCCCGGACTGCCTCACCGGGCCGGAGTTGAAAAGTGTCGAGGCTATTCTCGAAGGCCCCATCGGTCCCGACGGCGATCCCATTCGTCCCGGCTGGCCGATCTCCAACATGACCGCCTGGTCCGGGTTCCTGGGCCCGGTCCCGCCGCCCTGGTCCCCGGAGCCCTCCATGGAAAATATCGCCAAAAGCGCCGGCGGATACGTCATCGCCAACACCATGGCCAAGGCCTATCTGGGGCCCGGTGTCGATGTTCTGGAGGATTTCGACGTCTCCAACCAGGACCATATCGACGCCTGGCGTGCGGGCATGAAACGCACAGGTTTCGGCCTGCCCTTCAAGGCCGACCTGAACCAATACCGGGCCAACGGCGGCAAAGTCATCCTGTGGAACGGCGTCAGCGACCCCTGCTGCCTGGACGCCAAGATGAAGGCGTACTACGACAAGGTTGCCGACAATGCCGGCGGTGCGGATAAAGTGGACAAGTTCGTTAAATACTACCGCATTCCCGGCATGGCACACTGCGGCGGGGGCACGGGGCCCCAGGATGCCCCTGACCAGATGATTCGAGCCATGATCGACTGGGTGGAGAACGACGAGGCACCCGGCAAGATTGTCGCCCACCGGGGGGCCGAGCGGGTCGATTTGTTATTCGCCGATCCGGAAACGGGACAGGTCTCCGGCGTGATGATTCCCCCGCCCAAGGGCGAGCCCCACGACTTTACCCTCTGTCCGCACCCGCAGACGCCCACCTTTGACCAGACAAAGGCAAGTGTCGAAGGCGCGGTTCACGAAGCGGAGAACTGGCGATGCAGCGCGCCCTGAGGCGCAGGCTTGCACTCTCTCCAGGCCAACGTCCCGAAAGAGACCCGAACGACCCAAACGAAACAGACAATAAAACACCCGCGAGAGGAAGAGCATTATGAAATACACCCGTATCACGTCATGCCTGGCGGCGACCATCGTTGCCGCCGCACTTGGCAGTGCCAATTCCCTGGCGGAGCCGGACTGCACCGCTGCCGCCATCCAGAAAATTGCCCCCGGCGACACCGTCATCGACAGCGCCGAAGGCCTGGCCCAGCCGGTTTCCCACTGCCGGATCGACGGCCACATTATCACCAGGAATCCCGGCCCCAACCGGGTCAATTTCCGCCTGCAGCTGCCGGATAAAAACTGGAGCGGACGCTATTATTTTATTGGCCTCGGGGGCTCGGCAGGCTATGTCCCCACCGACTCCCAGATTCCCGCGGGCAACCCCTTGCTTGCAGGCTTTGCGGTGGCCGGTACGGATACCGGCCGCCAGGGCTCCTCGGGGGACTGGAACTTCCTCCGGGAAAGCGAGGCAAAGGCCCTTGACCACAACCACCGGGGCGCCCATGTCACCGCTGTGGCCACCCAGGCGATTACCCGGGCGTACTACGACAGCGACCAACTCTACCGCTACACCTCCGGCTGCTCCGGCGGCGGGCGCATGTCGGTTCAGGCCATCGAAAAATACCCCGGGGATTATGACGGCGTGATCCTCGGCGCCCCCGGCGGACGCAGCAGTGGCAGCATGCTTAAATTTATCCATGCCGCCCAGCAAATGTACCGGGAACCCGGAGCCTGGCTTTCTCCCGCCAAACTCGCCATGGTCGATAAACAGGTCACTGCCGCCTGCGACGGAACCGATGGCGTGCTGGATGCCGTGGTTGCCGATCACCGCCTCTGCGACTTCGACGTGGCCAGTCTCAAATGCCCCGCGGACGACAAGGCCGACTGCCTCACCGAGCCAGAAATCAAGAGCATCAAAGCCATACTCGACGGCCCCCGGGGTCCCGACGGCAAACTGATCGCCCAGCCCATGCAGATCACCAATATGACCATGTGGTCGCAATTCCTGGGCCAGACTCCGCCCCCCTGGTCGACGGAACCCACCCGTGAGAACGCCATGCGCGCTTCCGCCGGTTTTACCATGGCCACCTCCCTGGCCCATGCCTACTTCGGCCCGGACTACGATGTCCTCGACTTCGACTTCGACAACCCGGAAGACCTTAAAAGGTGGTGGGCAGCAGCGGAACGCACCGGCTTCGGCGCACCCTACTCGGCGAACCTGAAGGGATTTTATGAGACCGGTGGAAAAGTCATCCTGTGGAACGGACGCAGCGATTCCTGCTGTGGCGATCTGGAACTCGAAGAGTACTACCATGACGCCGGCCGCAGCCTCGACGAACCCGAAAAGCTGGAGGAATTCGTCCGTCTCTACCAGATTCCCGGTATGGGCCATTGCGGTTCCGGCACCGGCCCCCTGGACGCCCCCGATCAGTTTATCCGCGAGATGATCGACTGGGTGGAGAACGAAACACCGCCCGGCCCCGTGGTCGCCCACCGGGGCACAGAGCGCGCCGATCTGATTTTTGCCGACCCGGACACCGGCCAGGTCTCCGGCGTGGTGATTCCCCCGCCCATGGGCCCGGCCCGCGATTTCCTGCTCTGCTCTTACCCGGAAATTCCCGTATTCAATCCCACCGCGGGAAACACCGGGCAGGCAGTAGCCGACGCCGACAACTGGCATTGCAGGGCACCCTGACGCTCGGAAATCCGTCTGTGGGTATAAGTCCGCTGGCGTGGCCGGAGAATCTCGACTGACGGAATGTACATGAGGGAATCTTTGTAACCTGACCGCGAATACCAGGTTAAACGGGAGCGCCAACGATTAACGGTGGATCTGTACCCAGGCTTGCTCAAGACCGCTATCCGCCGGTTCGAATCTCTGGTCAGTGCAGACTGCTGAAACCGGGAAATCAAACCGGCGGCGGCACCGCCTCGACACGACGCAGTTTCAGCAAGGGCGTATAAAGTACCGGAATCGACATCAGGCCGGCAATCAACAGGAACATAATCCGGTAACTGCCGGTAAGGTCGTACACCCAGCCGGAGAACAGTGGCGATATCGCGGCAGCACAGAGTGCCACAAAACTGACCAGGCCGAACATCCTTGCATAGATTTGGCTGTCGAAGAGTTTGCCGATCAGGGAGCCCCACATGGGCATAAACCCCCCGCCACTGATAGCCACGACGGCCGTCGCCACGGCCAGTCCCGCAAAAGACTCGCTGGCGGCGTATAACACCATACTGCCGATATTAACCAACAGCATACCGGCGAATACCAGCCGGATATCCAGCAAATCGCAAAGCCTGCCGATGATAATACTGAACAGGATACCCACCGCTGAATAGAGGGATATCAGGAGCGCGGCTCTTTCCCGTGCCACCCCGATATCGATGGCAAACAAAGCCAGATTGGAGAGGACCGCGGTATACATGCCCACCATCAGAGCCAGTCCGAAGGACAGCATCCAGAAATTGCGGCTCCACAGAGCAGTACGCACGAGAGCCTTTAGCGCCACTCCCGTACCAGGCACCGGCCGTGTCGGCAAATCGACACGATCGCCATCCGGTGCCAGCCCGCGATCGGCAGGAAATTCAACCACTGTGGCCCGGACCAAAACCGGGATTACCACGGCAATCATCAGACCTATTAGCAGCATGCTCATCCGCCATCCAAGCATGGCGAACATCAGGGCAATAAGCGGTGGAAACAAAAACCCGCCCACCTGGGTACCCAAAGCGGCAATCCCGATTGCCGACCCGCGATAGCGAACAAACCAACGGGACAGAAGAATGGCCGGACAAAGAGAGGTGAGACTGACAATCAGTGCGGGTACCAGCAGCGCGTAGGAACCGACAAAGCCCCATATGCTTGGACTTACACCGATGATTCCATAGCCAGCGCCGGCAACCAGTGCCGAGACACTAAGCACCCGTCGGATGGAAACCTGGTCCATAAGGGATGACAGTTTCGGCGCCAGAAGTCCCGTCAACAGATTGTGGCCCGTTACCGCCAGCATGATCTGGGCACGACTGGCGGCAAATTCCTGTTCCAGGGCATCGGCAATAAGACTGACCACATAAAACGAGGTCCCGCCGCCTATGGCCCCCAACACCAGGCAGACAAGCACGAGCCACCAGCCATAATAGATCGAACGAAGTGCTTTCATGGTCCCCCCCTGGTTTATTATTGCCGCGGATTCGTTTAACGGGCCTCTCTTCCGGTCGAACCCGGACCAAAGCGAACCCTTATAATAACCGGTTCACAAAACCAATCAGGCGCAAAGTTCAACAAGCCCGTTCTTGATGGCCGGCACATCCCGCTCCAGTACCTGGACGGTGTAATGCACTTTTTTATCCTCCACCCACATGTGTGTGCGCAGGGTTTCCCCGGGATACACGGGCACGGTAAAACGCCCGTAAACGGAAGCGATGCGTTCGCTGTCAAAACCGCAGACCTTTTTAAGGACAGCCGTGGCGGCCACGCCCCAGGTGGCCAGGCCGTGGAGAATCGGCCGATCGAAGCCCGCCTTTCCGGCCACGGCGGGATCCGCATGCAGCGGGTTCCAGTCCCCGTTCAGGCGGTAGAGCAACGCCATGGACGCGGGGGTCGGCGTATCAATGTAGGCATCCGGTGCCCGGTCCGGTGTTTTCGGCGGCGACGGCAGGCTCACATCGGGTCCGCCAAAGCCGCCGTCGCCACGGGCCAGCATGGTCTGGATCACGGTACAGAGGGGGCTACCGGAATCCGCGTCCCGCACCTTACGCTCCCAGACAATGGCGGCCCCTTTATCGGCGCCCCGGTCCACCACCTCGGTGATCCGGTGGCTACCGATCACGGTCGCCGCCGGCGGCAGGGACTGATGAAGGATGAGCCGGTGCTCTGCATGAACCACCTTCACCCAGTCGACCCCCGTATCCATGTCACGAAGCCAGAAACCGGGATGAGTCAGAGTGCCGCCGTAGGTGGGCAGGCAGCGCTGGTCCTTTTCAAAAACAAAGGGCAGTTCATCCTCGTCCAGCGGGTCGGACCCCAGGCCCAGGCTCAGGGCGTAGAGAAGGGTATCCCGGCTGGTATAGGTCTGGCGGACGTCGGGGATGTCAAGGTTGATCAGCTTGTCGTAGTCGATCGTCATGCTTACTCCCCGCGGAATTCCGGTGTGCGTTTTTCCAGGAAAGCGGTGACCGCCGCCCGGTGGTCGCGGGTCAGGTAGAGTCCCGGCGAATTGTCCATCTCGTTGCGCAGGGCATCCTCAAAGGTATCGATGCCCCAGGCATAGGCCTGTTTCATGACGGCCAGGGGCAGCGGCGCGCCAGCGGTAAACTCGCCACACACCTCGGCGGCCCGGTCGAGCAGCTTTTCAGGCGCCACCACTTCGTCCACCAGCCCGAGCTCCAGGGCCTCGCCCACCTGCACCTTACGGGCGGAAGCAATAATGCGCTTGGCCTGCCCCAGCCCGACCCGCTGGCGAATGGTCCAGAGCAAACCGAGATCCGGTTGCAGTCCCACCCGGGAAAACGAACAGACGAACTTGGCGTTATCGCTGGCCACCAGATAGTCGGCGGCCAGGGCCAGGGAGAAACCGGCCCCGGCGGCGTAGCCGTCGACGGCGGCGATTACCGGCTTGGCACCGGCGACGATGACCCGGGCGAGTTCGTGGAAGATCCCCATGCGGCGGCGGGATTCGGCGATGCTCCGCTCTTCGGTCATGCCGCTGATATCGCCGCCGGAACAGAAATGGTCGCCGGCACCACACACGATAATGCCGCGACATTGACTATCATTCATGCAGTCCCGAAGCGCATCGCGCAGGGCGATCACCAGGTCCAGGGACATGGCATTGCGCCGTTCGGGTCGGTTGAGGGTCAACAGGGTCAATTCCCCCCTTTGTTCCCGCAGTACCAGTTCAACATCACTCATCATCTTTCTCCCAGGTTTTATAAAAGGGCGCGCAACACCGAAATCAGCGCCACCGGCTGGTCGAGCATCAGGTGGTGGTGACCGTCCGGGATACACACGCGTTTGCCGGGGTTGCCCAGTTCCGCGTGAACACGGTGCGCCATATCGTCCGGAACAACCAGGCTGAGGCTGCCGTAGACCACGTCCACGGGGGTCGTGACGGTGGGCAGCAGGCGGTCCGCCTCCGCCACCGCGAAGGTGGCGGAGGTCATCGCCTGATCGAACTTCCAGGTCCACCCTCCTTTCACCTGGCGCAGTGAGTGCCGGCCCACGTGCCGCACCAGACAATCCAGGGATTCGGGCTGTTCCGGCGCGAGCCTGAAACGTTGAATCCCGGACTCGAAGTCCGGATACAGCCTGGATTTTTTCTGGACCACCGGGTCGTCGGGAATGTCCACGCCCTCGAACAACTGGTGCGTATCCACCACCACCGCGTGGTCGAACAGGTCGGGCCGCCAGGCGCAGGCCTGAAGCAGGCGCCCGCCGCCGAAACTGTGGCCCACCGCCGTCACCGGCCCCAGCCCGAGCTGTTCGATAAGGGCGACAATATCCTCCCGATGACAGTTAGAGGTATATTCCGTGCGATGGTCACTGTCGCCCATGCCGGTAAAATCCAGGGCGTAAACCCGGTACTGCTCCGCCAGGAAAGGGGCCACCATATCCCACCAGTGAGCGTGGGCCCGGAAACCGTGGGCCAGTAAAAGCGGCGGCTTTCCCGGATCATCGCCCCACTGCAGGTAATGGATGCGACCGGCTTCGCTGTTCAGCGTGCCCGGGCGGCCGGGCCGGGACAGGGCCCATTGCCACCAGCCGGGCAACGTGTCCGCGGGCGTGTTTTCGCTCGTCCGGGTCGGCAACGTGACGCCCCCTCAGAATATTTCGAATAGTCCGGCCGCGCCCATGCCACCGCCGGCGCACATGGTCACGACACCGTAACGCGCACCCCGGCGCTTGCCCTCCAGCAACAGGTGGCCGGCCATGCGCGCGCCGGACATGCCGTAGGGGTGGCCGATGGCAATGGCGCCGCCGGAGACGTTGAACTTGTCGTTATCGATGCCCAGCTTGTCCCGACAATAGAGTACCTGGCTGGCGAAGGCCTCGTTGAGCTCCCAGATATCGATATCGTCGACGGTCAGGCCGTGCACCCTGAGCAATTTGGGCACCGCGAACACCGGGCCAATGCCCATTTCGTCCGGATCACAACCGGCCACCATCACGCCGCGAAAGGCGCCCAGGGGTTCCAGGCCCTGACGCTCGGCGGCGCTTGCCTCCATCAGGACCAGGGCGCTGGCCCCGTCGGACAACTGCGAGGCGTTGCCGGCGGTGATATGGCGTCCCGCGGCAATACGCTGGCCGTCGCTGAAGACCGGCTGCAACTGCTTGAGTCCGTCCAGGGTGGTCCCCGGCCGGTTGCACTCGTCGCCGCTCAGCGTCACCTGCTCCTCGCGGGTCTGCCCTGTTTCCTTGTCCACCAGGGTCTTGACGGTGGTCATGGGCGCTATCTCGGCGTCGAACCGGCCCTCCTCCTGGGCTCGGACCGTGCGCTGCTGGCTTTGCAGGGCGTAGGCATCCTGCTCGTCGCGGCCGATACCGTAGCGGTCGGCGACGATCTCCGCGGTCTCGATCATGGTCATATAGATCTGGGGAATGTGCTCCACCAGCCATGGGTCCTGGCGGCGGTAGAGATTGGTCCTGTCGTTCTGGGTCAGGGAGACGGATTCCACTCCGCCGCCCACGGCGACCTCCATTCCCTCGTTGACAATGGCGTGATGGGCCATGCCGATGGCGACAAGACCGGAGGCGCACTGACGATTAACGGTGGCGCCGGAGACACTGACCGGCAGGCCCGCGCGCAGGGCGGCCTGGCGGGCGATATTGCTGCCGCTGGCGCCCTCCTGGCGGGCGGCACCGAGCAGCACGTCCTCGACCCTGTCCCCTTCCAGGCCCGCGCGCCGGACCGCCTCGCCAATGGCGTGGCCCGCCAGAGCCTGGGGCTGGGTGTTGTTGAAAGCGCCCCGATAGGCCTTGCCTATGGGCGTGCGGGCGGTTGAAACAATAACGGCTTCGCGCATGACTGTATCCAGGTTGGTTATCCGTTGGTGATCTTGTGAAGCTGGCCGCCCTCGGCGGCAAGTTTCTCGAGCAGCGGGGCGGGGCGCATCGCCTCCCCCAGCGAGGCCTCCAGCCTCTTCATAATGGCGAGCACTTCTTTCAGACCTTCCTGGTCGGCGAAGTAAGTGAGGCCACCGCGATAACGCGGGAAGCCGTAACCGTTGATCATGATCACGTCGATATCGGAGGCCCTGATGGCAATGCCCTCTTCCAGGACTCTGGCGGCCTCGTTGATCATCGGGTAGAGGCAGCGTTCGAGGATTTCCCGCTCGTCGATCCGGCGCGGCTCGATGCCCTTCTCCGCCAGGAAATCGGCGATCAGTTTCTCGGTTACCGGCGAGGGCGAGGGTCTGCGTTTGTCGTCGTAGTCATAGTAGCCGGCCCCTGTTTTCTGGCCCCGGCGGTCCTGCTCGCAGAGCCGGTCGCGAATGGTCTCGCCCCGGGAGGTTTCGCGGTTCCAGCCGATATCCAGGCCGGCCATATCGGACATGGCGAAAGGACCCATGGGAAAGCCAAAATCGGTGAGCACCCGGTCCACGTCCCAGGGCATGACGCCTTCCAGCAGCACTTCCTGGGCCTGGCTCTTGCGCTGCTGGAGTATGCGATTGCCGACAAAACCGTGGCCGTTGCCCACCAGCACCGGAATCTTGCCCGCCTTCCTGGCGAGCCCGAGAACAGTGGCGATGGTGGTGGCCGAGGTTTGCGGGGTGCGCACCACTTCCACCAGTTTCATGATGTTGGCGGGGGAGAAAAAGTGCATCCCCAGCACCTGGGAGGGTCGGCCGGTGGCGGAGGCGATTTCCTCGACGTCGAGGAACGAGGTGTTGGTGGCCAGGATGGCATCATCCTTGACCGCCTTGTCCAGGCGACCGAAAACTTCCTTCTTCACACCCATGTCCTCGAACACCGCCTCGATTACCAGGTCGCAGTCCGCCAGGTCGTCCATGGCCAGCGTGCCCTGCAACCGGGCCACCGCCGCATCCGCCTGTTCCTGACTGATCCGCCCCTTGCGGGCACTGCTCTCGTAGTTGCGCCTGACCGTACCGAGCCCCCGGTCCAGCGCTTCCCGACTGGTCTCCAGCACGGTCACCGGCAGGCCCAGGCTGGCGAAATTCATGGCGATGCCGCCACCCATGGTACCGGCTCCCACCACCCCCACGCGGTCAATCGGAGTTTGCGGCGTATCGGCGGGTACGTCGGGAATCCTGTTGACCTGCCGCTCGGCAAAGAAAGCGTATTGCAGGGCCGCCGGCTGGGGACCGCCGACCAGTTCCTGGAGAAGTTCCTTCTCCCGTATGAGGCCCTCCTCGAAGGGCAGTTCAACACTGGCCGCAACGGCGCGGATATTGACCTCCGGCGCCGCATAGCCGCGGAACTTGCGGGCATTGGCCTTGCTGAATTCATCGAAAATCGCCGGGTTGTCCCGGACTTCGGCCAGGTGTTCCTGGCGATCCCGGACCCGGCGCAGAGGCTGCTCTTCATCGATAACGCGCTGCGCCAGTGCCAGTGCCCCCTCGAGCAGGCGACCGTCTTCAACCAGATCGTCGAGCAGGCCGATGCGCCGACACTCCCCCGCAGACAGGCGCCGGCCGTGGCAGATCATGTCCAGGGCCTTTGCGACCCCCACCACCCTTGGCAGACGCTGGGTGCCGCCGGCCCCGGGCAGTATTCCCAGGGTCACCTCCGTAAGGCCGCATTTGGCCGATTCGGTGGCGATGCGGTAATGGCAGGCGAGAGCCATTTCCAGGCCGCCCCCCAGGGCATTGCCGTGAATGGCGGCGATTACGGGCTTGGTACTGTCTTCCAGCACCTTCTCGATCTCGGAGATTTTCGGGCTCACCGGCGGCTTGCCCAGTTCCTTGATATCGGCGCCGGCAAAAAACGTCCGGCCCTCGCAGATCAGGACAATGGCGGCCACGTCATCATCGTCGATAACCTCGCGCAGGGCGGCGTCCAGTTGCCGGCGCACCGCCAGTGACAGGGCATTGACCGGCGGCGAATCCACCGTCACCACCGCGATGTCGCCTTCGCGGGAAATACTGACAAGGGAGGTTTCGTTGGCTGTAGTCATAATCAATCCGATAACGCGTTGAGTGTATTTGCGACCTTCGCCGACGGGGCGGTCAACAACCCGAAGAACGGGACAGGTCGTCGCGAAACGACGGATGGGCAATGCCGATCAGCGCCCGGGCCCGGGCATCGGCATTCAATCCGCGCAACGGAGCCACGCCGTATTCGGTAACGACAAAATCGATGCTGTCGCTGGCGAGTGAAAGGGGGGCGTTCCCGTCCAGACGCGGAATCATGTTACTCACCAGTTCCCCGCTGTCGCGCTGCCTGAAAGCGGATCTCAGGGCAATGATGCTTTTACCACCCGGGGCCCGGGATGCTCCCCCGGCAAAATCCGCGAGGCCGCCAATAGCCGCGATACGCCGACCGTTGACCGTCTCGGCGTTGGCGTTGCCGGCGAGGTCCATTTGAAGGACGCTGTTGATGGCACAGAGTCCGTCGATGGCGGCCAGAACTTCCCTGCCATGGGTTTGGTCGCAGGCATGAAATTCGATGGCCGGGTTGTTGTCGAGAAACGTGTAAAAGCCGGCATCGCCACCGGCCATTGTGGTTACCGTGGTGCCGGCAAAGCGCTTTTTGCGGCTGTTGTCCACGACGCCCGCCTCGATCAGCCTGCGCCAGGCCGCCGTGATGATACCGGTGTGCCCGCCCAGGTGCTTGAGATGATCGAGCCTGGCCAGGACCAGGTCCGGCAGCGAACCGATGCCGGCCTGGAGCACATCGCCGTCCTCCACCAGCCCGGCCACATGATCGGCAATGGCGCTTTCGACAGCATCGCCGGCGCTGGCCGGCAACTCCGTCAGGGGTTCGTCAACGTCCACGCAGACGTCGATATCCCCCAGGGAGAGGCGGGTATCGCCGGCCGTAAACGGCATGCGCGGATTGACCTGGGCCACCACAAAGGGCTTCTGTGCCAGCACGGCGGGCAGATAATCGACCGCAATACCCAGGGAAACGTCGCCGTCGGCGTTGGGAGCGGATACCTGGAGGAGAACCAGGTCCGCATGCCGCTTCCCCGTTGAAAACAAGCCCGGTATATCGGAGAGGTTCTGGCGATCGATGGTGGCCAGGCCCTGATTGACAGTCCTGCGCAGGCCCGTTCCCGGGAAAAAGGTCACCAGGTTCAGGCTTTCGACCACCGCCGGTGCCCCGTACGCCGGTTCCGACATGGGCATCAGGGAATAGACGGTGGCGCCGGCAAAATCCGCCGAAGCATCGGCGAAGCGCTCGAGCAGGTAGCCGGGCTGGGCGAACGCGGAATGCACGACAACCCCAGGAGCCGGGGGCAGTCTGCCGGCTATGGCCGCGAAATTCACCGAGGATTGCAGGGGGGTGTCGGACACGGGGCGCTCAGCTTTCGCGCCGGATCACCATGGCGCAGGTAACCCCGCCGCCACCGCAGATACCGGCCACGCCCAGTTCCCCGTCCTCCCTGCGCAGGATGTTGTCGAGGGTTACCAGCAGCCGCCCGCCGCTGAAGCCGGTGGGATGGCCCAGGGCAATGGCGCCGCCCCAGACATTGACCTTGCTGCGGTCCCATTTCAGCACCCGTTCATTGGCCAGCATCTGTGCGGCAAAGGCCTCGTTGACTTCGATGAAATCCATATCCTCCAGTGACATGGCCGCCCGCTCCAGGGCCAGGGGAATGGAGTGGGCCGGACCGTCGCCCATGGTCTCCGGATCGACGGCGGTCTCGGCAAAGGAGACCACGGAAAACAGCGGCGTGGCGCCCATGGCCCTGGCGTGCTCCCGGGTAGTGAACACCAGGGCACTGGCGGCATCGCCCATGGTGCAGGCATTGCCGGCGGTGACGGTGCCGTCCTTCTTGAAGGCGGGCTTCAGTTTCGCCAGGGATTCCAGGGACGAGTTGGGCCGCAATGGTTCGTCCCGGTCGAAAACGATGCCGTCGGGATTCTTTCGGCTGGGCTCAATGGCGAAGGGTGTTATCTCCCGGGCAAAGTGCCCGGCTTCCCGGGCCGCCGCCGCCTTTTGCTGGGATTGCAGGGCAAATTTGTCCTGCTCGGCCCGGCTGAGGCCGTGCTTCTCCACCTGGTTTTCGGCGGTCATGCCCATGCCGAAACCGCACAGGGGATCGACGGTATCGCTCCAGGAATCCATCAGGGTTTTGTCGCCGGCCTTAAAGCCTTCCCAGCGGGCTCCCTTGAGCAGGTAGGGCATGGTACTCATGGATTCCATGCCGCCGGCAACAATAACCCGGGCATCGCCGGCACTCAGTTCCCGGGACGCGAGCATGGCGGATTTGATGCCGGACGGGCAGGCCATATTGACGGTGTAAACCGGCGCCGACCGCGACACCCCGCCGCGCACCGCCGCGGTCCGGGCCGGATTGGGCCCATTGCCCGCCTGGCGGCAGTTGGCGTAGATCACCTGATCGACATCGGCGCCCCGGATACCGGCGCGCTCCAGGGCGGCGCCGATGGCCGCGGCCCCCAGATCGTAAGCGGGCACATCGCGGAGCGTACCGCCAAAAGCGCCGATGGCGGTGCGCACGGCGGCCACGGCAACTATATCTGCGTCATTCGTCATAAGAACTATCCCAATGGATGTCGGGGCGCCAGCCGGCGCCCTGGTTTCAGTCGAATTCAGGGTCCCGCTTTTCGAGAAAGGCGGCGGATGCCTCGCGGGATTCGGACAGGTCCACCGCGACATTGGTAAAAAGCTGCTCGAGGCGATAACCCTCGTAAACGGGCATCTCACCGGCCAGGAGCATGGCCTCGCGCATCATGCGCATCATCTTGGGCGCCTTCCTGGCGATGCCGTCGGCGATCGCCAGGGCCTCGGGCAACACCTCCCCGGCGGGCAGGACCTTGAGGATACTGCCGACCCGGTGAAGCTCCTCCGCGCCGAGCGTGTCCCCGGTCAGCGCCATATAGCGCATCATCCGTTCGGGCACCATGCCGGCGGCATGGCGGGTACCGCCCAGGGTGCCCACATTGATCTCGGGAATCCCGAATCGGGCGCCCTCGGCGGCGACGACCATATCGCAGCAGGCCGCAAGCACCATGCCGGCACCCAGGGCCGAGCCGTTCACCGCACCAATCACCGGCACGGGACAACGATAGATGGCGTCAAAACAGCGGCGGTATACCACGGAGCGGTCATAAGAGGATTCCACCGTGCGCTTGTTGATTTCCTTGACGTCGGCACCGGCACAGAAAATCCGGTCGCCGCTGCCGGTAAGCACCACGGCCCTCACTTCGCGCCGCTCGGCAATACTGTCGAAAATATTCCCCAGTTCGTTAAACATCGCCAGGTTCAGGGGGTTGGCCGGGGGACGGTTGATGGTAACCACCAGCACGTGATCGTGGTCCGCCGGCATCTCCGTGATCAGGAATCGGGATGGCTCACTCACAGGAAATATCCTCGGTTATCGGCCCCGCAGGGCTTTGCAATAAATAACAACCAGTCAGTTATACTAGCCGATATGGGGGTTGCCGGGCAACACCGGCGACGGGCCCGGCGCACGCCCGGCACCTGCGCCGGTACAAGGTTACAGCAGGCAATCCACCAGGATCGACAACACCTCCGGCTGTTCGGTGGAGACGATAACGGTGGAGACTTCGTTCCGGCGAGCCGCCGCTTTCCAGGCCCCGGCGCGCTCGCGAATTCGCTCTTCGGGCCCCACCAGTGCCGTCTCGTCAACGAGCGCGTCGGGAACCGCCCGGGCAGCACCCTCCCGGTCACCGCCCAGGAAGCACTCCTGGATTTCCCGGGCTGCGTCCCCGTAACCCATGCGACGGCAATAATCATTGTAGAAATTCTTCTTGCGCGAGCCCATGCCGCCGACATAAAGCGCCATTTCGCGCTTGACCGGCAACCGGCACTCATCGAGATCGTCGCCCATGACCACCCTGACCGCCGGTGCCACATCGAAGTTCTCGAGCGTACGGCCACTGTGCGCAAAGCCCTCGTCGAGACTGGTGCGCAGCAGGTCGAATTTCTCGGGGCTCATCCAGATTGGCAGAACGCCGTCGGCGACTTCCGCGGCGGCCCTCATACCGGCGGGTGTTACCGAGGCCGTGTAGATGGGGATTTCGGGAGCGGCGCCGAGAATGGATTTAAGGGGCTTGCCCAGGCCCGTGGCATTGGGACCCTGGGCGGGCAATTGGTAGACCTCACCCTGGAATTCCACCGGCCTGTCGCGGGCAAAGATGCGACGCATGATTTCAACGTATTCCTTCGTCCGGGTAATGGGTTTGCCGTAGGGCACCCCGTGCCAGCCCTCGACCACCTGCGGTCCGGAGGCTCCCAGCCCGGCGATAAAACGTCCTTCCGACAACTGGTGAAGCGACATTGCCGTCATCGCCGCCATGGCCGGCGTGCGGGCCGGCATCTGCATGATGCCCGTGCCCACCCGTATTTTTTCAGTCCTTGCCAGTATCCAGGTGGCAACGGTAACCGCATCGGAACCGTAGGCTTCCGAAACCCACACCGAATCGAAACCCAGCCGCTCGACTTCGTGGACCAGATCCATGGGGATCGAAACCTGCCGGCCCGCATAATTCAACATCAAACCCAGCTTCAGCATATGACTCTCACCTGACTCTCACCCCTCTTCCCAATGACGCCGATGCCACACCCCGATACTCGCGACCCGGGAGGGCCCTCGACCGCGCTGCCCCTTCACAGGAACAAAAACTGACACTATGATAGTTATCTTCAAAAAGCAACCAGGGCTCCCCGTTATGAAAAACCCCATGTCCCTAGAAGGACGCACCCTCATCGTCACCGGCGCGGGCCAGGGAATCGGCCTGGCCATCAGCGAACTGGCCATGGAACTCGGCGCCCGGGTGGTCGGCGTGGACCTCAACGAGGACAACCTGAACAATATCGCCGAAAAACACGGCGCCGATTTTCTGCCCGTTGCCGGCAACGTCGCCGAAGAATCCCTGGCCGGCCGGGCGGTCGATGCCGCCGTGGAAAGGTTCGGTGCGGTGCACGGCCTGGTCAACAACGCCGGCATTGGCCGGCCGGCAATGATCCACAAGATGACCGCCGAGGAATGGCAACAGGTGATGAACGTGCACCTGAACGGTTCATTTTATTTCACCCAGGCCGTGGGCCGCCACATGCTCGAACGGGCAAAAGCCGGCGAAAGCGCCCCCGGCGCCATGGTCTTTATCTCCTCGGATGCCGGTCGCCGGGGCAGCCTGGGGCAGATCAACTACGCCGCCGCCAAATCGGGCATGTTCGGCATGACCATGACCGCGGCGCGTGAGTGGGCGAAATTCGGTATCCGCGCCAACGCCGTGTGCTTCGGCCTGGTGGAAACCGCCATGACCGAAACCGCCCGCAGCGATCGCTTCCGGGACAAGTACCTCGAGCAGATCGCCATGGGCCGCTTTTCCACGCCGGAAGAGGTGTCTGTGCCGGTGTGCTTCCTGCTCTCCGAAGGGGCTTCCTACATTACCGGCCAGGTTCTCTCCGTTAACGGCGGGTACACGATCGCCATGTAGGCGGCTAAGCTGAGCCGCGTTTAACCAAGCCGTGTTTTAACCAGATAAGGAAAAGCGATGTCCTCGCCATTTACGTTCAAACCCCTGGAAATCCCTCCGGAGCTCGAACCCCTGCGCGAGCAGGTGCGGGAATTCCTCCGGGAGGCAGGCCGGGACTGGTCGGGCTGGAAAGTGGGCCACTCCTGGACCGGGTTCGACAAGGATTTCAGCCGCGCCGTCGCCGACAAGAGCTGGATCGGCATGACCTGGCCGACGCAATACGGCGGTGGCGAGCGTTCTCACCTGGAGCGCCACGTGGTGGTGGAGGAAATGCTCGCCGCCGGTGCGCCCCTGGGTGCCCACTGGTTCGGCGACCGCCAGAGCGGCCCCCTGCTGCTGCGGCTGGGCACCGAGGAGCAGCGCCGGCGCTTTTTGCCGGCCATCGCCCGGGGGGAGGCCTCCTTCTGCATCGGCCTGAGCGAACCCAATTCCGGCTCCGACCTGGCCTCCATCCGTGCCAAGGCGGTACGGACCGACGGCGGCTGGCTGCTGACCGGCACCAAGATCTGGACCACCAACGCCCATTTGTGCGACTACATGATCGGCCTGTTCCGCACCGGCGGGGGCGACACCAAGGTCAAGCACGAGGGGTTGTCCCAGTTTCTGATCGACATGAAAACGCCCGGCATCGAGGTCCGTCCCATTCGCGACCTGACCGGCGAAAATCATTTTAACGAGGTGTTCTTCGACGAGGCCTTTGTTCCCGATGACATGCTGGTCGGCGAGGAAGGCAACGGCTGGAAGCAGGCCACCTCGGAGCTGGCCTTCGAACGCAGTCAGCCGGACCGCTTTATGAGCTGTTTTCCGGTTCTGCCCGAACTGGTCGACGCCATCAACAAGCGGGGGTCGCCCGATCGACTGGCCGCCCGCGAGATCGGCGCCACGGTGGCAGACCTGGTGATTCTGCGGGAAATGTCCCTGTCGGTGCTGGGCCAGTTGGCCGAGGGTAAAACGCCCGCCCGGGAAGCGGCGCTGGTCAAGGACCTGGGCAACAGTCACGAGCAACAGATCCCCAACCTTGCCAGGGACCTGCTCGACCTGCCCGCCACCATTGAGCAGGGTAACCGGCTCAGCGAACTGGAGGGCATTCTGACCCAGAACGTCCCCTCCTACTCGCTGCGTGGCGGCACACGGGAAATTCTCCGCGGTATTATCGCCAAGGGGCTGGGATTACGATGAGTACGGAAGAAACGACCATCGGCGAATTACTCGCCGAACAGCTGGAGCGGCTATTCAGCCGGGAAGTGGACCGGGAGCGGATTGTCGCGGTCGAACAGGGCCGGTTCGACAGGGCCCTGTGGGATGCCCTGGAGGAAATCGGTGTGCGCCTGGCGCTGGCTCCCGAGGAAGCCGGCGGCGTCGGCCTGACCTGGGAGGAAGCGGAACCGGCCCTGCGCACCGCCGGCGAGTGGGCCGCACCGGTACCCCTGGGGGAGACCATGATCGCCGCCTGGGCCCTGGGACGGGCGGGCCTGGAAATCCCCGACGGCCCGGTGGCCCTGGCCGAAGAGATCATGGCCCTGGATGAAGGCGGCCGGGTATCCGGGTCGGCATCGCTGGTGCCCTGGCTTTCGCAATGCGATTACCTGCTGGTGGTGGCGCGACAAAACCAGTCCACCCATCTCTGCCTCATGGACCGGCAGTCTCTCGAGCTGTCGGCCGTGGACACCCTGGCCCGGATTCCATCGAGCCGGGTCCAGTGCCACAAGGCAACCCCGATCGATTTCGCCGAGATCGGTGACCTTGTGGGTGAACTGGGCCTGTTGCCCCATATTGCCACCCTGCGCACAGTGCAGATGGCGGGCCTGCTGGATCGGCTGCTGAGTCTCTGCGTCGAATACGGCAACGACCGTGAGCAGTTCGGCCGGCCCATCGGCAAGTTCCAGGCCGTCCAGCATATGATTGCCGAAATGGCGTCCCAGGCCGCCGCCGCCCGGGTGGCGGGTCTCTATGCCTGCCGCCAGGTGGACAGGAACCGTGCGATCCAGGGCGCCACCGTGGCCAAGGCCCGGACCGGCCCCGCCGCGACCCGAGGCGCCGAGGCGGCTCACCAGGTTTTCGGCGCCATCGGTTTCACCGACGAACACATCCTCCACTACTACAGCCGCCGCCTGTGGCAGTGGCGCAGCGAGGGCGGCAGCGAAAACTGGTGGGCCGAGCGCCTGGGACGGGAAGTTCTGGCCGCCGGTGGCGAGAAGCTGTGGCCCCATATCACCGCGCCGGCAACCGCTGACGGAGAAGATTCATGACACCCTTCCGCGTGCAATGGGGCGAAGCGGATGTCCGGCAGTTGCTGGAACGCATCGAAGCCTGCCCCCTGCCGGAGACGCCGGCCACCGCGGACTGGTCATTGGGTTGCGACAGGACATTTCTGGCGAGAATCCAGAACCACTGGGTGACGGCCTACGACTGGCAGGCCGCCGCCGAATCCCTGAACCGCCATCCCCAGTACACCGCCGTCGTCGGCGACCTGCCCATCCATTTTGTCCATGTGGCGGGCGAGGCCCGGGGCCGCAAGCCCCTGCTGATCAGCCACGGCTGGCCGGGCTCCCACCACGAATTCTGGAAGGTGATCGAGCCCCTGGCCTACCCCTCCCGCCACGGCAGCAGGCCGGAGGATGCCTTTGATCTGGTAATCCCGAGCCTGCCCGGCTACGGTTTTTCCGGCAAACCCCATGGCCCCATGGGCCAGCGGGAAACGGCAGAACTCTGGAACAGCCTGATGACCGACCACCTGGGTTACAGGCGCTACGCCGCCCAGGGTGGCGACTTCGGGGCGATTGTCACCTCCTGGCTGGGCCTGGATCATGGCGACAACCTGGCGGGGATCCACCTCAATATGCTGGCCTTCCGCAGCCTGGCCGAACCCGCCAACCGGGAAGAAACCGAATGGCTGGAGGCCAGCCAGGCGGCCCAGCAGCAGCTGGGCGCCTACAGCCACCTGCATATGACAAGACCCCACTCACTGGTCTGGGCCACCGCCGGCAACCCTCTGGGCCAGGCGGCCTGGATGCTCGAACGCTTCCACGACTGGACCGACATGAACGGCAGGGACCTGGAGGAAGTGTTTGGCCTGGACGACCTGATCACCAACGCGATGATCTACCTGATGACCGACAGCTTCTCCAGCTCCCTGGGTTTCTACCGGGGCGTGGTCGAGGACGGTCTCGGCATTTTGCCGGAAGGACAGCGCTGCGAAACGCCCACGGCCTATGCGGCCTTCCCGGGGGATGCCCTCATGCCGGCCGCACCCCTCAGCCGGGTGGAGTTGGCCTATAACCTCACCCGCTATACGCCCATGCCCCGGGGCGGACACTTCGCCGCCATGCAGGAACCGGATCTCTTTGTTCAGGACCTGCGCGAGTGGGGGCGGGAGCTCAACTGGTAGGCAGGAACAGGCGCAGCGAGGAATCTTGATTCCGAAAGGTGAACTGCCAAGGCTATTGTTAACAAAGCCTCATCCGGTTAATGAAGCTTTTTTTATTGTTTAATTTATCAACCCGACAATAATTCGTGCCGGGCTATTAACCTGGCACTCAAATAGATATCCCTATCTATTTGAGTGCGCGCCCCGAAAATACCGGCGAAAATATGTGAATTTCCTTGTATTTTCGGGGCTTGCATTGGCCTGCGGCCAATGGGGGCACATCCCTGTACCGCCTATTAACCCGGCATTAATTCGTGCCGGGTTAATAGCAGTACGCCCTATGCGTCCTTGAACACCGGTTTACGCTTCTCGACAAAGGCCGTTACCGCCTCCCGGTGCTGCTCGGATTTGTGGGCCACGGACTGGAACGCCGCCGAGGTTTCCAGCAGGGAAGCGTAGGTGGAGGTCTGGCCTTCCCGCAGCAACCGCTTGGCCATGCGCAGGGCCTGGCCGGGATTGCAGGCGATGCGCCCGGCCAGTTCCCCGGCCGCGGGCAGCAGTTCCCCGTGGGGCACCACCCGGGATACCAATCCGCATTCCAGGGCTTCCCCGGCACTGAGCCTGTCGCCGGTAAAGGCCATTTCCGCCGCTTTCGACATACCCACCGCCCGGGGCAGCAGCCAGGCGCCGCCGTCGCCCGGGACAATGCCGAGCTTGACGAAACTCTCGGCGAAACTGGCTTTTTCCGAGGCGATACGGATATCGCACATGCAGGCCAAGTCGTTGCCGGCGCCAATGGCGGCCCCGTTGACCGCGGCGATCACCGGCACCTCCAGATCGAAGACCGCCAGCGCCAGGCGCTGGATACCGGTGCGGTATTCGTGGCGGATCGCTGCCGGGTCCATGTCCTCCTCGAAATACCGGGCCATGGCCTTGACGTTACCGCCGGCGCTGAACACGGGATCGGCGCCGGTAAGGATGACCACCCGCACCGACTGGTCGGCGGTGATGCGTTCGCAGGCCGCGACAAACTCATCCACTGCCGTGTTGCCGGTCAGCGCGTTGCGCACTTCCGGCTGGTTCATGGTCAGGGTGACGACAGCGCCGTCCTGTTCGTAGCGAAGAAATTCCTGCATGGCTGGGCTCTCCTGACAGTTGGGGAAGACACAAATCTATAGCTGACACTTTAACAATTATGCGCCGCGAGGGGACGTCGCAAGGTTGGAATATTGGGCAGTGATTGCCGTGCCTAGCGGGGCAATCTCCCCCACTTATGGCAGCTCTCGATGGTTTTGGCGATCACCCGTGCCTGGGCGGCCTTGAGCCGTTTCAGCCCCACGCCCTTGCGGACAATGCCGGGATTGAGGGAGGCCAGCTTTTCCAGGCCGGAGTGAAGGACACTGGCCAGACTGTAGGCATCGCCCCGGGACATGTCGCTCTTGCTGCCGGCAGCTTCGAGGATCCGGTTGGCCAGAAAATCGAGCTCGGGGATATAGGCGTCCATGCGCAACTTGTCGAAAGTCTTGTCACCGCGATCCGCCTCCAGGTTCCGGAAGCGAAGGACTTCCCGGTGCTTCTGCCAGACCCGGAAATAAACCTCCACCAGCTCCAGGGCCTGCTCCTCGTAATCGGTGCCCAGCCACGGCCTGTCGATTTCGGCCATGGCCTCCTCCAGCTCGCTGCCGGCCAGCTCGCTGAGGGAGAAAAGGATGTCGCGAATATCGTCGAAATACATATAGAATGTGGCGGAGGAAGTGCCGGCCTCCTTGGCGACCGCGACCGCGGTGAGCTCAACGGGAGACTTCTTCTTGAGCAGGCGCTCGGCGGCGTCCATCAGGCGCTTGCGCGTGGCCATGCCCTTGCGCCCCAGGGCCTGGCCCTGTTTGTTGCTGGTAACCTGCAGGCTCGGATTGACTATTTTTTCGTTCATCGCTGCAACTTATAAAGGAAAATGATTAACACGACGTCGCTTGTTCAGAGGAACCCATCCCCTGCGGCCTTTATCACGGGAGAGGGCGCGGCGGGTATCGCGCTTCCCCCCCGAGCGCCTCGAAGATTGGGATTAATCTTGACCCAAAAGCGGAAATATTGCAAAGTAAATAACTGTCAGTTAGTCAGTTTTTTTAATTGCAGCCGGCCCCGGAGCCCGGACGGGGCGTGACCACAGAGAACCCATGTCATTTATCAACGATGCCGCCTTCGAGGTTGATCGCGAACCTCTGATTGCCGAGCTTTATCGCCGGCTTCCCCGCCATTGCGTCCTGAGCGATGTCGAGGACCTTCGCCCCTATGAATGCGACGGGCTCTCGGCCTACTGCGAACTGCCGCTGGCCGTGGTCCTGCCCGAGAACGAGGAACAGGTTATTGCTGTCCTGCGCACCTGCCATCGGCTGGGCGTGCCCATGGTGCCACGGGGCGCCGGCACGGGACTGTCCGGCGGTGCGCTGCCCCATGCCCAGGGCGTGGTGGTATCCCTGGCCAGGATGAAAGATATCCTGTCCCTCGACCCGGAACAGCGCCTCGCGGTGGTTCAGCCGGGCGTGCGCAACCTGGCCATCTCCGAGGCCGCCGCGCCCCACGGGCTCTACTACGCACCCGATCCCTCCTCCCAGATTGCCTGCACCATCGGCGGCAACGTCGCCGAGAACTCCGGCGGTGTGCACTGCCTCAAGTACGGCCTCACGGTCCACAATGTCCTGTCCGTGCGCATGATCCTGGCGGATGGCACGCCGGTGGCCCTGGGCGGTACCGCCCCGGAATCTCCCGGGCTGGATCTGCTGGCCCTGAGCATCGGCTCAGAGGGCCTGCTCGGGGTTGTCACCGAGGTGACCGTCAACCTGACGCCCACGCCCCCCTGCGCCCAGGTGGTGATGGCCTCGTTTGACGATGTCAACAAGGCCGGCAATGCCGTGGCGGCGATCATCGCCGCGGGCATTATCCCGGCGGGGCTGGAAATGATGGACAAGGCCGCCACCGCCGCCGTTGAGCCCTTTGTGAACGCCGGCTACGACCTGGAGGCCGCCGCCATTCTGCTGGCGGAATCCGACGGCACCGAGGAAGAGGTGGCCGAGGAAATTGCCCGTATCCGTACGGTGCTGGAAGAAAACGGCGCCACCTCCCTGAAAGTGTCGGGCAACGAGCAGGAGCGGCTGTTGTACTGGGCGGGCCGCAAGGCCGCCTTCCCCGCCATCGGGCGTATTTCCCCGGACTACTACTGCATGGACGGCACTATTCCGCGCAAACATCTGGGGGAAATGCTCACCGCCATTAACGCCATGGAGGAAAAATACAACCTGCGCTGCGCCAACGTCTTTCACGCCGGCGACGGCAACCTGCATCCCCTGATCATGTTCGATGCCAACAAGCCCGGGGAACTGGAACGGGCCGAGGCATTCGGCGCCGAAATACTCGAACGGTCGGTGCAGTTCGGCGGTTCCATTACCGGCGAGCACGGCGTGGGTGCCGAGAAGATCGACCAGATGTGCGTCCAGTACAGCGAGGATGCCCTGGACGCCTTCCGCGCCGTCAAGAACGCCCTGGACCCGGCCGGCCTGCTCAACCCGGGCAAGGGCATTCCCAGCCTGCACCGCTGCGCCGAATATGGCGCCATGCATGTCCATAAGGGCAATGTGCCCTTTCCGGAACTGCCGAGGTTTTGATGGAAGCCGTACTCACGCGCTGGCGGGAAATTGTCCAGGCCGCCTCGGCGAATCGCACCGGCCTTCGCCTGCGCGGCGGCGGCAGCAAGGACTTTTACGGCGAACCCGCCACCGGGGAGCTATTCGACACACGCGACTACCGGGGCATCGTCGGCTACGAGCCCACGGAGTTGGTTGTCACCGCCCGCTGCGGTACGCCCCTGGCCGAACTGGAAGCGGCCCTGGCGGAGCGGGGCCAGATGCTGGCCTTCGAACCGCCAGGTTTCGGGGACGCCACCGTGGGGGGCTGCCTGGCGGCGGGCTTGTCCGGCCCCCGCCGGGCCCAGGCCGGGCCGTTGCGGGATTTTGTGCTGGGCACCCGGTTGATGGACGGCCGGGGCCGGATAATGGAGTTTGGCGGCCAGGTCATGAAAAACGTCGCCGGCTACGATATCTCACGGCTGCTGGCGGGCAGCATGGGCATACTGGGTCTGGTCCTGGAAGTCTCCTTCAAGGTTCTGCCCCGCCCCATTCGCGAAACCAGCCTGCGTCTCTCACTATCCCAGGAAGAGGCGCTGACAGCGGTGACACGCTGGCGCCGGCAACCACTGCCCGTTTCCGCCACCGCCTGGGAGGGTGGCGAACTCACCGTCAGGCTCTCCGGCGCCGAAGCGGCAGTGGCCACGGCAGCCCGCACCCTGGGCGGCACCATCCTGGAGGACCGCGAGGGCGAACGCTTCTGGCGGGACTTACGGGAACAACAACTGGCATTTTTCGGAAACGGCGATGTCCCGCTGTGGCGCATTTCGGTACCGGCCAACACCGGGGCCTTGCCCATTGAAGCCGCCGACATTCTGCTCGAATGGCACGGCACCCAGCGCTGGCTGCGCACCGACATGCCGGCCAGAGAGGTACGCCTCTTGGCCCGCGAGGCGGGAGGCCATGCCACCCTCTTTCGCGGCGGCGAGCGGGCCGACATTTTCGAGCCCCTGCCGGAACCGGTGATGGCACTCCATCAGCGCCTGAAAGCACAATTCGACCCGGACGGGATTTTTAATCCGGGCCGGTTGTACCGCGATCTCTGACAGCGACCCGAGCACTGGCACCATTTTATGCAGACAAATCTGGCCGATTTTATTCGCGATACGGACAAGGGCCGGGAAGCGGACTCCATCTTGCGCAGTTGCGTGCACTGTGGCTTCTGCACGGCCACCTGCCCCACTTACCAATTGCTGGGCGACGAACTGGACGGGCCCCGGGGCCGCATCTACCTTATCAAGAGCGTCCTGGAAGGCGAGACGGCCACGGAAAAAACCCAGTTGCACCTGGACCGCTGCCTGACCTGCCGGGCCTGCGAAACCACCTGCCCGTCCGGCGTGGTCTATCACCGCCTGCTGGATATCGGCCGGGAAGTGGTTGACGAGCAGGTGGGCCGCCCGCCGCAACAGCGCCTGATCCGTCGCCTGCTCACGGCCGTGCTGCCCCGGCGCCGGTTGTTCACGGCCCTGGTGCGCACCGGCCAGTTGTTCAGGCCGCTGACGCCGGGCAGGCTCAAAACCAGAATTCCTCCCCGCCAGGACCACCTGGACCGCCCCTACCACCAGCGCCAGCGCCGGGTGGTCATGCCGGAAGGCTGTGTCCAGCCCGGCATTTCGCCGGCCACCAATGCCGCCGCCGCGCGCGTCCTGGATGCCCTGGGTATCGGCGTCGCGGCCACGCCCGCCGACGGCTGCTGTGGCGCCCTGCGCTTTCACCTGGGCGCCCAGGAGGCGGCGGAGCGGGACATGCGCCGCAATATCGACGCCTGGTGGCCTGCCATCGAGGACGGTGCCGAGGCCGTGGTAAGCACCGCTTCCGGCTGCGGGAGCCATATCGTCGAGTACGGCAAGCTCCTGGCCGGGGATACCCGCTACCGGGAAAGGGCCGCGAAAATCGCCGACCTTACCGTCGATATTTCCGAGCTGCTGGTACGCGAGGAAAAAACGCTGACCGCCAAACTCCGGCAGGCCAATATCACCGCCGAAAGTCGCGGACGCGTGGCATTTCAGTCCCCCTGTACACTGCAACACGGCCTGGGTATCACCGGCGCCGTGGAAAGGCTGCTTCGCGCCGCCGGCTACGACACCCTGCCGGTGCCCGACAGTCACCTTTGCTGCGGTTCCGCGGGCACCTACTCGATCCTGCAACCGGCACTGTCGAGACAACTGCGGTCCAACAAGCTCAAGGCTCTCACCAGCGGCGACCCTGATATCATTGCCACCGCCAACATTGGCTGCCAGACCCACCTGCAGACAGAGAGCACATTGCCGGTGATCCACTGGATTGAATTGATAGACAGGGCCCTCGCGGACCCCGGGTACCGAATCGACACCGAACACCCCGAACTTTCCCAGACTGCCTGACAAGGAGAACCCATGGACACCCACATCGAGCGCGCGGGGCTCAAAGTCGCCCCTCAGCTGGCTGACCTGATCGAGAAAGCCATCCTTCCCGCAACCGGGCTGGGCGCGGAATCGGTATGGCAGGGCTTTGCCCGGCTCCTTGCCGACCTGGTGCCTCGCAACCGGGAACTGCTGGCAAAGCGGGAAGAGTTGCAACGACAACTGGACCAGTGGCACCGGCAAAACCCAGGGCTGGTGGACACGGCTGCCTACAAGACCTTCCTCAAGGATATCGGCTACCTGGCCGACGACGTGGCCGACTTCCGGGTCAGCACCGCCAACGTGGACCCGGAAATCGCCACCCTGGCCGGCCCCCAGCTGGTGGTGCCGGTAATGAACGACCGCTTCGCGCTGAACGCGGTCAATGCCCGCTGGGGCAGCCTCTATGACGCTCTCTACGGCACCGACGCCATCCCCGAGACCGACGGCGCCGGCAAGGCCGGCGACTATAATCCGGTGCGGGGCGAAAAAGTCATCGCCAGGGCCCGCGAATTCCTGAATCGCGCCGCTCCCCTGGCGGACAAGCGCAGCTGGGCGGACACCACCGGCTTTCGCATCGAATCCGGCAATCTGGTGGCAGTCTTCGATGACGGCACTGCCGGCCTGGCGGACCCGGCTCAGTTCGCCGGCTACCAGTCCGACGAAGAGTCTCCCTCCGCGCTTTTGCTGACCCACCACGGCCTGCATATCGAAATCCAGATCGACGCCGAGGCCCCCATCGGCCGCGACGATGCCGCCGGCATCAAGGACGTGCTCCTGGAGGCGGCCCTGACCACCATCCAGGATTGCGAAGACTCCGTGGCCGCCGTGGACGCCGACGACAAGGTGGCGGTCTACACCAACTGGCTGGGCCTTATGAAGGGCGACCTCAAGGCAACGTTCGACAAGGGCGGCGAGACGATGACCCGCAGCGCCAAGCCCGATCGCCGCTACAAGAATGCCGAGGGCGAGACATTTTTCATTCCCGGCCGCAGCCTGTTGCTGGTGCGCAACGTCGGCCACCTGATGACCACCGACGCCGTGCTCGACGCCCGGGGCGACGAGATTCCCGAGGGCATGCTCGACGGCCTGGTGACCAGCCTGTGCGCCCTGCACGACCTCAACAAGAAGGAGGGCGATCCCAAAAACTCCCGGGCGGGCAGCGTTTATATCGTCAAACCCAAAATGCACGGCCCAGAGGAAGTGGCCTTCGCCAACACCCTTTTCGACCGCATCGAGGACATCCTCAAACTGCCCCGCCACACCCTGAAAATCGGCATCATGGACGAGGAGCGGCGCACCACCCTCAACCTCAAGGCCTGTATAGCCGCCGCCAGGGAACGGGTGATCTTTATCAATACCGGTTTTCTCGATCGCACCGGCGACGAGATACACAGCATCATGGAAGCGGGACCGGTGGTGCGCAAAAACGCCATGAAACAGGAGCGCTGGATCGCCGCCTACGAGGACTGGAACGTGGACATTGGCCTCGCCGCCGGCCTCCAGGGCCATGCCCAGATCGGCAAGGGCATGTGGCCCAAGCCCGACGCCATGGCGGAAATGCTGGCCACCAAGCACAACCACCCGGAAGCCGGCGCCAACTGTGCCTGGGTGCCCTCGCCCACCGCCGCCGTGCTGCACGCCATGCACTACCACCAGGTGGACGTGGCCGAGGTGCAATCGAAACTGGCGGGCAGGCAGCGGGCGACCCTGGATGACCTGATCACCCTGCCCCTGCTCGGGGACAAGCCCTCGCCGGAAGCCATTCAGGAGGAGTTGGACAACAATGCCCAGGGCATCCTCGGCTATGTGGTGCGCTGGGTCGAGCACGGCGTGGGCTGTTCCAAGGTGCCGGACATCCACGACGTGGCCCTGATGGAAGACCGGGCGACGCTGCGCATCTCCAGCCAGCACATCGCCAACTGGCTGCACCACGGCATCTGCAGTGCCGAACAGGTGGAGGAAACCCTCAAGCGCATGGCAAAAGTCGTGGATCAGCAGAACGCCGGCGATCCCGACTACCACCCGATGGCCGACGACTACGAAAAATCGCCCGCCTTCCAGGCGGCCAGGGATCTGGTTTTCAAGGGCAGGGAGCAGCCCAGCGGTTACACCGAACCGTTGCTTCACGCCTGGCGCCGGGAGGCCAAGAAACGCGCCGCGGAAAAATAAGCTTTCGCCGGCAGCCGCTTCCACCCCTGCTTTAACCGGTATGGGAGCGGCCCCTGGCCGCGAAGCCGGGGCGAACGGCTGGCAAAGGGTCTGACTTTCCCCTCTACCACCGGTTGGATCGCCGTCACAGGCCAACACTTTGCCCGGCTCAATCCATTCAACAAACAGGAGAACCACCATGCTCACCATCAAACGACTGTCCCAGGCCGACGCCCAGTTGCTGATCGCCGGTGCCCGCGCCAAGGCGGAGGAAATCGGCGTACCCATGTGCATCGCCATCACCGACGAATCCGGCAACCTGATCGCTTTCGAGCGCATGGACGGCGGCAAGACCACCAGTGTCACCATTGCCATCGACAAGGCATTTACCGCCGCCGCGGCCCGCAAGGCCACCCACGAATACAACGCCGTGTGCGTACCCGGCAACCTGGCCTTCGGCATCAACAGCGCCATCGGCGGCCGCCTGATGGTGGTCGGCGGCGGCCTTCCGGTGACCGTGGACGGCGACGTGGTGGGCGGGATTGGCCTGAGCTCCGGCACGCCGCAACAGGACATGGACTGTGCCCAGGCGGGCATCGACCACTTCCTGAAAAATTCCTGAAACCCTTAACGCCGGCAAGCCTGTGATACTATCCGGCGCTTAAAATTGACCCCGGGGAGAATAAAAGCATGATCGACAGTGCGGACTACATTATCGTGGGCGCCGGTTCCGCCGGCTGTGTCCTTGCCAGCGAACTGTCGGCGGACCCGGACAACACCGTCGTGGTGATCGAGAGCGGCCCCATGGACAAGAGCCCGCTGATCGATATGCCCCGGGGGATCGGCAAGCTGCTCGCCCCGGGCAATCCCCACGTCTGGGCCTATGACGTGCACCGCCCGGGCGGCGCGAAGGAGACCTGGCTCAAGGGACATGTTATCGGCGGTTCCAGTTCCATTAACGGCCTGGTTTACGCCCGCGGCTTTGCCGGCGACTACAACCGCTGGGCCGGCGAGCTGGGTTGTGCCGGCTGGAGCTGGGCCGACCTGCTGCCCTGCTTCAAGGCCAACGAGCATCACGAGTTTGGCGAGTCGGAAGAGCGCGGCGTTGGCGGTCCCCTGCGCATCTCCGGCCATCCGCCGGATATCTCCGGGCCCGGACCCAAGTCCCTGTGCGAGGCCTTTCTCGATGCCTGCGACCAGGCCGGCACACCCCGGGTGCCCGACACCAACAACGCCGCCGATGGCGGTGCCGGCTACCAGCCGCGGACCATCTGGGAGGGTACCCGGCAGAGTGCGGCCAAGGCCTTCCTGCACCCGGCAATGACCCGCCCCAACCTGACCGTGATCAGCGACACCCGCGTGGAGCGGGTTCTCTTCGAGGGCACCAGGGCCGTGGGCGTGGCTGTCCGGGACAAAAGCGGCGCCGGCCACACTATCGCGAGCAACCGGGAGGTGATTCTCTGCGGCGGCGCCATCGAGTCGCCCAAGCTGCTCCAGCTCTCCGGCATCGGCCCCGCCGAACGGTTGAAGGAAGCGGGCATACAGGTAGTCGCGGACCTGCCCCAGGTGGGCCAGAACCTGCGCGAACACTGCAACTTCATGGTCCAGTACCGGGTTACCCGGGGCAGCCTCAACAGCGCTTTCCAGGGACCGCGATTACTGTGGAACCTGCTCCGGTACCTGGTCACCCGCAGCGGCCCCCTGGCCCACGGCTCCCAGGAAATGCTCGCCTACATCAAGAGCCGGGAAGGCCTGGACCGGCCCGACTGCCAGTTGGGCGTCGGCCTGTGGTCACTGCACAATGGGCCCAAGGGGCCGGAACTGGACAAGGAGCCCGGCTTCACCGTCGGCGGCTACCACATGCATCCCCGGTCGCAGGGGCAGCTCTATATCACCTCCGCCGACGCCGGCGACCAGCCCCATATCGAGGTCAACTACCTGAGCGACCCCGAGGATCAGGCCGCGTCCGTGGCCATGGTGCGCTATATCCGCAGGATCGCGGGGCAACCCGCCCTGAAGGACTTCATCGTCGAAGAGGTCCAGCCGGGGCCCGATGTACAGAGCGACGACGAGATCCTCGAGGCCTACAAGACGTTGGGCGCCACCGCCTACCACGTCTCCGGCACCTGCCGCATGGGCTCCGATCAGGAGTCGGTGGTGGACCCCCAAACCCGTGTGCGCGGCGTCGACGGCCTAAGGGTGGTGGACACGTCCATTTTCCCGGAACTGCCCTCCGGCAACACCAATGCGCCGGCCATGGCCGCCGGCAGGCGGGCCGCCCAATTTATCCTGGAAGACCGAAACACCGGGGAACAGCGCAAGGCCGGCTGAACATCCGCAAAAATCGTCAACACTATAGCAATCAGGCATTTGCTGGCCTGATTGCTTTTCATAGGTTTGTGCAGGCCCCTGAGGAATCGATTCACCCAGGCAAATGGCCGGGCGGACTCGAGGAAATCGTCAGCAGCAGATCCCTGTGCGCCTCAGCGCTCCATATTGCACCAGACCGGGCCGTTGTCATCGAAACCGATCACACCGTTGACCCTGTCCAGGTCGATAATGACAGCGGTGCCCTTGCGTTCGGGGTCCCCCTGCTGTTCTTTCTCATGGGCCAGGTCAAAGACGCGGTTTTTCTCTTCAGGGTCGGCAACCACCCGCGCCCTGCCCCGGAACTCAAGAAACGGCACGGATTTCGAGCGATACATCATGGCCACGTGGGGATTGTGCTCGATGGCCCGGATGGTGTCGCCGCCGGCATTGCGTACCCAGAGGCTGAGCTGGTCGGGACCATAAACGGCTGTGCTTCCCCGGAAAGTCAGGGAGGGCCGATTGTTTTTATCCACCACCGCCAAAACCATCACATTGTCGGTATCGATGGCGCGGCTGATCATTTCGACCATGTCGTCGGTCAGTTGGATGCCTGGCATAGGCATTATCTCCTTTCCTTATTGGGTGTGGGTAAAAATCCAATTTATTTTACAGGATGATAAGTACTACCAACCCGGCACTCAAATCGATATCCCTCTCTATTTGAAGGTGCGTCGGAATTGGTCCGGCGAAACGGTGTCCGATCAGTTTCGTTGTCCTGCGCTGGACACGACTTCCGCGCATCCGGACCATCGATCTGGCGAGAAAATCCTCCGGCGGCTTCCTGCTCCGAGCTATGGGAGTTTCGGATTCGATACTGCCAGCTTTCTTTACACCCGATTCGGAAATTCGCACCCCAAAACACCCAACCTTTTGTTTTCCTCTAACTTTTTTCGATTGGCCTGAAATTTGCTGCTCTATCCTGTGCCTGGCGTCGCACTCCGCGACGTTACCGATAACAAGAGCGAGGTATACCATGTTTAGATTGATGGCTATTATCCCGGCCACCCTGATGGCCGCCGATGCCCTGGCCAGTGCACCCCTGGGTGTTCCCGCCGGCCAGGTCGTGGGCAGCGCCCTGGGTACAGTGGTCCCGTTCAGCGGCGGAGGCCTGGCGGCCCTGGCGACAGCCGGAGTGGTGGCGGGAATCTGGATCGTCAAGCGTAAGCGCTAACGGCTCCCCCCGCTATCAGGTAAAAAGACGATGCTCGGCTATCTTGCCGGCTTGTTGCCCTTTGTTTTCTGCGGCATCGTCGGAGCGGCGGCAGTGGCGGAACTGCTCAAGCCATGCCGCCCGACTCTGCAACCGGTGACCGGCAGGTGGTCCACCAATCTGGCCCTGTTCGGTTTCCAGTTCGGCCTGCAAAAGCTGCTGGTGCCTTTGTCGGCCCTGGTCGCCGCCCTTGGCGCCCAGAAGGCGGAAACGGGTCTGCTGACGTTTCTTGGAGTACCCGCGGCTGCCGGCATGGTTGCCGGTATTTTGCTATTGGATGTCTGGAAATACTGGGAACATCGCCTCATGCACGCCGTGCCCGCTCTTTGGCGGCTGCACCGGGTCCATCACTCGGACGTGGAGATCGATTTCACCACCAGCGAACGCCATCACCCACTGGAAGTGATGCTCAGTATTGCCGGCCTGTTCGCCGTGATCTATCTGTTGGGCATACCGCCGGAAGCGGTGCTCTTATACAGCCTGATCGCCACCGCCGTGGTCGTTCTTTCCCACGCCAACATCGAAGTGCCGCAATGGCTCGACGGCGCTCTCAGGAATATCGTCGTAACCCCCGCCTTCCATGTGGTTCACCATTACGCGGACCGACGCGAAACAGATACCAATTTCGCACTGGTAATTACCCTCTGGGACCGGATTTTCGGTTCCCTTCACAGGGAAAATGCAACCGTTAAAGGCAACAGGCAGGTGCTGGGAATCGAGGATTTTCGTGAGCCGCGAGACAACCGGCTCCACCGGGTGCTGTTGCAGCCTTTTCTGTCGACCGGCACAAATAAAGTGCCAGAGAGCGGCAGCAACGATAAACCACGACTGGTATGACCGAGACCGCAGTACCCGCCAGCGCCGTTTGTCCAACGCCAAAAGGCCGCCCACCGGGCGCAATCGCTGTTCCTTTTCGGGGGCAGGCCGGGTGGGGTAGCGCGCTGACCCTGTTGGCGGCCGCACTGGCGCTGACAATCGCCGCGCACGCGGACAGCCTTTTGGCAATGATGGCCATCTGGGACAACAACGCCACCTACCAGTATGGCTGGGTGGTGATGCCGGTTTTTCTTTACCTGCTCTGGCACCGTCGGGGCGACTTCACGGGCGCTGCACCCGCCACAAACCCATGGGCCATTCCTGCCGCCCTGGTTGCCGCCGGCGCCTGGCTTGCGGCCGACCTGCTCAATATCGCCGAGGGCCGGCAGTTTGCGCTGATCGCCATGGTCTGGGCACTGACCCTGGCGGCCCTGGGCTGGACGGTTTTTACCCGGGCACTGCCCATGCTGGCACTGCTCCTGTTCCTGGTGCCTTCGGGCGGTTTTCTGACAATACCGTTGCGACACCTGACGGTGGAAATGCTGGCAACCTTCCCCCGGGTTTTCGGAATACCCTTCCGCATCGAAGGTTTCGCCGTTTTTGTAGAATCCAACCGCTATGTGGTCATCAATGATTGCGCAGGACTCCACTACCTGCTCATGGCGCTCTTTCTCGGGCTGGTACTGGCCCTTCTGATATACCGGCGCTGGTGGAAAATTGCCGCGCTGACCCTGTTCAGCGGTGCGCTGGCTATTGTCGCCAATGGCCTGCGCGTCGTCGGTATCGCGGCCTGGGACTATATCACCGGCAGCCAGATGGAACTGTCGGGTCATGTCTATTTCGACTGGTTGTCGCTGGGGCTGCTCTTTATCACCTTGCTGGCCGTATTCGCATACCTGAAAAAGGAAGCGTTTACCGGCCCGACAGAGGTCAGGCGTTCCCGGTTCCCGCGCCTCGCAATCCTCGTGCCCACAACCCTGGTTGTGGTATCGGCGCCTCTGCTGCTCCCCTCCCCCGGGGAAGCCATTCCCTTGACGGCATCGCCGACACTGCCGGAAACCGTAAACGGCTGGCGCCGGACAACGCCTTCTGCCGACTGGCATCCCGCGATCTCCGGCGAACATATTAATTCCACCCTCGCCGGTTACCGGAAAGATAGCCGTTCCCTCTCGGTCTTTGTCGGGGAAACCGCGGACGCCCGCACCAAGATCAGCGCGGGAGCCGACCTTGGCATGCACGGCGGCTGGATGCCAGGCACAAGCCGCGAACGCCATGTCTGCGACAACCACGGCTGCGAGCAGGTGCGGCATATCAGGCTACTGTTACAAAAGAGCCAAAGAGTTCGCCACCTCTATGTCACTTACGCCGTGGCGGGAAGCACCGCATCCTCCCAGGCCGGAATCCGCCTGCGTCGGGCCTGGACCAAATTACTCGGCGGTGCCCCCGAAGCCCGGCTGATCGCCCTGGCCGTCGACAGCGCAGAGGGACTAGAGGAACCGGAAATCACTGCGCTGCTGCGCAGCCTGAAACCAGTGGACTGACCCGTATCCAGAGAAACGGGAAGACCGCGGCACCCTAAGCCATGGACACCGCGAAGTTACTCCGTCGGTACTCGCTCTCCAGGTAATCCACCAGATGGGCGCACAATTCCCGGGCGTCGTTCGCCGTGCCGTGGATAAAGCTCGAGCTGCGCCGGCGCATAAAAGGCAGCCCCAGTGCGTACAGCCCGGGCGCCACCACGCCGCCGTGGTGGCGCAGGTTGCCCTTGCGATCCAGCACCGGCACACGGAGCCAGGAGTAATCCGGGCGGAACCCGGTGGCCCAGACCAGGGACCGGAGTCCCTGGCGATGCAGGTCCAGCGTCAGCAGGGGGTTGTCGTCCACCCGGGTGGCGGGAAAGTCCTCCGGCGGCGGCAGGTTATTGTCCATCCCGTGGGCCTGCGCCCACTGGTCGATGCGCCTGAACAGGCGGTTCATCTTGAGATCCGCCAGTGCACAGTGGTTGCGCAGGCCACCGGAGAACTGCGCCCTGCCGTCGCTGAACCCCGCCAGCCGTCCCACCACCCGGACACCCCGGGACTGGAGGGCGTTAAGGTCCAGGGTCGCCGCGCCCGAGAGTTGGGGCGAAGGAACCCGCCGTGCGCGGTGGAGGTCATCCACCTGGTCGTGTCGCTCGTCCAGAACACCGATGGCGTCCAGCCACCACTGGATATCCCGTCCACGGTAACAGCGCGGCAGGCGCACGTGCTCCCCAACCGCCAGGGTTACCTGGCGCCCACTGCGCCGGATTTCGTCCGCCAGTTGCACTCCAGTGGCGGACCCTCCCACCACCAGCACGTGCCCATCGCAAAGTTGTCCCGGGCTGCGGTAATTGCCGGCGGTGTACTGCTCTATGGTTGCCGGTAACCGGTCGGCGATGGCCGGCACACGGGGCACGGCAAAGGCGCCGGTGGCGATCACCAGCGCCCGGCACTCCCAGGGCCCATAATCGGTATTCACCCGGTAGCCGCCGCCGAAAGCACTGACAGCCGTGACCGTCACACCGGTGCGCACCGGCGCCCGGAAGTTTGCGGCATAGCCGGCGATAAAGTCCACCACCTCCTCCCGGCCCATAAAGCCGTCCGGGTCGGGGCCGCTATAACGGTAGCCGGGCAGCCGGCACTGCCAGTTGGGGGTGAGCAGCCGCAGGGAGTCCCAGCGATCCTGGCGCCAGGCATTGGCGATCTGGCCGCGTTCCAGTACCACGTGGTCAATGCCCCGCCCCGTCAGGCACCAGCTCATGGCCAGGCCGGCGTGGCCGGCGCCGATAACCACCACCTCCACCCGTGGGCATTCCCGCACGGTCATTACCTGACCTCCACCCGCACATTGGTGGGGTTGGTGATGATGTCGAAAACCGCCGAGCGCTTCTGGGACTGGGCCACCAGGGCCTCGATGTCTGCTCGGGAGGCATCGGCGTCTATTTCGAACACCACCCGCACATCGTCGAAGCCGTTGCGCACATCGGCGTCCATGCCCAGAATTCCCTGCACGTCCATGCTGCCCTCCAGCACGGCCGTCACCGAGTGCAGCTGGATACCCCGGTTCTGGGCCACCGAGGCGATACCCGCTGTCAGGCAGCCCGCCAGCCCCACCAGCACATATTCCACCGGGGTGGCGCCCCGGTCGTCGGAGGCGAAGAGCTCCGGATGGTCCGCATCAAAAGTGAAGGTGTTGCGGTGGCGCTGCTCTTCCCCGAGGCCATAAAAGCCTTCCACGGCGGTACAGCTATGGGTACCGCGCACCCATTCGCAGCTGGCCCGCCAACGGAATTGTGCCGCTTCCGGCGCTTCGGCCAGGGCCTGCCGGGCAACCAGCAGGGCCTCCACATTAACGCCGTTGTCTGTGATCACGGTTTGCACGGTCATGGTTGCGTCCTCTCTTGCGAATTGTTGCCGACGCCATTGCCGGACAGCCAGAGGATGCAACCGGACCGTTTAAGCCCGCGTTGGAGCAGCCGTGTTATTTGGAGGTAATCAGGAAGGGGGCAGGTCACCCGGCCCCACAGGCTGGAAGGCCCAGACACACTCCACCGGCATCTCCGCCTCCCGCTGGGCCTGGCGCACCGCCTCCGCATCCGGCGCGCGGTAGAGGCAGAGCATGCGCCGGCGGTCCAGGGAAAATAGAGTACGGGTAAAGCTGACGCCCCGGATTTCCAGGCACCAGGCACTGGCATCTTCCCGGGCCTGGATCTCCGCCAGGGACACCGGCTTATCGAAGCGCCGTTCAACGACCACATTGGCCGGCGGCGCATCCGGACCCACATGGACGGTGCCGGACCAGAGACAGGATGCATCCGCATCGTTCTGGCGGAAGGCGATACGGACGGACTCCAGGTCGGGGGCAGTAAAATGGCAGATCAACTTCCTGCCGTCCAGGGCCAGCAGGCTCTGCTGCCAGTGGATCTTATGGAGGCGAAAGCAGCCTCCGGCTTCCAGGCTCATGACCAGGACATCATCCTGTCTCAGAGGCGGGTCAAACCATCGCTCGGCAATCACATCGACCATTTCATCATCCCTCAACCAACTGCCGGGCCCGCTCCCGCGCCCAGGCGGCCACGGCGGCACCCTCCAGGGCGGCGATGCCGGCCAGGCTGTGGCGGTAGGACAATTCGTCCCGCTCATGCCTGTTGGCCTGGGCCAGGGCGATATGGGCAAGCATGATTTCCGTCGCCCTGTCCAGGGCCTCGGCGCAGGCCAGGGCCTCCTCCGCCCGGGTGCGGGCCGCCCGGTAGTGTCCCCGCTCGTTATCCAGCAACGCAGCCCGGCTGAGGACGCAAGCCAGGCGGTGCTTGGCATCCGCATTGCGCAGATCGTCCAGGGCTGCGTCCAGCGCCTGGCTGTCATCTTCCAGGGCATAACGGCACAGTCCTTCCATCGCCCGGGCAAAAGGAGCCTCACTCCCCTCCCGCAGTTTCTCTCCCAGTTCCATCAACTCGCCGCAGCGCGCCAGGGCCGCCCGGTAGCGACCCCGCCCGAAGTCGATCATCACCAGGTACTCATTGGCCTGGAATTCACCGATGTGGTTACCCGTGCCTTTGGCCAGGGTGCGTGCTTCCTTGAACAGTTCCTCGGCCTCGTCAAGGCGGTTTTCATGGTAACGCAGCATGCCGCCGGCGGCGGGAATGGCCTCTATGCTGATTCCCCGGCGCCGGGCCAGGGCACGGGCTTCCATCAGCATGGCGTCGGCACGGGGCAGGTCCTGTTCCAGCATGGCCAGGCATCGGGCCGCCTCCGCCATGCCCTGGATCCGGTCTTCCTCGCTGCCGCCGCGGGCCACCCGTTCCGCCTGCAGGGAATCCTCCCGGGCGCTGTGCCAGTGACCCTGATACCAGCGAACATAGCTGGCCATATAGTAGCCGAGCCGGGCGTGGTGGATGGCGCCATGGTCCAGGGCCTGCTCGGCCAGGTCGGTGTACTGCCTGGCGGCGCTTTCCCAGTCCTCCAGCGGCATCGCGGTCAGCAGGATTTCTTCCAGTTCCAGTGTCAGGCACACCCGCTCCCCGTCGTTGAGCTGCTGCGCCAGCCTCAGCCCCTTGCGGGCCAGGCTGACCGCCTCCCGGTTGGCGAAAAAACGCAGGCATAGCCGTCCGGCGGACACCAGGCCCCGGGCCGCGAGTGGCGCTTCCCCGCTGAGGCAGGCATGGTGGGCAAGAGCGGCGGCCTGGGCCAGGTCCAGTGCCGTGTCCTTTTCCAGCAGCCGGGCCACCCTGCCGTGCATCACCCGTTGCCGGGTGGGTGAGATATCATTGTAGATACAGCGGGCCACCAGGTCGTGAGAGAAACGAAAACCGTAATCCACGGGCACCAGCAGGGCCTCTTGCACGGCCTGGTCCAACACATCCCCAACGGTCTCCTGTGTCATATCCGCGATGTCCGCCAGGGTGGCGATATGGATACGGCCCCCCAGCACCGCCGCCCAGCGCAGAAGGTCCACCGCCTGGAGATCAAAACGGGACAGCCGCTCCCGGATCAGCTGCGCCAGGGAACCGGTGCCCTCCCCGGCAGCGCAGGCCCGGGCAAGCTCAATGGCCATGAGGGGATTCCCGCCACACTCCCGGCTCAGGCGTTGGCATTCGGCTGCCGGCGCCTGATCATCAATAATTTGCAGCACTGCCTCCTGCGACAATGGACCGAGACGGATCTCCTCCATCAGGCCCGCGGCCCGCAGAGAACGGAAGGTTCGCTGGGTGGCGGTGTTGTCGCTGAGTTCGCTTTCCCGGCCGGCGATAACCACCAGCAGTGGCTGGTCAAGGTTGGCCCTTGCCACATGGTCCAGGGCGGCGGCACTGGATTCGTCGCACCACTGGAAATCATCCAGCACCAGGATAACCGGGCCGCTGGCGGTTTCCCGGGCCACCAGTTCCGCCAGATCCGCCAGCAACTGCTCCCGGTTGTCCGGATCGGTGAAAGGTTTGCCCCAGCGGTCGCCGACTGTCCCGGCCAGAGCCTCCAGCCACAGGGCAAAGGGCCGGAGGCGACCTGACTCGACGGCGCTGGCCCGCATCACTTTGGCATTGTCCTCCTCTCCCAGTGCCGCCAGTGCGTCCAGCACCCGGCTTTTGCCGATACCCGGGGCGCCACTGACCAGGGCAAATCGGGCGTTGCGCTGCTCCTTGACCCGGGTATAGAGAGCGGTCAGCCGGCCCATTTCGTCTTCCCGACCCACCAGATCGCTGTGCTGCTCCGGCCGGGGGGCTACCGGCTTTGCCGCGGCCCTGCCGCCAGAACTGCCGGGCGCACCCCGCAAGGCCCGGAACAGTGCCCCGGAGGTCTCCGCACCGACTTCCGCCAGCATGCGCTTACCCAGCTGATACTGCTGCTGCGCTTCGTCGGGGCGATTGGACTCCACCAGCAGACGGATCAGTTTGGCTTGGGCGGCCTCCTCATAGGGGGAATTGATCACCAGGGCCCGGGCGTACTCCAGAGCCTGCTCGGGGGTGTCCTGCAGCCGCTGAACCAGGGCCTCGAGAATACGGGTCCGGGCCCGGGTCACCCTCTCCCGTTCCGCCACGCACCAGGCGTAAAAGGTATAGAAGTTGGTGAGTTCCAGGCCCTCGAGGAAAAGTCCCTGGTAGGCTTCGGCTGCGGTCTTCAGCGCCTCTATGGGGGTTTCCTGCAGATTGCCTTCGGCCAGCGCGTAGAGGTTCCGGACGTCGATCCCCGCATGGCTGTCATCGAAACGGACAAAGGTGCGGTCCGCCACGATCCGGACGTGGTCCCGGGTATTCACCAGCCCGCGAATCTTGGACAGGCTCCAGCGCAGGGAGCCTCGCGGATCGTCGGGGATTTCCCACAACAGTTCACAGAGGGTTTCCCGGCGAAACGGCCGGGGATTCATGGCCAGGTAGGCCAGCAGGGCACGGGTCTTGCGGGATGGTGGCAGTGGCAAGACCTCGCCTTCCCGAATCACCGCCAGGTCGCCGAGAAAACGAAGTTCCAGTTGTGCCTCTGCCATCCCAGCCTGTCCCTTGGTTTCTATCGGATGCAGAACCGTTTGTATTTTACGCCCTCTTGCGTGAAAGCGGTAATCCCGTAAGGGTTTGCAGCCCTTGCAGACAACCGCAGAAAAAGGGGTCCACCTGATGGTTTCCGGGCAAATGGAAAATACCACGGTGATTTAAACGCTGGCTTCATCGCCGGGACCCTATTCTCACCCTGAAGACAACATCAGGAACGAGACGGGAGCCCCCATGGCACGCTACGACAATATCCTCGAAACCATCGGCAATACGCCCCTGGTGAGACTCAACGAACTGGCTCCGGCGGGCGTAAACGTCTATGTCAAGGTGGAAGCCTTCAACCCCATGGGGTCGATCAAGGACCGCATGGCCCTGGCGGTTATCGAGGACGCGGAGAAAACCGGCCGGCTCAGGCCGGGACAGACGGTGATCGAGGCCACCAGCGGCAATACCGGTATCGGCCTGGCCATGGTCTGTGCCCGCAAGGGTTATCCCCTGGTGGTCACCATGGCGGAGAACTTCAGCGTGGAGCGACGCAAGCTGTTGCGCTTTCTGGGCGCCAGGGTGGTACTGACGCCCGCCGCCGAAAAAGGCACCGGCATGCTGGCCAAGGCGGAAGAACTGGCGAAAAAACACGGCTGGTTCCTGTGCCGGCAGTTCGACAACGAGGCCAATGCCGATATTCACAGCCGTACCACGGCCGTGGAGATTCTCCGGGATTTCGGGAGCGAGCCCCTCCATTACTGGGTTTCCGGCTTCGGCACCGGGGGCACCCTTAAAGGCGTGGCCCGTCGCCTGAAACAGGACAGCCCGGAAACCCGGATTGTGGTGGCCGAACCGGACAATTCCCGGATTCTCGGCAGTGGTATTCCCCAGCCCAGGAACACAGACGGCTCGCCAAGCGCCAGCCATCCCCACTTCAGGCCCCACCTGATGCAGGGCTGGAGCCCGGATTTTATCTCCACACTGGCGGAGGATGCGGTCAGTGACGGGCTGGTCGACGAGATCGTGCCGGTCTCCGGCGACGACGCCCTCAGACTCGCCCGTGAACTGGCCAGGCGGGAGGGGATTTTCGCGGGCATCTCCAGCGGCGCCACCCTGGCCGGCGCCCTGGCGGTTGCCGAGCGCGCCGCGCCGGGCAGCAATATTGTCTGCATGCTCACGGATACCGGCGAAAGGTACCTGTCCACCCCACTGTTCGGCGATATCGGCGAAGCCATGACAGAGGAGGAGCTGGCGCTCTCCGAATCCACTTCCAACTATCGCTTTGATACCACCCCGGCCGCACCGCCGGCCGCCCGCACACCGAAACCGGCCCGGGAGGCGGCTGCTTTTGTGGAACAGGTGGTCAGCGAAGAGCCGGTAGTAATGTTCGCTCTGGAATGGTGCGAGTTCTGCTGGGCGGTGCGCAAGCTGTTCGAACGCCTGGCGATCCCCTACCGCAGCATCGACCTGGACTCCGTAGCCTACCAGCAGGATAACCGGGGCGGAAAAATCCGCGCCGTGCTTGGGCAACGCACCGGTTCGCCCACCATTCCGCAGATCTTTATCGGCGGCGAACATATGGGTGGCTGCAGCGAGGTTTTCGAGGCCTTCGACAACGCCACCCTGGCGGACAAGCTGGCCGGTTGCGGCATCCCGGTCAGCGTACCGGCGCACTTTGCGCCGCGGGAACTGCTGCCCCAATGGGTCCAACCGAGAAAAACCGCCTGAGGGCGAACGCCATGAACAGCAAGCAGATCCCCGTTATTTCCATCGGCCACCTGCACCAGCCGCAGACACTGCAACGGCTGGATCTGGCCTGCCGGCACTGGGGGTTCTTTCAGGTGGTGGATCACGGTATCCCCGATCCCGTTATCCGGAAATTGCGGGAGCAGATGCACCACTTTTTTGCCCTGCCCCGGGCCGACAAGCGGTCCCTTTCCCGCACGGCCACCAACCCCTGGGGCTTTTATGACCGGGAACTGACCAAGAACACCCGCGACTGGAAGGAGATCTACGATTACGGCCCCGCTGACGGCAACCAGTTGATACCGCAATGGCCACAGGCCCTGCCCGACTTCAGGCCCGCGGTTACCGCCTATTACAGTGCCTGCGAAAAACTGGCGTTCCGCCTTCTGTCGGCCATTGCCGTCAATCTGGGTATGGCGGCCAACGACCTGGACCGCTTTTTCCAGCAACACTCCAGCTTCCTGCGCCTGAACTACTACCCCCGGTGCCCCCGGCCGACCCGCCCCGAGGGTGTTGCCGTGCCGACTTCCGGGCATCTGGGCATCAACCACCATACCGATGCCGGGGCCCTCACCCTGCTCTGGCAGGACAGGCAGCCCGGCCTCGAAGTGTTCAGGGAAGATAACTGGCACCTGGTGGCGCCCCGCGCCGACGCCCTGGTGGTCAATATCGGCGATATCGTGCAGGTCTGGTCCAACGACCGCTACCGGGCGGCTTTGCACCGAGTGATCGCCAATCCGGCGCGGGAGCGCTACAGCGCCCCGTTCTTTTTCAATCCGGCCTACAGTGCCGATTACCAGCCCCTCCCTGCCACTACTGGCGCGCAGAACCCCGCCCGTTACCGGCGGATTAACTGGGGCGATTTCCGCGCCCGGCGCGCCGCGGGGGACTACGCCGATCATGGCGAGGAAGTACAGATCGGCCACTACCGAACGGATACAACCGACAGGTGATCGTTATGGATACCAGGGACAAGCATCTCCAGCGCCATATGCAAAAACGCAAGTCACTGGCCAGCCGGTTACCGCTCGAAAAACAGCAATGCTGGGCCGGCAAATGTCAGGCCCTGGCCGCACATCAGCACCGAACCGCCTTTTACCTGATGGCCGCCCTGTGGTGTGTACAGCTTTCAAAACAACCCTGACCCCTGAGGAGGATTCCGGCATGGCATTTATCGAAACCATCGCCCCGGCGCATGCCGGGGGAGAAGTCCGGGAAATGTATGCCCGGCAGCAGGGAAAATACGGCTATGTACCCAACTATGCGAGGGTCTTTAGCCACCGCCCGGCAATCATGACGCTTTGGGCAAAGCTGCTGTCCGGCATCAAGCGGCCAATGGACCCGGTGCGCTTCGAGCTGGTGACCTTTGCCGTGGCGCACGAACTCGGCAACTCGGCCTGCGCCCTGGCCCATGGCCGGGCACTCACCGACTTTTTTTCCGAGGAGGAAATTCTGGCCATAGCAGGCGATACTGATAACAGCCCCCTGGACGATACGAACAGGGCCATTATCGGATATGCCCGCAAACTGGCCCGTGACGCGTCAGCCATCGACGCCGACGATATTGTGCCACTGAAGGCAGCCGGACTGGACGACGGGGACATTTTTGATATTGCGGCGGCAGCGGCCGCCCGTGCGTTTTTCACCAAACTCCTGGACGGCCTGGGCGTGGCGCCGGATTTTGCCTGTTGGCGCATGGCCGAAAATTTCCGGCAGGCTTTGACCGTTGGCAGGGCTATCTCCACCGAACCCGATGAAACGCTGACTCCCGATCCGGAAACCGACAAGTCCATTCACGGCCATCAGTGCCGGACAATCCAACAGCGAGGTCTATCATGAGCGCGAATAAATCCTGCAAAGGCAGTTGTTTTTGTGGCGCGGTGCAATTCACAGTCACCGGCGAGCCGGCAGCCATGGGGTACTGCCACTGCGAATCCTGTCGACGCTGGTCAGCCGGGCCGGTCAACGCCTTTACCTTGTGGAACCCCAGTGCTGTAACCATCACCGAAGGTGTCGACAATATAGGCAGTTACAGCAAGACACCGCAGAGCCACCGCAAGTGGTGCAAAACCTGTGGGGGCCATATTTTTACCGAGCATCCCACCTGGAACCTGACCGATGTCTATGCGGCCACAATACCGGACTTTGCCTTCAAGCCCGGGGTTCATGTGAACTATCAGGAGGCTGTGCTGCGTATTCACGACGGGGTGGAAAAATTCAGGGACGTACCGGCGGAAATGGGAGGTTCCGGCCAGAATATGGCCGAATAGCCTCCGGCTCACCGCCAGGCCTCAGGGTTCGCCGTAACCGCCGCCACCCGGTGTTTCGATGACAAAAACATCCCCGGGGTCCACACGAACCTCGGCCTGGCTGCCCAGTTCCTCGACGGTGCCGTCCGCGCGTTCCACCCAATTGCGGCCGACCGCACCATTGCCGCCACCGGCCAGCCCGTAGGGGGGCACCTTGCGGCGGTTGGCGAGAATACCGGCGGTCATGGCTTCCCCGAAGCGCAGGCGGCGCACCACGCCGTTGCCGCCCCGGTGGCGACCGGCGCCGCCGGAGCCCCGGCGGATGGCGAAGCGTTCCAGGGTGACGGGGAAACGCCATTCCAGCACTTCCGGATCGGTGAGGCGGGAATTGGTCATATGGGTGTGGACGGCATCGGTGCCGTCGAAGTCCGGCCCGGCGCCGGAGCCGCCGCAAAGGGTCTCGTAATACTGGTGGCGTTGGTTGCCGAAGGTAAAGTTGTTCATGGTGCCCTGGCTGGCGGCCATGGTGCCCAGGGCACCGTAGAGGGCGTCCACCACCACCTGTGAGGTTTCCACGTTGCCCGCCACCACCGCCGCCGGATACAACGGGTTCAACAGGGAACCCGCCGGGATGCGGATATCCAGGGGCTTGAGGCAACCGCTGTTGAGGGGAATGTCGTCGCCCACCAGGGTGCGGAAAACATAGAGCACCGCCGCCTTGCACACCGCGGCGGGGGCATTGAAGTTGCCCGGGTGCTGGGGGCTGGTGCCGGCGAAATCCACGGTGGCGCGGCGGCGCTGCCTGTCCACCCGGATGCTGACCTGGACGGCGCTGCCGTCGTCCATCTGGCAGCGAAAGTCACCGTCATGGAGGGCGTCCAGCACCCGCCGCACCGCTTCCTCGGCGTTGTCCTGGACATGGCCCATGTAGGCCTGCACCACGTCCAGGCCGAAGTGATCCACCATGCGACGGATTTCCTGCACCCCTTTCTCGCAGGCGGCGAGCTGGGCGTGGAAATCGGCGATATTCTGGTCGATATTACGGGCCGGGTACGGACCGCCGGCCAGCAGGGATCGTACCTCACCCTCGAGAAAGCGCCCCCGGTCCACCACCTGGATATTGTCGATCAGCACGCCTTCTTCCTCGACGGTGCGGCTCAGGGGCGGCATGGAACCGGGGGTAATGCCGCCGATATCCGCATGGTGGCCCCGGGTGGCCACGTAGAACGGCACCTCGCCGCCCTGGAATACCGGCTTGATCACGGTGATGTCCGGCAGATGGGTACCGCCGTTGTAGGGGGCGTTGAGCATATAGGCGTCCCCTTCCTTCATGCTGCCGCCATACTGGCGGATCACCGATTTGATGCTCTCGCTCATGGAGCCCAGGTGCACGGGCACATGGGGGGCATTGGCCACCAGCTCGCCGTGCCGGTCGAACAGGGCGCAGGAGAAATCCAGCCGCTCCTTGATGTTGACGGACACGGCGGTGTTCTCCAGCACCGCCCCCATCTGCTCGGCGATGGACATAAAGAGGTTGTTGAAGATCTCCAGCATCACCGGGTCCACCGTCGTGCCGATGGCCCTGCCCCCGGCCAGGGCCTCCACCCGGTGCAGCAGCAACTGGCCGTAGGGGTCCATGCGCGCCTCCCAGTCCGGCTCCACCACCAGGGTGCCGTTGGCCTCGACGACGATCGCCGGCCCCGCCACCCGTTCCCCCGGGCGCAGCCGGTCGCGATCATGGACGGGCGCCCGGCGGTGTTCCCCGGCCATCACCAGCTCGATGTCGGCGACGGCGGGAATATCCGCGCCGGGCCGGGGAACACCCCGACCCGCCGCCTTTTCCGGGGCGATATCGCTGGCGCCGATCACTTCCACCAGCACCGCCTCCACAACCAGGGGCTTGTCGGGGCTGGCAAAGCCAAACTGCTTGCGGTGGGCGTCGTCGAAGGATTGCCGGATTGCCGCAACCGTGTCGAAGGGCACGGTCAGGGCGGTGTCGCTGCCGGCGTATTTAACCTGCAACCGCCGCTCGGCCCGGGTATGCTCCGCCGTCACCCGCTGCTCGGCCATCTCCCGGCGGCCGTCTTCCGCCAGTTCGTCCAGCAGGGCTTGAAGGCGGGGTAGCAGCTCGTCCCCCAGGGGTTCCTCCACCGCCCGCTGGCGCATCAGCCGCACATCCGCAAGGCCGATACCGTAGGCGGAAAGTACGCCGCTGTAGGGATGGAGCAGCACCCATTCCATGCCCAGGGCGTCCGCCACCGCACAGGCGTGCTGGCCGCCGGCGCCGCCAAAGCAGTTGAGCACATAGCCGGCGATATCGTGGCCACGCTGCACGGAGATGCGCTTGATGGCGTTGGCCATATTCTCCACGGCAATGGCCAGAAAGCCTTCAGCCACTTCCTCCGGGGTGCGCCTGTCGCCGGTCTCCCGGTGAATGCGCGCCGCCAGCGCGGCAAACTTCTCCCGCACCACTTCCCTGTCCAGGGGCTGGTCGGCATCGGGGCCGAATACCCGGGGGAAAAAATCCGGCTGGATTCTGCCCAGCATCAGGTTGCAGTCGGTGACCGTCAGGGGGCCGCCCCGGCGGTAGCAGGCGGGGCCGGGATCGGCGCCGGCGGAATCCGGGCCCACCCGGTAGCGGGCACCGTCGAAATGGAGGATGGAACCGCCGCCGGCGGCGACGGTGTGGATCAGCATCATGGGGGCACGGATACGGGCCCCGGCCACTTCCGACTCGAAAGTGCGCTCATATTCGCCATCGTAATGGCTGACATCCGTGGAGGTGCCGCCCATATCGAAGCCGATGACCTGATCGAAGCCCGCCAACCCCGCCGTGTGGACCATGCTCACCACGCCGCCGGCGGGACCGGAGAGAATGGCGTCCTTGCCCTGGAAAAAATGCGCATCCGTCAGCCCGCCGTGGGATTGCATAAAGATCAGCCGGGTGTCTCCCAGTTCGCCGGCCACCCGGTCCACATAGCGGCGCAGGATGGGGGTGAGGTAGGCGTCCACCACGGTGGTGTCCCCCCGGCTCACCAGCTTCATCAGCGGGCTGGCCTCGCTGCTCACCGATATCTGGGTAAAACCGGTCTCCCGGGCGATGGCGGCAATGGCCCGCTCGTGGTCGGGATAGCGGTAACCGTGGAGCAGGCAGATGGCCAGGGCGCGAAAACCCTGCTGGTAGAGCTGTTGCAGATCGCGCCGTATCCTTGCCTCGTCCAGGGGCGCCAGCACCTCCCCGTGGGCGCTCAGGCGCTCCCGGGCCTCGACAACCCGGCTGTAGAGCATCTCCGGCAAGCGGATATGGAGGTCGAAAATCCGCGGGCGGGCCTGGTAGCCGATGCGCAGGGCGTCGCCAAAACCCTCGGTGATCACCAGCACCGTGGCATCCCCCTTGCGTTCCAGCAAGGCGTTGGTGGCGACGGTGGTGCCCATTTTGACGGCGCGGATACGCTCGGCGGGGATGGGCGCGCCGGCGTCCACACCCAGCAGTACCCGGATACCCTGCAGGGCCGCGTCCCGGTACTGCTGGGGGTTCTCGGAAAGCAGCTTGTGGGTCACCAGTTCGCCGTCGGGCCGGCGCGCGACGATATCGGTAAAGGTGCCGCCCCGGTCGATCCAGAAGTCCCAGGTGCCTGTGTCCGTGTTCTGCTGTGCCATGGGAATCACTTGAAACCTGTTAGCGGGTAAATGCCTGCGAAGGCGACAATTATATCGATTGTCCAGCGACCATGTGCATTGGGACTATCGAACCAGGCCGTGGCAGGGCCCGGGAACCCCGCGTAGACAGCACCTTAGCGACGCCCGGCGATACCGGTGCCGGAAATGCCAAATTGTCAGGGAAGCACCCGCTTCCCTATAATCGACGCACTGCCCCGGAAGCCATTATGACTCGACCCACGCAAGCGCTGATCAACCTCGATGCCCTGCGCCACAACTTCCGCCTCGCCCAGTCACTGGCCCCCGCCTCCCAGACCCTGGCGGTGATCAAGGCCGACGGCTACGGCCACGGTGCCCTGGCCGTGGCGAGAGCCCTGGAAAGCCAGGCTCCGGCCCTGGCCGTGGCTTCCGTGGACGAGGCCCTGACGCTGCGCGAGGCCGGTATCGCACTGCCTGTTCTGCTGCTGGAGGGCCCCTTCTCGAGGACCGACGTGGAGCAGGCGGGACGCCACGGTTTCTGGCTGATGGTGGAGAACGGCGTCCAGGCGGAAGCGGTAGCGGAGGCGCGGCTGCAGGCGCCGGTCCGGGTGTGGTTGAAGGTGGATACCGGCATGCACCGGCTCGGCGCGACCCCGGCATCGGTGCCCGACATTTACCGGATTCTGCGGGACAGCGGCAAGGTCGAGGACGAAATCGTGTTTGCCACCCACCTGGCCTGCGCCGACGAACTGGACAACCCCTTCACCCACCGGCAAGTGGAGCTTCTCCGCGAGCTGGCGAGGCCCTTCGGCGCACCGCTCAGTATTGCCAACTCCCCCGGTCTGCTGGCCTGGGAAGCGACCCGGGCCCGGTGGAACCGACCGGGTTTCATGCTTTACGGCAATTCCCCCTTTACCGTGCCACACGCCGAGGCGGACCGGCTGAGGCCGGTGATGACGTTCAGTTCCCGGGTAATATCCGTACGCCGGATACCCGCCGGCGACCGGGTGGGCTACGGCGGCGACTGGCAGGCCCGACGTTCCTCCCTGATTGCCACTATCCCCGCAGGCTACGGCGACGGCTATCCCCGCACCGCGCCCTCGGGCACACCGGTGCTGGTGGCGGGCCACCGGGCACCCCTGGCGGGCCGGGTTTCCATGGACCTGATTACCGTGGACGTCACCGACCTGGACGACGTGGGTATCGGTTCAGACGTGGAATTGTGGGGCGAACACCTCAGCGTCAACGAGGTGGCGGCCGGGGCAGGCACCATTGGCTACGAATTGCTGGCGCGGATGCCGGCGCGGGTGCCCAGGGTGTATAATCAGGAGCCGGCCGAATGACCGTCGAATCGAGGTTATTGCCCCCGCCGGCGACAGCCCGTTCTCAGACCGCCTGCCGCGCCTTTTCCTCGCGCAGGCGGTTGCGCACATCCATCAGCATTTTGCCGAAATAGTTGTTCCCCCGCTGATCCCGGCCGCAACCCCAGTAATGGTCGTAAAGGCTGTTCTCGACGATGGTCAGTTCGCCGGTGGCGAGCAATTCGTCCCGCACCTCGGGGTGGGTCAGGCATTTGATATAGGTGGCCCGGGTCATGAGTACCCGCCGGAGTTTTTTCCAGTCCCGGCGGATTTTCCAGAAGCGCCGACGGGCAATCTTCTGGGCCAGCCGGGGGTGGGGCGCGTCGCGAATGGCCTCGCGGATCCGGCGGTCACGGAACTTCATGGCCTGGAAGTAATGCTCCACGGAAGGCCAGGTATCGCCGTCCAGCTCGAAGGCGTGGCGGGAAAAAGCCGCCAGGGGATGGAGCGCATCGGTGCGACTGAGGAGATAGGCGTCCTCCGGCACCTTCGATGAAAGAGAACTCATAGCGCCAGATACCATCTCTCACAACTAATCACAATCTCGTCAGTCCCCCCGATCGGCCAGTGCGTCCCGATAGCACTCGGCCATTTCCGCATCAAAGCAGCAAAAAACGACCTTTTCAATGCCGCTGGCGGATTTCACGGCATCGCCAACCGTGCTCACGGCTATGTCGACGGCCCGCTCCATGGGAAAGCCATAAACGCCGCAACTGATGGCGGGAAAGGCGATACTGGCCACGTCGCGCTCGCCGGCCTCCCGGATGGCATTCCGGTAGCAGGCGGCCAGTTGCTGGTCCTCGCCGTGGGCGCCGTCGCGCCACACCGGCCCCACGGCGTGGAAAATATACTTTGCAGGCAGGTCGAAGCCTTCGGTGACCCGTACCTCACCGGTGGGGCAGCCACCGATCTGGCGGCAGGCCTTCTGCAATTTCTCCTTGCCGGCGGCCCGGTGAATGGCGCCGTCCACGCCGCCACCGCCGGCCAGCTTCTTGTTGGCCGCATTAACCACGGCATCCACCTTCAACCTGGTGATATCGCCGTCCACCACTTCCAGCTTTGTTCCGGCCATGACGGGTCCTCCTCAATCGCTCAGGGAAAAAGGTGTGAAACGGGTACCCACATCATAGACATCCACCTGCTCCCGATGTTTCAGGAAGCGTACCACCGCATAGGTAAAGGGTGTCATCAGGGCCTCGAAAACCGTCTTGAAGGCGAAATTGAAAGCGATCACCGCCACCAGGCTCTCCCCGGACCAGACGCCCCAGAAGGCGATGGGATAGAAAATCAGGCTGTCCACGCCCTGCCCGGCCAGGGTGGAACCGATGGTCCGGGTCCAGAGATAGCGCCCTCCGGTCAGAATCTTCATTTTGGCCATGACATAGGAATTGACGAAATCCCCGGCCCAGTAGGCGACCATGGAGGCCGCCACAATCCGGTAGGTATTGCCGAAAACGATTTCCAGCGCCGGCTGCAAAACCGCGTTGAAAGGCTCGCCGGGCGCGGGCGGCAAGTGGATGATAATCGCCGACATGGCCGTGGCGAAGATCATGGCGAAAAAGCCCATCCAGATAACCCGGCGGGTGCGGGCATACCCGTAGACCTCGGTGAGGATGTCACCGAAGATATAGCCAATGGGGAAGAACAGGTTGCCGGCCCCAAAAGCCAGGGTGGACCCCACCACCGGCAGGCTGAAGGGCAGCGACAGTTCGCAGATTTTGGCCGGGCCGATCAGGTTGGAGCACAGCAGCACCGTCACGAAGGACGCCATGATCAGGTCGTAATAGCGGAAACGGCGGTGGTGGGTGCCGGTCTGCGGCTGACTGTCGATGGCCCCGGTGTCCATGGCCGTTCGGCCCTAGTCGGGCCGGTAAACCTCGGCATTCTGGCCGATGTGGTACAGGCCCTCGCCACCGTCGACGAAGAGTATCTGCCCGGTTATGAAGTCGTTGTCGAGGATATACCCCAGGGCCCGGCACAAATGGTCGGTCTCGCCCTGGCGCTTGAGCGGAATACCGCGCACCCGCCAATCGATATAGTCGGCGGTACGGTTGCTGCCCGGCAGGATGACCCCCGGCGCGATACCGTTGACCCGAATGCGCGGGGCGAATTCCATCGCGGTCATCCGCGTCAGTTCCGCCAGGGCTTTCTTGGCGGACAGGTAGGCGCCGTACTGGTACTGCTGGAAGGCGATCTTGTTGTCGATGATATTGATGATATTGCCGGCGCCGATACGCCGGGCGAAGGCCCCGCTCAACAGGAAGGGCGTGAAATAATTGACCTGGAATTCGGTTCTGAGCATCTCCGCCGTGGTCTCGGCCACGGGAGCGGCATTGTAGATGGAGGCACAGTTGACCAGCACGCCCAGGTGAGGAAAAACCTCCGCCACCTGCTCCACCAGTGCAGACGGGTCCTGATCAGAGAGAAAGTCGAAGCGGAAAATCTCGCAGCGGACGCCGGACTTGCGAATTTCCGTCGCCGCGTCCTCCGCGGCCCTCGCGGAACTGTTGTAATGGATGGCAATATCGTAACCCTGGCTGGCGAGGAAACGGGCGAAATCCAGCCCCACGCGAATGGCGCCACCGGTCACGAGCGCCGCTTTACTGTCAGTCATGGTGTCCCCTGGTGCAAATCGAGGGCGCAATGGCGCCGGGAATACGGGAGCCCGTCAATATAATCAATCGTGGCCGGCAACTCCAATAAACTCAGGATGACGCAGCGCAATTGTCCGGCTCCCCGCCCACTGGTAACATGACGCCATCCATTCCGCCGTGGATTCGGCATGGGAGCATCCCCCGTGCGGGGCGGCTTGACTATAGCGAAAGAACAGGAACCAGGTGAACAATGAGTAAAGAAAACTGCATTATCGTCGGCGCCAGCCACGCGGCGGCACAGGTGGCCCCCAAACTCCGCCAGGGCGGGTGGCAGGGCGGCATCTCCATTCTGGGTAATGAGTATTTCCTGCCCTATCACCGCCCGCCCCTTTCCAAGGCTTTTCTCTCGGGCGGCAAGTCGTTCGACGACATCCTGATTCGCCAGCCGGCCATCTACAAGAGCAGCAATGTGCGCATCGCCCTGGGGGTGGAGGTGACCTCCATCGACCGGGGTAACAAGACCCTGATTCTGGATGACCAGGAAGTCTTTCCCTACGACAAACTGGTCCTCACCGTGGGCGCCCGCGTACGCAGGCTCAATATTCCCGGTATCGACCTGCCCGGCGTGTTCTACCTGCGCGACATCGACGATGTCCAGCGCATCAAGCGCTACGCCGGAGCCGACCGCAAGGCGGTCATCGTCGGGGGCGGCTACATCGGCCTGGAAACCGCGGCTTCCCTGCGCCAGCTGGGCATGGAGGTCACTGTTATCGAGGCCATGCCGCGTATTCTTCAACGGGTCACGGCACCGGAAATTTCCGCGTTCTACCACCGGATCCATACCGAGGAAGGCATCAACATCCTCACCGACGTGGGTGTCGAAGCCATTGAGGGGGAAAAAGACGTGCAGTCCGTGGTCTGCAATAATGGCCAGGTCTACCCCGCCGACCTGGTGGTGGTGGGCGTGGGCATCGTGCCCAACACGGAACTGGCGGAAGAAGCGGGGCTGGAGGTGGACAACGGCATCGTGGTTGACGAATACTGCCGCACCAGCGATCACGACATCCTCGCCGCCGGCGACTGCACCTCCCACTACAACCCCATCTACGATCGACAGATTCGCCTGGAATCGGTGCAAAACGCCGTGGACCAGGCCTCGGTGGTCGCCGATACCCTGTGCGGCAATCCCAAACCCTACAACGCGCTGCCGTGGTTCTGGTCGGACCAGTTTGACCTCAAACTGCAGATCGCCGGCCTCTCCCAGGGCTACGACCAGGTGGTCGTGCGGGGCGATATTGAAAACAGCCGGTCCTTCGCCGCGTTCTACCTGAAGGACAACAAGATACTGGCTGTGGACGCCGTCAACCGGCCCCAGGAATTCATGCTGGGCAAGCGACTGATCACCCAGGGCGTTGAAGTGGACAGCTCCCAGCTCGAAGATGACAGCTTTAAGCTGAAAGACTTACTCTAATCGGAATTTCCAGGGAGATTTACCATGGCATTGGTTAAATACATCGAATTCGACGGCACTGCCCACGACATCCACGTGGAGGACGGCACTACCGTCATGCAGGGCGCGGTCAACAATATGGTCAACGGCATTATTGCCGACTGCGGGGGCACCTGCAGCTGTGCCACCTGCCACTGTTATGTGGACGAGAGCTGGTTCGACAAGCTGGACCCCCCCAGCGAAACCGAACTGGATATGCTCGAATGCGTGCTCGACCCCAAGCCCAACAGCCGCCTTAGCTGCCAGATCGTCGTCACCGAGGAACTGGACGGCCTGGTGGTTCGAGTGCCCGAATCCCAGTATTGATCGGGGATTGCAGGTCCCGGCAAGGAAATAGGGCCGTTTCCCCCGCAGGCCTGCCCTCGACGTCCCCGACCCGCCCTAAGCGGCCATGACGTCAACCGGTCGTTCCGAAAAGCCGCACGTCGGCCTGTTCGTCACCTGCCCGGTGGACCTGATGCGCCCGAGTGTCGGGTTTGCCACCATTCGGCTGCTCGAGGAAGCGGGCTGCCGGGTTACCGTACCGCCCCAAAGCTGCTGTGGGCAGGTGGCCTATAACAACGGCCTGCCAGCCGACGCCCGGCGCCTGGCCTGGCAGGTTGTCGAAAGCTTCCGGGACTTCGATTACCTGGTAACCCCTTCCGGCTCCTGCGCCGCCATGCTCCGGGAACACTACCCGCCCCTGTTCGAGGGGGATTCCCGGCGCCCGGAAGTGAACGCCTTTTGCGACAAAGTCCATGAATTGACCCGTTTCCTGGTGGAGGTGGTGGATTTCCGCCCCGCCCCGGGCCCTGCGCCCCGGGAAGCGGCCTACCACGACAGCTGCGCGGGACTGCGCGAACTGGGCATACGCTCTCAGCCGCGAGACCTTCTGGCCGAGCTCGCCGAAATCCGGGAAATTCCCGGCCGCGATGTCTGCTGCGGTTTCGGCGGCACGTTCTGCACAAAGTTTCCGGCTATCGCCAACCGCATGGTCGAGGACAAGACCGACGCGGTGCGACACACGGGCGCCGAACTGCTGGTGGGAGGCGACGTCTCCTGCCTGATCCATATCGCCGGCAAGCTCAAACGACAGGAGCGACAGGACCCCGGCCTGAAACCCGTCGAGGTGCGCCATATCGCCGAAGTGCTGGCGGGCGACCTGGATACCCCCGGCATCGGCGACCCCCGGCCATGAGCGGCGCCGTTAATCACTGGCAGCCCGAAGGGGACTTTATCAGCCGTTCCGGTGCCGCCCTGAACGACCACCAACTGCGCCGGGCACTGGACCGGGCGAGCAGCGGTTTTGTCGACAAGCGCGAGGCGGCGGTGTCCGGGGTGGGCAATTTCGAGGCCATGCGGGAGCGGGCACGCCAGGTGCGTGCGAAGTCTCTGGCAGACCTGAATCTGTACCTTCGCCATTTCGAAAGCCAGGTACAGGCCGCCGGCGGCCAGGTGCACTGGGCGGAAACGGCACAGGATATGCGCGACATCGTCGTCGACCTTTGTCGCTCCCGGAATGCCCGGCTCGCCACCAAAAGCAAGTCCATGATCAGCGAGGAGGTGGACCTCAACGCCGCCCTGAAAAGCGCCGGCATCGAACCCCTGGAAACCGACCTGGGGGAGTACATCCTCCAGCTTGCCGGCGAGCGCCCCAGCCATATCGTGGCGCCGGCGGTGCACAAAAGCCGCGGCGATATCCGCAAACTCTTCGAAACACACCACGCGCTGGGAGAGCGGGATCTCTCCGAGGTAAAAGCCATCGTCGACGAGGCCCGCACCGTCATACGCGACCGCTATCTGACCGCGGATGTGGGCATCACAGGGGCCAACATGCTCATTGCCGAAACGGGCACGGCGGTAGTGGTAACCAACGAGGGCAATGCCGACCTGACAGCGACCCAGCCGCCCGTGCACATCGTCCTCGCTTCCATCGAGAAGGTCGTACCCACCTGGGACGATGCCTCGGCCATACTGCGCGTGCTGGGCCGTAGCGCCACGGGCCAGGCGATGACCACCTATACCTCGTTTTTCGCCGGTCCGGGCCGGCAAGCCGGAGCGGAATCCACGGAATTTCACGTGATATTGCTGGACAACGGCCGCAGCGACCTGCTGGACAGCGAATACCGGGAAATGCTGCACTGCATCCGCTGCGGCGCCTGCATGAACCATTGCCCGGTTTACCAGGCCGTGGGCGGTCATGCCTACGGGAGTGTTTATCCGGGGCCCATGGGCGCCGTGTTGACCCCGCTTCTGCGCGGCAACAGGGACGATTACCAGCTCGCCAATGCCAGTACCTTCTGCGGCCGCTGCGAGGCTGTCTGTCCGGTCAAGATCCCCCTGCCCGGCCTGATGCGAAAGTTGCGTAACCGGGAAAAAAGACAGCACGGCAACAAGCTCGACACGCGCCTGGTGCGCCTTTTCTGCCGGCTGGCGGCACGCCCCCGGCTTTACCGCCGCCTTACGGCCCTGGGCGTGGCCCTGTTATCCCGGCTGAGTGGTCATCGGGGCGGTTTTTCCCGCCTGCCGCTGCTGGGCCGATGGACCCGGTACCGGGACTTCCCGGCACCACCCGGCGGTACGTTCCAGGCGCAGTACCGCAACAGCGCCGCCGGAGCCCGGCCCGGAGACAAACCATGACGGCCAGGGATCGGATACTGGCGCGCATCGGCGGGCAAGACACCGAGCGCCCTGACGGCCGCGAGCTGGAGGCAGCCTTTGCCAGGCTCAAGGACACGGCGGGAGAACCGGTGCAACCGCCCGCTCCCGGCGACAATGCGCTGGACTGGTTCACTCGCAATGCCGAAAAGAGCGCCGCCCGGGTCCACCAACTCGAAAACGCCTCGTCACTTCCGGCCTGGCTCGCCGACCGCCGCCGGGACCTGGCGGAAACCGGCCCTGTTTGCCTGTGCCGGACATTTGCCGACAGTCCACTGAACTGGAGCCCGTTGCCGCTTGCCGAAGCCGCGGGCCCCAGCGGTCACTGGGGGCTGGCAAAAGCCGGGGCGGCCATTGCCGAGACCGGCACCGTGGCGGTCTCCAGCATCACCTGCAGCGCCCGCCTCCTGTTCCTGGTGGAACACCTGGTGCTGGTTGTCGAAAGAAAGGACCTGCTCTGGTACCTGGAAGATCTCCCGCACCACTGGCCGGCCATGGCCGACACACCCCGGGCAATCCACCTGATTACCGGCCCCTCCCGCACCGCCGATGTGGAGCAGACCATCCAGCTTGGTGCCCATGGCCCCCGCCAGGTGGATTGCGTTATTCTCGATCACCAGTAACAAATTGCTACCGGTTGTGCACGAGCGAGCGTGAATATTCGCGGGCAATTGGCGTCTAGCCGTCCACCCGTTGGGGAAGCTGGCGAAAGCAGTGGACGCCAAACCGGAACAGAATGGCGGTTTGGCGTTCGCGCTGCCCGTCCTTGTCTAGACTAGGTCTGTTGTCTTTCTTCAATCACCTTGACTCTGGCACGAATATCATTGAGGACCAGAAACGCGCCAAAGAAAACGGCACCAAAGATTGCCGATGAAATAAGACCGCCTATCGCACCCAAAAAGCCTCCGGCTTGCCAACCACCAATTAACCCGGCAATAAGAATAAGCCAGAGCCCGATTTCAAGGAGCACCGTGTAAAGATTTACGACGATTTTTGATAACATGATTATTTCCTCTTTTTGATGTCCCCTGGTTAGAGTTTCCGTGTAAGCATCAGAGGGGACAAATGAAGCTTAACGCCTACAGCAGCGGCGCGGATATTGGCGTCCGCTGCCTGTATTTGTTATGTTTTTTCGTAGATTAACTTGCTTCCTGATTGCAGGTACCTGTGGATGTTTGGTGTCCCTTCTTCACCCGCATAGCATTGAATGTCAATTACCCATGGACACCCAGAAGTCATGGCATCTCTGAACTTCTCCTCTGTTGCGCACCACAGCGAAAAATGATCTTCGCAGGCGCCCAGGCCTTGTCCCGCAATCCATTCAACCTCTACTGCAATGTCCAAATCGCTATCTGGGCTATGGTCCATTCTATAGCGGCTGCCAAATAACCACAGTCTCTTAATGACCGGGGTGCTGGCTGCTATTTCCTGTAGTCTATTAAGTTCACTCTCCAAAAGCTCGCTATTCAAGACCTAGTGGCCCTCCACAAGCGACATCGTTTCCTTTACCTACGCCCGTACTTTTACATCCAGTAGCCAGACCGCCACATGCAGCATCATTCCCAGCTCCCACGCCAGTCGCAACACATTCGGTCGCCATACCCCCGCATGCTGCGTCATTGCCAGCGCCAACTCCAGTCGTTTCGCAGACCGTGGCTAAGCCACCGCATGCGACATCGTTGCCAGCACCTACTCCTGTCGTAACACATTCTGTCGCGCGCCCACCGCATGATGCCGTATTCCCAGCACCAACGCCGGTCGTATCACAACTAGTCGATCCAGCTAACTCATGAGAAGATGAAAAGTGAGTCGTAAAAAATAGCACCAAAAATATGCTAATTTGTTTAACCTTCAAAATTAAGCCTCCTAGCAAATGCAGCTAGCTCAAAATGAAACATAACGCCCCAATTTGCTGCACAGCAAGCGTTTTGATGCCTGTTTTTCAAAGCCGACGCTTGCTGTGTCGGCCAACATTGAATTGTTAGGCACCCTCCGCACCACAAATTTTTCTGTGAATATCAATCAATGTATCAACGAACTCCAGGCAGTCCTCACTAAAAAATTCTCGGGACTTGTTGATACGAAAGGGGTCAAACAACTTGTGCAATGCCTGTTCTAATTCAGAGTAGCTGGCTGTTTCGATTTCCTGAATTACACGGAAGCGGTAGGGAACGCTTGTATTGTAGAGTTGATTAATTCTAGCTTGAACAGGGCCTGTCGTGATACCGATTTTTACGATCTCCTTCCCGTTCTTTGTAAAGAGGTTAGTGCCGAGGAGATATAGCGTCCCCTGACCTTTTTCCAACTTTTCTAGGTTTTCGGCAGCTATCGTATCTTCAACATCTTCCTCGCTCTCTAGCATAGGTGAACATTCACCCGCGAGGCTCAATCTCATCGGCTTCTCTGAGCGGTCAGAGTAGATGTCGGTTGCATTTCGCTGCACTACATAAATCTGCGCAAGTAGCGCGTGGTCTAAATCTTTGTAATGGCCCTTATCGACATTTCTTCGATGCGAAGCTGTTCCATAGAGATCTGGGTAGTTGGCCTTAATCAAGTCACGCAGTTCTTGCGGCGTAAGTCCTTCGGGCTTGCCGGATAATAGGGTTCGAATAGCGTCGCGGAATTTCATAGGTTGCCTAACGCCCGCAGCAGGGCGACAAACTAAAGCGAAGCGACGGTTTGTCGTTCTCGCTTCCTGCTTTTGTTAAGAGTTTTGTTTAAGGAGCAGTGATTCCGTAAAAAATGCACCGAAATCAGTATGCTTTTTAAGCAGATAATTAAGGGTGAGATTGTGCTTGAGTCTTTTCTTTTTGTATGAGTCTGAGTCCCAGGCAACACATACAAATGAAAGCGTTCGTGCGAAGTTTTCGTCATAACCATCTTCCTGAAACAATACCTGAATTCCTTGCCTTGAATTGTGAATCTTTGCCTTTATGTGTGCAATTTGATCGGAGTCTTCTCGACCAATATTTCTCAAGACAAATTCACGAGCAAATCTATTGCAAGCCCAGTCAATCTCATCTTCTGTCGGTTCTCCACTTTTGGCTATGTAATTCCTGGCAATTCCAACACGCTGTTTCACCATTGCATCGAATTGCGAATCGTCCCATTTTTTAAGCAAAGTTCTGATCATGACCGGCTCTTAACTCCAGTTTATGAGGTCAACGACCTCATAATAATTATTAAAAGGTAGACCTTTTATTAAATATCCCTTTACCCAAATTCGGCATAATCTGTTGATTTTGGAGAAATTAAAAATAGATCGAAAAGGCCTCCGAAGAATAAAAGGCAAATGACCACTTATTTTTGGCTTGATTTGGCCCTGGAGGCTCAGCCACTGTATACTTGAACAGTCCTCGGGAAAGGGAGTTCCGATATGCCTTCATCGCCATTCCTTCGGTCAATTTCGGATTATATGCGGGTCCGTGGCTACAGCTTGCGGACAATAAAGTCGTATCTGTACTGGATCAGGTACTTTATCCTTTTCAATAACAAAAATCACCCCGGGGAGATCGGTGCGAGGCAAGTCGAGGCCTTTCTCACCTATCTCGCGGTGGATCGCCATGTGTCACCTTCGACGCAATCAGCGGCACTGAATGCAGTCGCTTTTCTCTACAACAGGTTCCTGGACCAGCCGCTCGGCGATATGGGTCAGTTTTCACGACCGACCCGGCAAAGAAAGCTTCCTGTTGTCCTCACAACCGCCGAAATGACGGGTCTGCTTGACAATTTGAGCGGCGTTCGTTCGCGACTCACCTCCTCCAGGCCGGGACGGACCTCCGCACGGTTCAGTCGCAACTCGGCCATGCCGACGTCAAGACGACCGAGATCTATACCCATGTGCTCAGACAGGGCGCCGACGGGGTGAGAAGCCCATTGAGCAACCTCTGAATCAATACGCAAGGTTTGGCACTACCTCTTCTATTCCGGTTGTCTTCCCGAAGACAGGTACCCATCAGCAACGGGATTTCAGCCCTGATGCCGAAGTGCTTGGCCGAGCGATTGCCCTGCGGGTTGGGAGAGATTGTGAGCTGCCGGGCAATGCCGGGAGCGCCCCTCAGGCTTTGTGACAGGCTGAAATTCCGTCGGCGGACGGGGAGGCAGGCACTATTGAGCTGTGATCTGGTTGCGTTTTGCATGATACATACGCTCGTCCGCATGCCTGATCAGTTGTTCCTGGGTTTGCCCATGGTCCGGGTAGATGGCGGCACCGATGCTGGCCGATATCTGCAGGTTATATTCACCCAATTCATACGGAAGCCTGATCGCGGCCTGGATTTTCTCCATCACGGTATCGACGGATCTGGCGCCCTGAATATTTGTTATCAGCACGGAAAATTCGTCGCCTCCCATGCGGGCGACGGTGTCCGATTCCCTTACACATCCGGAAAGTCGCCGCGAAAGTTCGCACAGCAAGCGATCACCAGCCTGGTGACCATATCTGTCATTCACTTCCTTGAACTCATCCATATCCAGGTACAGCAAGGCCACTTTTTCCCGTTCCCGGCGGGCTGTCTTAAGAGCCATCTCGAACCGGTCGTGAAAAAGCATGCGGTTAGGCAGGTCGGTCAACGGGTCATGGCTGGCACTGTGTTGTAATCGAGTCTCGGCCTGCTTCCTTTCGATGGTGATGGCAACCTGGGTGGAAACGAATTGAAGAAGCTCCCTGTCCTTGTCGGTATAGGGCGTGCCTGCGGCACGGCGTGCCATAACGAGAGCGCCTACAACCCCTTCCGGTGATATGAGCGGCACGCCCAGCCACTGCCGATACCCCCCGGTTCCAGGCAGTTCAGGAAACTGGCCGGCCACCACACTGGTGTTCGAGAGCAAAAGCGTCTGTCCCGAATGTATCACCCTGGCAAGAGAAGACCCGCTATCCAGTCGATGTGGTTCGAGTTGCCGGGGCAGTTCCCCGCTGATGTGCGGGAAAGACAGGGTGTTGCTTTTTTCATCGTACCGGGCCGTGAAAAACAGGTCCGAGGGAAGCAGGCCGCCTATGATGCGATTAATATGGCGGTATAGCGCGTCCATATTTTCAGCATCGTGCGCGGCTTCGGAAATCTCGTACAGTCCTCTCTGCTTTCGCTCGGCGTGCTTGAGATCGGTGATGTCACGGGCAACCGCAAAACGAAGGCGGTCTGTTTCGGACCAGCGCGCCGACCACATGATATCCACTATCCGGCCATCCTTGCGAACGTAGCGGTTCTCAAAATGCATGTGGGATCGCCCGCTCATGACCCTGGCCGCGGCTTCAAGCGTCCGCTCACGGTCTTCCGGCAGAACAAGCTCGATCATTTTCCGGCCAAGCAACTCCTCCTGTGTGTAGCCCAGAAGATTCTCGCAGGATGCACTCAGGAATACGAACCGGCCCTCGGCATCGACCACGCAAACCGTGTCGAGCAGGAGATCCATCACCTTATCCAGAATGAGGCGGGTCGTTACGGGCATAACTGATAACCAGTGCTTCGAACAACGCCTCGGAAGGCCGGTGGAAAAGGTTTATACAAAGGGAAACCCTCGAAAGCCTGTTTCATTCTGTCATCAACCGCAGGATGAGCCGGCTAATGACTACCCCGAAATTCACGCATGGATGCCACCGCGAGGATTTGACTGAAGGCAATCACCTTGCCGGCAAGTGATGGTGCTCCCTCCCGTTTAACCAGGCAGTCGTCCCTGCCAGCCCCGCGATGCTTTTTGTCCTCGCTGCAATAGAGAACTAACCCCAACCCTTATTATGTGGAATGGCCGCATAGTGTACAATAATCGTTGAATTTTCCGCCCTCTCCCTCCTGTATGGAACAAACCCAAACCCCGCTGTTCGGCTACCGCAAGTACTGGGCCGAGTGCTTCGGGCCCGCGCCGTTCCTGCCCACCAGCCGCGAGGAAATGGAACGCCTGGGCTGGGACAGTTGCGACATCATTATCGTCACCGGGGATGCCTATGTGGATCATCCCAGCTTCGGCATGGCGGTGATCGGCCGTGTGCTGGAGGCCCAGGGGTTTCGGGTGGGCATCATCCCCCAGCCGGACTGGACCAGCGCCGAGGATTTCCGCATCCTGGGCAGGCCCAATCTCTTCTTCGGGGTGACGGCGGGCAACATGGATTCCATGATCAACCGCTACACCGCCGACCACAAGGTGAGGAAGGACGACGCCTACACCCCCGGCAATATCGGCGGCAAGCGGCCGGACCGGGCGGTAACGGTCTATGCCCAGCGGGCGCGGGAGGCCTTCAAGGGCGTGCCCATCGTCATCGGCAGCATCGAGGCGAGCCTGCGACGTATCGCCCACTACGATTACTGGAGCAACAAGGTCAAGCGTTCCGTGCTGCTGGACTCCAAGGCGGACATGCTGCTCTACGGCAATGCCGAACGGGCCATTGTCGAGGTGGCCCACCGGGTATCCCGGGGGGAGAGCATTCACGATATCCAGGACATTCGCGGCACGGCCTTTATCCGCAAGGAAATGCCGGCGGGCTGGCTGGAGGTGGACTCCAGCGACGTGGATACCCCGGGCGCCGTTGACAAGATCCCCACCCCCTACGAGGACACCAAAGACCTGCGGGACGGCGCCGGCAGCCAGCCCCCCTGCGCCACCGGCGAGCAGCCGGCGACGGACGTGATGGAACCCGAAGCGCGGGCCGTCAAGGTGGTGGACATGAACGAGCGCCGCCTGAAACGCCAGTACCGGGACCGCAGTTATATCCGCCTGCCCGCCTACGAACAGGTGAAAAACGACCCGGTGCTCTACGCCCATGCCTCGCGCATCCTGCATCTCGAGACCAACCCCGGCAACGCCCGGCCGCTGGTACAGCGCCACGGCAACCGGGAGGTATGGCTGAACCCGCCGCCCGTTCCCCTCACTACGGAGGAGCTGGACGCGGTGTTCGAACAGCCCTACGCCCGTGCGCCCCACCCCCGCTACGGGGACGCGAAAATTCCCGCCTGGGAAATGATCCGCTTTTCGGTGAACATCATGCGGGGCTGCTTCGGCGGCTGTACCTTCTGCTCCATTACCGAGCACGAGGGCCGGATCATCCAGAGCCGCTCCGAGGACTCCATCGCCCGGGAGGTGGAGGCCATCCGCGACAAGACCGACGGCTTCACCGGCGTCGTCTCGGACCTGGGCGGGCCCACCGCCAACATGTGGCGCCTGAACTGCAAGAGCAAGGAAATCGAGGAAAGCTGCAAGCGCCTGTCCTGCATTTTCCCGGGCATCTGCAAGAACCTCAACACGGACCAGACGCCGCTGATCCACCTCTACCGCCGGGTGCGGGAGCTGCCCGGCGTCAAGAAGGTACTGATCGCCTCCGGCCTGCGCTACGACCTGGCGGTGGAAACCCCGGAGTATGTGAAGGAGCTGGTCACCCACCACGTTGGCGGCTACCTGAAGATCGCTCCCGAGCACACGGAAACCAACACCCTCAATAAGATGATGAAACCGGGGATGGGCACCTACGACCGCTTCAAGGCGATGTTCGACCAGTACTCGAAAGAGGCGGGCAAGGAACAGTACCTGATCCCCTACTTTATCGCCGCCCACCCGGGCACCACGGACGAGGACATGATGAACCTGGCCCTGTGGCTGAAGCGCAGCGGCTTTCGCGCCGACCAGGTGCAGACCTTCTACCCTTCCCCCATGGCCTCGGCCACCGCCATGTACCACAGCGAACGCAACCCCCTGAAGCGCATCCAGCGCCACCGGGGCGAAGAGGTAAAGACCGCCAAAGGGCTGAAGGCCCGCCGCCTGCACAAAGCCTTCCTGCGCTACCATGATCCGGATAACTGGCCACTGCTGCGCGAGGCTCTCAAACGCATGGGTCGCGCCGACCTGATCGGCAACGGCAAGGAGCACTTGATCCCCCGCTTCCAGCCCCGGCACTGGAGACCAAAGGACGGCGCCAGGGGCGGCGCATTCCTTACCCAGCACACCGGCCTGCCGCCGCGGGATACCGGTTCGAGGCGCCGGAATTCCTCCGGCAAAAGGCCGGCCCACGGATCAGGGCGTGCCCGCGGCCCACGACGGCCATAGAACGACCCGGGTTCGGGAGGCTGCCGTTACCGGCGGCTGTCCAGCATGAGCCGGTAATCAGTCTCCCGCCACAGCCGCGCAGTGACCAATACCTGGAGACAGAGCAACAGGGCAAAGGACCACTCGATGGGATCCTCCCAGCGCTCCTGCACCGTGCGCCCCAGCGCCAGGGTGGCCACGTGGAAAAGCCCCAGGGCAAGAGTCCCCGCCACGATGGCGAGCATAAGCCGGATGGTCCCGGCAAAGCGGTCGCGAATTGGCGGCGTACTGTCGAGCAGGTAGGTGGCGAGCAGTTCGGCCAGGTAGGTGAAACCGAAAAACATGACAATGCCCACCCGCCGTTCGAAATCGTAGACTTCCTTGATGGAGCCCAGCAACGTCGTATAGAGAACCAGCCCGGCGCTGGCGAGCACTCCCAGGGCGGGAATGAGCCGGCACAGGCGGTAACGGCGGCAGCCCTGGTGACGCAACCACCGGTCGAAAAGCAGCCAGTAGGCGGCAAGCACCACGGCGGCGGGAATCATCAGGCCCTTGAAGACAAAGAAACCCGGCGAGGGCCGCCCGGTGGCACTGATGGAGGTGCAGTTCTGGACATAGGGCAGGCACCATTCGATCTGTCCCAGGGAGGCGCCAATCAGGTAGCACAGGTGAATGGTCAGGGCCGGCAACAGGCCCGCGACCAGGGCCAGGGGGAACAGCCTGATGCTCTCGTCCTGCATACAAACTCCCGGCACCGCCCCGGCGATGCCTCAGAAGTGATACACCACGTCCAGGCCGAAGAGACGCGGCGGCAGGGGCCACATGGCGATGGACCCGATGGCCTGGCCGATATTGCCGAAATCGCCGACGATTTCCTCGTCGGTCAGATTGCGTCCCCACAGCGCGAACTCCCAGGCGGCGTCGCTGGTCAGGAAGGTCATCCGGCCGTTCCACTGGTCGTAGCTGTCGACCACACGGACGGGGTCCTGTTCCGAAACATCGGCGCGACCGCTGCGACGCTCCCCGGAATACAGATAGTCGAGCCGGAACATGGCCTCTCCCCAGTGCCTGACGGGCGTGGTATAGACCAGGGACATATTGAACCGGTTGCGGGGCGTGCCCGCGCGGGGTTCGCCGGTAAGATCGTCCGCCGGCGTCTCGCCCACGGCGGGAATGATCTGGTAGTCGGTGTATTCCGTATCCAGGTAACTGTAACTCCCGGACAGGGTCAGGCCATCGGTAACGGCATAGGTGAAGTCCAGGTCCACGCCACTGCCCTCGGCATCGGCGTTGCGCAGGTTATAACTGGGGATGGGCGTGCCCACCAGGTCCAGCTCCTGGAGGTCATCGTACTGGTAAAAATAGACCGCGGTATTAAGGCGCAGCCGGCCATCGAGGAAATCCCCCTTCAGCCCCGCCTCGTAGTTGATCAGTTCCTCGCTGTCGTAGGATGGCCTGATGCCGGGCCCGAAATTGAGGCTGTTAAAGCCCCCGGACTTGAAGCCGGTGGACACGCCGGCATACCCCATGACCGTGTCGCTGAAGGCATAGTCCAGAACCAGCCGGCCGGACAGCGCCTCCCAGTCGTCCTCCAGTTCCTGGCTGATACAGGGCACGGGAACACCGTTCGCGAGGGGACACCCGGCGAAGCGCGCCAGATAGTCCTGTGGGTCCGTGGGTGTCTGGATAAAGAAGGCCAGGCCGAAGGGCGTGCCCAGAAAGGTATTCTGAAACCGGGTGTCGATACTGAACTCTTTTTCGTCGTAGGTGTAGCGCGCCCCCACGGACAGATTCAGCCGTTCGGTCAGCGTCCAGGTCATATCCCCGTAGATGGCGGTGCTCTCGAAGGTACCGGTGTTGGCCAGAGTTTCCACCCAGGGTACGCCGCTGGCGATTTCAGCCTGGACGCCGGGAAGGATAGCCTGCGCGCATACGCCATCCGGCACGCCGGGGCCGCAGGGCTCCAACAGCCCCGACAGGAAAGTGGCCAGGAAAATCCCGTCGACACCGGCCGCCTTGTTCTGGGCCCGGACGAAAGGCAGGAACTCCGCCAACTGGGATTCGGTCAGCAAGGGGGTGCCGGGAATGCCGGGCACGGCGCCGGCCTTGATGGCCTCCCAGCCGGCGAAGGTCTCCAGGGTACTGCGGGAAAATTCCGCCAGGGTCACCCGGTCGATGCGCTCGCGGGAATAGGAGCCGCCCAGGGTCCACTTGAAGCGGTCGTTCTCGCCGGTAAAACGGATTTCCTGGGAAAACAAATCCTCGTCACTGTCATTCAGGCTGTTGAACAGGTAATCGTTATTCGCCGAGCCATCCTCGTCCTGCCAGAAATCGCTGCTATAGCTGCGCCAGCCGGTGATAGCGGTCAGGGTAAAATCGTCGAACTCCCGGACAACCTCCAGGGATGTGGTAAAAAGCTCCCGCTCTTCCCCGTTGCGCCCGTCGATGGCGATCTCGTCGAAGGGGTCCGCTTGTGCCTGTGGCGGGGTACCGAATTGCGCGATGGCATCGGTGATGGTGGGAATCACGCCACTGAACTGGTCCTTCTCGCTGTAGGCAGCCCGCCACAGTACATTCCAGTCGTCCGAGGGCGCCCACTCCAGGGCCAGGCGCAGGCCCCTGTTATCCTCCTGGTTCTGGTCCGAGCCGGCAATGTTGTCGAGCCAGCCGTCCCGCTTGTGGCGGTAGAGGGTCAGGCGCGCCGCCATCGTGTCGGTGAGCGGCTGGTTGAACATGACTTCCAGGTCCCGCCGGCCGTGGTTGCCCACGGAGACCCTCGCGCTTCCCTCGGACTCCGGAGACGGCTCGGCGGTGATAATGTGGATGGCCCCGCCGATGGCGTTGCGCCCGAACAGGGTGCCCTGGGGGCCCTTGAGAATTTCCACCCGCTCGATATCGACCAGCGGGATTTCCGCGCCCGCGCCCCGTGCGGCGTAGATGCCATCCACGTAGACGGCCACGGTGGGGTCGGAGCCGGCGGTAAAATCGAATGTCTGGACACCCCGGATACTGTAGGTGGGCTGGGTGCCGTCGGAATTGTGCATCTCGACCCCGGAGGCGAAACGCCCCACGTCGGAGAGGTTGCGCACCCCCAGTTCCTCCAGGTTTTCACCGGAGAACGCGGAAATGGCAATGGGGACATCCTGAACACTCTCGGCCCTTTTCTGGGCGGTCACGATGATCTCCTCGATGCCCGCTCCCTGCGCCGGCCCGCAGAACAGGACGACACCTAGAAATGATACAGCGGCCGAATGCCGAGTGAATAAACGCAGTGACTCGATCATGCTTCTCTCCCTCCAGGGCCCGGCACAAACGCTCTACGACGGCGGGCGGATTTTAGTTTTTCTCGTTTCTATCTTGGCATAAATAGAGCGTTTTTCAGAGTTTTTAGCCAATGAGCGGGCGTTTTTCTTGACAGAAATCACCCGCTCCGCCGCCCGCCAAAAGGTTGCAGAGCCGATCACACACCGATAGCCTTAACAATTCCCGGGTTAAAGCCCCTCCCACGGTTTTATAGCAACATGCCCCCACTCGACGACCTTCGCCGCTTCCTGGCCCGGCACCGGAAGGTACTGGTGCTGACCGGGGCCGGCTGCAGTACCGCCTCGGCCATTCCCGACTATCGCGACGACAACGGTCAATGGAAGCGCCGACAGCCGGTTATGTACGGCGACTTCATCGCCGATGCGGCCGTCCGCAAGCGCTACTGGGGACGCAGCCTGGTGGGCTGGCAGCACTTCGCGCGGGCGACGCCCAACCCGGCCCACCGCGTGCTGGCGGCCATGGAAGCGGCCGGCACAACCGCGGGACTGATCACCCAGAATGTCGACGACCTGCACCAGCGCGCCGGCTCCCGCCAGGTTCTGGCGCTGCACGGGACCCTGGACAAAGTGCGCTGCCTTGACTGCCGAACCTGGGTCCACCGGGACGCCTTCCAGCACCGGCTGCGATCGGCCAACGCCGCCTACAGGGAACTGAGCGGGCCCGCCGCTCCGGACGGCGATGCCGACCTGGATGTCGTCGATTTCAGCGGTTTCCGGGTTCCGGATTGCATGGCCTGCGGTGGCCTGCTCAAGCCCGACGTGACCTTTTACGGGGAGTCAGTGCCCCGGGAGCGATACAAGCGGGGCGAACAGTGGCTGGCGGCGGCGGACGCCCTGCTGGTAGTGGGCTCGTCGCTGATGGTCTATTCCAGCTTCCGCTTCGCCCGGCGGGCCGCTGAATGGGGCATGCCCATCGCCGCCATCAACCTGGGCAGCACCCGGGCGGACGACCTGCTGGCCGTAAAGGTAGCGGCGCCGTGCGAACAAGTGCTGCCCCGGCTGGCGGAGGCGATGGAGCCCGGGCCGGGCGGTCAGACATAAAAAACCCGGCGGGGCCGGGTTTTCTTCGGAGGGGTGGGCTTGCTATCGGGCCTTCAGACTGTAGGCCTTGATATCGCCGTCGTTATCGAGCACATATAACGACTCCCCGTCGGTTACCATGGCCGACGACACGCCGCTGCCATCGACCTTGGTGCGGCCCACCAGGCGCCCGTCCACGGGGGACAGGACGTGGAGATAACCGTCGGCGTCGGCCACGGCCACATAGCCATTGACGTAGACGGGTGCCGTCAGCTTGCGGTAGGTGAGCTGGTCGTTGGACCAGAGCACCTGCCCGCTGTTGGCGCGCAGGGCCGTCAGGGTATCGTCGGTCTCGGTGATATAGACCTGGTCGAGCCCGTAACCGGGTTGCTGATGACTGGAGATTTCCTGCAACCAGAGCTCACGCCCGGTGCCGCGACTCATGGCCGCCGCCCTGCCCTGGTAGCTGGTGACATAGACCACGTCCTCGGCGAGCAGGGGCGAGCCGTCGATATCGACCATGCGCTCCAGTTCCGTGCGCCCCTTGGGCACCGCCACCCGGCTCTCCCAGAGCAGGGAGCCGGTGCCGGCATTGAGGGCGACGATCTTGCCATTGGCGAAACCGGTGATCGCCATGGTACTGGTTACCAGCGGCGAACTGGTGCCGCGCAGGGTCAGATTCGGTGTCTCGGCATCGTACTGCCAGAGTTGGCTACCGTCGCCGGCGTTCAGGCCCAGGAGGGTGTCGTCGACGGTCTGCACCGCCACCACCCGGTCATTGGCCGCCGGCGCCGAAATAATTTCACTGCCTAGGAAACGTTCCCAGAGCAGCCGGCCGGTATCCGCGTCCAGGGCATGGAGCCGGCCCTCCAGGTCGCCCACCAGCACCATGCCGCCGCCGTGGCCGACACCACCGCTCAACCTGGTTTCGTCCAGCTCGCGCCGCCAGAGCACCTCGCCCGTCGCCGCCGACACGGCAACCACCGTGCCCTTGCTGCCGGCGGCGTAGACCCGGCCGTCGGCGATCGCGGGCACCAGCCCGGAAAACAGGGGATCCTGGCCGCTGCCGGCGCTGCGGGCCCAGAGCCGCTGGATCCGTATTTCCTCATCGAAGCTGGTGAGTTTGGCGGGCGCGACCTTACTTTCAGCGTCGTCCCCTTCCCAGAATTTCATCCAACTACAGCCGGACAGCAACGACAGGCAGAGCAGCAGCGGCAGTTTTTTCATCAGGCCTCCTTATCGGCGCTTTCGGCGTTATTGTCGGGCTTCAGTTGATTGAGCTTGAGTTCCAGAACAGGCCTGGCGTCCCGGTCGGAAGCCGGCAGGTTTTGCAGGGCCAGCTCATAGGCCGCGCGGGCCGCCGCAGTGTCGCCGCGGCCGGCGAGGATATCGCCCCGCGCCTCGGCGTAGAGCGCGCGAAATTCCCCCGGATTGTCCACATCAAGGAGCGCCAACGCCCGGTCGCCGTTGTCCCGGGCCGCTTCCACGCGGGCCAGCCGCAACCGGGCGATATGGCCGAGCGGATCATCGCCGGCTTTTTCCAGCACTGCCTCCAGTTCGCCGGCGGCGGCGTCCAGGTCCCCCTCAAGAACCGCCAGCCGGGCCAGGATCAGGCCGCTGTAACGGGCATACTGACTGTCGCTATCGAGTTCCTTGAGGGTGCTGGCGTAATGGGTAATGCGATCAAGGCTCTCGGCATCGGGCTCCTCGTCCATCTGCGCCACGGCGCCAACCAGTTCGCCGTAGATCAGGGAGGCTTCCTGGGCCCGCTGTTCCTGCCTGTCCTGCCAGAACTGCCATCCGTACCAGCCGCCGATCACCAGCACCACGGCGGCGACGATCTGCACGCCGTTCTGGCGCCACCAGCGTTTGATAGCCTCGAGTTGTTCCTCGTCATCGAGATGTGTCGCCACAAATCACTCCGTTTTTTTAGGGGTTTGTGTTATTGATTAATGCCGCGGCTTCGTCCACCGGCAGGGTCTGTTGGGGCCGTTCACCGCGCAGGTCCTTCACCGTGACGGTACCGGCGGCGGCCTCGTCCTCGCCGACGATCAGGGCCAGGGCGGCGGCGCTGCGGTCGGCTTTCTTCATCTGGCTCTTGAAGCTGCCGCCACCGCAGTGAGTCTGCAGGCGCAGGACCGGGCACAGGGTGCGCAGCCGTTCCGCCGTGGTGAACACGGCGGCCTGAACATCGCCGACACCCACCAGGTAGGCATCCACCTGCCGGGCGATACTATCCGGGACGGCTTGGGCGGCGTCAAGTAAGAGCACCAATCGCTCGATACCCAGGCCGAAACCCACGGCCGGCGTCGGCTTCCCTCCCAGTTGTTCCACGAGACCGTCATAGCGGCCCCCGGCACAGACCGTTCCCTGGGCACCCAGGGAACCGGTGACCCACTCGAATACCGTCTTGCCGTAGTAGTCCAGCCCCCGCACCAGGCGCTCGTTGACCTGATAATCGACCCCGGCGGCGTCCAGCAGTGCCCGCAACCGGCGGAAATGTTCGACGGATTCGTCACCCAGGTGCTGGGAAAGACGCGGTGCGTCGGCAAGCAGGGCCTGGGTATCCGGGTGCTTGCTGTCGAGAATTCGCAGGGGGTTGCTGTCCAGGCGCCGCCGGCTGTCTTCGTCAAGCCGGTCGCTGCGCTCCCGGAGCCAGCTTACCAGGGCGGCGCGGTAACGGGCCCTGTCGTCGGCGGTACCCAGGGAATTGATCTCCAGATGGACATGGCTGGCGAGGCCCAGCTCCTGCCAGAGGCGGTGGGTCATGACCAGCATTTCCGCATCCACGTCCGGGCCTTCGAGCCCAAAAACCTCTGCGCCGAACTGGTGGAACTGGCGCAGCCGGCCCTTCTGGGGGCGCTCGTAGCGGAACATGGGGCCGCGATACCAGAGGCGCTGGGCCTGGTTCAGCAGACCGCCCTGCTCGCAGGCGCGCACACAGCCGGCGGTGCCTTCCGGACGCAGGGTAAGGCTTTCGCCGTTGCGGTCCAGGAAGGTATACATCTCTTTCTCGACGATATCGGTGACTTCGCCAATGGAGCGCTTGAACAGTTCGGTCTGTTCCAGCACGGGAAAACGGATTTCACGGTAGCCATAGCGGGCAAGCAGTCCCTGGACGGTTTCCTCGAGATACTGCCATAGGGGGGACTGATCGGGGAGGAGGTCGTTCATTCCCCGAATGGATCGGATTTTCATCATGGATTATTCGCTGTTTCCTTGGGACCGGGCGATCAGCTGCTCCTGCTCTGCCGCTTTCTCTTTGGCACGGGCACGGATCAGGCTCTCCAGTTCATCGACCAGGTTGCCCTGGTCTAGCTTGCGGTTGGGCTTGCCATCGATATAGAGCAGGTTCCTGGGACTGCCGCCGGTAAGGCCCATGTCGGATACCTTGGCTTCTCCCGGCCCATTGACGATGCAGCCGATGATGGAGACATCCATGGGCACATCCACGTCTTCCAGGCGCTCTTCCAGGGCGTTGATGGTGCCGATCACGTCAAAATTCTGGCGGGAGCAGCTGGGACAGGCAATGAAGTTGATGCCCTTGCTGCGCAGCCTGAGACTCTTGAGCAGGTCCCAGCCCACGCGGACTTCCTCCACCGGATCAGCGGCCAGGGAAATACGCAGGGTGTCGCCAATACCGTCCATAAGCAGGGCCCCCAGGCCCACGGCGGACTTGACGGTGCCGGAACGCAAACCGCCCGCCTCGGTGATACCCAGGTGCAGGGGGTTGTCGATCTGGCCGGCGATCAGGCGATAGGCGTCCACCGCCATGAACACGTCCGAGGCCTTGAGGCTCAACTTGAAGTTGTGGAAATCCAGCCGGTCGAGGATCTCCACATGGCGCAGGGCGGATTCCACCAGGGCCTCGGGTGTCGGCTCGCCGTACTTGCGCTGCAGGCTCTTTTCCAGTGAGCCGGCATTGACGCCGATGCGAATGGGAATATTGTTGTCGCGGGCCTTTTCCACCACGGCCCGGACACGCTCTTCCTTGCCGATATTGCCCGGATTGATGCGCAGGCAATCGACGCCCAGGTCGGCGACCCGCAGGGCAATCTTGTAATCGAAATGGATATCGGCCACCAGGGGCAGGTCGACCCGGCGACGGATGGCGCCGAATGCCTCGGCCGCGTCCATGGTCGGCACCGAAACCCGCACCATGTCGGCGCCCGCGTCGGCAATGCGCCGGATCTGGGCCACGGTGGCTTCGACATCCGTCGTTTCGGTATTGGTCATGCTCTGCACGGAAATGGGGGCATCGCCCCCCACGGGCACATTGCCCACCATGATCTGCCGCGAGCGGCGGCGGCGAATGGGAGAATCCTTGGTCGTCATGGTCCTATCGTCAGTGTCGCCACTTGGGATTGCGGATTGGGGCGCACCTGAACGGGTTGCCCGCGGTATTCAATGCGGACACCGGGCGCATACCCGACCATTACCTGGAAGGGCGGCAGTCCTTCCAGCGCCAGGGTGGAGCCGGCCTGTTTCAGGTCCACCACCAGGACCTGGTCGTTGGCATCGACCACCTCGACCCAGCTGTCCGCGGAAAAGGCCAGTACCAGACGGGAATCCGGGGCCGGCTCGACGGAGGCGGTCCGGGTTTCGGCCGGGGCGTCCGGCCTAGCGACTGCCGGCTGCCCCGTCCCGCTTTTCGCCGATGGCGGCGTCCTCTCCTGTGAAACAGCCGCCAGGTCTTTTGAGACAGCGGCCAGTTGCGCCTCGTGCCCGACGGCACTCACCGGCACCGGTGTCCGTGTATCCTCCCCGGCAAAGGCGACCCAGACCACTACCAGGGCCGCGACCAGAACCACCAGCGCGGCCCCGAGAGTGAGCTTGGCGGCGCCGGGCCGGTACGATTCCAGCTTGAGAGCGGGCGTATGCCTGTCCTGCGGGGACTCCTGGTCGCCGGGTTCGGACTCCCCGACTTCTTCCCGGTAGTGGGATTCAAAACAGGACAGGACCGGCCTGGCGCGAAGCTGGACAAGGTCGCAGTAACGGCGGATATAGCCCTTGATGTATACCGGCCCGGGCAGCTTCTCGTAATCGTCCGCTTCCAGTGCCCGGACAGCGCGCAGGGTCAGGCCCAGCTGCTCGACAATATCCTCCTCGGCGAGACCGCTGTCGCGACGGGCCCGGCGCAGCAGGATGCCCGGCGTCTGCCAGTTATCCTTTTCAGCGTCCCGTGCGATGTTGCTATTTGCTTCGGTCATTCTTCAGCCACTTTTGGTATTCCAGATTTTCTTTGGAATAGGGGAAGAGTTTCTCAAGCGCCAGCCCCTTGCTGGCCATGGCGTCCCGGTTACCGAATCGATGCTCGAGCCGGACTGCCAGCCAGAGGCTCTGTGGCTGGGGCTTTCCCAGGCGATCATATTTCTGGAGCATTTCCCGGGAGCGCGGATAGTCGCCGTTGTCGAAGTAAAACCTGGCCAGTTCCAGGTAGGCACCGGCAAGATTGGGATCCAGGGCGACGGCCTTGCGCCAGGCCTGGACGGCTTCATCCGGCCGGTCCAGGCGGCGCGCCACGATCCCCTGGCTGAGATACGCCTGAGCGCGCAGGTTATAGCCGGTATCCGCGGCGGCGGCGGCGAACTGCTCGTAGGCTTCCTCGAAACGTTGCTGCTGGAACAGAAAGACACCGAAATTATTGCGGGCGCTGGAAAATCCCTTGTCCAGGGCAATGGCCTTGCGGTAGTGCTTCTCGGCCAGTTCGTTTTCCAGTTGCATCTGGTAGAGAAGCGCCATGCCATTGTGGGCGCCGGGAGAATTCTTGTCGATCTCCAGGGCCTTGCGCAAATGGAAGCGCGCCGCCTCCCGGTTGCCCTCGCCCAGATAGCCAAAGCCCAGCTGGATATGATCCTGGAGGGCCTGGTCCATCGCCGATTGCTGGCGCGCGGGACCCTGGCTGACACAGCCGGCAACAGAGAGTATGGCCACCAGGGTCGCCCCCGCCAGCAGCGTCCGCATGGGGACGGTCTTCTCTCTGTTTCGACTCATGGTCACTAATCCCTCAATTCCACAATATCCAGCGCCTGCTCGTCACGTTGTCGGTAACGCTGCTGATATCGGGCCTTGCGACGTGTCCTGTCGTTGAACTGCCCGGCCAGCTGACCGCAAGCGGCGGCAATATCGTCGCCCCGGGTGGTGCGAACGGTGACAGTGTATCCAGCTTCAGACAAGATATCCCGGAAACGGTTCAAGGAATTGTTGGAAACCCGGCGATAGCCGGAGTTGGGAAAGGGGTTGAAGGGAATAAGGTTGATCTTGCAGGGCAGTTCGCGCAGCACTTCCACCAGTTGCCGGGCATGTTCGGGGCGATCGTTGACCCGATCCATGAGGGTGTACTCCACGGTCACCTTGCGGTGAGTGTCCGGCAATTTGTCGAGATAGCCCCGCGCCGACCGGATCAGGCTTGCAATCGGATATTTGCGGTTGATGGGCACCAGTTCGTTGCGCAACTCATCGTTGGGCGCGTGCAGGGAAATCGCCAGGGACACATCGGTAACCTCCCCCAGCCGATCCAGCTCGGGCACGACACCGGAGGTGCTCAGGGTAACCCGGCGCTTCGACAGCCCATAGGCACAGTCGTGCATCATCAGGTTCATGGCGTCGACGACATTGTCAAAATTGAGCAGCGGTTCGCCCATGCCCATCATCACCACGTTGGTAACGGGGCGGTCCGGCCGCGGACCAAAAGCCTGAAAGGAGTCCAGGGCAATCCACACCTGGCCGATGATTTCCGCGGCGCTGAGGTCCCGGCTGAAGCCCTGTTTTCCGGTGGCACAGAAACTGCAATCGAGCGAACAGCCGATTTGCGAGGAAACACACAGCGTGCCGCGCCCGCTTTCGGGAATCAGCACCATCTCCACGCATTCGCCGCCATCCGTGCGCACCAGCCACTTGCGTGTACCGTCCGAGGAATCGTGCTGACTGACCAGCTCCGGCGGACGAATCTCGGCAACCGCCTTTAGACGTTCACGAAGGGATTTCGACAGGTCGGTCATGTCGTCGAAATCCGTGACCCCGCGCTGGTGAATCCACTTCATCACCTGGTTGACGCGGAAAGGCTTTTCGCCCAGGCCGGCAAAAAATTCGGCCATTTTCGCCGCCGACAATCCCAGCAGGTTGGTCCTGGCCCCGGGAGGCGGGACCCCGGACCCCTCTCCCGCCGGGGACTGGTTGTCGCTTTTGGGTGCTGTGGACGTCATGGCTGCTCTGGGGCGTACCCGGTTGCGGGGCTGGTGAAATAGTCCCGATATCCGTTAACGGGAAAAAATCTCACTGTCCTCGAAGAAATAGGCCACCTCGCGCTCCGCCGAGGCAGCGGAATCGGAACCGTGCACGGCATTGGCATCGATGGTCTCGGCAAAATCGGCGCGGATGGTGCCCGCCGCCGCATCCTGGGGGTTGGTCGCGCCCATCAGGTCGCGGTTGACGGCGATGGCGTCGTCGCCCGCCAGGACCTGGACCAGCACCGGACCGGAGGTCATGAAACCCACCAGTGCCTTGAAAAACGGCCGCTCCCGGTGCTCGGCGTAAAAACCTTCGGCCTGCTCCCGGGAAAGGTGCAGCATTTTCGCACCGGCAACCCGGAGACCGGCTTTCTCAAACCGGCTGATTATCTCGCCAATCACGTTTTTTGCCACGGCATCCGGCTTGATGATGGAAAGCGTGCGTTCAGTCGCCATAATTGTCAGTTCTCCGCGATAAATATCGGGCTCCACTTGCCAGGAGCTACCGTCATGAAAAGGGGCTAGATTTTACGCTTGTAAACAGAGACTTACAAGGAACAGCGCACGGAGAATCAAAAACCGGATCAGGCCGCCAACATGCGCCGGAAGCGGTCCACGGGCACCGGCATGCTGTAGTAGGCGCCCTGGTAGTGATCACACCCCACCAGCCGCAGGACATCCAGGCTCTTGTCGTCCTCGACGCCTTCGGCGGTTACGTTGAGGCCGTACTGGCGGGAAACGGCGATGATCGCCTCCACCACCCCCCGGCTGTCGCTGTCGCTGTGAAGATGACGGATAAACTCCCGGTCGATCTTGAGTTGATCGAAAGGCAGGCGTTTCAGGTAGATCATCGAGGAATAGCCGATGCCGAAGTCGTCGATGGAGAACATGGCGCCCAGGTTCTTGATGGTCTTCATCTTGCGGATGGCGTCCTCCACATCCTCGATGACCAGGTTCTCGGTAACTTCGAAATCCAGGTAATGGGGATCTATCTCGTAGCTCTTGAGACTGTGCTCGATGACTTCCAGCAGCTGGGGGTCCTTGAACTGGCGCGGACTGATATTGATGCCCATGCGCATATGGTCGGCCCAGAGTCCCGCGTCCAGGAAATTGCGGATATATTCGCAGGCGGTGCGAATGACCCAGTGACCGACGTTGACGATCAGGCCCGAGGACTCGAGCAGGGGAATAAACTCCGATGGCATATTGGTAATGCGGTCCGAATTCACCCAGCGCAAAAGTGCCTCGCCACCCATCAACCGGCCGGTATTGATACAAATTTTGGGCTGGACGTAGAGGGCAAATTCCTGGTTGTCGACGGCCTTGCGCAGCTTTGTGTTGAGGCCGACCTGGCGCTGGGCCTTCTGGGCAATGCCCGGATCGAAGAAGGCGATGCCGTTGCGGCCCTTGCGCTTGGCCTCGTACATGGCGGTATCGGCGTACTGGAGCGCCCTTTCGGCGCTCACATCGGTATCGGTGATCAGCGCGATGCCGACACTGGCGGTAAGAATGAATTCGTGACCCTCGTGAAATACCGGATGGGAAATAAGGTCCTTGACCTGCTCTGCCAGGGCCCGGGCGTTGGTGGCGGCCTCGTCGGGATTGTCGGCAATATCCGGCACGAAGAGCAGGAATTCGTCGCCGGCCAACCGCGCCGCCAGAGACCCCTCGCCCACCAGGCGCCCGATCACCGTGGCCAGCTTGCGGATGACCTGATCTCCCACCTGATGGCCCCAGGAATCGTTGATATCCTTGAAATGGTCGATATCCACCATCAAGAGGGCCGCGCACACCTCGCGACCGGCCCGCTCCTTTAGGTGCTCGCCGATGGTCTCGGTGAGCAGGAGACGGTTGGGCAAGCGGGTCAGGCCATCGTAGTAAACGGCCCTTTCATCGTTCAGCGGGCGGGTGACAGGGCGTGGCGAACTCCTGCCCTGGCTGAGCTTTTCAATAATGCTGTCGCCATCGGGCGCCGCCTGCTCCGCGCGGAGAGCTGTATCCGGGGCATCCGCCGGGGTTTCGCCTGGCTCCTCGGGCTGTCGACTCGACTGCTCCATTAGTGTCACCACCAGGTCGGCCTGGTCGCGGCCCACCTTACGCAGATGGAGATCCACCACTTCTTCTCCGCTGCCGTTCCTGAGGCGCCAGGTGATCCGGTCGCGGTCCTCCGCCAGCGCGGTTTTGAGGCAGTCCTTGAAGGCGTGCAGGGAAACGGGTTCCTCGGGGGGAGTGTCGTCGAGGGAGGTGCCCAGCAGGGTACGTTTATCGCAACCGAGAATATCCTGCGCCCGGGGATTGCAGTCCACGCACACCCCGTAGGCGAAGAATAGGGTGCCGTAGGGAGAAACCTCCAGCAACAGTTTATAAAGTTCTTCCTTGGAGCTCATCGGTGCCCCTTTTATCCTTCCGGCATTCCCGTCGTTCAGCTACCCGGCATGCCGCTATCGGCGCCGTAGCGCGCGACCGTGTCCGGCGGCCCCGCCAGTATACGTGGCCGCCGGGACGATAGCCATATGCAGTTAGGGGAGAGACTTGTGGCAGCGTGCTATTAATCCGGCACTCATATGGCGATCCCTATCTATTTGAGTGCGCGCAGCTCATTTCGACGAGGAGAGCAGGCCCGGGAAGGTGGTTGGAGCAGGGCAAACCGGGTCTGGCCGCCAACGACGGCCAGACCCCGGGGAAGCACTGTCAGACGTGGAAGCTTTCACCGCAGCCGCACTCGTCGACAACGTTGGGGTTATTGAACTGCAGCCCCTGGTTCAATCCGTCCTTGACGAAGTCCAGTTCGGAACCATCCAGGTACGTCATGCACTCCGGGTCGACAAACAGCTTGACATCGCCGCACTGGATCACGGTATCGCCCGGATCAGCCTCGTCCACGTAATCGAGCACATAGGAGAGGCCGGAACAACCCGAGGCCTTTACGCCGACCCGGATACCCTCGCCCTTGCCGCGACTGGCAAGATGGTTGCGAACATGCTCCTGGGCGGCAGGTGTCATTGAAATCGTCATGGTGCTCCTCCGAAAAATGTGACTGTTTTTGACAGTTTGCGGAACAAAGTGTTCATCGAACCCCGCCAACTCGGTCGAGATCAGCGCCTTTCGCGCGGTTTTGCCATTGGGGCGAGAGTTCGCGCAATTTATTCACCGCCTTTTTGATCAGGTCGATGGCGCAATCGATTTCCTCTTCCGTAGTGTAACGTCCGATACTGAACCGGATGGAACTGTGCGCCAGTTCTTCGTCCAGGCCCAGGGCCCGCAGCACATAGGACGGCTCCAGGCTTGCCGACGTGCAGGCGGAACCGGAAGAGACCGCCACATCCTTGAGGGCCATGATCAGGGATTCGCCCTCCACGAAAGCGAAGCTGATATTGAGGATTCCCGCAACCCGCCGGGTCGGGGAGCCGTTCAGGCGGATTTCCTCGATATCGCCGATGCCTTCCCAGAGGCGGCGGCGCAGGGCCAGTATGCGCTCGTTCTCTTCGGCCATTTCCTCGCGGGCGATTCGAAAGGCCTCGCCCATGCCCACGATCTGGTGCACCGGCAGTGTCCCGGAACGCATGCCCCGTTCGTGGCCGCCGCCGTGAATCTGGGCCTCGATGCGCACCCGCGGCTTGCGCCGTACGTAGAGGGCGCCGACACCCTTGGGGCCGTAGGCCTTGTGGGCACTGAACGACATCAGGTCCACTTTCATGGCGCCCAGGTCGATATCCAGTTTGCCGGCACTCTGGGCGGCGTCCACGTGGAAGAGTACCTGTCGCTCCCGGCAGATCTCGCCGATGGCGGCAATATCGTTGATCACCCCGATTTCGTTGTTGACGTGCATGAGGGAAACCAGGGTAGTGTCGTCCCGGATAGCCCCCGCCACCGCATCCGGCGCGATCAGGCCATCGCTGTCCGGCTCCAGGTAGGTGACCTCGAAACCCTCGGCTTCCAGGTGTCGACAGGTATCCAGCACCGCCTTGTGCTCGATTTTCGAGGTAACAATGTGTCTGCCCCGACTCCGATTGATATGGACGCCGCCCTTGATGGCCAGGTTGTCGGACTCGGTGGCACCGGAGGTCCAGACAATTTCCCTGGCGTCCGCCCCGACCAGGTCGGCCACCTGCCGGCGGGCCTCTTCGACGGCGGCCTCCGCTTCCCAGCCAAAGGGATGCGAGCGCGAGGCGGGATTGCCGAAGACACCGTCGATGGTCAGGTAACCGGCCATTTTCTCGGCCACGCGCTGGTCGGCCGGCGTGGTGGCCGCGTAGTCCAGGTAAATGGGTAACTTCATGCCTTTCTCACAACCTGTCATCGTCCCGGGACAATTTTATCACGTCCTCCCGGGTCCTCATGTCCTGGCGCCGGCCCACCGCCTGGACTTCCTGCCGGACCATCAACTCCCGGAGGGTGACAGCACCCAGGAACCCGCGAATATGGTCGCTCAACTGCTCCCAAAGGTCATGGGTGAGGCAGACTTCGCCGCCCTGGCAATTGCCTTTGCCGCCGCAATGGGTGGCATCCACGGACTCATTGACGGCATCGATGATCTCGGCCACATTGATGGCGCCATCGTCCCGGTTGAGGCGATAACCGCCGCCGGGGCCGCGCACACTGGCCACCAACTGATTCTTGCGCAGCTTGGCGAAAAGTTGCTCCAGATAGGAGAGCGAGATGGCCTGCCGCCGTGAAATATCGGAGAGACTGATGGGTCCCTCCCCGGCGTGAAGCGCCAGGTCGAGCATCGCCGTCACGGCGTAACGCCCGCGGGTTGTCAACCGCATCGCTGATGTTCCATGGCGTTCCTGTGTAGGCGGCCGATTATGGAATACCCAACCTTTTTGGTCAAGTAAATAGCCGACTATACCACTAGGCTATTCGACCCGGTCTTTTAGCTGCCTGTTCCTGTGGGCAATATTCTGCATGGCAGTGAGCACGCCCCGCAGGATGGACAACTCCATCCGGTCCAGTCGGATCCGGCCGTAGAGCCGGCGCAGGCGGGCCATGGTCTGCCGGGGGTTGTCCCGGTCGTGGAAGCCGATATCCACCAGGGCCTGCTCCAGGTGCTGGAAATACAACTCCAGGTCCTCCGCCCGCGCCGGCGGCACATCCCAACCGGTGAGTGCCGGCAGTTCGCCGTTCTCACCGGCCAGGGCGGCCATGCGAACCTCGTAGCACAGCACCTGGACGGCGGCGGCCAGGTTGAGGGAACTGTAGTCCGGGTTCGCGGGTATATGCACGTGGTAGGTGCAACGCTGGAGTTCTTCGTTGGTCAGGCCCCGATCCTCGCGGCCGAATACCAGGGCGACATCGTGATGGGACGTTTCCTGAACGACACGCTCCCCGCACTCCCGTGGATTGAGCAGCGGCCAGGGAATACGGCGGTCCCGGGCGCTGGTGCCCACCACCAGGCCACAGCCCGCCACCGCCGCCTCCAGGCTGTCCACCACCACGGCTTCATCCAGCACATCGTCGGCGCCGGCGGCCCGCCAGCGCGCCCGGTCGGAGGGGTAGCGATGGGGCGAGACCAGGTAGAGGTTGGCCAGTCCCATGTTTTTCATGGCACGGGCCGCGCCGCCGATATTGCCGGGATGGGAGGTTTCCACAAGGACGACACGAACCCGGCTTCGGGACTCGGACAGCGCGGAGGACAACGGTGGCGAAGATGCGGTTTTCATGGATTCTCGACTATCGGGAGGCCCCGGGTGCGGGTGCGGATTGGCGAAGCGGGATTCTAGCAGGATTGCCCGGGCGAATCATGCCCGGAACAGGGTCGGGACCAGAACGAATGCCCGATCAATCTCGCCGGAAAACGGTGCTCTCGCCTTCCTGAATGACCCGGGGCGCCTTCCTATTACCAGGGACATGAGTCTGCTACAATGCGCGCCCCGCCGGCGGCGCCCCGCCGCCATTATCCCGTAATTGAACTGACGACTGCTGGAATTAGGACCCGATCGATGGAACCCATGGTCAATATTGCCCTGCGGGCAGCGCGACGCGCCGGCGACATGATTGCCCGCGCCGTGGAACGCACCGACTCGCTCAAGGTCGACGAAAAGGGGCGCAACGACTTCGTCACCGATATCGACCACGCCGCCGAAAAAGAAATCATCGGCCAGTTACAGAAGGCCTACCCGGATCACCGTATCCTCGGCGAGGAGTCGGGTCAGATGGGCAACCCGAACAGCGACTACGAGTGGATCATCGACCCCCTCGACGGCACCACCAATTTTATCCACGGCATTCCCCACTTCGCCGTATCCATTGGCTGCGCCTTCCGGGGCCGCCTGGAACACGGTGTTATCTACGATCCCATCAAGCAGGAGGAATTCACTGCCAGCCGGGGCCGTGGCGCCATGCTCAACGGGCGTCGCATCCGGGTTACCGGTCGCACCAACATGCAGGGTGCCCTGATCGCCACCGGGATACCTTTCAACCAGCCCTCCATCGCCCATATGGAACCGTACCTGGAGTGCCTGCACGCCTTTGCCGCCCAATCCTCGGGCATCCGCCGGCTGGGCGTCGCCTCACTGGACCTAGCCTATGTGGCCGCGGGCCGTTTCGATGCCTTCTGGGAAATGTACCTCAAACCATGGGACATCGCCGCCGGCGTCCTGCTGGTCAAAGAGGCGGGGGGCATGGTCAGCGATTTCCGGGGCGGCGAGAATTACATGGACAGTGGCCATATCGTCGGCGCCACCCCCCGGCTTTTCAAGCCCAGCCTCCAGACCGTGCAGAAACACCTGGGCCATGTCCGGTGAGCGCTGCGCCGCGATTCGCCTGAAGCCACCGGTCATATCCCTGTCACGAACGGCGGCATAAAATCGACGTTGAGCCATTGGAGAACACCATGCTCAACGTCGAGAATTTTTTGCAGGAACGCTACCCGACTTTCTGGGAGAAGCGCCCCCTCCTTGCCCGTCCCCTGGCCAAGATACTGCGGCTGCTTTTCCATGAAAAAGAGTTCCATCAGTTCGAGGAGACTTATCCCCACCTCCAGGGTTTCGACTTCGTCGAACAGGCCCTGGACTACTTCCAGTTCAGCTACAGCACCCGGGACCGGGAACGCGAGCGCATCCCCGTGCGGGGCCGGGTCATCATCGTCGCCAACCACCCCATCGGCTCCCTGGACGGCCTGGCGCTGCTCAAGCTGGTGCGGGAAGTCCGGCCCGACGTGCGGGTCATCGCCAACGATATCCTCACCGCCATAAAGCCCCTGCATCCGCTATTGCTGCCCGTGGACAACATGGGCGGCCATACGCCGCGCAGGCACCTTGAAGCCATTCAGCGACACCTGAAGGAGGACGGCGCCCTGATCGTCTTTCCCGCCGGCGAAGTCTCCCGCCTGGGCCCCCAGGGAGTGCGCGACGGCAAATGGCGCACGGGCTTTTTGCGCATGGCGGTGGCCGGCAGCGCCCCGGTATTGCCCATCTACATCGACGGCCGCAATTCCGCCTTCTTCTACGCCCTCTCCTTCCTGGCGCGCCCGGTGTCGACCCTGTGGCTGGTGCGGGAAATGTTCAAGCAGGCCAGAAATTGCGTGCCACTGCGCATCGGCGAGCCCGTGAGCTACGAGAGCTACCACCGGGTCGGGGTCTCCCTGAAGGAAAAGGCGCAACTGTTCCGCCGGCATGTCTACCGCCTGGGCCAGGATCGCAGTGGTATTTTTGCCACCGAATCGGCCATTGCCCACCCGGAAAACCGCGCCCTGCTCCGGGAGGAAATCCGGCGCTGCGAATGGCTCGGCGAGACCGGCGACGGCAAACAGATCTACCTCTACCACTATCGCCAGCCGGACTCCTGCATCATGCGCGAAATCGGCAGGCTCCGGGAAATGGCTTTCCGGGCCGTGGGCGAGGGCACTGGCCAGCGGCGGGACACGGACGGCTACGATCGCCACTATTTCCACCTGATACTCTGGGACGACAGCGACCTGGAAATCGCCGGCGCCTACCGAATCGGAGACGCCGCCGAAACGGCACAAACAATGGGGCAGGGGCACCTGTACTCGGCCAGCCTGTTCCGCTTCGAGCCGGCCATGAAACCCTATCTGGAACGCGGCCTGGAGCTGGGTCGCAGTTTTGTTCAACCCAAGTACTGGGGAAAGCGCAGTCTCGACTATCTCTGGTACGGCATCGGTGCCTTCCTGCGCCGCCACCCACAATACCGCTACCTGTTCGGCCCCGTCTCCCTGAGCAACACCTACCCCCGGCCGGCGCTGGAAATGCTCGTGCACTTTTACAGCGTGAACTTCCCCTCTCTGCAAAGGCTCGCCACGCCCTGCCTGCCGTTCGCCATCGCGCCACCGCGTCGTGACGAACTGGACGCGTTGTTCCCGGGCCAAAATTACCGGGATGAGTTCCTGCAACTGAAAAGTGCCCTGTCCCACATGGACCTGAGCGTACCCACCCTTTACAAGCAATATTCAGAACTGTGCGAGCCCGGCGGCGTCCAGTTCGCTGGATTCAATGTCGACCCGGCCTTCGGCGATTGCGTCGACGGCCTGATCATTGTCGACCTGGCCCGTCTCAAACCGTCCCGCCGCCAACGCTATATCGGCTAACCCTCCCTTCGCGACACAACCACGGCCGCTGTGTACAATATTGCTCGAAAAATCGAGAGTATTGGCCCATGAAAGAGCGGCAAACCACGGATTTCGGCTATCAACAAGTCCCGGTGGAGGAAAAGGCCGGTCGCGTGGCGGGGGTTTTCCACAGCGTGGCCGCCCGCTACGACCTGATGAACGACCTGATGTCCGGCGGCGTCCATCGCCTATGGAAGCGGTTCACCATCGAAATGTCCGGCGTGCGTCCCGGCCAGCGGGTCCTGGACATCGCCGGCGGCACCGGCGACCTGGCGGCAAAATTCTCGCGCCTGGTGGGGGAGTCGGGCCAGGTGGTGCTGGCGGATATCAACGAGTCCATGCTCCGGGTGGGCCGCGACAGGCTCCTTGACGAGGGCATTGCCGCCAACCTCGACTTCGCCCAGGCCGACGCCCAACAGCTGCCGTTCCCGGACAACTGCTTCGACTGCATCACCATCGCCTTCGGTCTACGCAACGTCACCGACAAGGACCGGGCCCTGGCGGATATGCTGCGCATCCTCAAACCCGGCGGCCGGCTACTGGTGCTGGAATTCTCCAAGCCCGCCAACCCACTTCTGGAAAAGGCCTACGACGTCTACTCCTTCCAGGTGCTGCCCCGTCTGGGCCGTGCGGTTGCCGGCGACGACGCCAGCTATCGCTACCTGGCAGAATCCATCCGCATGCACCCGGATCAGGAGACCCTCAAGGGCATGATGGCCGAGGCGGGCTTCGCCAACTGTCAGTACTTCAACCTCACCGGGGGCATCGTCGCCCTGCACAAGGGCATCAAGCCTTGATTCCGGGACTGCGCCAAGCCGCCCTGAATCGGGTGCAGGCAACCCTGAACCGGGCGCTTCGCCACGACCCCGGTACCCGGCAATCCCTGGGAGATCTGGCCGGCCGCTGCCTGGCCGTCACCGTAACCCTGCCGCCGCTGGAACTGGCCGTGCGTTTCACCGAAGACGGCGAGTTGCGCCTGACCGGCGAACACCCGGAAGCACCGGACACCAATCTGGAGGGTACCGCAGCGGCCCTGGTCCGGCTCGCCACCGACACCGGCGACCGGGTTTCCTTCGCCGGCACCGGCGTCATCGTCGCCGGCGACCAGGACCTGTTACGCCATCTCAAAGGTACACTGCGCCATCTGGATATCGACTGGGAGGAAGCCCTGGCGGAACTGCTGGGCGACGTGCCCGCCCACCTGATCGGCCGCGGTCTGCGCGGCGGTCTGCGGTGGGGCCTGGATGCCGGCCAAAGGGTCCGCTCGGGCCTCGGCGAGTACGTCCGGGAAGAAGCGAGGCTGACACCGGGCCGGGCGGAACTGGAGAACTGGATCCACGACGTGGGCGCATTGTCCCTGGATACGGAACGACTGGCCGCGCGCCTGGACCGTCTGCGCCGTCGCCTCGACGACACCGGCGACAACAGGAAGGGCGACGATTGATGTCGAGGATCGCCCGCCTGCTCAGGATCGCTCGCGTCGCACGCCGCTATCGCCTGGATACCTTTTTCGACGATGCCCGCCTGCCCGCCGCGCCCCGCCTGTTCGCGCGACTGGGTGCCCTGCTGCCCGACCCCAGGCGCAGCCGCGGCGAGCGATTGCGCCTGGCCCTGGAGGACCTGGGCCCGGTTTTCGTCAAGTTCGGACAGTTGCTGTCCACCCGTCCCGACCTGATTCCCCCGGATATTTGCGACGAACTGGATCGCCTCCAGGACGATGTCAAACCGTTCGATACCGATACGTTCATCGGCATCGTCGAGAACTCCCTGAACGGCAGGATCGACGACCTCTTCCAGCATTTCGACCGGGAGCCCCTGGCCTCCGCCTCCGTGGCCCAGGTCCACGCCGCGATTCTTCAGGACGGCCGCGAGGTGGTGGTCAAGGCCATACGGCCCGGCATCGAGCGGGTCATCCGCCAGGATATCGACCTGCTGTTCACCCTGGCCCGGTGGCTCGAGCGCAACAGTGTCGACGGGCGGCGTCTGCGCCCGGTGGAAATCGTCGACGACTATCAACACACCATTTTCGACGAACTCAATCTTCAGCGGGAAGCGGCCAATACCGCCACCCTGCGGCGCAATTTTGCCGGCTCGCCACTGCTCTACGTGCCCGAAGTGTACTGGCCCTTCACCAACGAAAAGGTGCTGGTGATGGAACGCATATACGCCACGCCGGTGACCGACGTGGCAACCCTGGCCGCCGCCAATACCGACTTCAAGGTCCTGGCGGAACGGGGTGTGCAGATCTTTTTCAGCCAGGTCTTCGAGCACAATTTTTTCCACGCCGACATGCACCCCGGCAATATTTTCGTCGATGCCGCCGACCCCGCCCGTCCCCGGTACCTGGCGGTGGATTGCGCCATTATCGGCACCCTGACGGAAGCGGATCAGTACTACCTGGCACGCAACCTGATCGCGATTTTCCGCCGGGATTACCGCCAGGTGGCGGAACTCCACGTGCAATCGGGGTGGGTGCCTGAAAATACGTCCATTGGCGAATTCCAGGCGGCCATACGCACTGTCTGCGAGCCCATCTTCGAGCGCCCCCTGAAGGACATCTCCTTTGGCCACCTGCTGGTCAACCTGTTCCGCACGGCCCAGCGCTTCGACATGGAAGTGCAGCCCTCCCTCGTACTTTTGCAAAAGACCCTGCTCAATATCGAGGGACTGGGTCGTCAGCTCTATCCGGAACTGGATCTGTGGTCCACCGCCCACCCGTACATGGAGCGGTGGCTGAAAGACCGCTTCAAGCCGGACGCCCTGCTCGAAAGGCTCAAACGCCACGGGCCGGACTGGCTGGAACAATTTCCCCACATGCCGCAAATGCTCTACCAGTCCCTGGATCAACTCCAGCGCCTGGACAGGGCGGTGCGGGAACGACCGACACCGCCACCGAACCGCAGCCGCAGCCGCAACTGGCTGGGCGCCGCACTGCTGGGCACCGGCCTGGGTCTGGCCCTCCCCCACTGGCAACAACCCCTGGCCGAATTGCCGGCCGCCAGCTTCGCCCTGGTCGCCACCGGCGTGCTACTATTGCTGTTCAGGCGTTGATGGCATAATGGCGCCATGAATACTGACTTTCTTTCTGAGGTCGTCTGGGACGAAAAAGGGCTGGTTCCCGCCATCGCCCAGGATGCCGAAACCGGCCGGGTACTGATGGTGGCCTGGATGAACCGGGAGGCCCTGGAAAAGACGGCCCGCGAAGGCCGCGCCGTGTACTGGTCCCGGTCCCGCCAGAAACTCTGGCCCAAGGGCGAGGAATCCGGTCACGTGCAGCACGTCCGCGAAATCCGCCTGGACTGCGATGCCGATGTCATCCTTCTGCGCATCGAGCAAGTGGGCGGCATTGCCTGCCACACCGGCCGCGAGTCCTGTTTTTTCCGGACACTCCGGAACGGACAGTGGACTGCCACAGACCCCGTACTCAAGGACCCGGCGGCGATTTACCGATGAACGATACCCTGGCCGAACTGACACAGATCCTGACCCAGCGGCGCGATGCCGATCCGGAAGGCTCCTACGTGGCCAGCCTCCATGCCCGGGGCCTGAACAAGATTCTCGAGAAAGTGGGCGAGGAAGCCACGGAAACCATTCTCGCGGCCAAGGATGCGGAGCAATCCGGCGACAACAGCGACGTCATTTGCGAGACGGCGGACCTGTGGTTCCACACCCTGGTCATGCTCTCCCATCTGGGAGAAGATGCCGAGGCGGTGCTTTCGGAGCTACGCGGCCGTTTCCACATATCCGGCCTGGCGGAAAAGGCCAGCCGGTCAAAAACTTAAGGAGTCAACATCATGGGGCTGGGCGGAATCAGTATCTGGCAACTGCTTATTATCCTGCTGATCGTGGTGCTGGTATTCGGCACCAAGCGGCTCAAGAGCATGGGCGGCGATCTGGGCGGCGCGGTCAAGGGCTTCAAGAAGGCCATGAACGATGAAGAAAACAAGTCGGAGGACAAGGACAGCGACGCCGCCAAAATCAACGCTGCCGAATCCGACAACGAGGAAGGCGCCGACCGGACGGAACGCAAAAAAGAAGACAGTCGGTCCTGAGCCTTCCAGACACTTCTGACTGACGGGCCGGCGCACCATGTTCGATATCAGCTTCGCCGAACTACTGCTGATCGCGGTCATCACCATGATCGTTATCGGCCCCCAGCGCCTGCCCGAAACCTTCCGGTTCCTGGGTCTTTGGGCAGGCCGGCTCAAACGCAGCCTCGCCCGGGCCCGCCGGGAACTGGAACGGGAAGTGGGCATGGACGATATCCGCCGCCAGCTCCACAACGAGGAGGTGCTGCGCAACCTGGAGGAATACGAGAAGGAAACCGGGGATAAGCAACGGTACGAGGAAACGCCACCGACGTCGCCTGACGAAGCATCCAGCCCCTCCGACGAAAACCGTCCAGGATAACCATGACCGGCGATCCCGACACAGCCCAGAAGGAACAGCCCTTCCTCGACCACCTGGTGGAACTGCGCGACCGGCTCCTTAAGTGCGTGCTTGCGGTGGGGGTTATTTTTCTGTGCCTGTTCTATTTCAGCAACGACATTTACGAGTTCACTTCCAGGCCGTTGCGGGCGCTGCTGCCCGAAAACAGCAACATGATCGCCACTGACGTGGCCTCGCCGTTCTTTGCGCCTTTCAAACTCACCCTGGTGGTTTCCGCCATGCTGGCCATGCCCGTGGTGCTCTACCAGATCTGGGCCTTCGTTGCCCCCGGGCTCTACCGCCGGGAAAAACGCATCGCCATACCCCTGTTCCTGTCCAGCGTCCTTCTTTTCTATGGGGGCATGGCCTTTGCCTACTTCGTGGTCTTTCCCCTTATATTCAGCTTCTTCACCAGTGTCGGGCCGGAAAGCGTATCCGTCATGACGGATATCACCAGCTACCTGAACTTCGTGCTCAAGCTGTTTTTCGCCTTCGGCCTGGCCTTCGAGATTCCCGTGGCCGTGGTCATTCTCTCCTGGACAGGCGTGGTTGACCCGTCAAAGCTCGGGGACAAGCGACCCTACGTGATCATCTCCTGTTTCGTGGCGGGCATGCTGTTGACGCCCCCGGACGTAATCTCCCAGGCCCTGCTCGCCCTGCCCATGTGGCTGCTCTACGAGGTCGGGGTATTTTTCGGCAAGCTCACGTCGCCGTCGCGGCAACCGGGAACGGAAAACCCCTGACCGGCACTGAACCAGGGCCGGTCAGGCGAGATTTTCGTCGAGATAGCTCGACACCTCGCGCTCGATAAGCCCCTTGAAAGCCGACATCATCAGGCCCAGTTTGACTTCCACCTGCAATTCCTGCTCATCGAAACCGACAACCGCATCCAGTCCGCCCTTGTAGGCATAATGGACGCGATTGCCCTCCCACTGATAGTGGCCGCCGTGTTTATTCTGCAATTTCTCGGCAAGCTGTTCGACGCGGTTCCTGAGTTCCGTCTCAGGCAGATTGTGTTGGCGGGTGATACGAAATTGGCTCATGGGACCTCTCGTCGGTTGCGCCCTCGCAAAGCCGGACACTAACAATCTTAAACAAATTCTCAACAGTTTTCGGGAAACCCCTGATGCGCCTCGTCATTCCACGATAACGAGAACCAGAAGACCGTCCGCGGTTTCCAAATCGCACCTCAATTCTACCGGGAAAATGCTAATTTTAAACAAAACCGTATAAGTTGCTATCCGGGCGGAAAGCGAAAAAATGAAACGGATTCAAGCCAGACCATGCCTTCTATCGATTACCACGAGCTTCCTGGCCGGGCTCGTCATGGCGTCGCCGGCTTTGAGTCAGGAGCGCTTCATTCCGTCCGAAATCGATGTCCGCCAGGGCCCGAGCCCCCTTCATTTCAAGACCCTGGACAACCGGGAGCTCTCGGCGAGGGCCGCCCAGTTGCGCGACTCAAGCCTTAGCGCCTCCCAGCGGGCCATGAACTACCAGTGGCTGTCCGAGCACTCGGGCAGCGAAAGCGCTATCCACGGCAAGCGTGCCGTGTCCAAGCTGTTCCAGCGAAGCCTCAAGGGCTACTGGAACCGCAAACGCGACGAACATTTCGGCGACAATACCCTGGTCCCCGACAGCGAAGGACGGGGCAGCGTCTCGTCAAGCTTCAACTACGACGTCCATGTAAGTTCGGACGAACTGGAGCTGGGCATCGTCTACGAGTTCTGATTCTCCATCTTTCCGCCAACTGGACAGTCCGTTCCTATGCGCTAAAATGCGCCGCCCACACTGAAACGGCTCCGAACATTCATGTCCGTGCAATCCCCTGTTATCGCCACCCCTCTCCGGCGGCTGATGGCCATCGTCTACGACAGCCTGTTATTGCTGGGGGTTGCCTTTGCCTATGGTGTCCTGGTCACTTTGCTGAGAGTGGGGGTAATGGGTCGCGATGAGCTCGATTACGTCAACTTACCGATGGTCTTCCATATTGCCGTCTGGCTCCTGCTCTGGCTGCTCCTGGCCGGCTACTACGTGCTGTGCTGGCGCAAGCGCGGCCAGACCCTGGGTATGAAATCCTGGCGGCTGCGCCTGGAAGGACTCGACGGACGTCCGCCCGGCCCCGGGCAATGCTGGTTACGCTGCCTGCTGGCGCCCCTGTCCATGGCAGTGCTCGGCCTCGGTTATCTGTGGAGCTGGTTCGACCCCCGCGGTGCCTGGCACGACCGATGGACAAAAACCCGGGTGGTGGTACTGCCGAAACCCGACAAAAAGCCCTAACAGCCCGTCAGGCGGCCCGACGCAGCAGCCACAATCCCACCAGGGCACAGAGCAGTACCGGCAGCAGCACCGCCAGGAAGGGCTCGAATCCGTATACCAGGCTTGCGGGTCCCAGGAACTGCTGGCTGGTATTGAAGGCAATGCCGATGATGACACCGGCGAAAATCCGGAAGCCCATGGTCGCCTCCCGAAGGGGGCCGAAGATAAAGGACACCGCCACCAACACCAGGCTGATCGTGGTCAGTGGCTGCATGGCCTTGCGCCAGAATGCCAGCCAGTGATTGGTGGCGTCCTGCTCCTGCCCTTCCAGAAAGGCCGCGTAATCGTAAAGGTTGGCCATGGACAGGGAGGCAGGGGGCATGGATACCAGCCGTAAAAGATCCGGTGCCAGGTCGCTGTTCCATCGCCGGGTAACGAATGTATCCGTTTCGGCACGTTCGTCGACAAACCGGGTTACCCGTCCCTCCTCCTCCAGCCAGTGATCGCCAAGGTAACGGGCCTCGGTGGAAAAGCTCACCTGTTCGATGCGCCCCTCGTCAAAGCGATAGCGGGTAACACCGAAGAGTTTGCCATTGGGCAGCACCACGTTGATATGGATAAACTCGCTGCCCTCCCGGTTCCAGAGGCCGCTGGCGCTGGCAATCCGCTCCTGCTCGCCGCGCAACAGCATCTTGCGACCCTCGGCGAGCTGATCCGTGTACGGCACGGCAAATTCCCCGAGGAGCACGCCAAAAATAATAATGGTCAGCACCGGCCTGAGTACAAATGAAACCATGCGCAACAGGGAGACGCCCGCCGCCCGCATCACCACCAGCTCGCTGTTGCCCGCCAGAATGCCGAGCCCTATCAGGCAGCCGATCAGGGCGGACAGGGGGATATTCTCGTAAATACGGCCCGGCAGGGTCGTGCCCACGTATTTGAGCACTTCCACAAAGGTGTAGTCGCCCTTGATCTCGCCGGCACCATCGATTACCGCCGCCAGCACATCCATGGAAACAATGACCATCAAAACCAGCAGGATGGAACCGGCAACGACGGACGAAAGATAGCGGGACAGTATGCGCATCAGGCCGGCTCCGCCCGAGGCAACCGTCGGCGCCAGGGGCGCCAGCCCGTGCTGATGGCCATGAGCAGCAGCGCCACCAGCAGGAATACGCCGTGCACCCACCAGAGCCCCGGCCACAAAGGCAGCCTGCCCTCTTCCACGGCCCCCCGGGCGGCGTTCAGGGACAACAGGTACGCGACGTACAGCAGGATCGCCGGCAGGATTTTCACGTAGCGCCCCTGGCGGGGATTGGTCTTGCTGAGCGGCACTGCCATAAGGGCGACCACTATTACCAGCACGGGCAGGGAAAACCGCCATTGGACAGCCGCCCGGTGCTCGGGGTCATCGGACTCAAGCAACTGGCCGGTTAACATGGCCTCGCTTTCCGCCCGCAACTCCCAGGGCTTGACCGGCTCCAGCCGCTGGCCGTATTCAGCGAAATCGGTAATCTGGAAGTCCGGCTGACCCGGGATACCCTGGATTCGCTGTCCGTTTTGCAGAACCAGGTAATTTTCTCCCGTGGTTTCCGACTGGCGTGAAAACCCTTCCCGGGCCACGACGATGACCAGGCCCCTGTTGTCGGCACCGTTTTCATCGGCCTGGGCGAGGAAAACATTGCCCATGCGGCCCTCCTGGCTGATAGTTTCCGCATAGGTCACGCCCCGGCCCCCGCGCAGCGAATAAAACCGTCCCGGCGATAACCCCTCGATCTCCCCCCGTCGCTTCTGGGCGTTGAATATTTCCTCGGCCTTGGCAAGCCCGGTCGGACCCACCGAGATACTGAGCCAGCCCACCAGTGCGGAAACCACAACGGCGATGACCAATGTATAGCCCACCAGGGTTTTCTCGCTCATGCCGCAGGCGCGCAGCACCGTCATCTCGCTACCCACATAGAGCTGGCCGTAAGCGAGCAGGATCGACAGGAAAAACGCCAGGGGGATCACCAGCTCCAGGAAATCCGGCAGCCGGTAGCCGATAATGGCGAACAGGACGCCCGGATCTAGTTTGCCAGCGGCGGCATCGGCCAGGTATTTTATAAAGCGGCTGCTTACCACGACCAGCATCAGTACCGCACAGACCGCCGCAGTGGTGGTCAATACTTCGCGAACAAGATAGCGGAAGATAATCACGTTGCCGTTACCAATACCCTTTGGTTTCCAGGCCGTTCCGGCCCTGGTGTTGGTGAACCCTACGCCATGCCTTAAACTGGGCGCAACTTATGCCACTGGACCCGAATGCAAAAATCGGCGTGGCCACAACAACGCGCCATTATCCAGCAATAATCCGCCTTTGTCTCGAGGGAAAAACATGGAATTAAAAGCAAGATCCTTCAATCCCGTCACTGTCAAAACCGATTGCCTCGCCCTTCTGGTGCCGTCCAGGAGCGACCTGGGAGAGGCCGGGAAAGCCGTGGACGAAGCCACCGGCGGGCTCCTGACCCGGGTCCTCAAGGCCGGCGAACTCAAGAAAAGCGGCGATACGGTTTCCGCCTACGCACCCGCGGGTCTGGCGGCCGGCAAATTGCTGCTGGTGAGCGCCGGTGACAAAACGCCGGACAACCGGGAGTTCGTCAAACTGGCGGGCAAAGTCGCCACCGGCCTCGGCACCAGCAAATCCGGTGCCCTGTGCCTGGACGACGCTGTCGCCAGCGACCGGGATACCGCCTGGTGCGCGGAACAAATCGCAAGAGCCCTGGGTGAAGCCGCCTACCGATACGATCAGACCAAGTCTTCCAAGGAAGACGCGGCCGCACTCAGGAAGCTGCAACTGCAAAGCGGTGGCGGTCGCGAAAGTGCAAAGCTCAATGCCGCCCTGACCCGGGGTGTGGCGATCGCCGAGGGCGTAAATTACGCCCGGGAGCTGGGCGACCTGCCGGCCAACATCTGCACGCCCGGCTATCTGGCCCGGCGGGCCCGCTCCCTGGCCACGAAGCACAAGAAAATCACCACCCGGGTGCTCAACGAAAAACAGATGCGCGAGTTGAAAATGGGCTCACTGCTTTCGGTCACAGCCGGCACCGACTGCCCGGCCCACATGATCGTCATGGAGTACAAAGGCGCGCCGCGCAAGACCGACAAACCCGTGGCTCTGGTGGGCAAGGGGGTAACCTTTGATAGCGGCGGGATCAGCCTGAAGCCCGGCGCCGGCATGGACGAGATGAAATACGACATGTGCGGTGCCGCCAGCGTTTTTGGCAGTCTGGTGGCGGCAGCCAAGATGGAACTGCCGGTCAATATTGTCGCCGCCGTGCCGGCGGTGGAAAACATGCCCAGCGGCAGGGCCACCAAACCGGGCGACGTGGTCACCTCCATGTCCGGCCAGACCATCGAGGTACTCAACACCGACGCCGAGGGTCGGCTGATTCTCTGCGACGCCCTCACCTACGTGGGCCGCTACAAACCCCGGGCGGTGATCGATATCGCTACGCTCACCGGCGCCTGCGTGGTCGCCCTAGGCAATCATGCCTCGGGCCTTTTCAGCAACGATGACAACCTGGCCGACGCCCTGCTGGCCAGCGGCGAGGCCGCCGGTGATCGGGCCTGGCGCCTGCCCATCTGGAGCGAATACGACCGGCAGCTGAAAAGCAATTTCGCCGATATGGCCAATATCGGTGGCAAGGGTGCGGGCAGTATCACCGCGGCCTGTTTCCTTGCCCGGTTCACCAGGGAATACCAGTGGGCCCACCTGGACGTGGCCGGCACCGCCTGGAACACCGGCGCCCAGAAGGGCGCCACCGGCCGCCCGGTTCCCCTGCTTATCGAGTACCTGAGCCGCCAAGCCGGAGGATGACGCGGATTCACTTCTACCAGGTGACGGGGCGACTGGAAAGCGCCCTGTCGCTGATTCCGCGCCTGGCCGACAAGGCGTTGCGGCGGCACCTGGACGTGCTGGTCCACAGCGACGACACCCACAGGGCGGCGCTGGCGGATCGACAACTGGCCGGCTCGGGGCTGCCGCTTTCGGCTGTCAGCGTCAGTTGCGACGGCGAACCGGGACAACACTACGGCCTGCTGATCAATCTCGCCGACACCGTCCCGGACTGGTTCAGTCGCTTCGAGCGGTTGGTGGAAATCGTCTACGACGACAGCACCATAGTGTTAACCAGGCGGCAAAATTACCGTTTCTATCGCGACAGGGGCTATCCGCTGCACTACCATGACCTCAGCCAGTCGAATTAAGCGGAGCGAACCGCACCATGAACCCCCAAGCAGACGAACAATTCGCCCGTGAGATCTTCCCGGATCTCGAACTCGATTGCTTCGACGAAGCGGACGACAGCCTCGACATCCCTATCCTCACGGATGTCTGCGAGCCCCGGGAAACTCCCCCGGTCGCCCTGCCCTGAACAGCGGCCGTTTCTCCCCACCCGTCGCCCACGCCTCGCTCATCCAGCGGCCAGAGGTTAACCCTCTCAGCCCGGTGGTAGAGAGTTAGCAGGCGAAGCTTTATAATTCGGCCCTTTCCGGCGCCGCCCCACCCCATTGCCCGACCACCGGGCAGACCCCGAGTGAGATAGAAGGCGTCGTCGCATTACCCGCTGCACAGCCCCGCTGTGCCGCCCGGATTGGTCTAAAGAATCGCTATGGAAAAAACTTTCAATCCCCAGGCTATCGAGCAGGCTCTCTACCGCCACTGGGAGGAGCAGGGCTATTTCAAACCCAGCGGGCGGGGGGATCCCTACTGTATTGTCATTCCCCCGCCCAATGTCACCGGCAGCCTGCACATGGGCCACGGCTTCCAGGAAGCCATCATGGACGCCCTGATTCGATATCACCGAATGAGGGGGCGCAACACACTCTGGCAGGTGGGCACCGACCACGCCGGCATCGCCACCCAGATGGTGGTGGAGCGCCAGCTGGATGCCCAGGGGGTTTCCCGTCACGACCTGGGCCGGGAAAAGTTCATTGACAAGATCTGGGAGTGGAAAGGCGAATCCGGCGGCAATATCACCCGCCAACTGCGCCGACTGGGCGCCTCGCCGGACTGGAGCCGGGAGCGCTTCACCATGGACGAGGGCTTTTACAAGGCCGTCCAGGAAGTCTTTGTACGCCTCTACGACGAGGGGCTCATCTACCGGGGCCAGCGCCTGGTGAACTGGGACCCGAAGCTGCACACCGCCATCTCCGATCTGGAGGTGGTCCAGGAGGTGGAGAAAGGCAGCCTCTGGCACTTTCGTTACCCCCTGAGCGATGGCTCCGGGCACCTGGTGGTGGCCACCACCCGCCCGGAAACCATGCTCGGCGACACCGCCGTGGCGGTGCACCCGGACGACGAGCGCTACCGACACCTGATCGGCAAGACCGTGCTCCTGCCCCTGGCGGAGCGGGAAATCCCCGTTATCGCCGATGACTACGTGGACCCGGAATTCGGTACCGGTTGCGTCAAGATCACCCCGGCCCACGACTTCAACGACTACGAAATGGGCCAGCGCCACGGCCTGCCGCTTATCAATATCCTCGACCAGAACGCCGCCCTCAACGGCAACGCCCCGGCGGCCTACCGGGGCCTCGACCGTTTCGAAGCCCGCCAGCGGGTGGTCGACGACCTGGAGGCCCGGGGCCTGCTCGAAAAAATCGAGGAGCATACCCTCAAGGTGCCTCGAGGCGACCGCTCCGGGGTGGTGATCGAACCCTGGCTCACCGACCAGTGGTACGTGCGGACACAGCTCCTGGCCAAACAGGCCATCGCCGCGGTGGAGGACGGGCGCATCCAGTTCGTGCCCAAGCAGTACGAGAACATGTATTTCTCCTGGATGCGCGATATCCAGGACTGGTGCATCTCCCGGCAGCTGTGGTGGGGGCACCGTATTCCGGCCTGGTACGACGATACCGGCAATGTCTATGTGGGCCGCTCGGAGGAGGAAGTCCGCGCCAAATACGAACTGGGCGATATCCCCCTGCGCCAGGACGAGGATGTCCTGGACACCTGGTTCTCGTCCGGTTTATGGACCTTCGGGACCCTCGGCTGGCCGGAGCAGACCGAGGAACTGAAAACTTTCCATCCCACGGACGTGCTGGTCACCGGCTTCGACATCATTTTCTTCTGGGTGGCGCGCATGATCATGCTCACCCTTCACTTTATGGACGAGGTGCCGTTCCACACGGTCTACGTGCACGGCCTGGTGCGCGACAGCCACGGCCAGAAAATGTCGAAATCCAAGGGCAACGTCCTGGACCCCATCGACCTGATCGACGGGATCGACCTGGAAACACTGGTGGAAAAACGCACCAATGGCCTGATGCAGCCCCGGCTCAGGAAGAAGATCGAGAAGCAGACCCGCAAGGATTTCCCCGAGGGCCTGGCCGCCTATGGCACCGACGCCCTGCGCTACACCTATTATTCGCTGGCCTCCACCGGCCGGGATATCAACTTCGATGTGGGTCGTATCGAAGGTTTCCGCAACTTCTGCAACAAGCTCTGGAACGCCGCCCGCTATGTACTGATGAACTGCGAGGGAGAAGATTGCGGCCAGGCTGGTGACGACGATTACCAACTGAGCCGGGCCGATCGCTGGATTATCGGGCGTTTGCAGCAGACCGAGGACGCGGTGGCCAGGGCCGTTGCCCAGTATCGTTTCGACCTGGCCTCCCAGGCCATCTACGAATTTGTCTGGAACCAGTACTGCGACTGGTACCTGGAATTGTCCAAGCCCGTCCTCTGGGACGAAACCGCGTCGCCGGCCCTGAAAAAAGGGACCCGGCGCACCCTGATCCGGGTGCTGGAAACCATCCTGCGCATGGCACACCCCCTGATGCCCTTTATCACCGAGGAAATCTGGCAACGTGTCAAGGAGCTGGCCGGTCGCGAGGGCGAAACCATCATGCTCCAACCCTACCCGGAGGCGGACCCGGCGCGCATCGACCGGGAAGCCATCGATGCCATCGAGTGGGTCAAGAGCGTCATCGTCGCCATCCGCAATATTCGCGGCGAAATGAATATACCTCCCGGCAGGCAGCTCTCCGCGCTGTTCAAGAACGGCACTGAAGACGACCGCCGCAAGCTGGAAGACAATCGCCACTTTTTAATGCGCCTGGCCAACCTGGAAGCCACCCAATGGCTGGATGCCGGCGACAGCGCCCCACCCTCGGCCACGGCCATTGCCGGCGACATGGAGATCCTGGTGCCCATGGCCGGACTCATCGACAAGGACGCCGAGCTGGCGCGGCTATCCAGGGAAATCGACAAGATCCGCAAGGAAGCGGCAAGGCTTCAGGACAAGCTTGGCAACCCCAATTTCGTCGAAAAGGCGCCGGAAGCGGTGGTGCAAAAAGAGCGGGACAAGCTGTCGGAAGTGCAATCGGCGCTGGGGCGCCTGGAAACGCAGAAAGGGGAAATCGCGGCGCTGTAAGGTGTATCCGGGCCGCGAACTGTAACTGTCCGGCCTTAAGTGGCCGGACAGCTTTTGGCGCCTAAAACGGCGGATTTACTTGCCGGGGCTGTTCGCCCGGAACTACTCGCCCAGAGCGTCCTTCTTGCTGACCTTGGGGCGGCTCTCCCGGGTGCCGCGCATCCGCGGCGGATTGGGGTCCGTCTCGTCGTAGTGACTGAGAATCACGTGATCCTCGGCCACTTCCACCAGGATGCCCACGAACGGCATATCGTCGAATGCCTCCGGCACCTGATAGCTGACGATATCGCCAACCTTGAATGTGGTCTCATCAAAATTAAATTCGAACGGGCAATCGGGGTTCTCTTCCGTCACCATGTCTTTCATATCAACACCTCCTGGGATCAGGGCGGCCCGTCGCCGGGCACTGCCAGTGCCGGAACTTTAAGCCAATACTCCCCCTCTTTACAACCGCGGCGCCAGGTGCCGAACGCCTGCCCACGGGCGTGACCTACCCGGCTTCCGCGAGCCATCTGTCCACGAGCCCGGGAACCCCTTCGGCGGCATTATCCCGCAACCACTGAAAATCCGTGGGCGGTCTTTCCACTTCCCGGGTCACCAGCACTTTCTCACCGGCATTATCCGCATAGTCCACCAGGGACGCGGCGGGATAGACCGACAGGGAGGTGCCCACAACCAGCACCTTGTCGGCCGCCGACACCGCCTCGATGGCCCTGTCGAACGCCATGACCGGCTCACCGAACCAGACCACATGGGGCCGCAACTGGCCACCCTTCTCGCAGGTATCCCCCAGCCGTATGGGTTCGCCGCCAATCTCGTAAACCAGGGACTCGTCGACGCAACTGCGCGCCTTCGCCAATTCCCCGTGCAGGTGCAACACCCTGCCGGAACCCGCCCGCTCGTGGAGGGCATCGACATTCTGGGTAACGATGGTCACCTCGTAGGCATCCTCGAGCCGGGCAAGGGCCCGGTGAGCAGGGTTCGGTGAGGCTTCGTGGGCATGGCGCCGGCGTTCGTTGTAAAACTCGAGAACCACCTCAGGCTGCCGCCGCCAGGCTTCCGGCGAAGCCAGGTCCGTAAAGGCGTACTGGCGCCAGAGCCCCCCGTCGTCGCGAAACGTTTTCAAGCCACTCTCGGCGCTGATACCGGCACCGGAAATCACTGCGATTTTTTCCTCCATTTCCTTGAACTCCTCCATGGAAGCCACCTCCCGCCTATATGATGCATTGTAAACGATGGGATCGGCGCCGGGGCCGCTACCGGTGTAGGAGCGATCCCCGATCGCGAGGAACCTGCTTTGAGGCCCGGTGGTTTATCGCGGTCGGGGACCGCTCCCACAAGGGAGGGTTTGCCCCGGCGGCAGCTACCGGTGTGGGAGCGATCCCCGATCGCGAGGGATGAGATACCCCTCGGCCTCCAATCGAGCGGGCCCACGCCCGCAGATCAATGCCGGGTCAGATCAGGCGTAGGTGTATAAAGCAAACAAAAGACAAAAAATCAGGTATTGTCGAGTATCATCTGTACCGTCTGGCGAGCAGAGGGAGAGACTTTGCCGGAAACCAGGGCATTTTGTAAAAATTCCTTTACACGGGGATGCTTCTTGGCATTGGCACTCAGGGACCAGATGGCGGATTTCTGGACCATCTCCAGCGCCACGGCGGTATCCTTTATATCCTGGAAGCGCCAGAACTTGGAATCCAGGTCGATTTCGTCTTCCGAATAATCAAGTACCCCAAGTATCGCAGCCAGGTGCGAGGTATCCCCGGTGGCGAAAAAACGTCCCCAGAGCCTGTCTATGTCGTTGGGATCCCGGGGTTTCAGGGCAGAATAATTTTCATTTGCGTAGGCCAGTTTTTCGAGAAAAAGCCTCTGGGAGGCGGACAAGTCACCGGATTTAAGACGTTCGTCAACACCGGGAATGGAGCCGTCCGATGCCGCGGCCAGAAAATCAATCTGGGAGTCCAGCCGCCAGACCTGGCTCATGGCCCTGGGATCGTTTACCAGTACTTCCACCGCATCCGGCAAATGCCCGGGATCGGGATTCCGGTAATAGTTTTGTATCCAGCCACTGAGTTCAGCGGTAGAGCCGAAATAATTACCGCCGCCTTCCAGCGCCGCAGCCGGGGTGAGCCAAAGGAGGCACAGGAATAAAATCGAGAGATTCGATGTAATAAATCGAGGCACCGGAAAAAAACTCCCCTGTTAATACCACTCATGGTGATCATCGCCCACAAAGACCGGACAGGGCAATATCTTTATTCTCAAGGACAAACCGGGCAAGAACTGGATTCTTGCCCGGTTTTTTAGGCTGCTCACATACCCCGTCAGGGGTAGTCTCCGGTGTTATGCCCGTTTCCTGAGCTGCCGACCCAGTAGTGCAAGCCCTGACAACAGCAGGAATGCCGATGCCGGAGCCGGGACTCCTGTGGGCGGATCATCCGGGTCCGGAGGCGCGGCACCTGCCGGGAGATCAATGGCGATAAGCACACAGGCAAGGCAGTCACTTGACTGACCAGTGGTTAATTGCAGATCATTGAGCCCGGGTGACAGCAGACTGGTCACGTCGAAATCGCGAATATCCCACAAACCGCCGCTGCTCGCTGTACCGTCGATGGGCAGCGTATCCCCCTGGAAGACGGCGCCGGCGGGCTCGATGGTGGTGGAATTGACCACCAGGGCATCGTCGCTGAAGCTTTGCCCATCCGCCACATGAAGCTCCATATCGGCATCGCCGGATGCGTAGTTGATATCTTCCAGCAGGATATTCCAGCCGTTGGCATCAAACGGGTTGCTGATGTTCGAATCGTTGCCATCGAACATCACCACGTCTCGGTTATTGGTGTCGTCACCATCGTCGAAGAAAACAACCAGTGAGAACCCATTGGTGTCGGCAGTGGAACTGCTAGTGAGATAATCCGTGACGGTGTATGTACCGTCGCCACTCACCAGGGAGGTTACGTCCGCCCGGTAGGCGACACTGTTGGCGAAACCCCAGCAGTTGTCACTGGATATCCCCAGAAAATCGCCGGAGATATCCGTGCCGGCAAAGTTGATATCGCTATTGACCGTTTCCGGACTATTCGAGTCATTCGACGGGCCGTGCCAGTAAAGATAGGCCTGGGTAATGGTACCCGAAGTGCCCGTCAGTGAGATATCGGCAGTGCCGTCACCGGAATTGTTACGTCCAGAGACACCGCTAACCCCGGTGCTTGTCCAGTCGGTATCCCTTTGTGTTTCAAAAAACGTCAAATCCGTTGCATGGACCGCAAATACACACGACCCAAGGACCGACCCCAATGCCAAATTGCGCAAGAACTTTGTAAACATGGCTGTCATCCTCTAACTATTCCTGTTTTACTGATTCATTCAGGTAATGCATACAGTCCCTGAAAGCCTGAACACTTGAGCCTTAAAAAAGTTGCATAGCCCATGCCAAATAAAAAAATTTCTTTAATTTCATGCTATTACATTTTTAAAAATTGCCACGTCGAAAACTTCTGTAAAATATTTTGACGCCTGCTGATTGTTCGAAGAATCTAAACTAGCATTTGTCATTTCCTTGTTATATACAGGGAACGATGCCTATCCAGGGATAACTGACAGGAACCGGGCCATGTCTGATAAAAGCATGTCTGATAAAAAAACACGCCAAATTTATTATTGCCACTCTTCCCCTGACCCGAGCTTAACGCGACTGATCCCGGCTTTGCTTCTGGCCGGCATCATTGCCCTGTTGCCGATACAGGGCATGGCACTGATGGACGAGGATTACGCCAAAGCCAGGGAATATAAGGCTGAAGGCGAGACCAACAGCGCCATCATCACATTGAAAAACCTTTTGCAGAAACAACCCGACCACGCCGAGGGCCGTTACCTGCTTGGCAAGCTGCTTTTCGAAAAGGGGCAGTTTGAACAGGCCGCGAAAGAACTGAAAAGAGCCCTTGATCTGGGGGTTGATCCCGCCAGGATTATTCCCACCCTCGGCCGGAGCTACCTGAAAACTGGCAGTAACGATACTGTCCTGAACCTGGTGCAGCCTGATGAATTCGAATCCCCGGTTCTGAAAAGCGATGCCCTGGCACTGGTCGGTCATGCCCATCTTGGTTTGGGCAACAAGCAGGAGGCCCGCGACAGCTTTACCAGAGCGCTGGAATACGCTGAAAATTCCTTCGCCAATGTCGGTATGGCCAAGCTCGCCATTCTCGATCAGCAACTGGACCTGAGCCTTGATTATTCCGACAAGGCCCTCGCGTCGATACCTGAAGACGAAGAAGCAAAATTGACCCGCGCCCAGGCATTGTCCATCAAGGGCAACCTGCAAGAGGCCATTTCCGTTCTCGACGAACTACTCGACCAGTCGCCGGAAAACCTGCGCGCCCGGCTGGCCCGCGCGGAATTTCATTTCCGACTTGGCAATTACGGCCAGGCGATGACCGACGTCAATAAGATTCTCGACAAGCACGAGTTCCAGCCCAATGCCAATTTCCTTCTGTCGCGGCTTTATATGGAGCAAAACAACTATCAGGACGCACTCGATGCCGCCGAAAAGGTCCTTAAGGTATTGCCTGACCAGGACCTGGGCCACCTGGCCGCCGGCACGGCCAATTTCGCTTTACAGCAGTACGAAGCCGCCCATCACTACCTCAACCGATACCTGGCCGCAAACGGGAACAACCAGACCATCACCCTGATGTTAACCGCCACCTATTTCCACCTGAATGACTTCAGATCGGCCATCGATCTACTGGGATCCTATACAGAAAATTCCGGTACTGTTTCGGCAACCATTCTTGATCTTCTCGGGCAGGCCTACCTGAAAAATGGCGACTACGACCAGGCTTTGCCCTACTTTCGCCGGGCCCTGGAACTGGACCCCGACAATCTGGGCATGAAGGAAAGAAACGCCACAGTTGCGTTGGTCAATGATGATATTGAAACCGCCGTTCAATATTACAATGCCATTGAAAATGAAAAGCGCGCCCTTTCGAAGACCAACATCCAGTTAATGGCACTTACTTACATCAAGGCCTCCGACTTCGAAAGAGCGTTCAATGCCATCGAAAGGGGGCTGGCGCAATTCCCCGACAGTGCGGAGTTGCACTTCATCAAGGCTGTCGCCTTCAACTCCCTGGGCAATTTCCAGGCAGCTACAAAGAGCCTTGAAGAAACGCTGGCCATGGACGGCGACTTTATTCCCGCGCTGATGGCTCGCGCAAAATTCCATCGCAATGCACAACAGGATGATCAAGCCGAGGCGTTATACCGCAAAGTCCTAAGCCGTGATCCCGGGCATATGCGGGCATTGATCGAACTCGCGGAGCTGAATCTTGCCAGGGGCGATGCGGGGGAGTTTCTGACATTGCTGGAAAAGGCGAGATCGGTGAATCCGGCCGCCTTCGAACCGGTTCAGCGACTGGGTGAATATTATCTCGATAACAAAAACTATGATAAAGCCTCCTACCTGTTACTGCGTTTCCACCAGGCGCATCCGGACAACCCCGGGCCACTGGATTTGTTGATAAGGCTCCATCAGGCGCAGGGAAACACCGCCAAGGCAGAGAGCTTTATGAATCAGCTTCTGGTGCTTCGCCCGGAAAGGATCGATATCCGCCTGCAGTTGATTCACAAGGAGATACCCGAAAATCCACAGGTGGCGCTCAAAATGACCAACGAGGCACTGGTCTACGCGCCGGATTATATCCCGCTGCTGATCACAAAGTTCAACCTCTTACTCCAGACCGGCCGCCAGCAGGAAGCGGAAGATTTCATCGATTACACGGAAAAAGCACTGCCCGGACAATATATCGCACCGCAACTGAAGGGCGAGTTCTACCTGTCCCGGGGCATGCCGGAAAAGGCCCTGGCATTTTTCGAGACCGCTTACGGGAAGGAGAAAACGAGATTTCTTACCGAGCGGCTGGCAATGCTTTACCAGAAAACCGGGCATGCTGAAAAATCAGTGGCCGTGCTCTCCGACTACCTGGCTTCGTTCCCCGGAGACAGCCGGTTTAAACTGCATTTGGCCACAGCCCATCAGGCGCTTGGACATACCGATAAAGCGATCCAACTCTACGAAGAGTCGGCGACGGACTTTCCCGACAACCCGCTAATCGCCAACAATCTTGCCTTGCTCTACCTGGAAACCGATATCGATACCGCCAAAAAATACGCCAGGAAAGCGTATCTCAATAACCGGGACAGACCGGAAATTATGGATACGTATGGCTGGGTGCTGCTTCAGGCCGGCGAAACCGAATCAGCCCTGAACATCCTGGAGTTGGCCGTCCACCAGGCTCCCAATAATCCGGAAATTCGATATCACCTGGCCTACGCCTATTTCGAGAAAAACCAGTTGGCGAAGGCCAGAACCGCCCTCTTAAGCATATTAAATGACGGCAAAGGCAGCGATCACCATGACAAGGCAAAGCGCCTTTTGTCGACCGTCGAAGGCAAAATGTCGGGACAGCTATAAATAGCATGGTGGCTTGAAGCCCAAGTGTGGTTCACCCCTGCCTATGGAGTTATTGTCAGGGCGGTCCATCGCGGTCGGGGACCGCTCCCACAGGGAGGAGGGTTTCCCCGGCGGCAGCTACCGGTGTGGGAGCGATCCTAGATCGCGAGGAACACGCTTTGAGACCCGGTGGTTTATCGCGGTCGAGGACCGCTCCCACAGGGAAGGGTTTGCCCCGGTGGCAGCTACCGGTGTGGGAGCGATCCCAGATCGCGAGGAACATGCTTTGAGACCCGGTGGTTTATCGCGGTCGGGGACCGCTCCCACAG
>MRWG01000290.1_pt1 | contig 124882 bp, 120 predicted proteins | sample 1013341 | NCBI WGS metagenome assembly MRWG01 (sample SAMN06117577, study PRJNA244670) | biofilm metagenome | biome: Water; feature: Cathode Biofilm; material: Biofilm; isolation source: microbial consortium enriched at the cathode of a solar microbial fuel cell | place: USA: District of Columbia...
CCGCCACCCGATCCGACACCGCCAAATCCAGCGCAACTGGAGATCGCATATGCTTAACCGGACAGCAGTGGGTCAAGCCCGGGCATGACGTGAAGGGGAGGTGGATGGAAAGCGGGGACAAGTTTTCAGAAAGATTCTCTTTCCGCTTCCGGGAATAATTCGGCGCCGTCCGTCGCGCTGCAACATATCCCCGTCATGCGCCTGCGAAGGGAAGGGCGCGTGAGCCGGTTATCCCCACCGGGGACAAGCCGGCCTGGACGCCCTCGAAACGCTCTTTGTAACGGTTCGATGACAGTTCGGTGACAGTCGAAACCGGTTTATCCCCGGCTCTCCGGATTCCGCATTGAAATCAACCGGTTGAAGCGCCGCCGCGAAACCCGCGAATTGTGACAGTCCGCCCGCAAAACCCGCGACTTGTACCCGCTTTGGAACTTTTTATCCCCGGAAGGGAACCTTTCGGCGCGCCCGAAAATCCGTCCGTTTACGGATTAATAGCGCGCCGAGCGGCGCTCGACCGGCCCGTCGTCGGTCAGCGAAATATGGGTCAGCGTCTGCTCGTCATGGTTCATGCGCCACGACAGAAGCCGCTGCGCATAGTCGAGCACGACGGAAGTGTAGGCGGGGTCGTTCGCGACATTCGTGAATTCGTCCGGGTCCTTTTCGAGGTCGAAGAGGAGCGGCGGCAGTTTCGTGAAGTGGACGTACTTGAACTTCTCGTCGCGGATGATGTTCATGGTGCATTGATGCAGCGTGAGGTTCAGCCGCTTCTCGGCGCTGTCATCGGCAGGGTCGCGGAAGTCGTATTCCCAATGCGCCTCGCGCCGCCATGTCGTGGGCGCGCGGCCCTCGAGGAAGGGGCGGAGCGATGCGCCGTCGCATTGCACCGGTATCTCCGCGCCGATCAGATCGAGCATGGTCGGCATGATGTCGACATTCTCCGTGAACAGATCGACCGTGCTGCCGCGCGCGGCATCCGCCGCCTTGCATGGATCGCGGATGATCAGCGGGATGCGGTACGACGCATCGAAATAGCCGCATTTTCCGAGCAGCCAGTGGTCGCCCATCTGCTCGCCGTGATCCGAGGTGAAGACGATCAGCGTGTTGTCCCAGCGGCCGCTCTCCTTCAGAAACGCAAAGACGCGGCCGAGCGCCTCGTCCACTTCCGACATCAGCCCGTAATAGACGGCTTTCATGCGTCTGAGCTTCTTCTCGACCGCCGGCGCGCGATAGAGCTTGCGTCCAAGCTGGTGCTGCAGCCAGGGATGCTGTTCGCCTTCCGCTTCGTGTGTCGTCTTCCGCTTGAAGCCCGGCACCGCTTGCGGGTCATACATCGCGTTGAAAGGTTCCGGCGCAACGAAGGGCGGGTGCGGACGCAGGATCGAGAGATGCGCGATGAAGGGTTTGTCGCTCTCCGCGATGAAGTCCATCAGCCGGTTCGTGAGAAACGATGTATCGTCCGCGTGGCTCGGATAGACGAGCGGGCGGGGCACGTCCGCGCCGTCCTCATATTCCGGTCCGGGCGCTCGCTCGCCATAGGCATAGCGGATGTCCTTCGGCACCTCGTATCCGTTCGCCGCGAGCCAGTCCGTCCAGGGCGTCGGCCATGTGCCCATCATGCAGACGGGGCGGATGCCGGGCAGCGGCCCTTCATACGTCATCAGCCACGGGCTTTCGGGATCCTCCTCGCGCGGGTCCTGGCTCGTGTCCGTGTAGCCGAACAGCACGGGGTCGTAGCCGAGCTTCGCCGCTTCCTTCGCCCAGTTGGTGTGGCGCGCGTCGAGCGGCGTGCCGTTGGTGCCGGAGCGGTGGTTCTGGAGGTACATGCCGGTGTGCAGCGAGGCGCGCGACGGTCCGCAGGGGACGGCGTTCGCGTAGTGCCGTTTGAACAGCACGCCGTCGGCTGCCAGCGCGTCGAGATTCGGCGTCTTCACCATTTTGTGGCCCAGCGCGGACAGGCATTCGCCGCGCCACTGGTCCGCCGTGATGAAAAGAATATTGAGCTTTCCGGCCATTCTCCGCCCTCCCTCGGCTGTCTTCGCCCAAGACTATGCGATGCCCGTGACGGGGGAACAACGGCGCCTTGACGCTGCGTCGCGTGCGGCGAAAAGCCCTTGCCCGATTGAGGGGTTGAAAAGAAATCGGCCCTGCGTCATGTATGTGCCGGCCCGACGCGGGGCCTTCCGGCCTTGCCCGGTTCCTTCCAACTCCGACCAAGAAAAGCAAGATGGCGAAGATCACTTATATCGAGCACGACGGCACGGAACACACCATCGATGTCGAGAACGGCATGACGGTGATGGAAGGGGCCATCAAGAATTCCATTCCCGGCATCGACGCGGATTGCGGCGGCGCCTGCGCCTGCGCGACCTGCCATGTCTATGTCGCCGAAGAGTGGAAAGAGAAAGTCGGCCCGGCGGAAAGCATGGAAGAAGACATGCTCGATTTCGCCTTCGACGTGCGCGACAACTCGCGGCTGTCCTGCCAGATCAAGGTGACGGACGAGCTCGACGGGCTGAAGGTCAACCTGCCCGAAAAGCAGTTCTGACGGGCCTTTTTCCGTTTTCTATCCGAGCGATTTCACGGCCTGCCGCGCCAATGCGTGCAGGCCGTCGCGCGTTTCGCCGGCGCGCGCGCGCAGCGCGATGCTGTGCAGCACCGCGGCCGCCAGTTGCGCCAGCCCCGCGGCGTCGGCGTCCTTCGCGATTTCGCCTTTCGCCTGCGCCCTTGAGAAAATCGTCGTCAGCGCGGCGTCGATCTCCTTCAGCACATCGTGAAGCGCGGCGCGGATGTCGGCGTCGCGGGCCGCCTCGGCGGGTGCCGTGCAGGCGATGAAACAGCCGCGCGGTCCGTGCGGGCCGGAGCGATAGATCTCGATCGCCGCCCCGTAGAAGGTTTCGAGGGCGCGGCCGAGCGGCATGTCCGCCCCCATCGCCTCGCGCAAGGCCGTCCGCAGGTTTTCGGCGAAGGCCTCGAAGGATTTCAGGTAGATCGATTTCTTGTCGCCGAAAGCCGCATAGAGGCTCGGCCGGTTCATGCCCGTCGCGGCGGCGAGGTCGTCGAGCGAGGTTGCTGAGAAACCCGCCTCCCAGAATGTTTCCAGCGCAGCGCCGAGTGCCTTCTCGGGATCGTAGGAACGTGGCCGTCCGCGGGGCTTTTTGGTCATTTTTGTACTAATTCGCAAATAATTATTGACGGCTCGCCGGGTCGCGTTCTTATTATTGTTCGGATTGGTATAAAATTCAAACCAGGGGCTTCACATGGATCTCTATTTCTCGCCGATGGCCTGCTCCATCGCCACGCGGATCGCGCTTCACGAAACCGGAATGGGCGACAGCACGGGGTTTCATCGCGTCGCGCTTTCGACCAAGACGCTTGATGACGGTTCGGATTATTACGCTGCCAACCCGAAGGGGCAGGTGCCCGCGCTCCGTCTCGACAATGGCGAGATTCTCACCGAAGGCACGGCGGTCCTTCAATATGTCGCCGATCTCGCGCCGGAGAGCGGGCTTGCCCCGGCGAACGGCACGATGGAACGCTACAGGCTGCAGGAGTGGCTGAACTTTGTCGGCACCGAGCTTCACAAGCAGGTGCTGGCCGTGATTTTCAATCCACACGCGCCTGCGGAAGCAAAGGCCTTTGCGCGCGACGAAGTGGCGCCGGTGAAGTTCGAGGTGTTTGAAAAAGCGCTGGCGGACAAGGACTTTCTCGTCGGCGGGCGATTCACGGTGGCGGATGCCTATGCCTGGTTCGTGCTGTCGCTTTGCGGATACGCCGGCATCGATCTCGGCCGGTGGCCTGTCTTGCAGCGCTATTTCGACGCGCTGTCCCGGCGGCCGAGCGTCGCCCGTGCCGCCTCCGAGGAGATGGCGCTCATGAAGCCGAACTGACCTTGCCGGGCCGCGCGTCGAAGACCGTGAATTCGTGCTCGATCGATTTCTCGATCAGGAGCCGCCAGATCGGTTCTGCGATCGCGCGGCTCAGGCCTTCGCGGTCCGCCTCAACGAGCACCTTCTGCACCACGTCCTCGATCCGGGCATTGTCGCGGACCGCCGTCCGTTCGCCCTTGATCGCACCCGCCTGCTCGATATAGCCCTGCCGCTCCGCCAGCAGCCTCACGAGTTGCCGATCGATCCGGTCGATCTCCCTGCGCACCTCGGGCATCGTGTTGCATTTAACCATCGGCTTCTCGCTATGAGCGTGGGGTGGTGCGGCATGCGGTCATGCTGCGCTGCCATATGCGTAGCGTAAGATAGGCATGAACGCCGTTTTGTCACGGTCAATCAGGCGATTTTTCGCTTGGCGTTGCGGAACCGGAGACCTATATAGGCGTCAACGGTTGTGAAATAGAAATAACCACATATTTGGTATGTTATTCTTGTCCGTGCGGCGGGCGAAACGACAGGTGGCTGAGATGACGCAAGAAACGATCTCCACGGACGTGGTCATCATCGGAGCGGGGCCCTGCGGTCTCTTCGCGGTGTTCGAACTCGGGCTTCTCGACATGAAGTGCCACCTGATCGACATCCTGGACAAGCCGGGCGGCCAGTGCGCTGAGCTCTATCCGGAAAAGCCGATCTACGACATTCCGGCGCTTCCCGTCGTCAGCGGTCAGGAGCTTACCGAGCGGCTGATGGAGCAGGCCGAACCCTTCGGCCCCCAGTACCACTACAACGAGATGGTGGAAGAGCTGGAGAAGCTTGAGGATGGCCGCTTCCGTGTGAAAACCGATGGCGGTCTCGTCTTCGAAGCGAAGGTTGTCGTCATCGCGGCCGGCGGCGGCAGCTTCCAGCCGAAAAAGCCGCCGATCCCGGGCATCGAGGCCTATGAAGGCAAGTCCGTCTTCTATTCGGTGAAGCGGATGGAAAATTTCCGCAACAAGAACGTACTGATTTCGGGCGGCGGCGACAGCGCGCTCGACTGGACAATCAATCTGCAGCCCATCGTGCAGTCGATGCAGCTCATCCATCGCCGGGACGGCTTCCGCGCCGCCCCCGACAGCGTCAACAAGATGCATGCGCTGGTCGAAGAAAAGAAGATGCAGTTCCATCTCGGCCAGATCACGGCGCTGCATGGCGACAATGGTCAACTTGAAGGCGTGACCGTGAAGGGGAACGACAACAACGAGTTCCAGGTCGAGTGCGACACGCTGCTGCCGTTCTTCGGCCTCACAATGAAGCTCGGTCCGATCGCGAACTGGGGGCTGAACCTTCACGAGAATCTCGTTCCCGTCGATACGGAAAAGTTCCAGACGAGCGAGCCGGGCATCTTCGCCATCGGCGACATCAACACCTATCCGGGCAAGTTGAAGCTCATCCTGTCGGGCTTCCATGAGGCGGCGCTGATGTCGCAGGCCGCGGTCCGGTATGCCTATCCGGATGCGAAGGTCACCTTCCAGTACACGACGTCCTCGACGAGCCTGCAGAAAAAGCTCGGCGTTGCGTAACGAGTGCAGGGGTCAGTCATGCGTATCATTCTTCTGGACGGCAAGGGCCGCGAGCACGAGCTCGAGGCGGTGGAAGGCTGGCGGGTGATGGAGATCATCCGCGACTATGGCTTCCCCATCGTTGCGGAGTGCGGCGGCGCTTGCGCCTGCGGCACCTGTCAGGTCGAGGTCGACCCTGAATGGGCGGCAAAGCTCCACGAGCCGCGCGAGGACGAACTCGACATGCTCGACCAGAATTATGGGGGCGACTGGTCCCGGCTTTCCTGTCAGTTGATCATGACGCCGGAGCTCGACGGGCTGCGCGTTCGCCTCGCAGACATTGCGATCCGCGAAGCGGCCTGACGCCCCGCTGGACAAGCCGTTGCCCTCTCTGCCAAGAATGCGCGGATGGAGGGTCTTTCCTTGCACCGTTTTTCTCTTGTCGTGGCCGCTCTCGCAGCGCTCCTTGCGTGCAGTCCGTTGCGCGCCGAATCCGTCGAGACGACACTCTATTTCGGGCTCGACCTTCCGGGTGGCGAGGTTGTGAGCGAGGAAGACTGGAAGGGGTTTCTCGCAGACGTCGTCACGCCACGCTTCCCCGACGGGTTCACGGTAATCGATGCTTATGGGCAATGGCGCGATCCGTCCGTTGCGGATGCGCCAGTCGTTCGCGAGGCGACGAAGGTGCTTGTCATCGTTCATCCGGCAACGGTCGAAACCAGCGCCGCCGTCGCAGAAATAAAATCTCTCTACAAGGCACGTTTCGATCAGAAGTCCGTTTTTCATACGGATGCGTCCGTAATCATCGTGGAGTAGACTCCGGGCCATGTTCGCGACGACGGTTCCCGTGGAAAAAACCTTCGAGATCTGGCCCGGCAGGCTCACCTTCTCCGCCGGAGGTTCCGGTGCACGCGATGCACTCGATGCGGCGATGGACGCCGCGCGCGATCTTTCCCGGTCGGTCGTCGCGGATGCGGAACTGCTGGCCAGAGGCGCGATGAATGTTCTGCCCCGCGGAAAGGCAGGGCGTCTTGCCATCGAAACGGCAAGCCTTTTTCGAGATATCTATTCGTCCGAATTGCCACCGCTTCTCGCCGTATTGCCAGGCGCCGTTTGCGACACCGTGCTCGAAACCATGCTCGAGGCTGCACGAAATTCAGGGGGATCCGAATTCGTTGCCGTGTCGCTCGGCGATGCTGTTGCTTTCCATCAGGAGCCGGGCGTGCGGCTTTCGGGAGATGCCGACATGCCGCCGGTGCTGGTCGAGTTTCTCGTGGCGCTTGGAGAAGGCGTTCAGGGTGGTGCGGCTCTCGGTGGCGTTCGCTCGGGAACGCCGACGCAAGGGGGGCTCGATCTTGTTGCCGTGCAGTCCAGAAGTGCAGCTGTCGCAGGATTTGCCGCAGCGATCCTGGCGGACGCCGGAGCAGGCGTGCCCTTGCCGCCCGGGCCGGCCCCGAAAGACAGGTTGCTTGCTTCGGCATGGGAAGGACGTCCTGTCGCCGCCGGAGCGGGCCTCATCGATGCCGATGCGGTGTGGCAGGTCCTGTCTGCCGCCGTCCGGCAGGCCACGGTGTTGCGTGACAAGCGGTTACTCGGCGCGGCGGCTCTCGGCGTCAAGGGGCGTGGCCGGACGATCGGTCCGGTCGATGGCGACAGACTGCTCCGCTTCGGTGTTTCGGAGTGGCGCTAGGCGAGGTGTGACGCCATACTGACGCCGTTTTATGTCAGGGAGGCTGGCCATGAGCTTTTACGAGCGCCGTATCGTTCCGCACATCATCAATTGCGCCTGTGGTACCAAACCGATCCGGTATCAGCGCAAGAAGGTCGTGCCGATGGCGGAAGGAACCGTTCTCGAAATCGGCATCGGCACCGGACTCAATCTTCCCTATTACGATCAGGCGAAGGTAACGAAAGTGATCGGTCTCGATCCTTCGGAGGAATCCTGGAAGCTTGCGGGGGAACGCGCGAAGGATCTTGCATTTCCCGTCGAGTTCATTGGATTGCCGGGCGAACAGATTCCCCTCGAGGACAAGAGTGTCGACACGGTGCTCTGTACCTTCAGCCTCTGCACGATTCCAGATCCCGTTAAGGCACTCGAAGGCATGCGCCGTGTGTTGAAGCCGGGTGGCAAGCTTGTCTTCTGCGAGCATGGTGCGGCGCCGGACGACAATGTTGCGAAGTGGCAGGACCGTATCAACCCCGTCTGGAAAGTCCTGTTCGGTGGGTGCAATCTCAACCGCAAGATGCCGTCGCTGATCGAAAAGGGCGGGTTTCGTATCTCCGGTCTCGAGACGATGTATCTGCCATCCACCCCACGCTTCGCGGGGTTCAACTACTGGGGCGTGGCGCAAGCTTGAGCCTGTGCTGCGGAAATCTTCATGGCATTGTCGGTCATTGGCGCCGGTTTCGGGCGCACAGGAACTCTTTCGCTCAAGCTCGCGCTGGAGCAGCTTGGCTTCGGGCCTTGCCACCACATGACCGAGGTTTTCGCGAATCCTGGGCAGGCCGCAACCTGGCTGGCGGCGGGCAGGGGCGATGCGGTGGACTGGGACGGGCTGCTCGAGGGCTACAAGGCGAGCGTCGACTGGCCGAGTTGTCATTTCTGGCGGGAACTCGCCGCATATTACCCGGATGCGAAAGTCATCCTTTCGAAGCGGGATCCGCATCGCTGGTACAAGAGTATTTCGAGCACGATCTTTCCGGCCATGAAGGGCGGGGTGCCGGACGAAGAACCGATGCGGACCGTGATGACGATGGCAAACGATCTCATCACCAGGAAGACCTTCGACGGAGATCTCAGCGAGACACATGTTCTCGATGTCCTGGCGCGCCACGAGGCCGAGGTGAAGCGCACCATCGCGCCCGAGCGGCTGCTTGTCTTCGATGTGGTGGAGGGCTGGGAGCCGCTTTGTGATTTTCTCGATGCGCCGGTACCCGAGACGCCCTTCCCGCGGACCAATTCGACAGAGGAATTTCAGGCCCGCCTGCAATAGCGGCTTGACCTTGGGGCAAGCAGAAACTAGAACAAATCATGAACAAAAAGAGCGGAAAACTGTGGATAAACGCGCGCTCATTGCCGATCTGAAGGAGCGAATAGCCGGAGGCGAACCGGGGAACGCCGGTTTGCCCGGTGCGATTTCGCTCGGGACAGGGATCGACGAAGCCCTGCCGGACGGAGGGCTCAGGAAAGGTGCGTTGCATGAGATTGCGGCTTCCGCCTATCGCGATATGGGGGCGGCGACAGGATTTCTCGCTGCGCTGGCGGTTTGTGCGATGAAGGATTCTTCTCGGCCTGTCCTGTGGTGCGAGGCATGGCGGCCGCCGTTCGACATGGGCCGGCTCCATGGGCCAGGGATTGCGGCCTTCGGGCTCGATCCGGCCCGGCTTCTTCTGGCGGCACCGCCCGGCGACAGCGATTGCCTGTGGGTCATGGAAGAAGCATTGCGCAGCCGTGCTTTCGCATTTGTCGCGGGCGAAGTGGATGGCCGGTCTTCCGCGCTCAGTCTTGCCGCGACGCGGCGGCTCCAGCTCGCGGCCGAAGAAACCCAGACACCGGTATTGCTGTTTACCGGACACGCAAAGGGCAGCGCCAGTGTCGCCGTTACCCGCTGGCACGTCGCGGGTGCCGAAAGCCGGAATATTCTTTATGCGGATGAAATGGAGAGGTTGCCGGGATGTCCGCGCTGGGACATCTCTCTCGCCCGGTGCCGCGGCGGGCAGCCGGGCCGGTGGCGGGTGGAATGGAACGCGCAAGAACGCGTTCTCTCCCGTGTTTCACCGGTGAAGGAAGGAGAAACAAAGCCTGCTCCGGCGAAAGCGCGGGCGGCGGGCGATGATATTGTCTTTCTCAGGCAGACTGCCTGACGCGCCGGCTACCAGTAGCGATATGGACGGTACCCGGGATAGGGGCCCCACCAGGGCGAGGGCGCGTTGGCACGCCGCAATGCGCGGGTGTTTTCCTCCTGTGCCCGTATTTCCTTGAGCTTCAGCATGCAGTTGGAAAAGGCTTCCGAGCCCGGCGTGAAGCCGAGCTTTTCGCACTCGGCTTCGTCGGCCTGCTGCTGCGCGGCCATGCGCGCGGCTTCTTCCTGAGGGCTTGCGCAAGCGGCAAGCGCCAGCAAGAGCGCAACCGCCAATCCGCCTTGTAGGATACGCATCTCTTACTCCTTCGCCGTCAAAGACCTATGCCGACTCCGAGCCCAAAGCCGACATTCGGAGAACGGTTGCCTTCTTCCTTGGCCCGAATTTCCTTCATTTTGAGGCGGCAGTTCCCATAGGCCTCCGTCTCGGGTTCGAAGCCAAGTTCCACGCAGTTCTTGTGGTCGATGGCGTCGAGGCGGGCCTGCTCCGCTGCCGGATCGCTGCAGGCGGCAAGCGCAAGGGCCGCGGCAATCGCGGTTCCCAATGCGAGTTGTTTCGTCTTTGACTGCGTCAGCATGCCGTCCTGTCTCCTGAAGTTCGGGGGGAGTCTCTTCTCCAATGATCTAATCCTATCCCTGTTTCGAGCAAGAAGGGGCGGGAGTGTCGGGGCGATCAGATTCGACTCGCCTGGCTGGCGGGTTGCAGCTAGGTTTGTTCCCTATTTGTTCTATTCAAGGCTTCCGGGTATGCGTATGGGAGAAAAACGAAGGATTGCCGCGATCTGGTTGCCGCACTGGCCGATCGAGCGCTTTTACCGGGACATCAAACGGACAAATGCCTCTTTCGCGGCTGCGGAAAAGCCCCGTGCCCTTGTTAGGGCAGGGGCAGGAGGCATGCGCCTCGTGGCCTGTGACGGGCGCGCTCTTGCTGCAGGGGCCGAGCCCGGTCAACTGGTGCCGGATGCCATGGCGCTTTGCCCAAAGCTCGAACTGCATGCAAGCGACAACGAGGCGGACCGGAAGGCGCTCGACCGGCTCGCCGTCTGGTGTGGCCGCTATACGCCCTGGGTTGCTGCAGACCCTGTGGGTGCCGGTGAAGAGCCGGACGGCCTTTTGCTCGACATCACGGGGTGCGCCCACCTCTTTGGCGGCGAAACGAAACTGCTTTCGCTTCTTTGCGGGCGGCTTGAAGGTTTCGGACTGACGGCGCGATGCGCGATTGCGTCGACGCCGGGTGCTGCCTGGGCCTGCGCGCGCTATGGCTGTCAGGTTTCCTGCATCGTGCCGCCGGGCGAGGAGGCGGCTGCGTTGCAGGGCTTGCCCGTTGCGGCCTTGCGTCTCGGCGGGGAGGAAATCGGCGGTCTTGTGCGTCTCGGCCTGAAGCGCGTGGGGGACCTCTACGGCAAGCCGCGGGCACCGCTTGCGGCGCGTTTCGGGGCGAACATCGCGCGCCGTCTCGATGAGGCGCTTGGTTTCGAGCCGGAACCGATATCGCCCAACCTGCCGCATGTCCCCTATCGGGCGAGCCTCGCTTTCGCCGAAGGGCTGACGCGGCAGGCGCATATCGAGGACGTCATAAAGCGCATTGCCGCCGACCTTTGCGAGGTTCTCGAACAGGAGCGCAAGGGAGCGCGGCGGCTTGAACTGCAGCTTTTCCGTGTCGATGGCGAGGTGACGCGGCTTTTTGCCGGCACCAGTCTCGCCACGCATGAAGCGTCCCATCTCGCCGGGCTCTTCCGCGAGAAGCTCGGTTCTCTCGGCGACGATTTCGATCCGGGCTTCGGCATCGAGGCCATCACGCTTGCCTGTCTGGCCGTCGATCCTCTTTCTCCCGAGCAAGAAGGCTTCGACAAGACGGGAGAGCGCCGGTTCGGCCTCGAGCAATTCGTGGACCGGGTCAGCAATCGCTTCGGGGCGGACCGTGTGCTGAGGCTCGAACCGAGGGCGAGCCATATTCCCGAACGCGGAGGTGCCACCGTTCCCGCCTTGCGCGGTATTACACCTGCGATGCTTGGCTGGAAGACGTATATGGACGAGCACCGTGCTGCCGTTCTGGGTGGCAGCCTGCCGCGACCCTTGCGCTTGCTGCCAACGGCGGAACCCGTCGATGTCGTTGCCGAAGTGCCGGAAGGGCCACCGCGTATTTTTCACTGGCGGAAAATCGCCCATCGGGTTTTGCGTGCGGAGGGACCGGAGCGTGTTTCTCCCGAATGGTGGCGGGAAGGGAACCAGCGGACGCGAGATTATTACCGGGTGGAAGACGACGAAGGGCGCCGTTTCTGGCTTTACCGTGACGGACTTTACCACCGGGACAATGAGGGTCCCCGCTGGTTTCTGCACGGGGTGTTCGAATGAACACTTTCTTTGCGGAACTCGCCGTTGCGACCAATTTCAGTTTTCTTCGTGGTGCGTCGCATGCAGAGGAACTGGTAGCCGCTGCGGCGGCGCAAGAGCTCGATGCGATCGGGGTTGCCGACCGGAACACGATGGCGGGCGTGGTGCGCGCGCATGCGGCTGCGAAGAAAGCGGGGATAAGGCTCGTTGTCGGGACGCGACTTGTGCTGCAGGACGGGTTCGAGGCAATCGCCTATCCGCAGGATCGCGCGGCTTATGGACGTCTCGTGCGGTTGCTGACGCTTGGCAACCGCCGCGCGCGAAAAGGGGAATGTCATCTCGGTATGGCGGATATCCTCGCGCATGGCGAGGGCCAATGCTTCATCGCCATGCCGCCCGCGACGCCGGACAAGGCGTTCGGAGAAAGCCTGAAGCGCCTGAAGGATGCCTTCCCCGGATCCGTGTGGCTTGGGCTTTCGCCTCTCTACCGCGCCGACGATAAAAGGCGCCACGTGTTTCTGACCCGCCTTGCGGAGGAAGCGAGCGTGCCGCTGCTTGCGACGAATGACGTCCTCTATCACACCCCGGACAGGAAGCCGCTGCAGGATGTCGTGACCTGCATCCGCGAGCACTGCACGCTGAAGGAAGCAGGCTTCCGGCTTGCCGCAAATGCGGAACGGCATGTGAAGAGCGGCGAGGAAATGATGCGGCTCCTCGCTCATTTTCCCGAAGCGCTTTCTGCCACGCGGGAGATCGTCCGCCGCTGCCGTTTTTCGCTGGACGAACTTCGCTATGAGTATCCGGCCGATGTGTTTTCCGAAAATGAAACGCCGCAGGAACTGCTTACACGGCTGACATGGGAGGGGGCGGAAAAGCGCTTTCCCGGGGGGGTGAGCGAGAAATTGCGCAAGACCATCGCGCATGAGCTCGCGCTGATCGGCGAGATGCAATATGCGCCTTACTTCCTGACGGTGCATGACATCGTCCGGGAGGCGCGGCGTCTGGGCATTCTCTGTCAGGGGCGCGGCTCGGCGGCCAATTCCGTCGTCTGTTTCTGTCTCGAAATCACTTCCGTCAATCCGTCCGAAGTCGATCTTCTGTTCGAGCGGTTCGTCTCGAAGGACCGGAACGAGCCGCCGGATATCGATGTCGATTTCGAGCATGAGCGGCGCGAAGAGGTGATCCAGTATATCTACAGGAAATACGGACGGCGCCGGGCGGGCATTGCCGCCACCGTGATCTCCTATCGTTCGCGCAGCGCCATTCGCGATGTGGGCAAGGTGTTCGGCCTGTCGGAGGATGTCATCACCGCACTGTCGCGTTCGACCTGGGGCTGGTCCAATACCGGCATATCGGCGGAAGACGCGGAGCAGATCGGGCTCGATCCCGAAAACCGCCAGTTGCGGCTTGCGCTCCGGCTGGCCGGCGACCTGATCGGTTTTCCCCGCCATCTCTCTCAGCATGTCGGCGGCTTTGTCATTACGGAAGGGCCGCTCGAAGAAGTGGTGCCGATCCAGAATGCGGCGATGGACGAGCGCACCTTCGTCGAATGGGACAAGGACGATCTCGACACGCTCGGCATTCTGAAAATCGATGTGCTGGCGCTCGGCATGCTCACCTGCATCCGGCGCGCCTTCGATTTTATCGAGAAGCATTACGGCAGGCATTTCGATCTGGCCACCGTGCCGCAGGGCGATCCCAAAGTTTACGGCATGCTCTGTGAGGCCGATGCCATCGGGGTCTTCCAGGTGGAAAGCCGTGCGCAGATGTCCATGCTGCCGCGTCTCAAGCCAAAGTGCTTCTACGACCTTGTGGTCGAAGTGGCGATCGTGCGGCCCGGCCCCATTCAGGGTGACATGGTGCATCCTTATCTCCGCCGCCGGAACGGGGAAGAAGAGGTCGACTATCCGAAGGAAGAACTGCGGGCAGTCCTTTCAAAGACTTATGGCGTGCCGCTTTTCCAGGAACAGGCGATGAAGATCGCCATCGTGGCGGCAGGTTTCACGCCCGGCGAGTCGGACCAGTTGCGCCGTGCCATGGCGACCTTCCGCAAGTCGGGAACCATCGGGCTTTACCGCGACAAGTTCATCGGCGGCATGGTCAAAAACGGCTACGAACAGGATTTCGCGGAACGCTGCTTCAAGCAGATCGAGGGGTTTGCCGATTACGGATTTCCCGAGAGCCACGCGGCGAGTTTCGCGCAGCTTGCCTATGTTTCGGCGTGGATCAAATACCATTACCCGGATGTCTTCTGTGCGGCGATCCTCAATTCGCAGCCGATGGGCTTCTATGCGCCCGCGCAACTCGTGCGTGATGCACGTGAACATGGCATCGAAGTCCGGGCCGTCGATGTCAATCACAGCAACTGGGATTCCACACTGGAGGAAACGGAAGCGGGGAAATGTGCCGTCAGGCTCGGCATCCGGCAGGTGAAAGGCGTGCCGGAGGCCGTTGCGATGGCCATTGAAAGCGAGCGCGGGCAGGGTTTCGATTCCGTTCGCCATCTCTGGCTGAAAACCGGCCTCACCCCCCGGCTCATCGAGCGGCTGGCGGATGCGGACGCGTTCCGTTCGATCGGCCTCGATCGCCGGGCGGCATTGTGGGCCGTGCGAGGTCTCGGTGGATATGGCAACGGGCAGGGCGGAAAAATGCCTTCGTCGCTGCCGCTTTTCGCGGCGCTGGAGGAAGGCGGCTTTCAGCATGAAGAAGAAACGATGCTGCCTGCGATGCCGCCGGGGGAACACGTCGTGCTCGACTATGCGACGCTGCGGCTGTCGCTGAAGGCGCATCCTGTTTCCTTCCTGCGCAACCGGTTCGCCGCACAACGAATCCTGCCGAATGCGGAGTTGAAAAAGGTGGAGGCGGGGACAAGGGTTACGCTGGCGGGGCTTGTGCTGGTGCGTCAGCGGCCGGGAACCGCGAGCGGCGTGATCTTCGCCACGCTCGAAGACGAGACGGGTATCGCCAATATCATCATCTGGCCGAAGCTCTACGAGAAGCGCCGCCGCGTGGTGCTCACCTCACGCCTGCTTTTCGTGCGCGGGCGCGTGCAGAAGGAAGGCATCGTGATCCACATCGTGGCGGACGATCTCGAGGACTGGACACAGGAGCTCGGCCGTCTTTCTACGGACAACGACATTGGCGAGGCTGCGCTTTCCCCGACGGATGAAGTCAGGCGGCCTGCGCGGGATATTCGTCAGGTAAACGAGGCGAAGGAGGAAGAAAAACGAATGCGCGCCGCGCGTTTCGTGCCGAAGAGCAGGGATTTCCACTGATTGCGGTTATGCGCCAGTTCTTTCGTCCGGTTTGCGCAAGGCCATGAACTCCACGATGCTGCCGGCAATCTCCGTTGCCACAAAAAGCCAGAGGACAGGTGTTGCGCCCTCCATCATGGCGTAGACGATGAGAACCGCCACAGCGATACGGGCAAAGGCGTCGATGCGCGCCAGATCGGGCGATAGGTTGCGCAGCCGTGCGAGCGCCCAGACGACACCAAGCACACCCACGATGTGCACGAACATCATGGCCAGCGGTCCCATCTCGAATAACAGCGCCGGTGTCCCGAGGTCCAGCCCTCTGTCGATGCCGTAGATCAGCACGATCATTGCGTCGGCAATGAAAGGCAACGCAAAAGGCAATGTGACCGCGAAGTCCGCCCAGGCAACCGCCCGAAGTGCTTTTTCCTGCATTCTCTTCCCCCTTGAGTGCGACATTCCGCGCCCCCGAGTTTTCCCCGGATAACGCGAAGCCTGCTATCTTCTGATACAAGCTAGACGACCAGAACAGTCCGGGCCACCGGCGGAGGCGTTTTGAACAAGCGTATGATCTGGACGGGCGGTATTGCCGCTGCGGTTCTCCTTGCTTTCATCTTCATCTATTTCCAGGCTTTCCGGCCAATTGCGGTCGTCGTCACGACGCCGCACCGCGGCGCTGCCGTCGAAGCTGTCTACGCGACCGGCACGGTCGAGCCCATCAGATATGCACGGGTGGGGACGAAGATTTCCGGCCGCGTCACCGATGTGCTGAAGCGCGAAGGCGATGTTGTCGAGCAGGGCGACACACTTGCCGTGATCGAGACGGATGAGGATATGTCGCGGGTCCAGGAACTCTCGGCGCGTCTGGAGCTTGCCGAAGCTGAGCTGGAACGAGCCCGCAAGTTGCGGCGCACGGGAAATGCCAGCCAGGCGACGCTCGATCAGGCGCAAAGCACGCATTTGGCGGCGCTTGCCGCGCTGCGCGGGGCAAAGGCGCGGCTCGACGATCATTTCATCAATGCGCCCATTGCCGGGACCGTGCTTCGCTCCGAGCACAAGATCAAAATCGGCGACATGGTGCAGCCGGGCCAGGTCCTGTTCACGGTTGGCGATCCTTCCTCTTTGCAGATCGATGGTGAGGTCGACGAAGAGGATATTCCCAAGGTTGCTCCCGGACAGAAGGCGCTTATCCGGGCCGACGCCTTTCCGGGGCGTGCGCTTGAGGGCAACGTGGAGCGCATCACGCCTTATGGCGACCCCGTCGGACGAACGTATCGGGTCTACATCTCTCTTCCCTCCGACACGCCGTTGATTTCGGGCATGACGACCGAGATCAATATTATCGTCCGCCGCGAGGACGATGCCTTGCTGGTTCCGGTTTCCTCGCTTTCCGGCCCCTCGGTCTGGATCGTTTCGGATGGCGAAGCACAGCGGGCAAGCGTGCGGCTCGGCGCGGTCGGCGACGAGAACGCCGAGATTCTCTCAGGGCTCGACGAGACGGCGACCGTTATCGCCGAGCCACCTTCCGATCTTACCGAAGGTGACAGCGTGCGTGCAGCGCCGCCATCCACGGACTCCGGCTCCTAGGCGATACGTCTCATGTTCTGGCAGATCATGTTCAGCATTGCCGCGGCGCAGCTCACTTACCGGCGGCGGCAGACAATCGTGTCGACGCTCGGCGTCGCGCTGGGCGTGGGGTTTTTCATCGCGGCTTCCGCCGTCATGTCCGGCTCCGAGAAGGATCTCGTCCAGCAACTCGTCGATAACGCACCGCACATAACAATGAAGGACGAGTTCCGCACGGCCGCGAAACAGCCGGTGCACATCGCCTTTCCGGGCGCCGCCATCGATCTGACCAACACCAAGCCGAGGGAATATCTGCGAGGCATCAAGAATCACGGCGCAATCGTCGATGAGCTTTCGCGGCAGGCCGGCGTGGTCGCCGAGGCCGCGCTGACCGGACAGGCCATTATCCGCTATGCGAGCAAGGACGTCGGCGCGTCCATCGCGGGGATCGACCCGGAAAAGGAACGGCACCTCACCACGGTCGAGGAGGACATGCGGCAAGGCAGCCTGATGCGGCTCAAGACAGCATCGCAGGGCATCGTCATCGGCGGCGGTATGTCCGACCGCCTCGGGCTAAAGATGGACGATCTGGCGACCGTTGTCTCTCCGACGGGACTTGTACGACGGATGAAGGTTGTCGGGATCTTCCGGACCGGCAACCTGCTGCTCGACCAGGGGCAGGTCTACATGCTGATCAAGGACGCACAGGTTCTGCTTGAGAAGCCGTTCGTTGCGAACCGTATCCGCATCAAGGTCGGCGATCCGGACGAAGCAGAAAAAATCGCTGCGCGGATCGAGAGCCGGTGGGGATATCGTTCGGAATCCTGGCAGGAAGTGAACCGGGACTTCCTGGGCCTCTTCGTCACACGAAACATCATCACCTATTCGATCGTCGGCGCGATCATGGTGGTCGCGTCCTTCGGCATCTTCAACATCATCTCGACCATCGTGATGGAGAAACGCCGCGACATCGCGATTCTGATGTCGATGGGTTTCCGCGCCTTCGACATTCAGGCGATCTTTCTGGTACAGGGCGTCGTCGTGGGGCTCATCGGCATGGCGATGGGGTGGGGCATCGGTTACATCCTGCTCGAGATGCTCGCCTCCGTTCAGATCACCATTCCGGGCATGACGGAAAAGCAGGGGATCGCGCTCGAGCGCGGCGTTTTCCAGTACGGCTTTGGCGGCTTCTTTGCGGTCGTGTCCGCCGTGGCGGCAGCCTGGTATCCGGCGCGGAAGGCAGCGCAGGTACGGCCCGTCGACATCATCCGGGGCGCGGCATGAGCGGCGACGAACCCCTTATCGAGGCGCGCGGCGTATCCCGCATCCTGCAGGAGGCGGTGCCCGTCACGCTGGTGAAGAATATCGATCTGGCGGTCGGAAGCGGCGAGTTCGTCAGCGTGACCGGGCCTTCGGGGTCGGGCAAGTCGTCGCTTCTCTATCTGCTCGGGCTTCTCGATGTGCCGACGGCGGGGCAGGTGTTCATCGACGGGCAGGCGACAAGTGGACTCGATGCGGACCGGCTGGCGGCGATCCGGCTGCGCAAGATCGGTTTCGTCTTCCAGTTCCACTTCCTGCTGCCGGAATTCACGGTGCTGCAAAACGTCATGCTGCCGATGCAGAAGCTCGGGAAGCTGAGCGATGCGGGGATGAAGGAGCGTGGGCGCGCCCTGCTGGAAGAACTGGAGATTGCGGACCAGGCGAAGAAGCGGCCGGACCAGCTTTCCGGCGGGCAGCGTCAGCGCGTTGCGATCGCGCGGGCGCTGGCGAACGATCCGGCGCTCATTCTGGCCGACGAGCCGACGGGCAACCTCGACAGCAAGAACAGCGAGATCGTGCAGGAAATCTTCGAGAAACTCGTGCGCGAGGAGGGAAGGACCGTGATCGCGGTGACGCATGAGCCCGGTTTCGCCGAGGCGACCGAGCGCAACATCAATCTCGTGGACGGCGAGATCGAGCGCGACAGACGGCGCTAGCGCGACAGTTCCCGCATCGCGTGATCGAGGCCTTCCAGCGTCAGCGGGAACATGCGTTCGCCCATGATCTGCTTGATGATCTGGAGCGAGGGTGTGTATTCCCAGTGCCGCTCGGGGATCGGGTTGATCCAGATGGCGCTTTCGTAGATTTGATTGACGCGCTCGAGCCAGATGCCGCCGGGCTCCTCGTTCCAGTGCTCGACGGAGCCGCCGGCATAGGTGATCTCGTAAGGGCTCATGGTGGCGTCGCCGACGAAAATCACTTTGTAATCAGAGGGATACTTGTGGAGCACATCCCAGGTGTTGAGCTTTTCGGTGTGGCGGCGGCGGTTGTCCTTCCAGACGCCTTCATAGAGGCAGTTGTGGAAGTAGAAATATTCGAGGTTCTTGAACTCGGTGCGCGCGGCTGAAAACAGCTCCTCGCATAGCTTGATGTGGCTGTCCATCGAGCCGCCAATGTCGAAGAAAATCAACACGTTGATCTTGTTGCGGCGCTCCGGGACCATCTTCAGGTCGAGATAGCCCTGATGCGCGGTCGCCTTGATGGTGCCGTCGAGATCGAGTTCGGTCGGCACGCCTTCGCGCGCAAAACGGCGCAGGCGGCGTAGCGCTACCTTGATGTTGCGGGTGCCGAGTTCGATCTGGTCGTCGAGGTTCTTGTATTCGCGCTTGTCCCAGACCTTCACGGCCTTGCCGTGGCGGCCTTCCTTCTGGCCGATGCGCACGCCTTCCGGGTTGTAACCATTTGCACCGAAAGGAGAAGTTCCGCCCGTGCCGATCCACTTGTTGCCGCCCTCGTGGCGCTCCTTCTGTTCCTCGAGGCGCTTCTGCAGCTCCTCCATGATCTTTTCCCAGCCGCCCAGCGCCTCGATCTGCGCCTTCTCTTCGTCGGTCAGGAATTTCTCGGTGAGGGCGCGCAGCCAGTCTTCGGGGATCTGCGCGACGTCGCCATCGCCCATCATCTCCAAGCCCTTGAAGACATGAGAGAAAACGATGTCGAACTTGTCGAGGTTGCGCTCGTCCTTCACCAGCGAGGCGCGCGACAGGTAGTAGAAATCCTCGACCTTGCGGTCGATGACGTCCGCGTCCATGGCCTCCAGCAGCGTCAGATATTCGCGCAAGCTGACGGGAACATTGGCCTTTTTGAGTTCATGGAAGAAATGGACGAACATGAGCGGTCCCGGAATCCTGAGTGGCGTTTGGGCGCAGTCTAGGGCCTATGGAGCCCGGTTTGAAGGGGCGGAGGTGTTCATTTATGGACCGGGGATATCCAGCAATTTTCCTTTTGATGCTTGGGCTTAGCGCACCTGCCGCAGCGGCGGAGGGCAATCCCTGGCTGGCGGAGGGAAGGCGCGGACCGAGATCGAGGCGTGCCTCGCGGCCGCGCCGGAGCCCGGGTGAATTGTGACAGTGGGTGTGGGGTTATCCCCGGCCCCTGCCAAGCCGTTGGCGCGGCTCGCAAATTCGGCGCTTGCGGGATAACCCACCCGCGACTGTCACCGAACTGTCATCGGAACGTCACAAATGGTTTTTCCAGTATGTCAGTATACGGATGATGTGAGGTTGTCCCCGGTGGGGACAAGTTCCCGACCCGACAAGAATGGAATGCGGATGAACCGCCCATGGACCCCGGTGTTCCCGGCTTTCGCCGGGACAGGCGCCGGGGTGACAGATTCTGTTTTTCGACCCTCACACAAAGAGGGTGGGCCACAAACTTATGCCCGGTTTTTCCGGACCTCCGGTTGCGTGACGGCTTCGCGCGGCGAGGTGGTGGCGACGGCGGCGAGCTGCTTGCCGAGACCCTTGTCGACGGCGGTGGGAAGGAACTGCTGCACATGGATGAAGAGGCGCTCGGGCCAGGGGTAGATCGTGCGCTTGCCCTTGAGCGCGCCGCGCCAGATGCGGCGGGCGACCTTTTCGGGGGCGTCGAGTTTCATGGCGAAGGGTTCGACAAGCGCGTCGAATTCCTGCGCGGCGGGCGTGCGGACCGCGCGGGGCGCGGCATAGGTGACGCCGATGCCTTCCGGTTTCAACTCGCGGCGCAGCGCATCCGTCAGACCGCGAAGGCCGAACTTCGTCGCGGAATAGACGGCGAAGAGCGGGAAGGCGATGTCGCCGAACATGGAGCCGATGTTGACGATGCGCGGGCTCTTCGAGCGGCGGAGCATGGGCAGGAGGTCGCGGGTGAGGAGGAGGGGCGCCACGAGATTGGTTTCGATCATGGCGCGGACGGAGGCTTCGTCCATCCCGCTTGCGGGGCCGGTGCGGACGACGCCGGCATTGTTGAAGAGGATGTCGATGCGCCCGCCCGCCTGCATGCAGGCCTCGCGAACGAGACGCCGCCCCTCGGCCGACGTCACATCCGCCTGAACGAGGATCGGCGTGCGCTGCGCACCGAGAGCGTCGGCGACATCGGCGAGAGGCTCGGCGCGGCGGCCGGCGAGAACGAGCTGCGCGCCGCTTCGCGCGGCCTCCTTCGCGAGCGCGGCGCCGATGCCGGAACCCGCACCCGTAATCAGGACGACTTTCGCATCACGCTGCATTTCGTTCACTCCTCTTTTCGTCGTTGCGCGCGAGCTTCGAAAACATTTCGCCCCAGAGCGCATAGACCATGTTGGCGGTGTCGATGATGGCGCGGCGGTTCTCCTCACCCTCGACCGTGTTCACGAGGTTCTGGAAGAAGACGATGTGTTCCTTGTCGAGGGCGCCATGCGAGGTGAGGTAGGAGAAGCCACGCTCCTCGCCGACCATGCCGAGACGCTTGCGAACGGCATCGGCGCCCGCGGAGGCGATGTCGACGGAGGTGCCTTCGAGCACGAGAACCATGCCGAGCATGGAATAGGGGTTCAGGAATTCGACGGCGTAATAGACCCAGGAGACCATCGCACGGACGGGCCAGTCGCCGTCACCGCGCCGCACCGCTTCCGCGTCGCCGCCCAGATGGGCGATGTCGTCGAGGATCCACTCCTCGTGACCCTGTTCCTCGTCGAGATATTCGAGAAGCGCCGCGCGGTAGCCCCTGTCCTCCTTCGGACAATGCGCAAGCGCATGGGCGAGAAGCGGGCAGGTGTGACGGACGTGGTGATAGGCCTCGGTGAGATAGGCGATATAGAGGTCGCGATCGACGCCGTTCCCGGCTGCTTCAAGCACGATGGGGATGGAGAAAAAGGCATCGCGCGCGGCCTGCGTTTCGGCCATCAGACGGTCGTAGAAACTCATTTCGGAAACTCCTCCGGCACGAGGGCCGTTCTGCTGCGTGATCTGGCATCCGCCGTGCGAAGCCATGCTTCGATGGCCCTGCGCCTGACACGGCCATTGGGGCTTGTGAGGCCAAGCGCCTGCATCTCCGCATTGGTGGTGGCGATGTAGCTGCGCGGCAGGGCGTAGTCCGGCACGCCGCTGCAGATTTCGTGCAGGGCGGAGAGCACCTGGCCCGGGCGGGCGGCGGTGAAGAAGTCGCCCGCGAAGGCGCCGGGCACGACGAGTGCGGTCGGCCAGGCCTGTCCGTGGCCCGCCAGCGTCGCGCGGAGAATGCGCGGGTCGCCCTGCAGGCGCGCCTCGATCCATTCGGGCTGCACGTTGCGGCCGTAGCTCGTGACGAGCATGGCGTCCTTGCGGCCCTCGACGACGAGATTGCCCGCCTCATCGAAATGACCGAGGTCGCCGGTGTGCCACGGGCCGTCATGCGCCGCGCGGCCGACATAACCGGACATGACGCTCGGCCCCTCGACCACGATCTCGCCGCCGGAGATGGTGACGGTGAGACCGTCGAGCGGGCGGCCGACCGTGCCCGGCGTTGCGCTGCCCGGACGATTGACCGCGACGACGGAACCGCATTCGGAAAGGCCGTAGCCCTCGAGACAGGGAATGCCGAGATTGCCGGCCGCATCGAGCACCTGCGGCGGCACCGGCGCGCCGCCCACGGCAACGACGCGGAGAGAGGCCGGCGCCTGCGTGGAAGAAAGAATGAGCGAGCCGACCCAGGCCCGCAGAAGCTCCGGCACGAGAACGCTGACGGAGGGCTGCGTTTCCTCGAAGGCGAGGCGGATCGCGTCGAGATTGCCGCCGGCGCATTCGGCGGCGACATCCTTCCGGATGGTGGAGACGCCTCCGACCATGACCGGCACGAGAACGCCGCAGAGTTCTTCAAGAAGAAGAGGGAAAGGCAGAACAGAGAGGTAGCTGTCCTTCTGCGTAGCGGAGATCGCCGCCGCGAGGCCGCGCGAAACATGATCGAGCTGCGCGTCGCCGAGGCGCACGCCCTTCGGCTGGCCGGTCGATCCGGAGGTGTAGATGATGCGTTCGCCGGGCAAGGCGCCGGCCAGCGCCGAGGCATCGCTTTCGTCACCGGGGATGGGACTGACTGGCGCGAAGCGTGCGGCGCGTTCGATGAGCGCATCGTCCGCAAGGATGAGACCCAGACCCGAATCCTTCACGACATGGAGAAGCTGATCGTCGGAGAAGAAGGGCGGCAGGGGGACGAAACGGCGGCCCGAGGCCGTCACCGCGAGATCGGCGGCAACCCAGCCGATGCCGTTTTCCGCCATGAGCCCGATGGGCGTGTCGCCGCCGCGCAGCGTTTCCATGATGCCCGCGACGCGGCGCGCAAGCGCGCCGTAGCTCACCTCGCCCATGTGATCGCGAAAGGCGATGCGCGAGGGCCAGTGCGCCGCGCCATGCCGGAGCGCCTCGATGACCTCAGCCATGAAGACGCGCCTCCGAGGGACTGGCGATCACGCGCGCGCGGGGAAGAAGACAGGTGGCGGGCGCGGCAGGGTTCGGCATGAGACAGACCCAGGGGTCGCGCTCGTAGTAGCGGCCCCAGTCCACCGCATTCGGAAGGCGGCCGGGATCGGCCGCGACGAGCGGTACGAAGGGGATGCCGAGCCGGGAGAAGAGCTTGCGAAGCGGCGCGGTGGCGGTGAAGACACCGCAACCAAGATTGCGCTCGCGGCCCCAGGCGAGCATGGCGGCCATGAGCGGGAAGAGGGCGAAGGGCGTGGCGCTGACCAGCGTCGTCACTTCGAGGAATTCGGTGCGCTCGAAGGCATGGCCGAGCGCCGCCGCCAGCGTTTCGAGCGGTGCGTCGAGATAGGCTTCGGAGAAGAAGCCGTCCTCGTGGAGGCGGAGGCCCGCGGCGGCGAGCGGCGCGCCGTCATTGCCGAGCACGGCGAAGAGCTGCGAGGGCAAGGCGGCGAGCCGTGCATCATAGGTGCAGGCATAGCGCCCGCGGATGAAGGTTTCCACGGCGGGCCGCACCGCGTTTTCGGGTTCGACAAGCATCGGACGCACGACCACTCCCGGGAGGATGCGCCGCCGGCGGAAGCCGGCGCGCGGGTTACACAAACGAAACGGGAGATCAGCGCAGGACGTAGGTGATTTCGGAGCCGTCGGAGCCGTCGAATTTCACCTGCACCAGCACGCCCTCATCGTCGTACCAGAGCTCGCGGTTGAGCTTGCCGGTGACGGAATAATGCGTGGCGGCGACGGGTTTGCCGTTCACGTCGACATTTTCCGTGCCGCGATTGGCGATCGTGACCGGCATGCTGGAGCCGTCCAGCGTGTTGAGAAGCGTGCTCTGCTTCACGAGGTCGTCGTTCCAGAGGCTTGCGGGGATGACGCCGATTTCCTCGTCGGCCCGGCGGCCGTCGCCATCGACCACGAGCTTGCCGCCGTCTTCCTTCACGGCGAGATGGTGAGGCGTGCCGTCGTCATTGGTCTTCGACTCGAGCGCGACGAGATGACCGTCGCGCCAGACCTCGCTGCCGTCGTGCTCGAAGCGGTAGACGGCGATGCCGAGCATCTTCACGGCGACGTCGGTGTCGATCTTCACCTTGAGCTCGTCGCCGTCGCGGGTGAAGACGAGGCGATGGGTGCCGATCTCGTCGCCGCCGCGCATCACGGTGAAATCGAGTTCGCCGCCGGGGGGAACGGCAGCGCTCGCGGCGCCGGAGAGAAGAAGGAGGGAGGCGGCGGTGGCCGCGGCGAGGGGCTTCCAGTTCATGCACAAGACTCCTTTGCGGGACTGCGCATGAGAAAAGCGTGTCTTGCTTACAACAGCCTTACAGGGGCGGGAAGGATCGGTTCGTCACGGGAAATTCGGTAGTGTCTCAGTTTGCCGGTGAGAATTTTTGAGCGCCCCTTGGGCCTATCCCCCGGTCATGCGATATTAGAGGCATGACAGACTCCGCCAAAAAGCCAAAGCGCCCTAGGGACACAAACCAGCTCGCCAAGCTGATAACGGATATCGCGACAGGCGAAGCGACGGACCCGGACCCCGATGAGGGGAAGGACCCGGCTGCCGTCGCCTTGGGCCGCAAGGGTGGCAAATCCCGGGCCTCCAAGATGTCCCCGGAGCGCAGGGCTGAGATAGCCAAGAAGGCCGCCGAAAAGCGGTGGAAAGGCTAAGAGGGAATTGCTGGGTTTTTGAGTATTCGTTTCGACAACAGTTTTGTCGGCTTGTAGCCCTTAGCGCGCCCGATCACCTCAAGCACCAAATCTTTGTCCACACCTATCTCAAAAGACGAGATGGCAAGATTTGCGGTCGGCAGGCCGAGCGAATATGGCGGGTTGTCGTGCCTGATTGCCGCCCCCACGGTGGCAAAGACCGTGTCATCCATCTTTAGATCAAGCTCAATTCTTTCGAGAGTATCGCTGTCCACAACGATCTCGATATAGATACCGAGCTGTAATTGCGCAGGCAGCGTTGAAACAAGAACATCTCCCCCATAAACATTCACGAGAGTGTTCTTTCCGCCTTCGCCCTTAGCGACATACTCGCAGAGAACCGAATTAACGAACTTAATGAGCTTTGCCACTCAGCTTGCCTTTCTGTATTCGACCTTAGTTGTAGGCGAAGTGGTGGATGTGAAGCTTTGTTCGTCTCTAATAGCGATTTCAGCAGGTCGTAGTGAGGCGGCGTGGTGGACGTTTGATTTAGCCCGCTCGTAATTGAAGACTGCCTTGTAATCCATTTCCGCACCGGCGGCGAACAACAAGTCGCTGACGGTATCCAGTGTCCAATTCGAGGGCCCTGAAAGCCACTTGCTTATTTGTGACGGTGCACGTCCGATTTTCTCAGCGATTTCTTTACGCGAGAGTCCACTCTCATGCGCCGCCCTATCGAGGGCGTTCATGACCTCCTCGTAAACTCTGTTTTTATTGCGCTCTGCAAACCGCGCAGCGTCATAAACATAAGTCATAACTACACCCTCAATTTCCTGCGTGCATTCGCTGTGATGTACTTCTCGTATCGGAAGTCCGGCGCGTCCGTGAACGGCTCTGGCAATCCTGCATCGCGCCAATGATCTTCGCAGACGAGCTTTTCATGCTCGAATTGGGCAGACCACATGTCCCCTAGCTTATTCCTGAGCTGAAGGTGCGTTCCTACAAAGACGTCAGGAAGAGCGAAGCGGCCAAAGACGCGAACAGACGGTCTCGGTCTGCGACTTATCAATTCCCAATGCTCATACTTCGCGGGGGCAAGCTGCTTCAACAGGCTGCTTGTCACCAACCCTCCCTCAACGAAATGACCGATTGCGGCTTCGAGCCGAGCCCACCTTTGGCGCTCTTTTTGGTCTGGGCTGGCGGCCCCGTCCTCAATCGCGTTATGCAGCGGTTGGCACATCAGAAACGCCCTTGGCTCGCCTGCCCAGGGGGCAATAGGCCTAGCTGGAACGAGTAAGCCGTCCCTTTTGGCCTGTTCTATTGCGTCCCTCATTAACATATAGTTTAACTCGCCAGCGTCAATGATCTGGCGACTAGATTTATCGGAGAATTACCGCCCGTACGAATCCAAACAAAACAATCAATATCCTTGGCGCTAAGCATAAAAGTTCATATCTTATGGGTATGAACAGATTGTCCCTTGAGAAGCGCGCTCAAATCCTCGGAATGCTCTGCGAAGGCATGAGCCTCCGGGCGACCTCGCGTCTGGCCGATGTGTCGATCAACACCGTGACCAAGCTGCTCGTGGACGTAGGCACGGCCTGCGCCGCCTATCACGATGAGCATGTGCGCAATGTGAAGTCGCAGCGGGTGCAGGTGGACGAGATTTGGAGCTTCACCTACGCGAAGGCGAAGAACGTCAAGACGGCCAAGGCTGCCCCGGAAGGCGCTGGCGATACGTGGACGTGGACGGCAATCGACGCCGATAGCAAGCTCATCGTCTCTTATCTCATCGGCGGACGTGACGCGGAATATGCGCACGAGTTCATGCAGGACGTGGCTTCCCGCCTTGCCAACCGTGTTCAATTAACGAGTGACGGCCACGGCACGTACCTTGGCGCTGTAGAGGATGCCTTTGGCGACGATGTGGACTTCGCCACGCTCATCAAGATTTACGGCAGCGTCCCGGAAGGGCAGCGCCGCTATAGCCCCGCAATCTGCAAGGGTGCGCGTAAGGACCGGGTGACGGGCAATCCCGACCGGGAGCATGTCTCCACGTCCTACGTTGAGCGCCAGAACCTCACCATGCGGATGCACATGCGCCGGTTCACTCGGTTGACCAACGGCTTTTCAAAGAAGATCGAGAACCACGCCCACGCCGTGGCCCTGCATTTCATGTTCTACAACTTCGCGAAAATCCATAAGACGCCTCGCGTCACCCTGGCCATGCAGGCTGGCATTGCGGATCATGTCTGGACGCTTGAGGATATTGCTCAGCTAGCGGACTAATGTACTTCCGTTTCTTTTCCCGGAGCCGTATATGCCGTCTTGCTGCTTTCTCAACAGACTTTGGTTACTCTGTTGCCTCAGGCTCTGACTCTCCTTCGGCTGTAGAAGGGTGGGCTTGGTTTTCTTTGGGCGTTTTGACAAGCTCATCGACATATCGGTGCACTTCCTGTTCGGCAGCATTTTGAATTTCTGCCTGTTTCACCCTTAGGTTTTCGTGCTGTTCCTTAAGTTTATTGATTAGCCCTTCTCCGAGGGGGATCATGACCTGCCCCAACCCTGGGCCGATCCCAAAGAGGTCAGTTTCACTGCCTACACCCGGCGCTATTTCAGCACTCTTTTTTGCGGCGTAGAGCAACAATAGCGTTTCAGGAATCTCGCTATTCCAAGCATGTCTTGCGAGCATGAACTGAGATTCAGCATGTCTTGCACCTGACCCAATTGCAGCGAATGCGATTGAATCGTCACACCGAACATCACTGCCATAGATGGTATAGATATGTGGCATCGGGGAGCCGCTTCTGTCATCCACGCCAGCAACAATCACACTTACATCCGGGACATCGAACTGAATTAGGTCGCGGGCTATCGTCGCCGCCAGTCCCTCTCCCAATTCATGCTGTCTTACGAAGAAGCTGTCGCGATCAAGCCCAAGCGGTTCTAAGATCGCTGCTTCTGCGCGCCGAAATTTTTCCGCATTGCGATACCGCACATACATTTCGGCTATATCTTTGACGAAAAGCCACTTTTCTGGATCTTCTTTGACGCGCCTCTTAACGTCATTGTGAACGTTTTTCAGCACCTCTGAGTGGAACGAGGAGTCGCCACTGAACATGATCGCAATGGACGTTGTAAGGAAATGAACCTTGCTAGCCGGAGGTTCAAATTGGATATCTCCGGCTGTTAACATCCGATCTGCAGCCAGAAATATGACGTTCTGACTTCTGGCCGCTATACAGACGGTCATTGCGGCGTGTCCCCCATGCCTGTTCTTTATCCAGTCTGGGGTTTGTACCATGCTTTGCGGGTATTAGCCGGAAGCCTGCCGTGGCCCTATTCATTCGGGGGCCCGCCAAACTGAGACACTACCGGAAATTCACGGGGAGGGCGGCCTGACCGCCTGAAGGATGAGCCAGTCGGTCGGCTTGCGGTCGTAACCGCCGCCCTTGCTCTCCTCGATTTCGACGCCGGACCATGCGGCGCTTGCGGCGAACCACGAGGCGAGGTCTTCCTTCGAGGGATAGTTGTAGTAGCGGCCGAGCGTGTCGCGGCCTTCGCTGCCGCCTGCCTTGAAGCTCGCGAAGAGGCGGCCGCCGGGTTTCAGCGCGCGGTGGAGGCGCGCGAGGATGCCGGGGACGGCGTCGCGCGGCATGTGGAGGAGGGAGGCATGCGCCCAGATCGCGTCGAAGGCGGCGCTGTCCTCGATTTCCTCGAAGCGCATGATGCGCACCTGTTTGCCGAGACGGCGGCTTGCGATGGCGGCGAGGCCGGCGGAGCCGTCGAGCGGCGTCACCTCGAAGCCTGCTTCGATCATCGCGGCAGAGTGGCGCCCGTCGCCCGAGCCGAGGTCGAGGACATGCGCGCCGGGCGCGAGGCGCGCGAGGAAGGCGCGGAGCGGATCGCTTGCGTCGGTCCTGTCGCCGCGCGCGGCATAGGCTTCGGCTTCCGCGTCGTAGAAGGCGAGGGTGTCCGGGTCGTGGGATTTTTCGGTCATGGGTGCGGTTCTGTCGTCTGGCAGGATGAGCCGTCTGTGGAATTCACTTTAGCAACAGCGGGGGCCGAGATGCTCATGGATCCCGGCTTTCGCCGGGATGACATTTTGTTTTCAGACATGAAAAAGCCCGCGCGGTGAGGCGCGGGCTTTTGATGGTTTGAGCTTGTGGTTCCCCCGCCCCAAACGGCTTGCAGCCGTTTGACCCTCCCCATTTCTTGGTGGCTTGTCCACCAAGGTGGACAAGCTGGGAGGGTGGGAAGAGCAGTTTGTTTCGCGTCAGTTCCGTTCGCGTCTTGCCAGGAAGGCGAGGCGTTCGAAGAGGTGGACGTCCTGCTCGTTCTTCAGGAGCGCGCCGTGGAGCGGCGGGATCAGCTTTGTCGGGTCCTTCTCGCGGAGCGTTTCGGGCGAGATGTCTTCCGAGAGGAGGAGCTTCAGCCAGTCGAGGAGTTCCGAGGTCGAGGGCTTCTTCTTCAGGCCCGGGACTTCGCGGATCTCGTAGAAGATCGAAAGCGCTTCCTGGACGAGCTTGCCCTTCAGGCCCGGGAAGTGGACGTCGATGATGGCGCGCATCGTCTCGTCGTCCGGGAACTTGATGTAGTGGAAGAAGCAGCGGCGCAGGAACGCGTCCGGCAGTTCCTTCTCGTTGTTCGAGGTGATGATGACGATGGGGCGCTGGGCGGCCTTGATGGTCTCGTTCGTCTCGTAGACGTAGAATTCCATCCGGTCGAGTTCCTGCAGCAGGTCGTTCGGAAACTCGATATCGGCCTTGTCGATCTCGTCGATCAGCAGGATCGGGCGCTTGTCGCGCTCGAAGGCTTCCCAGAGCTTGCCCTTGGAAATGTAGTTGCGGATGTCGTGGACGCGCTCGTCGCCGAGCTGGCTGTCGCGCAGGCGCGAGACGGCGTCATATTCATAAAGACCCTGATGGGCCTTGGTGGTCGACTTGATGTGCCAGGTGATGAGCTCGGCATCGAGCGCCTTCGCCACTTCCTCGGCCAGCACCGTCTTGCCGGTGCCGGGTTCGCCCTTCACCAGAAGGGGGCGCTGCAGCGTGATGGCCGCATTGACGGCGACGCGCAGGTCCTCGGTGGCGACGTAATCCTTTGTTCCCTCAAACTTCATGATCTGGCTTTCCCCTGGACGCGCGAGGCGACCGTTACCGAATTGCTAAACGGGAAGGAACCTAAAGGCAGGGCTGTGCCGGTTCAAGGAAAAGGCCTGTTCGGGCATGGGCGGAGCGCTCTCGCGATTTGAGCGGCGGCGGGCCCGGCCCCGCGCCGCCGCGACGGCAGTTTTTGCCGGGCGGGAACGGGCGAAGCGGCAGCGACTGCAGCCCCGGGCATGGTTTTCTAAATCTAACCCATTGTTTTCATTGAAAGAAAACCTTGGCCCGCTCCTTGCTCCCAATGGGCCAGCACGTGTCCCGCTGCGCATTGACGGGACCCACCGCATGGAGAGAGCCATGAGCTTTTTTGGATCGATGACCACCGCCGTTACCGGTATCCGCGCCCAGTCGAGCGCGCTCGGTCACATCTCGGACAATATCGCGAATTCGCAGACCATCGGCTTCAAGCGGACGGACACGAATTTCCAGGACATCGTGACGGCCTCGACGAGCCGCAACCACCTGCCGGGCGCCGTGCTCGCGGCACCGGCCTTCACCAACGGGGTGCAGGGTTCGATCGACGCCTCGGAAACGCCGACCCACATGGCGATCAACGGCGAGGGCTTCTTCATCGTGTCCGCGCGGGCCGGCACCATCGACGGCAACCCGGTCTTCGACGGCGTGAACTACTACACGCGGCGCGGCGACTTCGCGATGGACAAGCACGGCTATCTCGTCAATGGCGGCGGCTACACGCTGCAGGGCCTCGAGATCGATCCGACGACGGGCAACCCCGTCGGCGACACGCCGGGCCGCATCCAGATCAACCGCGACTTCCTGGCGGCGCGGACGACGAGCTCCATCGGCCTCGAGGCGAACCTGCCGCTCTGGCCGAAGACCGTGAATGCCGATCCGGACGTCGCGAACAGCGAATTGCTGACGGTGGGCCGCTTCACACCGGCGCTGGCGGACCTCAGCGTGATCTCCGCCGACAATGAAGACATCTTCCTCGACAACTCGCTCTCGGGCGGCGCCGTGACGGCCTATGACGACCTCGGCGCGCCGGCCAACGTGCAGTTCCGCTGGGCGAAGACCGACAATGCAGCCGGCGGCGGCGATACCTGGAACCTGTTCTACAAGACGAGCGACAGCGCGACCGGCGCGACCACCAAATGGACCAATGTCGGACAGGACTATGCTTTCGATGCCCAGGGCCGTCTCAGCCCGGCCGTCGACGCGACCACGGTCACCGGCATGACCGTGAACGGGATCGCGCTCGGCAATGTGACGCTCAATCACGGTTCGTCGAACATCACGCAGTACAATGACGAGAACGGCACGGTGTCGACCAACCAGCTCGACCAGAACGGCTATCCCTCGGGCGAACTGGTGAGCATCGCGGTTTCGGAGAACGGCCGCGTGACCGGCACCTATTCGAACGGCAAGACCATCGACCTCGCCGAAATCTCGCTCGCGCGCTTCAACGCGGCCGACAAGCTGAAGAAGATGGACGGCACGGCCTTTGCGGCGACGCAGGAATCCGGCGAGCCGATGCTCGGCGGCGGCGGCGATATCATCGGTTCGGCGAAGGAAGCCTCCAACGTCGACATCGCCGACGAATTCTCCAAGCTGATCGTGACGCAGCAGGCCTATACGGCGGGCACGCGCATCGTGACCACGGCGGACGAACTGATCCAAGAAACGCTCAACATGAAGCGCTAACGAGACCGTGACGGGCGCTCCCTGACGGGGCGCCCGGCGCGAGGCTGCCACCACCCACAGCATCGAGCCCACAGGTTCAAAGATGAGTCTCTCTTCCGCACTCGGCGCCGCGATGAGCGGGTTGAACGTCTCCCAGGCCGGGATCGACGTTACCTCGCGCAACATCGCCAATGCCGGTACCCCGGGCTACACCCGCAAGGTGCAGAACCAGGTCAACGCGCTGGCGGGCGGCGAGGGCATCGGCGTGCGCCGGGAAGCCGCGCAGCGCCAGATCGACACTTTCCTGCAACAGCAGCTCCGCACCTCCACGGCAAGTGCGGCGAGCCTCAACCTCAAGTCGGCCATGCTGGGGCGGATCGACCGCATGTTCGGCACGCCGGATTCGAATTCGTCCATCGCGGGCTCGATCAGCGCGCTTGCGACCATGCTGCAGGAGCTGGCGGACAATCCGGAATCGGACGCCGCGCGGCAGTCGCTTCTCAGCGAAGCGGGCAACCTCGCCGCGAAAATCAACACCATGTCCGACACGATCCAGGACATGCGGCTGGAAGCGGAACGCAACATCGCGGACGGCGTCGAGCAGGCGAATGCGCTGCTGAAGACCATCGCGGACGTCAACAACCAGATCGCGCAGCGCCAGGCGGGCAACCAGTCGGTCGGCGACCTGCAGGACAAGCGCGACATGGCCATCGACGAACTGTCGCGGCTGATGGACGTGAAGGTCGTCAACCGCGACGACGGGACGGTCACGGTCTTCACCTCGGGCGGGCAGTTGCTGCTCGACCGGACGCCTGTCGAACTCGCCTTCGACGAGCGCACGCAGATCGACGCGACCTCCACGCACGAGAATGGCGGCGTCGGCACGATCCGGCTCATCTCGGGTTCGAACAGCATCGACCTGATGGCGGCGGGAGCGATCCGCTCCGGCGCGCTGGCGGGCTATATCGAGATGCGCGACGAGGTGCTGACGCAGGCACAGACGCAGCTCGACGAACTGGCGGCGCAGCTTGCGCTCTCCATGTCGGAAGAGACGGTTGCGAGCGACCCGGTGACGGCCGGTGCGGCGACCGGCCTCGAGATCGATACGAGCTCGATGCTTTCAGGCAACACGATCAGCCTCTCCTATACCGTGGGCGGGGCGCGGCAGGACGTGACGATCGTGCGGGTGGACGACCCGTCGGTCCTGCCGCTTACCAACAGCGCGACGGCGAACCCGGACGACACGGTGATCGGCGTCAACTTCAACCAGCCGATGGCCAACATCATTGCCGACCTGCAGGCGGCGCTGCCGGCGGATGTCGTGGTGTCGAACCCGGCGGGCAACACGATCCGTTTTCTCGACGACGGCGCGGTGGGCAACAGCGACATCAATTCGCTGAGCGCGACCGTGACGCCCGCGGCGCTCGCGGACGGGACCACGGGCATGGCGCTCTTCGTGGACGGGCCGACCGGCAAGATCTTCTCGAACAGCCTCGACGTTCCGCCGCAGAAGGCGGGCTTCGCCTCGCGCATCGCGATCAATCCGGCCGTCATCGCGGACGACTCGCTGCTCGTCGCCTACGACACCGATACGCCGATGGGCGACACGACGCGGGTGCTGGATCTGATGGCGCGGCTGACCTCGAACAGCCGGACCTATGCCCCGGAAGCGGGCATCGGCAGCACGGCGACGCCGTTCAGCGGCTCGATCGACGAATTCGCGCGGCGGATCGTTTCCTTCCAGTCCAGCCAGGCGGCAAATGCGACCCGCGACGCGGAAGCGCAACAGGTGGTGGCCTCGTCGCTGCAGGAGCGTTTCGACGCGGAGACGGGCGTCAATATCGACGACGAGATGTCGAACCTGCTGCTGCTGCAGAACGCCTATTCGGCCAATGCGCGCGTCATTTCGACGATCCAGGACCTCTTCAATGTGCTGATGAGCATCGGCAGGTAAGATCATGCAAGTTTCCACACTTTCCCAGTCCCTCGCGCTGCGCCAGTCGATCAACGACATGCGCGCCCAGTTCGACGACCTGCAGCGTCAGCTTTCGACGGGGCTGAAGACGGACTCCTATGCGAAGCTCGGGACGGACCGGAACACGGTTCTCTCGCTGTCGCACCAGCTGTCGCAGCTTTCGACCTATACCAACACGATCTCGAAGACGAACATGCGCATCGAGGTGATGACCGATGCGCTGACGCGCGTGAACTCGATCGCGAGCGAAACGAAGACGACGCTGGCGACCTCCGGTTTCGAACTCGTCAACGGCACGCAGACGACCGCGCAGGTGCAGGCGGGGATGCAGTTCGACGAAATCGTCAACCTGCTGAACCTGCAGGTGGAGGACCGCTATCTCTTCGGCGGCAAGGACACGCAGACGCGGCCCGTTGCGCTGCCTTCGGACATCCTGAACGGGACGAACGGCAAGGCGGGGCTCAAGCAGTTCATCGACGAGCGGGCGCAGGCCGATCTCGGCGCGGACGGACGCGGGCGGCTGACGCTCGGCACCGTGGGCGCGGTGACGACGCTGGCGGAAGACGCCGATCCGAGCGTGTTCGGCTTCAAGCTCGCAAGCGTCGACTCGACGCTCGCCAACGCGACCGTGACGGGACCGGCGGGAACGCCGCCCGCGCTCGGCGTGGAGTTCACCGGGCTTCCGGTGGCGGGACAGAAGATCGATATCGAGTTCGACCTGCCGGACGGCACGACCACGACGATCTCGCTGAAGGCGACAGCGGCGAGCCCGGCGGGCGAGGGCGAATTCACCATCGGCGTGGATGGCAACGCGACGGCGGCGAACTTCCAGGCGGCGCTCGACACGGCGATCCAGGAGCAGGCGCAGACGAGCCTCAAGGCGGCGTCGGCGGTGGAAGCGGCGGACAATTTCTTCGACTATGCCGCGGGCGGTGCGCCGCAGCGCGTGGACGGACCGCCTTTCGACACGGCGACGGGCCTGATCGACGCGACGGAGGACGACACGATCTTCTGGTACCGCGGCGACCTCACGGGCACGGCCGGCAACAATTTCACGGCGCAGATCGACGAGGGACGGCAGCTCAATTACGGCGCGCGGGCCGACCAGGCGGCGATCCGCGACATGCTGAAGAGTTCGGCGCTGCTGACGGCCGTCGAATATTCGGACGAGAACGATGCGGCACAGGAAAAGTCCTACAAGGCGCTGACGGGCCGCGTTTCCCAGGTGCTGAACTTCAACGGCGTGCAGTCGCTCGAAAGCATCGTGACGGGGCTCGGACTCGGCGCCTCGACGCTGGCGAAGACGCAGGAGCGGCACGACCTCGTGATGGCCTCGGCGAACGAGCTCATGGGCGACATCCAGAACGCGGACCCCTATGAGGTCGGCGTGAAGCTCACCACGCTGCAGACGCAGTTGCAGGCGAGCTACCAGGTGACGGCGATGCTGTCGCAGATGTCGCTGGTGAACTTCCTCAGATAGGAGCGCGGCGGCGCGGCGACAAAGGGCCCCTTTCCGGGCCCTTTTTTCATGCGCGCGTTCCGGGGAGGCGAGGGCGCCGCGACGTCAGGGCCGGCGGCGGCGCGCGGCAGCTTGCGCAGGCGGGAAAAGGCGGCATGCTGGGCGCCATCACGTCATGCACAAGAAACGGCAGGGAGGAATTTTCCATGAAACTCGACGGCTCCATTTCCGCGGTCGTGACCGGGGGTGCCTCCGGTCTCGGCAAGGCGACCGTCACGGCGCTGCGCGAGCAGGGCGTGAAGGTCGCGATCTTCGACGTCAACACGGAGAATGGCGAACGGGTCGCGAAGGAACTCGGCGCGACCTATTGCGAGGTCAATGTGATGGACGAGGCGTCGGTCGATGCGGGCTTTGCGAAGGCGCGCGCGGCGAACGGGCAGGAGCGCTGCCTCGTCAACTGCGCGGGCGGCGGGCGCGGCGGCAAGACGATCGGCCGCGACAAGAAGACGGGCGAGATCGTGCCGTTCAAGATTGCCGATTTCGAATATGTGCTGGGGCTGAACACGGTCGGCACGTTCCGCTGCATCGTGAAGAGCGCGGCGGGGATGGCGGCGCTCGACCCGCTGGAAGGCGGCGAGCGCGGCGCGATCGTCAACACAGGGTCGGTCGCGGCGGAAGACGGGCAGATCGGGCAGGTGGCCTATTCGGCGGCGAAGGCGGCAATCAAGGGCATGACGCTGACCATCGCGCGCGATCTCTCACGCGAGGGCATCCGCATCAACACGATCCTGCCCGGCATCATGGCGACGCCGCCGATGCTGGGCGTGAAGGACCGCGCGCCGCAGATCTTCGAGAACCTGGCGGCGTCGGTGCCGTTTCCGCAGCGGCTCGGCGATCCGTCGGAATATGCGGATCTTGCGCTGACGATGCTCCGGAACGGCTATTTCAACGGGGAAACGGTGCGCCTCGACGGCGCGATCCGGATGCCGCCGCGGTAGATCAGGCGCGGGCGTAGAGGCCGGCGGCGATTTCGCGGTTGATCATGATGAGCGTGTCGAGGAGCTGCGGCGCGGGGTCCGTCGCGGTTTCGATCTCGCTGGTGCGCTTGAAGATGAAGATGGCGAGGTTGGCGATGTTCTGCTTGATCTCGCGGGGGAGCGGGTGCTCCTTTTCGGCCGCGGAGGCGGCGAAGACGGTCCAGATGCGGCGGTTGTAGAGAAGCGCGTCGTTGAGGGCGCTGGCCTGTTCTTCCGCCCAGTTATCGCGGATGCGCTGCAACTGGCCCGCGGCCCGCGTCAGGATCGAGGCTTCGAATTCGCGCGGATCCTTCGGTGCGTTGCGTGAGGCGCTTGCGTATGCCTCATGTGCTCTTGACATTCTCCAGCAACCCTCGTTCGTACTCGATCAGCTTGCGAGCTTCCTTGAGGGCTTTATACATTTCGCCAGTTAAGATTTTACTGTTGATGGCATCGATATAGGCGGATGTCGACGGGGCGGCCTGCACGACATCCTTAACGATCTGGAAATAAAGCTCGTGATGCGGGCGCGGGTCGGGCGAGAGATACATCATCTGGACGAGCAGATAGAGGCGCTTGCAGGGCGTGTCCGCGTCGGCGGCGCGGAGAATGTCCTTCTCGCGCAGGATCGGCGTGTCGCCCTCGATGAAGAGGCGGGTGCGCTGGTCGTCGTTGGTGATGACGCTGTCGCCGAGAATGAAGCGTTCGCCGGGCTTGAGTTCGACCTTGAGAGCCATGTGAGAGCCGTCCTGGGGGAGAATCCTTCTGCCCCGCCATCCTACCCTGAATCGGCCCGAAGGGGCAGAGCGGCCGCAGAAGCCAAAAAGAAGCGGCGGGAACCGAAGTTCCCGCCGCCCTGTTCGTTACCGGTATCCGGATTAGCGGATCAGGTTCAGGACCGACTGTTCCGCCTGGTTGGCGAGAGACAGCGAGCTCTGAGCGAGCGACTGGCGGGTCTGCAGAGCGAGCAGGTTGGCCGCTTCCTCGTTCGTGTCGGCGAGCGTCAGGTCGCCGGCACCGCCTTCGAGAACGCCGATCAGGTTCTTGGTGAAGTCCTGACGGTTCTGCACGACCGAGAGGTTCGCACCGAAGGTCGAGGACTGCTTGCGGAGCGTCGAGGTCGCCGTATCGAGGAGGGCAACGTCGGCTTCGATGTCGCTGAACGTCGTCTCCGCGATGCCGAGACCGGCCGCGTTGTAGGTCACGCCCGTGATGTCGAGCTTGGACGAACCGGACTCGTTGAACTTCACCGTCAGGCTGTCGCCGTTCAGCAGGTTGATGCCGTTGAAGCTGGCATCGGTCGCGAGCTGGTCAATCTGCGTGCGCAGGTTGTTGTAGTCGGTCGCGTAGGTCGAACGAGCCGAGGCAAGCGTCTCGCCGTTCGTGCCCTGCGTGCCGGACGTCGCGATGCCGAAGCCCGCCGCACCCGTCGCCGCAGCCGTACCGGCGATCACGAGATCTTCACCGGAAGCCACTTCGAACGCGATGTCGTCGCCGTCGACCGTGACGCTCAGACCGGCGAGCGTACCGCCGGCCGAAACGAGGCCCGCGAGCTCGGATTCGATGGCAGCAGCCGAAGACGCGGCCGTCGCATAGGTCGCCGTATCGAAGACGACCGAAACGGCGGAGGCGGTGCCGATCTGGAAGGTGACCGTGCGCGCACCGGCGGAACCGGCGATGGCAGCGGCTTCAGCCGTCTTGCTGAGCGTGGTCTCGGTGGCCTTCGCCTGGAGCGCCTGGTTGGCGACCGACTTGGCCTGGTTGACGAGCTTCTGGATGGCCTTGATGCCTTCGTCGGCAGCGTTCAGCGTCTTGGTGCCGAGGCTGAGCGAGTCCTGAATGGCGCTGAGGTCGCTTGCACGCGAGTTCAGGCCAGCAGCCGTGAAGAAGGACTGCGGATTGTCGAGGGCGCTGGAAACCTTGAGGCCGGTGGCCAGACGGTTCTGCGTCTGAGCCATGAGTTTCGCTGTGCTCTGCAGGGTCTGCAGGTTCGAACGCACGGCGCTGTTAATGACGATATCACCCATTTGTCGTGTCCTTTCCTAGGAACGGTAGCCACGGCTCTTCCTGAGCCATGAGAGGAGCATGAGGGACAGCGGTTAAAGGGTCGTAAAAAGGCCGGTTTTTTTCGGAAATTCATCGAATAAATTCTGCGCTCCGCATTAAGCAAAAAGGGCGGACCTTGCGGTCCGCCCCTTTGTTCAAGCGCTGTTTTATCCTTAACCGAAGAGACGCAGCACGCTCTGTTCTGCCTGGTTCGCAAGCGAGAGCGCGGTGGTTCCGAGCTGCTGGCGGGTCTGCAGGGCGAGCATTTTCGCCCCTTCTTCGTTGGTGTCGGCGACGGTGAGTTCCGAGGCGCCGCTTTCGAGCGTGTTGACCAGCGACGAGGTGAAGTCCTGGCGGATCTGCACCACGCCGAGGTTCGCACCGAAGGTCGAGGACTGCTGGCGCAGCACGCCGGTTGCGGCGTTCAGCGTGTCGACGAAGGTCTTGATGTCGGCGTCGGCGGCGAAGCCGTGGTCGCCGGACTCATTGGGAACCGTGCCGATGTTCAGCAGGCCCGCAGGCGTCAGGTTGATACCCTCGATGTCGAGCTTCGAGGTCTGCTCGGAATTGAAGAACACGCTGAGCAGATCGCCCTTCAGGAGGTTCACGCCCTTGTAGCTGGCGTCGCTGGCGAGCTGTTCGATCTGTTCGCGGAGGCTGTTGAAGTCGGATTCGAACTTGTCGCGGTTCACGCCGTTGGTCGACGAGGTATGCGTCCCCAGAAGACCGGCAAGGCTGACCGCGGTGCCGCCATTGTCGGCGGCGATCGAGAGTTCGCGGCCATTGGCGGCGGAGAATTCGAGCTGACCGTCGTCGTTGATGACGGCTTCGAGCGGTTCGTCGCCAACGAAGGTCGCGGCGACCCAGTCGATCAGATCCTGCACCGTTTCAACTTCGCCGGTGGCCGCGCCGATATCGACCGTAGCCGTGACTTCACCGACTGAGACCGTGAGGCTGTGGCCGGTCGCCAGCGCGCCGAGGCCGGCAAGTGCGACACCGCCTGTCAGGGCGGCTCCGGACTGGTTGCCGACGATGGTCGTGGCGTTGATCTTGGTTTCGAGGGCCTGGTTCGCGACGGCCTTCATGCTGTCGACCAGCTTGAGGATCGACTTGATGCCCTGATCCGCGGCTTCCAGCGTCTTCACTGCCTGACCCATCGAGTCGAGCATGTTGTTCAGATCGGAGGCCCGGTTGTTCAGGCCCTGCGCCGTGAAGAACGAGGTCGGGCTGTCAATCGCGCTGCGGACACGCAGGCCCGTTGCCAGGCGCAACTGCGTCTCATCGAGCAGTCGCGTCGTATTCTGCATGCTGAGCAGATTTGACCGGATCGCACCGGAAAGGACCACATCAGCCATCGTCTTTACCCTCCAGGGTTTGGCCCAGCCGTCTCATGGCGGCACGAGCACTACACTCGGTGTTAATCATTAATTCGACGTAAACGGCCCGTTTCCGATTTCAGCCTGGCGATCATCCGCCTCAGAGAACCCAACCGGTCTTGCCGTGCCGCCGAACCGGGTGCATGAGTGGCTGTGCCGGGCTCCGCATCCGTCGATTGCATCTGGCCCTGCTGTCGCAAACAGCGGGCCAGTTTTAAAACTCAATGAAATCAATGGGTTACGTTTGTTTCGGCCTGCGGAGCTGGCAGGAAGTTCCCGTTTGCGGGGAAAGTTTTGCCGGGCCGGGGCGGCAAGTTGTCCCCGGTTATGGGGACGGAGGCCGCCGGGCTTCTAGCCGAGAAGGAAGCGGGCGACGTCGCCGGCAATTTCATCGGCGAGCTTTGCCTTGTCGGTCGAAGGAGCGATCGAGTAGCAGCGAATGCTGGGGAACCACGGAAGATGGTCCGTCCCCAGCTTCGTCCAGCCATGCGGCGCGGTGTAGTGGAAGCTGGGGATACCCAGCGCGCCCGCGACCGTCACCGGGAAGCTTGATGGCCCAACGATGGTGTCCATGCAGGCCGAGAGAGCGGCGGCGCCTTCCAGGTCCTGGAAGAGATCGAGGCCTGGCATGCGGTGGAGCGTCAGGCCGTGCTCACGCTGCAGAGCATCGGCTTCCTCGTCCACATTGGTGTACTGGAGGTTCACGACCTTGATGCCTTCGATCGCGAAGAGCGCTTTCCAGTCGGCAAGCCGTGTGTAGTAGACGGAACGGACGTCATCCACCTTCTTCGAGGTCCAGGAAATGCCGACTTTGGGGCCGGGGCCAAGGCTTGCAAGCCAGTCCCGGCATTCGGCGACGCGGGCGGGATCCGGCACGAGCGGGCTCACCGAGGGCGGAAAATCGGAAACGTGGCGGCGAAGTTGCGCGGCGACGAGGCCGGCGGGCGCTGTGTAGTCGAAATCCACTTCGCCGTAATTGCCGAGGCCGGTCGATTTCCACTCCTCCGCGCGCACCGTCGCCGCGGGCCAGGTGCGCTGGTAGAGCGGCACAAGCCGCGGATCCGTCTCGATGATGACGTGACCCGCACGTGCGATGAGATCGGTGTAGCAGGTGGAAAAAAGGAGATCGTCGCCAAGGCCCTGCTCGCGCCAGACCATGATGGTCTTGTCCGTCAGGTCCTGGCCTTCCCAGATCAGACCGGGGAAGGGGCGGTAAGGCTGGCGCTGACCGCAGGCAAAGCCGAAGCCGTACATGTCCCAGCCCTCTTGCGTGTGACCGGTGGACAGGAGCGAACGGGCAAGATTCCAGCGGGCGGCGTCGCACTCGGGATCGATGGAGAGACTGCGTTGAAGTGCGTCCAGCGCTTCGTGATGACGGCCGAGAATTTCAAGAAGGGCGGCGAGATTGGTCCATGTCTGGGGAATACCGGGATCGATTTCAATGGAACGGCGGTAACAGGCCATCGCATCGTCGTAGAGCCGGGTGCCCGTGAGGACCTTGCCGAGCATGCCGTAGGCGCGCGCCGACATCGGCCGCAGTTCGATGGCGCGGGAGATGAGATCGACCGCGCGCTGCGTTTCCCCGTCGTCGTCGAGAATGGTGCCGAGGTTGAGGAGTGTGGCGACGTTGTCGGGATCGCGTTCGAGCACGCGCTCGTAGAGGCTGCGCGCTCGCGCGGTGTGCTTGACGGAAGCGCAGAGACCCGCGAGATCAAACATATAATGAAGGTCCTCGCCCGCGTCCTTTGCAGCCCGGTCGAGGACGCCGACCGCATCCCCTTCGCGCTTTGCCGCAATGAGGCATTGGGTGAGGCCGGTGAGTGCGCCGATATGCGCCGGGTTTACGGCAAGCACCTTGCGGTAGCGGCTTTCGGCGTCGTCATAACGTTCGCGCGCCTGAAGGCGCTGGCCCTGCGCGAATTTCTTTTCGATTTCGCTGTCGCCGCCAGCGCGCCGCTTCATCATGGTCGACATTCGAGAATTGCCCCGTGCAGCGCGGAAATGGTTGGTACACGCCATTTCGGCGCGACATGGTTACCACCCGGTTAACGAGCGGCGACGATAGCCGATTCGACGTCAGATACGGGCGTCGAGCGTGAGCGAGCCCGTGCCGGTGGCGCTGCCGGAGCGGCGTGCGGCGGGCGCTGCGTTGCTGCCATAGCCGAGGGCAGGGGCAGTGCGTTCGCTCATGGCGTCCGCGACCATGCGGATGAGGCTTTCGGAAACCGACTTCGCGGCACCGAGCGCTTCTCCGTTTTTCGCAAGCATGCGATCCAGCTCGCTCATCGCCGTCTTGAGACGCGAAATGCGCTCGGAGGGTGCGCGGTCGAGCAGGTCCTTGCGGGCGCGGACGGCCTGGACGTCCATCGCATAATCGTTGGCGAGGCGGATCTTTTCCGGCTGGAGCGCGGCGACCTCCGCCTGCGCGCGGTCGCGCAGAAACTCGGTTTCGCGGGCAATCAGGCCGGTAAGGTCCATTGTGAGGCCCAGCATCCGGTCGACGAGATCGGCGGGGGCGAGCGTTTCGGCGGGGACGCGGCGCGGGTCGCTCATCGGGAGACCTCCTGCATTTTCAGGATTTCGCGGTAGATGTCGTCGGCAATGCCGACGCCGCCGGACTTCGCGACCTGACGGCCATACTGGTCGACGAGAACCGAGCGGAACATGCTTTCGCCGGGGCCGCCGCCAAAGGGATTGTCGTCCGAGACGCCTTCGAACATCGACTGGAACATGCTCGAGACGAACTGGGCCTCGAAGTCCTGGGCGGCTTCCCAGGCGCGGGGATCGCGCGCGCCGTCTTTCGCGGGCCCTTGCGCGGCGGCCGACTGGCCGGCGGGCAGGTGCATGAAGACGGGAAGGGAGGCGGAGACCGTTTCCATTACATCACCTCGATTTCGGCCTGCAACGCGCCTGCCGACTTGATCGCCTGAAGTATGGTGATCATGTCGCGGGGGCTGACGCCGAGCGCATTCAGGCCGTCGACCAGTTCGCTCAGGCTGATGCTGCCGTCGATGATGCCGAGCTGCTTGCCCTGTTCCTCGTCGACCTGAACGTCGGTGCGGGGCACGGTGACCGTGTCGCCTTGCGTGGAGAAGGGCGAGGGCTGGCTGACCTGCGGGGTTTCGCTGACCGAAATGGTGAGGTTCCCCTGCGCGATCGCGACCTTGCTGACGCGCACGTCCTGTCCCATCACGATGACGCCGGAGCTTTCGTCGATGACGACCTTTGCGGCGAGATCGGGCTGAACGCGGAGCTGTTCGATTTCAGTGAGAAGGCCGACCACGCCGCCGCGAAAGGCGGGCGGCACGGTGAGAGCGACCGTTGTCGGATTGTCGGCGGTCGCGGTGTTCGCGCCCAGGAAAGCGTTGATGGCGGCGGCGACGCGCTGCGCGGTGGTGAGGTCCGGATTGCGCAGCGAGAGGCGCAGCGAGCGGAGATCGGCAAGTTCGAAATCGAGTTCGCGCTCGACGATGGCGCCGTTCGCGATGCGGCCATTGGTGGGAACGCCGCGCGTGACAGAGGCCGCCTCGCCCTTGGCGGAAAAGCCGCCGGTCGCGAGCGAGCCCTGGGCGACGGCATAGACCTCGCCGTCGGCGCCCATGAGGGGGGTGACGAGGAGGACGCCGCCCTGAAGATTGGTCGCATCGCCGAGCGCGCTTACCGTGACGTCGATGCGCGTGCCCTGGGGGGCGAAAGCGGGAAGATTGGCCGAAACCATGACGGCGGCGACGTTGGCGGTCTTCAGCGTGGTGCCGCGCGTGTTGACGCCGAGGCGCTCCAGCATGCCGATCAGGCTCTGCTGTGTGAACGGCGCGTTGCGGAGCGTGTCCCCCGTACCATTGAGACCGACGACGAGGCCGTAGCCGACCAGCATGTTGTCGCGGATGCCCTCGACATCGACGATGTCCTTGATGCGCGAGCTCGCTTCCGCCCGGCCGGGGGCGCCAAGCGCCATCAGGCAGAGCGCGAGCGCCAGCGCGAGCCAGGTGGAGAAGCTGGGAAGGGAAAGGCGGGACAACTGCCAGGACATGGAACGACCGATCAATCGCTTGCGATACGCGGATCTTGAAGCGAAAGCCGTGCCAGCGGCCCGGGTGGGGTGTCATGAGGTCAAGTATATGATTTTGTTGTATATTTTATTTCGGTGCGTGGCCGGAAACCGGCGCGCGAGGGCAGCTCCTGCCGCCGACCGGCAAAAGCTGCCCGGCGGCCCGTGTGAGCCAGGGTTTAAGCTTAACGCCGCTTTAAGACCTCCACTCCATTCTGGAGGCATCGAGTGACGGCCCACCTATTCCGGACCGCATCGGGGGCGGAACAGATGAAAATCGGTCAAACCAGAGGAACATCCCAGTCCGGCCCGTCGCGCGCCTCGCAGGCGCGAAGCGGCGGCAGTTTTTCGGTTTCCGACGCTCCGGCCGCGCGCGGCGGCGCGGGGCTTTCGGGACCGGCCTCGCTTGGGGCGGTCGATGCGCTGCTGGCCCTGCAGGAGACGGCGCCCAACGACGACGCGCTCAATGCGCCGAAGCGCCGGGCGATCCGGCGGGGCGAGGACATGCTCGACATTCTCGATGAGATCAAGCTCGCGCTGCTGGCCGGGCAACTGCCGAAAGCCAAGCTTTCCCGCCTGGTTTCGGTGGTGGAACGGCAGCAGGGCGCGTTCAGCGACCCGCAACTGCGCGAGGTGCTGGACCAGATCGAACTCAGGGCGCGCGTCGAGCTGGCGAAGTTTGGAACCTATACTTAAGGCTAGGTTCGGCACCCTTTCCGGCAAGCCCGGATCAGGGACTTGAAATCCGGCATATTTCACAGATATTTCACCCGCCTGGCCCGGGCCGGGCGGTTGAGAATCGTAGGGGCGCTCCCTATACTCCGCGCGCTTCAGCGAAGGTTTGTGTCAGAGAGAGATTGCCAGGAATGGCTGTGCGTTTGCCCAAAGGCTATATGCCGTCCGACGACGAACCGTTCATGAACAAGCGGCAGAAGGAGTATTTCCGCCGCAAGCTTGAGCAGTGGAAAGAGGACATCCTGATCGAGAACAAGGAGACGCTGCAGCATCTGCAGGACGACTCGGTGCAGCATCCCGATCTTGCCGACCGCGCCTCTTCCGAAACGGAGCGTTCACTCGAACTCAGGACCCGCGACCGCCAGCGCAAGCTGATCTCGAAGATCGACGCCGCGCTGCGCCGGCTCGACGACGGCACCTATGGCTATTGCGAGGAGACGGGCGAGCCGATCAGCCTGAAGCGGCTCGATGCGCGGCCGATCGCGACGCTCTCCATCGAAGCGCAGGAGCGTCACGAGCGCCGCGAGAAGGTCTATCGCGACGACTGAGCGACCCGGCAGCGAATAGCCGATGAAGAACGCGGCCCCGGCGGGGCCGCGTTTTTCGTTTCAGGCGGGCGCGAGTATTCAGCAGAGAAATAATCCGCAGGCTGAAAGCGATTCCGGTCGCTTTCCGGCACGACTTTCCGCCTGTGCGCTGGCCTCGCGCGCGTCCGTCGACTACCATTCCGCCCAACAAACCGGTGGGGACCGGGCAATACGGGGGGAGACGGGGATGGGGAAGTCCACGATAAAGCGTATCGAGGATATGGTTTTCGGCGCGCGGGCAGTCATTCTGCTGCTTCTTGCCGCGATCACCATCGTTGCGGGCTTTTATGCGACGCAACTGCGCCTGTCGACCGGCTTCGACAAGGTCCTGCCGCTGGAACACGAATATATAAAGACGTTCCGGGAATATCGCGACCAGCTCTACGGTTCGAACAGCGTCATCATCGTCCTCGAACCGAAAGAGGGCACGATCTGGACGCCCGAGTTCTTCAAGACCTATCGGGGTCTGACGGACGACATCTTCTTCCTTCCCGGCGTATCGCGTTCGACCGTCACGTCGCTGTGGACCTCCAACGTCAAGTTCATCGAGATCACCGAATTCGGCGCCGGCGGCGAGGACGTCATCGACAGCCGTGTCGACCCGACCGCGCTGACGCCCGAGGAACTGGCGACGATCCAGGAGCACGTGATACGCGGCGGCTTCGTCGGACGGCTTGTTGCGAACGACTTCAAAGGCGCGATGGTCTGGGCGAACCTGCAGGACTACAACCCTGCGACGGGCGAGTCGCTCGACTATTTCGATCTCGCGAACAAGCTCGAAACCGAGATCCGCGGCAAATACCAGAACGACGACTACACGGTCCGGATCATCGGCTTCACCAAGGCGATGGGCGACATGGCGGAGGGCGCGAGAGCGGTCTTCACCTTCTTCGCGATCGCCTTCGTCCTGACAGCGCTGGCGCTATATCTCTATTCGCGCTCGGTGCTGCTCACCGGCGCGACGCTGCTGGCATCGCTGACATCGGTCGTCTGGCAGTTCGGCGTCCTGAAACTTCTCGGATATGGCATCGATCCGCTGGCGATCCTCGTGCCGTTCCTCGTCTTCGCGATCGGCGTCAGCCACGGCGTCCAGCAGATCAACCGCGTCACGGCGGCGATCAGCGTGGGCGCGACGAGCGAGCAGGCCGCCCGCGCCGCCTTCACCGCGCTTCTCGGGCCGGGCGCCATGGCGCTGACGGCGACGCTGATCGGCTTCGGCACGCTCTATCTCGTGCCCATCGCAATGATCCAGGAACTCGCGATCATCGCCGCCATCGGCGTCGGCTTCAAGATGGTGACGAACCTCATCATGCTGCCGCTGATCGTGAGCTACATCCCGTTCGGGGAGGGATATGCACGTCGCGCCGCGAAGGCGCGCGAGTTCCGGCTCCGGGTGATGGAGCGGCTCGGAGCGATTGCCAATCCCGCGATCTCGGTCGCCGTGCTTTGCGGAGCGGGCGCGCTCTTCGTGCTGGCGTTCATGGGAAGCCGCGACCTGCCCATCGGCGCGCTGCATGCGGGCGTGCCGGAGCTCAGGGAGGATTCGCGCTACAACATCGATTCCCGCGCCATCACCGAGAGCTATTCCCTCGGCCTCAACATCCTGGTCGTGGCGGTGGAAGCACCGGTCGATGCCTGCGTCGACTATCCGACGCTCGACTATCTGCACAAGTTCTCCTGGTACATGGAGAATGTCCCGGGCGTGCGGCATGTGACGTCGCTGCCGTCGTCGATCGCCTCGCTCAATGTGCTGTTCAGCGAGGGCAACCTCAAATGGCACACGATACCGAAAGCACAGGAAGCTCTGGCGCAGGAGCTCGCCGTCATGCCGGGCGCGCGCGCGCTCATGAACGACGACTGCACACTGCTGCCGGCGATGATCTTTCTGGAGGACGCGAAGGCGACAACCATCGAGACCGCCGTTGCAGCGGTGAAGAAGTTCCGGTCCGAAAGGCCGCGGGAAGGCGTCACGCTGCGCCTCGCCGCCGGCAACATGGGCGTTCAGGCGGCCGTGAACGAAGTGGTGGAGCGTTCCGAACTGACGATGATGCTGCTCGTCTATGCCGTCGTCATCGTGCTTGTCGGCGTCGCCTTCCGCGATTTCCGGGCCGTCATCTCGTGCTGCCTGCCGCTCGCGCTTTCGACCTTCCTCGGCTACTGGTTCATGGACGCGATGGGGATCGGGCTCACGCTCGCGACGCTGTCCGTGATGGTGCTCGCGGTCGGTATCGGCATCGACTATGCGATCTATACGCATAACCGCATCCAGTATCATCTGGCATCGGCCCGCGACGTGACGGGAAGCGTCCGGGTGACGCTGCTCGAAACCGGCATGGCGACGGTGTTCACGGCGATCACGCTGGCGGTGGGCGTTTCGACATGGGCGTTTTCGCCGCTCAAGTTCCAGGCCGATATGGGGCTGCTGCTCGGCTTCATGTTCATGACCAACATGATCGTCGCGATCACCCTTCTGCCCGCGCTCGTCGTCGTGCTGAACAGGGTCTTTCCGCAGAAGCGGGAAGGGCATCTCGACAAGATCACCGGCAGGCTCAAGGGCGGTTCCGCGTCCACCCGCACGGCGGCGACGCCCGAGGCCAAGCGGCTGGCGGCGGCGGCGCTGCTCGTGGAAGCGGCGCAGCGCGACGACGAGTTCACCGGCGACGAGCGCGCGACGATCATTCGCGTCATCGGCGAGAAGTTCGAGCTCTCCCAGGAAGACGCGGAAGAGCTGGTCGGCGTCGCCGAGCAGCGGCAGCGGCTTCCCTATGGCGAGTCGGTGTTCACGCACACCGTGGCGGGCAGCTTCACCATCGAGGAGCGCAAGGAAGTGCTTCACATGATCTGGGAAGTCGCGCTTGCCGACGGCCGGGTCGACTTCGTCGAGGATGTGATGATCGCGCGGCTCGCGGCCGAGATCGGGCTCGACAAGGCGACCTTCGACGCCATCCGCGCCGCGGCTGCGGGAAAGAGCGAAAACCAGACCGGCTGAAATGCAAAACGCGGCCCCTGACGGGCCGCGTTTTCATTTCGGAGTGAGATTTCTTCTCAGAACGGCATGACGATGTCGAAGAGCTGCTGGCCGTAGCGCGGCTGCTGCACGTCGCTGATCTGGCCTTCGCCGCCATAGGAGATGCGGGCTTCGGCAATCTGGGAATGCTGGATCGTGTTGATGCTCGAAATGTCTTCCGGCCGCACGATGCCGGTGACGAGAAGGTCGCGGACCTCGTAGTTGACGCGGACCTGCTGGCGGCCGGCGATCACCATGTTGCCGTTCGGAAGGACGTCGGTGACGACGGCGGCGATGGTGAGTTCCACCTGTTCCTTGCGGTCGACCGACCCGGCGCCCGCGCTTGAGCTCGTGCTTTCGAGATCGGCGAGGCTCGTGTTGTCCACGGCGCCCGGGAAGACCTTGCCGAGATAGGATTCGTAGCCGAAGAGATTGTCCACACCGGCATTCTCGGCGTTCGAGCGGCTGCGCTTCGTGGTGTTGTCGACCTTGGCGCTGTCGGTGATGTCGATGAGGACGGTCAGGATGTCGCCGACGCGGGCGGCGCGCTGATCGCGGAAGAAGGCGCGCGACCCGGAGCGCCAGAGGGAGTTCGGCTGATACACGACCTGTTCGGGCTGCGGCATCGGCATGACGACGGAAGGCCGTTCCGTGCCGATGGGCGCGAGATCGGGCGCCTTGCCGATGTTCGAAATGCGGTCGGCAGCATTGCAGCCGGCAAGCGTTGCGGCGAGAAGCGCGATCGAGACGAGGCGGGAAACTTTACCGGCAAACATGGGTTCGGCCTTTTCGGTCTGATTTGTTCTTTACGAGTTGCTGGCGGCGCGCGCGAGATGTGCGGCACGGGCGGCGCCGGGCGCATCGACACGGATCATGTTCGGGCCTTCGATCACACCCTGGATCGTGCGGTTGGAGCGGATGTTGAGCACGTTGACAACATCGCCGACGGCGCCGCTGTCAAGCGCACGGCCGCGCGCGACCAGCGTCAGGGCGCCGGACGAGAGCAGCATGTCGACCTGCGCGCCCTTTTCGACGACGAGCGGCGGCGTCATGTCGGAGACGCGCATCGGTTCGCCCGCCCGGGCAGGATGGCGCGGCGACATGCCGAGAAGGCCGTCCAGCGAGGTGATGACGTTCTGACCGACGCGGTTCGCGGGCAGGCGCACCCAGTCGATGTCGTTCTGGCGGACGATGTCGCCCGGCAGCATGTCGCGGACGAGAACCGGCACCTCGGCGACCGGATAGGCGCGGCCGGTGACGCGGTGAAGCGGGCTCAGCATGTCGCCGGCGGGCGCACGCAGGATTGCCGTGAACGCTCCGTTGCGGCGATTGAAGGCGAGCTGTTCGACATTGACGGTGAGGTCGGCGTCATCGGCGACCTGGATGCCGGCCATGCCGTTGGTGAAATCGACCTGAAGCGTCGAGGCGGAAGGCATGGCGGATGATTGCGCGGAGATTGCCGCCGCGATGGCGCCGGCGACGTCTTCGTCCGGTACGGGCGTGCCGCTGCGGGCAACGACGACATGGCTGAGGCCCGCGTCGTTGCGCCAGTCGACGCCGTTGCGGCGCGCGGCGAGCGAAATGCGCGAGACGGAAATCTCGGAGCGGACGCCGGGAGCGGGCGCGTTCGCGACGACGACGCCGGCGGCGGAGCCCGCATCGTCGAAGAGGTCGCCGAGCGTGACGGTGGCGCCCGTCACGGTGACGGCGGGACGGAGCTCGGCCGCACCGGCGGCGCAGGCAAGGCCCGCGACGGCGGCAATCGTGGCGAAGAAGGAGGCGGTACGCGCGTACATGAGTTTCACCGCTTACTTAATGTTCGAGGTTACGGACATCATCTCGTCGGAGGCCGTGATGACCTTGGCGTTCATCTCGTAGGCCCGCTGGGCGGTGATGAGCGAGGTGATTTCGCTTACCGCGTTCACGTTCGAGGTTTCGAGGAAGCCCTGAAGAACGCTGCCGATGCCGTTGTTGGCCGGGATGCCGACGGTCGGCGCGCCGCTGGCGGCCGTTTCGGCGAAGAGGTTGTCGCCGAGCGGATCGAGGCCGGCGTCGTTGGAGAAGGTGGTGAGCTCCATCTGGCCGACGACCTGCGCATCGGTCTGGCCGGGGATCATCACCTGCACCTGGCCGTCGCGGCTGATGGTGATGTCGGTCGCTTCCGGCGGAATGTTGATGCCGGGGGCGAGCGTGTAGCCGTCCGCCGTCACGAGCTGGCCGTCCGGGCTGATCTGGAAGGAGCCGGCGCGGGTGTAGGCGTCCTCGCCGCTCGGCATCTCGACGCGGAAGTAACCGCGGCCCTGAATGGCGACATCGAGCTTGTTCTCGGTATTGTCCATGTTGCCCTGGGTCATGATGCGGTTGACCGCCGCGGTCTTGACGCCGAGACCGACCTGAACGCCGGCCGGCACGATGGTGCCCGCGTCCGAGGAGTTGGTGCCGACGCGGCGGAGGTTCTGGTAGAGCAGATCCTGGAACTCCGCGCGCTGACGCTTGAAGCCCGAGGTGCTCATGTTGGCGATGTTGTTCGAAATCACCTCGACATTGAGCTGCTGGGCCATCATGCCGGTGGCGGCGATGCTGAGCGACTGCATGGGTGTTCTTCCTTACTCTGCGTTTCCTGCGGGGGGCCGGCGGTCAGGCCGGTGTCCCGAGTTCCTGAATGGCCTGGCGGCGCATCTGGTCCGCCTGGTCGATAAGTTTCTGCGCGCTCGCGTAGGAGCGCATGACGTCGATCATGTTGGTCATCTCGACGATGGGCTGCACGTTGGAGCCTTCGAGCGCGCCCTGAACGAGGCGGGTGTTCTCCGCCGGAAGTTCCGGCTGCTCGGTGTCGAGGAGCGAATTGCCGACGGTCTGCATCGCCTGGGGATTGTCGAAGGTGACGATGGCGAGCTTGCCGCGCTGGCCCTGATCGGAAGAGATGGTGCCGTCGCGGGCGATGGCGATGCCGGTTTCGTCGTTGGCGAAGGTGATGGCGGCGCCCGCATCCGTGAGGACGGGGTTACCGGCGGAGGTGACGAGCTGGCCCTCGGCATTCAGGCTGAAGTTGCCGTTGCGCGTGTAGAGAACGCCGTTTTCCGTCTCGACGCGAAAGAAGCCTTCGCCGGCGATGGCGACGTCGAAGGGGTTTCCGGTCGTCTGCAGCGCGCCGTCGCGCATGTCGCGGTGCTGGCCGACGTCCTGGACGAAGGTGATCTGCTTGTCGATGCTCTGTTCGGAGGCATCCGGCATGAGGTACTGCTCGAACAGCATCGCTTCCGACTTGTAGGCGGTCGTGTTCATGTTCGCGAGGTTGTTCGCGATGGTCGCCATGTCGCGCGTCATCACCATCTGGCGCGAGAGACCTATGAGCAGTGCGTTTTCCATGTCGGGTCCGGCGGTTTTGTCCGTTCGGCGCAGCTGTCGCGCCGCCCAATCATGTGCAGGGCCTGTGCCAGAGAGAAATGTGAATCAAATCAATGGTTTGATGTCTGGCGAACCGGCGCTGGAGGCGCCTTCGGGCAGGCTTTACCGGGCAGTTTCTGCCGTGTCCGGCCCTCTCCGGCGGGCAGGGCGGGGGGAGCGTTCCGAAAGAGTCTAAAGACAATTCAGCCCAGCGCGTTTCTGCCAACGCTTCGTTAACCAACGTCGGCGAGTATCCGGTTGTAGTGCATGGGATGGCGCGGATGCGCCGTCGCGAACCGGTGGGGCGAAATCGAAATGGCTGCAGTCGACGCCGACATCTCGGAAGAAGAGGCTGGCGAAGAGCCGGCACCCGCAAAGCGCAGGCTCGCGGGCAAGGTGCTCGTTCTCTACGTCGTGCTGCCGCTGCTGCTGATCGGCGGCGCGGGGGCGGGCGTCTACATGTCCGGCATTCTGGGCGGAGGCGAGGCGGAAGAAGAGGTCGCGAAGGTTGTCGCCGAGCCCGTCTTCTACGACATGCCGGACTTCCTGGTGAACCTCTCGGGACCGCCGCCACAGCACTATCTGAAGATGCGCGTTGCGCTGCAGCTTGCCGACAAGGAATCCGTGCCGCGCCTCGAAGCGGAGATGCCGCGTATTCTCGACGGCTTCCAGACCTTTCTGCGCGAGCTTCGTCCCGAGGACCTCGAGGGGTCGCAGGGCATGCTCAACCTCAAGGAAGAGCTGATGCGGCGCCTTGCTCTCGCGACGCAGGAACCGATCGTGAAGGACGTGCTCTTCAAGGAAATCATCGTTCAGTAACAGCTTCAGTCGCAGACAGGTTTTCATGACCGCCGCCGATACCGAAGAACAGACCAAAGACACGCTCGCCGCCGCAACAGAGGCTGCCTCCAAGGCGCCGGAGCGCGTGCTCAACCAGGACGAAATCGACAGTCTTCTCGGCTTCGAGGTCGATGAGGAGGCCGCGCCCGAGCGGCATGGCATCGACGCCATCGTGAATTCCGCGCTTGTGTCCTACGAGCGCCTGCCGATGCTCGAAATCGTGTTCGACAGGCTGGTACGCCTGATGACGGTTTCGCTCAGAAACTTCACCTCCGACAACGTCGAAGTGTCGCTCGACAACGTGTCGTCGATCCGCTTCGGCGACTATCTCAATTCCATACCGCTGCCCGCCATTCTCGCGGTCTTCCGCGCGAAGCAGTGGGACAATTACGGCATGTTCACGGTCGACTCGAACCTGATCTATTCGATCGTCGACGTGCTGCTCGGCGGACGGCGCGGCACAGCCGCGATGCGGATCGAGGGCCGTCCCTACACGACCATCGAACTCAACCTCGTGCAGCGCATGATCGAAGTGGTGCTGCAGGACGTGCAGGCGGCCTTCGAGCCGCTGTCGCCGGTAACACTCGAACTCGACCGGATGGAAACCAATCCGCGCTTCGCCGCGATCGCACGTCCGGCGAATGCCGCGATCCTGGTCAAGCTGCGCGTGGACATGGAAGACCGCGGCGGGCGCATCGAGATGATGCTGCCCTATGCGACGCTCGAACCGATCCGCGAACTTCTGCTGCAGATGTTCATGGGCGAGAAGTTCGGCCGGGACTCGATCTGGGAAAGCCATCTCGCGACCGAACTCTGGTCGACCAAGGTGCCGCTCGAGGCGGTGCTCGACGAACAACAGTTGACGCTGCGCGACGTGATGCAGTTCGAAGCCGGGCAGACGCTGATGCTGAACAACGGTCCGGACGGCACGATCGATCTTCGCTGCGGCGGCATCCCGCTCGGCAAGGGCCGGATGGGCCGCGTCGGCAATCATGTCGCCGTACGCGTGGAGCACGGCATCCGTCATGTGAAGCGCCCGGCCATCGTCGAGCCGCCGACCGCGCCGGATACCAAACCTTCAGGAGCGGGCAAATGACGCTGCCATTCGATGTCTTTCTCGAGATCGTCGTCTGCGTGTTTCTCGCGGCGACCATCGCCTATTGCGCCATGCTCGACCGCCGGCTCCGGGCGATGCGCTCGGGCCAGGACGGGTTGCGCGAGCTTGTCGGCGAACTGAACACCGCGACGCAACGAGCCGTTTCGGCCATCGACGGGCTGAAGCAGGCAAGCGAGGCGACCAACGAGGAACTGGGCGAACGGGTGCGAACCGCCCGGGCGCTCGCGGACGAACTTTCGCTGATGGTGGAAGCGGGCAACAGCATTGCGGACAAGCTCGGCCGGACGGAGCGTCCGTCGCCGCAGAGCACGCCTGTGCAGGCCGCCGCTCCACGCTCCACGCCACAGGCAGCTTCGCCCCGCGACGCCGCCGTGGCCGCGCGTGCCGCCAACCAGCTTCTCGAAGCCCTGAAAAAGAAGGCCCGCTGATTTCCGGGACAGGCCGACACAAATGTTCAATCGCCTCCGTCTTCTTCCGACTGTCATGCTGTGTGCGGCGATGCTGCTGACACTGAAGCTCGCCGACATCGCATCGGGCGGCGCGGCGATATCGCCCGCGCAGGCGAGCGCGTCCAAGGCGGCCGAGGAAGCAGCGTCCGAAGCGGAGACTGAGGACACAAAGGCCGAAGCCGAAGTCGAAGCCGAAGGTGAGGGTGAGGGGCCCGCGGAGGGCGATTCCGCCGTTGCCACCGAACCGGCGGCGCCCGCAGAGGAAGCTGCCGCACCGATCAGCAAGTCGGAAATGACCGTGCTCGAAAGCCTCTCGGAGCGCCGCAAGGAACTCGCGACGCGTGCCGAGGCGCTCGATACGCGCGAGCGGCTTCTCGCCGCCGCCGAAAAGCGGGTCGAGGACCGGATCGCGGAACTGAAGGAAATCGAAGCGCGCATCAATGCGCGGATCGGTGAGCAGGATGCCGAGAACGAGGCACGGCTGGCCGGTCTCGTCGCGATGTACGAGACGATGAAGCCGAAGGATGCCGCGCGGATCTTCGAGCGGCTCGACATGGGCGTGCTGCTCGACGTCGTGAAGCGGATGCAGCCGCGCAAGATGGCCGCGGTGATGGCCGCGATGGATCCCGTTACGGCACAGGACCTCACCGTGGAACTCGCGCTTGGCGAGAAGTTCGATGCCGAAACCGTACCGCCTGCCCAGGCTCCCGAAACGGCACCTGCCGCGACCCTTCGCTCAAGCGAAAAAGCCAGTTAAACCGCGCCAAAGCGCCGTTCCTTAAGCCCCACTTAACCGGCGCGGCCTAGACTGACCGCTTGCCGCGGCAGGAAGCCGCGATCTGCTGGCAGAAGCTACAGGGGCGCATGGGCGTGAACGGATTCTTCCGACATACGGGCCGGGGTGAGGAAGGCGGGCTGCTCCGCCGTATCCTGGGCCTTGCCGTGTTCGCGCTGCTGTTGTCGGCATTGCCGCTTTCCGCACAGGCTGCCGACGGCGTCCGCATCGACGTTGCTGAAAAAGACGGCTATGGCCGGGCGATCTTCACCTTCCCCGACGGTGTGCCGGAATATCGCGCCTCGATCAATTCGGGCATTCTCGTTCTCGATTTCGACAGGACGTTCGATGTCGAGCCCGACGTCTTTCTGCGCCAGATGCCGCGCTATGTCGCCATCGTGCGGCAGAGCGAGGACCGCCGTTCGCTCCGGCTTGCGCTGACCACGGAATTCACGCTCGATACCAAGACCGCCGAAAACGCGCTCTATGTCGATCTGCTGCCGCCGAGCTGGACGGGCAATCCGCCGCCGCTGCCGCAGGAAGTCCAGGCACGGATCGATGCGGCGCAGGAAGCCCGGCGGAAAGAGGAAGACGCGAAACTTGCGGCCGAGGCGCAAGGCATCGTCGAGCCCGAAGCGCCGCAGCCCGGTCTTTCCGTGCGCGTGGCGGAGCGCGCCGGCATGACGCGACTCGTTTTCGACTGGAATCAGCCGGTGCTCTATTCGCTGGTGCAGCGGCAGGGGCTGGCCACAATCACCTTCGACCGGACGGCCGCCGCCGATCTCTCGATGCTTCGCGTCAACCCGCCGGCCTATCTTTCCAGCGCAACGGCGATCGAGCATGACGGGCGTCTCGCCGTCGTATTGACGCTGAAGCCGGGGGTCACGATCAGCGATTTCCGCGAGGACCTGAATGTGGTGCTCGACCTGAAGCCGTCCTCGGCGGATGCGATGCCTGCGCTTGAGGAAGAGGCGGACGGGGATGCGCCGGCCGATGCCGGCGATCAAGTGACGACGGTCGCGGGCGCGCCGAAGAATTTGCTGCCCGACGCCGCGCATGGCGAGGCAGACGCAGAAGATCAGGCGCGCGAGACCTCCGGGGCGATTCCGGCGGAAACGGCGCCCGAAGCGCAAGCGCCCCTCGCCGCCAATCCGCTGCCGCAGGGCAAGCGTCCCGAAGGCAAGGCGGTGGTGCGCTTCGTCGCAGGCCGGAGCGGTACGGACATCGTTGTCGACTGGCCGGAGCCCGTCGGCGCGGCGGTGTTCGAGCGGGCCGACAGGCTGTGGGCGGTATTCGACCGCGTGCTTCCGCTCGATATTTCCGAAGTGACGGCCCAGGAGCTTGGACCGTTCGGTTCGCCCGAGGCCGTGAGCTTCGATGGCGGAACGGCGCTTGTCGTGCCGCTTCGCGAAAAAGTTCTGATAGGCGCCGTCGAGGAGGGCGCTTCATGGCGGATTTCGGCGGGCGAGACGATCCCGACGACCGGCCGTCCCATCGGCATTTCGCGCAACTGGCGCGACGATGGGCGCGGCAGCGTCGTCTTCGATTTCAGGGCACCGAGCATGGTGCTGCGGGTTCGCGACCCGCTGGTCGGTGACGAGATCATCGTCGCGACCGCGCGCGGACTGGGGCAGTCGTTGCAGACGCCGCGGAGCTTCGTCGAATTCCAGGCATTGCAGACGGCACATGGTCTCGCCATCGTGCCGGTTGCCGACGACCTCAATGTCGCCGCCGCGCCGGACAATGTACTCGTGTCGCGTCGCGATGGGCTGACGCTGTCGGCCGACGACCATGAGGACGCGGCAAAAGTCATGGGCGAGGCCCTGGCGGCGATGCCCGCACCGGCTGAAATGCATTTCGCCGAATGGCGCAAGGCGCCGGGCGAGACCTTCACCGAACGCCGGCAGCATTATCTGACGAAGCTCGCCAATGCGCAGACGCAGGAACAAGGCGAAGTACGTTTCGAGTACGGGCGCTTTCTGCTTGCCTACGGGCTCGCGCCGGAAGCCCGCGCGGCATTCGACGCCGCCAAGGAAGCGCGTGCCAAGTATGCATCCGAGCCGGCTTACCTTGCGGCACGAGGTGTCGCTTCCGTATTGAGTGGTCATTATGTCGAAGCGATCAACGACCTGTCCGGGCCGGGCCTCGACAATGCACCGCATGCGGCGGCGTGGCGCGGCCTGGCGCGCGCGGAGCTTGGACACTGGGAAGCGGCGCGGGCCCAGTTCAGCCTTGCGGGCGCGATCGTCGACGCGTTTGGCGACGACCTCCGTACGAACTTCCGGACGATGGCTGCCATTGCGGCGTTGAAAGGCGACGATGCCAGCTCCGCAGAACATTACGCGTCAGGTTTTCCCGCCGATCCCCAGAGCCAGAAGGCGAAAGCCGAAATCCTGCTTGTGAAGGCAATGATTGCCGATGCGCGCGGCAATGCCGGTGCTGCTGCCGGCCGATACGATATGGCGATTGCCAGCGGTTATCCGCCTGTGGCGGCGCGCGCGCGCTTCGGCAAGGCGCTGATGCTGCACAAGGCGGGCGAAATGGACAACGATGCGTTGGCCAGGGAACTCGAAAGCCTGCGCTATGCCTGGCGCGGTGACGCACTGGAACTCGATGTGCTGACGCGGCTGGCCGCGCTCCGGCTGGAACAGGGAAAGACCGGGGATGCGCTGAAGCTGATGAGAACGGCGACCGACAATTTTCCGGACAGCGACGAAGCGCACCGGATGAACATGCGCATGTCCGATATCTTTGCCGACTATTTCCTGAGCGAAGCGGCGCGGGAGATGCAGCCGGTGCAGGCGCTCGCCTTCTTCGAAAGCTTCAAGGAACTGACGCCCATCGGGCAGAGGGGCGACGAACTGATCCGCAACCTCGCCGAACGGCTGGTCGAGGTGGATCTGCTGGCGCAGGCTGCCCATCTTCTCGACTACCAGGTTGCGAACCGGCTGCATGGGGGCGTCGCGAAGGCGCAGGTGGCGGCGCGGCTTGCCTCGATTTTCCTCTCGGACCAGCAGCCCGCCCGCGCGCTCGCCGCCCTTCGCGCGACGAAGCAGAACCTGCTTCCCGAGGCGCTCGCCGAACGGCGGATGCTGCTGGAGACGAGAGCGCTTGCCGACCTGAAGCAGTACGACAACGCGCTTGAACTGATGGATGGCAAGAGCGGCAAGCTCATCGAACGCCTGAGGGCCGATGTGCTGTGGGACGCGGGACGCTGGCCGGAAGCGGGCGCCGCCATCGAGGCGGTCCTCGGCGATACATGGAAGGCCGATGAACCGCTTTCCACCGAAGCGCGGCTTCTGGCGATGCGCGGCGCGATTGCCTATTCGCTGGCGGGGGACGAAGCCGGGCTCTCGAGCCTGCGGGCGAAATACGGTCAGGCGATGGCCGAGAGCCCGGACGCGAGCTCCTTCGCGGTCGTCTCCGAACCCATCGTGAAGCAGGGGGTTGCGTTCCGGGAGATGGCAAGCCGCATCGCCTCTGTCGATACGCTTGACCGCTTCCTCGCCACGCTGAAGGCCGACGAGACGGTCGCGGTCAACTGACGGCAGGCAAGAAAACTCCCGCCGTCAGGTGCCGAAGCTCTGGACGAGGCTTCCCGCGATCAGCGACCAGCCGTCCACCAGCACGAAGAAGATCAGCTTGAACGGCAGTGAGATGATGATCGGCGGCAGCATCATCATGCCCATCGACATGAGCACCGATGCGACCACCATGTCGATCACGATGAAGGGCAGGAAGACGAGGAAGCCGATCTCGAAGGCGCGGCGCAGCTCGCTGATCATGAAGGCGGGCACGAGCACCTGAAGGCCGATCTCGGTTGCTTCCTCGGGCTCCTCCGTTTCCGACAGATCGACGAAGAGCTTCAGATCCTCCTTGCGGACCTGCTTCAGCATGAAGGCCTTGAAGGGCACGCTGGCGCGGTCGAAGGCTTCGCCCGTTTCGATCTCCTGATTCATCAGGGGCTCGATGCCGTCATTATAGGCCGTGGTGAAGGTCGGCGTCATGACGAAGGCGGTCAGGAAGAGCGCGAGGCTCACCAGAACGGCATTCGGCGGCGACTGCTGCATGCCGAGCGCGGTGCGCAGAAGCCCCAGCACCACGATGATCCGGACGAAGGACGTCACCATGATGAGGATCGACGGTGCGAGGCTCAGTACGGTGACCAGCGCGACGATCTGAACGACGTGATCGGTGAGGCCGAGATTGTCGGAGAGATCGACCTGGATGGTTTCCGCGAAAGCCGGATGCGCGAGGCCGAAGCTCAGCACAACGAGCGCGGCGATGCCGGCGAGGCGTTTCGCGCGCGGCGCGGCGGCGGCGACAATGTCACGAAGGGGAGAGATCACGCGCGGCGCTCCTTGATGAAATCGACGATGCGCTGGAACTGGACGACATGGGCCGGGGCGGCGAAGCCCGGTTGCTGCGGCGCCGACGGTTCGACGGCAGCCGGCTCGGGCGCGTCGATACCGCTTTCGAGAAGAAGGGGCGTGTCGCCGCCCATGAGAACGAGATGCTCCTTGCCGTCGCGGCGAACGAGCACAAGGCGATGTTTCGCGTCGATGGGCTTCACCTCGACGATGCCGAGGCGGCGCTGCGATCCCATCGCGGAGGCGCCCGGCGCGAGGCCGAAGCGGCGTGCCAGCATCGCGCAGACGCCGATCAGCCCGAGAATGAACGCCAGCGCGGCGACGAAGCGGAAGATTTCCGAGAAGTCCATTTTGGATTGCATCCCCACCCGAGGGACGGCCGCCCGGCCGGTCCCGAATGGGTAGAATTTGCCGCGTCAGGCTTAATGCCCGGTTAAAGGCGAGCGCTTCCGCGCCTTTTCCTGGTTACCTGTTTCTCAACGCGCCCGGCAGCTTTTGCCGCGTTAGCGCGATGTTAACTCCGGGACGGTGAAACTTCCCCTGCCGCCAAGGAATGCGTGGCTTCGGATCGACCCTCTCCTGCGCCGAGAATGCGTGCGCAAAGAGCGGATCGCAGGGGCACGCGCAAATGGCAATCGGCGACCTTCCCATTTTCGAGATGATGAAGCAGAAGATGCACTGGCTTGCCGCGCGGCAGCAGGTGCTGTCGCAGAACGTCGCCAATGCCGATACGCCGGGCTATACCGCGCGCGATCTGAAGGAGCTCGATTTCGGCGCGATGGTGAAGCGGGCGGGGCCGGCGCTGAAGCCCGCCGCGACGCAGGCCGCGCATATCGGCAGTCCGGTCGCGGGCGCCGGTCACGGACTTCATGCCGGGCAGGCGAAGGGCGGCGAAGTCATCAAGAAGCCGGACTTCGAAACCTCGCCCTCGGGCAACTCGGTCGTGCTCGAAGACCAGATGATCAAGGTCGCCGAGACGCAGATGGATTACCAGACAGTCACCGGGCTCTATTCGAAGAGCCTCGGTCTCATCAAGATCGCGCTCGGCCGAGGCTGAGCCGCCCTGAAAGGACGCATCATGAGCGCCATGGACCTTATCAAATCGATGATGGTGGCGGCTTCGGGCCTGAAGGCCCAGAGCGGCCGCATGCGCATCATCGCCGAGAACATCGCCAATGCGGACTCGACCTCGCGCGTGCCGGGCGGTGACCCCTACCGGCGCAAGGTCGTCACCTTCGAGGACAAGCTCAACCGCGAGATCGGCGCGCATACCGTCTCGCTCGGGCGGCCGGTGATGGACAATACCGAATTCAAGCTCAAATACATGCCGGGCCACCCCGGCGCCGACGAGAACGGCTATGTGAAGATGCCGAACGTGAACGGCATGGTGGAAGCAATGGACATGCGCGAGGCGCAGCGCAGCTACGAAGCCAATCTCAATCTCATCCAGGCATCGCGCCGCATGATTTCGCAGACCATCGAAATCCTGCGGAAGTGACGGGGGACTGAACCATGACCACCATTCCGGCATCCATGGCTCTCAACGCCTATGCCCGCGCGGCGGGGATGGGCGGCGGCGCGCAGGCGCCGCAGAACGGGCCCAAGGAAGCGGACGGCGCCTTCGGCGACGTGCTGAAGCAGGCGATGAACCAGACCGTCAGCACCTCGAAGGCCGGCGAAACGCAGATGGCGGCCGTGACCGGCGGCGTCGGCGGCAACATCGTCGATGTGGTGACGGCGGTCGCGGAAGCGGAAACCACGCTGCAGACCGTCGTGACCGTTCGCGACAAGGTCATCACGGCCTATCAGGAAATCATGAGGATGCCGATCTAGCGGCGGTTCAAGGGGCGGGCAACCAGGTATGAGTGGACCGGAAATTCTCGATCTCGGGCGGCAGGCGATCTACGTGCTGCTCGAAGTCTCGGCGCCGATGATGATCGTCGCGCTGGTGGTCGGCCTTGCGATCGCGCTGTTGCAGGCGCTGACGCAGGTGCAGGAAATGACGCTCGTCTTCGTGCCGAAGATCGTCGCGATCTTTCTCACCATGCTGATCGCGCTGCCTTTCATGGCGCAGGCGCTGCACGGCTTCATGATGCTGATCTCCCAGAAGATCGTGACGGGCTGACGGGCCGGGCGCATGATCAGCATCGACTTCCTGCCGCAGACGGCCTTCACCTTCATGCTGATCTTCTCGCGGCTGGCGGCGATGCTCATGCTGATGCCGGCGCTCGGCGAGACCAGCATCCCCGCCAATGTGCGGCTGATCCTGGCCCTGCTGCTCTCCTTCGTGATGATGCCGCTCGTCGCCTCGTCCTATGGCGCGATACCCGACACCGTTCCCGCGCTCGCCTTCCTCGTGTTGACGGAAATCGCCGTCGGCCTCTTCATCGGCGGCGCGGCCCGCATCATCATGAGTGCGCTGCATGTGGCGGGCAACATCATCGCGCTGCAGATGAGCCTTGCCTTCGCGCAGAACGTCGATCCGACGCAGGGCCAGCAGGGCGTGCTGATCGCGAACTTCCTTTCGCTGACCGCCGTCACGCTGATCTTCGCGACCAATCTCGACCATCTGATGATCGCGGCGATGCGCGACAGCTACGAGATCTTCGTGCCGGGGCAGGCGCTTCCGATCGGCGATTTCTCGCAAATGGCCGTGCAGATGGTGTCGGGCGCGTTCAAGCTCGGGCTGCAGCTCGCGGCGCCGTTTCTCGTATTCGGGCTCATCTTCTATCTCGGCATCGGCATCCTTTCGAGGCTGATGCCGCAGATCCAGATCTTCTTCATTGCGATGCCGGCGAACATCATGCTCGGCTTCGTGCTGCTGCTCTTCCTGCTCGGCGCCATGATGACGTGGTTCCTGCAGGGCTTCGAGCAGTCGATTTCCATGTTCGTCGGATAGGCCGGGAGTACGCGCATGGCCGATCAGGACGATTCGGAAAAAACAGAAGAACCGACACACCGAAAACTGGAAGAGGCCGAAAAGAAGGGCGACGTCGTCAAGAGCCAGGAGATCGGCACCTGGTTCGTGATGATGGGGGGCGCCGTTGCGCTCGCGCTTCTCGGCCCCTCGACCGCGAGTTCGCTTGCGGGCTCCCTGAAGATCTTCCTGGCCCAACCCGACGCCATTCCGATGGATGCCGAGCATCTGCGCCGCATCTGGCTCGGTATCGGCCGCGACGCCTTCGGCGCGGTGCTGGCGCCGCTCGCCATTCTGGTCGGCGCGGCCCTGATCGGGCATCTGGTCCAGCACGCGCCGGTCTTCACGTCCGAAAACATGAAGCCGAAGCTCTCCAAGATCTCGCCGAAGGAGGGGCTCAAGCGCCTGTTCGGGGCGAAGAGCCTGATGAACCTCGCCAAGGGCATCGTGAAGCTCGGCGTGGTCGGGACGGTCGCCTTTCTCATCGTCTGGCCGGAGCGCGACCGCCTGGCGCTGATGATGACCTGGGACATCACCCAGCTCCTGCCGCTGGTGCAGGCGATGGCACTCAAGATGTTCGCCGGCGTGATCGCCGTCATGACGGTGGTCGCGGCGCTCGACTATCTCTTCGAACGCATGCAGTGGATGAAGAAACAGCGCATGTCCGTTCAGGAAGTGAAGGACGAGTACAAGCAGATGGAAGGCGATCCGACGGTGAAGGCGAAGCTGCGCCAGATCCGCGTCGAGCGCGGCCGCAAGCGCATGATGGCCGCCGTGCCGACCGCCACCGTCATCATCACCAACCCGACCCATTATGCCGTGGCGCTCAAATACGAGCAGGGCATGGGCGCGCCGGTGGTGGTGGCCAAGGGTGTCGATTCCGTCGCCTTCCGGATTCGCGAAATCGGCGAGGAAAACAACGTGCCGATCGTCGAAAACCCGCCGCTTGCCCGCGCCCTCCATGCGACCGTCGAGATCGAGCAGGAGGTCAAGCCCGAGCACTACAAGGCCGTGGCCGAGGTGATTGGATATGTCATGCGTCTTAAGGCTAAGATGACGGGCGGTCGCGGCCGGAGGTGATTCGGCCGGTGAGGCGCCATGCGCCCGCCATGGGACCGGCAGGGTAGAAGCGGGAGCAGAGTATGGCCGAGACGCCGGCCGATTACGCCGACGCCGTGGAAGGCGCCGACACCCCGGTCGGGAACGGGGCGGAGGCGGCGTGGTCGCTGCCCGCGCGGCGCTGGGTCGTGATCGGCGCGGTCGCCACCGGCATCGTGACGACATTGCTCGATACGCTCGGCGTTCATGTCTTCGGCCTGCCGGGGGTGCTCACCGCGTTCGGTCTCGTCGCCATCGGCGGCGCGGTTCTCTACGGACTTTCCGGCAGCAATGCGGATGCGCTGAGCCGCTCGCCGATTGCCGCCGCCGAGGCGCTGATGGCGCTTCCCGATCCCTGCTACGTGACCGACCGGCGGGGCTCCCTTCTCTTTGCCAATGCGGCCTATCGCGCGCTGACCGGCGGCTTCGACGGCGACCGGACGGTGCCGGTCGAGCGGCTGCTGGCGGGACGGGGCGAGGGCGCCGAGATTTCGTTCCGGCTGGCGCAGGCCGCGCGGACCGGCTTTGCCGCCGAAGAAGACGTGACCATCGGCCCGCCAAATGCGGAGCGCGTCTACCGCGCCATCGTGCGTCCGCTGAGCGGAACGTCGGGCGGCGCGGTATGGTTGTTCCGGGATCTGACCACCGAGCGGGAAAGGGCCGAGTCGGCCGAGCGCATGCACAAGCGCTCCCTTGCCTATGTGGAGCATGCCCCGTTCGGGTTCTTCGCCGCCGATCCAGACGGCGCAGTCATTTTCATGAATGCGCGGCTGGGCAACTGGCTTGGCGTCGAGCCGCAGCAGATCACCGAGCGGCGGGTGAAGCTTGCCGAACTCGTGATGGGCGATGTGCCTGCGCTTGCCGAAGGCGAGACCAGCGACGGCGACCAGTTGCCGCCGCTCGATGTCGATCTGCGCGGACCGGATGACAAGGCGATCCCGGTCCGCATCATGCGGACGCGCGTCGCCGCCACCGCCGGGCGGCCGGCGCGGATCTTCGCGCTGGTGCTGAACCGCACGACGGGCGACAAGGCGGAAGAGACGGTGCGGGACGCGGAGATGCGTTTCGCCCGCTTCTTCAACAATGCGCCGGTCGGCATCGCGACGGTCGATGCGGAAGGCCGGATCGACAACGCCAACCGTTCCTTCGTCGCTTACGCAGGCGAAGAGGTGGCGCGCGGCGCGGAGCTTGCGAGCCTCATGATGGAAGAGGACAGGGCGGGCGTCGAAGAGGTTCTCGACAATGCGAGGGCGGGACGGCCCTCCGGGGCGCCGGTCGATGTGCGGCTCGCGCGGAACCCGGATCGCGTCGGCCAGCTTTATGCCGCGCGGGTCGACACCGGGGCGGGGGCATCCATCGTCGTCTATCTGGTCGACGCGACGGAACAGAAATCGCTCGAACTGCAATTCGCGCAGTCGCAGAAGATGCAGGCCGTCGGCCAGCTCGCGGGCGGCGTGGCGCATGATTTCAACAATCTGCTGACGGCGATCATTGGTTTCTGCGATCTGCTGCTTGCGCGGCACCAGGCGGGCGATCCGTCCTTTGCCGATGTCGTGCAGATCAAGCAGAACGCGAACCGCGCGGCGAACCTGACGCGGCAGCTGCTTGCCTTCTCGCGCAGGCAGACGCTGCGCCCCAAGGTGCTTTCGCTGACCGATGCGCTGGCGGAGCTGCAGAACCTGCTGGCGCGCCTTCTTACCGAGAAGGTCGAACTCAAGATCGTGCATGGGCGCGATCTGGGTCTCGTGAAAGTCGACCAGAACCAGCTCGAACAGGTCATCATCAATCTCTCGGTGAATGCCCGCGACGCCATGCCCGATGGCGGGCGGCTCACCATTCGCACGGCGAACGTGTCGGAAGCCGACAGCCGCGCGCTCGATCACCCGCTGATGCCGCATGCCGAATATGTGCTGATCGAGGTGGGAGACACGGGCACCGGCATTCCCAAGGAAAATCTCGGCAAGATCTTCGAGCCCTTCTACACGACGAAGGACCCGTCCAAGGGCACGGGGCTCGGTCTTTCCACGGTCTACGGCATCGTGAAGCAGACGGGCGGTTTCATCTTCCCCTACTCGACGCTCGGCAAGGGCACGATCTTCCGCATCTATCTGCCGCGCTACATCGAAACGGCGGCGGACAAGGCGGCGGAAGCTGCGGCAGCCGCCGCCGTGCCTGCGGAAGCGGCGGACCTCACCGGCAAGGGCACGATCCTGCTTGTCGAGGATGAAGACGCGGTGCGCACCTTCGCGGCCCGGGCGCTCGGCACGCGCGGCTATGAAGTGCTGCAGGCCGAGAGCGGCGAGATCGCGCTCGACGTGGTGCGCGAACATGACGGCCGGATCGACCTCATCGTCTCCGACGTGGTGATGCCCAACATGGACGGGCCGACGATGGCCAGGGAACTGAAGACGCTGCTTCCCGGCACGCCGATCATCTTCGTTTCCGGCTATGCGGAAGACGCTTTCGCGAAGAACCTCGATCCCGACCAGGAATTCCACTTCCTGCCGAAGCCCTTCTCGCTGAAGCAGCTTGCTGCCGCCGTGAAGGATGTGATGGGCAGGAAGTAGCCCCGTGCTCGTCATCCTTTCCGGGCTGCCCGGCACCGGCAAGACGACGCTCGGCCGGGCGCTCGCGGAAGCGACGGGCGCCGTTCATGTCCGGATCGACAGCATCGAGCAGGCGCTCAAGCGATCGAGCCTTGGTCTCGACCCCGTTGAGGATGCCGGCTATGCGGCGGGGATGGCGCTCGCGGAAGACAATCTTCGCCTCGGGCATTCCGTCATCGCCGATTCCGTCAATCCGCTCGCGGTGACGCGGAAGGCCTGGCGCGCCGTGGCGGAGCGGGCGGGCGTTCCCCATGCCGATGTCGAGATCGTCTGTTCGGACGGCGCGGCGCATCGGGCCCGGGTCGAAATGCGGGTGAGCGACATAGAGGGGCTCGTCCAGCCGAAATGGGCCGATGTCGAGGCGCGGCACTACGAGCCCTGGACGGACCCGCGCATCCTGATCGATACCGCCGGGCGGGAGCCCGGCGCCTGTCTTGCGGAATTGCGGACGAAGCTGCCGCTCTGACGCCGCGCAGCCGTTAAGCATGAACCCAATGCCGCAGGGCGACATGCTGGTTTCACCCGTTCGGACCATGTAGTCTGTGCCTGATTGAAACGGTTCGACCCAGGCGTCTCGCGGCATGTCCACGGATCACCTCAGCACGCTCCAGCCCGACAGTTCGCGCCCGGCGCGGACCAGCGCGGAGAACCACCGCGCGGCGCTTGCCATTGCGCGCCGCCACATGGGGCATGTCGCCTGGCCGACCGTTTTCGTCTCGCTCGGCTCGCTTGCCGGGCTCGCCGTCTCGAGCGCGGCGGCTCTTGCCGGGCTCTGGCCCATGTGGGCGGCGATGCTCGTCAACGGCTACCTGCTGCTGATGCAGTTCATGGCGGTGCATGACGGCATTCACGAGGCGATCTCGGGCGACAACCGGCGCTACAAGTGGCTGAACGATCTTCTCGCCTGGATCGGCGGCATCGCGACGCTCATTCCCTATCGGGGCTACGACGTGATGCATCTCGTGCATCACCGCTACACCAATGATTTCGAGCGCGACCCGGACACCTGGTGCGCCGGGCGGAACCCGCTCGTGCTCATCCTCCGTTTCTTCACGCAGACGCCGCATTACGTCTGGGTGATGACGCGGATGGGGATGTGGCGCGACAGGGCGCGCCGGCGCGAATATTTCATCGCGGGCGCCCATCACCTTGCCGCCTGGACGCTGGTCGCCCTCGGCTTCGTCTATGGCTGGGCCTACGAAATCCTGATGCTCTGGATCTTCCCGACCTTCCTCAACGTCGCGCTGATCGGGCTCGTCTTCAACTACCTGCCGCACCGGCCGCATCTCTCGCAGGAGCGCTACAAGGATTCCGGCGTCTTCCTGCTGCCGCGCGCCATTCACCGGCTGGTGACGGTGCTCGACATGTATCAGACCTACCATCTGATCCATCATCTCTTCCCGCGCATCCCCTTCTACCGGATCGGCGCCGCCTTTCATGAAATGCGGCCGGTCCTCGAGGCGGAAGGGGCAACGATCCACGACTGGACCCATGCCTGGGACAGGAAGCCGGCAAGGGCCGCGGCGGCGTCGGCGATGGGGGCCGCTCCCGCCGCGCGGGCGGCGCGGACGGGCGCCGCGGCGAAGGTGGCCAACGCGGCCGCGAGCGAAAGCAGTCGGACTGCTCCCATTCACATACGCAAATCATAACCCCGATGAGGTACGCTCTCCGATATGGATTCGAAGGGTATGGGGATGCGAGATCTCGGATACTCGATCAAGGTCACAACACCCAGCGGCATTGGTATCGGAGTGCTCGTGTGGGTGGCGGAAGAGATGATAGAGCACCCGCCAATATGGGTCATGTGGGCAGCTATCATTATTGCCGCGTTGCTGCTTGCGTGGTCGGCATGGTGGATCGCCGACGCTGTTTTCAAGAGAATGCGGTGGTTTGGTGAACTGCCAGATGAGCTGCCGGGAGAGGTAGTGCAGAGTGATTCTTGGCTAGCTGACGCGATATGGCGCATCCACCTGAGAAAGTGGCAAAGCCACGCAAATGCACAGGCCGACTTTGCCGATCAAGACGATGCATTTTGGGAGCGGCTGTCAGACACCTTCCATGAAAAAGTCAGACAATACCTTTTCGACGGTAAGATACCCGTATGGGGAAAGCCGAAAAACTCAACACTTTGGAAACCGATACCTAAGGAGTTTTGGGAAAATCATGCGCCCGACTGGTTCAACTTTGTTCAAAAAGAGCCAAGCGACCTGAACACACTGGTTTTTGGTTTCGGGGATTCCGAAGGAGAATATCGAGCGCTAAGAACCAATAAAGCTAGTGTGGAGGCGTTGTGTCGCGCGGAAAATATCTGAGCCGCACCTGATGTCCGACCTTCTTTTGCAGGCTTTTCCTCGCCCTTGATCATCCTGGACAGGAGAAAGTCGAATCTACTCATAATTGACCCCAAGGTTTCCCCACTTGTTCACTTCCTGCTCATAGGTCGTCACCTCTGGGACACCCTCGTTGTTGCGAAGCACTAGCCACTTCGTTTGAGGAGTTAGCCCGACGCCGTTGAGTGTCAACCGAACCCAGTACTGACTTCCGGGCAATATGTGCTTCTGATTTTTCCATCGCGGATAAGCGATTTCATTTTGATCGCCACCAGCAAAACCATACAGCTCTTTGGTGTCATGGGGCTGGATGGCAAAATCAACAGTCGTTTCCTTGTTGTTTGCCAGCAAATCCTTGGTTTCAAACTCTGGCCGAAATTTTGGTACTTCGCCGGGGGCCACATCATCGCCTCTGGGTTTACGGTTGTCCGTCCACCTACAAGCATCAATTCTTAATACGGGCTCGTCTCCAAGACTTTCATAGAAGGCTGCCGCGCAGTGGGCTTCCGACACCTTTCCCGCGTCGGACGATGTGACTGGATTATTTCTCACACCAATAAGTATGCGCTTCATGGTCCCTATTACAGGCTCGTCCCCTTTCATTCCGTCTCGCCAATTTGCCGTCACGATCTTCGGCTCACCCCAGAAAATGGACGGCTGCGTTAGTCGCCCCTTTGCAACCCGGATGACGGCGAAAGCCATCATCAAGATTGCCCAAATGATGACTCCCCAGAAAATGGCGCTTGCCGTTCCTGACGGCAGGGGTACCCCGGTCACCGCCTTAAACCTCGGTCCGTATTCGGAACGAACCGAAAGAAGGTCCGTCCAGACGCCCACTTGCAGAACGGCGCTCGTAATCCAGCCGATAAGCCAGCGGGCTTGAAATTCGAACAGAAGTATCTTGAGAACCGCGCCAGCCTGCGCCATCCAACTCCGCATTCCAGCCCCCTCCCCAGCGTGCTGGGAGAGTATAGCCTACTCATTCCGCCCCCATGTTCGAAGGGGATATATGCGAAAGCAGTCGCATATATCCCCTTCGAACATGGGGGCGGAAGAGCAAGAACTAGCTCCCTCTCTGAAAGGGGGTGCTAGGTGAGCGGGCTTGCAGCGATGGTGGTGCTAATCCCAATCGTTATAGGCGGGGGGGCCGCAAGAGACCGCGATAGTTTTTCCGCGATTCCTTATGAACGCTACGCAGAACCGCGAAGTGTGGGGCTTGCGAAGGACGTCTCTGTATTCGATGTAGCCGTAGCAGAACTTCGCTTCAGGCGCGGTCACGAACTCATAGAGAATGTTATCAGCCCCCGAAGCGAGAACGCTATCCACATGGGTTATGAAGGCGCCGTCATACACAGCGACGTCACCCTCTGGGGCAGTGTCAGAGATTACGACACAGAGATTGCCGACGATCCCTGGGGTTTTTCCGCAGTTCGCCCCACGAACCAAAACGCTTACGGCATAGACTGGCCCGCTGTCGCTAGGGTTGTATTGCATGGACGCACCAGCAAACACCCACGCGCGTTCTGCGTGTTCGGCGATTTCGACGCTTTTCAGAGTCAGCTCAGCAGCGAGTTGTGCGGCTTTGTTCCCATCGGTGGCTACGCTGACGGCCGCGCGAGTCTCTTCCAGAGTTCTCCAAACGAAATACACACCAATAGCAGTTACAAAGACGGTTACGCTGGAAGTAATGAACATCCACAAAGCCCAATTCGCCATGTCCTGCTGGGCTTGCAAGTCCTGATTGGTGGCCTGCTGGCGCCAGTGGGCTTCTATCTCATCGGCTATACAAGAGCTAAGGGTCGCGACCTCCCGGTCTTTACAGGCTTGTGCTGCTTTCTCGGCGGCATCGCGGCGATCCTCATCAGCGTTGTGCTGATAAGTGGAATAAACCTCGTGTATCTTGGTGTACTGCCATAGGACCACACCCACTGCGTAGGCGGCGACAAGCATAAAGATGCTCGCGGCGGCTACCGCTATGACAGGGTCTTTCCACCAATCACGGTCCGGCATTCCAATGGCTCCCCCCAATTGCTAGGGTACCCATTGTCAGCCGTTAGGCCAAAAAGGAAACCGGCAAATGACCTTCTCCCGTTTCGACCTTCTCCTGTCCAAGATGATTAGGGGCGAGGAAAAGCCTGCAAAAGAAGGTCGAACATCAGGTGCGGCTGCTTCCGAAGGTTATGGCGGAACTCGAACTCGGCCAGATACTTCGGGAGGTGCGCGGAAGAAACCCAAACGTGGGTCCCCGAAATCCCGCGTTTGAGGGAAGCCCAGAAGGCTTCAATCGAATTGGTGTGAACCGCGCCGCGTACGTACTCGCCCTTGCGGTGCTTGACCGTGGCGTGGCGATAACCTTCCTCGGTGAGCGGCTTGAACGCGCCACCCTCGTCCGTAGCAATGCGCGAACCGGGCTTCACATGGGCCAGCACGGTCGGGATAACGAACCGGGCTTCCTTTGAGGGAATGACGCGGGCCACAATGTCGCCACCGCGTTCCACGATGCCAAGAACAACGGTCTTGTCATCTTCGCCGCGCTTGTCCTTACCGCCGATAAACGCCTTGTCGGCCTCAACGATCTTGTCGCCGCCCAAGGGATCGTCACCGTCAACCCAACCCATGTACTTGCGGATTTCGTGGCCCATGCGCCAAGCCGTCTTGTAGGTCACGCCCAACTGACGCTGGATTTCCTTCGCGCTCACCCCGTTGCGGGTGGTCGTGAACAGGAACATGACAAAGAACCAGTCGCGCAGGCTCGTGCGGGTGCGCTCAAAGGGCGTTCCGGCAGTCGGATAGACCTGATGGCCGCAGAACTCGCATTCAAAGCAACGGCGGCCCTTGACCCGATGATGCTTGGCTTCCGCACCGCAGCTTGAGCAATGAAACTTGGACCCGTAACGCACCGCCATAAGGTGGTTAAGGCAGGCTTCATCGTCGGGGAAACGGGCGTTGAAGGTTTTGAGGGTCATTGCTTTGGTCATGGGTTCTCTCTCCTATGACCTTTATATGGCCCCGGCCTTCCCATGTTTCAAGGGGATATATGCGAAAGCAGTCGCCCGGAACGTCGCGCGAACACGAACTGAATTTCCCTTTGTTTTCAGCGGTTTGAATTTTTCATTGCCAAGGAGAACAAAATAAGTACATTGAACGTCATGAACAGCGCGTTGCGCGACTCGGGCGGCGATGAAATAAGGGGAAATCACCCATGTCCAAGAATGTTGTGAATCTCGTGGCCAAAGACGATACGGACAAGAAAAAGGCGCTGGACGCCGCGCTCAGCCAGATCGAGCGTTCGTTCGGCAAGGGTTCCATCATGCGGCTCGGCAAGAACGAGCAGGTGGTGGAGATCGAATCCATTTCGACGGGCTCGCTCGGGCTCGACATCGCGCTCGGCATTGGCGGGCTGCCCCGCGGCCGCGTGATCGAGATCTACGGGCCGGAATCCTCGGGCAAGACGACGCTCGCTCTCCAGACCATTGCCGAAGCCCAGAAGAAGGGCGGCATCTGCGGCTTCGTCGACGCGGAACATGCGCTTGACCCGATCTATGCCCGCAAGCTCGGCGTGACGCTCGACGAACTTCTGATTTCGCAGCCCGACACCGGCGAACAGGCGCTCGAAATCGCCGACACGCTGGTGCGCTCGGGCGCGGTCGATATTCTCGTCATCGACTCGGTGGCGGCGCTGACGCCGAAGGCCGAACTCGAAGGCGAGATGGGCGACAGCCTGCCGGGCCTCCAGGCCCGCCTCATGAGCCAGGCGCTCCGCAAGCTCACCGCCTCGATTTCGAAGTCGAACACGATGGTGATCTTCATCAACCAGATCCGCATGAAGATCGGCGTGATGTTCGGCAGCCCGGAGACGACGACGGGCGGCAATGCCCTCAAGTTCTATGCCTCCGTCCGCCTCGATATCCGCCGCATCGGCGCGATCAAGGACCGCGACGAGGTGGTCGGCAACCAGACCCGCGTGAAGGTGGTGAAGAACAAGGTCGCGCCGCCCTTCAAGCAGGTCGAGTTCGACATCATGTATGGCGAGGGCATTTCCAAGATGGGCGAGCTTGTCGATCTCGGCGTCAAGGCCGGCATCGTCGAGAAGTCCGGGTCCTGGTTCTCCTACAGCAGCCAGCGCATCGGGCAGGGCCGCGAAAACGCCAAGCAGTTCCTCAGGGACAATCCCGACATGGCCGCCGAAATCGAAGCCGCCATCCGCGAGAATGCGGGCCTCATCGCCGAGAAGATCATGGACATCTCGAGCAGCGAAACGGAAGAGGACGAAGGCGGCGACATGGAAGCGAGCGCCTGACGGCCTGAAGACAATTTCTCTGGCTCTGGCCTTTCGGCCGGGCATGAGACGGCGCCGGGTACCCTCCGGCGCCGTTTTCGTTTTTGAGCGGCGGACAGAAACCCTGTCCGGCCAGGCCGCGTTTCCTGTTCCCCCTCCGGGTCGGCCTCGTTTCAGGCCCGGCTTCCCTTTCTGGACAGGGGATGGGGCGACAGGTAAAAGCTGACACCCTATATTTGTTAATGAAACCCGGCGGATAGGGGCTCGCGGAGCCTTTCCCGCCTTCTGTGAACGAGCGGAAGCGCAAGCGACATGGACGGCCTCAACGAGATCCGACGCAAGTATCTGGACTTCTTCCGCGCGCAGGGCCACGAGGTCGTGCCGTCGGGCCCGCTCGTCCCGAACAACGACCCGACGCTGCTCTTCACCAATGCCGGCATGGTGCCGTTCAAGAACGTCTTCACCGGTCAGGAGACGCGGCCCTATGTCCGCGCGGCGAGTTCGCAGAAATGCGTGCGCGCGGGCGGCAAGCATAACGACCTCGACAATGTCGGCTATACGGCGCGGCATCACACCTTCTTCGAGATGCTCGGCAATTTCTCCTTCGGCGACTACTACAAGGACGAGGCGATCAGGTTCGCCTGGGACCTGATCACGAAGGAATTCGCGCTCCCCGAAAGCCGCCTCCTGGTCACGATCTACGAGGATGACGACGAGGCGCACGGGCTCTGGAAGAAGATTGCCGGACTTTCTGACGACAGGATCATCCGTCTCGGCGCCAAATCGAATTTCTGGCAGATGGGCGACACCGGCCCCTGCGGCCCCAATTCCGAAATCTTCTACGATCACGGCGAGAAGGTTCCCGGCGGCCCGCCCGGCAGCCCGGACGAGGACGGCGACCGTTTCATCGAGATCTGGAACCTCGTCTTCATGCAGTACGAACAGCATGAGGACGGTTCGCGCACACGCCTGCCGAAGCCCTCGATCGACACCGGCATGGGGCTCGAGCGCATGGCGGCCGTCATGCAGGGCACCTACGACAATTACGCGACCGACCTGATGCGCTCGCTGATCGTCGCTTCCGCCGAAGCGTCGAAGAGCGACCCGGACGGGTCCCACGCGGTCAGCCATCGCGTCATCGCGGACCATCTGCGTTCGTCGTCCTTCCTGATTGCGGACGGCGTGATGCCGTCCAATGAAGGCCGCGGTTACGTGCTTCGCCGGATCATGCGCCGCGCCATGCGCCATGCGCAGCTTGTCGGCGTCAGCGAGCCGCTCATGTACCGGCTCGTGCCGGCGCTTGTCCGGCAGATGGGCGAGGCCTATCCGGAGCTTCGCCGCGCCGAGGCGCTCGTCACTGAAACCCTCAAGCTCGAAGAGACGCGCTTCCGCGAGACGCTGACGCGCGGCCTCAAGCTTCTCGACGAGGAAGTCGAGAAACAGCAGGGCAAGGGTGTGCTGCCGGGCGAAGTCGCCTTCAAGCTCTACGACACTTATGGCTTCCCGCTCGACCTGACGCAGGATGCGCTGCGTGCCCGCGGCATGAGCGTCGACCAGACGGGGTTCGACGCCGCGATGGCGAAGCAGCGCCAGGATGCGCGCGCGGCCTGGGCGGGCTCGGGCGAAAAGGCGACCGAGGCCGTCTGGTTCGAACTGCGCGACAAGGTCGGCGCCACCGAATTTCTCGGCTACGAGACGGAGGTCGCCGAGGGCAAGATCGTCGCGCTTCTCGTCGACGGTGCGCCGGTCGACACGGTCGAGGCGGGCACGGAAGCGGCCATCGTCACCAACCAGACGCCGTTCTACGGCGAGAGCGGCGGCCAGATCGGCGATACCGGCGTCATCTTCTCGGCGGACGGTGCGGAATTCCCCGTGATCGATACGGTGAAGAAGCTCGGCGACATGCATGTCCATATCGGCAAGCTCGCGCGCGGGCGCCTCAAGCTCGGCGACATCGTGGAGATGAAGGTCGACAAGGCGCTGCGCGATGCGACGCGCGCCAATCATTCGGCGACGCATCTGCTGCATGAGGCACTTCGCAGGGTTCTGGGCGAGCATGTCACGCAGAAGGGCTCGATGGTCGGGCCCGAGCGGCTGCGGTTCGACTTCAGCCACCCCAAGCCGATGACGGCGGAGGAAATCACCGAGGTCGAGACGATCGTGAACGGCGTCATCCGGCAGAATGTGGAAGTCTCGACGCGCCTGATGACCCCGGACGACGCCATCGCGGCCGGCGCGCTGGCGCTGTTCGGCGAGAAGTATGGTGACGAGGTGCGCGTGCTCGCGATGGGCCGCGACGAAGACAACGCGAACGGCACCTATTCGGTCGAGCTGTGCGGCGGCACGCATGTGCGCCGCGTCGGCGACATCGCGATCTTCAAGATCGTGAGCGAGAGCGCGGTTGCCTCCGGCATTCGCCGCATCGAGGCGCTGACGGGCGAGGGCGCGCGCGCCTATCTCGTGCAGCAGGAGCGGATGCTGAAGGAAGCCGCAGGCGTGCTCCGGATCGCGCCGGAAGACCTGCCGTCCCGCGTCGTCTCGCTGATGGAAGAGCGCAAGCGCCTGGAGCGCGAACTGGCGCAGGCGAAGAAGCAGCTCGCGATGGGCGGCGGTTCCGGCGGCGGCGCGGCCGAAACGCAGGTGCAGGAGCTCGGCGGCGTGAAGATCATCGCGCGCAAGCTCGAAGGCGTGAACCCGAAGGATCTGCGCGGTCTCATCGACGACGGCAAGAAGCAGCTCGGTTCCGGCGTCGTCGCCTTCGTCGCCGTGTCGGAAGACGGCAAGGGCGCGATCGCGGTCGGCGTCACGGAAGACCTCACCTCGCGCTACAACGCGGTCGAGCTCGTGAAGGCGGGTGCGGCGGCGATGGGCGGCAAGGGCGGCGGCGGCCGGCCCGACATGGCGCAGGCCGGCGGTCCGGACGCGGCAAAGGCCGATGCGGCGCTGGACGCCGTCCGTGCCGCCGTCGGCGAACTCGCGGGCGCGGCCTGAAGCAACCTATTCTTCTTCTGCCACCCTCCCCTTGAGGGGTGAGGGACGGTTTGCGCAAGCAAACGAAAAAGTCCTGTGGACTTTTTCGAGCACCGAACGCCATGAGCCCCGCGAAGGGCAGTCAAACCGCTGCAAGCGGTTTGGGGCGGGGTCGCCGACGATCTCGCACCTTCATTCGGTAGCGGACTTTCCGAGGCAGCGCCGCGCCCCCGCCCCGAAAAATTCTGCGCTTCGCTTGAATTTTATCGACCCTCCCTCAAGGGGAGGGTGGCAAGGAGAGCGAAGCACCTGAAAATAAACTTATCCCCCTCCCTTCCTCCGTACCCATATTAGTTTCATCTCGCTCCACCGAAGGGCGCGTCCGGACTGGCCGAATGAGGACGCACCCCGCCAATACAAACAAATAGAATGGCGGCGTCGCCGCCGCTCCGCGCAACCTTCCCTCGAAGGCCGCGAACGAAACGAAAAACCCCGGAGGCATCGCCTCGCGGGGCTGTTCGTGCGGCAGGCAGCGGGAACGTCACCCCGCCTTGGCGAGCGCCTTGTCGAGATTCGCGGCGACCTTGTCGAGGAAGCCTTCCGTCGAGAGCCAGGACTGTTCCGAACCGACGAGCAGCGCCAGGTCCTTCGTCATGTAGCCGGACTCGACCGTCGCCACACAGACCTTTTCGAGCGTGGCCGCGAATGTCGCCAGCGCATCGTTGCCGTCGAGCTTCGCGCGGTGCGAGAGACCGCGCGTCCAGGCGAAGATCGAGGCGATGGAATTGGTGGAGGTCTCCTCGCCGCGCTGATGCGCGCGGTAGTGGCGCGTCACCGTGCCGTGGGCGGCTTCGGCTTCCATGATCTTGCCGTCCGGCGTCATCAGCACGGAGGTCATGAGGCCGAGCGAGCCGAAGCCCTGCGCCACCGAATCCGACTGCACGTCGCCGTCGTAGTTCTTGCAGGCCCAGACATAGCCGCCGGACCATTTCATGGCGGAGGCCACCATGTCGTCGATCAGACGATGCTCATAGGTGATCTTCGCCTTTTCGAAATCGGCCTTGAAATCCGCTTCGTAGATTTCCTGGAAGAGATTCTTGAAGCGGCCATCATAGGTTTTCATGATGGTGTTCTTGGTCGAGAGATAGACCGGATAGCCGCGGTCGAGACCGAATTTCAGGCAGGCGCGCGCGAAGTCGCGAATGCTGTCGTCGAGGTTGTACATGCCCATCGCGATGCCGCCGCCGGGGAAGTCGTAGATTTCCTCTTCGATCGTCTCCTTGCCGTCCTCCGAGACCCACTTCATCGTGAGCTTGCCTTTGCCCGGAATACGGAAGTCGGTCGCGCGATACTGGTCGCCGAAGGCGTGGCGGCCGATCACGATCGGCTCCGTCCAGCCCGGCACGAGGCGGGGAATGTTGCGGCAGATGATCGGCTCGCGGAACACGGTGCCGCCGAGAATGTTGCGGATCGTGCCGTTCGGCGACTTCCACATCTTCTTCAGCTTGAATTCCTCGACGCGCGCCTCGTCCGGCGTGATGGTCGCGCATTTGACGCCGACGCCATGTTTCTTGATTGCTTCGGCGCTCTCGACCGTCACCTTGTCGTCGGTGTCGTCGCGATGCTCCATGCCCAGGTCGTAATAGTCGAGGGTCAGGTCGAGATAAGGGAAGATCAGCTTGTCCTTGATCATCTGCCAGATGATCCGGGTCATCTCGTCGCCGTCGAGATCGACCACGGGGTTTGCGACTTTGATCTTCGGCATGGGGGGTCCTTCGAGAGATGACAAGGAGGGCTCGGGGACGCGCCGGGGGGCTGAAGGCGCCGGCAGCGGGCCCCGAAACGGGCCCCATCCCTATAACATTGCGGGCCGATTGATTAAAGGCGGCCAATCGCCTATTGACCGCATGCCCGGCCCGTCCGGGCGAGGTTCCCCGACGGAAAGCGACGAAACGGCAAGATGGCCGGAACCGATCATACGAGAAAAGACTCGAGCACCGCCGCGCCCGGTCCGGCGGTGATTCTGGTCGCGCCGCAGCTCGGCGAGAATATCGGCACGGCGGCCCGCGCCATGCTCAATTTCGGGCTCACCGATCTCCGCCTTGTGCGTCCGCGCGACGGCTGGCCGAACGAGCGTGCCCGGGCGGCGGCCTCCGGCGCCGACATCGTGATCGAGGGCGCGCGGTTTTTCGACACAACGGCGGAGGCGCTCGCCGGGCTCGATTATGTCGTTGCGACGACAGCCCGCGCCCGCGACATGGTGAAGCCGATCCTGACGCCAGCGACGGCGGCGGCGCGGATGCGCGAGGCTTTTGCGGGCGGCGGCCATGCGGGACTTCTCTTCGGGCCGGAGCGTACCGGACTCGAAAATGACGACCTCGCGCTTTCCGATGCGCTGATGATGGTGCCGGTGAACCCGGCCTTCGCCTCGCTCAATCTCGCCCAGTGTGTGCTCCTCATGTCATACGAATGGCACAAGGCAGGAGACGCCACGGAAGCGGTCCGGATCGACTATCAGCAGACGCGGCCGGCCAACAAGGAAGAGCTGCTCGGCTTCTTCGAGCATCTGGAAGGCGCACTCGATCAGCGCGGTTTCCTGAAGCCACCGGAAAAGAAGCCCTCCATGATCCGCAATCTCCGCAACATGTTCCAGCGGGCGGGGCTGACCGAGCAGGAAATCCGGACTCTGCGGGGCGTCGTCGCCGCGCTCACGAGGCGCTATCCCAGGGGCGAGGGGCCGCCGGAGTAGCGCTCCCGGCGCAGGCATAGGCGCGAATCGACGCCGGTTTCATCTCGATGCTGAAACCGGGCGCGGCAGGCGGCATGTAGCGGCCGTTCTCCACGATGCAGGGCGTCACGAAGTGTTCGTGCAGATGGTCGACATATTCTGCGACACGGCCCTCATCCGTGCCGGAGATCGACAGATAGTCGATCATCGAGAGATGCTGCACATACTCGCAAAGGCCCACGCCGCCCGCATGGGGACACACCGGTTTTCCGAACTTCGCCGCCATGAGCATGATGGCAAGGTTTTCGCTGAGGCCGCCGACGCGCGCTGCGTCGATCTGAACGATATCGAGTGCGTCTGCCTGCATGAACTGCTTGAAAAGAACGCGGTTCTGACACATTTCACCCGTGGCCACCTTGATGGGAGCAATGGCTTCGCGGATCTGCCGGTGGGCAAGAATGTCGTCGGGTGACGTCGGTTCCTCGATGAACCAGGGATCGAAATGCGCAAGCGCCTTCATCCACTCGATCGCCTCGTCCGCTTCCCAGACCTGATTGGCGTCGAACATCAGTTTGCAGTCGGGGCCCACGGTTTCGCGAAGCAGCGCTGCGCGGCGTATGTCCTCGCCGAGGTCGCGGCCGACCTTCAGTTTGAAGTGCCGCCACCCCTTGGCGCATGCTTCGCGGGCGGCGCGGCGCAGTGTGTCGTCGTCATAGCCAAGCCAGCCGGCGGACGTCGTGTAGGCGGGATACCCGTTCGCCAGCAGCCTTGCGCGGCGCGCTTCCTTGCCCTGTTCCGCGCGCTCGAGGATATCGAGGGCCTCTTCCGGTTTGAGCGCATTGGTGAGGTATCGGAAATCGATACAGCGGAGCAGCTCCCGAGGTGTCATGTCGGCAACGAGCTGCCAGACCGGTTTCTTCTCGGCGCGCGCCCAGAGATCCCAGACAGCGTTGACGACGGCACCGGTTGCCAGATGCATGACGCCCTTGTCCGGCCCGAGCCAGCGCAGCTGCGAGTCGCCCGTGATGAAGCGCCAGAAGGAGGCCATGTCCGTTACGATTTCACGCATCGGCATGCCAGCGAGTTTGGCGGCAAGCAACTCGATGGCAGACACACAGAGGTCGTTCCCGCGTCCGATCGTGAAGGTGAGGCCGTGGCCCTCGAGCCCGGGCAGATCCGTTTCCAGCACGAGATAGGCTGCCGAATAATCCGGATCGGCATTCATCGCGTCTGAACCGTGACGGCCAAGCGAGGTCGGAAAGCGGATGTCGCCTGTTCGCCACCCTGTGATCCTGAATTCGTCGATCACGGGAAAGTCTTTCTGCTAGGCTTTTTCACAGCTACTGCAATGCCGGATGGTTGTGAGCGAGGGGATTTGCAAGATGTTTTATATGTAAATCATTGCTATCATATATAAAACATATGGGTCAATGACGAGGGGCATGAGGCCAGGTGACCAAGGTGGAGAAGGGCCGAAAGAAGGCGGCGCAAGCCTTTCAGGAGGAAGCGGAAAATGGCGGAAAGAGCAGCTTGCGTTATTCCGCTCCCGCGCTCGAGAAGGGCCTCGATATTCTCGAGTTTCTTTCCGAGAAGGCGCGGTCCTACTCGCTTGCACAACTTGCCGAAGAGATCGGCCGCACCAAGGGGGAAATCTTCCGGATGCTCGCCGTGCTTGAGGCGCGAGGTTATGTGGAGCGCGAGCCCGACACGGACGACTACCAGGTAACCGACAGGCTTCTGCGGGTCGGCCTGAGGAGGCCGAAATACCGGGCGCTAACGGAAACGGCGCGCGCGGTGATGGAGCGGTTTGCGGCCGAGACACGCTATCCTTGCCATCTTGCGATTGCATCCGACGAGCAGATCGTCGTCGTCTCCAGGGCGGAGTCGCCTGACCTCGTCGGCGTCACGGTGCGCGTCGGCTATCGTCAGCCGCTCCTTGAAACGGGGTCGGGCCGCTGCATTCTTGCCTACATGGACGAAGGGCAGCGCGAGCATGTGATCTCCATCCTCAAGCGCCAGCATGCCGGCATAGACGTTGACGCACTCGACGCCGAGCGAGAGTTGATCAGGAAGAAGGGCTCGATTGTCGAGGAAAGCCGGATCATGGAAGGCGTATGGGACATATCCTGCCCGATCCTGAGCACCGGGAATGAAGAAGTGGTCGCCGCGATCACCACGCCTTATGTGCGGCTGGTCATAAACCAGATGAGCAAGGACGAAGTCGCCGCCAGGCTGCGCGAGGCGGCACAGGAAATTTCCGAAAAACTGAGCACGATCTGACCTCAGGAAAATCTACACGAGGGCGTGGCAACCTTGGGGGGCCGCGGCTTTTTGCGTGCCGAAAGCGCGCCTGCGGGGCTTTTGGCTTCCGGGCATCGTGAAGGCGATTTACTTGTAAAACATTATCTTGTATATAAAACACAGGGAGGACGAGGAATGACGTCGCCAGGTAGGCTTGGCTCGTCTGCGGGGCAGCTTCCGGCCTTGGGTTTTGGGGCCGCACCGCTGGGCAATCTCTACCGTCCGCTGACGGATGGAGACGCGGAAGCGCTGCTGCAGGCGGCGTGGAACGCGGGCTTGCGCTATTTCGATACCGCACCGCTCTATGGGTTCGGGCTGAGCGAGCGGCGCCTCGGTGCATTCCTCCGGCAGAGACCGCGCGACAGCTTCACCGTTTCCACGAAGGTAGGCCGCGTACTCGTACCCAACGAAGGCTGGCACCCGCAGCGCGACTACTTTATCGACGCTCCCGCCTTCGAACCTATCTTCGATTATTCCTATGACGGCATCATGCGTTCTTTCGAGGCGAGTCTCGAACGTTTGGGGCTCGACCGTATCGACATCCTGTTGATGCACGACATCGGAGAGAAGACGCACGGTGTATCGCATGAAGATTTGTTCCGCGTGGCGATGGACGGCGGCTACCGGGCGATGGAGGAGCTTCGCAGGTCCGGCGCGGTTGGTGCCCTGGGCATCGGCGCGAACGAGTGGCAGGTCTGCAATCTGGCAATGGACCGCGGCGACTGGGATTGCTTCCTGCTTGCCGGTCGCTACACGCTGCTGGAACAGGGCCCTCTTGTTCCGTTCCTCGAGCGCTGTGTCCGTGAGGACAAGAGAATCATCATCGGCGGAGTCTTCAACTCAGGCATTCTTGCGACCGGCGCTGTCGAGGGCGCGCGTTTCGACTACGAGGCTGCTTCGGCAGACGTTTCAGCGAAAGTGCGGGCGCTCGGCGCCGCATGCCGCGCGCAGCAAGTTCCGCTTGCGGCAGCAGCCTTGCAGTTCCCTCTCGCACATCCCGCCGTACAGAATGTCATTCCCGGTTTCGGCAGCAAGTCGGAACTCGATGAGGTTCTGCAGTGGATGGCATATGCCATTCCCTCCGGGCTCTGGGAGGAACTGAAGCGCGAAGAGCTGATCGATGCGCGCGCGCCCGTTCCTTCCGATACGACCTGCGTGGTTCTGCAATGAGAATCGACGCGCATCAGCATTTCTGGCAACTGTCGAACCCGTTCTGCGATTGGCCGACGCCTGCCGAAAAGAAGATCCATGCCGACTTCGGTCCGGGCGATCTCGAGGCGCTTCTCCTGGCGAATGCCATCGATGGCACGGTGCTCGTACAGGCCGCTCCTTCGATTGCCGAGACGCTCTATCTGCTCGACATTGCCGAACAAACACCCTTCGTGAAGGGCGTCGTCGGCTGGATCGATTTCGAGTCGGTTTCTGCCGTTTCCGATCTTGAAGCACTTGCCGGCCGGCCTCTGTTGCGGGGCATCAGGCCGATGCTGCAATCGATCTCCGATCCCGCGTGGATGCTCAGCCCGGCGTTTGACGGGATATACAAGAGGCTTGCGGCGCTCGGTCTCGCTTTCGATGCGTTGATACTCCCCGCGCACCTCCCTCACTTGCGTGAACTTGCCGAGCGTTATCCGGATCTTTCGATCATCGTCGATCATGGAGCAAAGCCTGCCATTCGCAACGGCATGTCGGGTTTCAACGACTGGGCCACAGGCATGCAAAGCCTCGCCCGGCACGCCAATGTGAGTTGCAAGGTGTCGGGTCTGCTGACGAAAGCAGCGCCCGGTGCGGGGCTCTCCGATCTCAGGTCCTGGCTCGAACATCTCTATGTGGCGTTCGGTCCCGGGCGCCTGCTCTGGGGTAGCGACTGGCCGGTTGTGTTGATGGAGGCGGACTACACACGGTGGCTATCGATCTGTGAGGAATGGTTGGCGGACAAGCCTGCGGTGGCGCGCGCGCAGATATTCGGAGCGGCGGCATGCCGCATCTACGGTCTGGTGAAGATGGTGCGGCAGGACGAGCGCATCCATGCAACGGGAGACGGACAGCATGGCGCGCATTGAGTTCGCGGAAATTTTCGTGGTCAATCTTGCGCCGAAGGTGGTCCGGGTTGATGCGATCCAGCAGTTTGTAAGTCAGGAGACGGTGATCGTTCGCGTGCATGATGCCGAGGGCGCACGTGGCACCGGCTACAGCTATACGATCGGTACTGGCGGCTCATCGGTCGTCGCCTTGCTTGCCGATCATCTCCTGCCCGAACTGATCGGCCGGGAAGCGGAAGAGATCGAGGCCATCTGGCGCGACCTCAAATTCCACACTCATGCAACAACGGTTGGCGCGATCACGTCGCTTGCTCTCGCCGCAATCGACACGGCGCTGTGGGATCTGCGAACGATGCGCGCCGGCCTGCCTCTGCATCTGGCGGCAGGTGGCGCCCGCAGCCGCATACCGGCCTACACGACGGAAGGTGGCTGGCTGCACCTTCCGGAAGAGCAACTGGTGGAAGATGCGCAGCGTGCCCGTGCCGACGGCTTCCACGGCGTGAAGATCAAGATCGGAAAGCCGTCAGTCCGCGCGGATGTGAAGCGCGTGGCGGCCGTACGCGCCACCATCGGCGACGAGCTCGAACTGATGACGGACTGCAATCAGGTTTTCGCGGTCGACGAAGCGATACGTCGCGCGCAATCGTTGGCCCCTTTCGACATCGCCTGGATGGAGGAGCCGCTCCCGGCCGACGATCTCGACGGTCATATCCGACTGGCTGCTTCGACGTCGATTCCCGTGGCGGTTGGCGAGTCGATATATGGTCTTCGCCACTTCCGGGATTTCATGCAGCAGCGGGCCTGTTCCGTGGTGCAGGTCGACTGCGCGCGGATAGGCGGCATCACGCCCTGGCTCAAGACAGCGCATCTCGCAGAGGCTTTCAACATGAGCGTTGCCCCGCACTTCCTGATGGAATTGCACGTCTCGCTCGCCTGTGCGGTCTCCAATGGCCGCTGGGTCGAATACATCCCGCAACTCGACGAAATCACGACATCCCGTCTGCGGATCGAGAAAGGCGAGGCTCATGCGCCAATAGAGCCCGGTCTCGGCATTTCGTGGGACTGGGACGCAATTCGGGCGCGCAGCGAAATCATGCATGCCGTGCGGAAGGCTGCCTGAGGTGATGGCGATGAACGCAAAAGCACAACGAATGGGAATGGTGATCGCGGTGAAGCCCGGGAAGATCGCCGAATACAAGAGGCTCCATGCGGATGCCTGGCCCGAGGTGCTGGAGATGATCCGCGCCTGCAACATCCGCAACTACACGATCTTCCTGCGTGAGCCCGAGAACCTGCTCTTCAGTTATTGGGAGTACGTGGGAGAGGATTTCGAGGCCGACATGGCGCGCATGGCAGCGCATGAGCCGACGCAGCGCTGGTGGCAACTTACAGACCCTTGTCAGGCACCGCTCGAAAGCCGCGCCGAAGGAGAGAAGTGGACTGGCATGGAGGAGGTCTTCCATGCCGACTGACCTGAACACGCAAGGGCGTCTTGCCGGCAAGAAGGTTCTCCTGACGGCGGCGGCACAGGGTATCGGTCGTGCCAGCGCCGTGGCGATGGCACGAGAAGGGGCATATGTCATCGCAACCGATCTGCGCGAAAGCAACCTAGCGGATGTCGGCGCCACCGAGGTGCGTCAGCTTGATGTGACGGATCGGGATGCCGTGCTCCGTCTGGCGGATGAAGTCGGTGCGGTTGACGCGCTCTTCAATTGCGCGGGCTTCGTTCATCACGGAACGATCCTGGACTGCGCGGAAGCCGACTGGGACTTCTCCATGGAACTCAACGTGGGTGCAGCCTATCGGCTTACCCGTGCCTTTCTCCCGGCCATGATCGAGGCCGGCGGCGGCTCGATCATCAACATGGCTTCCGTTGCTTCGTCGGTTATCGGCGTACCGAACCGTTTCGTCTATGGGGCAAGCAAGGGGGCCGTCATCGGCCTGACGCGGTCCATCGCGGCTGACTTCGCGGGGAAGGGCATTCGCTGCAATGCCATCGCTCCCGGCACGGTCGAAACACCATCGCTTGACGAACGGATGCGCGCGCAGCCGGACTACGAGGCTGCACGTGCTGCCTTCATCGCGCGCCAGCCCATGGGCCGGATCGGTACGCCCGAGGAAATCGCGGAACTCGTCGTTTATCTGGCAAGCGACATGTCCGCATTCATGTCCGGCAGCGTTCTCACCATAGATGGCGGATGGAGCAACATATGAGGCTCATGCGCCACGGATATGCAGGGGAGGAAAGGCCCGGTCTTGTCGACGGACAGGGCCGCTTGCGCGACCTCTCGGGAGTCGTGCCCGACATTGCAGGCGGGGTGCTTTCTCCCGAAGGTCTGGCGGAGCTGGCAATGATCGATGCCGGTTCTCTTCCGCTCGTCCCGGAAGGAACGAGATACGGTCCGTGCGTCGGTCAGGTGGGCAAGTTTATCTGCGTTGGCCTCAACTATGCCGATCACGCCGCCGAATCCGGGATGGAAGTGCCGGCGGAGCCTGTCCTGTTCTTCAAGGCGACGAGTGCCATCTGCGGGCCTGACGACGACGTGGTCATTCCGCGTGGATCGGTGAAGACCGACTGGGAAGTGGAACTTGGCATCGTGATCGGCCGCGAGGCGCGCTATGTCTCCCGGAGCGACGCCCTCGACCATGTCGCGGGTTACTGCGTCATCAACGATCTCTCCGAACGCGAATTCCAGCTCGAGCGCGGGGGGCAGTGGGTGAAAGGCAAGAGCTGCGACACCTTTGGTCCCATCGGGCCCTGGCTCGTCACGTGCGACGAAGTGCCCGATCCGCAGAAGCTCGATATCTGGCTCGAGGTCGACGGTGTCCGTCGCCAGAACGGCAACACCCGCACCATGATTTTCGGGATCGCCGAAATCGTCAGCTACATCTCGCAATTCATGAGTCTGCAGCCCGGCGACGTCATCTCGACGGGCACGCCGCCCGGCGTCGGTCTCGGCATGAAGCCGGAGCCCGTCTATCTGCATGCCGGCCAGACGATGCGTCTCGGCATCGAGGGGCTGGGTGAGCAGAAGCAGAGAACCGTTGCTGAAGGCGGCGAAGAGTTGGAAGTGAGGATGCGCAATGCCGTATGAAGGGAATCTGAATTCGCTGAACGCGCGTCCGCTGCCGCAATGGTACGACGACGCGAAATTCGGCATCTTCATTCATTGGGGTGTCTGGGCAATCCCCGGCTTTGCCCCTCATCTCGGTAACATCTCGGACGCGTTCAAGAAGGAATATCATCGAGGCGTTGCGATGACGCCTTATACCGAATGGTATGCCAACGCGATCAAGGTGCCCGGAACTCCGTCGGCGGATTTTCACGCAAGGGAGTTCGGCAACCGTCCTTACCGCGACTTCAAGGAGCCCTTCGAGGAGGGGCTGAGGCAATGGGATCCGGATCAATGGGCGGAAGCCTTCCGGAACTCCGGCGCGAAATATGTCGTGCTCGTTACCAAGCATCACGACGGCTACTGCCTCTGGCCAAGTGCCGTCGACAATCCGCATGAGAAAAACTGGACAAGCGAACGCGACATCGTGGGTGAGCTTGCCCGCGCCGTACGGGCGCAGGGTCTGCGTTTCGGCGTCTACTACTCGGGCGGTATCGACTGGACCTTCAATCGCGAGCCGCTACGTACGCTGGGCGATTTCATCGGGTCGATGCCCGGCGGCGACTACCCGGCCTATGCCATGGCGCAGACGCGCGAGCTCATCGAACGCTACGAACCGAGCGTTCTGTGGAATGACATCTCCTGGCCGACGGGTTTCGACGAACTTCTGGACCTGTTTGCAGATTACTACAACGCGGTGCCGGAAGGCGTCGTCAACGACCGCTGGGTCCATGCGGGATTCTTCCAGAAGCTGATGCGCTACAAGCTGTCCCGGCGCGTCTTTGACTATCTGGCAATGCGCCACATCAGGAAGCACCCGGAAGCCACCCAGGGCGTCATCCCGCAGCCGATCCCGCACAGCGATTTCCGGACGCCGGAATATGCGCGCTTCCACAAGATTCAGAAGAAGAAGTGGGAAGCGACACGCGGGATGAGCCATTCCTTCGGCTTCAACCGGAACGACACCGAAGCCGACTACTCGTCCGCCGAGTCGCTTCTGTCGGATTTCATCGACGGCGTCTCGAAGGGCGGCAACCTGCTTCTCAACGTGGGGCCGCGCGGTACCGATGCTCGGATACCCGAGGAGCAGTTGTCGCGCCTCAAGTTCTTCGGCGAGTGGCTCTCGGTCAATGGCGCCGCGGTCTTTGGCACGCACCCGTGGCGTCCGAACGGTACCGATTGCTCCGACACTGTGACGGACGCAGACATGCCCGTTCGTTTCACGGCGCGTGGGGACGACATCTGCATCATTCCGCTTGGGCGGCCTGCAGGCACGACACTGCGGCTCCGCGGCGTGAACCTCGCGGGAACGGCGAAGCTGATTGCGGATGGAAGTCCGGTGGGTCTGCGTCAGGAGGGGGCGGATCTGGTGCTCGAATTCGGGCAGCCGCTTCCGGCCACGTTCGCGCCGGCTGTTGTGGTGACGACAGGAAAATAACTGCAGCGCCGGAGAGCGCGGCGGCGGGAGAAAGGTGAGGGGGCGGTCCGGGCCGGGGTGGCGCGGCGTCTCGGGCTTAACGGGAGGAAGAGATGACATACAAGCAGAAGAGACGGCCTGCGGCCGGGCGCACGATGTGCCTCTTGGCGGGGACCATGATTGCCGGTCTGGCGGGCATCGCGCCCGCTTCGGCGGCCGACTGGAAGTTCGGCAATATCGACGTAAACCTGAAGTCGACCGTTTCCGCCGGTCTCGGCGTTCGCACGGTCGATCCGGATGGAGACCTCATTTCCTTCCTCAATGGCGGACGTGACACGAATGTTGCCGCCGAGAACTTCGACGATGGCAATCTGAACTTCAAGCGTGGCGACATCTTCACCGCGTCCACGCGCATGCTGCATGAACTCGATATGTCGTGGGAAAACTACGGCGCCTTTGTCAGCGTGTCCTACTTCTACGATTTCGTGAACAACGACGCCGACAGCACACGACGCACCGATCTCTCGAGCGCGGCGCGCAGCCAGGCCGGCCGAGGTTTCGATCTTTACGATGCCTACGTCTATGGCGACTTCGACGTCGCGGGCATGCCGCTCACGGTCCGTGGGGGCAATCAGGTCATCAATTGGGGCGAGGCGCTTTTCCGTCCGGGTGGCATCAATCAGACCAATGCAGTCGATGTGAGCCGCCTGGTAACGCCCGGCACCAACATTCGCGAGGGGTATCTGCCTTCGCCCATGATCTACGCGAATATCGCGCCTCTTCCGGGGTTCAGTCTCGAAGCCTATTACCAGTTCCTGTGGCGCAACACGGAACTGGTGCCGGTCGGTACCTTCCATTCGACGGAAGATATTCTTGGTGAAGGCGCACAGGGCTTCTTCTTTGCCGGTGACCCGGGCGGCGTGGGCTATCCGGCTGCCATCGCTTCGGGCATCCCGAAGCTCGCGGATGATGAGCCGAACGACAGCGGGCAATACGGTGTTGCCGCGCGCTACTTCATCGACAGCCTCGCGACGGAAACGAGCCTGTACTACCTGAACTATCATGCCAAGACGCCTTACCTTTCGGCGACCGGCAGCTGCTTCGCCGTTTTTCTGGGAACGTGCCTGTTTGCGGCGCCGACCGGTTACTACGCCTACTTCCCCGAAGACATCGATCTCTACGGCGCCAGCGTGAGCTTCCCGCTCGGTCCGGTGGCTGTTGGTGCGGAAGTGGCCTATCAGCCGGACTTCCCGTTGATGCTTGACGATGCCCTGACTGCCGCAACCACTGCGGCTTCGGCTTCCCTCGGCACCTCGCGTGTCGATGGCGTGACCTATGCCGACCGCATGAACTACATCGCCAATGCCGCCGTGACGGTCGCACCGAGCCTGCCCTATATCGGTCAGGTGCCAGGCTGGATCGGCGCCGACACGATTGATCTCTATGGTGAAGTGGGTGTCGTCACATTCGACGAAACGCCTGTGGGTGTCTCGGGCAATGAATCCGCATGGGGTTTCACGACCAGCGCGAGCGCGGTCTACTCGAACGTATTCGTCTCGGGTCTCAAGCTCACGCCGAGCATCAGCTTCAATTGCGATGTGAACGGCACCGCCCTCGACCGGTCTGTTTCCGGCACGCCCGTCGAAGGCAAGCGAGCGGTATCGATCGGCGTATCGGCTGACTACCGGTCGACCTACACGGCATCCATTCAGTACACCAACAACATCGGTGGCGGACTGATTGCACGCAATTCCGACCGCGATTTCGTCACGGTCACCGCGTCCTATTCATTCTGACCACAGGGTGGTCCGCAAAGGCGGACCGGGAGGAAAACAATGTCTGTTCGAAACAATTGGATGAACGGCCTTGCCGGTGTGGCATTGACGTTCGCTCTCAGTGGCGGGGCCCTTGCGGCCGGTGCCGACGATCTCGGCAACTCTCTCACGCCTGTCGGCGCGGAGCGTGCCGGCAACGCGGATGGAACGATTCCCGCATGGACCGGCGGCGATCTTGAAGTGCCGGCGGGCTGGAAGACGGGCGACCTGCGGGTCGATCCTTATGCCGGGGACGCCAAGCTCTTTTCGATCGATGCATCGAATGTCGATCAGTATGCCGACAAGCTGTCGCCGGGGCAGGTTGCCATTGTCAAGCGGTATGACGGTTACCGGATGGACGTCTATCCGTCACGCCGGAGCTGCGGCTACTCGCAGGAACTCTACGATGCGACCAGGGCAAATGTCGGCGTCGCAAAATTGAGCGAAAAGGGCGGCATTCTCGCCGGTCATGGAGGATTTCTCTTTCCTCTGCCCGAGAACGGTTTGCAGGCTATCGCGAACTATCGTACCGCCTTCAAGGGCAAGCACACCAACCTCACCGTCAACATCATCAACTCGCAGACGGATGGAAACTACGTCGTCAATACTGGTGTCATTCACACTTACGCGCCCTATTTTGAGCCGAATGCGCGCGAGATCGACAATGAGTACATGACGAAATTCGTCTACAAGCAGATCGCTCCGGCGGCATCTGTCGGCGGCATCATCATGACATTGCAGCCCTATGACGACAGCAACGAGTCCTGGGTCTACATCCCCGGTCTCCGCCGCGTGAAAAAGGCGCCGACAGCGAATTACGACACGCCCGGTCAGGACGATATCCGCACCTTCGACCAGACCTACATGTATAACGGTCTGCCGGATCGCTACGACTGGAAGCTCGTCGGCAAGCAGGAGCTTTATGTTCCCTACAACGCCTCGCGCTTCCGGACCGCCGGTGTCCACGTTTCAGACATCATCACAAACGGCAAGTATCCGAGCCGCGATCTCGCTCGCTACGAACTGCATCGTGTCTGGGTCGTCGAGGCGACGGTGAAGGAGGGCTGGCGTAATACGTTCAGCAAGCGTGTCTTCTATATGGATGAAGACACCTGGACACCCGTTGTCGCCGATCTCTACGACACGAAGGGCAATCTCTACCGCTTCCAGGAGAACCACATCTTCATGGCGCCCGAGATGCCGGGCTGTGTAACGGCGGCCGATTTCTATCATGATCTGAACGCCGACCGTTACGTGGCCGACAACATCATCGTCGGTCCCGGCAACGCCAACTACGCGGCAGGAGACGTTGTCGACAACAGCTTCTTCACGCCGGATTCGATGCGGCGCTACGGACGGCGCTGAGGCGACACACGATCCCTCCACGGGTCTGCGTTCCCGACCTGTGCACTTCCGGCCGCAGTGGAAACATTGCGGCCGGTTCTTTTAGGTCCTCACGATTTTGAACGGACGAAGCCCATGACAGATGGCACGAATGGCGGAGGCGCGCGTCTCAGGACCGGTCAGCTCATCGGATATGGGCAGTTCGTCATCCCGCTGGCGATCATCGGTTTGCCGATTGTCATTTACATACCGGCCTTCTATGCGGGCACCTTGGGGCTGAGCCTCTCTGCTGTCGGCGTCATTCTCATGATTGCGCGCTTGAGCGACGTCGTGACCGATCCGCTGATCGGTTTCCTCAGCGACAAGACGAACACGCGCTTCGGCCGGCGCCGGCCCTGGATTGTCGCCGGTGCACCCCTGCTCGCGATTTCGTCTTTCATGCTTTTCAGTCCGGTCGGCGAGGTCAGCAACTTCTATCTTCTGTTCTGGATCTCGGCGATCTACCTCGCCTTCACGCTGATCGCCATTCCCTACTTCGCCTGGGGCGCCGAAATTTCGAGCGGATATCAGGAGCGCAGCCGGATCACGGGCGTACGCGAAATCTTCATGCAGATCGGTCTGCTTGCCGCTATTTCGATCCCGCTGGCCTACGGCATCGTGAACGAGACGGGCGACAATGCGGCGTCAGACCGGGGCGCGATGTCATGGCTCGGCATGTCGACGGTCATTCTTCTGCCGGTCGGTGTGATCTGGCTGTTCTCGTCGCTTGGCGAGCCCAAACGGCCGGCGGTCCAATCCGTGCCTTTCGGAAAGGGACTGAAGATCGTGCTTCAGAACGGGCCGTTCCGCATTCTGCTCATCGCTTCCATATTCGGAGCGCTTTCGGCGTCGGTCGGCACCGGTGTTGCGATCCTCTTCTACGAACATGTGGCGGGGCTGGGTGCCGAGGCGCCGCTTCTCATCTTCGTCATGTTCGTCTGCGCGATCATCGGTGCGCCTTTCTGGGTGTTTCTCGGCGGACGGGTCAGCAAGCATCGCGCGCTTGGTTTTGCGGCAGCATTCAACATCACGGCCTTTGCCTTCGTGCCGTTCATCATCCTCTGGTTGAAGCCGGCCGCGCCCGAGCTCGTTCTTCCGGCCATGTTGGGGGTCGCGGTCGTGCAAGGTCTGACCGGTGGGGCAGGGTCCATTCTCGGGCTCTCCATTCTGGCCGATATCGGCGACCTCGACATGCTCAGAAGCGGCGAGCCGAGGGCCGCCTTCCTCGTTTCCTTCCTGGGCATGGTGCGCAAGATCTTCGAGGCCATCGGCATCGGGCTGGCGCTTCCGGTGCTTGCCTGGGCCGGTTTCGACCCCAAATCAGAGATGCACGGGCAAGGCGGGCTGGATGCGCTCCTCGTCGTTTACTGTATCGTACCGCTGGTGCTCTCGTTCCTGTCCATGCTGGTGATCTGGAACTATCCGGTCAGCCGTGCGCGGCAGCAAAGGCTCCGTGCAGCCCTCGACAAGCGCCTCGCCCGGCAGGGCCTGCCGCCGGTTTGACAGGGCGGGCGCTTGGGGCTAAAACCCGCCTCGAACACGGGCTCCCGGCTTTCGGGGGCCCGGTTTCATTATATACGCACCCGTGGGGGCGGCGACGCTTGTAGCCGGCTCCTGTCGGCCCTGAAAAGGGCAGAGGAGGGCGCGTTTCCTTTATTTTTGACCCAAGGAAACCGCGATGACGAAGCGCCAGGAGTCCAAGTACAAAATCGACCGCCGGATGGGCGAAAACATCTGGGGTCGTCCGAAGAGCCCGGTCAACCGCCGCGAATATGGCCCCGGCCAGCACGGCCAGCGCCGCAAGGGCAAGCTCTCGGACTATGGCGTGCAGCTGCGCGCCAAGCAGAAGCTCAAGGGCTTCTATGGCAATATTTCCGAAAAACAGTTCCGCGGCATCTACAAGGAAGCCGAGCGTCTGCGTGGCGATACGGGCGAGCTCCTGATCGGTCTCCTGGAACGCCGTCTCGATGCGGTCGTCTACCGCGCGAAGTTCGTGCCGACCGTATTCGCCGCGCGGCAGATCGTCGGTCACGGCCACATTCTGGTAAACGGCAAGCGCGTCAACGTGCCGAGCTACCGTGTGCGCGAGGGCGACGTGGTCGAGGTGCGCGAGAAGTCGAAGCAGCTCGCGCTGGTGCTGGAAGCGGCGCAGTCCGCCGAGCGCGACACGCCGGACTATCTTGAAGTCGATCACGACAAGATGACGGCGAAGTTCATCCGCACGCCGGCTTTCAGCGACGTCCCCTACGCCGCGCACATGGAGCCGAACCTCGTCATCGAATATTACTCGCGCAGCTAATCGCTTCGCGCGACGCCGTATACGAAAAAGGCCGCTCTTTCGAGCGGCCTTTTTTGCGTTCCGGGAGAAGGGGCCTACGCCGCTTGCGTCTCGATGCCCTTTTGCGCGAGGTAGTCGCGCAATTCGCCCTGTTCGAACATCTCGCGGACGATGTCGCAGCCGCCGACGAACTCGCCCTTCACATAGAGCTGCGGGATGGTCGGCCAGTCGGAGAATTCCTTGATGCCCTGGCGGATGTCGTCGTCCTCCAGCACGTTGATGCCCTTGAAGGGGACACCGAGATAGGTCAGCACCTGCACGACGGCATTGGAGAAGCCGCATTGCGGGAAGACCGGCGTGCCCTTCATGAAGACCACCACGTCCTGGCTCGCTACTTCGCTTTTGATGCGGTCGAAAACCGGGTTGTCGCTCATCTTGTCTCTCCTCTCCGCATCATGCGGGTGAGTGTCAATCCTGCGGCGCGCTCGTTTGCAGCGCCAATGCGTGAAGCTCGTTGCCCATGCCGCCCTTCAGTGCGCTGTAGACCATCTGGTGCTGCTGCACCCGGGTCTTGCCCTTGAAGGCGGCAGAGACGACATTTGCGGCATAGTGATCGCCATCGCCTGCCAGATCGCGGATGTCGATGACCGCATCAGGAATGGCTTCCTTGATGAGGCGTTCGATTTCCGAGGCGGTCATGGCCATTCGATCGTTCTCCGCACCCGCCGTTACAGTTCAGCGCCGGCCGCCATATAGGCGGGCAGCCAGCCTTCGTGTACGGCCTTGATCCCCGCCAATGATATGGGAATGGCCCCGTTGAGTGTCAATTCATTGCCGCCGGTCGTGCCGATGCGAGCGGCGGGAATGCCCGCTTTTCCGGCTCTTTCGAGGAAAGCGGCAGCGTCTTTTTCCGGGAGCGTCACGAGATAGCGTGCCTGATCCTCGCCAAAGGCCCAGGCATGGAGGGGGAGGGTGGTGTCCGGCGTCAGGCTTGCGCCGATCCCCGCGGCCATCGCCATTTCGGCAACCGCGGTGAACAGGCCGCCATCTGAAATGTCGTGAACGGCAGTCAGGTTTCCGGCACGGATTTCATTGCGTACGAAATCGCCGTTGCGGCGCTCGAGGCCGAGGTCGACGGGCGGCGGCGCGCTGCGGTCGTCTGTCTTGCCGAGAATATCGCGGACATAGATCGACTGGCCAAGATGGCCCTTCGTCTCGCCGACAAGGAGGATCGCTTCGCCTGCCGCCTTGAAGGCGATCGTGGCACGCACGTTCACATCCGGCAGCAGGCCGACGCCGCCGATGGCCGGTGTCGGCAGGATGCCCTTGCCGTTGGTCTCGTTGTAAAGCGACACGTTGCCGGAGACGACCGGGAAGTCGAGTGCGCGGCAGGCTTCGCCGATACCTTCGATGCACCCGACGAACTGCCCCATGATCTCGGGCTTTTCGGGGTTGCCGAAATTGAGATTGTCGGTGACGGCGAGCGGCTCCGCGCCGACTGCCGTCAGGTTACGCCAGCATTCGGCGACGGCCTGCTTGCCGCCTTCCAGCGGGTCGGCGGCGCAGTAGCGGGGCGAGACGTCGAGCGAGAAGGCGAGGCCCTTCGGGCCCTGATCCACGCGGACCACAGCGGCGTCGCCGCCCGGGCCGATCGCCGTATTGCCCTGGATGAGGTGGTCGTACTGTTCCCAGATCCAGCGCCGCGAGCACATGTCGGGCAGGCCGAGCATCTTCACCAGCACATCGGAAATATCGTTCGGTGCAGGCACGTCGGCGGGCGAAAGCGGCTTTGGCTTGTCCGCCTTCACGAAGGGGCGGTCGTATTCCGGCGCCTGGTCGCCGAGATCCTTGATCGGCAGGTCCGCCATCACCTCGCCATGCCGGCGGATGCGGAAGCGCAGATCGTCCGTGGTCCGGCCGACCACCGCGAAGTCGAGGCCCCATTTCACGAAGATCGCCTCGGCGTCCTTTTCGCGGGCCGGGTCGAGCACCATGAGCATGCGCTCCTGGCTTTCCGAGAGCATCATCTCGTAGGCCGTCATGCCTTCTTCGCGGCAGGGCACCTTGTCGAGATCGAGTTCGACGCCGAGATCGCCCTTCGCACCCATTTCCACAGCGGAGCAGGTGAGACCGGCGGCGCCCATGTCCTGGATCGCGATGACCGCGCCCGACGCCATCAGTTCGAGGCAGGCTTCGAGCAGCAGTTTTTCGGAGAAGGGATCGCCGATCTGGACCGTCGGGCGTTTCTCTTCCGTGTCCTCGTCGAACTCGGCCGATGCCATGGTAGCGCCATGGATGCCGTCGCGGCCGGTCTTCGAACCGAGATAGACGAGCGGCAGGCCGACGCCCTTTGCTTCCGAATAGAAAATCTTGTCCGTGTCCGCGAGGCCTGCGGCGAAAGCGTTGACGAGACAGTTGCCGTTATAGCTCGGATCGAAATTCACTTCGCCGCCGATGGTCGGCACGCCGAAGGAATTGCCGTAGCCGCCGATGCCTGCAACGACGCCGGAGACGATGTGGCGCGTGCGCGGATGGTCCGGCTCGCCGAAGCGCAGCGCGTTCAGCGCCGCGATGGGGCGCGCGCCCATCGTGAAGACGTCGCGCAGAATCCCGCCGACGCCCGTCGCCGCGCCTTCATGCGGTTCGATGTAGGAGGGGTGGTTGTGGCTTTCCATCTTGAAGATGATCGCCTGTCCGTCGCCGATATCGACGACGCCCGCATTCTCGCCCGGTCCGCAGATGACGCGCGGGCCGGTCGTCGGCAGCGTGCGCAGCCATTTCTTGGAGGATTTGTACGAGCAATGCTCGTTCCACATGGCGGAGAAGATGCCGAGTTCGGTCAGCGTCGGCTCGCGCCCGATCAGGTCGAGGATGCGCTGGTACTCGTCCGGCTTCAGCCCGTGTTCCGCGATCAGCTCCGGCGTGATTGCAACGTCGTTCGGTATCACGCCACCGCCTCCAGCACGCTTTCGAAAAGGGCTCGTCCGTCGGTCGCGCCGTTCATCGGTTCGATCATGTTTTCCGGGTGCGGCATCATGCCGAAGACGTTGCCGCGTTCGTTCAGGATGCCGGCGATGTCGTTCAGCGAACCGTTCGGGTTCGTGCCGTCCGCATAGCGCAGGCCCACGCGGCCTTCGCCTTCGAGACGCTTCAGCGTTTCGGGATCGGTGAAATAATTGCCGTCGCCATGCGCGACCGGGCAGCGCCAGACCTGGCCCTGTGCGTATTTCCGGGTGAAGTCGGTTTTCGCGTTGGCGACTTCCAGCTTCACTTCCTTGCAGACGAATTTGAGACCGGCATTGCGCATCAGCACGCCCGGCAGCAGTCCCGCCTCGCAGAGGATCTGGAAACCGTTGCAGATACCGAGAATGCGCACACCCCTGTCCGCCGCCTTCGCGATCGCCGGCATGATGTGGCCGCGCGCCGCGATGGCGCCGGTCCTGAGATAGTCGCCATAGGAAAACCCGCCGCAGAGCACCACGAGGTCGAGGTCGGGCAGTTCCGTATCGGCGTGCCAGATGGCCTGCGGTTTCGCACCCGTGATGTTTTCGAGTGCGTAAAGCATATCGCGCTCGCGGTTCGAGCCGGGAAAGACGACGACGCCAGACTTCATGCTCACTTTTCGTCGAGCTCCACCGCATAGTTTTCGATGACGGTGTTCGCGAGCAGTTTCTTGCTCATCTCCTCGAGCGCGGCTTTCGCTTTCGCCGGGTCCGTCTCGTCGAGTTCGACCTCGAAGAGCTTGCCCTGGCGGACGCTCGCGACGCCGGAGAAGCCGAGCGAGCCGAGCGCACCCTCGATCGCCTTGCCTTGCGGGTCCAGAACGCCGTTCTTCAGCGTGACCTTGATGCGCGCCTTCATGCTTCCTCGCTACTTACGAACGTCACTTTACAAGCGTGGGGCCGCGCCGCTTCGGCTCGTTCTCGACCAGCACGCCGAGACGGCGTGCGACTTCCTGATAGGCTTCCACAAGCCCGCCCATGTCGCGGCGGAAGCGGTCCTTGTCCAGCTTGTCGTTGGTTTCCTTGTCCCAGAGGCGGCAGCAATCCGGGCTGATCTCGTCCGCCAGCACGACGCGCACCATGTCGCCTTCGTAGAGGCGGCCGAACTCGACCTTGAAGTCGATGAGGCGGATGCCGATGCCGAGGAAGAGGCCGGTCAGGAAGTCGTTGATCCTGAGCGCGAGCGCCATCATGTCGTCGATTTCCTGCGGCGTCGCCCAGCCGAAGGCCGTGATGTGTTCTTCGGAGACCATCGGGTCGTGCAGCTCGTCGTTCTTGTAATAGAACTCGATGATCGAGCGCGGCAGCACGGTGCCTTCCTCGATGCCGAGGCGCTTCGAGAGCGAGCCCGCCGCGACGTTGCGCACCACCACCTCGCAGGGGATGATCTCGACTTCGCGGATCAGCTGTTCGCGCATGTTGAGCGCGCGAATGAAATGCGTCGGCACGCCGATCTCGTTCAGCTTCGTGAAGATGAATTCCGAGATGCGGTTGTTGAGGACGCCCTTGCCCTCGATGGTGGCGCGCTTGGTGGCGTCGAAGGCGGTCGCGTCGTCCTTGAAGTGCTGGACGAGCGTCCCCGGTTCCGGGCCTTCGTAAAGCACCTTCGCCTTGCCTTCGTAAACGCGTCTGCGCCGGCTCATGTCATGATTCCAATCGTTTGACCCGGAAGGCGGGTCCGGGGGTCGCGGGGGTCCCCGCGCGGATTTCGAGGCCGCCTCTCAAGCGGTGGGAGCGCCGGAAAAGGCTTCGGAATCGGCTCTCCGGCGTGCGCAAGGTATCTCAAGGCCCGATGCGATACAACGAAGCTGTGCTGCGGCGCAACCCTCCCGAAAAGCCCCCGGAAATCAGCGCTTTAGACAATTGGCCGCAGGCTTCGGGCTGTCGTCCGATCGCGGTTGATTTGAAGGGGCCGGACCGCTATGCCTAGGGCCAAACAGGGGCGCGCCCGCGCGGGGACCGGCGCCTCATGACCCTTGAATGGAGTGCCATTTTCCATGTCCACCTTCGACAAGCGCGAGGACGGTTTCGAAAAGAAGTTCGTTCATGACGAGGAACTCCGCTTCAAGGCGGAAGCCCGGCGCAACAAGCTGCTCGGGCTCTGGGCCGCGGAGAAGATGGGGCTCACGGGCGATGCGGCCGATGCTTACGCGAAAGAGGTCGTCGCAGCCGATTTCCAGGAAGCGGGCGACGAGGACGTGTTCCGCAAGGTCCGCAAGGATTTCGACGCCAAGGGCGTCGATCAGTCGGATCACCAGATCCGCCGCACGATGACCGAACTCATGGACGAGGCGATCCGCCAGCTGCAGAGCTGAGCGCGGCTATTCGCCGAAGATGGAGATGCTGCCGAGCAGCAGGATTTCGTCCGGCGTGGCGCCTTCCATCGGCAGATGGACGATTTCGAGCCGCAGAAAATCCCGGTTGATGCCGCAGAGGCGGCCTTGCGTCACGTGGGGCTGCTTCTCGCTTGTGACCATCCGGTAGACGCCCGCATTATGGGCGACGTGGTCCGGATGATAGAATTCGGAAATCGTCATGCCGGTCGGGTCGAAGTCGAGCCAGCGGGTCAGCGTGGTGCCGACGACGCGGAGCCGCCAGTCCTCGCGGGCAGGGTCGGCAGGTTCCAGAACGAAGAGGCTCGGCAACAAGGGCGCGGCCTCCCGGCAGGGGAGTTCGGCGCGCGAGAGCAGCCGGCCGTTCCTGCGGTGCCGTTCCCAGAAATCGATCAGCAACCGGGATTGCGGATGCGAAGCTGCGCCGGTCGGGACGACATTCGTCTCGATCCGCGTCACGCGGTCCGGTGTCACGCCGCTTCTCGGGCGGGCATCCGCAAACATGAGGTCATTCCTGGCTTTGCCGCGGCCCGCTTTCGGTCCGCTCTGTCCCATGTCACCAGCAAAGCCATAAGAAGCTGTTAAAATATGGTTTTCTGTCCCGTTCCGGCGCTATTTGGCGGCGGCATCGGTGAGCGTGGCGGCGAAGGCTTCCGCTGCGGTTTCCCTCGCATCTGTCTCGCTCAAGCCGGTGATGCGGTTCGGTGCGGATTCGCGCAGGCGGTGCATGGCCGCCCAGGCGACGATCTCGATACCGAGCCGCGCCGCGAGGCGGAGCTGCGGCGAGGGAGAGCCCTTCCGGCCGGCGGCCTTGAGCGCGACGCTGGCGAGCTGGTCGCGGTGGCGGGCGCGGAGGTCGCGCGCGTGCAGTTGTTCGAATTCCGCGATCTCGGGCGAGCTGCGGTCGACCAGCCAGATCGCCCGGCGGGCTTCGTGGAGCATGTCGTAGAGCTCCCGGCCGATCTGGAGGAGCGTGCCGTTTTCGATCCGGCCCTTCGGCTTCAGCGCGTTGTCGAGAGAGGGCCAGTTGCGGACTTCCGCCGTTCGCGCGGCGAAGACCGCGGCGGTCGCCTTCATGCCTGGATCGGCGAGGGGGAGGGTGAGCCCGTCAAGCGCGCGGCCGCAGACCTTCAGCACCGCCAGATGGAATAGGGCTTCCTTGCTCGTCACGTAGAGATAGAGCGTGCCGGCGGAGACGCCCGCCGCCTTGGCCACATCCGCCATCTGGGTGCGGCGGATGCCCATATCCGTGAAGCAGGCGATGGCGGCCTCAGCGATGTCTTCCACCTTTTGCGGAGTCTTTTTCCGGGCCACGCCTCGGTCCTTTCGTTGCTTCGACGCGAGTATCTCCCGAATCGGCTTGACTCTGAAAATAAATGAATGAATCATTCAGTCAAGTTCGGGAGAGAGATCATGATCCGCTTCGCGCTTTACCTGTTGTCCGGTTTGCTGCTGCTTTCGTTTCCCGCGGTGGCGGGGGAGTGGCCGCATTATGGCGGCGATGCGGGCGGCACGCGCCATTCGGCGGCGGCTGAGATCACGCCCTCGAACATCGACGATCTTCAACAGGCATGGCTCTACAGCACCGGCGACATGACGGCCCATGCGGACGACATGAAGCACAGTGCCTTTGAGGGCACGCCGGTTCTCGCCGCCGGATCGCTCGTCTTCTGTTCGCCGTTCAACGAAGTGATCGCGCTTGATCCCGGCACCGGCGCGCAGAAGTGGCGCTACGATCCGAAAATCGCGACAGGCTACCGCCCGGGCAACCAGTTCGTCTGCCGCGGCGTCACGCCCTGGACGGATGAAACCGCCGCCTCCGGCGACCTCTGCGCGATGCGGCTCTTCATGGGCACGGTCGACTCCCGGTTGATCGCGCTCGACGCCGCCACCGGCCAGCCCTGCCTCGGTTTCGGCATGGACGGCGAGGTGAAGATCGATCCCGGCATGGATCTGCAGTGGCCGGGTGAATTCCAGATCACCTCGCCGCCTGCCATCGCGAAGGGCGTCGTCGTGGTCGGTTCCGCCATCAGCGACAACCGCCGCGTCGATGCGCCGAAGGGCACGGTTCGCGCCTTCGATGCACGGACGGGAAAGCCCGTCTGGGAATTCAACCCGATCGTGCGCGGGGCCGCGGATCATCCGGAAAGCTGGCCGCGCGGCGGCATCGCCGCGCGCACGGGTCATGCGAATGTCTGGGCGCCGATGGCGGCGGATGCGGAGCGCGGTCTCTTCTTCCTGCCGACGTCCTCGCCGAGCCCGGACTTTTTCGGCGGCGAGCGCGCGGGCGACAACCGCTATGCGAATTCCGTCGTTGCGCTCGATTCCGCGACGGGCAAGGTCCGCTGGTCGTTCCAGACGGTCCATCATGACGTCTGGGACTATGACGTGCCCGCGCAACCGAGCCTCGTCACGGTCATGCGCGAGGGCAAGACCGTCGATGCCGTGGCGCAGGTGACGAAGACGGGCTTCGTCTTCCTGCTCGACCGCGACACGGGCGAGCCGCTCTTCGAGGTCGAGGAAAGGCCGGTGCCGCAAGGCGGGGCGCTTGGCGAGTTCCTCTCGCCGACGCAACCCGTGCCCGTCGCGCCGCCGCCGCTGGTGCCGCAGGAGTTGAAGGCGGAAGACGCCTGGGGCCTCACGCCCTGGGATCGCGCGGCTTGCCGCGAAAAGATCGCGGGTGCGCGTTCGGAAGGTCTCTTCACGCCGCCGTCGGAGCAGGGGACGATCATGTATCCCTTCACAGGTGGCGGCGCGAACTGGGGCGGGGCCGCCTTCGATCCCGCCACCTCGACGCTCTACATCAACACGAGCCGTGCCGCGCATCTCATCACGCTGATCCCGTCAGAGAATTTCGAGGCGGCGAAGGCGGCCGAGCCCAACGAGGAGATTTCCCCGCAGGCGCCGACGCGCTGGGCGGTGAAGCGCGAACTTGTGCTCTCGCCGCTCGATCTCCCTTGCAACCCGCCGCCCTGGGGCATGCTCACCGCCGTCGATCTGTCGACCGGCACCATCAAGTGGGAAAGCGTGCTCGGCACGGTCCGCGATCTCGCGCCTGTTCCCGTGCCGCTCAAATGGGGCACGCCCAATTTCGGCGGACCCATCGTGACCGCGGGTGGCGTCGTCTTCATCGGCGCGGCGATGGACGATTATCTGCGCGCCTTCGACGCCGCGTCGGGCGAGGAGCTCTGGAAAGGCCGTCTTCCCGCGGGCGGACAGGCGACGCCCATGACCTATGAATGGGAAGGCCACCAGTATGTCGTCATCGCCGCCGGCGGTCACGCGCGTGCCGGCACGAAGCTCGGGGATTTCGTGGTTGCCTTCGCGTTGCCGCGCGCGGAATAGTGGTTGCCTCCACGTCTATGGAGGCAACCATCCATGTTTCGCGTCGACCCCTACGAGCCCGTCGGTACGCTGAAGCCGCTCGCCCGCGACATCTGGATCGTGGACGGCCCGGTGATCGGCATGAAATGGCTCTGGACGGAGCTTCCCTTCCCGACGCGCATGACCGTGGTGCGGCTTTCGAGCGGCGATCTCTGGGTGCATTCGCCGGTTGCGCTGTCGGGCGGGCTCAAGGCGGAACTCGCCGAGCTCGGGCCCGTCCGCTATCTCGTCGCCCCGAACAAAATTCACTACTGGTGGATCGGCGAATGGCGGATCGCCTATCCCGATGCGCTGGCCTTCGCCGCACCGCGCGTCGAGGAAAAGGCGGCGCCGCACGGCATCTCCTTCGACCGTGAGCTCCGCGATGCGCCGGAAGAGGCATGGGCGGGCGAGATCGGCCAGGTGCTGGTGCCGGGCAGCTTCATGACCGAAGCCGTCTTCCTTCACCGGCCGTCTTCAACACTCATCCTCGCCGATCTCATCGAGAATTTTGAGATGGCCAGGGTGCATGGCGTCTTCGGGCGTTTCCTCATGCGTCTCGGTGGCGTGGCGCATCCCCATGGCTCCATGCCGAAGGATCTCCGCGCGACGTTCTACGGTCACAAGGACGATGTGAAACGCGCCGTCGAAACGATGATCTCGTGGAAGCCGGAGCGCATCGTTCTGTCGCATGGCCGTTGCTACGAGGAAAACGCCGTCGCCGAGCTTCGGCGGGCCTTCCGCTGGGCCGGTATCGGCGGCGCTTGAGGCGGCTTGAGTTCCGGGCCGCTGTCGCCGCACAATCGTCGAACAAGAACAACAAGGGGAGGACTGCACATGAGTTCGTATGAAAATGTCACCATCGAAAGACATGGCCCGGTCGCGCTTGTGCGCTTCGACCGCAGGGGCGCGCGCAACGCCTTCAACCAGCAGACCATCGTGGAACTCACCGATGTCGCGCGCCGCTTTCAGGACGACCTCGAAACGCAGGCCGTGGTGCTCACCGGCACGCGCGAGGCCTTCTCCGGCGGCATCGACCTCAAGGAGCGCGCAAGCCGCGCCGTCACGGCGGGAACCGACCTCGAACTCCGCCAGGTCTATTACCGGGGCGTGAAGCTCTGCCAGGCATGGGAAGACATGCCGCAGATCACCGTCGCCGCCATCGAGGGCATGGCGGTCGGCGCGGGCGTCGCGCTGCCGCTCGCGCTCGACTGGCGCGTGATGGGGAAGGACGCTTTCCTCTACGTGCCGGAAGTGAAGATCGGCATCAACCTGCAATGGGGTGCGCTGCCGCGCCTCATCACGCTGGTGGGTCCTGCGCGCGCGAAGCGCATCTGCATTCTCTGCGAGCGCATGGGTGCGGCGCATGCGCTCGACTGGGGCCTCGTCGACGAGGTCGCGGAGGACGGGCATGTCGTGGAGAAGGCGATGGAGCTCGCAAGCGCCGCGGCATCGATGCCCGCGCCTGCCGTGCGCATGGTCAAGGAAGCGGTCAACGCGACGGCGAACGCGCTTCACAAGGTAAGCGCCTACGCAGACGCCGACCAGAGCCAGCTTTCGACCAATTTCCGCTCCGCGCAGGATGAAAGCGACAAGTTCGTGAAGGGAAAGCGGTAGGCGTCAGGCCGCCGCTTCCTTCACCTTCAGCCGCGTCGCGATCTGTTCGAGCGACAGGAGGTGGTTTCCTTCCTTCACGAGGTCGTAGACCGTCACGTTCAAGGCGCGCAGCGTCTTGCGGACGATATGTCTCGTTTCCGGGTGCTCGTCGAAATCGATCACGTTGACGCAGGCCGTGTTCTGGTCGAGCGCGGAGAAGGTCGCGAGCCCGGTGCCGAGCGCCCAGCCGATCACCAGCCGGTTGATGCCGCCATGTGCGACAAGCGCCAGCGTTTCCCATTCGGGTTCGGCGATCAGGTTTTCGAGCGCTCCGCAGACGCGCGCGTTCACCTCCTCGAAGCTGTCGCCGCCATTGTAGCGCGCGCCGGGCTTGTGGGCGTCGCGGAAGGAATAGGCGATGTCGTTCAGGTCCGTGACGGCATTGCGGAAGGCGGGATCGCCGCGAAACTCCACGAAGTGCTCAAGCGGCTCCACCTCGACGCCGCGTCCTTCGAGGATCAGGCGTGCCGTTTCCATCGAGCGCGGAAAGCTCGAACTCACGGCCCGGTCGAACGGGATTTTGGCCAGCGCCTTGCCGGTGAGCGCCGCCTGTTCGCGGCCCCAGTCCGTCAGCGGCACCACCGCCGGATCGGCGACGCGGTTTCCCTGCTCGTCGACATAGGAAACGTCGCCATGGCGAAAGAGATAGATGCGGCGGCGGCGCGAGCCGTCGAAAGCGGTGCGAAGCATGGGTGTCCCCCGGAATGCGGAATGTCGATGCCGCGCAGTATAGGCCGGAATGTGACGGGCGGGTGACGTTTACTCCGCCGCCTTGCCCTGCTTTGCCATCGCTTCCTTGCCGAACACCCGCGCGAAGATCGTGTCGACATGCTTGGTGTGGTAGCCGAGGTCGAAGCGTTCCTCGATCTCCGCGTCGGTGAGGTATTTCTTCACGTCGGCATCGGCCTTGAGGAGTTCGAGAAAGTTGCCTTCCCCGCGCCAGACCGGCATGGCGTTGCGCTGCACGAGGCGGTAGGCGTCCTCGCGGCTCGCGCCCTTCTGCGTCAGCGCCAGCAGCACGCGCTGCGAATGGACGAGCCCGCCGAGCTTGTCGAGGTTCTTCTGCATCTGCTCGGGATAGACCAGAAGCTTGTCGATGACGCCGGTGAGCCGCACCAGCGCGAAGTCGAGCGTCACGGTCGCGTCCGGGCCGATCATGCGCTCAACCGAAGAGTGAGAGATGTCGCGCTCGTGCCAGAGAGCCACGTTCTCCATCGCCGGAATGCTCATGCCGCGCACGAGGCGGGCGAGGCCGGTGAGGTTCTCGGTCAGCACAGGGTTGCGCTTGTGCGGCATCGCCGACGAGCCCTTCTGGCCTTCGGAGAAGAACTCTTCCGCTTCCAGCACCTCGGTCCGCTGCAGGTGGCGGATTTCCGTCGCCACGCGCTCGATGGAGGACGCGATGACGCCGAGCGTCGCGAAGAACATGGCGTGCCGGTCGCGCGGGATCACCTGCGTCGAGACGGGCTCCGCTTCGAGGCCGAGCGCCTTGGCGACATGTTCTTCCACGCGCGGGTCGATATTGGCGAAGGTGCCGACCGCGCCCGAGATCGCGCAGGTCGCGATTTCCTTCCGCGCATTCACCAGCCGCTCGCGGCAGCGTTCGAACTCGGCATAGGCTTCCGCCATCTTCAGGCCGAAGGTGACGGGTTCGGCATGGATGCCGTGGCTGCGGCCGATGGAGACCGTGTCCTTGTGCTCGAAGGCGCGGCGCTTGATCGCGGCCAGCAGCTCGTCCATGTCCTTGAGCAGAATGTCGGAGGCCCGCGCGAGTTGCACGTTGAAACAGGTGTCGAGCACGTCGGACGAGGTCATGCCCTGATGGACGAAGCGCGAATCCTCGCCGATGAATTCGACCAGATGCGTCAGAAACGCGATGACGTCGTGCTTCACCTCGCGTTCGATCTCGTCGATCTTCGCGACGTCGAACACGGCCTTGTCGCCGCGCTCGCGGATGTTTTTCGCGGCTTCCTTCGGGATCACGCCGAGTTCCGCCAGCGCCTCGCAGGCATGGGCCTCGATCTCGAACCAGATGCGGAACTTCGTGTCGGGTTCCCAGATGGCGACCATTTCGGGCCGCGAATAGCGCGGGATCATCAGGCGCCTCTCAAAGGGTTGGCAGGGCAGTTTCAAGGAATGCGCAGGGTTTAGCACCGGGGGCCCCGCCCCTCAAGTGTGGGGGCATCCAGCCCTGAAAACAGCACTCGAAGGGCTGAATCGCCTCCCGTTTTGCCTGCCGCCGGGCTAGGCTTTCCCCGAGGGAAAAAGACAAAACAGGGGAGGGGCTCATGGACAGCAATCTGAAGGGCGCGAAGCCGGTCTTGCCGGAACTGGCGAAGCTCGATGCGACGGCGCAGGGCGATCTCGTGCGCAAGGGCGAGCTCACGGCGCTCGACCTGGTGGAGGCGGGCATTTCCCGCATCGAACAGGTGAACGGCCAGGTGAACGCCGTCGTCGCGACGTTTTACGACAAGGCGCGCGAGGCCGCGAAGGGCAAGCTGCCGCAAGGCCCCTTCACCGGCGTTCCGAACCTCGTGAAGGATCTCGACAACCTCAAGGGCACGAGCGCCACCTCCGGCTCGCGTTTCCTCGCGCAGAACGTCTCGCCGGAGACGGACCCGATCATCGCGGGCAAGGAGAATGCCGGCTTCGTCATGGTCGGCAAGAGCAACACGCCGGAATTCGGCCTGCTCGGCACGACGGAGTCGCTGCTGCTCGGCGCCTGCAACAATCCGTGGAACCTCGCGCATTCGCCGGGCGGCTCGTCGGGCGGCGCGGCGGCGGCCGTTGCCTCGGGCATGGTGCCGGTCGCGCATGCGACGGATGGCGGCGGCTCGATCCGCATTCCGGCGTCGTGCTGCGGCGTCTTCGGGTTGAAGCCGAGCCGCGGCCGCATCGAACTGGGCGAGCGCCAGCTTCCCGGCGATATCGGTTTCCAGCATTGTGTCTCCCGCAGCGTCCGCGACAGCGCCACGCTTCTCGATGCGACCGAACGCAAGGGATCGGCCGCCGTGCTGCCGCCGGTCGGCCGCGTCGAAGGGCCGGGCAAGAAGCGCTTGCGGATCGCTTTCGGCACGATGGACTACAAGGGCAGGGAGCCTGCGGCCGATGTGAAGGCCGCCATCGAGGATGTGGCGAAGCTCTGCGCCGATCTCGGTCATGAAGTTATCCCCGCGAAGAACACGATCGACGGCAACGCCTTCGAGGATGCTTTCCTCGCCGCCTGGGCGTCAGGCCCGGCGGAACTCGTCGCACTCGTGAAACAGATGGGTCTCGAGCCCGACGCCGTGCTCGAACCCTGGACGCTGGGCCTCGCCGATCTCTACAATTCGAAGCCGAAAGGCACGCTCGAAAACGCGCTCGCGCATTTCGAAAAGATCACCGCCGAGACGGTTTCCTTCATGAAGGATTACGATGTCTGGCTGACGCCGGTGCTCGCCACCACGCCGCCGAGAACGGGCGAGCAGGCGCCGACCGTCCCCTTCGACACGCTTTACGAGCGCGTCTTCAATTATGTCACCTATACGCCGCTCCACAACGTGGTGGGCACGCCCGCCATGTCCGTGCCGCTCTCATGGAGCGCCGCAGGCCTTCCCATCGGCGCGCAGTTCGCCGCTTCGCCGGGGCAGGAGCGGGTGCTACTCGAACTCGCCTTCGAACTCGAGCAGGCCCGTCCGTGGGCGGACAGGTATCCGCCGGTTTTTGCAGGGTAGCCACTAACGCCGCGCGGCTTCCGCCTTCGTGGCCTCGTCCGAGATGATGTCGAGCAGGCGGCCCGCCGCCTGTCCGGGCGGCGTCGTCACGCGCCAGATCGCGCCGAAGCGGTGGATGCCCGCATGCTGCACGGCGCTGCATTCGAGGCTGAGCAGCGAGCCTTCCTTGAGTGCGCCCGACACCTCGTGGTCGAGCGCGAAGGCCCAGCCCGCGCCCCGCTTCAGGAGTTCGAGCTTCAGCGTCGCATTGTCGACGATCAGCACGTCGGTCGTGTGCACGCGGTAGTCGAAGCCATGCGCCGCCGCCTCCCGGTCCGCCACCACGATCTGGCGGTGGTCGTCGAGCGCGCTGAGAGGGAAGGGCTGTTCCAGCGCCGAGAGCGGATGGTTCGGCGCCGCCACCGTATGCATCGCATGGGTAGCGAGGTCGCGTCCGTCGATCTCCTTGCCGGAGAGGCCCGCCTCGAGGCTCACGATGCCGATCCGCGCGCGGCCCGACAGCACCTCTTCGAGGATGCGCGCCTCGTGGATCATGCGCAGGCGCAGGTTGATATGCGGGCTCTCGGCGAGGAGCGCGGCTGCCGCCGTTGCCAGAAGCGCCGGGCTGAACCCCGCATCGACGGCCACCGGCAGGTCCACATCCTCGCCGCCCGTCATTGCGGCAACGCGGGCGTTCAGCCGGTCGAGGCGGCGGAAGACGATCTCGGCGTCCGACAGCAGCGCGCGGCCTTCCGGCGTCAGTTGCGGCTTGTAGCCCGAGCGGTCGAAGAGCTTCAGCCCATAGGCGTCCTCCAGGTTGGTCACCGCGTAGCTGACCGCCGAGACGGCGCGGCCGAGCTGCTCCGCCGCGCCGGAGAAGGTGCCCGCGTCGGCAACGGCCCGGAACACCCGGAGCTGGTCCACGAGATTGGGATGCATGATCTTGTTCCGAAAATCAGAAGATGATTTCCAATCTTTTTCTATTTTTTAGAGAAAGAGCAAGGGCTAGCTTGCTTCCGTCAACAGAATCGCGCGCCGAAGCGCGGGCAAAAGGAGGCAGTGGTGATGGGCATTGAGCTTTCCCGGCGGGCGTTCCTGAAATCGACGGCGGCGACCGCGCTCGCGGCCGGCGCCTATGGTGCGGGCCTCCGCCCGGCGCTGGCGGCCCCCGAACTCGCGAAGATGGATGCGCTGGCGCAGGCCGAACTGGTGCGGAACGGCGAGATGACGGCGCTTGAGCTTGTCGAAGCGGGCATCGGCCGCATCGAGCAGGTGAACGGCGAGGTGAACGCGGTCGTGACGAAGTTCTACGAGCGCGCCCGCGAAGCGGCGAAGGGAGACCTCCCCGAAGGTCCCTTCACAGGCGTGCCGAACCTCGTGAAGGATCTCGACAACCTCGAGGGCACGCGCGCGACCTCCGGCTCGCGTCTCTTTGCGGAAAACATCTCGAAGGAAACCGATCCGCTCATCGCTTCCAACCAGCAGGCGGGCTTCGTCATGCTCGGCAAGAGCAACACGCCGGAATTCGGCCTGCTCGGCACCACGGAGTCGCTGCTGCTCGAGCCCTGCCGCAATCCCTGGAACCTCGATCACTCGACGGGCGGCTCCTCCGGCGGCGCAGCGGCGGCCGTCGCCTCCGGCATGCTGCCGCTCGCGCATGCGACCGATGGCGGCGGCTCGATCCGCATTCCCGCCTCCTGCTGCGGCGTCTTCGGCCTCAAGCCGAGTCGTGGCCGCATCCATCTCGGCGGGCGCTCGATGCCCGGCGATATCGGCGTGCAGCATTGCGTTTCCCGCAGCGTTCGCGACAGCGCAGTGCTGATGGACCTGACGGAGATGAAGAGGAGCGATGCCGTGCTCGCGCCGGTCGGCCGCGTCGAGGGACCGGGGAAGAAGCGTCTCAGGATCGCCTTCAACACCGAGAACTACTACGGCACGGAGCCCGATACCGATGTGAAGGCGGCGACAGAAAGCGTCGCGCAGCTTTGCGCCGACATGGGTCACGAGATCGTGCCGGTGAAGAACCCCGTCGAGGGCCGTGCCTTCATGGAGGCCTTCCTCACCGTCTGGTCGTCGGGCCCTGCGCATCTCGTCGGGCTCGCGAAGGAAAACGGTCTCGACCCGGAACAGGTGCTCGAACCCTGGACCACGGGCCTTGCCGCCTATTTCGCGTCGAAGCCGGACGGTGCGCTCGAGGAGGCGCTCGCCCATTTCGCGATGGTGACGGAGAAGACGAAGGCCTTCATGGCGGAATACGACGTCTGGCTGACGCCGGTGCTCGCCTCCGCGCCGCCGAAGATCGGCGAACAGGCCCCGGCCGTTCCCTTCGACACGCTCTATGAGCGCACCGTCGAATATGTGAGCTACACGCCGCTCCACAATGTCGTCGGCACGCCCGCCATGTCGGTGCCGCTGTCGTGGAACGATAACGGGCTTCCCATCGGTGCCCAGTTCGCCGCGCCCATCGGCGGCGAGAAGCTGCTCTTCGAACTCGCCTTCGAGCTCGAACAGGCGCGTCCCTGGGCGCAGAAATACGCGCCGGTCTTTGCGGGATAAGGCATCATTCTCCCTGACCCTTCCTTTTCTCCTTCGGAAGAGGGAGGGTCAGGTGGACCGTGCGCAATCGAACGAAAGGTTGCTACATGCCCCGTTCCCTTCTTCCCGAAAATGTCGCCACCTATGTCGCCTCGCTCGCGCGTGAAACGGATGTGCAGGCGCGGCTCCGTGCGGAGACGGCGAAGCTTCCCTCGGCCGGCATGCAGATCGGTGCCGATCAGGGCTCGTTTCTCTCGCTCATCGTCTCCGCCATCGGCGCGAAGCGCGCGATCGAGGTCGGCACCTTCACCGGCTACAGCGCCATCTCCATCGCCTCAGCCCTGCCGGAAGACGGCAGGCTCGTCTGCTGCGACATCAGCGAGGAATGGACGGGGATCGCGCGGCGCTACTGGAAGGAAGCGGGGCTCGATACCCGCATCGAGCTTCGCCTTGCGCCCGCGCTCGATACGCTTCACGACCTTCTGGCGAAAGGCGGAGCGGCCACATTCGATTTCGTCTTCATCGATGCCGACAAGACCGGCTACGACGCCTATTACGAGTCCTGCCTGAAACTTCTCCGGCCGAACGGCCTCATCGCGCTCGACAACACGCTCTGGGGCGGCGCGGTCGCGGAAGAGGGCAAGGGCGACGCCGATACGGAAGCCCTCAAGGCGCTCAATCTCAAGATCGCGGAGGATGCGCGTGTCGAATCGTCACTCCTCACCATCGGCGACGGCGTGACGCTGGTGCGGAAAAGGTGATGTTCGAAGGCCGGGGATAAGTTGCCTCGCCGGGAATTGTGACAATGCTGGTTCGGGCTTATCCTCGGCAGTTGGTGTCACCCTAATATCTCGTCATGGTTTCCCTCTTTCGAAACGAGGCAAGCAGGGTGGGGATAACCTAATATGATTTGTATACGGACTATCTGGATTTGATGTGTGGGCAGCATTTGTGACGTTCAGGTGACGTTACAGTGACAGTCTTCCGGGGATAAGTCCGAAACCTCAACGGGATCAACGCGCTGAGCGGATTCCGGCGATTGTGACAGTCGGGCCGCGTTCTGCGCGATTTATCCCCGGTTCAGATCAGTCCAAGCGACCTGAAGCTCGCGTGACGTCCTTTGCCCACGACGAGGTGGTCATGCACCTCGATGCCGAGCGGTTTCGCGGTGTCGACGATCTGGCGCGTCATTTCCACATCCGCGTTGGAGGGCGTCGGGTCGCCGGAGGGATGGTTGTGGACGAGGATGAGGGCGGAGGCATTCAGTTCCAGCGCGCGTTTCACGACTTCGCGGGGATAGACGGGGGTGTGGTCGACCGTTCCCTTCTGCTGCACTTCGTCGGCGATCAGCACGTTCTTGCGGTCGAGGAAGAGAATGCGGAACTGTTCCGTCGGGTTATGCGCCATCGAGGCGGCGCAATACTCGAGCAGAGCGTTCCATGAGCCAATGACGTTTTTCTTCATGACGTTCGACTGCGACATCCGGATGCCCGCTTCACGCACGATGTGAAAGTCGACGATCGTGCCTTCGGGAACCTTGAAATCGCGGAGCCGCGCCGGTTCGGCGCTCAGGGCGCCTGAGAGGCTGCCGAACTCCTTTAGCAACTCCTTCGCGAGCGGCTTCACGTCTCTCCGCGGGATCGAGCGAAAGAGGATGAGTTCGAGAATTTCGTAGTCGGGAAGGGCGTCGGGTGCTTTCAGGAAACGCTGCCGGAGGCGGTCGCGGTGACCGGCGTAGTGCGGTTTTTCCTTCGCGCCGTCCCCCACCGGCACGGGTCCGCTCAGACGTAGGGCGGGCAGTCGCGGCCCGCCGGGGACTTGGTGAAGATTTCGCAGCCCTCCGCCGTCACGCCGATCGAGTGCTCGAACTGGGCCGACAGCGAGCGGTCGCGCGTCACGGCCGTCCAGCCGTCCGAGAGGATCTTCACGCCCGGCTTGCCGAGATTGATCATCGGTTCGATGGTGAAGAACATGCCTTCCTTCAGCACCGCGCCCTGGCCCTTGCGGCCGTAGTGGAGCACGTTCGGCGCATCGTGGAAGACGCGGCCGAGGCCGTGGCCGCAGAACTCGCGGACGACCGAGCAACGCTGGCTTTCCGCGAATTCCTGGATCGCGTGGCCGATATCGCCAAGCGTCGCGCCGGGCTTCACGGCGGCGATGCCGCGCATCAGCGATTCATAGGTCACGTCAACGAGACGCTGCGCCTTGCGGGGCGCTTCGCCTGCGAAATACATGCGGTTCGTGTCGCCATGCCAGCCGTCGAGAATGTAGGTGACGTCGACGTTTACCGCGTCGCCCTCGCGCAGGGTCCGGTCGCCCGGAATGCCGTGGCAGACGACATGATTGACGGAGGTGCAGCAGGACTTTCGGAAGCCGCGATAGTTGAGCGGTGCGGGGTAGGCGCCGTGGTCCATGCCGAATTCATAGACGATCCGGTCGATATGGTCGGTCGTGATGCCGGGCCTGATCTCGTCCGCCAGCAGGTCGAGCGCCTCGGCCGCGAGCCGACCGACACGGCGCATGCCGTCAAAGGCTTCGGCGTCGTGTATCTTGATCCGCCCGATATTGCGTTCCGGGGCGTCGAGGGCTTCGGTATAACTCATCTGGTCCGCCGCAAGGGTCTGCTGTGTTTCCGCTTCCCCCAACATAGTGCCCGGAGGCGGCATTTGAAAGCGGCGGCCGGGCGGCGCTATTCTGGGACAAATGAAACCTTGAGGGACCGCCCATGCCGCGCGTCGTGACCGCCTGCGTGCTTCTGATCGGCGACGAGATACTCTCGGGCCGGACGCGGGATTCGAACCTGGCCTATATCGCCGCCCATCTGAACCGGATCGGCGTGCAGGTGCGCGAGGCGCGGGTTATCCCCGATATCGAGGAGACGATCGTCGCGACGCTGAACGAGGTGCGCGCGCGGCACGACTATGTTTTCACCACGGGCGGCATCGGCCCGACGCATGACGACATCACGGCGGACGCCGTCGCCAAGGCCTTCGGCGTCGGCATTGATTATCACCCCGAAGCGGTGCAGATCCTCGGCGATCACTACAAGGAAACCGGCGGCGAATTCACCAAGGCCCGCATGCGCATGGCGCGGATGCCGGAAGGGGCGACGATGATCGCGAACCCGCTCAGCAAGGCGCCGGGCTTCCAGATCGGCAATGTCTTCGTGATGGCGGGCGTGCCGATGGTGATGCAGGTGATGCTGGACAGCCTGACGGACCGCCTCGAGGGTGGCGCCGCGATGCAGAGCCGCACGGTCACGGGACAGATCGGCGAGGGCACCATTGCCGAAAAGCTCGGCGATCTGCAGGCCCGCCATCCGGAGGTCGGGATCGGCAGCTATCCCTATTACCGGGGCAAGGTTTTCGGCACCAGCATCGTCGTGCGGGCGACCGATTCGACCGAGCTCGACGCAGTCGCGGACGAGGTTGCGGCGCTGATGCGGGAGTTCGGCGTGGAACCGGCGATGGGGGACCCCGCGTGAACCAATTGCCCGGAAATGCGGGGTTTTTGTCGTATATCTGCAACAGAATTGAGCAACATTACGAAAGTTTCAGCATTTCTGCGGTTTCCGGGCGATACAATCTTTTCCGGACCGACTAAAGTTTGCGGCATGAAGGTCTGGCGGCTGCCACCCGGATGCGACATCGGGTAGCCCGGCAGAGGGGGAACAGGCTTCGAGCTAACAGGCCTGACAACAAAATTTAGGGTCACGGTGACCCGGAGGGAGAAACGACATGAAGAAGACCATCGGCATTCTGGGTATGGCTGCAGGCGCTGCGATGATGCTGTCGGGCGCTGCCTTTGCCCTCGACTCGAGCTTCGGCGCGATGTCGAAGGCCGGCACGCACAAGTTCATCGTGGTGTGCACGAGCGCACCGGACAAGGAAGCTTCGCAGGAAGGCGCCAACGCCACCGAAGCGCAGGCCGCTGTCCAGGCGACCGTTGCCGGCACCTGCCATCCGAAGTGGGTCGGCCTCGAAGGCTAAGCCTTTACCGGCCAAACGGAATTCTGCGGAAACGGCGGTCCCTCGGGCCGCCGTTTTCCTTTTGCACGGGCGCGCGCGAGCGGGCATAGCTAGGGCATGCGGGCGCGCCGCCGCCCGCCGGGGCCCCTTGGCGAAACTGGTATACGCAGCAGACTTAAAATCTGCTTCTCGAAAGGGAGTGCGGGTTCGAGTCCCGCAGGGGCCACCAGCCTTCGCTCGCTGGTGCGAGCTACGGCTCGGCGGGCCAGCCTTCGCTCGCTGGTGCGAGCTACGGCTCGGCGGGCCAGCCTTCGCAGCAGAATGGCCGCGGCGCGGTTGACGAGGCGGAGCGTCTCCGGGGGCGCTTTCGCGGCCGCACCGGCCGCGAGCGCCGCCCAGGCGAGCTTCACGGCGCCGATGGCGATGGTCGCGGCGAGGATCACGAGGGCCGCGTCGGCGGGCGTCAGGGTGGCCATGTCGAGGAAGGCGGGCAGGAAGCCGAGATAGAACAGGATCGCCTTCTGGTCGCCGAAAGTGAGCAGGAAGCCCGCCAGGAAACTCGAAAAAAGCGAGACGGGACGGGCGGTTGAGGCCCCCTCGGCGGTCTCCGCGCCGGACTGCCAGAGGATGAGGCCCAGCCAGACGAGGAAGGCGGCGCCCAGATATTTCACGACGACGAAGAACCCGCCCATCGCGTCGGCGAGGAGCGAGAGCCCGAAAATCGCCACCAGAATGAAGACCGCATCCGCCACCGCGATGCCCGCCGCCGCCGCGACGCCATGCCGGAAACCGCCGGCCGCCGCGCGCGCGACGACCGTCATGACACTCACTCCCGGCACGGCGGCGAGCAGCGCCATCGCCCCGAACAGGCCCGCAAGCGCGGCCGGCGCAATCGTCACGATCATCGTTCAACTGCCTGAAAAATAAGGACTTCGTGTCTCAGCCGTGACCGGCGAGCGCATGCGGATCTTCGTGGTAGAGCGCGTCCGCCGGTACGCTTTCGTCTTCCTTCAGCGCCGGGTCGTGCTTGTAGAGCGTCGAGCAGTAGCCGCAGACGATCTCGTTTTCGCGGCCCATGTCGAGGAAGACATGCGGATGATCGAAGGGCGGCAGCGCGCCGATGCATTCGAACTCGCGCACGCCGATGCGGATTTCGCGGGCGCCCGCCTCGTTGCAGAATTTCGGTGTCGTGCCGCCGCTCATGTCCCGCTCTCCGTGATGTCCGACATGGGGCGAAACTAGTGGGGGCGGGGGGCATCCGCAAGACGCTTCGCGCGCGGAAACCGTTACGAACCCGTGATGATCAGGGGAAGCGCCAAGTCACTGGAATCGCTCGGGTTTCATTTATCCCCGCCTGACTGTCACCGAACTGTCACAAAAACGTCATGAACGGCTTTTCGGGGTCGTTCCGGAGCGGCTGCGGGAAGCCCGGCGGCGGTTTATCCCCGGGGGTTGGGGGCCCGAAGGGCCGCCGCCCCGGTGGAGGCTCGCCGCGGGGGCAAGGCTCGCATGGAAGCCGGGGGGCGGGGACAAGTTTTTCTCTTCTGTCCGTCTACGGATGAAAATTCCCATGTCGCGGCGCATGCCCCCATGGCCGGGGATAAGCCCGAACGCGCACTGTCACAATTCGCCCGTGTGCGATTTGTCCCCGGGCAGCGGGGCGCAAGGTGGAGCGAGGCGAAACGGGTTATCCCCGGACGGGCCCCCGCGCGAAACCGGGGCCGAAAGCGGGGACAAGTGCCCGGCGGCGGAGGCAGAAGAGGCCGCGCGGAAGCACTGTCATCGTAACGCAATGAAAACGTCACAATAGCGGCGGATATCCCCGGGCGGGGATAAGAAGGGAGTTGGCACGCCCCACGGGTATCGCCTTCGGCGATCCCGAGGGCAGGCTCCGACACGGAGGCGCGGAGAAAACTTGTTCCCGGTTTTTGCGGTGGGTTGGGAGACGATGCCCGGAACGGAAATCGTGCGAGCAGCCGGGGCCCTTTGGCGAAACTGGTATACGCAGCAGACTTAAAATCTGCTTCTCGAAAGGGAGTGCGGGTTCGAGTCCCGCAGGGGCCACCAGTTCCTCGCGTTCTTTTGGCGATACAGCTTCAAGGCGCAGGCTTCAGTCGATGTCCTCCCAGACACCCAACCCATACTCCGTGGTTGTTAACTGAGACCCCTCTCGGTACCTTGGGATGGGAAACGTCAAGGGGGGAAGAGCAATGCGCGCGATAGTGGTCTCAATACTATTATTCGCTGCGACCCTCCCTGCTGCAGCGCTCGCCCAGTCTGGCTACTACTTTCCGGTTCTTGAAACGGAAATCAGTTCCGAGATTGTCATCGGTGTGGTTCAGAGCGGAACGATCACTGATGTTGCGGTGACGACCATCAAAACGTCGCGCGAATCTTCAGGCAGCAACACGGTGACCAACACCGATGTGGCCGTGCGCAACGTAGAAGAAACCCGCACCAAGGCTACCAATCCCGCCAAACGCGCGTCTCGACCGAAGGCGTCGGGCCTGCTCGGCGGAATCGTCGGCGCCATCGGCGGCGACTACAGCGGCCTTTCCCAATGGGGCGCGGGATTTGTCGACCATATGATGGAGCCGCGCGACGTCACGAATGTCAGCAAGACGTTTCTGACCAAGAACAATCGCGAGACAAGGACGGTCACTACGTCGGCAAGCAGCTGGTCCAACCAGAATGACTTCGAATCGACGGTGACGCAGAATTTTCAAGCCGACATCAGCAAGGGTTTCATCGACTTCTCGGTCGCGGTGCGGAACATGGGCGCCCGGTCGATCACGATTGCCGAACCAACTTTCGTGGTCTTCTTCGAGAGTTCGACTGGATCGCGGCAAATTGCGGGCGAGTTCAGGACGCCTCCGGGCAAGACTTATAATATTTCTCAGGGAGCGACCCAGATATTTCCAGTCCACATCGGCGGGAAGAACTTCCTGACCCTCAGTCAGCAATACCGCGGTGCTGACGGCGTGCGGGTGCATATCCAGGACATGAAGGTGCAGCAAGCCGACGGGTCGTTGCAGCCTATCGGGCAGGTCTGGGACAATATCAGCGACAGCCGAGTCCGCTTCGACTACTTCGATGGCGAGCACCGGTCGGTGCAGTTTATCGAGGTCCCGGACGGCGGTCTTTCCATCTTGCAGTTTGTCGATCTTGCCCTTTCCGACACGACCCACGTCTTCAACAACCTCGATCCGGAGGATAAAGCCGCTTCGCTCGTCAACCGGGTCGGCGCGAGTCGTTCGGACATGCGAATCTTCGAAGATGTCCCGAAACTGGAGAAGCTTGATTGGCGGCGCTGGCTGATATCAGCCAATGACACGCTCGGTTCGCCGGTCGACCCGAAGATCGGCGATAAAGTCTTTCCCGGCTATTCGGTGCAGCTGGGCTACTACGCCGCCGACCAGATTCTGCCTCCTGCAGTATACCAGCCCGTGGTCTGGGAATCGCCCCGCATCCCCATCGACTTCAACGAGCGGGTCGCGATCCCAGTCGATTTGATGGCGGGTGACCTCATCGAAATCGGCGACTTCGAGATTATCGGTTACAAAATTCCAGAAGTCAGCTTCGCGGCTGCTGCGGCCATCGACGAGCGCTGCAGCCGCAGGCTGAACGGACTGATGTTTCCCAATGTATCCACCCATACGCAAACGCGACCGCGTCAGCCACCCCAGCCGTTCGACAAGTGCATGAGCATCAGGCCGCAGTCCTACCGGATGGTTGATATCGACCCCAAGGACATGTTCATCGGCGATGACGGCACACCGCTGTCGGTACCCGATGACCTGGCACAACTCGTCTATTCCATGGTCGCCCTGAAGGCATTGGCATTGAGGTTCCGCCATTTCGCCGACCTGCTGACGCCGTCGCAGGATGAGCTACCGGGTTCTGTGAGCCTTCAGACGAACAATCTCGATCAGTTCTTCAATACGTTGATGCTTCAGCTGTTCAGACCGGGGGAGAGCGCCACCGAGGCGTTAAATCGCCTCGCGGTGGAGGAATTGGATTTCCTCTATGCGGTTGAGGCGCCGATCAAGAAGGCGGATAGCTGGTGGCTGTTCTTTAACCCGGACACACGCATTCCGCCCGGTTTCGCCTTGACCAGTTCCTCGTCCGTCCCGGAGGCTTTCGTGGGCGAAAGGCTCTACGACCGGACAGCCTACCGGTACATACCGCTCATTGAGTTTAGCTCGGATGTATACTACGGAGCCGGGTCGGGCGTGCCGCAGATACACGGGAATTTCGATACCAACCCGCTTCAAGGGTTCCGCTTCAGCACATCGGACGGATGGCTGGATGGAGGCATTTACTGGGTCGGTCCCGACCCGTCAAGCTCGGCACGCGCCTTGAGGGTGCCGCATTCGACAGGGCCGCAGCTGACGGCTCGAATTCGTGTACTCCGCTTTACCGAACAGTTGGCTACGGGTGCGGAATGATGAATCAGGAAACCGGAAAACTCTGCCGTCTGTTGCCGGAACTGATCGTCGTGGCCGCTTTCTGTATTGCCGTCGACGGCGCTCAGCGGGCGGCCGCTGAGGGCGCGGAATCGGCGCCGGTGCAGACTGTCACGAATACATTCAACGGAATGACGATCGTTACCGCCGACGTTTACGGCAATATCGAGGCGCGCGCCTATTCCTATGGGCCCGGCTTCTGCACCACGCATGTGACGGTGGGGGACAAGACGGTCAATATCGCTGCTCCTCCTGCAATCTATTCGCCATGGACGGAGGTCATCAGCCATTCGGGTTCGATCGGCTTTTCGGTAAGCAAGGACGACCAGTGCGATACCGGGACCGAAGTTCAGATTCGCTATTGGAAATGACGCCTGTTTACTGCTGATGAGATCGAACATGACTCAGCCCGGTTGAAACAACCGGCATTCGCCTTTGGCTTCGGGCGGCGGGCCGAATGACGGTCAGCCGTGGCCGGGGATGGCTTGGGCTGGCTCATGGTAGAGGGGGTTGGCGGGGGATACGGAGGCGGAGAGCGACCTTTAGGGGGAGTGGGCGCGGCTTTCTTGCCCTTCGCGGGGCTCAGGGCGTTCGAGGCTCGAAAAGGTTCCCGGCCTGCGCCGGGACAGGCCACCGGGCGTTTTCGTTCGCTGGCGCGGACCCCATCTCACCCCTCCCCGAAAAATCCAAAGGATTTTTCGACCCTCCCACAGGGGGAGGGTGGGAATGAGGGGGTGTGTCGCTCAAACTGTCCTTGCAGTCATTTTTGCGCCGCGAGCGACGGAATTGGGGGCCGCCTTCGTATAGCCCTTCGCGGGGCTCAGGGCGTTCGGTCCTCGCAAAAGTCCACCGGACTTTTGCGTTTGCTTTGCAAACCGGACCTGCCCTTCGCATGGCTCCGGGCGTTCGAGGCTCGAAAAGGTCCCCCGGACCTTTTCGTTCGCTGGCGCGAACCGCCTCTCACTTACGAAAATGTGAGGAACGGGGTTCCGGAAGCGCTTGGTGGCGCGGCGGGAGACCGGCATAATCGCCGCAAATGACTTAATGTCAGGAACGGGCCGTAAAGAGCCCGTCCGCATAACCCCCCGGGAGGAGGACCCCCAGATGCCGAACGCGGCCGCTTCGGGCCAGGCAAGCCATGATGCCAGCCGGCCCTTGTCGCGATGGACGCTCTTTGCCTTCGCGCTGCCCGCCGCGCCGATCTCGGCGATGGGACTTCCGCTTGTCGTTCACCTGCCGCCCTTCTATGCGGGCACGCTCGGCCTCGGCCTGGTGACGGTCGGGGCGATCTTCATGCTGGCACGGTTCTGGGACGTGTTCACGGACCCGGTGCTCGGCATTCTCTCCGACAGATATGAGACGCGCTGGGGGCGGCGGCGGCACTGGATCGTGCTGTCCGTGCCGATCATGCTGCTTTCCGTCTACATGATCTTCATGCCGCCCGTCGCGGTGTCGGCGGCCTATCTCGTGTTCTGGCTGTTCGTGCTCTATGTCGGCTGGACGCTGCTGACGATCTCGCACATGTCGTGGGGGGCGGAACTCACGCCCGACTATCACGAGCGCTCGCGCGTGCAGGGCGCGCGCGAAGTGGCGCTGATCCTCGGCATGGTGTTCGTGCTGACGCTGCCGGTTCTGATCGAGCAGATGAACCCGGAAAACCTCGCGCAGGCGCGCGTCGCCTCGATGGGCTGGTTCGTGCTGATCCTGCTGCCGATCGCCGTCGCGCTCGCGGTGTGGCGCGTGCCGGAGCGGGCGACGCCGCGGCCGGAACATGTGCCGATGAAACAGGCGGTGAAGGCGCTGGTCGAGAGCCGGCCCCTGCAGGTGGTGCTCGCCGCCGACCTGCTCGGCGGCGTGTCGGGCGGGCTCGTCGCGTCGATGTTCCTCTTCCTCGCGGAAGACGCGCTGAAGCTCGGCAGTTATTCGAGCCTGATGCTGCTCGGCTATTTCATTTCCGGCGTCTGCTTCATTCCGCTCATTCTTTTCGTGGCGCGCCGCTTCGGCAAGCACAAGACGGCGGCGGTCTCGGCGATCTTCAATGCGGTGACCGTTCCGCTCATCCTGATCGTGCCACCGGGCGAACCGGTGGTCGCGCTTGCCGTCTGGGCGCTGCTGGGCGTCAACATGGCGGCGGGGCCGTTCCTGTTCCGCTCGCTGATGGCGGACGTCGCCGACCACGACGCGGTCGTCACGCGGCAGCAGCGCACGGGACTGTTCTATTCGCTGCTGACGTCGACCAGCAAAGTCGGCGCGGCCTTCGCGATCTTCATCGCCTATTCGCTGCTCGACTCGATCGGCTTCCAGGCGGGCGGAGAGAACAGCAAGGCGGTGCTCGACAGTCTGCGCGCGGTCTATGTCTGGCCGGCCTGCATCATCAGCGCGGCGGTGGCCGGCATTCTCTGGTTCTATCCGATCGACGAGGACCGCCAGGTCGAGAACCGGCGCATCCTCGAACAGCGCGGGCTCGAAACGGCGGCGGCGGCGATTGCGATGCGCACCGGCGCGCCCTCCGACGCGCAATCCTCCGGCGTCGCGGCGGACTGAGCATCATGCCGCATTTTTCTTCCGCAGGCGTCGAGATCGCCTATGAGGTCGAGGGCGAGGGCAAACCGATCCTGCTGGTGCACGGCTTTTCCGCGACGGCGGCGGACAACTGGGTGCGCACGGGCTGGGTGCAGGCGCTGACCCGCGCGCGCTACAAGGTCGTGACCTTCGACCTGCGCGGGCATGGCGCGAGCCAGAAGCTTTACGAGGCCGACGATTACGACATCGAGAAGATGGCGGGGGATGCGCTGGCGCTGATGGACCATCTCGGCATCGAAAAGACCGACCTGATGGGATTTTCGATGGGGGCGGGGATCGCGATGCGGCTTGCCGCGCGGCATGGGACACGCTTCGGCAAGGTCGTGCTGGCCGGCATGGGCGCCAAGGCGCTCGAGCCCGCCAAGCCCGGCAATCCGGTTGCCGACGCGATGGAGGCGGCGGATGCCTCGGCGGTGTCCGACCGCTCGGCGCGCGCCTTCCGGCTTTACGCGGAAAATCTCGGACAGGACCTGAAGGCGATCGCCGCCTGCGCGCGCGAGCCGCGGCGCGGCGGCGCGGAAGAGGCCGCGCGCGCGGTGCGCAACGAGACGCTGGTGATCGCGGGCGCGCGGGACGACCTTGCGGGCGACCCGCAGGGGCTGGCGGAGCTGATGATGAATGCGCGCGCCGAAATCATTCCCGGTACGGACCACATGTTCGCGCTGCCGAACCCGATGTTCAAGGGCGCGGTGATGGACTTCCTGACCGGCTGGAACTGACTTCCCGAACCATTTTTCGAACCCTGGTGAGGCACAACAGGATCATGACATCTCCCCGCCTGTCCGGATGGCGCCTCGCGGCCTTTTCCGGCCCCGCCATTCCGATTTCCGCGCTCGGGCTTCCGATCGGCGTCTACCTGCCGCAATTCTATGCCGGTCCGATGGGCCTCGGGCTTGCCGCAGTCGGCACGGTGTTCATGCTGGCGCGGCTCTGGGACGTCGTCACCGATCCGATGATGGGGATCATCTCCGACCGGTTTCCCTCGCGCTGGGGACGGCGGCGGCACTGGATCGTGCTGTCGGTGCCGCTGCTTCTCGTCTGCGCCTACATGGTGTTCGTGCCGACGGCGCCGGTGACGAGCGTCTATCTCATCGGCTGGATGTTCTTCCTCTATATCGGCTGGACCATGCTCACCATCTCGCACATGGCCTGGGCGGCGGAGCTGTCGGACAACTACAACGAGCGCTCGCGCATCCAGGGCTACCGCGAGGCGTTCCAGCTTCTCGGCGTGCCGCTGGTGCTGCTCATTCCGGCGATCATCGAGCAGACCGGCGCGGAGAACATGGAAGCCGCGCGCGTCGCCGCCATCGGCTGGTTCATCGTGGCGGTGCTGCCGATCGCGGTCGGCATCAATATCCTGTTCGTGCCGGAGCGGAAATCGACGCCGCAGCCGCCGCTCGACATCAAGGCGGCGGTCAGGGCGATCTTCCGCAACCTGCCGCTCCGCCGGCTGCTGGCGGCCGACTTCCTCAGCGGCTTCGCCGGCGCGGCGCTTGCTTCCATGTATATCTACGAGGCGACCTATGTCTGGGGCATCGGCTCGGTCGCGAGCTTCCTGCTGCTGATCTATTTCTTCGGCGGGATCATCTTCATTCCGGTCGTGCTGAAGCTCAGCTACCGGCTCGGCAAGCACCGCACCGTCGTCGCGGCGGGCCTCTTCAACGTTCTCTTTCCGCCGGTGATCTTCCTGATCCCGGAGGGAAACTATTATGTGGCGGCGCTGGTGCTGCTGTTTCTCGGCGTGAATGTCGGCACGACGACGACACTCTACCGCTCGATGATGGCGGATGTGGCCGATATCGACGAACTGGAAACAGGGCAGCGGCGGACGGGGCTGTTCTATGCGCTGCTGACGCTGACGCAGAAGCTCGGCGGGGCGGTGGCGGTGGGCGTCGTGTTCTGGACGCTGGCGCTGATCGGTTTCGTGCCGGAGCAGGGGGCGAACACGCCCTCGACGCTGACCGGGCTTTCCCTCGTCTTCGTGGCGACGCCCATGATCTGCAACGCGATCGTCGCCACGATCATGTGGAAGTTCCCCATCGGCCTCGAGGAGCAGGAAGACCTGCGCCGCAAGCTCGACGAACGCTTCGTCGAGGAGTTCGAGCAGACGGAGCGGCCGCCGAACCTGCCGTGAGGCGGCCTCGTCTTCGCGCTCTGTCTTCCCACCCTCCCCTTGAGGGAGGGTCGATAAAATTCGAGCGCAGCGAAGAATTTTTCGGGGCGGGGTCGCCGAAGAACCCTCACAGGCAATCGACAGCGAGTTCACTCTGGTTGTACGCCGAGCCCCCGCCCCAAACCGCCTGCAGCGGTTTGACCCTCCCCAAGGGGAGGGTGGGAAGAAGAGAAACGCCGTTTGCAAGCCGCTGCCGGATCTGCCGTGAGGATCAGAAGTCGAAGAGTTCGCCGAGGAAGGAGTCGCGCTTCTTCTTGCGGTATTGCGGCTGCCTGTCATCGTCGCGGCGCTCTTCGCGCTGCGGCGCGGAAGCGGGACGCTCTGCCGGGCCCGCGCGCTCGATGATCTTGTCGAGTTCGCCGCGGTCGAGCCAGACGCCGCGGCATTTCGGGCAATAGTCGATCTCGACGCCGTTGCGGTCGGTCATCACGAGCGTTTCGCTGTCGACAGGGCATTTCATGAGGGCGTTTCGTCCTTTCCTGCTCCGGCACCCTCAAGCGGGTGCGCTTCTTTCTTCCATATAGGTGGAGAAAGACGCGGTGCCAGAGTGCGGGGAACGAAATAGCGCCGGCATGCAGCCGCCAAAGCTGCCGCGAGGCGGCCAGTCTTGAGTTCATTCTTCCACCCTCCCCTTGGGGAGGGTCAAACCGCTGCAGGCGGTTTGGGGCGGGGGCGCTGACGGGCTTCGGTTTTGCCGGTAGCTGGCCAATTGAGGTGGCGCCGCGACTGCCCTCCGCTTTCGCTCCGGGCGTTCGGGCCTCGAAAAGGTCCCCCGGACCTTTTCGTTTGCTTACGCAAATGGCGCCGTCCGTCATGTAGTCGATGGCGGTCATGGCGAGCGACTTGGCGCCATCGATGCAGGCCTTGTCGCCGAGGTCGGAGGCGGCCCATTTCGCGAATTCCGGATTGTGGATCACGACATGGGGCGGGGCGCAGGCGATCATCGGATGGATCGAGGGGACGCGGTGGCTGACATTGCCCATGTCGGTGCTGCCGGACGAGCCCGAGGGCATTTTCGACAGCGGGAAGAAGTCGCGGCCGAGCGAACGCGCGTTCGCTTCATAGGCGTCCGCAATCGGCATGCTCGTCTTCAGGTCGAGATAGTCGGCCTTCGCCCATTTGATGTCCGCGGTGCAGCCGGTGGCGAGCGCGCCCGCCTCGAAGCAGGCCTGGACGCGCTTCTTCAGCGGCGCGAGATCTTCGGCGTTCGCGGCGCGGACATAGAAGAGGCCGGAGGTTTCGTCCGGCACGATGTTGGGCGCGTCGCCGCCCTTCCTGATGATGCCGTGGATGCGCTCGGTCGGCTTGATGTGCTGGCGGAGCTGCGCGATCGACTGGTATGCGGAAATGAGCGCGTCGAGCGCGTTCAATCCCATATGCGGCATGGCGGAGGCGTGCGCCGAGCGGCCGTGATAGGTGACGGAAACTTCGGAGACGCAGATGCAGGGCATGGTGACGAGGTCGACGCCCGCCGGATGCACCATCATGGCGGCATCGACGCCATTGAAGGCGCCTTGCTGCGCCATCAGTTCCTTGCCGCCGCCCATCTCTTCGGCGGGCGTGCCGAGATAGCGGACGCGGCCGGGAAGTTTCGCGCCCAGCTTCGCAAGCGCGAGGGATGCGCCGAGGCCGGTGGTGGCGATGATGTTGTGGCCGCAGGCATGGCCGATGCCGGGGAGCGCATCGTATTCGGAGAGGATCGCGACTTCGGGGCCGCGTTCGCCGAAGGCGCTCGCATAAGCCGTGGGGAGGCCGAAGGCGCCACGGGTTACGGGAAGCTCCGCCGCGTCGAGCGCGGCGGTGAGGATGCGCGCCGCTTCATGTTCGTGGAAGGCGAGTTCGGGCCTGGCGTGGATCGCGTGGCTGACGCCCAGCAGGCTCGGCGACATGGCGTCGATCGCATCGCAGACTTCGCGCTTGAGGGCGGCGGCTTCGGTCATCCTGTTCTCCCCGTGTTTTCTTGAGACTAGACTGTGGTGGAGCTTTTTGCCAATCGCGTGGGTATGACCCCGGCCCCGAAATTTGTTTCGCTGGGGCTTCACAAATTTCGACCCTCCCCGAGGGGAGGGTGGGATGTTGAGCAAGTGTGAAAGGATGCGATGTGGAATTCTTCGAGTCTGACGGGATGCGGATTGCGTATGCGGTGGAGGGCGAGGGGAGCCCGGTGCTGCTGGCGCACGGGTTCGCGTCCACGCATGCGGTGAACTGGATCCCGACGGGATGGGTGAAGGCGCTTGTCGAGGCGGGGTATCGCGCCATCATGCCGGACATGCGCGGGCATGGGGCGAGCGGGAAGAGCCACGACAAGGCCGACTACACGCTTTCGGCGATGGCGGGCGATCTCGTCGCGCTGCTCGATCATCTGGGCGAGCCGGGGGCGGACCTGATGGGTTATTCGATGGGGGCGATGGCGGCGCTCGTCGCGGCGATGGAAGCGCCGGAGCGGTTCGACCGGATCGTCGCCGGGGGTGTCGGCGCGACGCTGCTCGATCCGAAGAGGGACCCGGGGCCGGTGATCGAGGCGCTCACGGCGGACGATCCGTCGACTGTCGAAGACAAGGGGGCGCTTCTGTTTCGCACCTTCGCCGACCAGAACAAACAGGACCGGAAAGCGCTCGCCGCCTGCTTCGAGGCGGTGCGCGCGCCTTTTCCGGTGGAGAGGCTTGGCGAGATATCGCGGCCGGTGCTTGTCGTCGCGGGCGAGGCGGATGTGCAGGCGGGCGCGCCGGGGCCGCTTGCGGAACGGATACCGGACGGGCGTGCGTTCACGGTGCCGAAGCGCGACCACATGAAGACGGTGGGGGACCGGGTTTACAAGGAGGCGGTGCTGGGGTTTCTGGGGGCGTAGTTTTGCGCGCAGGATTTCTTCCACCCTCCCCTGGGGGAGGGTCAAACGGCTGCAAGCCGTTTGGGGCGGGGGCTCTGACGGGCTTCAGGTTTTGCCGGTAGCTGGCTAGTTGAGGTGGCGCCGCGACTGCCCTCCGCTTTCGCTCCGGGCGTTCGGGCCTCGAAAAGGTCCCCCGGACCTTTTCGTTTGCTTACGCAA
>MRWG01000152.1_pt1 | contig 123770 bp, 115 predicted proteins | sample 1013341 | NCBI WGS metagenome assembly MRWG01 (sample SAMN06117577, study PRJNA244670) | biofilm metagenome | biome: Water; feature: Cathode Biofilm; material: Biofilm; isolation source: microbial consortium enriched at the cathode of a solar microbial fuel cell | place: USA: District of Columbia...
CGCTCGATCCCGGTGCGCACCATCCGCACCGCGTAAAGCAGCAGCATCGTCGCGCCCGCGAGGCTGATCAGAAAGGTCAGGATCGCCATTACGTTACTCTTTGACCTGCGCCAGCAGTGCGGGTGGCGTTTCCGGCGGCCCGCGGGCAGCGCTCAGTGTGGTACGGGGACATCGGCATCGTTTTTGGCGCCCTTCTTGTGTTTTTCTGCCCGGTGAACCGCAGGGGGGAGGGCTGGGCTGCCTGCGGCGGCAAGGGTACCGGAGGCGGTGCCTGCACCGGGTTAATCCGCCGCCAGACCGCAGCAGCCCCGCGGGCGCTGGCCCTTCCTGCTTATCGGGCAGATTTCGCGAATCTGTGGGTTTGGTCAACAGGAAAATTGGAAACTGACCGGATGTGTGCTGATGGTTCCGCTAACCCGCACAGATTCCCGTCAAAACGTCAGACGTCCTGACCGGCTTTGAATGCGCGTATTGAAGCGTGCAACGCACCGTCTGCGGCCGCCGGCACAGCACCCCTTCCAAGGGCACTACCCTGCCGCCAGATGCCGGGTCGCCATCGAAAACAGTTCAGCCTGCGAGGAGATCCCCAGCTTGGAGTAGGCATGATGGCGGTGGACCTTGACCGTGCCCTCGGCGATGCCCAAGTAGGCCGCAGCCGAAGGGGTCGAGTGCCCTTGCAGGATCAGCTGCACAACCTCCTGCTCGCGCGGGCTGAGGACGCCGGCGCCAAAGGTCTGCATCCGGTCTTCCCAGCCGTCCTGCGGCCCCCCCTGCACCGCGGTCTCCGCCTGCCCCCACTGCCGCCGGACCGCGGCGGTGATCACCTTGAACACCGCGTTCAGCCGGTCCGTGTCCGCGGGTTCGAACCGCTGCTGGCGGGCAAAACGGGCCAGCGAGACGATGAACCAGCGCTCCGGCCCGTCCTGCACGAGAACGCCGATTTCGTCGCTGATATTTATCTTGCGGTAAAAGGCGCGGTAGTATTCCGAGCGGTAAAAGGCCTCTGGCGCCAGATCCAACAGCCGGTAGGCGCCCGGCGCGCAGCCATTGCGGCAGGCCTGATACAGCGGATCCAGCAGGTAGGGGCCGCTGGCGTAGAATTCCACCGTGATCGCCGCCTGCAGCTCATCCAGATCCTGATACAGCGACACCGGCGGCCGCGCGCCGTCATACCGCGAGATGATCATCGAGTCGAAACTGCAGCATTGGCCAAGGATCTGCCGCAGCGCGCCGGGAAAACGCTCGGTGCCGGCCGTCCCGGCCAGGGCGGCCATCGCATCCGCCCATGAAGAAGGCAGCGGCGGGTATCTGGTTTCTGTGCTCATCTACACCTAAGGATATACATCTATTGCTGAGTTTACCGGCATAAGCGCACAATTCAAACTGGGCTCACTCAGATTTTCAATGTGACGGAGCCTTAGATGTCCAATACCTCCAGCGTGAACCCCGTGCAGGGCGACCTGGCCTTTACCCGCGAGAGCGACCGCGGGGTGGTTGCCGAGGCCAGCTATGCCGGTGCGCTCAGCTTCATGCGCCGCCGCTATACCCGCGACCTCAGCGGCGCGGATGTTGCGGTGATGGGCGTGCCGTTTGACCTGTCGGTGTCCAGCCGCTCCGGCACCCGGCTGGGACCGCGGGCGGTGCGCTCGGGGTCCAGCCATATCGCCTGGTCGAAACCCTGGCCGTGGGAGGCCGACCCCTATGAGGCGCTGCGGGTGGTCGATTACGGCGATTGCGAGTTCGACTATGGCTATCCGCACAAGGTGCCTGCGCAGATCGCCCAGGCGGCGCGGGATGTGCTGGCCACGGATACCGCGCTGCTGTCGATCGGCGGCGACCACTTCATCACCTATCCGCTGCTCAAGGCGCACGCGGAGAAGCACGGGCCGCTGAGCCTGATCCAGTTCGACGCCCATTCCGACACCTGGGCGGACGAGGAAGGCCGCATCGACCACGGCACCATGCTGTGGCACGCGATCCGCGAGGGGCTGGTGGATCCGGCCCGGTCTGTCCAGGTCGGCATCCGCACCCACAACCCCGATCCGATGGGGATGAACATCATCGACGCCATCGAGGTGCAGAAGACAGGGCCGGAAGCGGTGGCGCAGAAGATCCGCGGCATTGTTGGCGCTCACAAGACCTATGTCACCTTCGACATCGACGCGCTGGAACCGGCCTCTGCCCCCGGCACCGGCACGCCTGTTATCGGCGGCCTCAGCCCCTATCAGGCGCAGGAGATCCTCCGCGGCCTGGCGGGCATTGATGTGGCGGGCATGGACGTGGTGGAGGTCGCCCCGGCCTATGACATCTCCGAAATCACCGCCATCGCGGCGGCCACCATCGCCAACGACCTGCTCTGCCTCTACGCTGCCGGACCTTCCGGCCAGCGCTGAGGCAGCGCGCAACAGGGAGGAAACAATGATCAATAACACTATCATGACTGCAACCTTGCTGGCCGCCGCCCTGGCGGCGCCAGCCTCTGCCGGCGATCTGGCGATCTACAACTGGGCGGACTATTTCGGCGAAACCACCATTTCCGGGTATGAGGCCGCCACCGGCGCCAAGGTGACGCTGGATTACTTCGACAGCAACGAGGTGCTGGAGACCAAGATGCTGGCAGGCGGCTCAGGTTATGACGTGGTCTTCCCTGCCGCCTCCAACGCCGAACGGCAGCTGCAGGCGGGGGCGCTGCATCCGATTGACCCCTCGCGGCTGGCAAACTACGGCAACCTGCGACCGGAGATCCTGGCCTCGCTCGATCAGGTGCCGGGCGGGCGCGAACTGGGCGTGCCGTACACCTGGGGCACCATCGGCCTTGCCTACAACGCGGCGCAGGCCGCTGACCGGCTGGGGGAGTTGCCTGCCGCCAGCTGGGACCTGCTGTTCAACCCGGACTATGCCTCCAAGCTGAAGGACTGCGGCATCGCTGTGCTCGATTCGCCGGTTGAGATGCTGGCGGTCACCCTGAACTATCTTGGCGCCGACCCCTATACCGAGGACAAGGCAGAGATCGCCCGGGCGCAGGACCTGCTTGCCGCGGCGGCGCAGAACATCAGCTATTTCAGCAACCAGAAGCCCGCCACCGATCTGCCGGTCGGCAACCTGTGCCTGGCGGTGATGTATTCCGGCGACGCAGGGCTTGCCCAGGCCCGCGCGATGGAGGCCGGAAACGGCGTCGAAATCCGCTACGCGATCCCCAAGGAGGGCACGCTGATGTGGATCGACCTGATGGCGATCCCGAAAGATGCCGCCAATCCGGATGCGGCCTATGCGTTCATCGACTACATGCTGCGGCCCGAGGTGATAGCCGAGGTGTCCAACACCGTTTTCTTTGCCAATGCCAACTCCGCAGCGGACGCGCATGTGCTGCCGGAGATCCTGTCCGATCCGGGGATCTACCCCGACGCGGCCACCCTGGCCCGCCTGTTCCCGGACAAAAGCCTGGGCGGCAAGGCTCTGCGCCAGCGCACCCGCGCCTGGACCAAGGTGAAATCCGGGATCTGAACCAGGCGGGGGCCGCCCGGCGGCCCTCCCTGTCCCGGTCCGGGCGCCGCGTGCAGCGGGACATGCGCCGCGCTTACGGAACCACCGGCTCCTGCGCCAGCTCCAGATGCAGCTTGCTGCCGGTATAGGGGCTGGCGGCGATGGCCGCGTCGTCCAGCTCCACCCCCAGGCCCGGTTCGCGGGAGGGGATCACATAACCGTCCTCCCAGGTGATCGCGGATTTGAGGCAGGACATATAGGGGCCTTCGAAGGTGCCGATGCTTTCGAGGATCAGGAAATTCGGGCTGCAGGTTGCGATCTGGATGTTCGCCGCCGCCACCACGGGCCCGCAATAAAGATGCGGCGCGATCTGAGCCTGCCGCGTCTCAGCCATGGAGGCGATCTTTTTGGCTTCCAAGAGGCCGCCGACCCGCCCCAGATCCATCTGCAGGATCGAGGCCGCCCCGGCCTCCAGCACGCGGGCGAACTCATGCTTGGTGCAAAGCCGCTCGCCGGTGGAGACCGGAATAGAGGTAAACCGCGCCACCTCCGCCATATCGGCGGGGTTCTCCGGCGGCACCGGTTCCTCGAACCACAACGGCTCATAGGGTTCCAGCCGCCGCGCCAGCCGCTTGGCACCGGAGACGGTGAACTGCCCATGGGTGCCGAACAAGAGGTCCGCGCGGGTGCCGACCGCCTCGCGGATGCGTTTGACGAACATCTCGCTGCGCTCCAGATCCTCCAGCCGCGGCTGGTGGCCGTCATAGATGGTATAGGGGCCTGCGGGATCGAACTTCACCGCGGTGAAACCTTTCTCCACTTGTATCAGGGCCGCCTCCGCCGCCAGATCGGGGTCGTTGTAGACGTTGGGCGTGTCCGGGTCCGGGTACACGTCGCCCTCAGCCGGGTACAAATAGGTGTAGCTGCGCAGCCGCTCATGCACCTGGCCGCCCATCAGCTCATAGACCGGTTTGCCCGCGGCCTTGCCGATGATGTCCCAGCAGGCCATTTCCAGACCGCTTAAGACCCCCATCACCGTCACGTCGGGCCGCATGGTATAGCCCGCGCCATAGGATTTGCGCCACAGCTTCTCGATATGGTGCGGATCGCAGCCTTCAAACTGGCGGGCAAACATCTCCTCAGCCATCGCGCAGCACAAGTCCGGGCCGAAGGTCGCGTTATAAATCTCTCCCACGCCGGTGATGCCGCAGGCGGTGGTCAGGCGCACAAAGATGAAATAGCGCCCGCCGTGGCGCGGCGGCGGGTTGCCGAACACAAAGGTTTCGATGGTGTCGAGTTTCATCTGTGCATCCCTGTCATTCAGCCGCCAAGGCCCTGTCTTCATTGTCGTCCAGCACCATCTGCGCCCCGCGCGCGGCCAGCATCATCGCGGGCGCGTTGGTGTTGCCGGAGGTCACATTCGGAAAGGCCGAGGCGTCAATCACCCGCAGCCCCGCCATCCCATGCACCCTGAGCCGCGCATCCAGCACCGAATCCGCCGCAGTATGCCCCATCCGGCAGGTGCAGGAGGCATGAAACACGCTGCCTGCGTGCTCGCGGAAGTTTTCCAGCAGCGCCGCATCATCCATGTGCAGGATATCCGGATCGCGCCGCTCCCGCGTCACCCGTTCGATGGCGGGGGTGGCGGCCAGCGCCTGCAGAAGGCGGCTGGCACGCACCGCTGTGACCTTGTCCTCCTCCGCCGACAGCGAATTCGGCTCGATCAGCGGCGCCTGCGCAGGGTCAGCGGAGCGGATAGTGATCTGCCCGCGGCTGACCGGGCGGCTTGGCTGCACGCACAGAAGGAAGCCGTTGTCCCGGTCGATCTGCGGCTTGCCGTTTGCCTGCGTCGAATAAGACGCCGGGTTGCAGTAGACCTGAACATCCGGCAGCGCCGCGCCCGCGGTGCGGACAAAGCCGCTGCACTGGTTGACCGGCACGCTCAGCGGGCCCTTGCGGGTCAGCACGTATTGCAGCCCGGCCTTCACCTGCCCGGCGAAACTGCCGAGCCTGCTGTTCAGCGTCGCGGTATTGGCCCAGAAGTAATGCGACACCGCCAGATGGTCCTGCAGCCCCTGCCCCACCTGCGGCAGGTCATGCTTCACCGCGATCCCATGCCGCTGCAGCAGCGCCGCCGGTCCGATCCCCGACAGCTGCAGCAGCTGCGGAGAGTTCACCGCGCCCGCGCTCAGGATCACCTCCCGCGCTGCCGCGGCCAGCTGCGTCTGGCCCTTCACCCGGTAGGCCACGCCAGTGGCGCGCCCGCCCGCGGTCAGCACCTTTTCCACCAGCGCGCCGCTGACCACCGTCAGGTTGCCGCGCTTCATCGCGGGCCGCAGGAACGCATCCGCCGAGGACCAGCGCCGCCCGGCCTTCACCGTGCTGCGGACATACCCCAGGCCCTCGCCGGACAGGGTGTTGGCCCCGGCATCCGCCGCGGCGTTCATGTCCTGAAGAACCGGCCAGCCCATGTCCTGCCCGGCGGCGAGGAAGTTGCGGGCAAAGGGATGCATCCGCTCGCTGAGGTCGGTGACCCGCACCGGCCCCGTCCCGCGCAGCCGGCGGCGGCCCGCGTGCCACTCGTCGGTGCTCTCCAGCGCGTCATAGCTGGCGCGCACAGCCTCCCAGCCCCAGCCCGCGGCGCCCGCAGCCTCCCAATCGTCGAAATCATGCGGCAGCCCGCGCACATAGGCCATCGCGTTGATGGAGCTGGAGCCGCCCAGCACCTTGCCCCGCGGCCAATACGCCGCGCGCCCGTTCAGCCCTGGATCCGCCGCAGCCGAATAGCGCCAGTTCACCTTGGGATCCGAGAAGGTAAATCCGTACCCCACCGGGATCCTGATCCAGACCCGCCGGTCGGTGCCGCCCGCCTCGATCAGCAGCACCTTGTGGCGGCCGCCGGCCGTCAGCCTGTCCGCCAGCACACAGCCTGCCGAGCCGGCCCCGACGATGATGAAGTCAAATGTTCGCGCCATGGCCAGCCCGCATTCTGTGTCGTGCAAAGACCTTGCACAGCGCCTCAGGCGCAAATCAAACAATGTGTTTTGCCCCTAAGGGGTAATTCTGCTTAAAGGTATGCATGATCACCCTGCCCCATGTCACCTGGCTCAAAGCCTTTGAGGCCGCCGCGCGGCTCAGCAGTTTTTCCGCCGCGGCGGCAGAGCTGGGGCTGACCCCCGCCGCCGTCAGCCAGCAGATCCGGCTCTTGGAACAGCACCTGAACACCCGGCTGTTCAAACGCCTGCCCCGCGGCGTCGCGCTGACCGACACCGGCCAGGCCTATGCCCAGCCGATCCGCAAATCCTTTGACGATATGCAGCGCGCCACCACCGGCCTGTTCAGCAGCAAGCGCAAGCGCGTGGTGCGGCTGCGCGCGACGATCTCTTGCGCCGCCCTGGTGATCGCGCCGCAGCTGGCCCGGTTTCGGGCCGAACACCCGGACATCTTCGTGCAGCTCTCCACCACGGTCTGGGCCAGCCGCTTTGACGAGGAGGCGCTGGACATCGACATCCGCTATGGCTCCGGCGACTGGCAGGAGGCGCAGATCCTGCATCTGGGCCACGAAAGCGCCATTCCGGTGTGCAGCCCGGCCTATGCCGCCGCCCTTGGCGGCGCGCCGTCCATTGAGGATCTGGCCCGCGCCGATGTGGTGCAGATCATCGGCTCCGAAACCGACTGGGGCCGCCTGGCGGATCTGCACGGGCTGACGCTGCAGGTCACCACTGACTGGCTCAAGGCCGATTCCTCGCTGCTGGCGCTGCAGACGGTGGCGGCAGGCCATGGGGTGACGATGGTGCTGGAAAGCTTTGCCAAGCAGTATCTGGACCAGGGGCTGGTCATCGCCCCCGCCGCCTTCAAGCTGCCGAAACGCCGCTCGCACTACTTGGTGATCAACGACCGCGCGGGCCAGCGGGAGGAGGTGAAGGCGGCCGCCAGCTGGCTGATGTCGCTGTATCAGGCGCTGACCTAAGACTGTTTTCCGCGCCTGTCCCCCAGCAGGGACAGCGGCGGGAAACTCTTGCGGCCCTAGCCCTGCAACGCCTCCAGCGAAGCTGCCATGGCGCTCCACAACTCCTCCGCCGGTTCGGTGCCGACGGAAATCCGCACAAACCCCGGCGCCACGGCATCGCCCCAGCGGGCGCGGCGCTCCGCCGAGGTGTGGACGCCGCCGAACGACGTAGCGGAGCGGATCAGCGGGCAGCTGTTGATGAAGGCATCGGCCTGGTCCGCGCTGCCCAGCGTGATCGACATCAGGAAGCCGAACCGCGCCATCTGCTGTTTCGCCAGCGCGTGCGATGGATCGGATTTCAGCCCCGGAAAGCGGATCTTTTGCACCCGCGGATGCGCGGCCAGCCGTTCGGCCAGCAGCTCGGCGGTGCTGCACATCCGGTCGAACCGCACGTCCAGCGTCTCCAGCCCGCGGTGCGCCAGCCAAGCCTCCTGCGGGCCGGGGATGCCGCCGCCGAACAGCCGCCACTCCCGCGCCGCCTGCAGCACGTCCTGGTTGCGCGTCGCCAGATGGCCCATCAGCACATCCGAATGGCCGCCCGGCGCCTTGGTGTCGGAGGCCACCACCACATCCGCGCCCAGCTCCAGCGGGCGCTGGCCCAGCGGGGTCATAGTGGTGTTGTCCACGATCAGCAGCCCGCCCGCCGCATGAACCGCCTCCGAAACCGCGCGCAGATCGCAGAGGTCCAGCCCGGGGTTGGACGGGGTTTCCGCAAAAACAACGTCAAACCCCTCAAATCCCCCTTCGGCGAAGCTGGCCGTCGGGCGCTGCTCCACCGCAACCCCCAAAGGCTGCAGGAAGCGTTCGCTGAGACGCCGGGTCACGTAATAGCCGTCCGACGGGATCAGGATCCGGGAGCCGGCCTTGACCGTTGCAAACAGCGATGCCGAGATCGCCGCCATGCCGGAGGGGAAGGCCAGCGCCGGCGCATCCTCCAGATACCCCAGCACGTGCTCCAGATGCTCCCAGGTGGCGTTGTCCGCGCGGCCATAGCTGGGGCCGCCGTTCCAGTCGCCCGGCAGGTGGTACATCGAGCTTTGCGTCAGCGGCAGCGCCACCGGATCGCCCTCGGACAGCGTATTGCCGCGCAGGTGCAGCATGGCTCCGGGTTTGGGGGCGGTGGGGTTTTCCATGTGCGGGCGCCTTTCCTGATATCGGGTTTCAGGATTGATAACCAGCCAGCAGGGAAAAGCAAATCGGGAGCAGCGGAACGGGGGAGTGAAACCCGGATAAGAGGGCAGCGTCCGTCCGCGGGCGGAAGCGAAGAGCCCGCCCATGGGGGCGGACGGGCGCTGCCCGGCGGTGCCGCCGGGCGGCAGGCAGGGTCTTGCAGAGGATCATCCCATCCAGCGGCGCACTGGCGCGGCGGCCTCTTCCAGCGCCTGGCAGGCCACGTCGATCAGGGTTGGGCCGTCATGGGCAAAGGCCTCCTGCACGGCTTGCTCCAGATCCTCCGGCGTCTCCACCCGCCAGGCCTTGACCCCGAATGCCTCGGCCACCGCCGCGTGGCTGGTGCGGTTGAAGTCCACATTATAGTAGCGCTTGCCGCAATCATCGCGCTGGCTGGCCTTGATCCAGCCGAAGCTGGCGTTGGAAAACACAACATAGGTGATCGGCGCGTTGCAGCGCACCACGGTTTCCAGCTCGCCGCAGGTGAAGTTGAAGGACCCGTCGCCCATCAGCCCCACGACCTTGCTGTCAGGCCGCCCGAACCAGGCGCCCAGAGACGCGGACAGCGCATACCCCAGCGCCCCATGGGCGCGGTTGGTGATATAGTGCCGGCCCGGGTGCTTTTGCTGCGAGTAGGCGTTGTAATACGGGCAGCTGGTGCCGGGGTCCGAGACTACGATGGCATTATCAGGCAGGTTGTGGTTCAGCGCGCGGATGATCTGCTCCGGCAGGACCTGTTCGGTCTGGCTGGCCGCCAGCGCCTCGAACCTGGCGAACTTGCGCTGTTTGATATCTGCGATTCTGGCAGCCGCACCAAACGCCGGCAGATCGCCCGGGCGCCCGTCCAGGTAGGCATTTATCGCCGCCAGCGCCAGCCTCAGGTCGGCCGCCACGCCCACCTCGGTGCGGTAGTTGGCGCCGATCACCATCGGGTCGTTGTCGATATGCACAATGCGGCAGCCAGGCTTCGGCGCCTCCCAGCGCGATGTGGTGGTGGAGCCCGCCCGGCAGCCCAGAAACACCACCAGATCGGCAGCCTCCATCATCTCCCAGGTTTCATCGGTGCCGCCGTTGGAGCCGACAACGCCCAGCGATTGCGGGTGGGTGTCGGCCAGCGACCCCTTGCCGGAAATCGAGGTGCCCACCGCGATGTCGAGACGGGACGCGAGCCGGCCCAGTTCCGCCATCGCGCCCGAAATCACCACGCCGCCGCCGCAGACAATCAGCGGCGATTTGGCGGAAAGGATCGCCTCGGCGGCGGCCTCTGCCGCGCCCGGTTCCGGCGCGGCGCGGTAGGCGGGGTAGCTTTGGTGCCTGGGATCGCCCCAGATATCACCGGCCGGAACCTCGTCGTGCTGAATGTCATACGGCAGCCCCAGATGCGCGGCACCGGAGCGGCCGGTGGTCATTGCCCGGAACGCCTGGCGCACCATGCGCGGAATATGGTCGGCGCGCTTGATCACCGTGTTGAACTTAGTCAGCGGCGCCATCAAAGCCTCCTGGTTCACCTCGGTCAGCGGGTATTTCCCGTAGGAGCCGACGGAAATATCGGTGGTGATTGCCAGCACCGCGTAAGAGCTTTCGTTGGCCTCTATCAGCCCCGGCAGGATGTAGGTGGCGCCGCCGCCGGACGGCCCCTCGCAAACGCCCACCCGCCCGGTCACGCGGGAAAACCCGTCGGCCATATAGGCCGCGCTGCGCTCATCACGGGTCAGCACGTGGGTGATGCCATGCTCCAGCCGGTTCATCGCATCGTAGAAAGGCAGCGTGGTGTCGCCGCACAGGCCAAAGATATGGGTGACGCCATGCGCCTCAAGCGCGCGCACCATCGCCTCGGCGCCAGTCATAGTGGTTGTCATGGGGGGCCTCCCAAAGCCTGCATAAAACCTGCTCCGGGCCGCAGCCCAGGATTCGCACTCATAACTGTATACAATTCTGTAGATAGAAGTGAAGGTTAAACTTCTATTAGAAAATAAGCCTCTAAGTTCTATGCACTAAGCGCCCGCCGTCATGACGCGTGCGGTTGGGACGGGAGCCAGGATTCTCCCAAAAATCCGCCTACCTTGCGGAGGCCGCCAGGATTTCCGTCACATATTCGCGCCAGGCCGCGGCAAAGCTGGCGGCCAGCTGCGACAGCGGCCGCTCGCTGGGGGTCAGGATCGAATAGCCAAAGGGGATCTGCGGCTCAAACGGCAGGAAGCGGATCCGCGCTTCGCCCGCGTGGCTTCGGCGGTAGCTTTCGGCGCTGAGCACATCGACCACCGCACAGGCCTGCCCGGCGGCGATAAAGTGGAACAGCGGCAGGAAATACTGCGCGTCATAGCGCAGGTTGAATTCGGCGCCCGCGGCCTGAAACGCCTGCGAGGTGGCCTGATAGGTGGTGTGGTCCGGCTGCAGCGCGCCCATCGGCTGGCCGCTGAGCTGGGCCGCGTTGATCACCTCCTGCTGCGCCAGCGGATGGCCGGCCGGCACGGCGCAGAGGCAATTGCTGGGCAGTTCCTCCGCCGCATAGAGTTTGCGGTCGCCGCGGAACCGGGTCATGTCGCAGAACCCGATGTCAAAGCTGTTGGCGGCAACCAGGCTGCGCACCTGCGGCGAGGACCGGGTGGCCAGCGTCACCCGCACCTCGGGCTTGCCGGCCACGAACCGGCTGATGAATTCCGGCAGCAGATAGGTCGACGGCCCCGGCATCGCCACGATGCGGATCGACCCCTGCACCCGGTCGCGCATGTTGGCCAGGTTCTGCTGTGCGGTCTCCATCCGCGACAGGATCTCGGTCGCCTCCGCCATCAGATACTGCGCTTCGGGCACCGGCACCAGGCGGCGGCCTTCGCGCAGGAACAGGGGCAGCCCCAGCTCCTCCTCCAGCGTTTTGATGGCGGCGCTGATGGCGGGCTGGGTGCGGTGCAGGTTGCGCGCCGCCTGGCTGACCGAACCGGTCTTCATGACCTCATGAAAGACCGCTAGCTGGTGAGAGTTCATGTTCCGGCCCCCTTGGCGCAAACCCATCATCAATCCGATCTATACATACAGTATAATTTTAAATTTGTACTTATGAGTTTCCTTACTCATGATGCAAAAATCGGAGGAGAGAGCTGCCGGGCAACGCGGCAGCCAAAACCAAGGGAAGAGACAATGGGATTTATCAAGACACTGACCGGGGCCGCGCTGGCCTGCACCATGCTGACCGGAACTGCTGTGGCGCAGGACATGACCTTTTTCCGCATCGGCACCGGCGGCGCGGGCGGCACCTATTTCCCGATCGGCGGCATCATCGCCAACGCGATTTCCAACCCGCCCGGCTCGCGCGCCTGTGACGAGGGCGGCAACTGCGGCGTGCCCGGCCTGGTGGCGATGGCGCAGTCGACCAACGCCTCTGCCCATAACGTGAACGCCATTCAGGCAGGCCAGATGGAGGCAGGATTGTCCGGCGCCGCGACCCTGCATTTCGCCTACCACGGCAAGGGCAAGTTCGAAGGCAACGCCAAGCCCGACCTGCGGGTGATCGCCAACCTGTTTCCGGAGGATCTGCACCTGGTGCTGCCCGAGGGCCACACGCTGGACAGCCTCGCGGATCTTAAGGGCAAGCGCGTGGGCATCGCCCAGGCCGGTTCCGGCACCCAGATCGCGGTGGAGCTGATCCTGGCCGACCACGGCGTCAATCGCGATAACATCGACGAGGCCGAGCTGAACAACGCCCAGTCCGCCGAACGCATCGCCGACGGCCAGCTGGACGCCTATTTCTATGCCGCGGGGACGCCGGTTGCGGCGATGATCCAGCTCGACAACACCAAGGGGATGGAGCTGCACAACTGGTCCGAGGAAGAGGTCAAGATGGCCAATACCACGGTGCCCTATTACATCCCCTCGACCATTCCGGCGGGCACCTATCCGGGTGTGGATTATGACGTGAACACCGTCGCCGTCTCCGGCATGCTGGTCACCAATGCCGGCATGGATGAAGAGCTGATTTACCAGATCACCAAGGCGATGTGGTCCGACACCGCCCGCAAGCTCTTGGACAACGGCCACCCCAAGGGCAAGGCGATCACGCTGGAAACCGCGCTGGACGGCGTTGAGGGCATCGGCGTGCCGCTGCATCCGGGGGCTGAGCGCTTCTACCGCGAAGCCGGAATGCTGAAGTAACGCTTTTCCACGGCATCTCAATACTTAATAACCGCCCGGCGGCACCGCCGGGCAGCGCCCGCCCCTCCCCACGGGAGGGCGCTTCACGCCCGCCCAGGGTCAGGCGCTGCCCTCAGTGTCACAAAGCAACCTGGCCCTCTGTTTCAAAGAATTACCGGAAAGCTTAAACACCTGCTGCAAGGAGATCCTCGCTGCTGCTTTCCGTTTCCCGGCACCCTGCCGGTGAAGCCCCGGAACTGGAGTTTCCCGATGTCCCTGGACACCCATCTCGACACCAAGGCGCTGGAGGAGCTGGAGAAGCAGTATGACTCCGCTCTGAACACGCGCGACAACGGACCCAAGCTGACGGGGTTCATCTATTGGGCCAGCATCGTCTTTGCCCTCTATCACCTGTGGACGGCCGGATTCGGCACGCCGGTGGACCATGTGCATATGGGCATTCACCTGGCGGGCCTGTTCCTGTTCATTTTCGTGGGCTTTCCCATGATCCGGACCGCGCGCAGCCTGGACTGGCGCGGATCCAATCCGCTGCGCCCCGGCAATGTGCCGCTCTATGACTGGGCGCTGACCGGCCTCAGCATCGCGGCGGCGCTGTTTCTCTGGGTCAGCTGGCGCGGCTTCGGCATGTTCGGCTTCGACATTGCCGAACAGGCGCTGCGGCAGGGCAACCCGTCCAGCCTGGATGTGTTCTTCGGCTCGGTGCTGATCCTGACGGTGCTGGAGATCGCGCGCCGCACCATCGGCTTTGTGCTGCCGCTGATCATCCTGGTGTTCATGGTCTATGCGCTGTTCGGCCCCTACATGCCCGCGCAGATCCTGAAGCACCCCGGCGTCAACTGGCAGCAGTTCGTCAACAACATGTATTTCCCGTCCGAAGGCATCTTTGGCGTGACGCTGTGGGTGGTTTCCACCGTGGTGTTCCACTTTGTGCTGTTCGGCGTGGTGGCGCAGCGGATGGGGCTTGGGCAGTTCTTTGTCGACAACGCCATGCTGCTCGCTGGCCGTTATACCGGCGGGCCGGCCAAGGTGTCGGTGGTGTCCTCGGCCTTTTTCGGCACCATCTCCGGCTCGTCGATTGCCAACACGGTCTCCACCGGCTCTCTGACCATCCCCAACATGAAGAAAATGGGCTACCCCGGCCATTTCGCAGGCGGGGTTGAGGCCGCGGCCTCGGCAGGCGGGCAGATCACCCCGCCGATCATGGGCGCGGCCTCCTTCCTGATGGCTGAATATCTGGAGGTGCCCTATACCACCATCGTGATCGCGGCGATCGTGCCGGCGCTGATGCACTATATCGGGGTGATCTCGATCGTGCATTTCACCGCCAAGAAGCTGGGCCTCACGGCCTATCCCAAGGAACAGCTGCCCAAGTTCCTGCAGGTCTGGAAGGACGGCTGGTACACCATTATTCCGCTGATCGCGCTCCTCCTGGTGCTGTTCTCGGGCTATTCGCCGAACATGGCGGCCTTCGTCGGCCTGAGCCTGTGCATCGTCGTCGGCTTCTGCGCCTTTGACAAACCGGCCACGCTGCTGGTGCCGCTGGCGCTGCTCGCCTTCATTTTCTGGAAGGCCTCGCCCTATTCCGGCGAGGGGTATACGCCGGTAATGGCCGGGATGCTGGCGGCGCTGACCGTCATCGGCTGCCTGCACCGCAATGAGCGGCAGAGCTTCCGCGACCTGTTCGACAGCTTCCATGTCGGGGTGCAATACGCGCTGGCCGTGGGCGCTGCCTCTGCCGCGGTGGGTATCGTGGTCGGTGTGATCAACACCACCGGCGTCGGCTTCCGTCTCGGCTTCATGGTCACCGGCGGGGCGGCGGATATGGCGGCAGCGATTGCGCCGTTCCTGGACTGGACCTCGATCGAGGCGTTCAGCCAGCCCTCGATCCAGCAGTTCCTGTCGCTGGTGCTGATCGCCATGGCCTGTATCCTGATGGGGGCCGGCCTGCCGACCACCGCGCTTTACATCATGCTTGTGGCGGTTGCGACGCCTGCCCTCAGCCAGCTGGGCGTGCCGCCGCTCGCCACCCATATGTTCGTGCTCTACTACGGTGTGATTTCCGAGATCACCCCGCCGGTCTGCGCCTCGGCCTATGCGGCGGCGGGGATTGCGGGCTCCAACCCATTCCGCACCGGGCTCAACGCCTTTACCCTGGGGCTGGGCAAGCTGATGGTGCCGATGGTGTTTGTCTACGCGCCCACCATGCTGATCGTTCTGCCGGAGCATTTCACGCTGCTGAGCTTCACCCAGGTCACCCTGACCTGCGCGGCGGGTGTCTTTGCCATCGCCACCGCTGTCTCGGCTTATTTCCTGGCGCCGCTTGGCGGTATCTGGCGGCTGCTGATGGCGGTCGGGGGCCTGCTGCTGGTGGCACCCTCCGGCGGCTCCGACATCGCGGCGCTTGCGGTGATGGCGCCGGTGCTGCTGCAGCAGCTGGGCCAGCAGCGCAAGCTTCAGGCGGGGGCGGCGCAATGAGCGCCCCCGTCTCCCCCGATGTGACGGTTCTGGGCGCCGGGATCGTCGGCATCTGCTCGGCCCTTTCGTTGGCAGAAAGGGGCCTCCGTGTCCGCCTGATCGACCGGGACGCACCGGGCCAGGCGACGTCCTACGGCAATGCCGGCATCATCTCGCCCTGGTCGGTGGTGCCGCAATCCATGCCGGGCCTGTGGAAGAAGGTGCCGGGCTGGCTGCTGGACCCGCTGGGGCCGGTGACGGTAAAGCCAAGCTACCTGCCCAAGGTCGCGCCCTGGGGCCTGCGGTTCCTGTCGGAAGGGCGCGAAGGGCGGGTTCAGCAGATCTCCGGCGCGATGGACACGCTGAACCGCAACTGCGTCGAGCTGTACCGCCAGCATCTGGCCGGCACCGGGCATGAGGATCTGGTGCAGGACAGCTATTACGTCCACGCCTTCCGCAACGCGGACGCGGCGGATCTGACCTCCGTCGACTACCGGATGCGCGGCGACCGCGGCGCAGACATGGAACGGATCGGCGCGGCAGCGCTGCGCGATCTGGAACCGGCGCTGACGCCGGAGTTTCAGGCCGCGATCCTGATCAAGGGCCAGGCGCGGGCGACCTCACCGGGGCGCATCTGCACCGTCTTGGCCGGGAAACTCCTGTCGATGGGCGGGGAAATCCTGCAGCAAACCGTGCGGGGCATCCAGCCTGCCCAAAGCGGCGGCTGGACCTATACCACCGAGGCAGGGCAGGAATGGACGCCCAAGCTGGTGCTGGCGATGGGCGTCTGGTCCGGCGAGCTGCTGAAACCCTTGGGCATCAGGATCCCGATGGAATCCGAGCGCGGCTACCACGTGTCATTCAAGAATCCGGGCGTCGCGCTGAACAATTCGATCATGGATATGGACATGAAATTCGTGGCCTCCTCGATGGAGGAAGGGCTGCGGGTGGCAGGCACCGCCGAATTTGCGGGCCTCGATCAGCCGCTGAACCGGAAACGGCTGGACGGGCTGGCGAGGCTGGCCCGCGCGCTGCTGCCGGACCTGCGGGCGGAGGATATGGACACCTGGTCCGGCCAGCGCCCCAGCCTGCCCGACAGCCTGCCCTGCATTGGCGAGGTCGAGGGCTTCCCCGATCTGATCGCCGCCTTCGGCCACAGCCACTATGGCCTGATGATGGCCCCGAAAACCGGGCGGCTGGTGGCGGATATCGTCAGCGGCACGCCGGTGAACGAAGACCTCTCGCCGTTCCGCGCGCGGCGCTATGAAAGGATCAAGGCATGACCATCCACCCCGGCGGGCAGAACATCTGCGGCGTCTCCATCGGCGTTCTGGCGCTGGAGAGCTATTTCCCCAAACCCCCCGGCCACATCAAGAACCCCTCCAGCCTGCCCTTCACCACGCTTTACGAGATGCTGGACGGGATCACGGTGCCGAAACTGCTGGCCAACCCCACGGGCGAGATGAAGGACCGGCTGATCGAAGCCGCCAAGCGGCTGGAGGCCAAGGGCGTGCGGGCGATCACCGGCTCCTGCGGGTTTCTGGCGGTTTTCCAGAAGGAGATCGCCGCAGCGGTGAATGTGCCGGTGTTTGTCTCCTCGCTGATCCAGGTGCCGCTGGCGCATCAGATGACAGGACGCAAGGTGGGGGTGATCACCGCCTCCGCCGCCAGCCTGACGGAGGCGCATTTGCGGGGCGTTGGCGCTGAAAACACGCCGGTGGCGGTGCAGGGGCTGGATGACGCGGAGGAATTCTCCACCGTGATCCTGCGCAATGAACGCACCGCGATGGATCTGGCCAAGGTCGAGACCGAACTGCTGGCCGCCGCCAGGGGCATGATCGCCCGCAACCCGGAGATCGGCCCGATCGTGCTGGAATGCACCGACCTGCCGCCCTATGCCCACGCGCTGCAGGCCGCGCTGAACCGGCCGGTGTTCGACATCATCACACTCTCTGAGATGGTCCACCGGGCCGCCCTGCGCATGCCGTTTCAGGGGTTTATCACCTGAAAGCCGGAATTTCGTCCAAAAACTGAAACGCCCGGCGGCAACGCCAGGCAGCAGGCAGCCGCAAAGAAGTCCGCCCCTCAGCCCCGGACTTTTTCGGATGCCCCCGCCCGGCAACCGCCTTACTGTGCCGGCAAATCAAACGCCTTTCGGTTGGACTTGCCATGCCCCAGATCACTGACCCTCTCCTTGACCAAATCCGCGCACGTTTCGCCCAGGTGGACGAATGCCCCCAGCAGGGGCCGCGCGTGTTTTTCGAAAACGCCGGCGGCGCGCTGACGCTGAATGCGGTGGTGGAGACCTCCGCCCGCTACGCCGCGATCCCCGACAACCAGGGCCGCGACAACCCCGGCAGCCATGAGCTGGTGCGGGTGATCGCCAGGGCCAAGGACGACATGCGCGTGATGATGAACGCGCCGGGCGGCCAGTTCTTCGCGGGCGAAAGCGGCACCGAGCTGTTGTTCCGCCTGATCATGAACGCTTGCCTCGGCACCGCCGCGGGCGGCACCGTTCTGGGCTCCACGCTGGAGCATCCCGCGACCCGTTCCGCCTGCGCCCGCTGGGCCGGGGTGGCGCGGCAGACACACGTGCTGATCCCGCATAACGACGCCACCGGCACGATCACGGCGGAGGCTTATGCCCGTGCGGTCACGCCGGATACCGTGGTGGCAACCATCGTCCATACCTCTCCGGTCACGGGCATGGGCGTCGATCTGGCCGCCTGCGCCGCTTCCATCCGCGCGGTGGCACCGGAGTGTTTTATCATCGTCGACGGTATCCAGCATGCGGCCCACGGCCGTATCGACCTGACCGCCTATGGCGTCGATGGCTATGTGATCTCGCCCTACAAGATGTTCTCGCGTCACGGCTATGGCCTCGCCTGGATCTCGGACCGGCTGACCGCCCTGCCGCATAACGCGCTGATCGGCGGGCCGGAAGACAACTGGGAAATGGGCACCCGCGACACCGGCAGCTATGCGACGCTGTCGGATGTAGCGGAATACCTGGAATGGCTCGGCGGCGAGGTGAGCGATGCCACGGACCGGCGCGCTAAATTCGTGGCGGCGGGGGAGGCGATCCATGCCCATGAAAAGGCGCTGACCGATGCGATGATCCATGGCACCGGCAACCTGCCGGGACTGGCCGAGATGGCGGGCGTCACCATTCTGGGCGGTGCAGACAACCCCGCGCGCGAAGGGCTGGTCTCGCTGACGGTCGCCGGCGTGCCCTCGGTGGAGGTCGTCAAACGCCTGAACGACCAGAGCATCCGCACCCATCTGCGCAAGGCGGACCATTACTCCGGCAATATCCTGACGCCGCTTGGCATGGACAGCTGCGTCCGCGTCTCCATGTGCCACTACAACAGCGTCGGCGAAGTGGCGAAGTTCCTCGGCGTGATGAAAGAGATCACAGTTTAAGGTCGCTCAATCTGGCAGCAAGTTGGCGCTGAGGGCAGCGCCCGGCCCTGGGTGGGTGCGTAAGCGCCCTCCCGTGGGGAGGGTCGGGCGCTGCCCGGCCTGTCGGCCAGGCGGTACCTTTAGAAGCAGGGTGTTCCGTCCGCCTACCAATGACCCCTCGAATCCGGGGCCATTGGGTCTGAATTCTTCACGGGTCATCCCGCGCCGCCGCCGCTAGGGTTGCCCGGAAGGATTTGGCGGCCCGCCCCGGCCTGCAGGGCGCGCTGTTACAGGCACGCAGGCAAGGGAAAACACGCATGAAAACCCATGCACAGGCAGTTGTCATCGGCGGCGGGCTGGTCGGCTGCTCGATCCTCTACCATCTGGCGAAACTCGGCTGGAACGACGTGGTGCTGCTGGAACGCGATGAGCTGACCGCAGGCTCCACCTGGCACGCGGCGGCCAATATCCACGGGCTGCACGACAACAACAACGTGACCCGCATCCAGCACTACACGATGAACCTGTATAAAGAGCTGGAGAAGGAAACCGGCCAGGGCTGCGGCGTGTTCCAGCCCGGCTCCCTGTATCTGGCCAAGACCGAGGAGCGCGAGCACCAGCTGCGCCTGCAGGAGGCCAAGGCGAAATACTACGGCCTGAACTTCCATGAGGTCAGCCGCGAGCAGGCCAAGGAGCTGCACCCGCTGGCGCAATTCGACGACATCCGCTGCATCATGTTCGAACCTGATGGCGGTAACGTCGATCCTTCCGGCGTGACCATGGCCTATGCGGCCGGCGCCCGCGCCATGGGCGCCCAGATCGAACGCTTCTGCCCGGTCATTGGCACCGAGCAGCAGCCCGACGGCAGCTGGATCGTGAAAACCGAAAAGGGCGACATTCACACTCAGTGGGTGGTCAACGCAGGCGGCCTGTGGGGCCGCGAGGTTGCGGCGATGGCAGACCTCACCCTGCCCTTGCAGCCGACTGAGCACCAGTATTTCGTGACGGAGTCCATCGACGCGGTCGCCAAGCTGGGCCGCCGCCTGCCCTCGATCGCCGACCGCGACGGCGAGTATTATTTCCGGCAGGAGGGCAACGGCTTCCTGATCGGCGCCTATGAGAAGGACATGCGGTTCTGGGCTGAGGAGGGCACCCCGCTGGACTTCGCGCATGAGCTGTTCCCCGACGATCTGGACCGGATCATGGAAAACGTGATCCGCGCCACCGAGCGGGTGCCCTGCGCCGAAACCGCAGGCGTCAAGCGGGTGATCAACGGCCCGATGATCTGGTCGCCGGATTCCAACGCCCTCTGGGGCCCGGTGCCGGAGCTGAAAAACTACTTCTGCTGCACCGGCATTATCCCCGGCTTTTCCCAGTCCGGCGGATTAGGCCTCTTGGCGGCGCAATGGATGATCGAAGGCGAGCCGCAGTACGACATGTTCGCCTGGGACCTGGCGCGCTTTGGCGACTGGGCCGATAAGAAATTCACCAAGGCCCGCGTCGAGGACCAGTACGCCCACCGCTTTGCCATCCACTTCCCGAACGAGGAACGCAGCGCCGGCCGCCCGGCCCGGGTGCGCCCGGCTTATGAGATGCAAAAGGAAATGGGCTGCGTCTTTGGCCTCAACTGCGGCTGGGAGCATCCGCTGTGGTTTGCGGACGCGCCCGGTGTCAAGGAAACCAACAGCTTCACCCGCCAGAACTGGTGGGAGCCGGTGGGCCGCGAGGTGAACATGCTGCGGGAAAACGTCGGCGTGATCGACATCTCGAACTTCGCCAACTACGTGATCAAGGGGCCGGGTGCGTTTGAGTGGCTGGACAAGCTGGTCGCCAACAAGGTGCCCACCGAGGTTGGCCGCTCCTGCCTGACCCCGCTGATTTCCGTGCGTGGCGGCGTGGCCGGTGATTTCACCATCACCAAGGTGGCGGATGATGAATACATGATGGTCGGCTCCGGCATGGCGGAACGCTATCACCAGCGGTTCTTCAACATGGTCGAACTGCCGGAAGGCACCACCTTTGAGGTCGCCACCAACCGCATCGCCGGTTTCAACGTGGCCGGTCCGAAATCGCGCGATATGCTGCAGCGGCTGACCAATGCCGACTTGTCGAACGAAGCCTTCCGCTTCATGCGCTCCCGCACCATCGACGTGGCCGGCGTGGAATGCCTGGCGATCCGCGTCTCCTTCACCGGCGATCTGGGCTGGGAGCTGCACTGCGCCGAAGGCGATCAGGTCAAGCTGTACTCTGCTCTGCTGACAGCGGCGGCAGACTTCGGCGGCGGCCCGGTTGGCGGCCGCGCCCTCGGCTCCCTGCGGATCGAGAAGGGCTATGGCTCATGGGGCCGCGAGTACAGCCAGGAATACTGGCCGCAGGAGGTTGGCCTCGCCGGTCTCATCAAGCTGGACAAGGACTTCCTCAACAAGGACGCCTATCTGAAGGTCAAGGGCAACGCCCCGCGCGAAGTGCTCTCGGCCTTTGAAATTGACGCGGTGAACGATGCCGATGCGTCGGGCGGCGAGCCTATTTTCACCCCGGACGGCAAACCGGTGGGCCGGGTGACGTCTGGCGCCTATGGCTACTCCGCCGGCAAGTCGCTGGCGCTGGGATATGCCAACCCGGCGGTCGCGGGGCCGGGGGATGCGGTTGAGGTGTTCATCCTCGGCAAGCCGCACAAGGCGCGCATTCTGGAAGCGGCAGCCTTTGATCCTTCGGGTTCACGGCTGCGGGCCTGAGGCACTGCGACAAGAAAACGGGCCGCTTGAGGTGGCGGCCCGAATAAATACGCAATGGGCAGTGCCCGACCGCGGGCGGAAGCGAAGCGCCCGCCCATGGGGGCGGTCGGGCGCTGCCCGGCCTTCAGCCGGGCGGGTCATAACAGTTGGCAAAAGCTATACAGGCACCATCCCTGCCGTCAGCCACTCCGCAAATGCGGCCTCGTCCACATCACCGGTGGCGAGATCTTCCATCATCCGCACCCCCTCCACCGGCGCCGGGCGGAACTGGTAGCCATTGAGGCGAAGAAAGGTGACAGCGGTCACAAACGCCGTGCGCTTGTTGCCATCGACAAATGCGTGCGCTTTGGCGATCCCGAAGGCATAGGCCGCGGCAACCTCCGCCACGCCTGCATCCGAATAGGCCGCCAGGTTCATCGCCCGCGCGCAGCCCATCTCCAGCAGCGCCCTGTCACGCATCCCCGCTGCACCGCCGTGGCGGGCGATCTGCCGGTCGTGAATGACAGTAACGGCTGCCAGCGGCACCCATTTATAAGTGCTCACGCAAGCGCCTGAAGCAGATCGCGGTTCTCATCCATCACGATCTCAGCCGCCGCCAGCGCCTCCGCCACCGAGGGGTCATGCGCCATCACCTTGAGGCTGCCGTCATCGCCGCGCACCACAAACAGCGTGTCGCCTTCCTTGGCGTCCAGCATCGTCAGCATCTCCGTCGTCAGGGTGATGACAGCGGAGTTTCCGACTTTTCTGATCTTGGTCTCAATCATTGGCAGGCCCTTTGTATATATACCCGTATATACGCGAAGCGCCGCCGGAATTCAATGTCCGCGGCACACGGCGGCCGACCGCTACAGCTCCATCTCCGCCGCGGCCTGCAGCAGCCAGGTCTTGAAATGCTTGACCGAGGGCGTGGCCGCCTTGTCCTTGAAGGTGGCGAAATAGGTCCAGGGGCAGTCGAGGTCAAACGCGAACGGCTCCACCAGCCGCCCGCTGGCCACCTGCTGGCGCACCAGCGATTTCGGCAGCACGACGCATCCCAGCGCATTGGCCGCAAACTCCAGCCCCATGTTGGAGGAGTTGGTCTGCAACCCGCCCCTCAGCTCGATGCCGGTCAGGCCGAAGTGCTTGGCAATCCTCTCCCAATAGACCGGGCGGCCTAGGATGTGGATCAGCTTGGCCTCGGCCAGCTGTTCGGGCCGGGTCAGAACCTCGCCGCCGACCCGGTAATCCGGCGCGCAGACCAGCGCCAGCTTCTCGTCCCACAGCTTCACCGCCGGGCCCATCACATCATCCACGTGGTTGATGGTGATCGAGATATCGGAGACGTTGGTCTCCACATCCACCCAGATCGTGCTGTGAATGGTCAGGTCGATGTCCGGGTGCGCCTTGGTGAACCCGTCGACCACACCGATCAGCCATTTCTCCGCCAGGCTGACCGGGCAGGAGATCACCACCTCCCGCTTGTGGCTTTGCGAAATCAGCAGCTGAGTGGCTGAATCAATCTCCTGCAGCGCATGGCGGACCGAGGGCAGATAGGCCTCGCCCACATCGGTCAGCGACAGCGAGCGCGGATGGCGCACGAACAGCGGCCGGCCGATGAATTCCTCCAGGCTGCGCACGTGGTTGGAGACAGCGGACTGGGTGCAATTCAGCTCATCCGCCGCCGAGGTGAAGCTGAGGTAGCGCGCGGCGGCCTCGAACGAGCGCAGGAATGTCAGATGGGGGAGATTCTTCATCAGGCGGTCCGCTGGCGGTTTCGGGGCCATGTTCACATGCTTTGGAATGCGCCGCAATTCCCAAGGGTTAGCGGCCCGCGATGGCCGGAAAGCGACGTTTGGTGCGCATTTCACGAAATATCCCGGCCCTAAGACCCCGGTTTCTTTGCGGGTCAGCGGATCCCGGACAGCCTAGCCTGACGCGGGAAACGCCCTGCGAAAGATCCGCCATGACCGACGCCTTCGACCGTGCTGCCGATTTCATCTTCGGGCTCACCCCCGCCGCCCTGCCGGAAACCACCCGCCAGGCGGCGGCGCTGATGTTCTTGGACACCATTGGCATCACCATCGGCGCCACCCCGATGGAGGCCGGCCGCATCGCCCGCGACACCGCCGTGGCGCTTTACGGCTGCGGCGAGGAGGGGCTGGGCGCCCGCCTGATGTTCGACGGCCGCCGGGTCAGCGCCGCAGGCGCCGCCTATGCCGCCGCCACCGCCACCGACAATCTGGACGGCCATGACGGCTATGCTCCGACCAAGGGCCACATCGGCGTGGCGGTGATCCCGGCCATCGCAGCGCTGGCCGAAACCGTGCCGGACTTCTCCGGTCCTGAGGCACTGGCGATCACCACCGTCGGCTATGAGCTGGCAGGCCGCGCCGCGCTGTCGCTGCATGCCACCGTCAGCGATTACCACACCTCCGGCGCCTGGAACGCGCTCGGGGTGGCGGCGGTGGCGGCGCGGATGCGCGGGCTGTCCCGCGCCCAGCTGCGCGAGGCGCTGGGGATTGCCGAATTCCACGGCCCCCGCAGCCAGATGATGCGCGAGATCGCCAGCCCCACGATGCTGCATGACGGCTCCGGCTGGGGCGCGCTGGCCGGGATGTCGGCAGCGGTTCTGGCCGGGAAAGGCTTTACCGGCGCCCCCGCGATCACCATCGAGGAAGACCGGGTGGCGGAGCACTGGCAGGACCTCGGCAGCTTCTGGCAGATGGAGCATCAGTATGTGAAGCCCTACCCGGTCTGCCGCTGGGCCCATGCCCCGGTCGACGCGCTGCGGCAGGTGATGCTGGAGCACGGTCTGTCGCATGACCAGCTGGCCAGAATCCGCATCAGCACCTTCCACGAAAGCGCTTGCCTCTACCCCGGCATCCCCGTCACCACCAGCCAGGCGCAGTACTCGCTGGGCTTTGCCGTGGCGGTGCAGGCGGCATATGGCCGGATCGGGGTCGAGCATATCTCCGGCGCGGGCCTTTCCGACCCGCTGGTTGCCTCGATCCACGAGCGGATTTCGGTCGCGGAGGCCGCGCGCCATTCGGTCCGCTTCCCGGCCTGCCGGGTTGCGGATGTGGTGGTGACGCTGACTGACGGGCGGGTGATCGAGTCCGGCGATGTCCACGCCCGCGGCGGCCCCGAAGCACCGTTTTCCCGACAGGACGTTGAGCGCAAGTTCATGGAATTCGCCGCCCCCGTGCTGGGCGCGGCCCGCGCCAGCGCAATCCGCGATGCGGTTCTGGGGTTCACCCGAGACGGCAGCAAGTTCTCGGATCTGAGCCGCCTGATCTATGGCGCGCCCGCCGTCTGAGCAGAAGGATAACGGCCTGGCAGGCGCAGGCGTGCGGTGAGAGAGAGGGAGCGAGGGGCCGGCCCCTCGCGCTCCCCGGAGTATTTCGGGAAAGATGAAAGCCCTGAGGCGCGGCCTCAGCCGAAATGCAGGGTTTTCACTTCCTGATAATCCTCCAGCCCCATCATCCCGCCTTCGCGGCCATTGCCGGACTGCTTGTAGCCGCCAAAGGGCGAGCCGTAATTGAAGCCGCCGCCGTTGATATGCACAGCCCCCGCGCGCAGCCGGGCGGCCACCCGTTCGGCGCGGTCCGGATCACCGGTCTGCAGATAGGCCGCCAGGCCGTAAGGCGTATCATTGGCGATGCGGATCGCGTCCTCCTCGTCCTCGAAGGGGATGATCACCAGCACCGGGCCGAAGATCTCCTGCCGGGCGATGGCCATGTCATTGGTCACATCGGCAAAGATGGTGGGGCGCACATACCACCCCGCGTCCAGCCCGCCGGGCCGGCCCAGGCCGCCGGCCAGCACGGTGGCGCCCTCGTCGATGCCGGTCTGGATCATGCTCTGCACCCGGTCGAACTGGATCTGGTCGAACATCGGGCCGATGTGATCGCCCTCCTGTTCCGGGTCGCCGACGGCCTGGCCCTGTGCTGCGGCCCTGGCGATGTCCAGCACCTCATCATAGCAGCTTTGCTCCACCAGCATCCGGGTCGGCGCGTCGCAGCTTTGCCCCGTGTTGTAAAAGCACTCCAGCACCGAGGCGGTGACCCGTTCCTCCAGGTCGGCATCGGCAAACACCAGGTTCGGGGATTTGCCGCCCAGTTCCAGCGTCACCCGCTTGACGGTATCGGCGGCGTCCTTGGAAACCGCGATGCCCGCCCGGGTCGAGCCGGTGAAGGACATCATGTCGATACCGGGATGCCGCGACAGGCCTGCGCCAACAGCCGGGCCGTCGCCGTGGATCAGGTTGAACACCCCCGCCGGAAAGCCCGCGTCATGGATCATCTGGGCGTAAACGGCGGCTGACATCGGCGTATGCTCCGACGGTTTCAGCACGCAGGTGCAGCCTGTGGCCAGCGCCGGCAGCACCTTCAATGCGATCTGGTTCACCGGCCAGTTCCACGGCGTGATCAGGCCGCAGACCCCGATCGGCTCGCGCACCAGGATGTCGCCGTTGGGCAGCGTCTCGCGCAGCTCCTGGGCTTTCAGCGCGTCCAGGATGGCTTCCAGGTGCCCGATCCCCGAATCGGCCTGGGCCTCGCGCGCCATCGTGATCGGCGCGCCCATTTCGGCGCGCATCGCCTGCGCCAGCACTTCGCGCCGCTCCTTGCTGAGTTCCAGCAGCTTCTCCAGCAGCGCGATCCGCTCCTCCCGCGAGGTCCGGGAGTAGCTGGCGAACGCCTCCCTGGCGGCCGCGACAGCCGCGTCCACATCCATTTCATCGCCGAGGATGATCGTGCCGATCCGCTCCTCCGTTGCCGGGTTCATCACCGGGAATTCCCGGGTCGAATGCGGCGTCACCCAGGCGCCGCCGATATAGAATTTTTGCAGGTCCATCAGGTTGTTCTCACTTTCACGTCGCAATTGCGGTTCAGCTGTCCCAAGGGGCTGCCGGCGGCGGCGCCGCGGCTGTGGTTCAGCCCGCGCGCCGGCAAACAGTGGACCCGCCCTGTGCATGCGTCAAGCGCAGGCGCAGGCGGGCGGGCCGTCTCCTGTCTGGCACGGCGCGCTGCTGACTGGGCTGGCAGGATGACCCGCCCCGGCCGGGCCGGAGGGGGCAAAAACGCCAGACTGGCCCGGATTTGCGCACCCTCCAGCCTGTGGGCCGCACGCATCAGTTCCGGACAAAGCCGCAGCGGGCGGCAGGAAGAGCTTCGCGGCGCCGTCCGGTGCTGCCTATGATTCCGGGAACGCCCGCATCAGACAGGGCGCCCAGAGGCAAGCCATGAGCAGATCCAATTGGACAGCCCGTTCCGTGCTGCTGGCCGGAACTCTCCTGTGCAGCTGCACCGCCGCGGGCCGGGATTACCAGCGTCCCGCCTTCGCGGTGCCGGCCGGCTATTACCAGACCCGCAGCTTTGCCACCGCGCAGGGCGCGGCTGAGACCTGGTGGCATGGGCTGAACGATGCCGCCCTGGACCGGCTGGTGGCGGCCGGGCTGGCGCAGAACCTGGATATCAAATCCGCCCGCCAGCGCCTCAAGGCGGCTGAGGCGGTGCGCCGCGCCAGCGGCCGTCCGGAACAGGTGCGCGGCGATCTTGAGGGCAGTTCGGTCTTTTCGCGCCGGGACTCGCAGGACGGCTCAACAAGCCTGGACTCCGCCGAAATCGGCGCCACCTATGTGTTCGACCTGTTCGGCGGCTTCCAGCGCCGCTCCGAACGGGCCGTTGCCGACCGCGACGCGCAGTTCTACCAGATGGCCACCACCCGGCTGGCGATCATCGACGCGATCACCCGCACCTATATCGAGGCGCGGTTTTTCCAGCGCGGTGCCGCCGTTACCCGCAAGACGATCGGGCTGCGCCAGCAGATCCTGGCCACGGTGGAGGAGCTGGAGGCCGCCCGCGCCGTCCTCGCCCTGGATCTGGAGCGCACCAAGCTGCAGGTCGCCAGCGCCAAGGCGGATCTGCCGGGCTTCATCTCCGGTTATGAGGCGTCCGTTTTTGCCCTGGCCACGCTTCTGGACCGCGACGCCTCCGAGGTATTCGCGATGATGCAGAACAGTTCCGGCCAGCCCCATCCCTCAACCCAGCCCGAACTGGGCGTGCCTGCCAGCCTGCTGCGCAACCGCCCCGATGTGCTGCTGGCCGAAGCCCAGCTGCGCAGCGCCACCGCCGGTATCGGCGTCACCGAGGCGGAGCTTTACCCGTCGCTCGAAGTCACCGGCTCCATCGAGGCGTTCCGCGGCCTGCCCGATCTCTACCAGATCGGCCCGTCGCTGCGGTTGCCGCTGTTCAACCGCCCGGTTCTGCGCGCCTTCCACGAGCGCGCCATCGCCGAGGCCAAAGCCACCGAATACGATTACCGCGCAGCGGTGCGCGGCGCGGTGGAAGAGGTGCAGGCGCAGCAAAGCGCGCTGAAGGCCGCCCGCGAGCGCACCGCAGCTCAGGCGCGGGCGGTCGGACTGGGCGGCAAGGTTGCCGATCTTGCGCGCGAAACCTTCCGGGCCAATGAAATCACCCTGTTCGACCTTCTGAACACCGAGGAAGCCTTGCGCGACAACGAGCTGGGCCTGATCGCCGCCCGCCGCGACCTGGCGCTGGCCTGGTCCCGGCTGCAGATCGCCTTGGGCAAGGGCTGGGCACCCGATCACCCCCCGGCCAGCGCGGTCGCGGCCTTGGAGGCGGCAGAGTCAGACCCTGAGAGAGAGTAAGGTGAAACCGTGTTGCGTACGCCGCGGACCGGCCTGCCCCTTGGCGGCGCGGACGCTGCCCGCGCCGTGCCGCAGCCCTGGCCTCAGGCCTGTTCTTCCTGCATCTGCTCCACCATCCGGCGGGCGCGCTTGCACTGCAGCTTGTCGCGCAGCGGGCTGTCGGGGTCGATGTCCTTGGAGCAGACGACGCATTTGTCGGCACCGGAAATCGCGTTCAGCCCGCCGCAGCTGCCCTTGATCTTCTTGCCCATCAGCATCACCCCCAGCGACATGCCCAGGGTCACGATCAGAAGCAGGATAAAGGCCAAAAGAAAGGTGCTCATTGGGGTCCCTCGCGATGTCGCTCAGTACGCGGCTCAGTTTCCGGTCAGCGCCTCGAAAGCGCTGCTTGCAGAGGTAATATAGGCATCTTCGCCGGCTTGCACGTCCCGATCGATGAAAAACACGGCAAGTTTATGCTGCTCCGCCAGCTTCAGCCCGTCCGCGCTGCCCAGAACCAGCATCGCGGTCGCCCAGGCATCCGCCAGCATCGCGTTCTCCGCGATCACCGTGACCGAGGCGGTGCGGTGCGTCACCGGCCGCCCCGCCACCGGGTCCAGGATGTGGGAATAGCGCTGGCCCTCATGCTCGAAATAATTGCGGTAATCGCCGGAGGTCGCCAGTCCCAGGTTGCTGACCGGCACGATCAGCTGCACCGTCTGCGCCGCCGCATCCGGTTTCTCGATGCCGATGCGCCAGGCCTCGCCCTTGGCGTTTTGCCCCTTGGTCACCAGATCGCCGCCGATTTCCACCATGTAGTTCTCAACGCCAAAGCCCTGCAGCGTCTGCGCCACCGCGTCGACGCCATAGCCCTTGGCAATCGCCGACAGGTTGATGCCGGTCTGCGGCGCGGATTTCTTCAGGGTGCCGGCACCTGCATCCAGCGTCAGCAGCCGCGCCTGCCCGACGCCCTCCAGCGCTTTGGCAATGGCTGCATCCGACGGCACCGGGTCCTCCGGCTTGCGCGGGCCGAAGCCCCACAGCTCGATCAGCGGGCCAAGCGTCACGTCGAACTTGCCGCCGGTCTTTTCATGCACGTCATTGGCCGCCGCCAGCACATGGGCAAATTCCGGCGACACCCGCACCGGCGCGGTGCTGCGCGCGGCGGAAAAGGTGGACACTTCCGAGGCCGGATCCCAGTTCGACATCTTGGCGTTGACCGCCGCCAGGGTGGCCTCCACCTCCGCGGCCAGCCGCTCTTGGTCCAGATCCGCACCGATGGCGATCACGCTGTAGGTGGTGCCCATGGTCTGGCCCGACAGGCGGACCTCCTCCGGCTCGCTGCCGAACCAGCAGCCGGACGCCAGCAGCACCGCGGGCAGGATCAGGGCAAGCAGGAACCTTCTGGGCATCGGTCAACCTCCGGGGATAAAACTGGCGCTGCTATGCCCCTGCCCCGCGCCAGAGTCAAATGCCGCCTCAGAACTTCAGCGGCACAAAGGCCAGCGCCAGAAGGCCAACCGCGGCGGGCACCCCGAACAGCCAGGCCCTCAGCCGCGCATCGGGCGGCTGGGTCTTCCAGTTCTGCCGGTACAGATGGCCGCAGACCACCACCACGAACACGGTCAGCGCGCCGGTGACGGGGGTCAGATAGAGGGATTCGAACATGTTGTTTTCCGGCCTTTGTTAGCGCTCGCGTCATTTCGCCTCTTCCCGGACAGCAATCCGCCGTTAAGATGGGGGCATGACCTGATGCAGGATAGGAGGAGACCCGCGCATGGCACCGTTCTCATACCAGCCTCCGACCCGGGGCGACAAGGCCGGGCAGCAAAGCCACAGCCAGTCGCCCGAGTCGAATTTGTCGCACGGCCAGTCGACCGTTGCGAAGCTTCTGGAGGCCAAGGGCGACGCGATTTTTGCGATCCGCCCGAACGACACCGTCGGCCATGCGGTGGAGGCGCTGCGCGACAAGCGCATCGGCGCGCTGGTGGTGACCGACCAGAACGGCGCGCTGCAGGGCATCCTGTCGGAGCGCGACATCGTGCGGCGGCTGGCGGAAACGCCGGGCCACACCCTGCCGCAGCTGGTCGAGGACATCATGACCCGCGAGGTCAAGACCTGCAAACCGGACGACCTGCTGATCGACGTCGCCAAAGTGATGAACGAGGGCCGCTTCCGCCACCTGCCAGTGGTCAAGGACGACCGTCTTTGCGGGATGATCACGGTGGGCGACGTGGTGAACTTCCGCCTGCAGGAGCTGGAGTATGAGGCCCTGCGCATGAAACAGATGATCGTCGGCTAGGCCGCTTGGCCTTTCCGGCACAGGCGCCGGCCCGGACACCCTGCGGTGCTCCGGGCTGATTCTGCTGGCGGACGACAGCAAACCCGATGCCCGCAGAGGAAAGCCAAGGCGGCTTTTGTGCGGGACGGCTCTGTTGCACAAATCTGCTGACAGCCGAGCTTCCCCTGTCCGCGGACAAACTTATCCCAGGATCTCTGTGACGGGTATGCCGAGCGCGGTGTAGCCGTTCATGACGGCGATGCGGACATGGAGCTCCGCGACTTGGCGATCGAAGTCCCGTGCCATAAGGCGCTGATGCGCCGGGGCACACAGGCAAATTCGTTCTGGATCATTGCTGCTGAGACCCGGCAAAAATGAAACCGGCGGGAGCGTCTCCGCCCCCGCCCGTTCCGGTGCATGAGTATCCGCCGCCCCGGCCGCGCCGCGCCCTCCCGGACGTGGGGCGCAGGCGGTCAGGTCACGGCGCTTGTGCGCCCGGCGGCGGACGCAGCCCTGGCAAGGCACTGGCGCGCGTCCGTCATGAGGTGCGCCAGAATATCCCCCGCAGGCGGCGCCGAGCGGATCATGCCGATGCCTTCGCCCGCAAAGGCGGTTGCGATTTCCGGATCCCCCGCCTCCTGAGCCGCCGCCCATTTGGCCGCTTCAGCGCCCGCTTCCAGCTGCAAGGCGTCCTCTGCCCCGTGCCACTTCTGAATGAAAGGGTTGCGCAGAACCCGGACGTTGTAGCGGCCGGGCCAGTCCAGACCGCGGACCACGTCCACGACCCGGGTGCGGATGGTGTCATCCCCCGTTGCCGCCAGCGCGCGGTCCAGAATGCGCGGATGCACCAGCGCCTCGCGCGAGGCCCAGAACCGGGTGCCGATCACCGCGCCGTCCGCGCCAAGCATCAGGGCCGCTGCAAGGCCGCGCCCGTCCGTGATACCGCCTGCGGCGCACAGCAGCGCCTGGCTGTTCTGGCGCGCGATCTCGTCCGCGATCTCGGGCACCAGGGCAAAGGTGCCGCGGGCCTCGCCATGGCCGCCGGCATCCGCCCCTTGGGCGACGATGATGTCCGCTCCGCAGTCCAGCGCCTGCTGCGCATCGCGCAGGGTCTGGACCTGGCAGATCAGCGGCACGCCGGCCTGCCGGATCGCCGGCGCAAACGGCGCCGGGTCGCCGAAGGACAGGAAAACCGCCGCCGGGTCCTGCGCCAGCACCCGCTCCAGCAGGTGCGGCTGTTCCGCCAGCTTCCAGGTGATCAGCCCGCAGCCCGCGCGGGTGCCCGCGGCGAGGGCGTACTGCTGTTCGATCCACCCGGCATCTCCGTAACCGCCCCCGATCATGCCCAGCCCGCCGGCATTGGAGACAGCGCTGGCCAGCGCGCCGCCCGCCGCAAAGGCCATCGGCGCCTGGATCACCGGACAGGTGATCCCCAGCGCCTCTGTCAGCCGCGTCCTCATTGCGCCTGCTTCCGGTACTCCTGCACCGGCAGGCCGCCAACGCCCCAGTCCTCCAGCGGGACCTCATCGATCACCACAAATGTGGTCGCCGGGTTCTTACCCAGAACGTCCTGCAACAGATCAGTAACCCCGGTGATCAGCTGGGCCTTTTGCTCTGCGCTGGGGCCGGTGCCATCGGGGCCGCCTTCGCGGGTCACTTTGATATTCACATAAGGCATCGTTCAGTCCTTTCGCGGAACATATGAGAACACTTTTGCCACGATGCGCCATTCGGCGCCGTAGCGGACAAGGGTCAGCAGGTCGTGAAAATCCCGCCCCATCATGGTCATCCGGGCGCTAACGCGGGCCAGCCGGCCGCTGGCAAAGGCAATCTCCAAAATCTCCTCCTCGCGCGCCTCACCACGTTTGGCCGGCGGCTCACGGCTATCGACGCGGGCCATGTAGGTTTCAAGATCCAAATACAGTTCGTCGCCTTCGGTGGCGCAGACATAAGCCAGCCGCGGGTGGAAAACCTTGCGCAGCAGGGCGCTGTCGGCCTGATGGAGGCCCTCGAAATAGGCCTCCATCAGTGCGCCGACCTGTTTGTGGCCGGCAGGCGTCATTGGATCAGCCCCTCTGCGCGCATTGCGGCCTGGGCCGACGGGCGGGCAGCACTGCGGCTGACAAAGGCGGCCAGATTGGGCCAGCGGGCCAGATCGATGCCGGTGAAGTTCGCCCAGTTCGAAACCACGAACAGATAGGCATCGGCCACCGAGAACCGGTTTTCGACCAGCCACTCGCGGCCATCCTCCAGCTGCGCCTCGATCAGGTCGAATTTGCCCGCAACCGCGGTGCGCGCGTCGTGCTTGCCGGCCTCGGGCGTGCCCTCGCGGAACAGCGGGCTAAAGGCCTTGTGCAGTTCGGTCCCGATCCAGTTGAGCTGTTCCTGCATCCGCGCCCGGGCCAAGGTTCCCGCCGCCGGCGCCAGCCCTGCCTCCGGGTGGCTGTCCGCGATGTACTGGAGAACAGCCGCCCCTTCAGTCAGGATGCTGCCGTCGTCCAGGCCCAGGGCCGGAACATAGCCTTTGGGATTGATCGCACGGTAATCCGCGCCGCTTTCGGTCCGCCCCGCCGCGGTGTCGACCGCTTCGATATCAAACGGGCGGCCGGTTTCATACAGGGCAATATGGCTGGCCAGCGGGCAGGCACCGGGTTTGTAGTAGAGTTTCATGACAGTCTCCTGTGGTGGTGATGCCCTCTAACTACCTCCTGATATGATTGATTGATAATATTGTGTTTTCAGCATAACGATTAGGTAATCTGATCATGTTGGAAGCCGATGAAACACGACCAGCTCCTGGCCCTGGAGGCGATTGTCTCCACCGGAACCTTCCGCGGCGCGGCAGAGCGCCTGAACAAGTCGCAGTCCGCCATCAGCCACACAATCCGCCAGCTGGAGGAGGAGCTGGAGCTGGAGCTGTTCAGCCGCGAGGCCTACCGCCCCGCGCTCACCCCGGCAGGCGAGATATTTTACCGCGAGGCGTCGCGGGTGCTGCGGCAGATGCAGGGGCTTCGTTCCACCGCCGCCCGGCTGCGCGCCCGCGAAGAGCCGGAGCTGACACTTGCCGTCAGTGCCACCATGGACCTGGACCCTTTGCTGCCGGCGCTTGCGGACACCGGACGGCGCCACCCGGCGACCCACCTTCGGCTGCGCATGGAAATGATGGGCGGCCCGATTGCCCGGCTGATGGAGGGCAAGGCGGATATCGCGATCGCCTCCCTCGACGGGGTGCCGCTGGACGACGTGGAGGCAGAGCCGGTTGCCGAGGTCACGATCCGGCCGGTGGCCAGCCCCGCCTTGAACCTGCCCGCCGGACCCCGCGCCTTGTCGGCATCCGAAATGCAAAGCCATGTGCAGGTGGTCGCCGCCGGCACTGGCGGTGCTGCGCATGAACAAAGCCGCGATCTGTTGCCCGGGGGCTTGAAATGGACGGTTTCCGATCTCGCGGCCAAGAAAAAGGTGATCCTCGCCGGTCTCGGCTGGGGCGGCCTGCCGGATCACATGACAGAGGAGGAACGGCGGTCCGGGGCTTTGCTTCCCCTGAACCTGGAGGGGTTTCCGCTGCGCCGGACGATGATTTTCAAGATGCGGCGCAGGGATCAGGCAATAGGTGTCGTTGCCGATGAGCTTTGGAACAGGATCGGGACTGCCATGCCGGCCTAGAGCAGGACCTGCCCCACGGCGGCCGGTCCGCTCCAAACGGCAAAGCCCCGGATGTCTCCATCCGGGGCTTTTGGTCTTCCGCTTCGGGGTCCGGCTCAGCCGCCGAAATCGTCGAGCATGATGTCCTCGCGGTCCACGCCCAGGTCCAGCAGCATGTTGATCACCGACTGGTTCATGATCGGCGGGCCGCACATGTAGAATTCGCAGTCTTCCGGCGCCGGGTGGTTCTTGAGGTATTCCTCATACAGAACATTGTGGATAAAGCCGGTGTAGCCGTCCCAGTCATCGTCCGGCTGCGGGTCCGACAGGGCCACGTGCCATTCAAAGTTCGGGTTTTCCGCCGCCAGCTGGTCGAAGTCCTCGACAAAGAACATCTCTTTCTTCGACCGCGCGCCGTACCAGAAGCTGATCTTGCGGTTGGTCTTCAGGCGCTTCAGCTGGTCGAAGATGTGGCTGCGCATCGGCGCCATGCCGGCGCCGCCGCCGATGAACACCATCTCCTTTTCGGTGTCGCGGGCGAAAAACTCGCCGAACGGGCCGGAAATGGTGACCTCATCCCCCGGTTTCAGGTTGAAGATGTAGGACGACATCTTGCCCGCCGGAATGTCGCTGCTGCCCGGCGGCGGCGATGCGACGCGGACGTTCAGCATGATCATGCCCTTCTCGTCCGGGTAGTTCGCCATCGAATAGGCGCGCTCGACCGGCTCATCCACCACGGATTTGTACTGCCACAGATTGAAGCGGTCCCAATCCTCGCGGTACTCGTCCTGGATGTCGAAGTCGGTATAGGCCAGCTGGTGCTCCGGCGCTTCGATCTGGATGTAGCCGCCGGCGCGGAAATTCACGTCCTCGCCTTCGGGCAGCTCCAGCACCAGCGCCTTGATGAAGGTCGCCACGTTCTCGTTGGAGCGCACCTTGCAGCGCCATTTCTTGACGCCGAAGACCTCTTCGGGGACTTCGATATCCATGTCCTGCTTGACCGCAACCTGACAGGACAGGCGGTCGCCGCAGGCGGCTTCGCGCTTGGTGATGTGGCTTTCCTCGGTCGGCAGGATCGAGCCGCCGCCGGAATGCACCCGCACCCGGCACTGCGCACAGGTGCCGCCGCCGCCGCATGCGGAGGGGACGAACAGTTTCTCTGCCGCCAGCGTTTGCAGCAGCTTGCCGCCCGCGGGCACCGAGATGGTTTTTTCACCGTTGATGGTGATGTTGACGTTGCCGGTGGAGACCAGGCGGGAGCGGGCGGCCAGAATGACAGCCACCAGCGCCAGCACGATCACCGTGAACAGGACAACGCCGAGCGTGAAAGTTTCCATGTTTCCGCGCTCTCCTTACAGTTTGACGCCGCTGAAGGACATGAAGGCCATCGCCATCAGACCTGCGGTGATAAAGGTGATGCCCAGGCCCTGCAGGCCGTCCGGCACGTCGGAATACTTCAGCTTCTCACGCACGCCCGCCATCGCGGTGATCGCCAGCGCCCAGCCGAAGCCGGAGGAGAGGCCGTAAGTGGTTGCCTCGGCAAAGTTGTAGTCGCGCTCCACCATGAACAGCGAGCCGCCCAGGATCGCGCAGTTCACCGTGATCAGCGGCAGGAAGATCCCCAGCGCGTTGTAGAGCGGCGGGAAATACTTATCGAGGATCATCTCCAGGATCTGCACCATCGCCGCGATCACCCCGATATAGGAGATCAGGCCGAGGAAGGTGAGGTCCACATCCGGGAACCCCGCCCAGGCCAGCGCGCCCGGCTTCAGGAGGTAGGTCAGCAGCAGGTTGTTGGCAGGCACGGTGATGGCCTGCACCACCATCACCGAAATCCCCAGACCCAGCGCGGTGGAGATCTTCTTGGACACCGCGATGAAGGTGCACATGCCCAGGAAGAAGGACAGCGCGAGGTTTTCGACAAAGATGGCCTTGACGGCGAGTGAAATCAGCCCTTCCATCAGTGCGCCTCCACGGTTTGGATTTTGTATTCACGCTCTTCCACCTGGTTCGGCTTCCAGGTGCGGAAGGCCCAGATGATCAGGCCGATGATAAAGAACGCCGAGGGCGGCAGCAGCAGCATGCCGTTGGGCACATACCAGCCGCCGTTGTTCACGGTTTCCAGCAGGGTGATGCCGAACAGCGAGCCGGAGCCGAACAGCTCACGGATGAAACCGACCAGCATCAGGATCAGGCCGTATCCAAGGCCGTTGCCCACGCCGTCGATGAAGGACGCGACCGGCGGGTTCTTCATCGCAAACGCCTCGGCGCGGCCCATCACGATGCAGTTGGTGATGATCAGGCCGACGAAGACCGACAGGGTTTTCGAAATCTCAAAGGCATAGGCCTTCAGCACCTGGTCCACCAGGATCACCAGCGAGGCGATGATCACCATCTGCACGATGATCCGGATCGAGCCCGGGATCTGGTTCCTGAGGATCGAGATGAACATCGACGAGAACGCGGTCACGAAGGTCACCGCCAGGGTCATCACAAAGGCCACCTGCAGCGACGAGGTCACCGCCAGCGCCGAGCAGATGCCCAGCACCTGCAGGGTGATCGGGTTGTTGTCGACCAGCGGGTCGATCAGCATGTCTTTCTTGCTCTGGGACATCAGAACTCTCCCGCTTGCAGTGACTTGAGGAACGGCCCGTAGCCTTCTTCGCCCATCCAGAACCGCACCAGGTTGTCGACCCCGGCAGAGGTCAGCGTGGCACCGGCAAGGGCGTCGATGTAATGCTCGCGGCCGGCGGCCGGCACGGTCTTGGACACGGTGATCTCCAGATCGCCGTCTTCATCGCGCAGCTTCTTGCCATGCCACAGCGCTTTCCAGCGCGGGTTGTCCACCTCGGCGCCAAGGCCCGGGGTTTCGCCGTGCTGATAGAACTGCAGGCCAAAGATGTCGTTGCCGTTCTCCTCCACCGCGATGAAGCCATAGAGGGTGGACCACAGGCCATAGCCGTGGATCGGCAGGATCACCTTGTCCAGATCGCCGTTTTCCTCGCGCAGCAGGTACACGGTCTTGTAGCGCGACTGGCGGCCGATGCCGGCCGGGTCGTTCTCCAGCTCGCGGCTCAGCTCCGGATCCTGCGCGGCAGCCAGCCCGTCAAAGGTGGCGGCGTCGAACTGGCCGGTGAAGGTGCTGGTTTCCAGATCCAGCACCTGAGGCTCAAACGCGGCAAAGGCTTCGGCCACATTCTGGCCCGGCTCATAAAGGCCGGCCACCTGCAGAACGTTCAGCTGCTTGTCGCGCTTCTTGTTGGTTTCCTGCACCGGGCGCAGGGACACGGCGGCGGTGGACACGATCATCGAGGCCACCAGGCAGACGGCGACGGCGATGAACACGGTCTTGCCAACCGAATCCGGCGATGCGGCGAGGAAGCGGCCAATCAGGCCCTTGCTTTGGGTATCAGCCATGGCGGCGCGCCCTCCGTTTGATGTTTGCCTGCACCACGAAGTAGTCGATCAGCGGCGCAAAGACGTTGCCGAACAGGATCGCCAGCATCATGCCTTCCGGGAAGGCCGGGTTCAGCACCCGGATCAGCACCACCATCACGCCGATAAGCGCACCGTAGATGTAGCGTCCCGCGTTGGTGTGGCTGGCCGAAACGGGTTCGGTCACCATGAACACCAGGCCAAAGGCATAGCCGCCCAGCACCAGGTGCCAGTACCACGGCATCGCAAACATCGGGTTGGTGTCGGACCCGATAAGGTTCAGCAGCACCGAGAAGGCGATCATGCCGCCCAAACAGCCCGCGATCAGGCGCCAGTTGGCGATCTTGGTGGCCAGCAGGAAGACCAGGCCGATGGCACAGGCCAGTGTCGAGGTCTCGCCGAAGCTGCCCTGGATGGTGCCGAAGAACGCATCCGACCATTCGATGCCCTTGGCGGCCAGCGCCTGCACGCCGTCAGCGGCCGTGACACCCAGCGCGGTCGCGCCGGAGAAGCCGTCAACCGGGGTCCAGACACTGTCGCCCGACATATTGGCGGGATAGGCGAAATACAGGAACGCACGGCCCGTCAGCGCCGGGTTCAGGAAGTTCTTGCCGGTGCCGCCAAAGACTTCCTTGCCGATCACCACGCCGAAGATGATGCCAAGCGCCACCTGCCACAGCGGCGTCGAGGCCGGCAGGATCAGCGTGTACAGCATCGAGGTCACCAGGAAGCCCTCGTTCACCTCATGGCCGCGCACGGTGGCAAAGATCACCTCGAAGATGCCGCCCGCAACCAGCGTCACGATATATAGCGGCAGGAAGTACAGGAACCCATGTGCGATATTGGCCAGCGGGTTCGACGCATCCAGCGAAATCCCCAGCGCCTGCAGCACCGCAACGCGCCAGCCGGTGGCCGCATCCGCGCCCAGCATCGCAATCGCGGAGTTGGTCTGGAAGCCGGTGTTGTACATGCCCCACAGGATGCAGGGGATGGTGGCGATCACCACATAGGTCATGATCCGCTTCATATCGATGTAGGAGCGGGCATGCGGCGCCACGGCGGTGACGGTTTTCGGGGTATAAAGGAAGGACTCCACCATCTCGTAGACGGGGAAGAGCTTTTCGTACTTGCCCCCCTTCTCGAAATGCGGCTCGATCCTGTCAAAGAAGCTGCGCAATCCCATCCGGCTCAGCCCTCCTTTTCAATCTTGGTCAGGCAGTCGCGCAGCGCCAGCCCGTATTCGTACTTGGCCGGGCAGGCAAAGCCGACGAGGCCCAGGTCCTCTTCGTCGAGCTCCAGCGCACCCAGCTCCTGAGCGGAGTCGGTGTCCATCACCAGCAGCGCGCGCAGCAGCTGCGTCGGAAGGTAGTCCTGCGGCATCAGCCGCTCGAAGGTGCCGGTGGGCACCATCGCCCGGCGGCCGCCATTCAGGTTGCTGGTCAGGTTGAACAGCTTGCGGCTGAGGGCAGAGCCCAGCACCGGCTGCACGGCGTATTTGCCGGGCATCGGGCGGATCCAGCCCATCGGGATCTGCGCGCGGTCTTCCTCGATGATCGCGACCTGGCGGGCAAAGCGGCCCAGATAGGCCAGCGGGCCTGCCGCGTGGCGGCCCGACAGGATCGAGCCGGAAATCACCCGCACCGGGCCGTCCGATGCGATCTCGCCGCGGGTCAGCTCCTCGGTGGAGGCGCCCGCCACGGTGCGGACCAGACGCGGCGCGCGCGCAGCGGGACCGGCCAGCGCTACCACGACAGAGGGGTCCAGATGACCGGTTATCAGCAGGCGGCCGATGGCGATCACGTCCGGATAGGACACGGTCCAGACCTGATCGTCCGCGCGCACCGGATGCAGGAAGTGGATGTGGGTGCCGGCCAGACCGGACGGGTGCGGCCCGTCGAAGGCCGCGGCTTCCACACCGGCGAGACCGGCGCCGGGAATGCTGTCGCCTGCCTTCTGGCACAGGAAGGTCGTGCCCTCGGTCAGCAGGGTCACGGCCTTCAGGCCCGCCTCGAACGCCTCGGCAGCGTCATTGATGATCACTGCGGCATCGGCGGCCAGCGGCTCGCTGTCCATCGCGGTCACGAAGATCGCTTCGGGCTTGGACCCCGGCACCGGCATCTTGGAGTAGGGACGGGTGCGGAACGCGGACCACAGGCCGGCCGCGCACAGCTTGGCGGTCAGGCCCTCGGCGGTGTTTGCATCGCCAACGGCGGAGAAATCGATGCCCTTGTCCGCGGCATCGGAAATCTCGATCACCACGCTTTGCAGCACCCGCCGCGCACCGCGGTTGACCGCAACGACCTTGCCGGACATCGGCGCCACCATCACGGCTTCCTCCGCGTCCTTGTGGCAGAACAGCGGCGTGCCGCGCTGGACGGCATCGCCTTCCTGCACCAGCATGCGGGGTTTCAGACCCAGGTAGTCGGGGCCCAGCACGGCCACCGAGGTGATGGCGGGGCCTTGATGGATTGTCTGTTCCGGCGCGCCTGTCACCGGCAGATCCAGCCCCTTTCTCAAGTTAAATGTCTTCATATTTGCGCTACGTCCCTCCAAGGCCGAATCCCGAGGCGGTTCTTACCCCGTTCCGGCAGCGGCGGCAAAGAAAAGGCACAAAATGCCGTTTTCCGCACACCTGCACAGCCTGTCCTGATTTCCGCGCACTCGAATCAAATTCGGCACCGAATGGCAAGTCTGTCCCCCGGCCTGTTCCCCAATTTCCTGTGCATACCGCGCTTTTATCAGCCTGTTGGCGCTCACGGGCTTCGGGAAACCGTCAAAGCGGGCAGGCGGAAACGGCAACACTGTCCCCGCAGGCATCGTCCGGACGGTCCTGCGGGCCTGCCAGTCTCAACAGGCTGTAGAAACTGATTCTACCAAATACTGCGTAGTCAGGCGTCCCAAACCGCCTGCGGTTGCCCCATCAGGTCCCGGTTGACGGTGATCCCCAGCCCCGGCGCATCCGGCACCAGCACGCCGCCGTCCTGAACAGGCGCATCGAAGCCCGCCGTTTTCAGCGTTACCATATCGCGGCAGTCCAGAATACAGCGAAGCGCCCGCTCCGGCACCGTGGCGCCCAGATGGGCGATGGCAGAAAACGCCACCACAGACCCCACGGTGTCCTGCACGCTGACCGTGGCACCCGCAGCCAGGCACATGTCCCGGTGCCGCCGCCCATGGGTCAGCCCCCCGGCCTTGGAGATCTTGAGGCCGATCCCGTCCGCCGCATCCTCCGCCAGCATAAGGGCAACGTCCTCATCCTGCTGCACCAGCTCATCCAGGATGATCGGCACGGCGCAGCGCTTGCGCAGCGACAGGGTCTCGCGCCAGGTTTTGCAGGGGGCTTCCAGAACGAAATCCAGCCCCTCGGGCAGCATCCGCAGCATGCGCAGCGCGGTTTCCGGCGTCAGCCCGCCGTTGGCATCGACCAGAAAGAACTCCCCCGGCTGCCGGTCGGCCAGCGACGCGCGGATGCGCTCGGCATCCAGCGCCGGTCCGCCCTCGCTGTCCAGCGCGCCGATCTTAACGGAATGGCCCAGGTACCCCATCTCGCGGTGCTGCGCGACGCGGGCGCGCATGTCCTCGGGGGAACCTGCATAGATCGAGGAGATCACCGGCAGGCGCTTGCCTGTCGAGCCGCCCAGCAGTTCGCAGACCGGCATATTCACCGACTTGCCGAACAGGTCCCAGCACGCAAGGTCAATCGCGGATTTGGCGTGGTTGTGGCCCAGCAGCGCCTCGTCCATTGCCTCATTGATACGGTCCATCTGCCGCGGGTCGCGGTCCAGAAGATAGGGCGCAATCTCGGCGATACCGGCCCGCGTGCCCAAAGCGTGCGCCGCGATATAGGTGGAGCCGAACGGCGTGCTTTCGCCCCAGCCCTCCAGCCCGGTGTCGGTGGTGATCCGCACAAAGGACGCATCAAAGCTGCGGTACTCCCGCCCGCCAGACAGCCTGTAGACGCCGCCGGAATACGGCAGGTCCAGCTGATACAGCTCGATCTTCCTGATCTTCACGCTTTGACCTCCGGGATCATCAGCACCAGTTTGCCGGTATGCGTTTTGCTCAGGAAGTCCTCCTGTGCGGCGGCAATCTCGCTGAGGGGGTAGGTCCTGGCGACCAGCGGGTGGATTTCGCCGGCCTCAATGTAGGAAATAAGGTTGGCGAACACCTCATCCTCCTGAAAGGTGCAGCCCATCAGGGTCAGATCCTTGAGGTAGAGCGTGCGCACGTCGATCTCGCTGATCGGCCCGGCAATGGCGCCGGCGGTCGCGTAACACCCGCCGCGGCGCAAAACGTCCATAAACGCGGGCCATTGCGGTCCGGCGACCAGATCGACAACCACGTCGATGGAGCCTTCGCCCAGCTCGCTGCGCAAATCGGCGTTGCGGTCCACCACCCGGTCGGCTCCCAGCGCCAGCACATCCTCCGCCTTGGCGGCAGAGGACAGCGCGATCACGGTAGCGCCCCGGCGTTTCGCCAGCTGCACGGCCGCAGAGCCGACCCCGCCGGAGGCGCCGGAGATCAGCACGGTTTCCGCGCCCAGGCCCACCCGGTGCAGCATGTTCTCCGCCGTCGAATAGGCGCAGGGGATCGAGGCCAGCTCGGCATCCGACCAATCGCAGTTCACCGCATGGGTTTCGCGCGCAGGCGCCACCGCAAACTGCGCAAAGCCGCCGTCGCATTCACTGCCGAAGGTCCAGCATTCATAGGGGCGGTAATCAACGTAGGTCCGCAGCATGTTACGCACCAGCACCCGCTCACCGATGCGGGAGGCGTCAACCCCCTCCCCCACCGCTGCGATGCGGCCGCAGGCGTCGGCGCCCTGGATACGCGGAAACTCCAGCGGCGCGCCGGACCAGCTGGCGTCAACGTCGTTGACGCTGTCGAACCCCGTGGCGCCGCCCGCATTTGTGCCGGCCTCCACCGCCTTGGAGTACCAGCCGATGCGGGTGTTGATATCGGTGTTGTTGATGCCAGCCGCCGCCACCCGGATCAGCACCTCGCCGGGTCCGGGCTGCGGCACCGGCACGTCGGTGCGGTACTGCAGCTTCTCAATGCCGCCGTGGCCGGTCAGCAGGACCGCCGCCATTTTGCTGGGGATCATGCCTTCACCTCCCTTGACCTGAGATTCTTTGGCCGGCCCTCCCCTGCCGGCCAAACAGACCGCTGCCCCCGCAGGCACAGCGGCCTGAAACCTGTCTTACAGCTCCAGCGGATGCGCCCGGTCCCGCGCCGCCAGGCGGCGGTTCAGCGCCTTCGCCTCCGGCATCCCGGCCTCCAGCGCAAAGACAAAGGCGTGCGTCAGGTAAAAGCAGGCGGCGTCGATATTGCCCGCATCCTCCGCCTGATCCCCGGCCAGCGTATACAGCCGGACCAGCGCGGCGCTGTTCTTGTCCGCATGCGCCTGCAGCAGCGCGTGGTCGAGCTCTGCGCGCTCCATCCCTCAGCCCTTCAGCGAGATCGCGATGTTCTTGGTGCGCACATAGTTATAGAGCGCCTCCAAGCCCTTTTCGCGGCCAAAGCCTGATTTGCCGACCCCGCCGAACGGGGTGGAGATGCCGCCCGCGAACCATTCGTTCACAAACACCTGCCCGGCCCGCAAGCGATGCGCCACCCGGTGCGCCCGCGCCAGATCGCGGGTGAAGACGCCGGCCACCAGCCCGAACTCGGTGCCGTTCGCCATGGCGATTGCCTCGGCTTCGGTGTCAAACGGCGTGAAGCAGGTGACGGGGCCGAAAATCTCCTCCTGCGCCACGCGGGCTGCCGGGTCCACATCCGCCAGGATGGTCGGCGCCATGAAGTACCCCTCCCGCTCCAGCCGGGCACCGCCCGAAGCTGCGCGCGCACCGCTTTGGCGGGCGGTGGCGGTCAGGGTTTCGATCCCGTCCAGCTGCCGCGCCGAGATCACCGGGGTGAGGCCCGGGTTTTCCAAGCCATGCCCGACGCTCAGGCCGTTTGCCAGCGCGGCGGCGCGCTCCACCGCCTCGCCGTAGATCGACCGGTGCACCAGCACCCGCGACATGGCAGAGCAGACCTGACCCGCGTTATAGAAGATGCCGCTTTGCAGGGAGGACATCAGCGTGTCCAGATTGGCATCCTCAAACGCCACCGCAGCGGACTTGCCGCCCAGCTCCATCAGCGCGGGCGTCACCGGGTTGGCGGCGGCGCGCAGGATCGCTTGCCCAGTCGGGACCGAGCCGGTGAAGACGATCTGATCCACCGCCGGGCTTTCCACCAGCCGCGCGCCCAGCTCCGCACCGATGCCGTTCAGGATCGACACCGCCCCCGCCGGAACCCCGGCGCGCTCCAGCGCCACGCCCAGCATGGCCAGCGCCATCGGGTCCAGTTCCGGCGACTTGATGATCACCGAATTGCCCGCCGCCATCGCAGGCGCCAGCGACCGCGCCGCAATCGACACCGGGAAGTTCCACGGCACGATCTGGGCAGAAACACCGTAAGGCTCATAAACCGTGTAGTCGGCGTAATCGGGGCCAAGCGGGATCGACTTGCCCTCGATCTTGTCGGCCATGCCGCCGTAATATTCGAAATACTGCGCGGCTTCTTCGAATTCGTCATGCGCCGCGCTCAGGCTCTTGCCGCTTTCCCGGCACAAGAGCTCCGCGCCCTCATCCGCAATGCCCCGGATCTCCGCCGCGATGCGCTGCATCAGCTGACCGCGCCTGGCGGGCTTCATCGCACTCAGGTCGCCGCGCTCGAAACTCGCCCGCGCCGCCTCCAGTGCTTTGGCCAGGGTTTCCTCCCCCGCCAGCGCGCAGTCGCCCACGTGCTGGCCGTTGCCGGGATCCTCAACGGCGATGCGCGCACCGCCGTCGCCCTCCACCCAGGCACCGGCCAGGTAATTCCTGGCCAGCCCGTCTTTCAGAAAGGCACTCATGCCTCGCGGCCTTTGGTCACCTGATCCGCCACCCAGGCGTGGAAATTGTGGGTCGGCCCGTCCATCGCAGGCGAGAACCGGCCGCCGTCAAACAGCTCGCCGTGGCGGCCCTTCTGCATGCCCTCGACGACAAAGACGTCCTCCTCAAACACGGTCTTCCACAGCTTCGCATTCTCGGTGCGCAGGTCTTCCAGCTCTGGTGTGTCCTCGTTGGACTTCGCGTAATACAGCTCAATGTGCTCGACGGTGTTTTCAGTGTCGACCGGCTCCAGGATGATCGCAAAGGCATGATCGCGCTGCACACCCAGCAGGACGTTGGGATAAACCGCGGTATATTCGCCGCCCTCGTCCCATTTGCTGCTGAGACCCTCGAAATCCGGGAACACCTCGCCGTTCTCACCCTTCATCTGGCGGTAGACCAGGGTGCCCTGACCGGAATACTTGCCCGGCACCTCGATGTTGTAGTGGTCTTCCAAGCGGGAATAGCTGTTGAGGCCCGGATGCACCCACGGCAGGTGATAGCTCTCGCAGTAGTTCTCCACCGCCAGCTTCCAATTGGTCTTCACCTCCAGCTTGAAGCCGGAGTCCGCGCCGCCGTGATGCACCGGGGTCTCGAATTCCTTCCAGCGCTCCAGCAGGTCGGCGTGGGCCTCCTCGAACTCCGGCGCGGAGCCGTCGACGTTCACAAACACCACGTCGCGCCAGACATAAGAGCGGATGCGCACCAGGCCCAGCTCGTCCAGCTTGATGTCTTCATGCTTGTTGTTGCCGGGGCCGCCCACATGCGGGGTGGAGACCAGGCGGCCATCAAGGCCATAGCACCAGCTGTGATAAGCGCAGCGGATGGCACCGCGGATCTTGCCGGGTTTCTCGACCAGGATCATACCCCGGTGGCGGCAGGTGTTCTGGAACACGCCGACCTCGCCATCCTTGTCGCGCACGATCAGCAGCGGCATCCCAAGGAAATCCACCGGCTTCGCATACCCCGGTTCCGGCACATCCTTGCCAAAGCCGATGCCCGACCAGTTCTTGAACAGCACCGAACGCTTCTCTTCGGCAAAGACGGCGGGGTCGATGTAATGGGCGTTCGGCAGGCCGTTTGCGACGTTGACCGGAGCCATCACCGGGGCAAGCGAGTCATGCTTGTTCATCTGGGTCTCTCCAAGGCAGGAAAAAGATGTGCGCGTTTTGCGCCATTGAAGGGAGAGAGCGGATTCACTCAATAGCAGGAATTTTCGCGCTGGGATTAGCTCAGCTCACCTGACCCCTGATGTATCTCGTCAATGATCCAATTGCGCAGCAAACGGGCGGATTCCGACAATTCCGCGTCGGGGCGGCCCACCAAATGGAACCCGTGCGGCGCCGCCAGCACGTGCGGGCCGATCGGCACCAGCTGGCCAGTGGCCAGCAACGGGTTCAGCAGCCGCTGCCAGCCCAGCACCAGCCCCACCCCGTCCTGCGCCGCCTGCAGCGCCACCGCGTAGTTGTTCACCCGCACGCCGGGCGCAATGGGGCCGCTGTAGCCCAGCTGCTGGAACCAGTCGGCCCAGGTGGTCCAGCTCTTGTCATCGGACTCCAGATGCAAGAGCCGCTGCTGCGCCAGCTCCTCCAGCGGGCAGCCGGAGAGTTTCTCCGCCAGCTCCGCATTGCCGACCGGCACCAGATGGTCGCGGTACAGCTCGGTTTGCTCCACACGGCTATCCCGTTCACGCCCGTAACGAATATAGAAATCCACGTCCGGCATGCCGCGCAGGGGCCGGTCGTTGACGATCTGGTTGACGTTCACATCCGGATGCCTGCGCCAGAACCGCACCACCGAGGGCGACAGCCACAGCGATGCCACGGCGGAGGTAGAGCCGATGGTCACGGTATCGCCGGTCTGCCGGTCGCGGATGGTCTTGAGGCTCAGCGAGATCTTGGAAAAGGACGAGGCCAGGGTTTCAAACAGCGCCTCCCCCTCCTCCGTCAGCTCCACGCCCCGGTGCTTGCGCTGAAACAGCGGCGCCTGCAGCTCCGCTTCCAGCGCCTTCACCTGATGGCTGACCGCGCCGGGCGTCACCGACAACTCCTGCGCCGCGTTCTTGAAGCTCAGATGCCGGGCAGCGGCCTCGAACGCGGCCAGGGTGGTGAGCGGCGGCAGGTTGTAATGGCGGCGCGACATCTGCGGCTCCTGGCAAGTGGCTCGGATGAGCGGTCCTCATTTCAATATGAGGAAAACACCTTTGAATGCCAGACCGGATCTCGCTGGCGCGCGCCAGCTTGGCCGCACACCCAAAACTCCCGCACCGCACCGGCGCCATGATGGACAAGGCCTTTCTGGACCCTATCGGCCACAGCCCCGGTTTCTGCGCCATCAAGGAATAGCCGGCGGCGCGCCCCAGGCGCGCCGCCGCTGGGTCAGCTCGCCAGCACGTTCCGGAACAGCCAGGGATCGCTTTCGTCTATATCCTCCGGGAACTGCGCCCAGCGGTCCTGCAGCGGTGTCCAGCTGGTGTAATGCGCCTCCACCGGGCCCAGATACGGGCGCTGCACCTCAAGACAGCGGGCATGGTCCATCTCATCCGTCTCGACGATCCCCGCTTCGGGGTTTTCCAAAGCCCAGACCATGCCTGCCAGCACCGCCGAGGTGACCTGCAGCCCGGTCGCGTTCTGATAGGGCGCCAGGTCGCGGGCCTCCTCGTTCGACAGCCGGGAGCCGAACCAGAGTGCGTTCTTTTCATGGCCGTAGAGCAGCACGCCCAGCTCGTCGATGCCCTCGATGATCTCATCCTCCGTCAGGATGTGGTGCCGCTCCTGCTGCTGGCCGGAACCGAACAGCTCATGCAGGCTCAGCACCGCGTCGTCGCAGGGGTGATAGGCGTAGTGGCAGGTCGGGCGGTATTCCGGATCGGCGCCTGCCCCGACGGTATAATAGTCCGAAATCGAGATCGCCTCGTTATGGGTGACCAGAAAGCCGAACTGCGGCCCCGGCGTCGGGCACCAGGTATGCACCCGGGTGATCGCGCCCGGACGCTCCAGCCAGATGGCGGCCTGGCAGCCGCTGTCCTGGCGGTGGCCGTTCTCCGGGAACCAGGTTTCATGGGTGCCCCAGCCCAGCTCGGCAGGCTGGAAGCCCTCGGCGATGAAGCCCTCGACCGACCAGGTGTTGACGAAGGTGCCGCGGGCGCGCGGCACCCGGCGGGCCTGGGTATCCCGTTCGGCGATGTGAACGCCCTTGACGCCCAGCGACTGCATCAGCCGCGCCCAGCCCTCGCGGCTGGCGGGGGTCTCAACCTTGCGGCCGGTGTCGCGGGCCAGCGTCAGCAGCGCCTCCTTGACGAACCAGCTGACCATGCCGGGATTGGCGCCGCAGCAGCTGACAGCGGTGGTGCCGCCGGGGTTGCGCGCCTTTTCATTCCGGACCGCCTGGCGCAGCGCGTAATTGGTGCGGGCAGCATTGTCGGTTGTGCCGAAATAATAGCCCGCCCAGGGCTCCACCACCGTGTCGATGTACAGGACGCCCAGCTCCCGCATGAAGGTCATAAGCTCAAGCGACGAGGTGTCCACCGACAGGTTCACGCAAAAGCCCTTGCCCTCGGCAAACAGGCCGCCCAGCACCTCCCTGTAGTTATCCGGCGTCAGCGCGACCTGCAGGTGGTTGATACTGTGCTGGCGCAGGAAATTCGCCTTGGCGGCATCGGGTTCGATCACCGTCAGCTTGGCGGCATCGAATTCAAAATGGCGTTCGATCAGGGGCAGCGTGCCCTTGCCGATAGAGCCGAAGCCGATGATCACGATGGGGCCGTCGATCCGGCCGTAAATGGGATGCTCCTGAGCCATAGGCTTCTCCATGCAGATTCGTTCGCCCCGGCCAGTATGAGCCAGCGAAAGAACTTTGGTGCGCAAATATTGAGCCCGGTCAAGGGGTATGGCGGGAAACGGCCGGATCTTAGTGCAGTGCAGCCCCCCGGGAGGCCCCGGCGCGGCCTAGTTCAGCCGCCCCTTGCGCAGGTCGATAAGCCCGCGCAGCGCCCGCAGAAACACCCCGCGGTCGCGGTGGCCGACCTGGGACAGCATGGCAAGCACCTCGCGCTGGTCCTGCGCCAGCGTGTCCGGCACGGCAGAGCCGTCCGGCGAAACCATATGGGCCCGCGACACCAGCAGGGCAATCGACCTCTGGTCCAGCCCTTCGGTCAGATCGGACCAGAAGCCAAGGCTTCTCCCCGACGCCTCGCTTGCCTTTCTCAGCAGCTCAAGCTCGCGCCGGGACACGTCCCGTCCGCGTCCCCCGGCCTGATGCGCTTTTTCGTTCGTCCACTCCACAGGTAACTCGCCCGATGATAACCCCTATACACGCATTGATTGTTGATGCTTTGGCTGATAGGTGTCAACTATTGGTTTAATAATTCACATATGTAAACTTTTGAGGTGCATATGATTGCCGACCGCATTGATGCCGCCTGCAAGATCGCAGGCGTCAGACTGAAGACAGCCTGCTCAATCTCCGGGGTCAACTACGGCACTCTGCGAAGCCAGATGCGGAACAACCGCGAAATTCCGGCGTCCTCGCTGGCGCTGCTGTCGGCCGGCCTGTGCATCCCCATTCAGTTCTTCTTCGAACTGCCGGGCGGCAGCCAGGCCTCCGCAGCCCGGCTCAACCGCTGGCGCGCGGCCGAGGCCGCCAATACGGAACTTGCAGCGTGCTCCAGGGCGGGGTTCAACGTGACCACGGACCACATTCTGGACTGGTTCCACCAGGAGGCAGGGCAGCTGCGGAACTGGGAATGGTTCGAGGACCAGGTCGATCTTTACGAGCCGCTTGAGGCCACCGACCGGATCATGCACCCGATCCAGATCGGCAAGCGCAGCGCCGCCGCGGAGCGGCTGATGCTGGCCGGCAACCGGGATTTTTACCGCATCGTCGGATCCTTCGAGGAAACCATCATCGCGCGCGCGATGCAGTCGCACAGGATGCTGAGCGAAGTTCCGTATATCGTCACCGACGAGGAGCTGGACGTGATCATCAAGGGGCTGCGGGTGCGCGGCGGCTACCGCAAGGTGACAATGCGGGTGACCGGCCCCCAAGGGGAGCCGGTCACGGCCGTTTTCTCAAAGATTACCTGGCTCGACACTGCTGACAATATGCGAGAAGTGGACTGCGTTGAGGCCTAGGATCATCTGATCGTTCGCCAGGCCTTCGGGCACCGGATCCGCCCAGGAAATCGCGTTGCGGTATTTGCCGTTAAAGCCGTAATCATCGGCCAGGCGGCGGTGCTTGTAGGCAATGATCGTGTACATCCAATCGAAATCCCACCGCGTGGCGGCCAGCAGTTTCACATACTGGGCGAAATCGCCAAGCCGCCGGATGCCGCCCCGTTCGTCCGGCGCAACCTCGATCCCGCCGAAATAGATCAGCCGGCCCCGCATCTCATCGACCAGCGGCTGCGAAACGCTCTCCACCACCCCGTCGCGGCCGCTGTAGCGGGAGGCCGCAAGTCCGCGGAAGTAATTCCCGAAGTCCTTGCTGCCAAGATCCACGCTTTTGGCCGAGATACAGGTGATGCACCGGTCCTGCCGCTTCAGGAACAGCCAGAACGCCCGGCCCGACTGCAGGTCCTCATCGCTGACTTCGGACATCGGGTGAACCCGCTCCTTTCCCACATCCGCCAAAAGGGCCGGCAGCTCTTCAGGGTTTGTGCACACGTAAAGCGTCAGGCCCTCGGCGTTGAACCTGCCTTCAATGGCCTGCATATGTGTGAAGATGCTGTCACGTTCCATTTTCTTCTCCTTCAAATCATGGAATTCTGCACGCGCAGGGCGAGTGCAGATCAAGAATTCCCTTATTTTTAGTTGTGGAAAACGCCTTTCACGCGAAACCGGCTGCTGTTTTCAGCCAGACAGCGGATTTCCGGCCAGCAGCAGAACGGTCAGGCGCGGCGGCGCACCGAAATGGAGCGCCATCCGCGAAAAACAGACCCTAATCACAGCCGTTTGCCGCAGACTCAACCGGGCGCCCCTTGTCCGGTGCGACTCGGCCCGGGCAGGCGTTTCGGATTCTGCACAGTGCCGCAGGGACCGTCCGCCCTCCCCTGCCCCGGCGCGGCGGCAGGCAGTCTTTTTCTTTATTTTCAGGGCATTAAGCCGAAACTTGCCGCGCGCTCCGCAATCCGGCAGAAATCCGGAAAACACGTCTGCAACCTGTAAATGAAGGAATCTATTGCAAAACGCTGTTCGCATTGCGTATAGAAACGATAAATAAGGCGCTGACGCAAAACAGCGTTACTACCGAGAGGGCAGCAGTTGGCAGTAGCACTCCACATCAATCAGCGAATCCGCGAAAACGCGGAGAACCTCAGTGCGGCCCTCAACAGCCACATGCTGGCGAGTTTTGCACCGGATGCAAGGAAGGAACTGCGGCTGTTCAGCGCCGGGGAAGCGGCGGAGATGCTGGGCATTTCCTCCAGTTTCCTGCGCAAGCTGCATTTTGACGGAAAACTTCCCGAGGTTCACACCACACCGGGCGGGCGGCGCCATTATTCCGCCGCCGATCTGCTGGAGATGCGTAAGATCCTGGATGCCTCGGCCAAGACGCCGGGCACCTACCTGCGCGGCCGCCGCGCGGGCGACAAGGTGCAGGTGCTGTCCTTCCTGAACTTCAAGGGCGGCTCGGGCAAGACCACCTCGTCCATTCACACCGCGCAGCGGCTGGCGCTCAAGGGCTACCGGGTGCTGGCGGTGGATATCGACCCGCAGGCGTCGCTGACGACGCTTTTCGGCTACCGGCCAGAGGTCGATTTCCTTGAAACAGGGACGATTTACGACGCAATCCGCTATGATGACCCCCTGCCCCTGCGCCAGATCATCCAGCAGACCTATTTCACCGGCCTGGACCTGGCGCCGGGCGGGCTGATCCTGCAGGAATTCGAGCATGAGACGCCGCAGGCGCTGATCCACAATGTGCAGCCCGCGTTCTTTTCGCGCATGGCCGCAGCGCTGGAGGAGGTCGAGGCCGATTACGACGTGATCATCTTCGACTGCCCGCCGCAGCTCGGCTATCTTACCATGTCGGCGCTCTGCGCCTCGACCGGCGTGATCATCACCGTGGTGCCGAACATGCTCGACATCGCCTCGATGTCGCAGTTCCTGCAAATGTCCGCCGAACTGCTGGACGTGGTGTCCAACGCAGGCGCGGCGCTGGAATTCGATTTCCTGCGCTTTCTGATCAACCGGTACGAGCCGAACGACGGCCCGCAGCAACAGGTGGTTGCATTCTTGCGGCAATTGTTCGGCGAGGAGGTCATGGTGGCCCCGATGCTGAAATCCACCGCGATTTCCGACGCGGGCCTGACCCAGCAGACGGTCTATGAGGTCGAAAGATCCCAGTTTCACAGGTCAACCTATGACCGTGCGGTCGATTCACTGAATCAAGTTAACGATGAAATAGAATCGCTCCTTCAACAAGCATGGAGGCGTTGATGGCACGCAAAGGCATTCTCAGCACGGCACTCAGCAGCCCGGCAGCATCCGCTGGCGGGCCAAAACCCAAGATGATGCCGCGCGGCGCGGTCGGGGCGCTGCAATCCTCGCTCAGCAAGCTGCAGGAAAGCGCGGTGCAGGAAATCGACACCGCGCTGATCGACGACGCCGGTTACGAGGACCGCCTGGGCATGGACGGGGCCGCCTTCAACCAGCTGAAGGACAGCCTGCAGACCTACGGCCAGCAGGTGCCGGTGCTGCTGCGGCCGCACCCCGCCACGCCGGGGCGGTTCGAAATCGTTTACGGCCGCCGCCGCCTCAAGGCGCTGCGCGAGCTGGGCCTGCCGGTCAAGGCGATGGTGCGGCAGCTGGACGACCACGCGCTGGTGATGGCCCAGGGCCAGGAAAACACCTCGCGCCAGGACCTCAGCTTCATCGAAAAGGCCGCCTTTGCGGCGCAGCTGCAGGCGGATGGCTATGGACGGCAGACAATTGCCGCTGCGCTGTCCATCGACCTGCCGATGGTGTCGCGGATGCTCAAGGTCGGCACCGCCTTTGACCTGCCCTTCCTGCGCACGATCGGCTCCGCCCCCGGCATTGGCCGCGACCGCTGGATGATGCTGGTCAAACTGTTCGCCGATCCGGCAGCCCGCTCCCGGGCGATCACCAGGACAAACCGGCCAGACTTCACCACCTATGACTCCGACGGGCGGTTCGAGGCCGTTCTGAAACATGCCCGGAACGCGCCGCAGGAGGTGAAACCGGCCCCTGCCCCGCCGAAAACCCGCGCCCTGCCCGGCAGCACCGGCGCCGAGGTCGCGGGCATCAAAACCACCGCCAAGGGTATCACCCTGACGATCGCCGCCAAGGACGCGCCGGGCTTTGACGCCTGGTTCGACGCCAACGCGGAAGAGATCATGGCAGAGCTTCACGGCCGCTGGCAGCAAGACCAGCCCGAGCAGCCGGAAGACTGAGCAAGAGCAGAGAAAACAGGACAGGAGGCACGTAGCAGGCAAAAGAAAAGCCCCCCAGGACATTACATCCCAGAAGGCCGTTCTCAGATTTAGCACCTTTGGAATAGCCCTTCAGACTCGTCAGTGTCAACTCTGTGCGCCGCACAGGGGCGGGTATTTTTTGTCTTTCGTGAAAAAATCATGGAAAAGGCGTCCCAAATCGCATTTGGGCGGCAGGATCCGTGCGGCCGGCTGGCAGGTGACCACGACAAGTGGGACCTTCTGGCTGCGCTGACGCACGCCGCCGCGGAATTCGACCTCAGCCACCGCACCCTTGGGGTGCTGAAGGCCCTGCTCACCTTCTTCCCGGAGCGGGCGCTGCCTGCGGAGCCGGACAGCGCCATCGTGTTCCCCTCGAACCGCAAGCTGATTGAGCGCTTGAACGGGATGCCCGAAAGCACCCTGCGCCGCCATCTGGCCGCCCTCACCCGCATTGGCATTGTCAGCCGGAAGAACAGCCCCAACCGCAAGCGCTATGCCCGCCGCAGCGGCGAGGACACGGCGCTGGCCTTCGGGTTTGATCTGTCCCCCCTCGCCCGCCACGCTGGTCAGATCTTCGACGCCGCGCTGGCGGCCAAGGCCCGCGCCGGGCATCTGGCGGTGCTGCGCGACCGGGTGGCTGTGCTGCGCCAGAAGCTGTCGGAGCTGGCTGACGGCGCTGCGGAGCTGCTGGAGGCCGCCCGCAGGCTGCTGCGGCGCAAACCCTGCGAGACGGAGCTGGCCCGGATGGCCGAAACCCTGCGCGAAGAAATTGCCAGCCGGACAGCGGATCAGGCCCCGCAGCCCTCCCGCCTGCCGTCACGCGAAATGAGCGGCAGCACCAGCCAGAATGAGCGGCACATACAGCATTCACTAAAAAAAGATTCTGACTCTGAAGCGGCGCAGCCCGCAGCGCCCTGTTCCCCGCCTGATCGTCCAGACGCAGCGGGGGAAGAGGCTGAGAATGGCAATGGCCTGTCCACCGTCCTGCGCGCCTGCCCCGAAGTGCAAAGCTATTACCCTGGCGGGCTGCGCAGCTGGCAGGATGCCGACCGGATTGCCGAGAAGCTGTCACCGATGATGGGGATCGCGATGCCCGTTCTCAGCGATGCACGCGCCGCCATGGGCCGCCGGGACGCGGCAACAGCGGTGATGTGCATACTGGAAAAGCTGGGCACCATCCGCAGCCCCGGCGCCTATCTGCGGCGGCTGGCGCAGAAGGCGCGGGCGGGTCAGTTTTCGACCAAGCCGATGCTGGATGCGCTGCTGCAAAGGGGTGCCGGGGCGGAAATTGTCAGCTGACAATTTTCTGCCATGTGCGGGATTGCGAAGGGTCTGCAAACCCGGATGGCGCTGCTGCGGGATGATGCACGCCCTGCCCGCGGTCCTGCTGAACTCGGCTCGCATCGTCCGCCAATGAAAAATTGTCAGCTGACAATCCCGGCTGTTTCTGGCGGCGCCTGCCGCTCACACAGGCCATTCCGAACCGGTTTCGCAGCCAGCCTCTGCCCGCGCTCAGCACCTGCGCGCGCTTGGACTGCGAAAATTGTCAGCTGACAATTTTCCTCTGCCGCCGCGTTCCGGTGATCCGGGCCGTTGCTTTTACCGCCGGCCTGCGGCCACAGTGGCGGCAACGCTCCCAGCCCGAGGACCCCGCTGCCCATGCTGTCCATCCTGAAGAACCGCACCTACCGGCATTTGTTCCTGGCCCAGATCGTCGCGCTGACCGGCACCGGGCTGGCGACCGTGGCGCTTGGCCTGCTGGCCTTTGACCTGGCGGGCGAGCGTGCCGGGCTGGTGCTGGGCACCGCGCTGACGATCAAGATGGCGGCCTATGTCACCGTGGCCCCGATCGCCGCCGCCTGGGCGGAACAGGCGGACCGGCGCAAAATGCTGATCGCCCTGGATCTGGTGCGGATGCTGGTGGCGGTTTGCCTGCCGTTCGTCAGCGAGGTCTGGCAGGTCTATGTGCTGATCTTCGTGCTGCAATCGGCCTCTGCCGGGTTCACGCCCGCGTTCCAGGCCTCGATCCCCGATGTGCTGACGGATGAGAAGGAGTACACCCAGGCGCTGTCGCTGTCGCGGCTGGCGTTTGAGCTGGAGAGCCTGGCCAGCCCGATGCTGGCCGCGGCGCTGCTGCTGGCGGTCAGTTCCGGCACCCTGTTCTGGGGCACCGCGGCGGGGTTCGCCGGATCGGCCCTGCTGCTGCTGACAATCGCGCTGCCGTCGCCCGCGCCCCGGGCGCCGCGGCCGGTCTGGGAACGCACCACCCGCGGCATCCGCAACTATCTGAAGACACCGCGGCTGCGCGGGCTTCTGGCGCTGAACTGGGTGGTGTCTGCCATCGGCGCGATGGTGATCGTCAACACGGTGGTGCTGGTGCGGGCCGGCATGGCGCTGCCCGAAAGCTCCGTGGCGCTGGCGCTGGCGGCGTTCGGCGGCGGCTCGATGCTGTCGGCCATGCTGCTGCCGCGGCTGCTGCAGCGGCTGCCGGACCGGACCGTGATGCTGGCCGGGGCAGGGCTGAGCATTGCCGCCATGGCGTGCCTGGCGCTGGCCGCCTTTGCCGCGCCGCTGACCTTTGCACGGCTGGCAATCGGCTGGGCTGTGATCGGCGTGGGCTGGTCGGCGGTGCTGACGCCTTCGGGGCGGCTGCTGGCGCGCTCGGCCCATCCGGCGGACCGGCCCGCGATCTTTGCCGCGCAGTTCACCCTGTCGCACGCCTGCTGGCTGCTGTTCTACCCGCTGTCGGCCTGGCTGATGGCCGCCTGGGGCGGCGGCGCGGCAATGCTGGCGCTGGCGCTGCTGGCCGCGGCAGGGCTGATCGCCGCGCAGCGCCTGTGGCCCCGCGACAGCGCCGCCCCGGTTGCGCACAGCCATCCGGATTTGCCAGCGGACCATCCGCACCTGCAAGGCGCCGCGCCGCACGCGCATCCGATCATCATCGACGATCTGCACCCGCGCTATCCCCGCTGAAGGGGGCAGGCGGCGGCCGGGCGCGGGCGCGGCCTTTGCGATTTTATGACTAGACATAATATCCTAATTGAGTAGCTTAATGCCGAACCAGCAGCACAGCGACTCGGGGGGATTCCGTGACAGGGAACTACGTTCTGACAGACGCCCGGCTGGCCACGATGGCCAGTTCAGACACGCCTTATGGCCTGATCGAGGACGGGGCCGTCGCGGTCTCGGACGGCAGCATCGTCTGGGCCGGGCCGCGGGAAAAATTGTCAGCTGACAATTTCCCGTGGGAGCAGCGCAGCCTGGGCGGGCGGCTGGTCACGCCGGGGCTGATCGACTGCCACACCCATATCGTCTTTGGCGGCAACCGCGCGATGGAGTTTGAGATGCGCCTCAACGGGGCGTCCTATGAGGAGGTCGCGAGGGCAGGGGGCGGTATCGTCTCCACCGTCTCGGCCACCCGCACCGCATCGCTGGAGGATCTGGTGCAGGGCGCGCTGCCGCGTCTGGAGGCGCTGATCGCCGAAGGGGCTGCGGTGGTGGAGGTGAAATCCGGCTACGGGCTGGATCTGGACACCGAACTCAACATGCTGCGCGCCGCCCGCCGTCTGGGCGAGCTGCGCCCGGTCACAGTGAAAACCACCTTCCTCGGCGCCCATGCCACGCCCGGCGAGTACAAGGGCCGCGACGATGACTATATCGATCAGGTCTGCATCCCCGCCCTGCGTGCCGCCCATGCGGAGGGGCTGGTGGATGCGGTCGACGGCTTCTGCGAAAACATCGCGTTTTCCCCTGCGCAGATCGAACGCGTGTTCAAGGCGGCGCAGGAACTGGGCCTGCCGGTGAAACTGCACGCCGAACAGCTGAGCCATCAGGGCGGCACCAAACTGGCCGCGCGCTACGGCGCGTTGTCAGTCGATCACGTGGAATACGCAACCGAGGAGGACGCCAGGGCGATGGCCGCGTCCGGCTCCGTCGCGGTGATCCTGCCCGGTGCGTTCTACACCATCCGCGAGACGCAAGCGCCGCCGATTGACCACTTCCGTGAGCATGGCGTGCCGATGGCGCTGGCGACCGATTGCAATCCCGGCTCCTCGCCGCTGACCTCCTTGCTGCTGACAATGAACATGGGCTGCACCCTGTTCCGGATGACCCCGGAGGAGGCGCTGGCAGGCGTCACCCGCAACGCAGCCCGCGCGCTGGGGCTGACGGATCGCGGCCAGATCGCCGCCGGTCTGCGCGCCGATCTGGCGGTCTGGGACGTGGAAACCCCGGCAGAGCTTGCCTACCGCATCGGCTTCAACCCGCTTTACACCCGTATCTATGAGGGCACCCTATGATCGAGATGATTCAGATGGTTCCGGGCACAGTGACCCTGGCCACGCTGGAAGATATCTACCGCAACCTGACCCCGGCCAAGCTGGATGCCTCGGCCCGCGAACCGGTGGAGGCTGCTGCGAAAATGGTGGCGGATGCCGCAGCGGGGGAGGAGGCCGTCTATGGCATCAACACCGGCTTCGGCAAGCTCGCCTCGACCAAGATCGCACCGGCCGATACCGCCACCCTGCAGCGCAACCTGATCCTAAGCCATTGCTGCGGGGTAGGGGAGGCGCTGCCGGAGGACAAGACCCGGCTGATGATGACGCTGAAGCTCCTGTCGATGGGCCGCGGTGCCTCCGGCGTGCGCTGGCTGGTGATCGAGCAGATCGAGCAGATGCTGGAACGCGGCGTGGTGCCGGTGATCCCGTCGCAGGGCTCCGTCGGCGCCTCCGGCGACCTGGCGCCGCTGGCGCATATGGCGGCGGCGATGATCGGGGCAGGGGAGGCCACGTTTGAAGGGATCCGCATGTCCAGCGCGGATGCGCTGAAAAAGGCCGGGTTAGAGCCTATTGTGCTCGGCCCCAAGGAGGGCCTGGGGCTGATAAACGGCACCCAGTTCTCCACCGCCTGCGCGCTGGCCGGGCTGTTTGACGCCTGGCGCATGGCGGAGGCGTCGATGGCGATTGCCTCGCTCACCACTGACGCCATCATGGGGTCCACCGCGCCGCTGGTCGCCGATATCCATTCCTTGCGCGGCCACGCCGGGCAGATCGACGTGGCGCGGGAGATGCGCGCCATCATGGACGGATCGGAAATCCGCGAAAGCCACCGCGAGGGCGACACCCGGGTGCAGGATCCCTATTGCATCCGCTGCCAGCCGCAGGTGGTGGGCGCGGCGCTGGACGTGCTGCGGATGGCCGCCAAAACGCTGGAGATCGAGGCCAACGCCGTTACCGACAACCCGCTGGTGCTGGTGAACGAAGGCCGCATCGTCTCCGGCGGCAACTTCCATGCCGAATACGTGGGCTTTGCCGCCGATCAGATCGCGCTCGCCGTGGCCGAAATCGGTGCCATCGCGCAGCGCCGGGTGGCCTTGATGGTGGACCCGACCCTCAGCCACGACTTGCCGCCGTTCCTGACGCCGGATCCGGGCCTCAATTCCGGTTTCATGATCGCCGAGGTGACCACCGCGGCGCTGATGAGCGAGAACAAGCATTTGGCGAATCCTTGCGTCACGGATTCAACCCCGACGTCAGCAAACCAGGAGGACCACGTGTCGATGGCCGCCCACGGCGCGCTGCGGCTGGGACGGATGAACGCCAACCTGTCGGTGATCCTGGGCGTTGAAATGCTCTGCGCCGCGCAAGGGGTGGAGGCCCGCGCGCCGCTCAAGACCTCGGCCCGGTTGCAGGACGTTCTGGCGATGTTGCGCGCGGAGATCCCCGCGCTGGCGGAGGACCGCTACCTGGCGCCGGATATCGAAGCTGTCAGCGCCATGGTCCGCGCAGGCCGCGTCGCGGACGCCGCAGGCGTCAAGGTGGCGGCATGATCGAGGTCACCAATGGGTCGTCGCCGCTGGTGCTGGGGCTGCCCCACACCGGCACCGATGTGCCGCCAGAGGTCTGGGACTGCCTGAACGGGACGGGCAGGGCGCTGGCCGACACCGACTGGCATATCCATGACCTCTACGCCGGGCTGGTGGAGGACATCACAACCGTCCGCACGCCGGTCCATCGCTATGTGATCGACGTGAACCGCGATCCCGCCGGTATCAGTCTCTATCCTGGGCAAAACACCACCACCCTGGTGCCGTTGACAGACTTTGACGGGCTGCCGATCTGGCAGGACGGCAAGGAGCCGGACGAGACCGAAATCGCACGCCGCCGCGACGCCTATCACGCGCCCTATCACACCGCGCTGGCGGCGGAGCTGGAGCGGGTGAAGGCCCTCCACGGCTTTGCCATCCTCTATGACTGCCACTCGATCCGCGGCGATATTCCCTTCCTGTTCGAGGGCCGCCTGCCGGATTTCAACGTCGGCACCGACATGGGCGAAACCTGCGATCCTGCCATCGAGGCGCTGACCGTGGCCCATTGCGAGGCGGCGGAGGGTTATACCTCCACCCTCAACGGGCGCTTCAAGGGCGGCTGGACCACCCGCCACTACGGGCGGCCCGGCGAAGGCCTGCACGCGATCCAGATGGAGCTGGCGCAGGCCACCTACTGCCAGGAAAGCCCGCCCTGGACCTACCTGCCGGAGCGCGCGGAAGACCTGCGCGCCCATCTCACCAAAATTCTCACCGATCTTCAGACCTGGAGGCCCGCATGAGCGATCCCCGCAAGAACACCCGCGACATCTTCCCGCCGACCGGCACGGAGCTTAACGCCAAGTCCTGGATGACCGAGGCGCCGCTCAGGATGATGATGAACAACCTGCATCCGGATGTGGCCGAAAACCCGCATGAGCTGGTGGTTTACGGCGGCATCGGCCGCGCCGCGCGCACCTGGCAGGATTTCGACTTGATCGTAGAGACCCTGAAAAACCTTGAGGAAGATCAGACCCTTATGGTGCAGTCTGGCAAGCCCGTGGGCGTGTTCCAGACCCACAAGGACGCGCCCCGCGTGCTGATCGCCAACTCCAACCTGGTGCCGCATTGGGCCAACTGGGACCACTTCAACGAGCTCGATAAGAAGGGCCTGATGATGTACGGCCAGATGACGGCCGGCTCCTGGATCTATATCGGCACCCAAGGCATCGTGCAGGGCACCTACGAGACCTTTGCCGAAGCCGGCCGCCAGCATTATGGCGGCGACCTCAAGGGCAAATGGATCCTGACCGGCGGCCTCGGCGGCATGGGCGGCGCGCAGCCGCTGGCAGCCGTGTTTGCCGGAGCCTGCTGCCTGGCGGTGGAGTGCAACCCGGACTCCATCGACTTCCGCCTGCGCACCAAATACCTGGACGAAAAGGCCGAAACCCTGGACGAGGCGCTGGAGATGATCGAGCGCTGGACCGCGGCGGGCGAGGCGAAATCCGTGGGCCTTCTGGGCAATGCGGCAGAGATCTTCCCCGAACTGGTCGAGCGCGCCAAGGCGGGCGGCATCCGCCCCGATATCGTGACCGACCAGACCTCTGCGCATGACCCGGTGAACGGCTACCTGCCGCTGGGCTGGACCATGGGCGAATGGAAGGAACGCCGGGTCTCCGAGCCGAAGGCGGTGGAAATGGCCGCCCGCGCCAGCATGCGCGTGCAGGTGAAGGCGATGTGCGATTTCCATGCGATGGGCGTGCCGACGGTGGATTACGGCAACAACATCCGCCAGATGGCGCTGGAGGAGGGGCTGGAGAACGCCTTTGACTTCCCCGGCTTCGTGCCCGCCTACATCCGCCCGCTGTTCTGCCGCGGCATCGGCCCGTTCCGCTGGGCGGCGCTGTCCGGCGATCCGGAGGATATCCGCAAGACCGACGCCAAGATGAAGGAGCTGTTCCCGGATAACGAGGGCCTGCACCGCTGGTTGGACATGGCGCAGGAGCGCATCGCGTTCCAGGGCCTGCCCGCGCGGATCTGCTGGATCGGGCTTGGCGACCGCCACAAGGCGGGCCTTGCCTTCAACGAGATGGTCCGCACGGGCGAGCTGAAGGCGCCGGTGGTCATTGGCCGCGACCATCTGGACTCGGGTTCCGTGGCGTCCCCGAACCGCGAGACCGAGGCGATGATGGACGGCTCCGACGCGGTGTCCGACTGGCCGCTGCTGAACGCGCTCCTGAACACCGCCTCCGGTGCGACCTGGGTGTCGCTGCACCACGGCGGCGGGGTTGGCATGGGCTTCTCGCAGCATTCCGGCGTGGTGATCTGCTGCGACGGCAGCGAGGACGCCGACCGCCGTATCGGGCGGGTGCTGTGGAACGACCCGGCCACCGGCGTCATGCGCCATGCGGATGCAGGCTATGACATTGCCAAGGACTGCGCGCGCGAGCACGGGCTGAACCTGCCCGGCATCCTGGGCTGATTGAGAGAAGGCTGAAATCCGGCGCGGATTTCAGCCATGAAAAATCCAATTTTTCATGGCCGTTTCCCTTGCAGGGAAACGGCTTTGTTTAGTCTGTGCGCCAGTGCAGCCCGTGCATCAGCAAGCGCCGCTGCACCCGGCCCGGGTAATCGGTGCAGATCGCATCGACCCCTAGGGCGATCATCCGGTCGATGTCTTCCGGCTCATTCACCGTCCAGACCACCGTCACCAGCCCCAGCGCGCGGGCGCGGGCCAGCGCGTCTGCTGTGATGTCCAGAAAATAGGGGCACCAGAACTGGCCCTTGGCAGCGGCAACCCGGTCCGGCAGGTCCAAAGCGCTGCAGCCCGCCACCGGGTTCACCGCCTTGGAGGAATCCTCGCCCGGGTCATCGGCATTGTCGGGCAGCTGGGTCAGGAAGGAGGCAGGCATCTCCGGCGCGATCCGCTGGCACTCCGCCAGCAGGTCCCAGTCGAAACTGTGCAGCACCGTGCGCGGCTGCATATGGGCCTTGCGCACCTCCGACACCACTGCCTCCACCAGTTTGCGGCGCGCGGTGGTGTCGCCGATTAGGTCCGGATCGGATTTGATCTCCAGCAGCAGATGCACGTTGTGATGCTCAGGCCGCTGCAGCAGCGCCAGCAGGTCCGCCAGCCGGGGTATGCGCACGCCTGTCAGAAACGCCTGATCCGGGAACCGCCGGCCATAGGTGCTGCTGCCGTCCAGCCCGCCCGCGTCATAGGCCTGCAGTTCGGCGTAAGTCAGAGACGACACCTTCGGCTCTTCCCCCTGCAGCCAGCAGCCATCGGCGCCGCGGATCATCGAGCGGGTGAGGCGGTGGTTGTGGGTGATCACCGGGACGCCGTCGCGGGTGGCGGTCACGTCCAGCTCCAGCAGCTCCACCCCGGCGGCCAGGGTGAAGGCAAAGCCTTCCATCGTGTTTTCCGGCAAGACGCCGCGGGCGCCGCGGTGGCCGATCAGGCGGATCACGCCGGGCCGGGCGGCGAAGGCGGGGATCTGGGGGTACTGCATCAGTCCTCCAGACGTTTACCGGTGGCGGGATCGAACAGATGGGTCAGCTCCGGCGCCACCGAGAAGCGGCGGATGCTGCCGGTGCCGTCATTGGCATGGCCCGGCACGCTGGCGGTGATGCTGAGATCGGTGCCCGGCAGGCGGCCGTGGATCAGGGTGTTGGCGCCCAGCTGCTCCAGCAGCTCCACCTCGATGGCGATCGGGCCAGCGGGGTCTTGCATCAGGTGTTCGGGGCGCAGGCCCAGGGTGGCGGTGCCGGAATGGGCGGAGGCCACCGGCAGCATGCCGCCGCCGGGCAGGGCGGCCTGGCCGCCGCGGATCTCTGCCGGGAAGAAGTTCATCGCCGGGCTGCCGATGAACCCCGCCACAAACACCGAGGCCGGGCGGTCATAAAGCTCGATCGGGGTGCCGAACTGTTCGACATAGCCGCCGTTCAGCACCATCAGCCGGTCGCCCAGCGTCATCGCCTCGACCTGATCGTGGGTGACGTAGATCGACGTGACCCCCAGCCGCTGCTGCAGCTTGCGGATCTCCAGCCGCATCTGCACCCGCAGCTTGGCGTCGAGGTTGGACAGCGGCTCATCGAACAGGAACACCTGCGGATCGCGCACGATGGCGCGGCCCATGGCGACCCGCTGGCGCTGGCCGCCCGACAGCTGGCGCGGCTTGCGGTCGAGGTACTGTTTGATCTCCAGGATCTCCGCCGCCTCCTCGACGCGGCGGTTGATTTCGTCCTTCGGCAGTTTGCGGATCTTCAGGCCATAGGCCATGTTCTGGCGCACCGACATATGCGGATAAAGCGCGTAGTTCTGGAACACCATGGCGATGTCGCGCGCCGAGGGTTCCAGCTCGTTCACCCGGCGCCCGCCGATGGAGATTTCACCGGAGGTAACGCTTTCCAGCCCCGCCACCATCCGCAGCAGAGTGGACTTGCCGCAGCCGGAGGGGCCGACGATGACGATGAACTCGCCATCCCGGATGTCGCCTTCGATATGGTGCAGCACCTCGGTCGGCCCGTAGGATTTCACCAGGTCTTTGAGTTGAATATCAGCCATTATTCGGGGCGCCTTACTTATCGGTTTCCGTCAAGCCCTGCACAAAGAGCTTTTGCATTGCGATCACCACAAACACCGGCGGGATCATCGCCAGAAGGGCCGTGGTCATGATGATGTTCCACTGCGGGCTTTGCTCTGCCGCCTCCAGCATCTGCTTGATCGACATCACGATGGTGGTCATCGAGGTGTCTGTGGTGATCAAAAGCGGCCAGAGGTACTGGTTCCAGCCGAAGATGAACAGGATCACGAACAGCGCCGCGATGTTGGTGCGCGATAAGGGCAGCAGGATGTCGAAGAAGAACCTAAGCGGCCCGGCGCCGTCGATGCGGGCGCTTTCCAAGAGCTCATCCGGCACCGTCAGGAACACCTGGCGGAACATGAACGTTGCGGTGGCCGAGGCGATCAGCGGCACCGACAGGCCCCAGTAGCTGTTCAGCATCCCGAGGTTGGCGACCACCTCGAAGGTCGGCAGGATCCGCACCTCGACCGGCAGCATCAGGGTGATGAAGATCATCCAGAAGAAGGTCATGCGGAACGGGAACTTGAAATAGACGATGGCAAAGGCGGACAGCAGCGAAATCGCGATCTTGCCGGTGGAGATCATCAGCGCCATCGCCAATGAGTTCAGCAGCATCAGCCAGACCGGCGCGGTTTCGGTCCCGCTGAGGCCGGAGCCGAACAGGGTCTGCTTCATGTTCACCAGGAAATAATCGCCGGGCCACAGCGGCAGCGGCGCCTGGTTCATCCGCAGCTGGTCGTGGGTGGCGGCGACAAAGGTGATCCACACCGGCAGCGCGATCGCCAGAACGCCAAGGATCAGCACCAGATGGGTGAGGAAGGCGGTAAGGGGGCGGTTTTCGACCATCAGTAAGCCACCTTTCTTTCAACAAAGCGGAACTGAACCACGGTCATGGCGATCACCAGCACCATCAGCACCACCGACTGCGCGGCGGAGCCGCCGAGGTCGAGGCCAACAAAGCCGTCGTTGAACACCTTGTAGACCAGGATGGTGGTGGAGGTGCCGGGGCCGCCCTGGGTGACCGCGTGGATGATGCCGAAGGTCTCGAAAAACGCATAGACCATGTTGATCACCAAGAGGAAAAACGTGGTGGGCGAGATCAGCGGGAAGATGATGGTCCAGAACCGCCGCGCCGGGCCTGCGCCGTCGATGGCGGCGGCCTCGATCACGGAATTGGGGATCGACTGCATGGCGGCAAGGTAGAACAGGAAGTTATAGGCCACCTGCTTCCACGCGGCGGCCAGGATCACCAGCGCCATCGCCTGGGTGCCATTGAGGTAGTGGTTCCAGGTGATGCCCGCGAATTCCAGGAAATAGGGGAAGATGCCAAGGGTGGGGTTGAACATGAACACCCACAGCGCGCCCGCCAGCACCGGCGCCACCGCATAGGGCCAGATCAGCATGGTGCGGTAGAACATGGCGCCGCGCACCACCCGCTGGGCAAAGCCCGCGAGGATCAGCGCAACGCCCATCGACAGCGCCGCCACCAGGAGCGAGAACACCGCGGTGCGCTGGAAACTGGCCAGATAGTGGGGATCGGTGGCGAGAACCTCGAAATTCTCGAACCAGACGAATTCGGTGCCAAGGCCAAAGGCGTCTTCGATCAGGAACGACTGATACATCGCCTGGCTGGCGGGCCAGAGGAAGAACACCAGGGTGATGGCGATTTGCGGCGCCACCAGCAGGTAGGGCAGCGCCGAGGTTGGGAAATGCACCCGTTTGAGCATGAGGAACCCCGATCAGGAAAATGACCCTGCCGCCCGGGGGAGGGCGGCAGGGCCGGATGTGTCAGAGTGGTTTACTTCGCGGTGCGCTCGAACTTGCGCAGCAGGTCGTTGCCGCGCTCAACCGCCGCGTCCAGCGCCTCTTGCGCGGTTTTCTCGCCGCCCCACAGCGCTTCCAGCTCCTCGTTGATCACGTCGCGGACCTGCACGAAGTTGCCATAGCGCAGACCGCGGCTGTTGGCGGTGGGCGTGTTCAGGCTCAGCTGCGTGATCGCGGTGTCGGTGCCCGGGTTGCTGTCATAGAACCCCTGCTCCTTGGACAGCTCATAGGCGGCGGTGGTGATCGGCACGTACCCGGTCTCCTGATGCCACCAGGCCTGCACCTCGGGCGAGGACAGGTAGGTCAGGAACTTGGCGGTGCCTTTGTATTCCTCTTCCTCGTGGCCGGCCAGCACCCACAGGGTGGCGCCGCCGATGATCGAGTTCTGCGGCGCGTCGGCCACCTTGGTGTCCAGCGGCAGCATGGTCTGGCCGAATTCGAACCCGGCCTGATCCTTGATCGAGCCGTAATAGGCCGAGGAGTTCATCCACATGCCGCATTCGCCGTTGGTGAACAGCGGCAGGCTGTCGCCGCGGCGGCCGCCGTAGACGAACAGGCCGTCCTTGCCCATCGACGCGACATCATCCAGGCGCGCGGCCAGCTTGTCGTTGTTGAAGGTCAGTTCGGTGTCAAAGCCCGCAAAGCCGTTTTCCTGGGTGCCGGTGGGCAGGTTGTGCCAGGCCGAGAAGTTCTCGATCATCACCCAGGACTGCCATCCGAAGGACAGGCCGCATTTCATGCCGTTATCGACCAGCTTCTGCGCGGCGGTTTTCACCTCGTCCCAGGTCTCGGGCACCTCGGCGCCGGCCGCGTCCAGCGCGTCCTTGTTATACCACAGCACCGGGGTGGAGCTGTTGAACGGCATCGACAGCAGCTCGCCCTCGGGGGTTTCGTAGTAGGAGACCACGGCGGGCAGGAAGGCGTCGCCGTCAAACGGTTCGCCCGCGTCGTTCATCAGCTGCTCGACCGGGTAGATCGCGCCCTTGGCGGACATCATGGTGGCGGTGCCGACCTCGAAGACCTGCACAAGCTGCGGGTGTTCCTTGGCGCGGAAGGCGGCAATCGCCGCGGTCATCGTCTCGGTGTAGTTGCCCTTGTAAACCGGCACGACCTTGTAATCGTCCTGGGTGGCGTTGAAATCTTCGGCAATCTTGTTGACGCGCTCGCCATTGGTGCCGCCCATGGCGTGCCACCACTGAATTTCGGTTTCTGCAAATGCGGTGCTGCCGGCAACGGCCAGAACGGCCGAGGCGCAGAGCAAGGATTTAACGGACATAATCTTCTCTCCCAGTTTTGTTCTGCAAAAGCTTTTGTCCGGCCAAGGGAATAATTCAAGCAAAAGTTTTTTGACAAGAATCATAATATCATGTTATGCCGCCGCGTGTTCACCCCCAGCCGAAGGCCGCTAATCCCTTGAAATTCAGTCTCAGACAGCTGGAGGCCTTTCAGGCCGTGGCCCGCAGCGGCTCTGTCACCCGTGCGGCGGAGACGCTGGGAATCTCGCAGCCAGCCGCCAGCCGGCTGCTTTCGGATTTTTCAAAATCGGTGGCGGTGGAGCTGTTCACCCGCCAGGACGGTGTGCTGATTCCCACCAGCGAGGCGCGGTACCTGCTGTCCGAGGTGGGGCGCGTGTTCGACAGCCTGAACCACCTGGAAGAACTCAACCGCGACTTGACCGAGCGCACCGCCGGGCATCTGCGCATCGCCTGCCTGCCGGGCTTTGCCACGGCGCTTTTGCCCAAGCTGCTGGCCCGGTTCCTGGAGCACCGCCCGGGCGTGCGGCTGACGCTGGAGCCGGACCGGCCGGAGCGGATCCTGGAGTGGATCATCGGCGAGCAGTATGACTGCGGCATCACCGACGGCTTTGCCGCCCATCCGGCGGTGGAAAACATCGACATCCCGATGCGCACCGTCTGCGTGCTGCCCGAAGCGGATCCGCTGGCAGAACAGGATGTTATCACGCCCCGCGATCTGCGGGACCGCAAGATCATCCACACCCGGCGCGACAGCCCGTTTTACCGCAAGCTGCACAAGGCGTTTTCCGAAGACGGGGTGGAGCTGAACAGCTGGATCGAGGTGCGCCAGTTCTCCACCGCCTGCATCATCATCAGCCAGGGGCAGGGCGCTTCGGTGGTGAGCGCCTTGGACGCCGAGCAGTTCCGCGGCCAGGGGATTGCCATCGTGCCGTTTGCTCCGGAGCTGCACCACCGGCTGTCGATCCTGCGGCCGGTGTCGGGCAGCCGCTCGCTGCTGGCGCTGGATTTCCTGGACGCCTTTGTCGACAGCCTGAAACCCTTCCGCGCCGATCCGTCTCAGCCGCCGCGGATCTGAGGCTTAGCTGCCGGGGCAAGCGGCCCGCGGGCTGAAATCCGGCGCGGATTTCAGCCATGAAAAATCGATTTTTCATGGCCGATTTCCTCGCAGGAAATCGGTTACCCCTCTTTCAGCAGCCGCTCGGCAGTGTGTTTCGCGTCACTCAGATGCTGTTCAATGGCGGCCTGCGCGGCCTTGGCATCGCCTGATACGATGGCGGCGCAGATCTCCTGCATATGGGCGGGGCCGGGTTTCTGCCGCTCGGCAGTTGACAGCGTCACCGCCCGCAGCCGGCTGATGCGGCCGTTCAGACGCTGGGCGATCTCCCAGGCGACCGTGTGGCCGGCGCCGGCAAAGATGATCCGGTAAAACTCCGTCGTGGCGCGCAGCATCGGGCCGGGCACGCCTGCCGCCACCGCCTCTTGCAGCTCCAGCAGCGCGGCCTTCAGCTGCTCCGCCAGCGCTGGCGTGATGTTCCTGGCGCATTCGGTGGCGGCGGCGGTCTCCAGCATCTGGCGGATGTCGTAGATCTGCCGCGCGTCCTCACAGCTGAGCTGCGCCACGATCGGCCCCTTGCCGGGCAGGATCTCCACCAGACCCTCCGCCTCCAGATAGCGGATGGTTTCGCGCACCACGGTGCGGCTGACGCCAAGCTGGTCGCACAGGGGCCGCTCCACCAGACGCGCGCCGGGGGCAAACTGGCCGGAGATGATCGCCTCGCGCATCCGCTCCTGCACGATGTCGCGCAGGGTCTGCGGGGGGTGGTCGATCTTGCTCATAACGGGACTGGTCATGGGACCTCCGATAGCAACAGGGGCAGGTCGGAACAAGGCTGCATTGACATACTGTATGATGGTATACCATATTACGGCAACTGGAATCAGACAGGAAAGACCCGCCCATGCCCGCCGAGATCCGCAAGACGCTGCTGCATGTCGAAGAGACCCTGATCGAGGGCGGCAAACCAGCTGAGACCCCGCTGAAAATGATTGCCGCGGTGGCGGTGATCAAAAACCCCTGGGCGGGGCAGGGGTTTGTCGAGGATCTGCGCCCGGCCATCCACGACTGCGCGCCGGGTCTGGGGGCCAGGCTGACCGCGATGATCCTGGAGGCCGCTGGCGGCGGCGGCAAGGTTGAGGGCTACGGCAAATCCGCCATTGTCGGTGTGAATGGCGAGGTGGAGCATGCCTCTGCCCTGATCCACACGCTGCGCTTCGGCAACCACTTCCGCGAGGCGGTGGGCGCGAAATCCTACCTCGCCTTCACCAACACCCGCGGGCCGGCCAATGCCTCGCTGCAGATCCCGCTGATGGACAAGAACGACGGCGGGCGGCGCAGCCATTACCTGACCATCCAGCTGTCGGTGGCCGATGCGCCCGGCCCGGATGAGATCGTGATCGCGCTTGGCGCCTCCATCGGCGGGCGGCCGCATCACCGTATCGGCGACCGCTATCAGGACCTGAAGGAACTGGGCCATGACGCCGACAACCCTGCCGCTGTCTGAGCCTTACGGCACCGTCACCTGCCAGCGGGCGGGGCGTGGCGATCCGCTGGTGCTGATCCACGGGGTTGGCATGCAGGCGGCGGCCTGGGGGCCGCAGATTGAGGCGCTCTCGAACTCTCACGAAGTAATCGCGCTGGACATGCCCGGCCACGGCGGCAGCGCGCCGCTGCCGGAGGGCGCGGAGCTGCCGGACTATGTGGCCTGGCTGCATGAAGTTCTGACGGCGCTGGACCTGGGGCCGGTGTCGCTGGCGGGCCATTCCATGGGGGCGCTGATTGCCGGCGGCTATGCGGTCTGCCATCCTCAGAATGCGGCCCGCGTAGCGCTGCTGAACGGGGTGTTCCGCCGCTCAGCCGGGGCACGGGCTGCGGTGGAGGCGCGCGCCGCCGAAATCCGCGCGGGCAGCTTTGATCTGGAAACGCCGCTGGCGCGGTGGTTCGGGGAGAGCGCCGCAGACCAAGCGGCGCGGGTGAAAGTTGCCGGATGGCTGTCGGCTGTGAACCTTGCAGGCTACGCGGCCGCTTACACTGCCTTTGCCCGCGGCGACAGCACCTATGCGGACGGCTTCGGCGGCATCCGCTGCCCGCTCTTGGCGCTGACCGGCGATGGCGACCCGAACTCGACACCGGAAATGGCCGAGGCGATGGCACAGGCCGCGCCGCGGGGCAGGGCGGTTGTCATCGAAGGCCACCGGCATATGGTCAACCTGACCGCGCCCGCAGAAGTCAACGCGGCCCTGCGGGACTGGCTGAACGAGGAGGAGGAGCCGTCATGAGCGACCTTGACCCGAGATCCTTACGCAATGCCTTTGGCACCTTCATGACCGGCGTCACCGTGGTGACAGCGCATGATCCGGACGGAAACCCCATCGGCTTTACCGCCAATTCCTTCACCTCTGTCTCGCTGGACCCGCCGCTGGTGCTGGTCTGCATCGCCAATTCCTCCAGCAACTATGCCGCGTTCGAACAGGCCGCAGGCTTTGCCGTCAATGTGCTGGCGGAGGATCAGAAGGATGTCTCCAACACCTTCGCCCGCCCCGTGGAGGACCGCTTTGCTGCCGTGAGCTGGCAAAAGGGACCGCAGGGCAGCCCAGTGTTCGCGGGCGTTTCCGCCTGGTTCGACTGTTCCATGCACAACCGGGTGGAGGCGGGCGACCATCTGATCCTGATCGGCCGGGTCGAGGCGTTTGAGACCTCGCCCGCGCCGGGGCTGGGATATGCCCGCGGCGCCTATGTGACGGCGGCGGCAGAGGCGGAGGCGCTGAGCCAGGGGGCCAAGCTGATCGTCTCGGCCTTGATCGAGCATGAGGGCAAGGTGCTGCTCATGGGCAACGGCCAGGGCAAGCTGACGCTGCCGGAAACCCGGGTCGGCAAGGAGGGCGCCTCAGCCGCGCTTGCCCGGCTGATCGCGGAAACCGGCGTCGCGGCGGAGCCGGGGTTCATCTATTCCGTCTTCGAGGACAAGGCGCGCGAACATCAGCACATCTCGTTCCTGTGCCAGTCGGCCGGCGGCACACCGGCCAAGGGGGTCTTCACGGCGCTGACCCAATCCACGCTGATGGACATCGCCGATGCGGCGGTCTGCACCATGCTGGAACGGTTCGCCAGTGAAAGCCGGATGGGCAATTTCGGGGTGTATTACGGCAATCAGACCAGCGGGCAGGTTCGGCCCGTTGCCACAGGGAGCAAGGGCGCATGAAGTTTTCCCTCTTTGCGCATATGGAGCGGATTTCCGCGGCGGACGACCAGAAGCAGCTCTATGACGAATTCATCCAGCTGTGCAAAATCGCCGATGACGGCGGGATGCACGCGGTCTGGACGGGTGAGCATCACGGGATGAACTTCACCATCTCGCCGAACCCGTTCCTGAACCTCATCGACGTGGCGCGGCACACCCGGAACGTGCGGCTGGGGACGGGGACGGTGATTGCGCCGTTCTGGCATCCGATCCGGCTGGCGGGCGAGGCGGCGATGACCGACATCATCACCAATGGCCGCCTGGATCTGGGCATCGCGCGCGGCGCCTATTCGTTCGAATACGAGCGGATGATGCCCGGCATGGACGCCTGGGAAGCAGGCCAGCGGATGCGGGAGCTGATCCCGGCGGTGCAGGGCCTGTGGCAGGGCGATTACGCGCAGGAGGGGGAGTTCCACTCCTTCCCCAAGGCGACCTCTTCGCCCAAGCCGCTGCAGGAAAACGGCCCGCCGGTCTGGGTGGCGGCGCGCGATCCCAACAGCCACGAGTTCGCCGTGGCCAACGGCTGCAATGTGCAGGTGACACCGTTGTGGAAAGGCGACGAGGAGATTGCCGACCTGATGGGCAAGTTCAACGACGCCTGCGCCAAGCATAGTGACGTGCCGCGGCCCAGGATCATGCTGTTGCAGCACACCTATGTGGCGGACAGCGCCGCGGACGTGAAACGCGGGGCGGAGGAACTCAACCGCTTCTACTGCTACTTCGGCGCATGGTTCATGAACCAGCGGGACGTGTCGCAGGGCCTGATCGACCCGCTTTCAGATGAGGAAATCGCAGCCCATCCGTTCTACTCGCCCGAGGCGATGGAGCGCGATCTGGTGATCGGCGAACCGGCGGCGGTGATCGAGCGGCTGAAGAAATACGAGGCGCTGGGGTATGATGAATATTCGTTCTGGATCGACTCCAGCATGAGTTTCGAACGCAAGAAAGCCTCGCTAGAGCGGTTCATCGCGCAAGTGATGCCGGCGTTTCAATAAGGGAGCGGCAGATGCAGACCTTCCAGCAGTATATTGGCGGGGCGTTTGAGGACGCAGGCGAGACCTTTGCCAGCCTCGATCCGGCCACCGGCAAAGCCTGGGCACGGATGCCAAGCGCTTCGGCGGCGGATGTGGACCGGGCGGTTCGGGCCGCGGAGACTGCATTCTTCTCACCCGAGTGGGCGGGCATGAGTGCCACCCAGCGCGGCAAGCTCCTGCTGCGGCTGGCGGATCTGGTGGCGGAAAACGCGCCCCGGCTGGCGGAGCTGGAAACCCGCGACACCGGCAAGATCATTCGCGAAACCTCGGCCCAGATCGCCTATGTGGCGGACTACTACCGCTATTACGCAGGGCTGGCGGACAAGATCGAGGGCGCGCATCTGCCGATCGACAAGCCGGACATGGAGGTCTGGCTGCGGCGCGAGCCGGTGGGGGTGGTGGCCGCCATCGTGCCGTGGAATTCGCAGCTGTTCCTGTCGGCGGTGAAAATCGGCCCGGCGCTGGCGGCGGGCTGCACGGTGGTGTTGAAAGCGTCTGAGGACGGTCCCGCGCCGATGCTGGAATTTGCCCGGATCTTTGATCAGGCGGGCTTTCCGCCCGGCGTGCTGAACGTGATCACCGGCGGGCCGGAGGCGGGGGCGGCGCTGACCCGCCACGCCTCGGTCGCGCATGTCGCTTTCACCGGCGGACCGGAGACCGCACGCCATATTGTGCGCAATTCTGCGGAAAACCTCGCCTCCACCTCGCTGGAGCTGGGCGGCAAGTCGCCCTTCATCGTGTTCGACGACGCCGATCTGGAAAGCGCGGTGAATGCGCAGGTGTCGGGGATCTTTGCCGCCACCGGGCAAAGCTGCGTTGCCGGATCGCGGCTGGTGATCCAGAGGGGCATCAAGGATGCGTTTCTGAAGCGGCTGAAGGAAAAGGCCGAAGCGGTGGTCATCGGCGCGCCGGATGACATGGCGACCGAAGTAGGGCCGCTTTGTACCCTCAAACAGCGCGGCCATGCGCTGCGGCTGATCGCGGCGTCGGTCGAGGCGGGTGCGAAGCTGATCACCGGCGGCACCGTGCCGGAGGGGGAGGGGTTCTATTTCCCGCCCACGGTGCTGGACTGCTCTGACGCGCCGGGGGCGCCCTGCCTCAGCACCGAATTTTTTGGTCCCGTCCTGTCTGTTGTGGAGTTCGGCACCGAGGCGGAGGCGGTGGAGATTGCCAACAGCACTGCCTTCGGCCTCGCCTCGGGCGTGTTCACCCAGAACCTGACCCGGGCGCACCGGATGATCCGGGGCATCCGGGCCGGGATTGTCTGGGTCAACACCTACCGCGCGGTCAGCCCGGTTGCGCCCTTTGGCGGCCACGGGCTGTCCGGCCACGGGCGCGAGGGCGGGCTGCAGGCGGCGCTGGATTACACCAGGGTGAAGACGGTCTGGCTGCGCACCAGCGATGAGGTGATCCCGGACCCCTTTGTGATGCGCTGACGGCCGTGCGCCGGGGCGGGCTGTGCTGCGGATGTCCCGCAAGGCCCTGAACGCAGCGAAAACTCCTTGCTTAGCCTCAAGCGAAGCAGCGGTTCGCCATGCACTTCTTTGCCTTGGCCCTGTGATGTGGAAATGCTGCCGGGACAGCGCGGCGGGGCAGCAGCCCGCGCGGGATCGCAGGGGGGCGGATATGGCGGCAGAAACGGTTGACACGCTGGTGGTTGGCGCAGGCCAGGCGGGCATCGCCATGAGCGAGCATCTGAGCCGCAACGGCGTGCCGCATCTGGTGCTGGAAAAGAACCGCGTCGCCGAGGCCTGGCGGACCGGCCGCTGGGATTCCCTGGTCGCCAACGGACCGGCCTGGCATGACCGCTTTCCCAATCTCGAATTCACCGGCACCGGCCCGGAGGCGTTTGCGGGCAAGGACCGGGTGGCAGAGTATTTTGCCGAATATGCCGAACGCATCAGCGCGCCGGTCCGCACCGGGGTGGAGGTGCTGAAGGCAGAACGCCTCGACGGCTGCGGCAGGTTCCGGGTGGAGACCTCGGACGGGGTGATCGAGGCGCAGCGCATCGTCGCCGCCACTGGCGCCTTTCAGCACCCGGTGATCCCGCCGCTGGTGCCGCAGGCGGCGGGCGTGCATCAGCTGCACTCCTTCCGCTACCGCAACCCCGGGCAATTGCCGGACGGCGCGGTGCTGGTGGTGGGGGCGGGTTCCTCCGGCGCGCAGATCGCCGATGAGCTGAACCGCGCGGGCCGCAAGGTCTATCTGTCGGTGGGGCCGCACGACCGGCCGCCGCGGCGGTACCGCGGCCGCGATTATGTCTGGTGGCTGGGGGTGCTGGGCCTGTGGGACGTGGCGGCGCAGGACCCGGGCAGGCAGCACGTGACGATCTCCGTCAGCGGCGCCTATGGCGGGCGGACGATGGATTTCCGCCGTCTGGCGGGCGAGGGCGTGACCCTCTTGGGGATGACCGAAGCCTTTGAGGGCGGGGTGCTGGCCTTTGCGGGCGACCTGCAGCAGAACATCGCCAATGGCGATGCCGATTACCTGAAGATCCTCGACCGCGCCGATGCCTATGCGGCGCGCAACGGCCTTGATCTGCCGGAGGAGCCGCAGGCGCGCGCGGCCTTCCCCGACCCGGAGTGCCTGACCCGCCCGCTGCGCACGCTGGACCTGGAGGCGCAGGGCATCACTACTATTCTCTGGGCGACCGGCTTCCGGCAGGATTTCTCCTGGCTGAAGGCGGATGCGTTTGACGATCAGGGCCGCCCGCAGCACCAGCGCGGGGTGTCGCGCGCGCCGGGGGTTTATTTCCTGGGCCTGCCCTGGCAGTCGCGGCGCGGCTCGACCTTTATCTGGGGCGTCTGGCATGATGCCAGCCATGTGGCGGACCAGATCGCCATCCAGCGCCACTATGAAAGCTACCGCGGCCCTGCCGGGCGCGGCGCGGAGCAGGCCTGAGGGCGGATTGCGCCCCAGCCGCCGCACCCGCCCGCCCGCCGTCATGACAGGAGAACACCATGGCCCATACCCGCATCCGCAAGTTCAACACCAGGGACACCTACCCGGAACAGAACCTGGACAACGACCTGTGCCAGGCGGTTGTGACCTATGGCGGCAAGACCGTCTATCTGCGCGGCCAGTGCCCGCAGAACCTCGATGATGCGAGGAATATCGGCAGCCACGATCCGGCGGAGCAGACCCATAAGGTGATGCAGAACATCCGGCAGCTGATCGGGGAGGCCGGCGGCTCGATGGAGCATCTGGTGAAGGTCGTGGTCTATATCACCGACGTGCGCCACCGCGAGGCGGTCTACCGCACCATGGGCGAATATATCAAAGGGGTGTATCCGGTGAGCACCGGGCTGGTGGTGCAGGCGCTGGCGCGGCCCGAGTGGCTGGTGGAGATCGATGCCACGGCGGTCATTCCGGACTAATCCGGAAGCGCGAAGGGGGCTGTCTGCCCCCTCTTGAGCCTGCGGCTCAATTCACCCCCGAGGATATTTCCGGCCAGATGAAGAACGGATCATCTCCAGCGGCTGGTGAGGAGGAGAGACGATGACATTTTCGCTTGTGGCGCGCTGTGCGGACAGCGGCATGTTCGGGGTGGCGATCGCGTCGTCGTCGCCAGCGGTGGCGGCGCGCTGTTCCTTTGCCCGGGCGGGCACCGGCGCGGCGGCCAGCCAGAACGTGACCGACCCCAGCCTCGGGCCCTTGGCGCTGGACCTGATGGGACAGGGCCTGAGCGCGGCTGAGGCCCTGCAGGAAGTGCAGCGGCGCGGCAGCTTCATGGAATACCGGCAGGTGCTGGTGGTGGACAGCGCAGGCGGCACCGCCATTCATTCCGGGGCGAACGCGCTGGGGATCTGGGCGCAGGCAGAGGGCCGGGACGTGGCCTCGGGCGGCAATCTTTTGGCCAATGACGGGGTGTGCCAGGCGATCGTGGAGGGGTTTCAGGCGGCTGAAGGGCATCTGGGCGGCCGGCTGATTGCGGCCTTGCGCGCCGGGCTGGCGGCGGGCGGCGAGGCCGGGCCGGTGCATTCGGCGGGCCTGAAGCTGGTCGGCAAGGTGAGCTGGCCGGTGGCCGACCTGCGCTGCGACTGGAGCGAGGACTGCCCGGTGGAGGCGGTCGCCGCCGCCTGGGATATCTACAGCCCGCAGCTGGACGCCTATGTGCAGCGCGCGCTCGACCCGCGGGCGGCCCCGTCCTACGGCGTGCCCGGCGACGAGTGACCGGCGGCGGGGGCGGGGCTGTGCGGGCGCGCGCGGCCCCTGTCCTTGCCCCTGCCGCGGACGTAGACTGCGCTGAAAACCGCCCGGATCAAGGATGCGCCCTGATCCGCCCAGCCCCGGGAGAGCCTGCCCTTGCCTGTCAGATACACGCTGCGCCAGCTGGAGTATTTCGCCGCCGTGGGGGAAGCGGGGTCTATCGCGCTGGCCTCGGAGAAGGTGAACGTGTCCTCGCCCTCGATCTCGGCGGCGATTGCGCAGCTGGAACAGGAATTCGGGGTGCCGCTGTTTGTCCGCCGCCACGCGCAGGGGCTGGCGCTGACGCAGGCGGGGCGGGTGATGCTGGCGCAGGCCCGCTGCGTGCTGCGCGAGGCCGCCCGCATGGCCGAAATCGCAGACGGCATCTGCGGCCAGGTGCGCGGGCCGCTGGCGGTCGGCTGCCTGCTGACCTTTGCCCAGGTGGTGCTGCCTGCGGTGCGGCGCAGCTTCGAGGACCGTTACGGCGAGGTGGCCGTGCGCCAGATCGAGCTGGATCAGGCGGCGATCTTCAGCGGCCTCCGGCGGGCGGAGCTGGACATCGCGCTGACCTACGACCTGGATATTCCGGCCGATCTGCGCTTCATCCCGCTGGCGGAGCTGCCGCCCTATGCGCTGGCGGGCGAAGGCCATCCGCTGGCGGATCTGCCGGAGGTCACGGTGGAGGCGCTCTGCGCGCATCCGATGGTGCTGCTGGATCTGCCGTTCAGCGCGGATTATTTCCTGTCGTTCTTCCAGCAGGCCGGGATCACGCCCAACGTGGCGGAGCGCACCCGCGACATGGCGGTGATGCGCAGCCTGGTGGCCAATGGCTATGGCTATTCGATTGCCAATATCCGCCCGGTCAACGACCGGTCGCCGGATGGCAAACCGCTGAGGTTCATCCCGCTGAAGGGGGATCTGCGCCCGATGCGGATGGGGCTGCTGATGGCACCGGATGCGGAGCAGTCGAGCACCATCCGCGCCTTTGCCGGTCACTGCGCGGAGCTGGTGACGGACGGCGCGCTGCCGGGTCTGGCCGCGCCGCCGCCGCGATAGGCCGCAGCACGGGGGCATCCGCGGGGCCTTTGAGGCGGAATGGCTGGACGCAGGCAGCAAATCCGTCACACTGGCTGGCGCTGAACGGGCCGGCACCGGCGGCGCGCCGCAGGTGCCGCGCGCCATTGCCGGGCTGGCCGCAGAGTGAGGAGAAACGTGATGAGTGACGCAATTTACAAGACGGTTGACGTGGTGGGCAGCTCCGCCAGCAGCATCGAGGATGCGGTGAGCGGCGCGATTGCCCGGGCCGCCAAGACCATCGACCACATCAGCTGGTTCGAGGTCGGCGAGATCCGCGGCCATGTCGAGGACGGCAAGGTCGCGCACTATCAGGTCGCGCTGAAGATCGGGTTCCGGCTTGACTGACCTTGCCGGGACGCTGGAGATCCTGGAGCGGCTGACCGCCTTTGACACGGTCAGCCGCAACTCCAACCTGGACCTGGCCGCCTATGCGCAGGATGTTCTGACGGGGCATGGCTTTCGGGTGACGCGCCTGCCGTCGCCCTGCGGCCGCAAGACCGGGCTTTATGCCGAAACCGGCCCGGCGGGGGCGGGGGTTCTGCTGTCGGCGCATACCGATGTGGTGCCCGTGGACGGGCAGGCGTGGAGCCGCGATCCCTTCCGCCTGACCCGTGAGGGCGCGCGCGTCTATGGCCGCGGCACCACCGACATGAAGGGCTATGCCGCGAGCGTGCTGGCGCTGGCCGGGCGGGCGGCGGCGGCTGAGCTGAAGGCGCCGCTGAAGATCGTGCTGTCCTATGACGAGGAGATCGGCTGCGTTGGCATTCAGCAGATGCTGGACCGGCTGGCGCCGCTGGCGGGCCGCCCGCGCGCCTGTTTCGTGGGCGAGCCGACGCAGATGCAGGTGGCCACAGGCCACAAGGGCAAGGCCGCGTTGCGGGCCGTCTGCCGCGGCCGGAGCGGCCATTCGGCGCTGGCGCCGCAATTCACCAACGCCTTGCATCTGGCGGCGGATTTCCTGGCGGAACTGCGCGCGCTGCAGGCGGACTTCGCCGCCCATGGCGCGCGGGATGCGGCCTATGATGTGCCTTACACCACGGTTCATGCCGGGACGCTCTCTGGCGGCAGTGCGCTCAACATCGTGCCGGACCGGGCTGAGCTGGCGTTTGAATACCGCCATCTGCCCGCCGACCGGCCCGAGGACATAATGGCCCGCATCCGGGCGGCGGCGGACCGGGTCTCTGCCCGCTACCCGGCGCCGGAGGCCTGCATCGAGGTGGCGCTGGACAGCGCCTATCCCGGCCTCGGCACGCCGCCGGACAGCCCGGTTGCGGTCTATGCCCGCACCCTGGCCCGCAGCCCCGGCTGCACCAAGGTGGCGTTTGGCACCGAGGCCGGGGTCTTTGACCGGCTGGGCATTCCAACTGTGGTCTGCGGCCCGGGGTCGATGGCGGGGCAGGGGCACCAGCCGGACGAGTATCTGGAGCTGAGCCAGCTGGCCACCTGCGATGCGATGATGGACCGGATCCTGGAGGATCTGACGGTCTGAGGCCGGTGCCCGGGCAGCCCGCCCTGACCGCGCGGCAGCCTGGCGGGGTGCCTAAAATTTTACCGGAGTTGTCAGCTGACAATTTGCCGCCGCCTGCCGCGCCGCGTGCGGGCTGGCGATGGCGCTGGGGCGGCGCATTTGCTGGCGCCGGTGGCGCGGGCGGGCGGCCGCGCTATGTGGTAGCGCTGCGATGGAATGGTCCGCCGGGCGGTTGCTGCCGGGCGGGCAGGCCTGGGGCGGACCCGGGCCGGGAAAGGCCTGCGCCGCTGACGCAGGCTTACGCGGGGCTATGCGCCATGAAGACCAGCGAGCGGAATGTGATCGTGCTTGGCGGCACCGGGTTTCTGGGCCAGCGGGTGGTGCGCCGGCTGCAGGACCGCGGCTGCCCGGTCAGCGCCGGAACACGGTTTCCGGAGGCCGCGGCCTCTTACCCCGGCAGCTGGGACCGCGGGGTCCGGCTGGTGGGGATGGATCTGGCGGACCCGGACACCCTGGCCCGGGCGCTGGAGGGCGCCGCTGCCGTGGTCAATTGCATCGGCTTTTACGCCGAGACCCGCCAGCAGAGCTTTCAGGACGTTCATGCCGAGGGCGCCCGCCGGATCGCCCGGCTGGCGCGGAACGGCGGGGTGCAGCGGCTGGTCCATATCTCCGGCATCGGCGCCAGCTTGCAATCGCCCTCGGCCTATGTGCGCGCCCGGGCCGAGGGCGAGGCCGCCGTGCGCAGCGTCTTTCCGGGCGCCGTCATCCTGCGGCCCAGCGTGATGTTCAGCCGCAGCGGCGCCTTTTTCGGCGACCTGCAGAAGATCGTCGCCCGCCTGCCGGTGATCCCGCTGTTCGGCAGCGGGCGCACGCGGCTGCAGCCGGTCTGGGCGGGCGATGTGGCAGAGGCGGTCTGCCGCCTCCTGGATGGCGCGCGGGCGCCGCGCAAGGTGTTTGAGCTGGGCGGGCCGGATGTGTTCACCTACCGGGAAATCCTGCGGCGGCTGGCGGTGCTGTCGGGACGCCGCCGCCTGCTGCTGCCGGTGCCCTTTGCGCTATGGCGGGCGGGGGCGGTGCCGCTGTCGCTGCTGCCGCAGCCGCCGGTGACGCGGGCGCAGATCGCCCTGATGGAACACGACAACACGGTGGGCGAGGGAATGGCGGGGTTTGCCGATCTCGGCATCACCCCGCAGTCCGCCATCGCCATGGGTCTGGTTTGACGCGGGGTTGTTAAGCCCTTGTACTAAAAAGGATTTCCCCGCACCGGATCCCTTGCCCGGCGCGGGGCAGGCTCAGGCGAAGCTGACTCCGTTCAGGACCATCGGCAGCTCTGTCACCCGCGGGCCGTCCGCCGCGATGGCATTGGCCAGCGCCGGGGCCGCGGGCGGGGTGCCGGGTTCGCCAACCCCCGTGGGCATTTCGGCAGAGGGCACGATATGCACCTCGATGGCACCGATGTCGCCGATCCGCAGCGGCTCGTAATCCGGGAAGTTGGACTGGTCCACCACGCCTTCGGTCAGGGTGATCTGGTTGCGCATCGCATGGCCCAGGCCATAGCCGATGCCGCCCTCCATCTGCGCCTTGATCACATCCGGGTTGACCGCGATGCCGCAATCCACCGCGCAGGTGACTTTCTCGATCTTCACCCCGTCCCCGGCGTTGCCGGAGACCTCCACCACCTCGGCCACATAGCTGCCAAAGCTCTTGTGGACAGCGATGCCCTGGCTGCGGCCTTCCGGCGCGCTGCCCCAGCCGGCCTTCTCCGCGGCCAGTTTCAGCACCCCGGCCAGCCGCTGCTGATCGGCGCCGCCGCCCTCCAGCAGGGCCAGGCGGAAGTCCACCGGATCGCGGCCTGAGGCGCGGGCGGCTTCGTCCATCATCACCTCCATCACATAGGCCGTGTGGGTGTGCCCGACCGAGCGCCACCACAGCACCGGGGTGGCCTTGGCCACGTCGCTGAGGCCGGTGAACTGCGCCGGGATCCTGTAGGGGGTGTCCGCCGCGCCCTCGACCGAGCTGTGATCGACGCCGCCGTGCACCATCATGCTCTCAAACGCGGTGCCTTTCAGGATCGACTGCGCGGCGATGCGGTGGTCCCAGCCGGTGATATTGCCCTCCGCGTCCAGACCAACCCGCACCCGGTGCGCCACCGCGGGGCGGTAATAGCCGCCGGTGATGTCATCCTCGCGCGACCAGACCAGTTTCACCGGGCGGGTGCGGTCGGTCAGGGCAAAGGCCAGCGCCGCCTCCACCTGGTAATCGGCCGTCGGCGTGGCGCGGCGGCCGAAGGAGCCGCCGGCGAACATCGTGTTGATGCGCACCTTGTCCATCGGCAGCTGGAAGATTTGCGCCAGTGCCATATGCGGCCCGCTGGGGAACTGGCAGCCGTCGTGCAGAGTGACGCCGCCGTCCGCGTCGGCCTCGATCGTGCAGGTGAGCGGCTCCATCGGCGCGTGCGCCAGCAGCGGGAAGTAGAAGGTCTGCTCCACCACCTGCGCCGCGCCCTTGATCTGCTCCGTGGTGGCGGCGTGGTCCGCGCCGGTCACGTTGAATTCCGGCTCGGCGTACACCGCGGCCAGCAGTTCCTCGCGGATCTGGTCCGAGCTGCGGTGTTCGGCGTTTGAAAAATCCCAGTCCACGGTGATCGCGTCGCGGGCCTGGAACGCGGCCCAGGTGTTCTCGGCATAGACTGCGATGCCCGCCTGGTTGGGCAGGACGGCGGCGCGGATGTAGCCTTTGACCGCCATGGCGCCGGTATCGTCAAACCCGCTGGCAAGCCCGCCCATGCGCGGGCTGCGGAGGATCACGGCAACCATCTGCCCCGGCAGATGCAGGTCCATCGCAAACATCGCGGTGCCATTGGTCTTGGGCAGCGAGTCCTTCCGCTTCACCTGCGGGTTGCCGATCAGGCGGAATGCGCTGGGGTCCTTCAGCCGCGGCTCTGCCGGGGCCTCCATCTGCGCGGCGGCGGCAACGAATTCCGCAATCGGCGCCGACTGGCCTGCGCCGGTGATGATGCCGTCCTCAAGGCTCAGCGCTGCGGCGTCTGCGCCCCAGGCTTCGGCGGCGGCCTTGATCAGCATTTCGCGCGCGGCGGCCCCGGCCTGGCGGTACTGCATGAAGGAATTGGCCATCGCGGTGGAGCCGCCGGTGCCCTGCATCTGCCCGAACGCCAGGTTGGCATAGCGCGCGGCATCGGAGGGGGCGAATTCGTAACGAATGTCCTCCATCGAAACGCCCAGCTCCTCGGCGATCAGGGTGGTGAGGCCGGTGGCCGGGCCCTGGCCCTTCTCGAAGTGCTTGATAATGGCGGTGACGGTGCCGTCGGCGCTGATCTTCACAAACGGGTTCAGCTGCGCAGGCGCGGCGCCGGCCGCCAGCGCGCCGTTCGGACGGACGCCGACATAGAGGACCGCGGCAGCGGCGGCGGCGGAGGCGAGGAAACCGCGGCGGGAGGTGGTGAGGGTCATATCAGGCCTCCATCATTTCGGATGCGCGCTGGATCGCGGCGCGGATGCGCTGGTAGGTGGCGCAGCGGCAGGCGTTGCCGTCCATGTAATCGTCGATCTCCTCAACCGTCGGCTTGGGGTTTTCGCTCAGCAGGCCCACGGCGGACATGATCTGGCCCGACTGGCAATAGCCGCATTGCACCACGTCCAGCTCCACCCAGGCGTCCTGCACGGCCTTGGACACCTTGGAGTCCAGCCCTTCGATGGTGGTGATCTCGGCGCCTTCGGCGTCCTCCACATAGGTCTGGCAGGAGCGCACGGGCTCGCCGTCCAGATGCACGGTGCAGGCGCCGCAGGCGGCCACGCCGCAGCCGAACTTGGTGCCGGTGAGCTTCAGCTCATCGCGGATCACCCACAGCAGCGGGGTGCCGGGTTCGGCCTCCACCTGATGCGTCTGGCCGTTGAGATTCAATGAAATTGCCATGGTTCTGGGGCCTCCCCTTGGCTGGAATGTACGGGTCAGGATTTTTCGAATGCGGCGAAGGCGTCCGCGTAATCGGGATGCCAGCGCGACAGGGCCGGGCGGTTTTCGAGGATGTCGCCCAGGGCCCAGGCGACCCGGCGCTGGTCGCGCTCGGGGGTCACGTCGTTGTCGGGGCAGAGGATATAGAAATCGCCCGCTGCCATGCGGGTCAGCAGATGGTCCACCGTCTGCCCGGAGGTCCAGGCGGCGGCGGGTTTTTCCGGCATGACGCTGGCGATCATGCCGGTATAGGTGAAGCCGGGCACGAACAGATGCGCGCTGATTGGCGCTTCCGCCTGGCGCAGATCGTGGGCCAGCATCTCCGTCAGCACCTTCACCCCCGCCTTGGAGACATTGTATCCCGGATTGCCCGGCGGTGTGGTGATGCCCTGTTTGGAGCCGGTGTTGACCACCGCCGCGGGGCGCGCGGCGGCGATCATCCGGGGCAGAAAGGCCTGCACGCCGTTCAGCACGCCAAACAGGTTCACCTCGATCATCGCGCGCCAGGCGTCCGGGTTTTCCCAGCTGCCGGAGAGGCGGGCGATGCCTGCGTTGTTCATCAGCACCGCCACGTCGCCCGCGTCGAAAGCGGCATCGGCCAGCGCCGCGAGCTCCTCCGGCTTGCTGACGTCCGTTGGAACCGCCAGCACCGGCGCGTTCGCCGCAGCGACGCTGCGCAAGCGCTCTGCCGCCTGCTCCAGCGCGTCGCCCGGCAGGTCGGCCAGCACCACCCCCAGCCCGGCCTGGGCAAAGCGTTCGGCGGCCGCAAATCCAACCCCGCTGGCACCGCCTGTCACCACCGCCAGGCCGCCTGCTGCAACTGCGTCTGTGTACATGAAATATCCTCCCGCAAGTGTTGTGCTGCCAGGGCTTGCCGCCGCCCCGGCTGTATTGGTTGCAGAAAAAGGTAGGGCGTGCGGGGCGGATTGCCGTGCCTGATCCTCCGGATGATCTGCCTGATCCTCCAGACCGCCGGGATTTGCGGTTCTGTTGCGGCTGCCCCGCGCCTATAGTCAGCTGCAACAGGAGGTGCGCCAATGGTGCCGCAGGATCTGATCGAAGAAGTTGCCGCCTTTGTCCGCGCCAAGGGCACGCCGGAGGACGGCTGCGAGACCGGGGTGGGCGGGCTGTTCGCCTTTTGCCGCGAGACCCCGACCGAATTTCAGGCGATGGTCTATGAGCCCGTCATGTGCCTGGTGCTGCAGGGCGCCAAGGAGGCGCATCTGGAAGACCGGGTGATCCGCTATGGCGCGGGCATGTCGCTGATCGTCAGCCATGCGCTGCCGGTGACGGCGGGGGTGATCGATGCCGCGCCGGACAAGCCCTATGTCTCGCTGGTGCTGCGGCTGGATCTGGCCACCGCGCGCAGCCTGTATGATGAGGCCGGCGCGGCAGCGGGACAGCAGCGGGGCACCCATTCGATGAGCGTGGCGGACAGCGATGCGGCGCTGACCGATGCGATGGCGCGGCTGTTCCGGCTGTCGCAGGACCCGGCGGAGGTGCAGGCGCTGGCGCCGCTGGTGCTGCGGGAGATCCATTTCCGGCTGCTGCGCGCCCAGCACGGCGGGATGCTGCGGCAGCTGCTGCTGCACGAAAGCCCGGCGAGCCGGATTTCCAAGGCGATTGCGCTGATCCGCGCGGGGTACAAGGCGCCGATCGCCGTGGCGGAGCTGGCCGCCGCAGCAGGGATGAGCCAGTCGACCTTTCACGAGCATTTCAAAACGCTCACCTCCACCACGCCGCTGCAGTACCAGAAGGAGCTGCGGCTGCTGGAGGCGCGGCGCTTGCTGATGAGCGGCGGGCGGTCGGTGGCCTCGGCGGCCTATGACGTGGGCTATGAAAGCCCGACCCAGTTCAGCCGCGAATATGCCCGCAAGTTCGGCCTCCCGCCGCGGGACGAAAAACCGGCCCCGGCGGCGGCGACCTAGGCGGGGCTGGAACAGCCCTGCCCGGCGCATCCCCGCGTCAGAGCCGGATCACCGCCATCTTGTCCTGGGTCATGTCATGCATGGTGTAGCCGATGCCGCCGGTGTTGTAGCCGGACTGGCGGCGGCCGGCGAAGGGCATCCAGTCGACCCGGAAGGCGGTGTGGTCGTTGACCATGACCGCGGTGGCATCCAGCCCGCGCACCGCCTGCATCGCGGTGTCCAGGCTTTGGGTGAAGACCGCGGCCTGGAAGGCATAGGGCAAGCTGTTGGCGGTCCCTATGGCCTGCGCGATGCTGTCCGTGCTGTAGACGCAGATCACCGGGCCGAAGATTTCCTGCTGCGACACGCGGGCCTCCGCGGGCGGGTCCAGCAGCACGGTGGGGGCATAGGTGGTCTTGCCCAGCCGTTTGCCGCCCGCCAGCAGCCTGGCGCCGCCGTCCAGTGCCTCCTGCACCCAGTCCTCGACCCGGTCGACCTCGCCCGGGCGGATCAGCGGGCCGCAGTCGACGGTCGGGTCGGTGGCATCGCCGACCTTCAGCGCCTGTGCCGCTTCGGCCAGTTTCTGCGCGATCTCTTCGGCCTTGGCGGCGGGGGCAAACACCCGCTGCACCGAGACGCAGACCTGGCCGGAGTGGTAGAAGCCGCCCTTGGCCAGCAGCGGGATCATCGCGCCGATGTCCGCGTCCTCGGCCACGATCACCGGCGCGGCGCCGCCGTGTTCCAGCGCGCAGCGGGTGCCGGGGGCGAGCTTGGAGCGCAGCATCCAGCCGACGCGGGCGGAGCCGATGAAGGAGAAGAACCCCGTGCGCGGGTCGGTGATCATCCTCTCCGCCACCGCGTTGGAGCAGACCACATCGCGGCACCAGTCCTGCGGCAGCCCGGCCTCGTGCAGCATGGCGACAAAGGCCTGGCACGACAGTGGCGTGTCCTGCGCCGGTTTCACGATCACCGGGCAGCCGGTGGCCACCGCCGGCGCGACCTGATGCACGATCAGGTTCAGCGGATGGTTGAAGGCGCTGGCGGCCACCACCACCCCGATCGGCTCGCGCTGGGTAAAGGCGATGCGGCCCGATCCGGCCTCGGTCAGATCCATCGGGATTTCGGTGCCCGCCATCTGGCCGATCTCATGCACGCACAGCTCCACCCCGTCGATGGCGCGCTTGACCTCGACCTTGGCGTCGGCCAAGGGCTTGCCGCCCTCGCTGGCGATCAGCAGGGCCAGCTCGTCAAAGCGGTCCTCCATCAGCCGGGCGGTTTTCTTGAGGATGTCTATGCGCTGATAGGCGGGCAGCCACGCATCGCGGTTGCGGAACAGCCCGTGCGCGGTGTCCAGCATCGCGTCGATCCGGTCCCAGCCTGAGGTTTCGGCCGTGCCGATACACTCCAGGCTGAACGGGTTCACAACGTCTATGGTTTCGCTCATATCAGGCACACCTTGTCGGCCAGCTCCTCGATCAGGACCCGCTGGTTTTCGCTGTAGTCCACCGGCACATCAATCAGATGCACGCCGCCCGCGTCAAAGGCTTTTTCAAAGGTTGGCAGCAGGTCTTCGGTGCGCTCGATCCGGTGGCCGGTGGCGCCGTAGCTGCCTGCGTACTGGACAAAATCGGGATTGTTGAACTCCAGCCCCCAGTCGCCGAAGCCTGCGTGGGCCTGTTTCCAGCGGATCATTCCATAGGCGCTGTCGTTCAGCACCGTCACCACCAGGTTGAGGCCGAGGCGGACCGCGGTTTCCATCTCCTGGCTGTTCATCATAAAGCCGCCGTCGCCGCAGATCGCCATTACCCGGCGGTCCGGGTTCAGCTTGGCCGCCATCATCGCCGAAGGCAGCCCCGCGCCCATGGTCGCCAGCGCGTTGTCCAGCAGCACGGTGTTGGGCTGATAGGCCTTGTAGTTGCGGGCGTACCACAGCTTGTAGATGCCATTGTCCAGCGCGATGATATCGCATTCGTCCATCACCTTGCGGGTGTCGGCAACCAGCCGCTGGGGGATCACCGGGAAGCGCCCGTCATCGGCGCCTTCGGAGATATGCTCGTCGGTCTCCCGCTTGACGCGCTCGAAATAGCTGCGGTCGAAATCCAGCGGCCCGCCGAGGATCTTGCCCAGCCGGGTGATCGACTGGGCCAGATCGCCAACCACCTCCAGCTGCGGGAAATAGACCCGGTCGACCTGCGCCGCCTTGTAGTTCACATGTATCACCTTGGTGCCGCCTTCCTCCATGAAGAAGGGCGGTTTTTCGACCACGTCGTGGCCGACGTTGATGATCAGGTCGGCGCGGTCGATGGCGCAGTGCAGATAGTCGCCATCCGACAGCGCCGCAGTGCCCAGGAACAGGTCCGAGCGTTCGTCGACCACGCCCTTGCCCATCTGGGTGTTGAAGAAGGGGATCTGGATCAGGTCGGTGAAATCGCACAGCGCCGAGCGGGCCTTGCGCCGGTTGGCCCCGGCCCCGACCAGCAGCAGCGGCATCTTGGCGGCCCGGATCATCTCTGCCGCCTCGTTCAGCACCGCGTCGCCCGCCACCGCGTAATGGCGCGGGTGGGGCTGCAGGACAGAGGCGTCGGTTTCTTCGGCGGCGATATCCTCCGGCAGTTCCAGCAGAACCGCGCCGGGGCGTTCCTCCTCGGCGGTGCGGAAGGCCTCGCGGATCAGGGCGGGGATGGTGTTGCCGTGGACGATCTGCTTGGACATCTTGCAGATCGGATCGAACAGGTTGACGATGTCGATGATCTGGAACCGGCCCTGTTTCGATTTCTTGATCGGCTTCTGCCCGGTGATCATGATCAGCGGCATCGCCCCGAGATGGGCATAGGCGGCGGCGGTGGCCAGGTTGGTGGCGCCGGGGCCAAGCGTCGCCATGCACACCCCCGTCTTGCCGGTCAGGCGGCCATAGGTCGCCGCCATGAAGCCCGCGCCCTGCTCGTGGCGGGTCAGCACCAGTTCGATGCTGGAGGTGCGCAGGGATTCCAGCAGGTCGAGGTTCTCCTCGCCGGGGACGGCAAAGATGTATTCGACGCCTTCCCGCTCCAGCGCGGCAACAAGCAGATCGGAAGCTTTGGACGGAGCGGAAGCGGGGGGGTGAGAGTCGGGCATGGGGGCTCCTGTTGGGTTGACGGCTTGGGGGGCCTTATTGTGCGGCGTGCTGCTGTTCCGGCGTCGGATACAGCTCATCCATCGAGACAGAGCGGCCGGTATCCAGCACGATGCGCGCATGGTAGCGTTTCAAGAGCCGCGGCTCTGCCACGCCGCAGCTGTGGGCGATGATGCCGACCTCCTTTTTCATGTTGCGGGCGTAATAGGCGACCCGTTCCGATTTGCTGGCCGGGTCGAGGCCGAATTGCAGCCTGCGGTCGTGGGTGGTGATGCCGGTGGGGCAGGTGTTCTTGTTGCACTGCAGCGCCTGGATGCAGCCGAGCGCGAACATGAAGCCGCGGGCGGAGTTGACGAAATCGGCCCCGGCGCAGAACGCCCAGGCGACCTCTGACGGGTTGATCAGCTTGCCGCTGGCGCAAACCTTGATCCGGTCGCGCAGGCCATAGCGGATCAGGGTATCGACGGCCAGCGGCAGGCTTTCGCGCAGCGGCATCCCCATGTTGTCGATCAGGCTCATCGGGGCGGCGCCGGTGCCGCCGTCGGCGCTGTCTATTGTGATGAAATCCGGGGCGCTTTCGATGCCGCGGGAGTGGACCTCCTGGCACATGCCCTCGATAAAGCCATAGGCGCCCAGCACCGCCTTGAACCCCACCGGCTTGCCGGTCACTTCGCGGACATAGGCGATCATGTCCAAAAGATCGCCGACGCAGTCGATTTCCGGGTGGCGGTTGGGGCTGATTGCGTCCTCGCCCGGGGTAAGGCCGCGGATTTCGGCGATTTCCTGGGTCACCTTGGCGCCGGGCAGGATGCCGCCCTTGCCGGGTTTGGCGCCCTGGCTGAGCTTCAGTTCGAACATGCGGACGGTGTCATGCGCCGCCACCGCGCGCAGCTTGTCCTCGTCAAAGCCGCCCTCGGGCTTGCGGACGCCGAATTTGCCGGTGCCGATCTGGAACACGAGGTCGCAGCCGCCCTCCAGATGGTAGGGCGACAGGCCGCCCTCGCCGGTATTGAGCCAGATGCCGGCCTTTTTGGCGCCATGCGACAGCGCCCGCACCGCGGGCACCGAAATCGCGCCATAGCTCATGCCGGAGATGTTGAAGATCGAGCTGGTGGTGTAGGGGTGGCGGGCATGGGGGCCGATGGTGATTTCGGCCGGGGGCGAGGCCTCATGCGACAGCGACGGGAACGGGCAGTTGGCGAAGTAGACAGTGGCGGGCCGCCGCAGATCGCGGGTGGAGCCGAAGGCGACGGTGGAATCCACATTCTTGGCGGCGCGGTAGACCCAAGAGCGTTCGGCGCGGTTGAACGGCATCTCCTCGCGGTCGAGGGCAAAGAAATACTGCCGGAAGAATTCGCCCAGATGCTCAAACAGATAGCGGAAGCGGGCAATCACCGGATAGTTGCGCCGCAGGGTGCTGTCGGTCTGGGTCTTGTCGCGGACATACAGAACGATCAGCCACAACAGGCCCGCCCCGATGGCGAAGATGAAAGCGTAGGACAGGAATTCAAGCAGCGCCAGGACGGTGCTGGATATCTGGGACATGTTCTCCATCGCTCCTTCAGGGGCTTGTGGCGCGGCTGGGTCCGCACGCCTGGCTTATGCCGTTACAGAATGCGCATTGGCCGCAGATATTGCATTCACGGGCCGATCACTTCCTCAGGAGCCGCGCCGGCGGCGGGGGAAGGGCAGGCTGCCCGCGGGGCCGGAGTCCCCACAGGATAACGGCTGGCAGGCCTGTTTGGTTCCCCCGCAGCGCGGGCCTGGATACTGATCGCGATAGTGCGCCAGCCGGGCAAAAGATGTCCAGCCTGCGGGGACGGGCGGTACAGGCCGCCACTCAGATCAGGGACCTGGCCGGATGCGGAACAGCGCTTCGATCTCGACCGCCGCGTTTGAGGGCAGGCTTGGGCTGCCGACAGCAAACCGCACGTGGTTCGCTTTCTCAGGCCCCAACGCCTGAACCATAAAGTCCGATGCACCGTTCACGACCTTTGGATGGCCGGTAAAGTCCGGGACCGAATTCACGAAAGCGCCCAGCTTTATGAGCCGTTCTATCTTATCAAGATCGCCGATGGCGGCTTTGGCACGGGCCAAGATACCTATACCGCAGCAGCGTGCGGCTTCGATCCCTTGCTCTATCTCGATATCTTGGCCGAGCTTTCCTTGGATGACCCGGCCATCCGGAGCTATGGATATTTGTCCAGAGATATACAAGAACTCCCCATCCACGAGATAGGGGGCGAAGTTGCCCAGGGGCCGGGGGGCTTCGGGTAGTTTTACTCCAACGGATTGCAGGTTCTTCTCAATCGAATTCATGAAATCGTCCTGATGAATGATCTGTGCTTAGGCAAAAAGTGCCGGATCAGGGGTAAACTGATCGGCCCCTTATTACTATAACCTATGCCTAAGTCAGAGCACAGTTTTCCAGGGACGGCGGCGCTCCTGCTTGCGGGGATCAGGATGGCGTGTCGGGACCGGACCAGTGCCGGCAGGCGGCGCGGACGTCCTCGACGAACAGCTCCACCGCGCGGCTGCGGATGTGGCTGCGCCGGGTGGCGAGCGAAAACGCGGAGTGCCAGCGCAGCTGCGGGTGGGACAGCTCGCGCAGGCGGCCCGCGCGCACCCGGCTTTCGGCGTAATGCAGCGGCAGCGGGCCGAGGTACTGGCCGGTTTCGATCAGCATCGCCATCGCCTCCATGTTGGCAACGACCGCCTGCGGATCGGGGCTGCCGAGATCGGGGGAGACCAGCATGTCATAGGAGCGCTGGCAGAGCGGGTGCTGCGCAACCGCCTGCGGGCTGACCTGCTGCGGCGGCAGCGGGAACAGCGGGTGGCCCCGGCCGCAGTAAAACCGGTGCTCCTCGCGGCACAGCGGCTCATACGCCAGGCCGGCGCTTTGGGTGCGGAACGGCGCGATGGCGGCGTGCAGCGCGCCGGTGATCAGCTGTTGGGTCAGCTCCGCCGGGGAGGCGACGGTGATTTCCAGCCGCACCTCGTTCGGGCGGGACAGGAACGCCTGCAGCGCCTGCACCAGGTTGAGACCGGGCAGGCTGCTGACCGCATCCGCCACGCCGATGCGGAGGCTGCCGGTGACGGCATCGCGCAGCTCCAGCAGCTCGGCGTCGAAATCGCGGGCGCTGCGCAGGATGCTGCGGGCCTTGCGATAAGCGGCCTCGCCCCGTTCGGTCAGGCGGAAGCCGCCGCGGCCGCGCTCGCACAGCCGGTAGCCAAGGGCGGTTTCCAGATCGCGGATGCGCAGGCTGATGGCCGGCTGGGTGATCCCCAGCGCATATTGCGCCTCGGAAAACCCGCCGCATTCGGCGACGGTGACAAAGGTTTCCAGCAGCGTGCTGCGCAGCAGTTTCATGGCGCTGGCCCTCCCCGGCCGCCGGTCTGGACTTACATGAGTTCACCTTATGTAAGGATAAGCAACATGATATTTTTTCATGCAATGACCCGTGCTGAGGTGCTGTGAAACCTGATGACGGAGATGCCCATGCCTGGACACAGTTACGAAACCGGCCGCCTGAACCTGCCCTTTGTCGGCATCGCCACCTTTGGCAAGGCGCCTTATGTGCAGGACTGGGACGCGATTGATGCCGATGTTGCCATCCTCGGCGCGCCCTTTGACTCCGGCTGCCAGTACCGCCCCGGCGCGCGGTTCGGGCCGCGGGCGGTGCGCGAGGCCTCGACGCTGTTCAGCTTCGGCCATGCCGGCGCCTATGACCACGAGGATGACGCCACCTATCTGGGCGAAGACGTGCGGATCGCTGACTTGGGCGATGCCGACATCATCCACACCAAGACGGAGGAAAGCCACGCCGGTATCGAATACGGGGTGACGAAGATCCTGGAGGCCGGCGCGCTGCCGGTGGTCATCGGCGGCGACCATTCTGTCAACATTCCCTGCATCAATGCCTTTGCACAGGATTGCGCCCGGAACGGCCCCCTGCATGTGGTCCAGATCGACGCGCATCTGGACTTTGTCGATACGCGCAAGGGCGTCACCATCGGCCACGGCAACCCGATGCGCCGCGCGATCGAAAAGGATTACGTCTGCGGCATGACGCAGCTGGGGATCCGCAATGTCTCCTCCACCGCGCGCGAAGGGTATGAGGATGCCCGCGCGCGCGGGTCCGACATTCTGTCGGTGCGCCAGGTGCGCAAGCTGGGGGCTGACGCGGTGCTGGAGCGCATCCCCGAAGGCGCGCGCTATTACGTGACCATCGACATTGACGCCTTCTGCCCGTCGATTGCCCCCGGCACCGGCACCCCCAGCCACGGCGGGTTTCTGTATTACGATGTGCTGGAACTGCTGCAGGGCCTCAGCAAGCGCGGCGATGTGGCGGGCATCGACCTGGTGGAGGTCGCGCCCGCCTATGATCCCACCGAAAGCACCCAGATCCTGGCCGCGCAGCTTCTGCTGAACTTCATCGGCTTCATCTTCCACAACAGGCGGTAGGCGCTCCCCCGGCAGACCCTTGCGCAGCCTAAGCGGCGTGCCGTGCGGGGTCACAGGTCCAGTTCAATTGTGTCCGTTGCCGGGACCGCGCAGCAGATCAGGGCATCGCCGTCCTGGGGCGCGGCGGCGGGCGGGGTGCGGTAGGCAACCTTGCCTGCCCCCAGCCGGGTGGCGCAGCTGCCGCAAGTGCCCGCGCGGCAGCTGAACTCCGGCGTCAGACCGTGGCGTTCGGCCAGCTCCAGCAGGGTGCCGTCCGCCGGGGTCCACGGCTGCTCAAACCCTGATTTCGTGAAGCGGACGATGGCGCTGGCGGCTTCTGGAACAGTGTCCCCGAGGGCCGGGGCGCGTGTCAGCGCGGAGGGGCCGAAGGCCTCGGCATGGATGTCTGCGTCCTTGACGCCAAGGCTGAGCAGACCGTCATAGGCCGCCTGCATGAAGCCGCCCGGGCCGCAGAGGTAGACATCGGCGTCCATCTGCGGCAGCACCTGCTGCAGGATTTCGGTGCTGAGCCGTCCGGCATGATCGAAATCGCGGCCTGCCGCCTCCTGCGCACCGGGCGCGCTGATCAGCGAGACATAGCGGATCTGGCCGCCGGAGGCCTGCTCCAGACTGCGGAACTCGCGGGCAAAGGCGCGGTCCTGAGTGGTGCGGGCCGCGTGCAGGATGGTCAGCGGGCGCAGGTGCCGGGAGCGGACCCCCTCGCGCAGCGCATGGCGTGCCATGGCGATCATCGGGGTGACGCCGACACCGCCGGCGATCAGAACCGCCGGGCGGTTCTCTGCGGTGTTGAGAAAAAACCCGCCGCGCGGCGCCTTGGCCTCGATCACCGCGCCGGTTTGCAGATGCGCGTGCAGGTGGCGGGACATAGCTCCGGCCTCCTCGCGCTTGACCGAGATGCGGAACTGGCCCTCGCCGGGGGCGGAGGACACGGTGTAGGTCCGCACCAGCGGCGCCTTTGCGCCCGGCGGCGTGAGGCGGATGGTCAGGAACTGCCCGGCCTCAAAGGGCAGCAGCGGGCCGCCGTCCTCCGGCTCCAGATAGAAGGAGCGGATCACGGTGCTTTCCATCTCCGTCCGGGCCACCCGGTAGCGCCGCCAGGCGCTGCGCTGCTGGTCCAGTTTGGCGCGGGCCTCCGCCTCTGCCCAGGTGTCCGTCATCAGCGTGTTGGGCGAAAACGCACCGCGCGCGGCGCGCAGCGGCAGGATGCCGTCCAGCCAGATGCCCTTATGCAGGGTGAACCGCCAGCCGCGCTCGGCGCCTTGAAAGGCGGTGACCTCGGGGTGCGTTTCGTCCAGCAGCTCGACGGTGCCGGTGAGCAGCAGCAGGCTGCCGGTGGTGAAGTCCGGGAACACCAGGCCCGCGCGCGGGTTCAGCAGGAAATTCCCCAGCGTGTTGAAGTGGTTGTTGCCGGGGAAATCGGGGATCGTCAGGCGGTTGCCGTCGATGCGGACAAAGCCGGGCCGCCCGCCGCGGTGCGAGACATCGACGCCTTCGCGCTCCGGGCGGCTGGCGGCGGGGACGTGGCTGGCGGCAAAAAACATGTCGGCCCCGGCGATCAGCGCGGCGTGGCTGCCGCTGAGGCCGGTGAAGGGCTGCGGCTGCGCAGGGGCGTGCGGTTCGGCCGGTTCCAGCCCGCGCAGCTGGATGTATTGCGGGCAATTGCCGAAGGACTGGTCGACCCGCAGGGCAAAGCCATCGGGACCGGCCGCCGACACCCGTCCGTTGACCCGGTTGCGGCGGCGGCTGTGCAGTTCGATCCCAAGCAATCCAACTGCGGCACCTTCGCGGATCGCCGCCTGCACCGGATCGCGGGGATCCGGCGCCAGCGCGATATCCAGGTGCTGGGGATCCGGGGAGGCGGCGAAACCGGGCGGGCCGCTCAGCAGGCTGGCCCAAGGCCAGCCGTCGCTGTCCACGGCACCCGCTGCCAGGAACGGCAGCTGGGCATAGAACAACCGGTGCTGGTCGGGCATGAAGCTGCGGATCACCCGGCGGCCAAAGGTCTCCATCACCTCGCGCTTGCCGGCGCGGCGCTGCATTTCCTGTTCGCCTTCGTGGAAGGGGGAGGGGGTGTTCGCATCGAGGGGCGTCATCGAAACCTCCTTCTGGCTGAGAGGGGCGCGCGGCGGCGCAGGCACCGTTCGCCGCGCGCGGGTGTTGGGCAAGGATCAGGCTGCCAGCCCGGCCTTGGTGGCGGGCATCGGCTTGAAGCCCTTCAGCCCTTCGATATTGGCCAGCAGGGCGCGCACGTTGGGGTAGGGGGCCAGCGAGATGCCGCCTTCGGGCGCGTGGGCGACGTAGGAATAGATCGCCGCGTCGGCGATGGTGGGGGCGTCGCCGACCAGGAACGAGCGGCCCTCCATATGGGCGTCGATCTTGCCCAGAACGCGGGCCGCCACGGTGGCGCAGAACGCAGCATCGATCGGCGCATTGAAGACGGTGATCAGCCGCGCCGCCGCCGGGCCGAAGGCGATCTCGCCCGCGGCCAGGGTCAGGAACTTCTGCACCTCGGCTTCCTGCACCGGGTCGGACGGCAGCCAGGACGGGGCGTATTTGCGGGCGAGGTAGACCAGAATGGCGTTGGAATCGCTGATCACGGTGCCGCCGTCCTCGATCACCGGGACCTGGCCTGCGGGGTTCAGCGCCAGAAACGGCGGCTGCTTGTGCTCGCCCGCGGCAAGGTCGACGGTGACCATCTCATGGGCGATCCCGGCGAGGCAGGCGAACAGCTCCACCCGGTGGGAATGGCCGGACAGGGGGAAGCCGTGAATGCGGAGGGTCTGGGGCATGTCTGGGGTCCTTTTGCTTGGCATGTGCCGTGGGGTTGTGAAGACACCCGGAAGATACGCCGCCTGGTCATTGGCGATAATATTCCTTGTTGTGGAATGATTATGTACATTGCATTCATAAACCGGCGATGGGAGCCCCCGCGATGGACAAGCTGGACTGTATGCGCACCTTTGCCGCGGTGGCGGCGCAAAGCTCCTTTACCGGCGGCGCCCGGCAGATGGGAATCAGCACCAAGCTGGCCAGCAAATATGTCGCCCGGCTGGAGGAGCAGCTGGGCGCGCAGCTGCTCAACCGCACCACCCGCAAGGTGACGCTCACCGACACCGGGCGGGCCTATCTGGAGCGCTGCCTGCCGCTGCTCGACCAATTCGACGAGCTGGAGGACGTGGTGCAGCTGCGCCAGCAGGAGCTGGCAGGCCCGGTCCGCATCACCGCCCCTACTGGCCTGGGCAGCCGTGAGCTGGTGGAGGCGCTGCACACCTTCCAGCAGGCGCACCCCAAGGTGGCGGTGGAGCTGGTGCTGTCCGACCGCCACCTGCCGATTCTGGAGGAGGGGGTGGATCTGGCGGTCCGTTTTGGCGCGTTGAAGGATTCGACGCTTGTGGCGCGCAAGCTGTGCCGCATGCGGCGGGTGGTGGTGGCCTCTCCGGAGTACCTGGCCGCCCATGGCGAGCCTGCCGAGCCGGAGGCGCTGGCTACCCACAACTGCCTGCTGCTCACCACCGCGCCGCAGCCGGAGGTCTGGGCGTTCGGGCGCGGCAGCGGGGCGCGAACCATCCCCGTCGGTGGCAGCTTCCGGGCCAACTCGCCGCGGGCGGTGGCGCATATGGCGGCCCATGGCCTGGGCATTGCCCGCTGCCCGCATTACACCGCGCTGCCGTTTCTGCGGGACGGCAGGCTGCAAGTGCTTTTCGAAAAACAGGAAACCGATCCGATCACGCTTTATGCGGTGTATCCCCCCAGCCGCCATCTGACGGCGCGGATCCGGGCCTTGATCGACCATCTGGCGGCCTTCTTCGCGCCAGCCTGACCGGTGCGCCCGGCACCGGGAAACCCCCGTTGTTTCATCTTTCCCCAAATACTCCGGGGAGCGCGAGGGGCCGGCCCCTCGCTTCTGCCGCTGACGCATTTGAACGGGCTGCGGGGAAATAGGGCAACAATATTTCCCTACATATTTTATGCTTGAAATAATAATCCAAGCCTGCGTAGGCTCATCCCGAGGGCTGGCGCGAGATCAGCCGGGGAGATGCGGGCTTTTGCCGGTCTTGGCGTCTGCCGGGGCGGCGGTAAAGCCGCAAGCATTTGATCAAGAACCCAGGCCCAAGGGCCGGGGCACATTCTGGGAGGAAAGACGTAATGAAGACCATTCGGATGCTCGCCATGGCAGCGACGGTCCCGGCGCTGGCGGCTGCGGCCCAGGCCGACACCAAGATCGGCATGATCACCACCCTGTCCGGCGGCGGCGCGGGGCTGGGCGTGGATGTGCGCGACGGTTTCATGCTGGCGATCGAACAGGACGGCCGCGAGGGCGTCGAGGTGGTGATCGAGGACGATCAGCGCAAGCCTGAAGCGGCGGTGCAGATTGCCGACCGGATGATCCAGTCCGAGAAGGTGGACATCATGACCGGCATCATCTGGTCGAACCTGGCGATGGCTGTGGTGCCCGCCGCAACCGCGCAGGGCGTGTTCTACCTGTCGCCCAACGCCGGTCCCTCGGCGCTGGCGGGCAAGCGCTGCCACCCGAATTATTTCAACGTTGCCTGGCAGAACGACAACCTGCACGAGGCCGCGGGCGCCTATGCCAATGAGGCGGGGCTGAAGAACAGCTTCATCCTGGCGCCGAACTATCCGGCGGGGCAGGACGCGCTGACCGGCTACAAGCGGATGTATGAGGGCGAGCTGGCGGGTGAGATCTATACCAAGCTGGGCCAGACCGATTACGCCGCCGAGATCGCGCAGATCCGGGCCTCCGGTGCCGACTCGGTCTATTTCTTCCTGCCCGGCGGCATGGGGATTTCCTTCCTCAAGCAGTATGCGGGCAGCGGCGTCGATCTGCCGGTGGTCGGCCCTGCGTTTTCCTTTGATCAGGGCATCCTGCAGGCCGTCGGCGACGCGGCGCTGGGGGTGAAGAACACCTCGCAGTGGAACAAGGACATCGACAATGAGGCCAACGCCGAATTTGTCGCCTCCTTCCAGGAGAAATACGGGCGCCTGCCGTCGCTGTATGCCAGCCAGGGCTTTGACACCGCCAACCTGATCCTGAGCGCGCTGGACAAGGCGGAGCCTGCCGATCAGGACGCCTTCCGCGCGGCGCTGAAGGCGGCGGATTTCGCCTCCGTGCGCGGCAGCTTCAAGTTCGGGGACAACCATCACCCGATCCAGGACATTTACGTCCGCGAAGTGATCAAGGAAGGCGATGTCTTTACCAACAAGATCATCGCCACCGGCCTAAAAGACCACGCCGACGCCTATGGCGGCGAGTGCAAGATGTAAGCTAAGCCCCTGAGCGGAGACGCCTTGTGCGGCGTCTCCGCAAACGGCCAGGCTTCCCCGCGGAAATCCGAAAATGACTTATATTCTAGTTCTGGAGCAGATCCTGAATGGGCTCCAGCTCGGGGTGATGCTGTTCCTGATGGCAGCCGGGCTGACGCTGGTGTTCGGGGTGATGGGGCTGATCAACCTCGCCCATGGCTCGCTTTACATGGTGGGGGCCTTTGCGGCGGCCGCCGTTGCGGGCTGGACCGGTTCGTTCCTGCTGGCGCTGATCGCAAGCCTGGCCGCCGCCGCCGCTGCCGGCGCGCTGATGGAGCTGGTGGTGATCCGGCGCCTCTACCGCCGCGACCATCTGGACCAGGTGCTGGCGACCTTCGCGCTGATCCTGATTTTCTCTGAGGGCACCCGCTGGCTGTTCGGCTCCTTCCCGCTGTTTCTGGATGTGCCGTCCTACCTGTCCGGGCCGGTGAGCCTGCCGGGCGGCATTGAATACCCGCTCTACCGGCTGACCATCATCCTGATCGGGCTGGGTATCGCTGCCGGGCTGTTCCTGCTGATCGCGCGCACCCGCATCGGCATCCAGATCCGCGCGGGCGAGGCCGACCGTGAGATGATTGCCGCGCTTGGCGTTGATATCTCGAAACTCTACACGCTGGTCTTTGCCCTGGGCGCGGCGCTGGCGGGGCTGGCGGGCGCGCTGGTCGGCGCGATCCAGTCGGTGCAGGTCGGTATGGGCGAGCCTGTGCTGATCCTCGCCTTTGTGGTGATCGTCATTGGCGGCATCGGCTCCATCAAGGGCGCGCTGGCCGGTGCGCTCTTGGTGGGGATGACCGACACCCTGGGCGGCGTGTTCCTGCCGCAGCTGTTTGCGCTGTTTCTGGACCCGGCCAGCGCGGCCTCCGCCGGGGCGTCGCTGGCCTCGATGCTGATCTACATTCTGATGGCGGCAATCCTGCTGGTGCGCCCCTCTGGCCTTTATGGAGGGAGCGCATGATGCTGACGCGCGAGAGCCTGCTCAATTGGGCGATGATTGCGGCGCTGCTGCTGGTGCCGCTGGCGGCGTGGAGCTTGGATGAGCCGTTCATCATTACTCTGGCGACCAAGGCGGCGATCCTGGCGCTGGCGGGAGTGGGGCTGAACATCGCCCTGGGCCTTGGCGGGCTGATCAGCCTGGGCCATGCGGCGTTCTTCGGGATCGGCGGCTATGCCATGGGCATTCTCGCCGCCCATGCCCAGAACTACGAGCCGCTGTTTGACTGGCCGTTCCTGTTCGAGGGCAGCAACCAGATGCCGCTGATCTGGCTGGTGGCGGTGGTCTTCAGCGCGCTGGCCGCACTGGTGATCGGGGCGCTGTCTTTACGCACCTCGGGCGTTTATTTCATCATGATCACCCTCGCCTTCGGCCAGATGCTTTATTACTTCGCGATCAGCTGGAGCGCTTACGGCGGCGAGGACGGGCTGTCGATCTGGGTGCGCAATGAATTTCCGGGCCTCAACACCCTGGATCCGATCCAGTTCTTTGCCATTGCCTATGTGATCCTGTGTCTTGCGCTGGTGTTTGCCGCCCGGCTGGCGCGCTCTCCCTTCGGGCTGGCGCTGGCGGCGGCGCGGCAGAATGAGGATAGGGTGCAGGCGGTGGGGCTGACGCCCTTTACCCTGCGGCTGACGGCATTCGTGATCTCCGGCGCCATCACCGGGCTGGCGGGGGCGCTGTTTGCGGACCTCAACCGCTTTGTCAGCCCCACCATGCTCAGCTGGCACACCAGCGGCGAGATCATGATCTTTGTGATCCTTGGCGGGGTCGGGCGGCTCTACGGGCCGGTTGCGGGGGCGGCGCTGTATATCATTCTGGAGCACCTGTTGGGCGGAATCAGCGATTACTGGCAGATCTTCCTTGGGGTGCTCTTGCTGCTGATCGTGCTGTTTGCCCGCGGCGGGCTGATCGGTGCGCTGGCAGGACGGGAGAAGGCGCATGGCTGAGGCGGTTCTGAGGGTACAAGGCCTGAACAAAAGCTATGGCGCGCTGCAGGCCAGCAAAGATGTCTCGCTGGACCTGCGGCCCGGTGAAATCCATGCGCTGATCGGGCCGAACGGGGCGGGCAAATCCACCCTGATCAAGCAGATCGCGGGCAATATCGCGCCCGACAGCGGGCGGGTGGAGCTGCTGGGCCGCGACGTGACCGCGCTGGACACCGTGGCGCGGGCGCGGATGGGGCTGGGGCGGACGTTCCAGATCTCGGCGCTGGCGATGGACTACACCGTTTTGCAGAACGCGGTGCTGGGCGCGCTTGGCGGGCGGGGGCGGCCGTTCCATTTCTTCCGCAACGTGATGAAGGATCCGGAGCTGCTGGAACAGGCGCGCGACGCGCTGGAGCGGGTGGGGCTGACGGACGATGCAAACCGCCGCACCGCCGACCTGTCGCACGGCCAGCGCCGCCAGCTGGAGGTGGCGGTGGCGCTGACGCTGAAGCCCAGGCTGTTCCTGATGGATGAGCCGATGGCGGGGCTGGGCGCTGCCGGGTCCAAGGCGCTGACCGGCTTTCTGGACGGTTTGCGGCAGGAGGCGCCGATTTTGCTGGTGGAGCATGACATGGATGCGGTCTTTGCGCTCGCGGACCGGATCAGCGTGCTGGTCTACGGCCAGATCATCGCCACCGGTACCGCGGATGAGATCCGCGCCAACGCCGAGGTGCGCCGCGCCTATCTGGGAGAGGAGGACGCCGCATGAGCCTGCTGACCTTACAGGGCGTCGAGGCCTTTTACGGCCCGGCGCAGGCCTTGTTCGGCGTCGATCTGGAGATCGGCGAGGGCGAGGTGGTGGCGCTGATGGGCCGCAACGGGATGGGCAAATCCACCACCATCAAGACCATCTGCGGGATGCTGGGACCCTCCAAGGGGGAGCTGCGGTTCGACGGCCATGACCTGCGCCAACTGCCGTCCTACAAGATCGCCCGGCTGGGGGTCGGGCTGGTGCCCGAGGGGCGGCGCTGCTTTGCGCCGCTGACGGTGGAGGAGAACCTGATCGCCGCGGCCCGTCCCGGACCATGGGATATGGCCAAGGTGGCAGAGTTGTTCCCCCGGCTGGAGGAGCGGCGCAGCCAGACCGCCGGGTCGCTGTCGGGCGGCGAGCAGCAGATGCTGACCATCGGCCGCGCCCTGATGACCAACCCGCGCCTGCTGATCCTGGATGAAGCGACCGAAGGCCTGGCGCCGGTGGTGCGGCAGGAGATCTGGGCCGCGATCGGGCGGCTCAAGCGCGAGGCGGGGCTGGCCATTCTGGTGGTGGACAAGTCGCTGCGGGAGCTGTCGGCCATCGCCGACCGCGCGGTGATCCTCAACAAGGGCAGCAACGCCTGGGGCGGCAGCATCGGCGATTTGCCGGCAGAGGTGGCGGACCGCTATCTGGGGGTGTGATCCTGCGCGCCCCTCAAAGGTGCCCGCGGGCTGCAAAGGTGATGCATTTTTGCAAGTTTTGACCCTTGGGACCTGCTGTTCCCGGCCGCCCGCGCGCCTTTGGCCCGGCGGGCGGCGATTGGCGCTTGACCGCGCGCCCGATCCTTACTAGCCCGCACCTACCCAGCAATACGTCAGGCAGAAATTGCAACCGCACATAGCGGAGATGGGACATGATTCTGCGACGTACTGCTGCGTCAGCTTGCGCCCTGCTGGCAGCCATGCCGGCACTGGCCGAAGTTGTCGAGCTTGAACAAATCAACGTAAACCGGCACAGCGGCGAGGGCTTCTTTGGCGAAAGCGTCTCGCTGGAGACCGGCACTATTGCCAAGACCGGCGACCCGATAGCGGAGACGCCGCGGTCGGTGACGGTTGTAACCGCCCAGGAAATCGCCGCGCGCGGCGCTCAGAACGTGGAGCAGGCGCTGCAATACTCCGCGGGCATCGTCGGCGGCCAGTGGGGGCTGGACAACCGTGCGGACTGGTATCTGGTGCGCGGCTTCAGGGCCAGCACGCTGCATGACGGGCTGCCGGCCCGTTACGGCTTTTACAACGACACCAAGCCGGAACCCTTCCTGCTGAACAGCGTCGAAGTGCTGAAGGGGCCGGCCTCCGGCCTTTATGGCAGCGGTTCGGTCGGCGGGGTGGTGAATACCACCTCGAAAACTGCGGCGCAGGATGCTGAGAACCTGTTCCAGCTGCAGTTGGGGTCGCATGACCGCAAGCAGGTTGCCGCGGACGTGAGCGGTGATCTGAACGCAAGCGGCACCCTGCGCTACCGCTTCGCCGGGGTGCTGCGGGACTCGGAAACCCAGGTCGATCATTCGCAGGACGATGTACTGGCGCTGGCGCCGTCCATCACCTGGCGGCCGAATGCGGATACCGAGCTGACGGTGCTGGCCAATTATCAGGACAACAACGGTAGCCCGCTGATCCAGTTCGCCTCGATCTATGGCACGCTGCTGCCCGCGACGGGGTTCGGCAACGGTGATTTCCTCCCCAGCAGCGTCTTCGTGGGCGAGCCGGGCTTTGACCGGTTCGACAGCGAGCAGCGCGCCATCACCGCGATGTTCAAGCACCGGTTCAACCCGGTCTGGAGCCTGAACGCCAACGCGCGCTATCTGGAGGCCGAAGCGCTGTACCAGCATGCCTGGTGGGCCTTCGACAACACCGGCACGGGCCGGTACAATCCGGACGGCACCATCAACCGCACCTTCTACCGGGCGGAAAACAAGCTGAAGACCTGGGCAATCGACGCCTATGCCACCGCGGAATATGCGCTTGGCGTCTTTGACATGCGGACCTTTGCCGGGGTCAGCTACAGCCGCGGGCATTATGACAGCGATACCGGCTATGGCGCGCAGGTTGGCCCCATCGATCCGTTCAACCCCGTCTATGCGGGTTATCCGTCGATCACCGTGGCCGACACGCCCGGCACCTCGATCACCGAGACCGGCGCCTATGTGCAGCATCGCGCCGCCTATGACGACCGGCTGTTCATTGATCTGGGCCTGCGCTACGGCAATATCGAAACCGGGCCGAGCACGGGCAGCTTCGGTGCTTCCTCCATTGCCGCCAAGGACAGCGAGTGGACTGGCAATGCCGCGGTGATGTACCGGTTCGGCAATGGCGTTGCCCCCTACATCAGCTACGCCGAAAGCTTCCGCCAGGATGCGATCGGTACCGATGCGGCGGGCACCCCGTTTGAGCCGACCCGCGGCGAGCAGGTTGAAATCGGGGTGAAATACCAGCCGCCTGGCACCGATACGCTGCTGACGGCGGCAGTGTTCGACCTGACCAAATCGAACCTGACGGTGGCCGATCCGGGCAACCCCGGCTTTCAGGTGCAGACCGGCGAAGCCTCCGCCAAGGGGCTGGAGCTGGAGGCGTATCACCGCTTTGGCGATCTGACTGTTGATGCCGCCTATACCTATCTCGATACCGAGGATGCGGAGGGCGATTACATCGCCCAGGTGCCCAAGAACGCGGCGTCGCTGTGGCTGAACTACGCGCCGCTGGAGGGCCGGCTGCAGGGTTGGACGCTGGGCGCCGGGGTCCGCTACAACGGCGAGGCCTGGGGCGGGTCCAGCACCTATCTGACGCCGTCTTACACGCTGTACGACGCGGCTGTGTCTTATGGCCAGGACAACTGGCTGGTGTCGATGAACCTGCGCAACCTGAGCGATGAGCGGTATGTCAGCACCTGTGCGGGCGGTGCCTGCTACTTTGGCGAAGGGCGCAGCGTGGCGCTGACGCTGACCACGAAGTTCTGAGCCGCCCCGCAGCGGTTCACACAAGGAAAAGGCCCGCGCAGGCAGCGCGGGCCTTTTTTTGTTTTGCGGGCCGAACCCGCAGCCGTGCTTATTTCGAGAAGCGCATCGGCAGGGTGAAGGTGAGCTGGCTGAGGCCGAGTTTTTTCGGCGCGGCGGGGAATGTCCCGGCGCGGGCGACCGCCTGCAGCGCCGCCTGGTCGAACGCGGCGCTGCCGGAGGATTTGGCAATCCGGTATTCTAGCAGCTGGCCGGAGCGGGACACGGTGATCCGCACCACCGCCACGCCGCTGCCGCTGGCGCCAGCGGGGAAGCGTTTGCGGCGTTCGATGCGGGCGCGGATCCTGGCGCCCCAGACCGCTTGCAGCTTGGCCTCTTGCCCGGCCCGGGCGGTGGCAGCGGCAGCGTTTCCGGCCTGCCCGGCCTGGGCGCCGCCGCCGGATCCGGCAGACCGCTGCCCGGCCCGGCTGGCCGCGGTCTGCTCAGCCTTGCGTGCCTGCTGCAGTTCGGGCACCGCCTTGGGGCGGGGGGCTGGCTTGGCTGCGGTTTCCGGCTGTTCCTCAGGCGGCGGCGGGGGCGGGGCGGCGGTGTCCACCTCCAGCGTGCCGGCGGGCGCGGGCCGGGCCAGCGCAATCTGCGCGGCCGCGCGCGGCGCCTGGGCCAGCTCGAATTGCGGCACTGCGGGGGGTGCGGGGACGCTGAGGGACTGAGACAGGTCTGCCGTTAGCTGCGGCACCGCCTGCGGCGGGCGCTGCCAGGCTTCCACCATGTCCGCAACGGTGGCATCGGCGGCCTGGACCGAAACCAGCGCCTCGCCGCCCGCGCCGCTCGACTGGGCGCCGGAGCGGGGCGCGGCGGCAAACAGCGCGGCGTGGATCAGCGCGGCGATCCCGGCAAAGACGGTGAGTTCGGCGGCGCGTTTCATTGCGGGCGCACCGCCAGTTCGGCCCGGTTGAGCCCGGCTGCCGCCAGTTGCCGCAGGATCCGCGCCAGCGCTGCGGCCTCCAGCCCGGCATCGGCCCGCAGCTGCACCGCGGCATTGTCCGCGCTGGCGGCGGCCAGCCGGGCGATTGCCGCTTCACCAGCGGAACCGTCAAAGTGCATTTGGCCCTCCGCGTCGATGTACAGCACCGCGTCCGCCTTGGCCTCGGTGTCCAGCGCGGCCTCGGGCGGGGTGACCTCGAAGGGCTCAGGCTGGGCGAGGCGGGAGGTCATCAGGAAGAAGATCAGCAGCAGGAAGACCACGTTGATCATCGGAACGATGGATTCGGCGCGCGGGCGGCCGGGGGGATCGGTCAGGTCCATGAACGCCTCCTCATTCCACCAGGACGAAATTGGTAAAGCCTGCCTGCCGCAGCAGCGCGGTCACATCGGTGATGCGCTGCAGGTCAGCCTTGCCGCGCCCGCGAAGCACCAGCATGTCACCCGGCGTTTCCATCAGCGGCGCCAGCGCCTGCGCCAGGTTGCTGTCGGCCACCGGCACGCCGTTGATATCCAGGCTGTTCGGGCCGATCCCGATCAGCCGCGGCGGGCCGGTGTAGGCGCCGCCCTGGCCGGCCAGCGGCAGGTCCAGCACTGCCTCCGTGCCGAAGCGCGAGGCCAGCATGAAGAACACCAGCAGAAGGAACACCACGTCGATCATCGGCGTCAGGCTCGGCTTGCGGCGGGGTTTGGCGGGCGGATCGAGCAGCATCGCGTCACTCGGCCGCCAGTTTCAGCTCTGCGGGCGCTGCCGCCACGAACAGCCGGGTGGCGCTGTCTTCGATATCGCGGCGGATGCGGCTGATCACCGCCTCGAACCAGGTCAGCGCGGCGGAGGCCGGGATCGCCACTGCCATGCCCGCGGCGGTGGTCAGCAGCGCCTCCCAGATGCCGCCCGCCAGCAGCGCCGGATCGGCGCGCGCGCCTGCTGCCTGCAGCGCCTGGAAAGCGGCGATCATCCCCAGCACGGTGCCAAGCAGGCCCAGCAGCGGCGCGATGGTGGCAATCAGCTCCAGCGCGCCCAGCCCGGTGGCGGCGCTGCCGAGGTGCAGCTTGGCCACCCGGGCGGTTTCTTCGCGGGCGCGGTCCTCGGGCAGGGCGGCGAGGGCGGTCAGGGCCGCGGCCACCACCCGTGAGCGGATGCCGATGCGGCCCTTGACGATGGCCAGCGCGGTGCCGGTGTCGCCGCGTTCAAAAGCCTCCACCGCGCGGCCCGCCTTGCCGCGCGACCAGGCGCCGATCAGCGCCAGGCGCCAGATCTTCCACAGGATCAGCGCCAGGGTGATCACGGACAGCGCCGCAATCGCCCAGATCGACGGTCCGCCGTCGCGCAGGAGTTTCAACGCCTTGGCAGCGGCATCGCGGGCGGTGTGCGTCAGTTCCTCCTGCCGGGGGAGCGGGTCGGCGGGCGCCAGCACGTCTGCGTCCGGCGCTGGCGCTGCCGGGGCGGGCGCGGAGGAGTGCGGCATCGCCAAAGCGGGGGCTGCGGGGGCTTCGGGCTGGGCTGCCGCCGGGGCCTGTGCGGCGATCTGCGGCACCGGCGCGGCGGGGGAGTTCTGCGCGGCAGCCGGGGCTGCAAGCAGCGGGGCGGTCAGAAACACGGCGGCAAGGGCCGCCCGGGCGCGACGGGTCATGATTGGCTCCAATATGCGGCGATATAGCTGGTTCCGGGGGCGGGTTTGTCGCGCTGGAGGGCTGCGCGCAGGCGCTGCACCTCCGCCTTTTCGCAGGCAAACCACAGGAAATGGCCGGGCGCGCGTTTGCGTGCGGCCAGGGCGCGCTCGGCCAGGCTGTGCCCGCCATCGCGGCGCAGCCAGGTCAGGGAGACGCCCGCCGGGGCGGTCACCGGGTAGCCGCAATCCTTGCCCTCGGAGCTGAGCAGAACCGCCTCGCCCGCGCTGTCCCGCGGCAGGCTGTCCAGGATGCGGGCGGCGGCGGGCAGGGCGGTTTCGTCGGCGAACAGCAGGATGCTCGAGGTGTCAGGTATGCCGCCGCCGCCGGGACCGGCAAGGACCAGCTGGTCCCCGTGAGTTGCGTTGCGCGCCCACTCGGTAGCCCGCCCTCCATCGTGCAGGAAAATGTCGAAATCCATCAGCCCGGCTGCATGGCTGATCCAGCGGGTGGTGTAGACCGGGCGGTGCAGCGCGGTCTCTCCCTTGGGCCAGACGGTGGCGCCGGTTTCCGACAGCCGGGGCCATTGCGGCGCGGCACAGCCCGCGGGCGGCAGCAGCAGGCGGAAGTGGATGGCGTCGTCCTGGAAACCGGCCAGATCCGGCGCCTTGATGCGGACGCGCAGGAAGGCGCTGCCGATGGGGGTGATCGACTGGACCGTGGTGAAATGGACATTGGGCGGCAGGCTGCCAGCGGCGGCGGCGCCGGGCCAGCGCAGGGCGGCGGAGGCACCGGGCCGGATCTCGTCCAGATGCGCGGCGATGCCGTCCTTCAGCATGTGCAGCCTGTCCGGCAGGGCTGCCGAAACGCCGATTGCCGTGCCGCCGTTCCTTGCGGCAAAGCGGTAGTGGCCAAAGCCCGCGATCTCCACCGTGACGGCGGCGGCGCTGGCCTCGACCACCGGCAGTTCATGCTCCTGCGCCATCGCCAGGACGGCTTGGCGCACGTCCGGGAACGGCAGCATCGGCAGGTCGGTGTCCGCTTGCAGCGGGAAGGTGGAGCGGAGGGTCATGGCGGCCTCATTCATGCGGGGATGACATGCGGGGTGCCGTGCAGCGGATCGGGGATGATCCGGCAGGGCAGCTGAAAGACGGAGTGCAGGACCGCTTCCGTGACCACCTCGGAGGGGGCGCCCTGGCAGAACACCTTCCCGTCCTTGAGCGCGATCATGTGGCTGGCAAAGCGGGCGGCCAGGTTGATGTCGTGCAGCACCATGGCCACGGTGCGCCCGGTCTCGCGGTTGAGCCTCTGCACCAGCTTCAGCAGCTCGATCTGATGCGGCAGGTCCAGGTAGGTCGTCGGCTCGTCCAGCAGCAGGATGCCGGTTTCCTGCGCCAGCGCCATCGCGATCCAGGCCCGCTGGCGCTGCCCGCCCGACAGCGCCTCCAGCGGTCTGCGGGCGTGCCCGGCCATATTGGTGAGCTCCAGCGCCCGGGCGACCGCTGCCGCGTCCTGCCGCGACCACTGCCGCAGCGCCGATTGATAGGGGGTGCGGCCGCGCGCCACCAGATCGCGCACCGTCAGCCCTTCGGGCGCGGCGGGGGTTTGCGGCAGGATCGCCAGCCGCCGGGCAACAGAGCGGCTGCTTTGGCGGTGGATCGCCTTGCCGTCCAGCACCGCCTGGCCGCGGCCGGCGGGCTGCAGCCGGGCCAGGGTTCTGAGCAGGGTGGATTTGCCGCAGGCGTTGGGGCCGACGATGGCGGTCAGCCCGCCATCGGGGATGGCGGCGGTCAGGCTGTCCAGCACGGGTGTTCCGGCATAACCGGCCGAGAGGTCCTCGGCCCGAAGGCGGGCGGTGTCAGGCATCAGAGCGTTCCTTTGCGGAAATGCGCCAGCAGCAGCCACAGCAGCACCGGGGCGCCGGTGAGCGCGGTAAAGACGCCGGCGGGCAGCTGCACCCCCGGCACCATGCGGGCGGCGGTATCGGCCAGCAGGGTCATCAGCGCGCCGGCCGCGGCGGCGGCCAGCAGCGCGGGCTTGCCGGAGGGAACCAGGCGGCGGGCGATCGGCCCGGCGGCAAAGGCGACAAAGGGCAGGGGGCCCGCGGCGGTCACCGCAAGCGCGGTCAGCACAATGCCGGCACCGGCCACCGCCAGCCGCAGGCCGGAGACCGGCAGGCCGAGGCCGGTTGCGATGCCGTCGTCCATCGCCAGCCGCGCCAGCGGGAAGTGCAGCCGCCACAGCACCGGCGCCAGCAGCGCCAGCCCGGCCCAGACCCGCGCCGCGTCCGCCCAGCCGCGGCTGTGCAGCGAGCCGGTGAGCCAGTTCAGCAGATCGGAGGCGGTTTTCGGGTCAATGCGGCTGACCAGCAGGTCGGCGGCGGCGGTCAGGGTCAGGCTGGCGCCGATGCCGGTCAGGATCAGCCGGCCCGGGGGCAGCCCGTCCTTCCAGCTCAGCAGCAGCACCAGCGCCGCGGCCAGCGCCGCGCCGGCAATGGCGCCCGCCAGCATCATGCCGCCGGTCAGGATCACTGCGGCCAGGGCGCCGCAGCTGGCGCCGGCGTTGAAGCCGATCACATCCGGCGAGGCGAGCGGGTTGCGCAGCATCGTCTGGAACATCGCCCCCGCCAGGCCGAAGGCGGCACCGGCGCCAAGCGCCGCCGCAATCCGCGGCAGCCGGTGGTCCAGCAGGATCATCTGCTCAATACCGGTGCCCCCGCCTTGCAGCACCGCGGCCATCTGCGCGCTGCTGAGGGGGTAACTGCCGGTCTGCACCGCCAGCAGGGCGGCGGCCAGCAGCAGGGCCATCAGGCAAAGGCCGGCCAGCAGGGCGCGGCGCGAGATCTGCACCGACAGGGCAGCGAAACGGAGGGTCCATGTCATAGGCTGCGCACTCCGTTCCGGCGCACCATCCAGACCAGCACCGGCCCGCCGATCAGCGCGGTCATCACGCCCGCCTGCATATTGCCGCCGAACAGCGGCAGGCGTCCGGCCAGATCGGCGGCAACCAGCAGCAGCGGCCCGAACACCGCGGAAAAAGCCAGCGTCCAGCGCATGTCCGGCCCGGCGGCCCAGCGGGCCAGATGCGGCACGATCAGCCCGGCAAAGGCGATCGGCCCGGCCATCGCGACAGTGGCGCCGCACAGAAGCACGATGGCGCTCCCGGCGGTGGCCCGCGCCAGCCCGGTGCGCACGCCCAGACCGCGGGCGGTGTCCTCGCCCAGAAGCAGCGCGTTCAGCCCGGCGGCGGCCACAGCGGCCAGCCCTGCGCCCAGGGCCAGGAAGGGCAGCAGCGCAATAAGGGTGGCGGGCATAGTGCCGTCGAACCCGCCCAGCACCCAGAAGCGGTAAACATCCAGGGTTTGCGAACTGACCAGCAGCAGCGCCCGGGTCAGCGCCAGGATCAGCGCGCTGAGCGCCGCGCCCGCCAGCACCAGCCGCAGCGGGCTGGCACCGCTGCCGCCGCCCAGCAGGAACACCAGCACCGAGGCCGCCAGCGCGCCGCCAAGCGCCACCCAGACAAAGGCTGCCGGATCGGTGATGCCGAAGCCCAGGATGCAGATCACCACGCCAAGCGCGGCGCCGCCGTTGATGCCGAGCAGGCCCGGATCGGCCAGCGGGTTGCGGGTCATCCCCTGGATCAGCGCGCCGGACATGCCGAGCGCTGCGCCAGCAAGCACCGCGCCCGCCAGCCGCGGCAGGCGCATGCTGCGGATCACGATATGGCCGGCATCGTCCGGGTCATAAGCGGTCAGCGCCGCCCAGACGGTGTCCCAGCCGGCGGGCCGGAAGCCGAAGCGTAGCGCGGCGGCCGACAGCACGGCCAGCCCCAGCAGGGACCCGGCGAGCCGCAGGCCGCGCAGGCTGGCGGCGGCGCGTGGCGGCGGCACACCGATGGCTGAGACGGGCATGTCAGCGGCCCTCCGGCAGCAGGCCGGCTTCGGCCATGCTGGAAACCGGGGTGCCCGGGTCGCCGTCCAGCGCCGCCTCCAGCAGCGGCACCAGCTGGTCCAGCGCGGCGTCCAGGCTCAAGGGGCTGGAATGGGACAGCGCCGAGGACAGCAGCCGCCCGGCATAGATCTCCCGCCCCTCCCGGTAGGCGCGCAGGATGTGGCGCAGCGGCAGCCGCTTGAGGCGCGGCACCGATCCGCCGGCGTCAATCCAGATCAGCGCATCCGTGTCGATGGGCGAGAGGTCTTCATCGGGCAGCAGGGCATAGTAAGCGTTCGCAGGCGCAAACGGGTTTTCCACCTCCGGCACGGTGAAGCCCAGGGCAGCTAGGAACTGGCCGCGGATGTCGCTGGCGGAATAGGCGCCAGTGCGGGTGGCCGAGACCATGACGGCGCTTGCGCCCTGCCACTCCGGGTGCGCGGCGCGGATCGCGGCAAAGCGGCCTTCGATCCGGGCGATGATCTGTTCTGCCTTGGAAGCGTTTCCGGTGGCCGTGCCCAGGGTGCGCAGCATCACCTGCCAGGGCGAGCCGTAGCTGCCGTGGGCGGCCTTCGGCGCCACGGTCGGCGCGATCCGCGACAGCAGCGCATATTCGCGTTCGGTCATGCCCGACCACTGTCCGGTGATCAGGTCCGGCTCCAGCGCGGCGATCCGTTCTATGTCGATCTGCCCTTGCAGCACGATGGGCCTGGCATCGCCCAGGGCCGCCTGCGCCCAGGGCCAGACCCCATGGGGGTGGTCGCCGAACCACTTGCGCAGGGCATGGGGTTTTTCCCCCAGCGCCAGGAGGAAATCATGGCCGATGAAGCTGAGCGAGACGATGCGCTGCGGCTTGGCGGGCACAATTGTGGTGCCATAGCGGTGCTCGATCACCGCCGGAAATGCATCCGCCGCGCAGGCCGCGGGCGCAAGCGCCGCTGCGGCCAGCAGCAGACAGGCGCCGAGCCGGGCGCGCGCATTTAGAAGTATCTGAGCCAGCTTCACAATTCACTCCAGCCGTCAGCGCAGCTTGGAGCTGCACCGGGATATTGATCCGTTGATGGCTGGACTGTGTGCCGCGCAAATGGCGCGGAGCGTCTCGCTGAAAGGCGCCCGTCAGGGTGCGTCCGGACGCTTAAATAACCTTAGTTCTTTTGTCAAGTAATCCGGCCGCCCGGGCTGTTTCGCTCCGGGCGGCCTGTTGCGGCCTTTGGGGCTCAGATATGCAGCGCGTGACCCAGCGCGCGCAGGCAGGCTTCCTGCAGGCCTTCCGACTGGGTCGGATGCGCGTGGATGGTTGCGGCGATGTCCTCCAGGCAGGCGCCCATTTCGATGGCGAGCGAAAACGCCGCCGACAGTTCCGACACGCCGGCGCCTACCGCCTGCAGCCCCAGCACCGCCTTGTCGGCATCGCGCCAGACAACGCGGATGAAACCGTCCTCGCGCTCTGTCGTCATGGCGCGGCCATTGGCGGCAAAGGGAAATTCGGTGCTGCTGCTGCCCTCCACCTCGCCCGGCAGGGCGCCGCAGGTGACAATCTCCGGGTCGGTGAAGCAGACCGCCGGAATGGCGCGCTTGTCCCATTCCACCGCGTGGCCCGCGGCATGTTCGGCCACCATCTCGCCCTGGGCCATGGCCCGGTGCGCCAGCATCGGCTCGCCGGTGACGTCGCCGATCGCGTAGATGCCGCGCATGGAGGTCTGGCAGGTCTTGTCGATCCGGATGTAGGGGCCGTTCAGGGTCAGCGCCAGCTCATCAACGCCGATGCCATCCATGCGCGGGCGGCGGCCGACAGTGACCAGGACTTTCTCTGCCTTGATGCCGCCCTGGGTGGTGCTCAGAACGCCATCGGCAAAGCCTTCGGCCCTGGCGCCGGTCATCACCTTGATACCCAGGGTTTCCAGCCGCTTGGCAACCGGCCGGGTCAGGGCCTGATCGTAGAGCGGCAGGATGCGGTCCTCAGCCTCCACCACGGTGACCTTGGCCCCCAGCTTGGCAAAGGCCGTGCCCAGCTCCAGCCCGATATAGCCCGCGCCAACCACGGCGAGGGTTTGGGGCACCGCCTGCAGCGCCAGCGCCTCGGTCGAGGACAGGATATCGCCGCCGAAGGGCAGGGAGGGCAGCTCCACAGGAGCAGACCCGGAGGCGATCACGATGCGCTCCGCGCGGATCTGGGTCGTTTCATCACCCTTCTTTACCGCCACGGTCTTGCCATCGAGGAACCGCGCGCGGCCCTCGACCACGCGCACGCCCGCCTTGCGCATCAGCCCGCTGACGCCGCCGGTCAGCCGCTTCACGATGCCGTCCTTCCAGGCCACTGTCCGGCTCAGGTCGATCTCCGGCTTGCCCGCCGTGATCCCCAGCGGCCCTTCGCTTGCGTGCGCCATCTTGTGGAACTCGTCCGCGGCGTGGATCAGCGCCTTCGACGGAATGCAGCCCACGTTGAGGCAGGTGCCGCCGGGGTTGGCCTCGTCCACCACGATGGTGTCGACGCCCAGCTGGCCTGCGCGGATGGCGCAGACATAGCCGCCGGGGCCCGCACCGATGATGAGCAGTTTGCACTTCAGATCAGTCATTCAGCCCTCGACAAACAGCATGGCCGGATTTTCCAGCAGGGATTTCAGTTTCTGCACAAAGACCGCCGCGTCCCAGCCGTCGATCACCCGGTGATCGAAGGAGCAGGAGATGTTCATCATCTTGCGTGGCCGGAATTGCTGGCCGTCCCAGACCGGGCGGATCTGCATCTTGTTGACGCCGACAATCGCCACCTCGGGGTGGTTGATGATCGGCGTGGTGGCAATTGCGCCAAGCGGCCCCAGCGAGGTGATGGTGATGGTGCCGCCGGTCAGCTCCTCCCGCTTGATCGAGCCGTCGCGGGCGGCGTCGGCCAGACGGGCAAGCTCGCCTGCGTTGTCCCACAGGCTGTTTGCCTCGGCGTGGTGCAGCACCGGCACGTTCAGGCCCTGCGGGGTTTGCGTGGCCACGCCGATATGGACGCCGCCGTGGCGGTAGATCACGCCTTCGTCGTCATCGTAGCGGGCGTTCAGGCCGGGCTGTTCGCGCACCGCCTCGACGATGGCGCGCATCAGGAAGGGCAGCAGCGTCAGCTTGGGGCGGCTGCCCTCGTGCTTCTTGTTGAGCGCGGCGCGCAGGTCTTCGAGCGCGCCCATCTCCACCTCTTCGACGATGGTGATATGCGGGATGTGGCGCTTGGACAGCGCCATCTTCTCGGCGATCTTGCGGCGCATCCCGATGACACGCTGCTCCTCGACACCGGTGTTGCGGCCCCGCGTGACGCCGCCCTGGCGGATGCCGCCGGATTCGATCCAGCTGTCCAGATCCTCGTGGCTGATGCGCCCGCCCGGCCCGGTGCCGGGCACGTGGCGCAGGTCGACCCCTTCGGAGCGCGCCCGCGCCCGCACGGACGGCGCCGCCAGCGGCTTGCTGCCCTCGGGCCGCGGCAGGCGGTGGCCCGGTTTCTTGGCCGCCGGTGCAGCAGCCGCAGCGGCGGCCGCTGGAGGCGCTTCCGGCGCCTGCGCGCCCGCACTCTTGCCCTCATCCTTGTTCTTGTCCGCGTCTTTGTCCGGCGCGGGCTGCGGCGCCGGGGCGCTGGCTTTGGCTGTCTCCGGGGCCGCGCCGGGGGCCTCGTTGCCCTCGCCCTCGACCTCGATGCGGATCAGCACAGAGCCGATCGCCATCATCTGGCCGATCTCGCCGCCCAGCTCCAGTACCTTGCCGGACACTGCCGAGGGCACCTCGACCGCGGCCTTGTCTGTCATCACCGCCGCCAGGATATCGTCCTCGCGCACGATATCGCCGGGCTTGACGTGCCATTCTGTCAGCTCCGCCTCGGCAATGCCTTCCCCCACATCGGGAAGACGCATGGCATAAACACCCATCCGGTCAGCCCTCCATCACTTTTTTCAAGGCCTCGCCGACACGGGCGGGGCCGGGGAAATACTCCCATTCCTGCGCGTGCGGATAGGGCGTGTCCCAGCCGGTGACGCGGATGATCGGCGCCTCCAGGTGGTAAAAACAGATCTCTTGCACCAGGCTCATCAGTTCGGCGCCGAACCCGGAGGTGCGCGTCGCCTCATGCACGATGACACAGCGGCCGGTCTTTTCGACCGAGGCCTGGATCGTGTCCAGATCAAGCGGCATCAGCGTGCGCAGGTCGATCACCTCGGCATCGACGCCGCTGGCCTCAGCCGCTGCCTCGGCCACGTAAACCATGGTGCCATAGGCCAGAACCGTGACATCGCCGCCTTCGCGGGTGATGCTGGCCTTGCCCAGCGGCACGATCTCCGCGCCCTCCGGCACCTCGCCCTTGGGGTGGTTTTTCCAGCTGGTGACCGGGCGGTCGTGGTAGCCGTCGAAGGGTCCGTTATAAAGCCGCTTGGGCTCCAGGAAGATCACCGGATCGGGATCTTCGATGGCGGCCAGCAAGAGCCCCTTGGCGTCGCGCGGATTGGAGGGCACCACCACCTTCAGCCCCGACACATGGGTGAACAGCGCTTCCGGGCTCTGGCTGTGGGTCTGGCCGCCGAAAATGCCGCCGCCGGTGGGCATGCGGATCACCAGCGGGCAGGTGAAATCGGCGTTGGAGCGGTGGCGCAGGCGCGCCGCCTCCGAGACGATCTGGTCATAGGCCGGATAGACGTAATCGGCGAACTGGATCTCGATCACCGGCTTCAGCCCGTAGGCGGCCATGCCAATGGCGGTGCCGACGATGCCGGATTCATTGATCGGCGCGTCAAAGCAGCGTGATTTCCCGTATTTCCTCTGCAATCCCGCGGTGCAGCGGAAGACGCCGCCGAAAAACCCCACATCCTCGCCGAAGACGACGACGCGGTCGTCCGCTGCCATCGCGACGTCATGGGCCTCGCGGATGGCCTCGATCATGGTCATGCTGGCCATTTCAGTACCCTGCTTCCTGACGCTGCCGGATCAGATGCGGCGGCATGGTTTCATAGACACCCTCGAACATGTCGCGCGGGCTGGGGGTCTTGCCGCCGCCCAAGGTGCCGATGGCCTCGGCCTGCTTCTGGGTGGCGATGACCCCGTCCAGGATTTCCGCCTGGGCCTGGGTGTGGCGGTCTTCGCTCCACTCGCCGATGGCGATAAGGTGCTTCTTCAGCCGCTCGATCGGGTCGCCCAAGGGCCAGGCCGCGGCCTCGCTCTTGGAGCGGTAGGCGGAGGGGTCGTCGCTGGTGGAGTGCCCGCCGGCGCGGTAGGTCACATGCTCGATCAGGGTCGGGCCATGGCCGCGCCGGGCCCGCTCGCAGGCCCATTTCGCCACCGCATGAACGGCCAGGTAGTCGTTGCCGTCCACCCGGATCGAGGCGATGCCAAAGCCGTGGCCGCGTGCCGCGAAGGTGCCGACGCCGCCGCGGGCGATGCCCTGGAAGGTGGAAATGGCCCACTGGTTGTTGACGATGTTCAAGACCACCGGCGCGCTGTAGGTGGAGGCAAAGACCATGGCGGCGTGGAAATCGCTCTCGGCGGTGGAGCCGTCGCCGATCCAGCCGGTGGCGATCTTGGTGTCGCCCGAAATGGCCGAGGCCATCGCCCAGCCGACCGACTGCACGAACTGGGTGCCAAGGTTGCCGGAGATCGAAAAGAACCCGTGTTCCTTGGAGGAATACATGATCGGCAGCTGGCGCCCGTGCAGCGGGTCGTCGGCGTTGGAATAGATCTGGTTCATCATCGTCAGCATCGGATAGCCGCCCGCGATCAGCAGCCCGGCCTGACGGTAGGTCGGAAAGTTCATGTCGCCCGGCCGCAGCGCGCGGGAAAAGGCGCAGGACACCGCCTCTTCGCCCAGATGCTGCATGTAGAAGCTGGTCTTGCCCTGGCGCTGCGCGTTCATCATCCGGGCGTCAAAGGTGCGCAGGGTCAGCATGTGGCGCAGGCCCTCGCGCAGCTCGTCCGGGCTGAGCGCGCCGGCCCAGTCGCCCACCGCCTCGCCGTCCTTGTTCAGCACCCGGACGATGGAAAACGCCATATCGCGGATCGAATCCGGGTCAGCGTCAACCGGCGGGCGTTTGACGGCCCCGGCGCGCGGGATCTCGAAATCCGAGAAATCCGGCGTGTCGCCCGGGCGGCAGCCCGGTTCCGGCACGTTCAGCGATAGCGGCGGGAAATCATCACTCATGCGGTCCCTTTCTGATCAAAGCCCCTGCACCGCGCCGCGCAGCACGCGCTGCGCGGCGCAGGGCCTGTCCCCCAGCTTAGCAAAACCGCATGGTTGAAAAATAACGAATATAGGGGTAGTGAAGCAAAAATCAGAGAAAATACACTCGGAAAAGCAAAATTTATGGTGGTTTTCGCTACGGATTCAGTTGATCGGGAGATACTTCGCGCGCTGCGCGATGACGGGCGGATTCCGCTGGTGCAGCTGGCGGCCCGAGTCGGCCTGTCCCAGACGCCCTGCAAGCGGCGCCTGCAGCGGCTGGAGGAAAGCGGCCTGATTTCCGGCTACATCGCCCGCATCGACCGCAAGGCTGCGGGGTTTGGCATCACCGCCTTTGTCTCGGTGGAGCTGGAGCGCCAGGACGCGGACGAAATCGCCCGGTTCCAGAAGAGGACTGCCCAGTTCGAGGAGGTGGTCACCGGCACGCTGATGACCGGCGCGCAGGATTTTCTGCTGGAAATCGTGGTGGAAAGCCTGGAGGAATTCGAGACCTTCCTACAGACCAAGCTGCTGCGCATTCCGGGCATCCGGGTGGTGCGGTCCCGCTTTGCGCTGCGCAAATTCATCGACCGGGCGCGGATCCCCTGACCGCCGGGGCGGTCCGCGGCCGTCAGCCGGGCTGCACCGTAAGCAGCTTCTTGTACATCTCCAACAGGAACAGCTCCGCCTCGGCATAGCGGTCAACGGCCTTGGCGGGGGCGATTTCCTCGATCTGGACGTCGAAATCGGCGTAATGCTGGGTGGTGGCCCAGATTGAGAACAGCAGATGGTGCGGATCGACGGTTGCGATCCGGCCCTCGCGCATCCAGTCCTCCAGCACCGTGATCTTGGTGTTGTAAAGCTCCTTCAGCGGGCCGAAAATCTCGCTGCGCGACTGCGGCAGGCCGCTGAGGATTTCATTGGCGAAGAACTTGCTTTCCTTGGGAAAATTCCGCGAGATTTCCAGCTTGCGGCGGATGTACTGGCAGATTTCGTCGATCGGGTCGCCGTGCTGGCTCAGCATGTTCAAAGGCGCCATCCACAGCTGCAGGGTGCGGGCCAGCAGCTCCTGGCGGATCGCGTCCTTGCTTTCGAAATAATACAGCAGGTTCGGCGTGGTCAGCCCGGCGTTCTTGGCAATCAGGTTGATCGACGCGCCGGAAGATCCGTGCTGGGCAAAAACCTCCAGCGCGGCGGCCAGGATCTGTTCCGTCTTTTTCCGCTGAATCCGGGTCTTCGGCTTTTCAGCTGCCATGCGCGCCATGAAAATTCCGCCACTTATAAAAATGTCTATCTGGCGCCCTATTGGCACAAGTCAAAGGCTGTTGCCAGCGGTCGCGCGCAAAAGGCCGGGTCAAAACAATCTGCCGGTGCAGGCAGGCCGCGCGGAAAGCAAAGGAGCGGGCAGCCAGAGCCGCCCGCCAATAGGCACCGTCCGCGGGGAGATTTGTCCGGACGGTGCCGTTTCCGGGCTGGCGCCCGGCGCAGTTCAGCGGAACGCCGGGATGATCTTTTCGCCATAGTCGGCGATGATCTTCTCCTCGTCGCCGCTGTCGAGATAGATGTTGAACTGGGTGGTGCCGGCGTCCTGCAGATCGCGGATCTTGGCGATATGCTCGTCCGGGGTGCCCAGCACGCAGAAGCTCTTGACGATGTCTTCGGTGATGAAGTCCAGGTACGGGTTATCGCTCTGGCCGTGCTTGGAGTAATCGTAGCCCTTCCGGTTCTTGATGTAATCGGTCAGGCTGGTCGGGACGTGGTCACCGTCGGTGCCGTATTTCTCCACGATATCAGCAACGTGGTTGCCGACCATGGCGGGGAACCACTTGGTCTTCTCGATGCCTTCCTCGATCGGGCCGGTATGCGCCGGAGCGGCGGCCATCACGCGGTAGTTCGACATGTCGCGGCCTTCGGCTTCACCGCCGGCCTTGGCCTGGTCCGCCAGCCACTTGATGATCTTGGGTTCAGCAATCTGCAGCACCACGCCGTCGCCGACCTTGCCGGCCGAGGCCAGGGCCTTGGGACCGTAGGCGCCGATCCAGACCGGCAGCTCATAGCCCTGGGCCCAGGGGAACTTCACCGGCTCGGGGCATTCGCCATACTGCACTTCCTCGCCGCGGATCAGCGACTTCACGACGTGGGTGAATTCTTCCATCCGTTTGATGGTCGAGGGTTTCTTGCCCATCACCCGCACCGCGCTGTCGCCGCGGCCGAGGCCGATGTCGAAGCGGCCGCCGGACTGTTTCGCCAGCGAGCCGAACAGCGAGGCGGCCACCGACCACTCGCGCGAGTTCGGGTTGGTCACCAGCGGGCCGAAGCGCATCTTGGTGGTGTGCTCCATGCACATCGCCATGGCGACAAAGCTTTCGCGCCACAGGATGTGGCTGTCGTAGAACCAGCAGTAGGCAAAGCCTGCGTTTTCCGCCTGGCGGACCAGCGCGCGGGCGCGTTCGGGCTCAACGAAGCCCTTGAAGCAAATACCGAATTCCATGTGTGTTTTCTCCCTGTTGGAATCTTAGTGTTCGGGGGCCCAGATGCGGATGCCCGCGTGGGTGAAGGGCACCGCCTTGGAAATGTTCTGGCGGATCAGGATCGGGGTGATCGCCTCGATGCAGCGGGCGGCCTCGGCGTCGCCGGCGTTGTAGGCCTGGACATCCAGCGCGCCGACCAGCTCGATCACCTTCTTGCGGGCGGGCAGGCTGTTGCCGCAGACCAGGATGTCGCAGTTAATCGGCCAGTCCAGGTTGTTGAGCGTGGTCGCCGACACGTTGTGCAGCGCGCCGATCACCGGAATGTCGTCACCCAAGAGCGCCTGCGCGGCCTCGGTGGCGGAGCCTTCGGGCGGCATCTCAACCTTCTTGGGGTCGCCTTCCTTCAGCGGCACCACGATATCGACCAGGATCTTGCCCGCCAGGCCCGGCTTCAGCGCCTCCAGCGTGGCGTTATGGGCGGAAAACGGCACCGCGAGGATGACCATTTCATCCGCCGCCGCGGTGGCGCCTGCATTGTCCAGCCCTTCGATCGGCGCGGCGCCCTCCGGCAGCTTCGCCATCAGCTCTGCCGCGATGCCGGCACTGCGTTCGCCATCGCGCGACCCCAGTGCCACGGCGATCCCTGCGCGGGCAAAGCGCAGCGCCAGCCCCTGGCCCTGCGGCCCGGTGCCGCCAATGATTGCGATCTTCATCTGAACATATCCTCCTGTTTTTTCCTGAGTATGTCGGCGCCGCGGCTGTCGGCGGGCTGCCAGTCGAGCCCGCGCAGCAGCACCGCCGGTGTTTTTCCGTTCTTGCGCACCACCAGACCTGAGGCGGCGGAAATCTCGTCCGCCAGCGCCGGTTCGGTCACCTGCAGCGGCCGCCCCCAGGCGTCCAGGTTGCCCTGCTCCTGAATGGTGGCGGGAACCTTGCTGAGGCCGATGGCGACATTGATCTGGCCCAGCCGCCACGGGCGGCCGAAGGTGTCGGTCATCACCACGCCGATCTGCGCACCGAACCGGGCGGCCAGCGCGGCGCGCAGGCGCTCACAGCTGGCGTCGGGATCGCGCGGCAGCACCATCGCCGCGTCCTCCTCGCCGAAGTTCGATTCATCGACCGCCGCGTTGGCGGAGATGAAGCCCAGCCGGTGCTCGCAGATCATCGTGCCGGTGTTCTGGTCCGGGCGGCGGAAGGCGCGCACCACGCGGGTGCTTTCGCGCAGGACGATTTCCACCTTGCGCGGGTCCTTGTTCAGTTCCTCGCCGTATTTGATGGCTTCCGCCGAAGGCGTGACCGAGGCCAGCGGGATGATGCAGTCTTCCGCTTTCGAAAACACCTTCTGCGCGATGCACAGGATATCGCCGTCCTGCAGACCAAGCCCGGCCTGCTCCAGGCAATCGCCCAGAACAGCCGCCAGATCGTCGCCGTTCTGGATATCCGGCACGCCGGGCACGGCGGTGAGAGTGACGGACAGGCTCATCGCGCGCCCTCCCGCATCAGGGCCTGCGGGTTCTGCGCCAGCAGGCAGCTGAGGTCCTCGGCGGTGTCAACGTCAACACGCAGGCTGTCCAGCGGCAGCACCACCGGGCACAAGCCCGCGGCCTCTGCCGCACGCCGGTGGGCGATCAGCGATTTCTGCCCGTAGGCAAAGGCAAAGGGGCAGGGCAGCGGCACCAGCAGCGCGTTTGTGCCAAGGTCAGTGGCCGGGCACAGCACCGCGCGGGTGCCGTCCAGCGGATAGGCCAGAAGCTGCGCCAGGTCGTCCGGCGACGGGTCCGCCAGATCGCCCGGCAGCACGCACAGCGCCTCATACCCGTTTGCCGCGGCCCAATCCGCCGCCGCCTCCACCGCCAGCGACAGGGTGCCGGGGTCATTGTCGTCGATGCAGATCAGCCCTGCCTGGCGGGCGATGCGCGCGATCACCGGGCTGTTGGACGCCACGGCAATGTCGATGGCGCCTTGGGGCAGCCTGGCAACCGCATCCTGCAGCCGCGCGATGGTCGCGCGGAACAGGCCGCGGGCGAGCGCTTCGCGGTCCCGCGGCGCCAGCGCAATGCTCAGCCGCGTCTTGGCCCGGGAGGGATCCTTCATCGGGATCACCGCCAGCCGCTTGCCGGATTTCGCCGCCGCGCTCATGCCGCTGTCTCCCGGTTCGCGCGGGTGAGGCCGAGATCCGCCACTTCGCGCGCCAGGCGAGCCTTGTCTTCTTGGGTCGTCATCAGGATTTCGCTGCAAACTGGCGCCAGCCCCATCGCGCGGATTTCGCCCGCCAGCCCGGCATCGGCGTGGTCGATCACCAGCGTATCGGCCAGCCCGCGGTAGCGCGCGGCCACCCCGGCGGCATCGGCCCGTTCCCCCAGCGCCGCCATCATGCGGTCGGCCGGGCCTTTGACGACCTTGCCGCCGATGAACGGGCTGACGGCAACCTTCGGCGCGCGCGCCGCCCGCAGCGCCGCGGACATTCCCGGCACGCCCAGAATGGGGGCAATGCTGACCAGCGGGTTGGAGGGCGCAATCACGATCAGATCCGCCTGCCGGATCGCCGCCAGCGCCTCTGGCGCGGGGCGGGCCTGCGCCAGCCCGTCAAAGGCCAGCTCCCGCACCTCCGGCGCGCAGCGTTCGCGCACGAAATACTCCTGGAAACTCAGCCAGCCCGCATCGGTGCGCACCCGGGTCTGCACCTTATTATCCGTCGGCAGCAGGATTTCCGCCCCGGCGCCAAAGGCACGTGCCACGTCGCGGGCGATATCGCTGGGCCGGTCGCCGCGCAGGCGGCGCATGGTGCGGTAGATGTGCAGGCCGAAGTCGCGGTCGCCCAGCGACATCCAGGTGTCCGCGCCCAGCGTGTTCAGCGTCTCCAGCGCCCGGTGGCTCTCATCCGCCACGCCCCAGCCCTGATTGCGGTCGATCACATCCGCCAGGCTGTAGGTCAGCGTGTCGATATCGGGCGAGACCCAGAGGCCGTGGAAGTCATCGTCGTCCGCCACATTGCCGATCACCGACAGCGCCACATCCGGCAGCGCGGCCAGGCCTTCGGCCATCTTGGCGCCGCCGACGCCGCCCGCCAGCAGGGTGACCTTATGCTTCTGCGCGCCGCTCATTCCGCCGCCTCCAGCGCGGGGCGTTCCGGGAACATCTGGAGGAATTCCAGCGGGTTGCGCCCTTGCCGGTCAACCAGCGGAGCGATCACCTCGGGGTCGTGGTGCTCATAGACCTCGCGCACCTCGTAGATGGTGTTGCGGCGCACCGGCACCCGGCCCGCGGCGCGAATGATCTGCGCCAGCTCGCGCGCGGTGATCTCCTGCCCGTGGTCCGATCCGGCCGAGCGCGAGATGCTTTCGTTCATCAGCGTGCCCCCGAGGTCATTCACCCCGCGCGACAGCATCTGTTGCGCCCGCGCCGCGCCCAGCTTGGTCCAGCTCACCTGGATATTGTCGATCCAGCCGTGCAGCATGATGCGCGACACCGCGTGCATCAGGTCCACCTCCAGCGCGGTGGGACCGGGGCGCACTTTGTCCGGGTTCTGCGACCAGAGCGGCGACTCGGTATGCACAAAGGACAGCGGCACCAGCTCGGTAAAGCCGCCGGTGTCCTTCTGGATGTCGCGCAGCAGGCGGATATGCGCGGCCCAATGCTCCGGCCCGTCGATATGGCCGTACATGATGGTGGCGGTGGTCGGGATGCCGACCTCATGCGCGGCGCGGATGATCTCGACCCATTTCTCGGCGCTCAGCTTGTTCTTGGTCAGCTGCATCCGCACTTCGGTATCCAGGATCTCCGCCGCGGTGCCGGGCATCGAGCCGAGGCCCGCCTCCTTCAGATCCGCCAGGAAATCGCGGTAGGACATCTTGGTCTTGGACGCGCCGTACCAGATCTCAAACGGCGAGAAGGCATGTATGTGCATGTCCGGCAGCGCCGCTTTGAGGGCGCGCACGATGTCGCGGTAATAGGTGCCCTCCATCTTGGGATGCAGGCCGCCCTGGATGCAGACCTCGGTGGCGCCGCGGTCCCAGGCTTCCTGCGCGCGCTCAACGATCTGCGCGGGCTCCAGCCACTCGGCGTCCTTGTCCTCGCTGCGCTTGGCAAAGCCGCAGAAGCGGCAGCCCATATAGCAGATGTTGGTGAAGTTGATGTTGCGGTTCACCACAAAGGAGACGCGCTCGCCATTGGCGCGGCGGCGCAGCGTGTCCGCCACGGCATAAACCGCTTCGGCATCGGCGCCGGTGGCGCGGAACAGCTCGATGCCTTCCGCTTCAGACACCTCGCCGCCCTCCAGCGCCATCTCCAGAATGGCGCGGACCGGGGCGGAGGCGGCGCTGACGGCAGCCGGGACAGTGGCAAAATTCTCGGCGGATTGCTGGATGGTCATGCTGTCTCTCCGATGTGGCGCTGATCGCGGGCGAGGCCGTTTTCCTGGGCCATGCCGGCCGCGCGGGCCAGCACGCCGGGGTTGATGAAGCCGCTGTCCCCGGTCAGGTAGCGGGGGTAAACGGTGAGCCGCTCGCGCAGCTCGAACCCGGCCCCTGTGCAGGAGTTTGCCAGCGCCCGGATCTCCGGCCATTCGTGCTGCGGGTTGATGAAGTCGATGGTGACGGGCGAAATCCCGCCCCAGTCGTTGATGCCCGCCTCCAGATAGGCGATGTGGCGGGCGCTGAGGTTCGGCGGCGCCTGCAGGCTGATCTCCGGCGCGAGGATGATGCGGGCGGCGGCGATGGTGCGCAGCATGTCCTCCAGCGCCGGTTCCGGGTGGTTCGCCATCTCAATGTCCGGCTTGCGCTGGAAGTTCTGGATAATGACTTCCTGGATGTGGCCATGGCGGGCGTGGGCGGCGTTGATCGCATGCAGCGCCTCGATCCGCTCGGCAAATGTCTCGCCAATGCCGATCAGCAGGCCGGTGGTAAAGGGCACCTGCTTCTGGCCCGCGCGTTCCAGCGTGCGCAGGCGCTGCACCGGCACCTTGTCGGGGCAGGCATAATGCGGCTGGCCCTTGCGGGTCAGGCGGCGGCTGACGGTTTCCAGCATCATCCCCATCGAGGCAGAGACCGGGTGCAGCACGTCGATCTCGTCGTCCGTAAGAGTGCCCGCGTTCACATGCGGGAGCAGGCTGGTCTCGGCCAGCACCAGCTCGCACATGTCGCGCAGATAATCGGTAAGGCGGGAATACCCCAGCCGTTCCAGCCCCTTGCGGGCTTTCTCATAGCGCAGCTCCGGCTTCTCGCCGAGGCTGAACAGCAGCTCTTTGCAGCCCTCGCGCTCGCCTTTCTGCGCCACCGCCAGCACCTGCTCCGGCGTCATGATATTGGCCTCCGGCGAATCCGGATGCTTGACGAAGGTGCAGTAGCCGCAGGTGTCGCGGCACATGTTGGTCAAGGGCACGAAGGCCTTGCGCGAATAGGTGACCGTGCGGCCCCATTGGGCGTCGCGGATGCCGGCGGCACGCGTCATCAGGGCGCGCAAATCTCCGGTCTCCGCCCAGGCGGTGCCTGTGCTGAGCGATTGGGTGTTCATGGTGTCCTCCCTGCCTCAAAGACTGTGGAGGAGGGCGCGCCATGTCAAATATTTTTTTAGCTGTAAGTCAAAAAAAATACCGTAAAGGCGTGGATGTCCCGGATAACAAGCTGTTTTTAAACTGCTAAAAATATGAGCTGACAAAAATATTGACTACTAAGTAAAACAACCAAATACTTCTTCCCAATCGCAGGCAGCCGGTCCGCCGGACGCTTCAGCGAAAAGGGAGGACATTGAAGTGCTTATTGGAACGCCAAGGGAGCTGGCGGCTGGAGAGTCGCGCGTTGCGATGACGCCGGAGTCTGCGGTTCAGCTGCAGAAGCTGGGCTATGACTGCGCGATCGAGACGGGGGCCGGGGCGGCGGCGGG